>Ga0308157_10000062_pt1 | contig 460065 bp, 411 predicted proteins | sample PhyBR1_FD_201035 | JGI IMG/M metagenome (GOLD analysis project Ga0308157, IMG submission 201035) | Phyllosphere microbial communities from UC Gill Tract Community Farm, Albany, California, United States - DLSLB.R1 | ecosystem: Host-associated > Plants > Phyllosphere > Unclassified | place...
TGGAAGTCTATTAAAACTTTGACTCAAGAGAGTAGTGATCTCTATCAAGTTGCAGCAAATAAAATTGCTCAAAATGAAAAAATAGCAAGAGTTAATCTTGACTTAAAATATTGGAGAAAAAATTAAATCTATTGTTGGTATCTAAAAACTATGAAAATTATAGCTAAATATTTCTAAAATGAATTTTACAATTTCCCTAAAACTATTCTCCTTTGATATTCAAAAACTTCATGATCCTAATTTGACTTGTTTAGAGCTATTTGATAAACTAAAACAACATGTTAGGCAAAGAGTTGAACCGAAGAATATGTTATTTGAAACCTTACAGAACGGATTGTTATCGCATTTAGGCATGTGGATTTATGAAGAATATCTAATACTTGGATATATTAAAATTATTATATTTAGTATCAAAAAGTTATAATAAGCTAAAAGAGAAAAAATACTAGAACCTTAATGAGATTTCAAACTATACTTAATGCCGATGAAAGCTCTGATGTAGACTTTTAGGCTGTATATTTTAGATAGTCTAAAGATTTCAAGTGAAAAAATTCACACCATAAAATATCGAGCTATAACAGTTTGATAAATAATTTGTTATGTCTGTAAAAAAAGAGACAACTAATAAATAGTTGTCTCCTTAAGTGACCTTAACGGGCGTATATTCAAACACTTTTATAGATGATTTGGTTCGCTTAAGTCAAATTAAAAGTCATTTACAATCCCCAATTTTTACCAATAATTTCTTTTAGTTTAATTCAATTTAATTTCTAAAATATTAACAACAAATATTGGAATGGTAAGTCCTCAATTGTCTGTTTCTATCTTATAACCAAGACAAAAAAAATTGAATCATTTTTGAAAGTTCTATGTTGTCTAAATTATCCAAAACTCACTTTAATTTTATTAAAAAGGTAATCTTTTTTGATTACCCTCTTACCCTAACTAATTGTTTTACTACCCGCATAGCTCGCATGGCTGAATTGGGCATAATACAACAACATTATTTTCACATACTACGCAATCACCATTCCAGAAATTTGTAGCACCATTTGTAGCGCACCCACAACCAAGACACCAAGCTCCCCCTTTAATTGTTCTTAAATTCTCTCTTGATAGTTTTTTTAAATTTTTCATAAAAATTATTTTTTTTGGTTTTTTCCTACTCTCTTATAGCTTTTCGGATAACGCTTTTAATTAGATTTAAATATAAAAATAATTCTGACATGGATGAATTATTTTTCACATTTAATTGCCTAATTCCAGTTGATTTTTAACGAGTCTATAATATTCTCCTTTTAAAGCTACCAATTCTGCATAATTTCCTTTTTCCACAACTTTCCATTTATCAAGAACAATAATTTTATCGGCATGTTTTACAGTTGATAATCTGTGAGCAATTTTGGAGTTTTTAAAACCTTAATGACATTTGCGATTAATGAAGTTTGTAAAAATGAAAATTCTATCGCTCTGGCAGGATGCGATGTAAAGTTGTTGAGAATTCTAAGACTTTTGGGAATAGAAGCAAAAGCTCTTGCAGATCCTATTTATTATCTGGGTTCTGAAACCATTCCTGTTTTATTAAGCTATAAAGGCTTAAAAAGCTTTTTAGATGAAAACTATTATCTGCTTCCCCAAAACTTTATGTCCCTACACCATAGTGTAGTTTTTAAGGAAATAGCATAGAACTACACAAGAGTGTAGCAACAATAAAAAATGATCCTTATACTTTTGAAATATAAAATTGAACATATGACGACGAAGCTATCTATTACCTCATTATTCTTCTTAGGGATACATATGGTTTTAAATGCGCAAAGTATCTCAGGGAAAATTACAAACAATAAGGGGCAGGCAATTCCTTATGCAGAAGTATCGGCTGAATATGAAAAAGAAAAATTTTATGCAATTACAAATGAAGATGGAAATTACTCTTTAAAAGTTTCTAAAAATAATGATTACACATTAAATGTTTTCAGTAACGGAGCAAAAGTTTACACAGATAAACTTACAGTGACAGGCGTAATCAAAAGAGATATAGTGGTAAATGACGAAATAAAAGAAAAGGAAATTCAAGGTATTGTTTTAACATCAAGAAAGAGACTGATAGAGCAGAAAGTTGACAGAATGGTATTTAATGTAGAAAATTCTATTGCTTCACAAGGAATGAGTGGCGCAGATGCCTTAAAAAATACGCCACTTATAAGGATGGACGACCAACAGGGCATTTCTATTGTTGGAAAAAGCAATGTTAATGTTATGATTAATGGTAAAATGCTGAATCTTTCAGGAAGCGAACTTACAAATTACCTTCAATCATTACGTTCTGATGATATTTCTAAAATTGAAGTCATTACAACACCTCCAGCAAAATATGAAGCACAGGGAAACAGCGGATTGATCAATATAATTCTGAAAAAGAATACTAATCTCGGATGGAGCGGGAGCCTTAATACATCCTATCAGAGAAATACGAAAGATGGTTTTAGAAATGGGATAAATTTAAATTACCGCAACAATAAATTAAATTCATCATTAAAACTAAGACACTACGACAACGGATATTCTCCGGTTGGAAGCAGAGATCTTATAACCGATGTCGAAAAGATCTACACAGAAGAAAAAAGAGAAGACAGAAGTTATGGTTTTGGACTTAATTATAGTCTTGATTATGAGATTAATAAAAACTCAAATATCGGTGTGATCTACGATTATGGAAATTCAAAATATAAAATGGATTCCCGTAATAAAAGTAACTATTTTACAGGTGCCGTATCAGATTCTATTTTGAATACCAACGCGAAACATTATTGGAAAACTCCTACTCATACTGTGTCGGCTTATTATGATTTAAAATTAGATACTTTAGGAAAAAAGCTGAGTATTATAGGAAATTTACTAAACAACAGACCAAATAAAACGAATAATTTTATTACTTCAAATATTGTAAATCTTGATGAATCTATCGTTAGAAATGAAAGTCTATTAAAATACAATGTATATTCCGGGCAGGCAGATCTTTCACTACCTTATAATTGGGGAACTTTAGAAACGGGAGCTAAATATACTTTTTTGAAAAATAAATCTGACGTAGGTTATTATGAATATTTATCGGGGCAATATATTATAAATCCTGCGAATAGTAATCTCTTTGATTATGAGGAACAAAATTATGCTCTTTATGCAAGTTTTGAGAAGAAATTTGGAGAAAAATGGTCTGCAAAGGCAGGTTTACGATATGAATACACAACACTGGATGGAAGTAGTCCGAATGGAAACGGTCTAAACAATATTAAAAATAATTATGGAAAGTTTTTCCCGTCTTTATATTTAAGTTTTAATCCGAATAATAATCAGTCATTTTCAGTCAATTATTCCAGAAGAATAACAAGACCAGATTTTCAATCACTAAATCCTTTCAGATGGTACACAAATCCTTATATCTATTATACCGGTAACAGTACTTTGCAACCATCATTTAATGACAATGTAGAGCTGAGTTATACCTTTAAAAATAAACTTACAATTTCGGTTTATAACCAGTATACACAGAACGGATACAGTAGTATTGCAAGATTATCGAACGGAATTTACAGCAATACCATGGAAAACAGTTACGATCAGAATAAAGTTGGAGTTAATGTTTCATATTACGATACTTTCTTTAAAATCTGGGAATTTTCAACAAGTATTAATGCTTCTAATGGAAATACAAAACCTTTAATTCCTGAATTACAAAAAATATCAGTAAACTCTTTCCTATATTCATTTTATAACACGATTGCAATTAATAAATCTAAAACGGTATTTGTAATGTTGAATTTTTGGCACTCTCTGCCATTCACTTATGGCAGTACCTATATCAAGGATCAACTGGAATTTTCTCCAGGAATAAAAGCTTCATTATTTAATAAACAACTTCAACTAAGTGCTGTCTTGAGCGATGCTTTTAAGACTGTTGAAAATAATGGATATACAGAATATTCGGGATACAGAGAAAATTTTAATCAGTACAACGATTACAGAAGATTCACTTTTAGTCTTACATATACTTTCGGTAACAGTAAGGTAAAAGGACCGTCAAAAAACATAAGGTTTGATGAAAAGAGCCGAGCAAACTAGACATTCATTAGAATAGAAAATAAACGCGCGTCAGGAGTATCTCGAAAATCCTCAAAAAAGAGTAGAGACAATTAATTTAAAATTTTATTACTATGAAAACAACCAACTTTTCAGCATTGCAACTAAACAAAAAAGCAATCGCAAGATTAAACGATTCTCAATTAACTTCTGTAAAAGGAGGTAAGGGCCAACCAGCAGCAGACGGATGTTCTGGAGGAGGTATTACTTGCGAAACTGCGGGTTCTACAATCGTAGTTCAGACAAAAGTATCTTAATTACTGTTATAATTAATCACCAAACCGGAGTATCTCGAAAATCCTTAAAAGAGTAGAGACAATTAATTTAAAATTTTATTACTATGAAAACAACCAATTTTTCAGCATTACAACTAAACAAAAAAGCAATTGCAAGATTAAACGATTCGCAATTAACTTCTGTAAAAGGAGGTAAGGGCCAACCAGCAGCAGACGGATGTTCTGGAGGAGGTATTACTTGCGAAACTGCAGGTTCTACAATCGTAGTTCAGACAAAAGTATCTTAATTACTTTTTATAGTTAGTCATCAAATCGGAGTATCTCGAAAATCCTTAAAAAGAGTAGAGACAATTAATTTAAAATTTTATTACTATGAAAACAACTAATTTTTCAGCATTACAACTAAACAAAAAAGCAATCGCAAGATTAAATGATTCTCAATTAACTTCTGTAAAAGGAGGTAAGGGGGCTCAACCAATAGCAGGGGACTGTACAGGCGGAGGAATTACTTGCTCTACTGCGGGTTCTACAATCGTAGTTCAGACAAAAGTATCTTAAATCGATATGCATGGTATTGCAGAAATGAAAATGCCATGCTTTTAAATTTATTAAGGTAAAAACTAATAACAGGAGTTCCTCGAAAATCCCATAAAAGAGTAGAGAAGAATTATAAAAAAAATCAAAATGAATACAAATAAATTTTCAGCACTACAATTAAACAAAAAAGCTATTGCAAAACTTAATGATTCTCAATTAAGCGCAGTAAAAGGAGGTAAAGGTACACAACCAGTAGCAGACGGATGTTCTGGAGGAGGTATTACTTGTGAAACTGCAGGTTCTACGATTGTAGTTCAGACAAAAATATCATAAATTATAGATATGGTCTTCCTGCAAAATGGAAGACCATATTTCTAAAAATTCACATAGTAATTTTAAAATTTTACATTATGAAAACTAATAAATTCTCAACATTACAAATTAAATAAAAAAGCAATTGCAAGATTAATAACTCTCAATTAAGATCTGCAAAAGTAGGTAAAACTACACAATCTATTACTGATGAAGGGGATTCATGTTCTAGCCCAAGTGCTTCATTGATTGTTAAGTCTTAATAATTTATATACTAAAGTTATGTTACTAAAAACTACTGATTTTTTTCTTCTGAGAATGCCAAGTTTTTCTGTTAATCATTTAGCAGAGCTCAATGCTCATATCCAAAAAAGAGATATTTTTTCAGTAAAAAATATGTTTAAGGATGACTTGTTCTTAAAAGCAGTATATCTGTCTTCACGTTATTTTTATACAGTAGCATTACAGTGGTTAAAAAACGATGCCACATCTTTTAACAACGAAGACAAAGTTCTTCTCACACTTTATAAATATTATTCCAGAATATGTTCCAGAGCAACTCCTTATGGTTTATTTGCAGGGTTTTCATCCGGAAGTATTTCAAGTGAAAATACACAAATTGAGTTTAAAGAAAATTATTTAGATCCCAAAATCAGAATAGATTTACTGGCATTAAGAAAAATAAAAGATTCTATTATTGATCAGGATGAAAACCTAAAAAAAATTCACTATTTCCCAAATAATACAATATATAAACTTAATAACATTATCCGATATATTGAGTGGGATAAAAACTACAATTATTCAATCTCAGAGATTGATACTACATTTCTTTTAGAGAAAATCTTAGAGAGTTCTAAAAACGGAATAAATTATACAGAATTAGCTGAAATCATTCATAAGGAAGAAAACGAAGCTTCCACAGAAGATATACATGATTTCATAATTTTTCTTCTTCAAAATAAAATTCTAGTAGATAGATTACCTCCCTATTTAACGGATATGAATGATCCGATCATAGAGTTAGAAAAACAATTAGAAACATATAAAATAGATTCTGAGAAATCGGAAATTATTAAAAATATAAAGGGAATCAACGCTGGAAATATCATCAATATTGAAAAAATTGATTCTATATATGAAAAAAATAAAGATATTCTTAATGAAAATCTGCAGCTTCTCCAGGTTGACCTTAAATTAAACTTAGAAAAGAATCAGATTAATGATAAAATTATTAAAAAAATCACTCAGGTTACCCATGAATTAAGTGGTATTGCCATCAATAAGCCGGTTGAAGATATTAATACATTTTGTAGAAAATTTTATGAAAAATATGAGGAGGAGGAAGTCGAATTAACAAAAGTTTTGGATCCTCAATTAGGAATTGGCTATGGGTTGCAGATCAGCGGAAATGTAGAAGAAACGCCATTGCTTCAGAATATTTTTTTCTCATATAGAAATAATGAAACTTATGAAATTTCCCCAATTTTAAAAACTATTTTAAGCAAATACTGCGATTATTTTTCAGTTAATAACGGTAAACCAATTAAACTTACAAAAGAGGATGTCGATAATTCTTCGATAAATGAATTAACTACCGAAATGCATGATTCATATTATCTTTTCGGAAATATTTTGGTAAATAATGAAGAGGATATTAATGAAAATAATTTTAAATTTTTCAATAAAGCATCATTACCTGCACCCAATTTCAATACTGTCTTATCAAGATTTTCTTATCATGATGAGGTTTTAAAGTCAAAAATTGAAAAGTTACAAAACGATTCTGATGATGTCATTTACGCCGAAGTGGTCAATTCTTCCAACGATAGAGTGGGAAATGTTTTGTTAAGACCCAATTTCTGTCAATACGAAATTCCGTATATATCTGAAACAAAAGGAGATAAAACGAAAATAAATATTGAAGATATCATGGTAAGTATTAGAAATAATGAAATTATTTTAAGGTCAAAATCTTTAAATAAAAGGATAAAACCTGTAATGTCAACGGCTTACAATTACCAAATAGATCAACTTTCCATTATAAGATTTTTGGGTGATGTACAATATTACAATGTTTACAGAGGTTTTAGGTGGGAATGGGGAGCATTATCAGACAATAATTATCTTCCAAGGATTGAATATAAAGAGATTATCCTTTCCGAAGCAAGATGGAAACTCAACAAAAATGAATACAGTATTGCTAAGCTCAAAACATATTTGCAAGAAAATAAAATACCGAAATATTGTAATATCAAAGAATTAGATAACGTTCTGCTTTTAGATACAGAAAATGAAATATCCATTCAATTATTAATCTCGAAGCTAAACAAGCAGGATGTTATTTTATATGAATCGTTTATCGAATCGTCTTTCATTAAAAAAGATAATAAAAAGTATGCAGGAGAATTTATTATTCCTTTATTAAATGAAGAAAAAAAACAAAATTTTCAAATAATTAAACCTGAAAATCCACAAGATGAAAGATATTTTTATCCAGGCGGAGAATGGAGCTATTTTAAATTATACTGCAGCCATAAAATAGGAGACAAGGTTCTTATAGAAGTCATAAAACCTTTAATTAAGGATTTATCTCCGAAAAACGCTTCGATAAAATGGTTTTTCATAAGATATAATGATCCCGAAAATCATATCAGATTTAGGATTAATAAAAAACTCGATAAAGATTTAATTCAAAAAATTAACGAATATTCTAAAACTTTTATTGATGAAAAACTGATTACTAAAATTCAGATCGACTCCTATAAAAGAGAGATTGAAAGATATTCGGGTTTTGGAATTGAGGATGCTGAAACGTTATTTTCTTATGATAGTGAAGCCATTATAGATTTTTTGGAAATAAGCGAATTTGATGACAATGAAAATATTCGATGGATGGTTTCTGCCGCTTCAATTGATGCGCTTTTGAATGATTTTAATATCCCGGTAAGTGAAAGAATGAGCATTTTTGAAAATCTTTATCAGCAGTTTTTACCAGAATTTGTAGACACCTCAAATAAAGAATATTCTAAAGGTTTCAAAACCTCAATCGATGCTCAATACAGGCAATACAGGTATTTTTTTGATGAGGTAATAAATAATGAAAACTGGTCAAGCATTGAAAATCAGATGAAACCATTTGAAGCAAGAAGTTTCCATATAAGAAAATTGCTTGAAGAAAAACAGGAAATATCAGAAGAAAATACCACACGTTTTTTGAGAAATTGTATTCATATGTCTCTGAATAGGTTTTTTTATACAAAACCCAGAATGTATGAACTTTTAATCTACTTTTTTTTATTTCAAAGCTATAAATCTAAATTTTTAAGAAATGGATCAGGTAAAAAATACGCTCAATAATATTCTTTCAATTATAGAAAAAGAAAAAAATATTTTCAACGAACCGACGGTAGAAGGCGGAACAATGGGAGTGGCAATATTCTACTATTTCTGTCATCAATATTTTAAGGATGACCAATATCTTTATAAAGCTGAAGAAATGGTAGAAAAATCTATAAATCTTATCTCTGCAATTTCTGAACAGGACGAGTTTGTTCCAAAATATACAGGAGATTCTTTGTCGAATGTCATTGCGAGCTTCGGAAAAGGATTGCTTTTTATTGAGAATAAATTTAATTATGATTATGATTTCAGTTCTTATTATGAAATAATTGGTGAGACGCTTCAGACTTTGTTGGATGAAGATATCAAACGAAAAGACTATGATTTTTTCAGCGGAGCTTTATCAAGCGCCTATTTCTTTCTTAATAAACTATATTATTCAAATGGTGATGATAAATTTTCCGCCAAAAATCTTGAAAAAATTTATGAAAATTCAAAAAAAGCATCGGTTCATCACAACGAAAATGAAATTTACTGGATAGCTCCATCATATCTAGATCAGATTTATTTAGGGCTTTCTCACGGTTCTGCCATGATGATTAATTTTTGGTCAAAACTGTATCAGTTTAATATCATAAACCCTGAAAATAAACAGGAATTGCAATGGCTGAATAAAGCAATAAATTTTGTTTTTGAAAGAAAAAGAGATCATGTCGACGGTTATTTTCCTCACAAAGCTTTTTCTACAGAAACAGTGGAAAAAACACAATTATCAATGTGTTATGGTGATTTGGGAGTAATTTATTCTTTATTTAATGCTAATAAAACGTTGAAAAACATCAATTATCAGGAAACAATTGATAAAATGTTACACACAACTAGTCTTAGACAGCAAGAACCTCTACTTACTTACGATACAGGAATATTATATGGAGCTTCCGGAATAGGATATGTTTTTGAATACTTTTCAAACGAAAAAGGACAAAAAATATACGAAAACACCATTAATTATTGGAATAATCAGATTTTAACATATAGAACTTCGGATAACGATTTTGTGTATGGTTTTAAAAATGAGAAAAACGAAAGTGCAAAATATTCTTTTGCATGGGGAATCAGCGGAATGGGAATTAGATTGATGCAGTCACAATCTTCCCAATTACCCTCAGTGAACGAATTATTATTAATAGGAATCTAAAATTATGAAATTTGTTGCACAATACGATCAAATGGACTGCGGTCCCGCTTGTCTTTCGATGATTTCAAATCATTACGGAAATTCAATGCCAATGCAATTTTTACGTGATAAAAGCTTTATAACCAGAGAAGGCGTTTCTTTACTGGGAATCAAAGAAGCTGCAGAAAATGTGGGTTTTGAAACATTACCTGCCAAAATGGATGTCGATAATCTTACCAATGATCTCCTTCCGGCGATTCTTCACTGGAATCAAAATCATTTTGTGGTTTTAAATAAAATTTCAACTAATTTTTTAACAAGAAAAAAGACCTATAAAATTGCTGATCCGGGACACGGTTTTATAACACTTGCTGAGGACAAAGTAAAACAGTCTTGGTATTCTAACGACAGTCAGGGAATTGCTCTCTTTCTGGAACCGACTGATAAATTTTTTAATTATCAAAGTCCAAAAGAAAATGATATCTCATTCAAGACAATTCTTCCCTATCTTAAACCTTACAAAAGCAAGATTTACTGGATGTTTTTGCTTCTCTTAATGGGGACAATTACAACTCTTATTTTCCCTATTTTGACTCAAAAATTGATTGATGAAGGTGTGACTAAAAAAGATTTAAATGTCATTACTTACATCCTATTGGGACAATTGGCATTTTTCTTTGGGAATATTATTTTTGAAGTTATCAGAAATTGGATAACTCTTACTGTTGGTACAAAAATCAACATTCAGATTCTCTCAGATTTCCTGAAAAAATTATTAAAATTACCGATCAAGTTTTTTGATTCTAAACTTAAAGGAGATTTCAATCAACGAATTGTAGATCATGACAAAATAGAAGTTTTCCTGACTTCTCAAAGTTTGCCGATTATTTTCTCAGTTGTAACTTTCTCTGTATTCTTCGGAATATTATGGTTTTACAGCTTTCAGATCCTTGTGGTTTATATTATTCTGACAGCGTTTTCCGTAGGTTGGTCATTGATTTGGATGCGAAAAAGAAAAATTCTCGATTATATACGTTTTCAGCAACGCAGCGAAAATCAGGAATCAATTTATGAAATGATCAATGGAGTTTCTGAAATGAAACTAAATGATTTCGAAGATTATAAGAGAAACGAATGGGAAAAAATTCAGCATAAGTTATTCAAAATCAATATGCGTATTTTGAAGCTAGATCAAATTCAGCTTTCAGGATTTGAATTTTTTAATCAGCTTAAAAATATTGTTGTGACATTCCTTGCTGCTTATTTCGTAATCAAAGGAAATATGACAATTGGTGCACTTTTAAGTGTTTCATATATTATTGGCCAAATGAATTCCCCAATTAATCAATTAGTTACATTTTTTAGATCTTTACAGGACGCAAAACTGAGTTTATCAAGATTAAATGAGGTTCAGAATCACCCTGAAGAAGAAAAAATAGAGCATCTCCCGCTGATGCATGAAAGATATACTCATCAAAATAGTATCGAAAAAGGAATTTATTTCAAAAATGTTTCTTATCAATATGAAGGTCCGCAGTCTCCGTTTGTTTTAAAAGATATCAGTCTTTTCATCCCTGAGGGAAAAGTGACAGCGATCGTAGGAGCAAGTGGAAGTGGAAAAACAACATTAATGAAAATGCTTTTAAAGTTTTATGAACCGATTTCTGGTAATATTTTCTACAATCATCATGATATTAATGATATTTCACCGTCAGATTTAAGGAAAAATTCGGGTGTTGTAATGCAGGATGGTTTCATTTTTTCTGATACGATCGAACGAAATATCGCAACGAGTGATGAAAATATTGACTATGAAAAACTGGAAAAAGCAATGATTACCGCTAATATAAAATCTTTCGTGGATAGTTTGCCTTTAGGCTTAAAAACTAAAATTGGTTCTGCAGGAAACGGACTTTCAGGAGGGCAAAAACAAAGAATTCTTATCGCAAGAGCAGTATACAAAAACCCGCATTTTATCTTATTTGACGAGGCAACTTCAGCTTTAGATGCAGAAAATGAGAAAATTATACACAATAATCTTCAATCTTTTTTCAAAGGTAAAACGGTGATTGTTGTAGCACATCGGTTGAGTACAGTGAAAAATGCAGATCAAATTATTGTATTAAAAAATGGTGAAATTATAGAATTCGGAAAACATAATGAGCTTGTTAACAAGAAAACAGATTATTATAATTTAGTAAGAAATCAGTTAGAATTAGGCAATTAAAAAGAAATCAAATTATTTATATATTTCTAAAATCTCTACAATTTATTAAGAATTTCTTCTTTTGTCCTAATGAATCCACAAAAAAAATAAGACAACTATATATTTTTGGATTTACCGAATCGGAAAATACTATTTGTTTTATAATTAATATAGTTTATTAGTATTACAGGAGGTAAAATTGATATATATAGTTTGCTATACTAAAGTATATTATTACCACTAAACAATTAAGCTAATCAATAAAAATGGCGCTAACTTTATTCAGTTGGCGCCATTTGGCTGTATGTGACCTCGACAGGATTCAAACCTGTAACCTTCTGAGCCGTAATCAGATGCGCTATTCAGTTGCGCCACGAGGCCGTTGTTTCCTTCATGTTTAAAGGTTTGCAAATATAGCACTTTTTTCTTTTCTTTGAAAGATGAAACCAAAATTTTTACTGTTAATCGCATTTTTGAGCGTAATCTCCTGTAAAAGAGAACTAAAAAATTCACCTGAAAACTCTGTTGCCATATCCGGTTTGGTCCATTTTAAAGATCAGAAAGATGGAGTAGAGATAAAATCGGGAAAATTTATGTATCATTTTAAATCAGATCAGATTCCGTTTAAGAAAGTTATCTTACTTAATGCTAGTATGGCAGGCTATATTTCAGAATTGGGCGCAGAAGATTTGGTGGTCGGGGTTTCGAGTCCGGAATACATTTATTCTGATAAAATACAAAGCCTGGTAAAGAGCGCTACCATACAGAATGTCGGGAATGACCAGAAATATGATGTCGAGAAGATCATTTCTCTGAAACCGGATGCCATTTTTACCAATTATATTGCCAGCTTCGAGAATACTTATCAGTTACTGAAAAATAACGGAATTCAGGTCGTATTCCTTGACGAATATAGGGAACAGAAACCATTGGAAAAAGCAGCCTATATCAAGCTTTTCGGAAAGCTTTTCGGAAAAGAGAAAGAAGCGTCTGCCACATATCAGGAGATCGAAAAGAACTATAACGATCTGAAGAAGCTGGCCCTGCAGGGAAAAGAAAAACCTGTCGTACTGGCCAATGAGATGTATGGCGATGTATGGTATATGCCGGGAGGTAAAACGTCTGTGGCCCATTTTATTTCTGATGCCAATGCCCGTTATATTTTAAAAGATAACGCAGAAGAAAAAGCGGTGACCATGAGCTTTGAAGAAGTCTTTGCCAAGTCAGGCGGAGTACGGTACTGGATCAACGCCGGAAATCATGTTTCTAAAAAGGAGATGCTGAATATCAATCCTTTTTATGCGAAGCTTGATGTTTTTAACAACGGAAAAATTTATGGAATCTCAGGAAAAGAAAGGCAGAAAGCCAATGATTTTTTTGAAAGCGGGATTATAAGAGCGGATCTGGTGCTGAAAGATTATATAAAGATCTTTCATCCTGAGCTTTTACCCGGTTATGAGCTCACTTATATGAAGGAATTACAATAAATCCGGGTATTTGCTTATTTTTGTACTTTCTTTTAGAAATTGATATGTGGAAAAAAATTAAACAGCTTATTTTTATCATTCTCATTCTGAATGTTGTGTTTATCATTTGGGGAAGATTTTTCAATCCTCCGATTACCATTACACAGCTGGGAGGGCTTTTTGAGTATGGCAGGCTGCAGAGGGACTATATTTCCTACGACGAAATGGGAGATAAGGTAAAAAAGGCAGTCATTGCGTCTGAAGACCAGAAATTCTTTGTTCATGACGGTTTCGATTACACTGCAATCGAAAAAGCCATGAAATATAATGAAAAGGGAAAAAAAGTAAGAGGTGGAAGTACCATTTCTCAGCAGACCGCAAAGAATATTTTTCTGTGGCAGGGCAGAAGCTGGTTCAGAAAAGGGCTGGAAGCAGTATATACTTTCATTATCGAAAAAGTATGGAGTAAAGATATTATCCTCGAAAGATACCTGAATTCTATCGAAATGGGGCAGGGTGTTTTTGGGATAGAAGCGGCTTCACAGTATTATTTCGGAAAGTCTTCTAAAAATCTTACCACGTCGGAAGCTGCCTGGATTGCTGCCGTTCTTCCGAATCCGAAAAAATACGATCCGAAACATCCGTCCGCTTATTTGTCAAAAAAACACAACTGGATTATGAGACAAATGAGGAATGTGAGTTTGAAATAGTATCTTTGCACCAATGAAATTCTTAAATTCCGGCACAAACTTTCAATCTGTTCTTAAAAAATATTTCTCTTTTAAGAACGAAACCCTTTCTCTGGAACCCCTTGCTGAGTTTCTCGAAAATGCTAAAAGAGCAGATTTTACGGAAGTGCTTAATTTTTTCAGAAATAATCCTTCCTCGGCAGAAAATTTTAAATATTATATTCATCATATTTTTGCGGGAAGACCATTCAATCTGTCTTTAACAGAAGCGAATATCCTGTCTGAAAATGCCTTTTTTCCGGAGTTTAAGAAAAGAGTCCTCAATAAAGTGCTGCCTCCGGTAGAAAATGAAAAAACCGTATGGTATTTAATCGATAATATCAGCCTCAGACCGAAAAAGGATCTGGAGTATTTTCATAACCTTCCGGAAAATGAAATCGGGGAGTTTTTAAAAATTATCGATGCTGCGGATTTTATTAAAAAATCCGTCGTAAAAAAAGAACTGATCTTTTCCATGAATATCCTTTCCTGGCGGGTTACAGGTATGGCAATGGAAGTGGATGTCGTAAGAATGGCTCCCCAGTACCGGAATTTTGACAATCCGTTTCTGGCATTACAGAACGAACTGGAGCGGCTTGCTGAAGAATTTGAAAAAAATCCGGAACTGCTGCTGAATTCTAAAGACAGCCAGTACAAGCAAATTAAAATTTATGTTGAGCAATGTCAGGAATTTGTAAGCATCGCGTTTAAAAATTCTTCCAAATATGGGATTTCAGGGAAAATTAACCAGTCTCTTCTCAAAATCCGCCAGCAGACCCAAAGGATCTACGAAATCGTTCAACTGCTGGTCATTGACAGTGAAGAAGATGTGTTGATCAAATCAAAGCAGCTGATTTTTAATATTTTAAGGTATAAATCCCATAAAAATAATATTGCCGAATTAATTAATGACAGTACCCGGCTTCTTTCCCACCTGATCACGAACCATACTGCTGAAACCGGAGCCCACTATATCACTTCCACACGCAAAGAATATATGACCATGTTCTATAAAGCGAGTGGCGGAGGTATCATTGTAGGTGCTTTATGTGCGCTCAAAATGCTCTATGGCTATGCTCCGGGAAGTGATTTTTTCCATGCATTCTTATACTCAATGAATTATGCCATGGGATTTATAATGATCTACCTGATGGGTTTTACTTTAGCGACCAAGCAGCCGGCAATGACTGCTGCAACGATGACGAAAGTACTGTCCGAAGAAAGCAACGGAACAAGAAATAATTTAGAATTTGCGCATCTGGTATCAAAACTCTTCAGGAGTCAGTTTATTGCTTTTGTTGGGAATGTTTTGCTGTCTTTTCCGATCGCTCTGGCTATTATTTACGGATTGGATGTGTTCTTCTCGCAAAATTTAGCCGTAGACCGGTCAGATAAGCTTTTGAAAGATTTAGATCCGTTTAAATCCAAAGCGATTCTGCATGCCTGTATTGCCGGTTTCTACCTCTTTATCTCAGGCATTATCTCAGGAAATATCGGGAATAACTCGGTTTTCTACCAGATCCCGGAACGAATTGCCAAAAATCTGTCGATCAGGAAGTTTCTGGGTAAAAAATTTGCGTTGGGATTATCAAAATATTATGCTAAGAACTGGCCGGGAATTGTTTCTAATTTCTGGTTTGGGGTTTTCCTTGGCGCTACAGCACCGGTAGGGCTGTTTTTTGGGTTGGATCTCGATATCCGGCATATTACCTTTGCGGCCGGAAATTTTGCTCTGGGACTTTACGGAAAAGATTTTTCTGTAGACGCTTATACCTTTTGGATTTCCTTTATAACTGTTTTTCTGATCGGATTTTTCAACTTTTTAGTAAGTTTCGGTCTGTCTATGTTCCTGGCATTCAGATCCCGGAAAATGAATTTTGGGCAGGTAAGTGAAATCTACAGGGAAATTTTCAGATATTTCTGTAAGCATCCGCTGAAATTCTTTATCCCGCTAAGCTCAGGACTGGACAAAAAAGCTGATGATCTTATGAACAGCAGGATTCCTGCAAAATCGGAAGAACATTAGTTCCGTTATATAATATAAAGATCATTAAATTTTTCCTCCCCGAATTTATCGTGAAATTTTTTAAGATAAAAGCTTTTACGCATTTTAAAATCATTCTTCAGAAGAGAAGATCCGATCTTGATGATGATGATCTTTTCTTTTAGGTCAACGCTGATAATTTCATTAAAAAGGCTTTCGTCCAGATAATCTTCCAGAAAATCTTTAATCTCAAAAGCAACCAGCTTATCTTCAAAACCATGAATTCTTGCAAAAGATTTGACAAGGTCAGAAGATTGGTATTCGCGTCGTTTCTGCTTTTTCATAATAAACGTCGTTTTTCGGGGCTTTTTTAAACTATTTTTTCGTGTTATCGTATCTCTCTGCTTGCGTTTAGCTAGATCTCAAAAATGATACTTTCTTCATTGATTTTTTTCACCACACTTTCCGTACGTTCCCTGTGGGTATCGGTGATGAAGATCTGCCCGAAATTCTCCTGATTGACCAGTTCGATCAATTGTGAAACCCGGTGATCATCAAGCTTATCGAAAATATCATCCAGCAGAAGAATAGGCGTTTTGTGAGTGAGTTCCTTTACAAGACTCATCTGAGCAAGCTTTAAAGAAATGAGGAAAGACTTCTGTTGTCCCTGCGAACCTGTTTTTTTGATCAGGATCCCGTCCATTTCAAAAAGGAGATCATCTTTATGGATTCCTCTGGACGTGTAAGTCAGCATCCGGTCTCTTTCAAGGCTTTCTTTTAAAAGGGTCTCAAATGCAGCGTCCAGCAGATGAGATTCATAGATTACCGACACGGTTTCCTTACCACCGGAAATAATCCGGTAAAAATTCTGTACAATAGGATTTAACTGTTCTACAAATTTTTTTCTCTTTTCAAAAATTTTAGTTCCGGATCTGATGATCGGTTCGTCATAAATTTCAAGAGAATCTTTGTCCCAGATTCTGTTTTTAGCAAAATATTTCAATAGCGCATTTCTCTGCTGAACGATTTTCTGATACTGAATTAAATCAAACAGATACTCCGAATTGGTCTGTGAGATCATGGAGTCCAGAAATTTCCTCCTGCTTTCTCCCGAATCCGAAATCAGATTAGAGTCATAAGGAGAGATCATAACACTCGGCAGGTATCCGATATGATCGGCCATCCTGTCATAGCTTTTATCATTTTTTTTAATGACCTTTTTAGCCTCTTTGGGCTGCAGGATTTTTATAATATCCTCTCCGTCTTCATTCTGAACTTCCGCTTCGATGGCAAAAAAATCTTCTTCAGTTCTGATATTATTAAGATCGGTATTTCCTAAAAAACTCTTTCCTACAGAAAGGTAATGCAGCGCGTCCAGAATATTGGTTTTTCCGACGCCGTTATTTCCTACAAAACAGTTGATCTGCGGTGAAAAGTCGAATTTTCGCTCAGGATGATTTTTGAAATTGAGCAGAGAAAGGTTCTTAATAATCATTTGTCAAAAATACTCAATATTAATAAGAATAAAAAAGGAAGTGCAGAGCAGCTTTCCACACCGAAAGAAAAATACGAGTCATTCCTTTTATTTTCAGAGAAATAAATCAATATAAATGTCACAGCACCGGAAAAAAAATAAGCAGTTGCATACATACTTTTAAGGTATGCTGCTGATAAAATACAGCTTATAAGAACCAGTATATAGGCCAGGTATTTTGTATTCTGAACACCGATGATCGTCGGAAAGGTTTTCACCGTATCCACCTTCATGTCACGGATGTCGAAAGGCAATACCAAAGCTGTGATATAAAAGAAACTGATTAAAAATATCGGAATGCTGAATTCGTGCAGGGTGAGCCAACAGTTGACCAACGCCCACACCATTCCTACGTAAAATACCTTCAGTAAAGGAATTTTCCGGATATAGACATCCAGGAAAAAGCTGTTGTAAAGAAGGCCTAAAACAACGATAATAAACCATTTCAACAGTCTGATCTCATTATGATTGATAATAATAAGCAAAGCACAGATAATTCCTGCCATGGCATTTAAGATCAGTATTTTAAGGAAATGTCTTGTTTTTTGGTATTTCGTATAGATATATCCGCTGAAATAGGTGATAAAAATCAATAATACAGAAGGCCAACGGAATGTGTTTTGCTCTTCCATGAAAAATACTGCAAAAAGAGTCCCTGTTAAGGATACGTAAAGCTGGCTGTCAATAACAGATTTTTTGAGTATTTTTAGGAAATTCATTTATCAAAAATAACATATATGAAAAGATTTTACAAGATTTTTGTGCTTTTGCTTCTGTTGCTGAACTTTTCGGCCCTCTTAGCCCAGAAATATTATGACGAACAGTGGAAAAAGGTAGCCGAAAACTATCAGAAAGGCACCTATAAATCTAATCTTCCCATCATTTCAGACATACAAAAACAGGCGATGAAAGATAATAATATTGTGCAGCTGATTCAGTCTTTAAAAGCAGAATTCAGTATTGTAAACCAGACAGGTGAGGACGACAGAAACGATTCTGTAAGCAGGCTTTTTAAAAAACTGCAAACGGTAGAAAAGCAGCTGAAAGGAGAAGACAAACTGGTATTCAGTGTTTTGGTAAATGGTTTTTTACTCGATTATTACAATGAACATTCCTGGGAGATCGGGGGACGTACCAATATCAATTCACAGGATGTTTCGCAAATTGAAACATGGAGTAAACTGGATTTTAAAAACTACCTGATTCAGAACTATGACGAACTTGATCAGCAGAAGACTTCCATGGGCAGGGTTTCTTTAAAAAAGTACAAAGATGCTTTTTCGAATAATGAATATATCTCCTATTTTCCGACTTTGGAAGATTGGTATTCCACGAAAAAAATTGCCTTTTTGAAACAGGGTACGCTTTTTACCAAAAACGAACTTGAACAGAATCACAGTAAAGTCAATGCTATTTATGATGAATTAATTGCCAGGAACACAGGAAATTCAAAATTATATTTTTCAGATAAAAAACTGCAGGATAACTGTGAATTTACCCGATGTAAAGATAAATTAAAAAAGCTACAGGAGCTTTTAAGATCTGAAGTGCAAGGAGATTATAAAGTCTGGATTATGGATGAGATCGCGGATGAGCTGATTTCTGAGAATAAAGAAAAAGAAGCACTGGAACTGATCCGTCAGGCAAGGACAGAATATCCGAAATCACCATTCATCGAAAATATAAAAAATAAGGAAAGTCAGCTTCTCAATCCCGTCTTAAATATCAAATATGAGCAGCAGACCCAGGCAGACCGCCCGATTCATTTTGTGGCTGAATATAAAAATGTCTCTTCTTTTTCCATCAGTATCTATGAAGTCAAAGATGACCTGACCTCGTTTCTTCAATATGCTCAGAATCCTTATGCCAACTCATTTGATAAGGTTAAGAAAAAACTGGTCAAAAAAGAAGTATACCCGTTAGATGATCCCAAAGATTATCGCTCTCACAAAACGTCACTGGAAATACAGGCACTTCCTCCGGGGATTTATCTGGTAGAATATTCTGTCGTGGGAGTTAGCGAAAAAGATACAGATGCTGAAAAAGATTTCTATTTTCTGGTTTCCGAAAACCGAATTATTTACCAGACCAAAACAGATCAGGATCAGATAAAAAATGAATTAAAATTAGTGAGCAGCGAAAACGGGAAACCGATTGCTGATGAAAACCTGACCTTTTATGAATTCGTAGCCAATAAAACTTTAACCAAAACAGAGGCAAAAACCAACGACAAAGGAATGTTCAGGTTTCCGGCTACCGCAAATAAACAATATTACAAAACATTCCTGATCCGGCAGCCAAAAACCAACAGTTTCCAGATGATGCAGGTGTATGGAAACGGGCTCAGTAGAAATTTTGATCGTTTTGAGGATGCCCCTTCAAAAGCCCAGATCTTTACAGACCGGGCTATATACAGACCGGGCCAGACGGTTTATTTTAAAGTGATCAATACCCGGCTGGAGAAAGAAACCGAATCTGTGATTGCCGGAATGAAGCAAAAAATCACCTTAACGGACAGCAATGGGCAGGATGTTTCTTTTCAGAATTTCACCACGAACGAATTCGGATCCTACCACGGCAGCTTTATACTCCCAAAAGGCAAACTGAATGGGATGTTTTCATTAAAGACTGACGAAAATAAAGGATATAAAAATATCAGGGTTGAAGAATATAAAAGACCAAAGTTCGAAGTCACATTTGATCCTGTAAAAGAGGAGTACAGATATGGGCAGACGATCGAACTGAAAGGTAAGGCAATGATGTTTTCAGGAGTCGCCCTAAGCAACATAACAGTTACTTATGAAATCAAAAAACGGAATATCCGATGGAGATACTTCGGATGGTACCCGCAGGATGAGAATAATGAAAACTCTGTTCTGGGGGAAGCAAAAACGAATGAAAAAGGAGAGTTTACCATTCGTCTCGACCTTAAAAAAGATGATAAATTAGAAGGAATACAGATTGATAATTATGAGATCAACGCCTCTGTAACAGATATCAATGGAGAAACGCAATCGGCAGACACATCGCTTAAAGTGGCTTCAGTTTCCCATTATATAGAAGCCGGTGAAATTAAAAATAAATTTTCCGACGAAAACATAAAAGTGCACATTGAAACCAAAAATTATAATGAGCAGCCTCTGAAAAAATCATATCAGGTAAAACTTTCCAAGCTTCAGACGCCGGGCCGGATTTTCAGAAATAATTTTAAATCAGAAGTTCAGAACCTGCCTAAATTCGCAAAAGAGGAATTCATCAGGAGGTTTCCGCACGATCTGTATGATAAAAATGATGAAGCCAAAAACTTTAAAGTTTCAACGGTCATCCTGAACGGTCTGACCCGGAATGAGACCTCTCTTGACCTTGGTAAGCTGGAAGCAGGAGAATATCAGCTGGAGCTGTACAATATAGAAGGCAAAGACACGATAAAGACCACCAGGAATTTCAGTGTATGGAACAAAAATTCGCTGTTAGATCATCAAAAAACATTTCTAACGGTTATAGAACCCGACAAAAAATTTTCAAGAGGAGAGAAAGCGGTCGTGCATGTTTATTCGTCGGTTCCAAATGCTTTACTGAATGTTTTCGTGCAGGATGGCTCCGGTAAGACGGTTTCTGAAACCCGTCAGTTTAAAAACGGAGTTCTGGAGTACACAGCAGATATTCCGAAGGATAAGAGTGTCCAGACCCTGAATCTGCAGTTTCAGTTGGTTGCCTATAATGACGTTCAGACCCAATCTGTCGATCTCAGCATAAAAGATACAGAGGAGCCCTTAAAAATCGAGACCGTAACTTTCCGCGATAAGCTGGAGCCGAACTCGAAAGAAAAATGGTCGGTTAAAGTGCTTGGGAACAACAAAGAAAGAATAAGTGCGGAAGTACTGGCAAGTATGTACGACCGGTCCCTGGATCAATTTGCAGTCCATCAGTTTGAATGGCAAAGTCTGTACACACCAACCTCTGTGGTTACCTCTTATGATATCAGGCAGTATCTTTTACAGAAATATTATCAGAAAAGAATACCCTACTGGGAGGGGCAGTATGTCGCAGAACCTGATTTTGACTGGTTTGACGGCAATATATATCCGATGATTCAATCCCTTGTGACAACAACAGGATTAGCCAATCAGGAAGGCGTAATGGCCAAAGCCTATGCACCACCGCCATCACCAATGGCTGTTGTCGGTCGTACGAAAATGAAAGTTGCAAAAATGGATGATGAAGCAGGAAATATGATAATTTCTGGAAGACAGTTGGCCAAACAGGAAGAAAAAGAGTTTACTGAAGTTGATGGAGACGGTATTTTAGACAAAGATGATTTTGAGAAATCTTTAGGCACTGTTCCCGTTCGCCAGAATTTAAATGAAACCGCTTTTTTCTATCCGGATTTAAAAACGGATGCCGAAGGCAACGTTAGCTTCGAATTTACTTCACCGGAAGCGCTCACGACCTGGAAATTAATGTTCCTGGCACATACCAAAGATGCAAGAGCAGCCACACTGGAAAAAGAAGTGGTAACCCAAAAAGAGTTCTCAGTGACTCCAAATTATCCAAGATTTCTGAGAGAGGGTGATGAACTGAATCTCCAGACAAAATTATCGAATTTAACGAGTAAAAAACTCAGCGGTTCCGCAGGCTTACAGATTTTGGATGCCTTTACAAATGAAGATATTTCAGAGAAGTTCGGGCTCAATTCGCTGACAGCCGTTTCGGGGGCGAATAAAGAGCAGGCTTTCTCGGTGAACGAAAACGGAAATTCTGTGTTAACATGGAAAATAAAAGTTCCTGACCATGTTTCTTCTGTTATTTTAAAGGTAGTGGCGAAGGCAGGATCGTATTCGGATGGTGAACAGCAGGCCGTAGCAGTTCTTCCCAACAGAATGCTGATTACCGATGCAGTTCCGGTGTTTGTAAAAGAAGGGGAAACAAAAACGTTTGAACTGGAAAACCTGAAAAGTGCAACGTCAAAAACCATTTCCAATGTTTCCAATACCCTGGAGCTGACAACCAATCCGATTTGGGAGGTTATTTTTGCCCTTCCGGCTCTTAAAAATGACCAGAATAATTCTGCGGATGTGATTTTTAATAAATGGTTTGCCGATGTGGTGGCTTCTGAGATTTTCAGCGCCAATCCGAAGATCAAAGCTATATTCGAGGAATATAAAACTAAAGAATTGCTGATTTCAGACCTCGAAAAAAACCAGGAACTGAAACAGGTACTGCTGGAAGAAACGCCATGGGTACTGGAAAGCAGGAATGAAGAAGAGCAAATGGTAAAGCTGTCACTCTTATTGGATACCAATACCATGCGTAATTCGATCCGGAATGACTGGGACGATTTCAGAAAATTACAGAATCCTGACGGGGGCTTCTCATGGTACCAGGGATATCCGAGTTCATATGGAACATCATTGTATATTCTGAAAAATCTCGGGAAAATCAATTCATGGCTGAAAGATCATGTAAAAAATTACCAGAATGCTGAGGAAGACGAATTGGTCGAAAATCTTATCAACTATGTAGATAACGAGATCGGTAAATATGGAGATGTTAACAAAGAAAATGTCTGGAACAACTGGACACTGGATTACCTAGATACCAGGAATTACTGGGAAAAGCAATATCCGTTAAAAGGAAAAGGCGCTGCTTTAAAATCGCTGATAAAACAGAAGGCGAAAACAGCAAAAATTACAGACTTTACTTTCTTCGGACTTCACAGAATGGCCTTATTAGTGAATGATTACAACTTAAAAGAAGTTTCAGAAAAGTTAATGAACTATCTAAAAGAAACTTCCGTAAGATCAAAAAGTCAGGGTGTTTACTGGAAGCAGAATCTTGACGACTGGGGATGGTTCAGCTCAAAAGTAGTCAACCAGGCCGGAGCACTGGAAGCGTTCAACGAACTGAAACCTAACGATCAGAAATTCATTGAAGAGATCAAAATCTGGCTGATCACGCAGAAAGAAGTTAATTCATGGGGAAGCTCAAGAGGAACAGCAGAGGTGATCTTTACGATTTTAAATTCAGGGAAATCCTGGACAGGTGCGGATAGTGATAAAGCTACCGTGGTTTGGGGTGGAAAAGAACTGAAACCTCAAACGCAGGCAACAGGATATATAAAGTCAACCGTGAAGTCTGATATTCTGGATAAAACTCTGGCGGCCGTTACCGTTACAAAGCCCGGTCCGGGAGTGGTTCAGGGTGGATTGTTCTGGCAGTATTATGAAGATCTTGATAAAATAAAATCTTCTGAAAATGATATTTCCATTGTTAAGGAGCTGTATAAAAAAATAAAAACCGCCAATGGAGAAGAACTACAGAAAATTTCTCCTGTAACCCCGTTGAAGGTCGGAGATAAAGTAACCGTAAGGATGATCCTCAATACCAACCGTCCTATGGAGTTTATCCATATCAAAGATATGCGTGCGGCAGGATTTGAACCGGTAGAGGTACTATCGGGATATCAGTGGAAAAATAATCTAGGATATTATCAATCTACCAAAGATGCGTCCACAAATTTTTACATTCAATACCTTCCAAAAGGCAAATATGTATTCGAATATGACTATGTGGTCAATGCATCAGGAAAATTCTCAAACGGTATCACGACGATGCAGAATTATTATGCGCCGCAGATGAGTTCCCATACAAGGGGCACTAATATTCAGATTTCGGAATGATTTTTGGAATTACAGAATTAATAATAAAAAGGTAAAAAATTATGAAATTTTCAAAGGCTTTAATTGCGGGTATGGTCATATTGTTAGGGGCAAATGCTTTCGGTCAGAAGACTGCGGAAAAATTTGAAAAATTGCAGATCGACATGTTTCCTAAAGCCAAAGAAGGATATAAGCAGGTATACATTCAGCTGCCGGTTGCTAAAAATGAAGATCAGTTAAAAGTTGAATTCTTTGTGGGCGCAGAAAAAGAGTTGGATTGCAACAGGCATTTTATGATCGGAGAGATTAAAACTCAGGATTTACAGGGCTGGGGATATCCATATTATGACGTTGAATCCAAAGGCGAAGTCGGAGGTACCCTGATGGCATGTCCTGATAAGAAACTGACTAAACAATTCGTAACTCTCACTCCGGAAATTGTTAGATACAACAGTAAACTTCCTCTGGTGTTCTACGTTCCAAAAGGTATGGAAGTAAGGTATCGAATCTGGCGGGCAGACTCAACCATGAAAAGGGCGGTGCAGAAATAATTTAAGATTTATTAATAATAATGAAACTCCTCACATTTTTTGTGGGGAGTTTTTGATTCTTACAGCACAAAAGGTTCTATAAAACTGATCTGCATAACAGACTATATTGCTATGGCCAAACCGGATTTCCAAGGCCACCTCCTGTAATTGAACGGGGATTTACAATTTTAGTAATATATCATTTTTTCATTATTCCTTAATAACAGGAACACCTATATAGCTGTCGTTATAAAGTTTCATTTCCAGTCTCACGAATTACCGTTGCAAAATACATGGAAGAGCTGGGTTTGAGAAGCTAGTAAGAAATTTAAAGTGACAACCAATTCAAAACACAATTATATCCAGAATATGCTTTGGACAAAATAGATACTTGATAAACGTAAGAATTAAAAATTTGTTTAATCTATATTTCTCTCTTCAATGATTACATTGCCCTTTTCATCGTAAAAATATTTATAAATTAATTCAAACCAATCATCACCATCGGAAGAATTGTATATAATGATTACATTTCCTAAATTATCTATTTTTGCATGAACACAGACTCCGCCGAATGAACAATCTCCTTTTTGAAAATCACTTTTTATAGCATTAATTAAAAAGCCTCTCATAACATTAGAATCCATATTTTCGTCATAGGCAGCAATATCAATCCATTTATCATTTCTATAAATAATTCCAAACGGAGCAAATTCTCTATTTTCATTAAGAAAAACTCTACTTCTATTTACTATTTTCTCAATTCCTTTAATTATTAAGCTATTATCTTCCATTTCATCGTTTATTTAATTTATTTTTTTGAGCCTAAATTCCCCCATCCATTTTGACAGTTCCAGTTTCTTAAGTCTGTATCTCAATGCTATAATTCCTGAGGGGTTCTGATAGTTGAGCGTCTTTATCAGTTTTTAAAATTAAACATCCACCTTTGGCAAGATGATTCTGCAATCTTAATTGTTTTGTTCAAATTTGTTTTTTTAACATTGGTTTATCAAATTGGTTTTGACTAACAAGTAAACAAGTAAAAAGATGCCGTCTCATAATTCGTGAAAATGGCCTTTTTTGTAAAATTTTCCTATATGAGAAGGGTTTTCGTTTAAACAATTCTCAATCCACATCGTTTACTTGTGATATACCTTCATTATTTTTTATCTAAAAGTATAATAATTTTGCCCTGAAAAAGTAACTAAAAATAAAGAGTTTAAGAATTTTGTATAAACCAAGTTAGTAATTTCGCACTAAACCCTAATAAAAAATTGGAGCAATTAAACTAATTTTACTCAAAATAAAGATCTAATTTAAAATCTCCTCCAGTGACAATCTCATAACCCAAAATATTTTCCTTTTGGAAAGCATCTATAATTTTTTCACTATAAAAAGGACCTCCTGCTTGAACACTTATTATATCCCTGTTTTGTAGCTCTGAAGAAACATATAGGGTTTTGACCCTATAATTACCAAGTTTCCTGGATTCTATATACTTCTCATAGCTGCCAAATACTTCAGATTTATCATTTAAGCTATCGTAAAAAACACTTTTTTTGTAATTTACATATTCAGAACTTTTTAGAAGAGGAATGAATAAAAAATAAAATTTTTCTTCATTTCCTTCAAGACTTAATTCTTCTAATGATATTCCGTTTTGTTTATTTGTAGATTCTCTAAGATGGCTTTTACTTTTTTACTTATGACGTATTGTAGACTAATAAAATATGGCATTACGTTCATAATATCAATAGGTAATTTTTTCCTTTGATACATTTTACCACTTAAATCTTTTGGAAAATTAGCGTACAAATGTGGATAATCTTCAAAATATTTATTAACATCTAGAAAATATTGATTACTCTGTTCGGAAAAAGTTTTATTTTTTATCTGCACAGTCAATGGTGATTCGCTTTTCCCAATTATTTTATTGTCAATACTCGCATCTATTTTATAGTACTTTTTCATTTTTTATTTTTAAAATAACCATTCATCGATTGTCCGGATTCTCTGAGCTCTTTATAGGTGACCTTTTCCCAAAACAGGATCACTAAAAGTAGAGATTTTCGAGAAATAATTAATTTTAAATAAAGAAAAATATAATGAAAAAGAGCAGATTTAGAGAGACTTAGATCATTTTTGTATTGAAACAGTCTGAAACGGGAGTAAAAGTTGAAGAAGTTTGTCGTAAAATGGGTATAAGTGAGGCAACTTTTTACAATTGGAAAAAGAATTCGAAGGTCTACGTGTTACCATAAAGAAGAGATTTGACACGTTGGACTTTGAGAATATGTATAAGGAAGCACTTACTGTCAAAGAAAAACAAGTACAGAAAGTATATCTGGATTATTACAGTGATCCTCTGAGGGAAATGAAATCAGAAAATGCAAAAACAAAATTTATAGATGAAAAAGGAAAAGAAATAAAGCCTGATTTTAGAGAGATAACAAAATCAATCCAATACCGGCTGAAAAAACATAATAACCCGATAGAGTTGTCAGAGGCTATAAAATATCCCGATTGATATAAATTATTTCAGATGTTTATACCATAAAATATTCATCATAACTGATCTTGAAAGAAAAGAGCTTGATTATAAAAGATTCCTGCAGTTTCCGGGAGCAGAAATATTGAGCATATCATGGGATGCAGAATTTTTTTTTTATGAAAACACAATCCAAATACCAGTTAAACGATTTCATCTAAAACCTCTTCAGTAAAGGCTTTCGGTTAAACCGAAGTTAAACGGTTTTTAAATTCACCATTTCGTGGCTTTTCTTCTCGGAGGGAAGCCTTTTTTGCATTATATTTGTTAGAAACATGGACAATGAAAAACAATGTATTGATTTTTACGTTTGGTTTTTTAGCATTTCCCGTCTTAGGTTGGGCTCAGGCCGCACCGGATTTCAGGGAACTTTTAGACAGTGCCATGGTTCGGGATTCCGAACTTAAAATGCAGATTACCCAAAACAGACTCACCGATATTGATGCCCATAAGCTAAAGGATATTTTTCTTCCTACCCTGGAAATCAGCGGACAAGCAGGATATCTCAACGGAACTGCGCGGCTGACGTCACCTGAGATCAATCTTACACCATTTATAAGAATTCCGGAAGGTTCTTTTAATAATAACTTAAATGTGTCCGGATTTTCGGGAATAGCAAAAGCAGATGCAAAAATGTTGCTGTACTCGGGAGGGAAAGTCAAATACCTGAAAAAAGCGGTCGAGGAAAAGAAAATGTCAGAAGATATTTTACTCGAAAAAACAAGAGATGAAGTCGTAGCCAATATTTCAAAAGCATATGATCAGCTGGCATTAATTCACCAGTCTAAAAAAGTGCTGGATGAAAGTAAAAAAAGGCTGGATATTAACCGGAAAACCGCTGATAAAGCATTGGGCTACGGGCTGATAACACCGTATGACCATAAGAAAATAGAACTGGCCCAGGCCACATTGGATGCAAAAGTGGTGGAATATGAAGGCAAAAAAGAACTACTTCTTACCCAGCTGTATATCCTAACGGGAATCCGTAAAGAACGGCTGAAAATGATAGAGCCGGTTTTACAGCCTGTAGAATTTTTATCCCCGGAAAAAGGAATTGAGCAGAGAGCAGAAATCCGCGCGCTGGAACACGGAATTGCAGCAGCAGACTACAAAATAAAAGCAGAAAGAACATGGATCATTCCAAAGGTCCAGCTAATGGCATCTGCCTATTACATCGGGCTGTACGACAGCAGAGTTAAGACTTCCGAAAATATAATCCCGGCCGTTCCTGTCATCGGCTATGAAGGAGCCAGACTGGACTGGAGACCGAGAAACATCAATATCTTTCCTTTCATTACCGCCGGAGTAGGCTTTAAATGGGAAATTCTCGATGGAAAAGAAGGAAAGCATGCTGAAGAGACGGCAAAAATAGGTAAAGAAATCCTTCAGAATCAAAAAGAAGATGCAGTAAAGAAACTGACTCTGAATCTGGCCAATAATCAAACCGGTTACGATGTGGCAACTGCCCAGATCACCCTGAAGGCAAAGCAAAAAGAACTGGCTAAAAATGCTTTGGTTCAGGCAGAAAAAGAATTCAGATACGGAGTCAGTAAATCGTCCCAGTTGATCGACGCTGAAAATGATCTTGAAATTTCCGAGCTTGAATACCAAAATGCGATTTTTAATCAGCGACGAGCTGGAATAGAGCTGATGAGATCCACTCAGGAACTGGATATAGCTAAACTTTATCAACCCTAAAATTAAAATGATGCAAAAAAATATCTCCCTGTTATTGATACTTCTGTTTGTATTGGGAAGTTGCGATAAAAAAACTGAAAAGCTGAACGATTCTGAAGGCAAAACAAAAAAAGACGTTATTTCCTTTGCGCCTAAAATTACCGGAAGAATATTAAAAATATACGTTACAGAAGGACAGACCGTTAAAAAAGGGGATACCCTTGCTTTGCTGGATATTCCGGAAGTGTCTGCAAAAATAGCGCAGGCGCAGGGGGCAGTAAGTGCGGCAACAGCGCAGGAGCAAATGGCTAAAAACGGAGCAACGGCCGATCAGCTGAAACAGCTCCAGGCAAAATATAAGGGTCTGAAAGAGCAGTACAACTATGCCCAGAAATCATTCCGGAGAGCTTCCAATATGTTTCGCGACAGCCTGATGTCACCGCAGGCTTATGATGAGGTATATGCTAAAATGCAGGGTGCAAAAGCCCAGTATGATGCCGTGGTTGCCGAACTGGATGATGTGAAAAGAGGAACCCGATCTGAGAAAGTGGAAATGGCTGCCGGCCAGGCTTCACAGGCAAAAGGAGCATTACAGGAAGCGAACGTCGCTTACTCGGAAAGATATGTCATTGCCACCAACGATATGGAAATTGAAACCATTAGCCTCAATACCGGGGAGTTGGCCACTGCTGGATTTGCTTTGTTCAACGGGTATATTCCCGAAAGTACCTATTTCAGATTTACGGTTCCTGAAAGTCAGATTTCCAGATATAAAAAGGGACAGACTGTTAGCATGGAGATTCCTTACAACAAAGAAAATCTTGAAGGAACGGTTTTGTACATCAAACAGCTGACAAAGTATGCGGATATTACTACGGCATATCCGGATTACCAACTGCAGGATGCGATTTATGAGATTAAAGTAAAGCCGAAAGAGATGAGTAAGGCAAAAGATATCCTGGTAAATTCAAACGTAATTCTAAAATAATATGAAAGAATTTTTCCGACTTTTAAAACGAGAATTCAGGCTGTTTACCGGCAATTCGACCTTAAGGACGGTGTTCTTTCTGGCGCCTGTTTTTTATGCCACTTTACTGGGGTTTGTCTACAAAAGCGGAAAAGTTGAAAATACACCGGTACTGGTGATCGACAGGGATAATACCCCTTTATCAAACCAGCTGACGGAAATGCTGGAAGATAATAAAAGTATTAAAGTCATTCCTTATCTGCAGGAACCTTTCAGTATAAAAGATGAGGTGATAAAGCATGAAGCTGCCGCCGTGGTGATCATTCCTTCCAAATTTGAAGCGGCCGTTCTTCAGAAAAAATACCCCGAACTTAATATATATGTCAATACAGGAAATGTGCTGACAGCCAATTTTGCCTCGAAAGCACTGCAGCTGACGGTCGGGACATTTTCTGCCGGTGTATCCATTAAAGCGCTTCAAAAGGCAGGGATGCCGGCCACGAGAGCGGCTACCCAGTACGAGCCCTTTAAAGCGAATTATATCACCCTGTTCAATACCACCGGAAATTACCTGATTTTTATGTGGCCCGCGATGCTGGCAGTCGTATTACAACAGGTGATTCTGCTGGCGATGGCGGTAAGCTTTGCTGCCGAATTTCAGGGCGGAACATTCATCCGGGAGTATTTCAGAATGAAAAGAAGCGCATTTTTCACCATGCTGATTAAAGTGATTCCTGTCTGGGTATTTTCTGTTCTGATTGTGGGCTTTTATTATTTTATGCACATGATCTTTAAAGTCCCGATGCCGGAAGGCATACTCAACTTTATCTTATTAACCGCTGTTTTTGTGGGTTCCGTATCATTTTTAGGCGTTTTTATCAGCATTCTGATTCCTGATGCCTTAAAAGCTACACAGATTCTGATGGTTATTGCCTCTCCTGCATTCATCATCAGCGGGTTTACCTGGCCCCTGAACGCCATGCCTGCCTTTGTACAGTGGATCGCCAATATCATTCCGCTGACCCCGTTTTTACAGGCTTTTAAAATTCTGCTCATTCAGAAAGGTTCTGTAGAGCTTACTTTTCCTTACTTAAAACATCTCACCGTTTTATTAATCGTATATGCTATTTTAGGATGGATAGCTTTAAAAATTAAAATGTGGCTGCTGTTTCGCTATGTAAAACCGGAAACAGAAACGGTTCCGGATCTATCGAAGTGATGAGTAGATTCCCTGAAACATCAGAAGATTATTTCCGCTAGTGTACTGATGGATCATCGACTTAATTCACTTTAAAACTTATTGTGATTAAGAGATAACTGTTTGCAGGGTAGTTGTTTAACTTCTTTGTAAAAAAGTGTGGAAAATAATCAGAAAAACTGATATATTTGTTTTTTTTAACAAGTAAAAAACTATGGAGAACGTATTTGATGCAAAAGATGCTCAGAATTATATTGATAGAATAAATAAGCTGGTAGAGGACACCCACGGTTTGTGGGGAAAAATGACTGTTGACCAGATGTTGGCCCACTGTTGTATCACCTATGAAATGGTGTACGAACCTGAAAAACATAAAAAACCGGGTGCTATCGCCAAATTTATTCTGAAAAGTTTTGTGAAATCTAAAGTGGTGGGAGAAAAAGCATACCCGCGTGATTCTCCTACGGCACCGCAGTTTCTGATCACAGGACGAAAAAGTTTTGACGATGAAAAGAAAAGGCTCATCGGGTTTATTCAGAAGACCCAACAGCTGGGTGCTTCCGCGTTTGATGATAAAGAGTCTTTCTCTTTCGGAAAATTAAAATCCCACGAATGGAACAATATGTTTGCCAAACATCTTAATCATCATCTGGCACAATTCGGGGTCTAAATACAATACACATGAAAAAATTTTTATTATTCTTTACCCTTGTTTCCCAATTCATTTTTGCCCAAATGCCAGATGTTTCGAATGTCTGGCTGAATGACAGCAAACCTTATGCTGGAACAATCGGAAATGATAAACAGGAGCTTAAACTGAAGATCAATACTTCTGAGCAGGACAAAAAAAACGATCAGGAATATTTTATTTCGGGCTATTCCTTAGTCGATAAAAATTATACAAAATTTGAAGGCAAACTTAAAATCACCAAATATAAAGACGCTAAGAAAGGAGGCAGTGTATACGGTGAGTATGAGTTTGCTGAAGAAAACAAAGGAAAACATTCCGGAATTTTCAAAGGCAGATTTATCTATACGTTCAAATGGAATAAAGCAACGGAGAAAGTAGAAGCCCAAAATATAGAATTGACTGGTGACTGGAAAAGTTATGATCAAACCCTTAATTTCAGAACACACCTGAAAAATCAATAAGTATGCTTAGAAAAATTTTAGCTGTGCCGGCGGGGCTCCTCCTGGGTGTGCTGTGTATTTCTGTTATTGAAAAATCAGCGCATTATCTGTTTCCCCGACCTGCAGCAATGAATGCTGATAATATGGACGCTTTGAAACATTATGTGGAAACAGCTCCGGTAATGGCTCTGCTTTTTGTTATCATAGGATACGCGGTCGGTGCTTTTACAGCCGGTTTTTCTTCCACAAAAATTGCCGGTGACGGAAAGAAAATATATGCAGTGATCTGCGGACTTATTTTTCTATTACAGGGAATTTATATGATGTATATCCTGCCTACTCCGATTTGGTTCTGGATCTCAGGAATCGCTGTCTGGGGCTTGGTTTTAGTAGGTTATAAATCGGCTTTAAATAAAAAAATAACATGAAATTAGGAGCATTTTCAATCAGTTTAAGTGTTAAAGATCTGAATAAATCAAAGGATTTCTATGAAAAACTAGGTTTCACCGAAATGGGCGGAAGCCACGAACTCAATTATCTGATTATGAAAAATGAAGATCATATCATTGGTCTTTTTCAGGCTATGTTTGACGGAAATATGCTTACCTTCAATCCCGGCTGGGATCAGAATGCGCAGAATCTGGAATCTTTTGATGACGTCCGCGATATTCAGAAGCATTTAAAGAATGAAGGGGTAACATTAGATAAAGAAGCCGATGAAACCACTTCCGGCCCGGCACATATTTACCTCAAAGATCCTGATGGCAATATGATCCTTATCGATCAGCACAGATAATATAAAAACGCTCAAAGATGAAAAAAAATTTAAAAAGGATTGTTATCGTTCTTGCTTCCATCCTGATATTCTGGATGGTTGCGGCAGCACTGATTCCGGGTGACTGTAAGTATGAGAAATCAATCATCATTGACGCGCCCATTGATAAAGTATGGCAACATACCAATACACTGAAAGCGATGGACCGGTGGAGTCCCTGGAATGACCTGGATCCGGGTATGAAAAAAGACTGGACCGGAACACCGGGACAGCCCGGCGAAAAGGTATGCTGGAGCAGTACTAAAGAAGAAGCAGGACAAGGCTGTCAGGAAGTGAAAAAAGTAGATGCCGCCCATAAAAGAATCGATACGGATATCGTTTTTTTAACCCCTTATAAAAGTGAAGCACAGGCATACGTTATCTTAGCCTCCGAGGGAAACGGACAAGAGCAACCTGGGGATTTACGTCTGTAATTCCTTATCCTTTTACCATCATGAAACTCATGATGAATATGGAAGAGGCGATCGGAAAAGATTATCAGGAAGGACTTACACGACTTAAAAATTTATCTGAAAATCAGTACCCGGGACGCAGACAGTAAGAGATCAGGTTACATAACAATAACAAAATAGAAACACATTATGGCAACAGTAAACGTTTATTTTACATTCGACGGAAATTGTAAAGAAGCATTTGATTTTTATAAATCCGCATTCGGAAAAGAGTACCAGTATATCGGAACTTTTGGCGAGATGCCTCCGGCAGAAGGACAGGAAGCTAAAGAAGATGACAAAGATAAAATTATGCATGTCTCTTTACCTATTTCCCAAGAAACCACTTTAATGGGTAGTGATGCAGGCGGTGAATGGGGATCTCAGCTGAAAACCGGAAATAATTTTTCAGTTTCGATCAATGCAGAATCCAAAGATGAAGCAGACCGGTTGTTCAACGGACTTTCTGCCGGAGGACAGGTAACCATGCCAATGGCAGATACGTTCTGGGGTGCTTATTTCGGAATGTTTACCGATAAATTCGGCATCAACTGGATGGTCAACTATGATGATCCTGCAAAAATGCAGCAAGATTCTTAAAATCATATTTTATATCGAAATATAAAACCGGCATCATCATGTGCCGGATTTTATTTACGATACATATTGGCATTCCGGAAATTTTATAGCTGAAGAAACAGCCAGGCAGCAAACTGCATAAACTCATGACAAAATAACACAAATGAAATTTACGATTGAAAAAATTAAAGAAGAGCACCAAAAAGTAAAAAGTGGTGCCGATTTTCCCCACTATATTCAGACCATTAAAAATTGGGGAGTCGTTCATTATACAGTATATGTAAAAGACGGCAGTACAGAATATTTTGATGCAGCAGATGCATCATTGATGGCCGGAGCCAAATATGAGCACCTGACAGTTTCAACAGTTGTCAATCTTAGTAGATTTACCTCACGACTGCAGCTTCATCAGAATGGAGGAACCGATTATATGACTTTTTGTAACGACTGTGCCCAGAACGGAGTAGAAGGCTGGACAGTAGATATGAATGAGATGACCTGCTCTTATTTTGACCGTTCTGGCAATGTGATGCTGACAGAAAAAATACCTTCTCTCTAAAAAAAAACACCTTTTACAGACCTGATAAGAATTATTTTTATTCCATCTTTTTTTTACCTATTATTGGTCTCGGAATCACTGTCCAGATGATGATAGGTGATAATTAAAATAAATGTCTTTTCGAAGCTCATTTAAAATGATAATTTAAAAATAAAGAATATATGAAGGTTTTAAAGTTTCTGGCGATGGTTGCTTTCAGTTTGGGAACGACAATGTCATTTGCACAGCAAAGTGATTTGGGCGCATGGTATATGTATTTTGGAAATAATAAAATCAGTAAAAAATTAAATTTCCATAACGAAATTCAGTACCGTAATTTCAATGCTGCCGGAGACCTGGAACAACTTCTGATTCGTACCGGTATCGGTTATGATCTCACGGAAAATAATAACAATATATTGCTGGGGTATGGTTTTATCTTAAGTCAGCCATACGCTAACGGTGAAAAAAACCAGAATACGGAACACAGGATTTTTCAGCAGTTTATTACAAAACAGAAGTTCGGACGTTTTAATCTTCAGCACCGATACCGTCTGGAGGAACGTTTTTTACAGGATGATTTCAGAATGAGGTTCCGTTATTATCTGGGACTGCATATTCCTGTTACCAATAAAGAACTGCTCCCGAAAACACTGTATGTTTCGGCGTACAATGAGATTTTCCTGAATTTCGACAGTCCGACCTTCGACAGAGCCAGGGTGTATGGTGCTTTAGGATATGTCATCAATAAAAATATGAGGATCGAAGCGGGTTATATGAATCAGATTCAGGAGAATAAAAACAGAGGACAAATACAGATCGGATTTTATAATACGATACCATTCACGAAAGATTAATAAAACCTTCATGAGAAACTATTAGATACAGAGTCATAATGTTAAGGATAAAAAAGAAACCTTTCTAAAATAGCGTCAATAAATTAATATTAAAAACACAAATACATATGCACTCAGGAAAAAGATTCGGCGCCCGCGAATTTGCTGTCTGGACCAAGAGAAGTATCTTATCTCTTACAGCATTGGCATGCATTCCGACGATATTATATTTTTTTGGATGTACCTTTCTGTCATTTCCCTGGCAGCCCATTGCTATCATGGGAACAGCAGTAGCGTTTATCGTAGGTTTTAAAAACAATGCAAGCTACAGCCGCCTCTGGGAAGCACGCCAGATTTATGGAGCCATCATCAATGACAGCAGGAGTTTCGGATACATCCTCCGGGACGCTCTTTCTGCAAAGAATCCGGACGCGGTAAAGTTAATGTTTCTGCGTCATTATGCATGGCTCACGGCACTCAGGTTTCAGCTCCGCGAACCCCGCGCCTGGGAAAATATGCAGACGGCACAGTTTGGTGAATATGCAAAAAAGTATGATATCCCCGAAAGACTTTCAACATTGGATGAGGAACTGAAAAGATACCTTTCAGAAACGGAGCTTCATTATGTTTTAGGTAAAAAAAACCGGGCAACCCAATTGATGGCGGCACAGAGTAAAGCATTATCCCGCGCTTATGCAGAGGGAGAAATAAATGATTTTCAATGGACTCAGATCAATCAGCAGCTGATCAAATTCACGGATGATCAGGGAAAAGCAGAACGGATCAAAAACTTTCCTTATCCGAGGAACTTTTCTTCCATTACCACGTATCTTCTGCTGTTATTTATCGTTTTTGTCCCCTTTGGATTATTGAAAGAGTTTGATAAATTAGGGGACGGAACCTTCGTTGAAGGCTTCACGCTATGGTTCAATATCCCGTTTTCTCTTTTGGTCACGTGGTGTTTTCATACCCTGGACAGTGTCGGTGAAGCGTCGGTAAATCCATTTGAAGGAAGCCCGAATGATGTCCCGATTACCCAGATCAGCAGAACCATTGAGATCGATATGAGGGATATGCTGGATGAAAGTAATCTTCCGCCTGCTATCGTCCCTAAAAACAATATTGTTCTTTAATATTGATCCTAAATGACTGTCCTGCCGATGATTATTTAAATCAAAAAGTATGCTGAATGGTCAATACAGGTTAATCAGTCAACTTTTTAAATCAATGGAAAGATGCTGTTCGGAAGTAAAAAATAAAATTAACTTTAAATAAAATTGATATGATCCATACCTATGTTATAATATCTATCGCGGTGTTATTGTCTGTCATGATATTGGTGATGATCGGTCAGAAGCTGAAAGTGGCTTACCCTATTTTTCTTGTTATTGCAGGATTATTGATCAGCCTGGTCCCGGGAATGCCCCACATTGAAATAGAACCTGATCTTGTTTTTCTGATTTTCCTTCCGCCCATCCTTTTTGAGGCGGCCTGGTTTACATCCTGGCAGGATTTTCATAAATGGAGAAAGCAGATCTTCTCAATGGCTTTCGGATTGGTGTTCCTTACTTCGATAGTGGTCGCTTATCTTTCTTCATCCCTCATTCCGGGGCTCACTGTGGCAATGGGATTTCTTTTGGGAGGTGTTAATTCTCCACCAGATGCCGTAGCAGCAACTTCGGTATTAAGGAATATGAAGATTCCGAAGAAAATAACAAGTATTCTGGAAGGAGAAAGCCTCATCAATGATGCATCGAGTTTAATTGTCTTTAAATTTGCCCTAGCCGCTGTGATTTCAGGACAGTTTATATTCAGGGAAGCCGTTCAGGACTTCTTTATGATGGCAATCGGAGGAATAGCAGTAGGCGTGGGAGCAGGATTTCTCTTTGGCGCTTTACTGAGAAAAATCCCTACAAATTCAAATATCGATACCATTATCACCCTCATTGTTCCCTACATCATGTATGTCGGGGCAGAACATTTCCATTTCTCGGGCGTATTAGCGGTAGTTGCAGGAGGTCTGCTGATGTCATACAATTCCCATTGTTACCTGAGTCACACGTCAAGAATTCAGTCCGGGAATGTATGGAGCGTTCTTATTTTCCTGATGAATACTATTATTTTTATCCTTATCGGGCTGGAATTGCCTGTTGTCGTGGCGGCCATGAAAGACTATACCATTTCAGAAGGGATTTTTTACAGTGTTATTATTGGCGGAGCTATTATCCTCACCAGGATTCTGTACAGTTATGCCTTAATGTATTTCCCGAGAATATGTTCCCGAGAACTACGGCTCAAAGTCCCCAAACCGGATTGGCGGGAACCGTTTATCATAAGCTTTGCGGCCATGCGCGGCGTGGTTTCCCTGGCGGCGGCCTTATCGATACCTGCATTTCTGCCCAACGGCGAGGCGTTTCCGCACCGTAATATTATTTTGTTCGTAACCTTTGTGATTATTTTGATCACCCTCGTGGGACAGGGGCTGCTCCTGGCACCCATCCTTAAAATATTAAAAATAAAGGATGCAGGAAGTGAGTTGCCTGAAGAAAAACAGGAAGTTATTTTAATGAGAAAATTAAAAGAAACAGCCCTTCAGAAGTTAGACAATGACTTTTCAGACCTTGCAGAGAAAAACAGCCTGGTAAAACACCAGAAGCATAAGCTCGAAAATGAAATGATGATGATGGCGGATAAAGCCCAGTGCATGGCTTCCACAGGTGATTATGTTTCCGCAATGAATGAAAATAAAGATGTTTTAAGACAGGTGATTCAGGCGCAGAGAAATGAGCTTCACCGTTTGAAACGTGAGAAAGTATTTGATGATCATGTGATGAGAACCATAGAAATGCAGCTGGATTTTGACGAGGCTAAAATTACAGGATTTTCACACAGCTGATTTCGCCTAAGCTTGTAAAAGTTATTTATAACCTTAAAAAAATAAATTTTAAAGAATCTTCAACATGTTGATGTTCATTAACAGTGAGAAGGATAGAAATAAAAGCACCGTCTGCCGGGAAATTAAATTACAGGATTGTAAATTGCGAAATCAAAGAGCCAGGATAACGATGCTTATAGTTACCATTCGGTTAATCTGTAGATGGAAATTAGAAAATAGGAATAAATTTTGCTATTTTTGGGGAAATATTTCAGAAATTCAATGAAAAAAAATATTATAGCAGGTTTTGCTGCCCTTTTACTGTTAGCGTCTTGTAATAAGGATGAAAAAATCCTGAATACACTGAATGAATTTAACAGTTCAATGGAAACGAAAGGATATCATTTTGGGGATAAACTGAATATCCCTAAAGATGTTACAGACAATGCAGAAAGTATTTCAATAAGTTTTGGAGATAAAGAAACGTCAGATTTAACCATTGATCCGAGATTTTTCACCCTGGGAGACAATGCTGTGACTTTCAATATCAAAACAAAAGGAGGAGAAACCCTGAATCAGGATGCTACCATCAATGTTTTTGCGAAAAATCCTGAACAGAAAATCAATTATGAAATCGTTGCCGAATATCCTCATGACCCAAAGAACTTTGTCCAGGGGTTTCAGATCGAAGGAAATACCATTTATGAAAGTGACGGACAGAACGGTTCTTCCCAGATCTTAAAATATACCCTGGGAACGACGACTCCTTTGGCTTCAACAAAACAGGCACAGGAGGATTTTTCTGAAGGAAGTACTATAGTCGGTGATAAAGTATATCAGTTGACCTGGCAGAGCAAAAAAGGATACATCTACGATAAAACTTCATTAAAGCTTTTATCTGAATTTGCTTATCCTAATGTACTGGGAGAAGGCTGGGGTTTAACATATGACGGAAAAAACCTTATTGCATCGGACGGAAGTAAACTGCTGTACTTTCTGGATGTAAACAACCCTTCAAAATTAATTAAATATATTGCAGTCGCAGGAAGTAACCAGGCTTATGATCAGTTAAACGAGCTGGAATATTACAATGGGTTTATTTATGCCAATGTATGGCAGAAACCGGTTGTCCTGAAAATCAATCCTGCCACAGGAGAGGTAGTGGGGACTTTTGATTTTACGGATATTGCAAAACAAAATACCAAAGGAAGTGATGACGTCCTGAACGGAATTGCTTTTAAAGGCGACAATATGCTGGTCACAGGTAAAAACTGGTCTAAGATTTATGAAGTAGCCATTAAATAAAATAATAAGACTTATTTTAAAGGTTAAATTAAAATAACGATAGCGTTCCGGAGGGGCGCTATTTTTTGATGGAACGGAATAAATTTTAGTATTTTTGAAAATTATTTAAATCAATGAGAAAAAATATAATCTCAGGTTTGATGGCGGTGGTATTACTAATCTCCTGTAATAACGATAAAAAACTGCTTGATACCCTGAACAACTACAATATTTCCATGGAAGATAAGGGATACCACTTAGGAGATCCGCTTAACCTTCCGAAAGAAGTTACCGACAACGCAGAAAGTATCTCTATCAGTTTTGGAGATAAGGAAACATCAGGCTTAACGGTTGATCCTAAGTTTTTTGCCCTGGGAGACAATGAGGTTACTTTTATCATTAAAACCAAAGGCGGAGAAACTCTATATCACGATGCCACTATTAATGTTTTTGCAAAAAATCCCGAGAAACAGATGGCATATGATGTGATTGCAGAATATCCGCACGACTCCGATAATTTCGTAGAAGGATTCCTGATGGAAGGCAATATGTTGTATGAAAGCGATGGTCTGGACGGCGCTTCTCAATTAATAAAATATACGCTGGGAAGTACTACGCCCATAATTACAGAGAAACAGCCTGCCGAAATATTTTCTGAAGGATGTGCGATTGCAGGCGATAAAGTCTACCAACTGACCTACAGAAGCAAAATTGGTTTTATTTACGATAAAAATTCATTAAAAAAAATAGCTCAGTTTCCTTTGCCCAATGCAATGGGTGAAGGCTGGGGCTTAACCTATGACGGTAAAAACCTGGTTGCCACCGATGGCTCAAACCATCTTTATTATCTGGATGTAAACGATCCTTCAAAAGTGATCAGAACAGTTTCCGTAGCAGGAAATACAGAGACCTACAGCCAGCTGAATGAACTGGAATATCACAACGGCTTTATCTACTCCAATGTCTGGCATCTGCCGGTTATTCTGAAAATTAAACCGGAAACCGGTGAGGTGGTGGGCAAATTCGATTTTGCAAAAATTACCGCTGAGAACGATCAGGGAGATCCGGAACATGTACTCAACGGAATTGCTTTTAAAGGAGAGAATATGTTGATTACAGGAAAAAAATGGCCGAAAATATACGAGGTCGCAATAAAATAATGATCATCTAAAAAAGGAGATCCTATTTCAATAAAAGTATGTAAATTGCTACAAACGTTTTTGATAATCGATCCCGAAAAACAAAATTTGAAGGTACTCCATTTAATACTGTTATTTATTTTCTGTACATTTTCTGCACAGAAAACCCTTCCCCTGGACACATTAAAGCTGAAGGAAGCCCGGGATATGCTTGCTGACGATTACGGAAACCTCTACATCTACAGAAACAAAGACTTCAGTTTTACAAAATATGATTCTTTAGGAAGGCAGATCGGAAAGCTGATGGTAACAGTACCTTTTAAAATTCAGACGGTTCAGAATCCTCTGAGTGTTCCTCTGTTTTCTGAAAATGCCCAGGAAATGAAATTTGTAGATCATAATATGAATGAAATTCAGAGGGTTGACTTCAGGCAGAAATTCGGTTTTATCAAAATGGCTTATGCTGAAGATCTTCAGCAGCTTTGGCTGCTCGATGACAGTACAAAACGCCTGATTCAGTATAATTTCAGAAATGAAACAATTATCAATTCTTATCCGTTTGACGGGAGTTTTGAAGACCTGACGGATCTTTTGGTTTTTGAAAATAAAGTTTACATTTTAACGAAAAAACAAATCAGAGTTTATAATTTTAAATTTGAAAAATTATTTGAGTCGCCGATAGAAAACGGAAAACGTTTCAGAAGGGAGAATGAATTTGTTTTGGTTATTACGGGCAACTCGATTTTAAAATATATCCCTGAAAAAGAAATGGTAAAAGTTTTTGCAGAACCTGATGCACAGATTGTGGATAAAAACACCCTTGCATATTTTGAAATCAAGGCCAACAAACTTTATCTTTACGACCTCGAAAAAACGAAAGAGGTAAAGCAGCAGGCAGATCCTGAGACCATAGAAAAGGTTCAGGAAAAAACAGAGGATTCTAAACAGGAACCGGCTAAAAAATCTGAAGGCTTTGATATGCTGAATCTCTTTGAGGAGATTGGAGAAATTCAGAAATTGGGAGTTTAATCATTGAGTGATCAAAAAAAATAGTAAGGATAAAGATATGCACATTGCAGTTACAGGAAATATCGGAGCAGGAAAAACAACATTAACGACAATGCTTTCGAAGCACTACGGATGGGATGCACAGTTTGAAGACGTGGATCATAATCCTTACCTGGAAGATTTTTATGCAGATATGAGTAAATGGAGTTTTGCGCTGCAGGTTTATTTTTTGGGAAGCAGGTTCCGTCAGGTAAAGGAGATCAGGGAGAGCGGTAAAAATATTATACAGGATCGTACCATCTACGAAGATGCTCATATTTTCGCGGAAAACCTCAACGATATGAAATTGCTTTCGGACCGGGATTTTAATAATTATTCTTCAGTATTTAATCTGATGAAATCATTTGTTTCAGCTCCTGATTTATTGATTTATCTGAAATCAGATGTCCCTAACCTGGTGAAAAAAATCTATAAACGGGGACGGGAATACGAAGCATCAATCAGCATAGAATACCTTTCGAAACTGAACCAGAAATATGAAAAATGGATTTCTGATTACACCGAGGGAAAACTTCTGATTATTGAAGTCGACGATCTGGATTTTGTAGAAAAGCCTGAAGATTTCGGATTTATTCTGGAAAAAATAGAAGCAGAGCTGAACGGATTGTTTTAACAGTAATGGATTATTATTTATTCACAATAATATTAATTTTTAACCGATAAAAAATGGTAGTTAAGGTTTTACATAATGGAAGCTGTTCGAAATCGAATGCTGTATTAGAGTATCTGGACGAAAACGGCGTGGCGTTTGAGATCATCAATATCCTTGAAGATCCGCTAAGCGTTTTAGAGCTTAAAACAGTCCTGAAAAAACTTAACCAGGATGTTTCTCACATCATTCGCAAAAATGAGAAACTGTATCAGGAGAAATTTGCAGATAAGAACTACTCGGAAGACGAATGGCTCAGAATACTGTCAGAAAACCCTTCTCTGATCCAGAGACCTATTTTAATCAAAGGTTCTGTTGCGATGCTGGGGCGGCCGGTTGAAAACGTAAAGTATTTTATAGAGAAATAAATAACAGTAAAATAAACTAAAAAGTCAGTGCTTAACACTGACTTTCTTTATTTATAATAGAATTACTCCTTCTATTCGTGCGACTTCTTTATAAATATGCACTACCTGGTCTGCATCCAGCACAAAAGCATTGATATTGCACGCCGTGTATTTTCCGTTTTTGCTTTCACGGTTTCCTAAAGTGAATTTAATCCCGTCGAATACCTTGTAGATCTCGGTGAGCTTACTCTGGTCTGTCGGAATGATGAATTTAAATAAATAGTCTTCCGGAAAATCATGATGACCTTCCAGTTTTTCCTTTAAAGAACTGTAAAATTCCTCAGGATTTGAATGTTGATTTCCTTGTAATATGTCCATTTACAAACTTAATTAATATATAAATTTAGCAAAATTTTTCTTATTTTCCAAGTGGTCCCAGGAGAGCCTTGGAATTTTGGTGTTCATAATCCTCAATAATATTAAAGAGACCGTTTACCAACTGTTCAGAAGCCATTTTGCTTAAACCTCCGGCATTCACATTATTACTGCCTCCGCCTAAAAGATTTCCCAACAGGTTATTCCCGGAAAGAGCAGTATTGATGGTTTTAACGATACCGTATTCATTCAGTTTCTCATCTACTTTTGGGGCAATGGCAGCAATAAGCTGCTGAGAGGTTTTTTCCTTCAGGATCTGGGTAGCCATCGTCCCTTCAGCAATTCTTCTTACATCCTGTGAGGTCAGACTGTTTACCGCACCTTCCAGGATCGGGCGTGACGTATTCACAGTATAGGCTGCGGCCTGGGCAATATAATCTCTCTCCTTGGCAACAAGAGAAGGAGCGATTTTCTCCAGGGTGGAATTGATATCTCTCAATTGTTTCGGAAGCGCCTTATCTACCATATTATTCTGCAGGAACGCCTCTTTATTGCTGTAGATTGCCATTCCTTTATCGATACCGTTCAATAAAAGTTTCTTGATTATAGATACCCCGAGATCCGTAGAAGCAATGGTAGAGCATGAGTGCATTGTGGTAATAACGGCACCCGTTCCTATAAGTAAGGCAGCTGCAATAATATATCTTTTCATGTAATTTTTTCTTGTTGTTTTTCTTGTCAAATAACGCACCAAAGTTAAATACTATAATCTATTTAACAAAATATTAGAATATCAGTCCAAATTGGGAGAATTTTTAACATAAAATGTAATTTCTGCATTTGATTTATTTTACAAAAACTGCTTCATTTTAACAGATAATTCGTTAAAAAATGGTTTATTTTAAGATGTGTTTAGTAGACTCGTGAAAATTAATAATTTTTTTCAAATATTAACGATGTAACGTATATTTTTATAATTTTGGCTAATGTCTTTTTTTGAGAAATAATGTGACTGTTTCACTTAAGACATGGAAGGCGTGTGAAGGCCTGACTTATATTGATTGTACGAATAAATTAAACTATATGAAACAACGTGATTTAAAGTATTCATGTCTCATTGCTGTTCTCTATTTTGGGATGAACGTCAATGCTCAGACTACTCCTCAGGATACTATTCCTAAAGAGAATAAAATTGACGAGATCGTGATGATCGGGTACGGTAGCCGTAAAAAGGTGGATAATACTACTGCTGTCAGCTCTATTAGTGCCGAAGAGATTACCAAAACAAAAGTACTTAATGCATCGCAGGCTATTCAGGGTAAAGCTGCAGGGGTTCAGGTAACAGCTTCCGATATGCCTGGATCTACGCCTACAGTAATGATCAGAGGGATTGGTACCGTATTGGGTGGAAGAGAACCATTATATGTTGTTGATGGTATGTTTACAAACAATATCAATAACATCAACTCAAATGATATCCTATCTTATGATATATTAAAGGATGCTGTTGCACTTGCAATTTATGGAAACAGGGCTGCCAATGGGGTAATTATTATTACAACAAAATCTGGGAAAGGAAAGATGTCTATCAGCTATGATGGTTTGATCGGAATCAGAAATCCACTTAAAAAAGTGGAAATGGCAGATGCTTCGCAATTTGTAAATTATAATAATATAGGTCTTGCCAACCAAGGTAAAGGGCTTTTAAATCCAAATCAGCCATATAATACGGATTGGTTTAAGGAAATTACAAGAACGGGAATTTACAATCAACATAACATTTCCATTTCTGGATCTTCGGAATCTGTTAAATATTTTCTAAGCTTTAATAATTATGATGAGCAGTCAATTCTTAAAGGGACAGACTATAACAGAACTACTGTAAGAACAAATAACGAATATAGAATTGCTAAAGGAATTAGATTAGCTCAAAATTTAAGTTTAGCATTTACAAATAGTACACCCAAGTCTTTAGGTGCATTCACCAATGCCTATAAACAGTCTCCCCTAGTTCCTGTATATTATCCAAACGGACAATACGGTCAGCCTATTTATGACTCCAATGGTAACATCAGCTATAGTGGAGGTAGATTTAATAATGTAAGCAATCCAGTAATGCAATTGGCTTTTGATAATCAAAAAACAAAAGACTTTTTATTACAAGGTGGTTTGAAACTAGATATTGATATTTTAAAAGAATTAAAATTTACTTCTCAGTTTAGTGGTGAATATGGAACAGGCAAATCATATAATTTTGTTGATTCAAGAGGTCTATGGCTGGCAGGTGACCCTACCAGAGTAGAAAGCGGATACCAGGCAAGTTTACCACTCAATAGACTAACAAATAATAGCAACAACTTTTTTAATTGGGTATTAAGTAATTACTTAACTTTTTCGAAAAAGTTTGGACAACATGATTTGGAGGTGGTTGCAGGTACTGAAGCTTCTGTGAAAGATGGAGTGGAAACTTTAGTGATCAACAGAAAAAATCTACCTTCAGGACAAGATTATTGGAACCTTTCAGGTACAGATTATTATGGTTTTCTTTATAGTGATTCAAATACTAAAGCAATCGAGTCTGTCAAAGGAAATGGGAATAAAACGATTTCATATTTTGGAAGAGTTCAATATAAATTTATGAATCGCTATTTATTGAGCGGTACGATAAGACGTGACGGATCTTCTCAATTTGCAGATGGCAATAAATGGGGAACATTTCCATCATTTGGAGCAGGTTGGATAGTTTCTGAGGAAGACTTTTTAAAAGATAGTTTCTTTAGCTTATTAAAATTAAGAGGAGGCTGGGGTAAAATAGCTAACCAGAATGTTCCACTAAACTATTTACCATTATTATCTGGATCTGTTTATAACTATGGCTTTGGTGGAACGGCTGTAAGCAATGGCGTTACTGTTAATAAAGGTTATGATCCTAGCTTAGGATGGGAAATCACTGAAGAAGCTTCTCTGGGATTGGATTTTGGTTTCTTAAATAGCCGTTTGACAGGTTCATTCGATGTTTATAATAAAGAAACAACAAATATTATCTTACAAGTTACACCATATTTAGCAACAGGTATTTCTGAAGCCAATTATTCTCATATGGGAAGTGTTGTAAATAAAGGAGCTGAAGTAAGTTTAAACTGGGCAGACCGAGTAGGAGAAGATTTCTCTTATTCAATAGGAGCTAACTATTCTTATAATAAGAACCAATTTAAAAATGTAGATACCAGTAAACCTATTTCTCAACTATCGGGTGGAAGTTTAGGAAATGGACAATGGACTAAATTATTCAATGCTACGACGGTTGGAAATGCATTGGGAAGTTTTTATTTGTGGGATTTTGATGGTTATGATGCTAATGGAAATATGACCTATAAAGATCTTAATGGTAATGGAATAACAGGATCGGCAGATGCAGGAGATAGAAAATATTTTGATTCATATATTCCTAAATCTACATTAGGGGTAAATATCTCTATGGCTTATAAAAATTGGGATTTTGCTCTTAATGGATATGGGGCTTTTGGATTTAAAGTATATAATGGTAAAAAAGCTCAAAGAATCAGTGGTGAAAATATAGAAAGATCAGTAGCTAATGATTATTGGACACCAACTAATACAGGAGCTTCAAACCCTGCACCAACTACAGCAATTCCTATTGCTTCAACTTTCTTCCTTGAAAGTGGTGATTTCTTTAGAATTAATAATATATCAGTGGGATATACTTTCAGAAATATTACTGATTATATGAAATCAATTAAATTTTATGTAAGTGCAATAAATCCTGTAATTTTCACGAAATTTTCAGGATACACCTCTGAACTTTCAGGGGATGGAAATCCTTATGGAACAGCAGGTGTTGAACTAGACTCTTATCCTGCGTTGAGGTCTTTCGTATTTGGAGTTAACCTAAATTTTTAAGAAAATGAATAAGAAATATATCATAGCTGCGGCATTTTTAATTTTAGGAGCCGTAAACCAGAGTTGTAGTGATGAATTTATTGATGTATCACCTACAGAAGCAATTCCTGAAAGCAATCTGGACATTTATAATACAAATGACGGAGCTACCAGTTTTGTGACGGCTATTTACGCCAAATTCTTGGATTGGAATATGAGTACGTTCGCTTGGATTGGGGTAACCTCTATTGTTTCTGACGATGCAGATAAAGGATCAAGTCCGGGGGATTCAGGTTCAGATAAGGACATTTTAGATGCCTTAAACTTCACACCTTCAACTCCGTCATTCAAAGAATTATTCGCTTCTAATTATCAGGGAATTAATAGAGTAAATCAAGCATTGAAATATATTCCTCAATTAGATAAAGCTGATCCTGAATTAAGAAAAAGATTAATTGGCGAGGCAAAATTTCTGAGAGCATTTATGTATTTTACCTTGGTAAAATCTTTTGGAGGAGTTCCTTTAGTAGATCATGTACCGGTTTCAGGAAATGAAGCGGATAGGGTCATGACGCTTACCAGAAAAAGTAAAGAGGAAATTTATGCTTTTATAGAACAGGATTTGAAAGATGCTATTGAAGCTCTTCCTAATAAATCAGTATATACCGGAAATAATGTCGGAAGAGCATCTTTAGGAGCTGCTCACGCTTTATTGGCAAAAGTCTATTTATACCAGAAAAAATGGCAATTAGCTGTGGATGAGTGTAACTTGGTGACAGGATATTCTCTGACACCTAATTTTCAGGATATCTATAAAGTATCAGGAGAGAACAATGCAGAATCTATCTTTGAAATTAATGGTAGCGGAGATACTGCAGGTAGAGCAATCCAACAGTATAGCCAGGTACAAGGAGCGCGAGGAACGACTGGATGGGGTTGGGGATTTGCAACTCCTACTCAAGGTTTATATGATGCATATTCTGCAACTGACACAAGAAGAGATGCTACAATTATCCATAGAAGTATGACTTTATATGATGGATATTTTGTTGGTCCAAACGTAGAAAATAAATTCTATAACTACAAAGCTTATTCTTCCAATTACAGAGACCAGGCATCTACAGATGTCAACATCCGTTATCTGAGATATGCCGAAATTCTTTTAATAAAAGCAGAAGCAATGAATGAATTAGGTCAGACTTCTGCCGCAATTCCTTTCTTAAATCAAGTAAGAAACAGAGCAGGCATCGGAGATACACCTGCTGTTTCTCAGGCAGACGTGAGAGCGGATATCTGGAAACAGAGAAGACTTGAATTAGCATTCGAACACGACAGATGGTTTGATTTGGTGAGAACAGGTCAGGCAGCAGCAGCAATGGCCGCTGACGGCGGAAAAGTTTTCAAGGTAGGAACCCATGAGCTATTCCCGTTACCTCAGGACTTCATTATGGAAGCGGGAGGATTGTCGGCGCAAAACCCTGGCTACTAAAATTAATCAATAAAATTACAGAGGAGGATGAAAGTTCTCCTCTTTTTTTAGTAATTTGTTTTAAAATGATATAATGAAAAGGATAATACGATCGATAGCTGCTGCATCATTACTGGTAGTCTCTTGCAAAAATTCTCAGGGAGCAAAACAGCAGGCTTCAAAAGCCGAAATTGTGAAAAGCAACAGTACAGATGAGCAGTTGATGAACAGAGTTCAGAAAGATGCCCTGAAATACTTCTGGGAATATGCAGAACCGAATTCGATGTTGGGAAGAGAACGTTATCATGAAGACAATATCTATCCGGATCATGATAAACATGTGGTGACCACAGGTGGATCAGGATTTGGCTTAGCCACCATATTGGTCGGAGTGGAGAGAGGTTTTGTACCAAGAAAAGAAGCCGTTAAAAGGCTGACGGTCATGATGGATTTCTTAGCAAAAGCCGATCGTCACAAGGGAGCCTGGTCGCACTGGATCAATGGTGAAACCGGAAAAACAGTTCCTTTCGGGAAAAAAGACAATGGCGGAGATCTTGTAGAAACTGCATTTTTAACATCCGGAATTTTAATGGTCCGCGAATACTTTAAAAATGGGAATGCAGAAGAAAAAGCGCTGGCAAAAAAGTGTGACGAACTCTGGAAAGGCATTCAATGGAACTGGTACACAAAAGGCGGCGAAAAAGTCCTTTACTGGCACTGGTCTCCAGACTATCAGTGGGAAATGAATTTTCCGTTGCAGGGATATAACGAATGTCTGATTACGTACATTCTGGCCGCTTCCTCACCTACATATTCCATCGATGCTGAAACGTATTATCAGGGATGGACCAGAAACGGCACGTATCTTTCAGACAGAGAAAAATACGGACTTCCCATGTATGTCAGACATAACGGAGCCGAAGAATATGGCGGTCCGCTGTTCTGGACCCAATATTCTTACATCGGATTAGATCCGACCAACCTGTCCGACAAGCTTATAAAAAATTATTTCGATTTAAATAAAAACCAGGTCCTTATCGACTATAAATACTGTGTCGAAAATCCAAAACAGTGGAAAGGCTACGGACCCAATTACTGGGGACTTACGGCCGGATATTCAAGAAATAAAGACGGAAGCGTTGGCTATGATGCGCATTTCCCACAAAACGACCACGGCGTTATCACCCCTACAGCAGCACTCAGCAGTTTCCCGTATTCACCGAAAGAATCCATGGATTTTTTAAGGTTTATCTATACTGAGAAGCCTCAGTTTATAGGATCTGCAGGTCCGTACGATGCTACATCCATCAATTATGACAACTGGACGACGCCAAGATATCTGGCAATCGACCAGGGAACCATTGCACCGATGATTGAGAACTACAGAACAGGATTTTTATGGAAATTATTTATGAATGCTCCGGAAATCCAGCAGGGTCTGAAAAAATTAAGCTTCAGATCAGAGAAGTATAATATTAAATAATATTTTCAGGAGCTATTCCCGCTTTTCATTGCAATCTTTTTCTGCAAAAAAGGATTTTCATTGCAATCGGGGCTAAATAGTATGGAACGGAACAAACTCCTTCCGAGGTTCATGATAACCCTAACTTAATATTTAAAATGAAATTAAAACTAAACCATTTACCCCTTCTGCTTCTGCCGTTATCCCTTAGTATGAGTGCTCAGGAAATCAAAGCAGAACTGAACAAAGAAGTTAAAAGACAGGAAAAGATGTCCTACATTTTCGATTACCCGCAAAAAGTAAAAGGAAATGTTCCGTTGATCGTGTTTCTTCACGGTTCCGGAGAAAGAGGAAATAATCTGGAAGCGGTAAAAGCGCACAGCCCGTTTACCTATAAAAGCCTCATCAAGGAGCCTGTGGCTATTCTGGCACCTCAATGTCCGGAAAATACATGGTGGGATACGGTGACGGTTTATCATTTAATCAAAGAAATTCAGAAGAAGTATAAGATCGATCCTTCCCGGATTTATCTTACCGGTCTCTCTATGGGAGGATGGGGTACCTTAAAACTGGCAATGGAGCATCCCGAAATGTTTGCGGCGGTAGTGTCGGTTTGTGCACCCACCGACAGGGTCATGTATGCAAATATCGATCAGTATAAAAATTTAAACATGAAAATTTTTCATGGCGGAATGGATGATGTGGTGCTTCCGGAAAATGCATTTAATTTTTACCAGAAACTGCATCCGGTAAACCCTTCCGCAGAATTAACTATTTTTCCGAATGACAATCACAATTCATGGGATTCTACCTATTCAAACCCTGAGTTATACAACTGGATGCTGTCAAAAAGGAAATAATTAAAATAATATTGATAAATTAAAGGTGCTGCCTGTCATTACTAAAATACCCTTACGGACAGGAATAGTCAGAGCATGGAAGTAAATCCGGCAAACCGCCATTAAAACGGATCAATATTAAAAACAAAAAAAACAGAACTATAATTTAAGAAGATAGATTTATGAAAAAGTTAATTGTAATGGCAACCTTAGCCCTTGCGCCCGTATTTTCGGCACAGGAAATGGTAACAAAGCCCGTTCAGTCTTATCAGACGGCTCAGTATCAGGCTAAAAAGAAAGCTTTTGTAGACAATCTTCTGTCAAAAATGACAGTGGATGAAAAGATCGGACAGCTGAATCTGCCAAGTTCCGGCGATTTTACCACAGGTTTGGCCAAAAGCTCCGATATCGGAAAAAAAGTTGAACAGGGATTAGTCGGCGGACTATTCAATATAAAAGGAGCTGATAAAATTAAAGCAGTTCAGAAAGTAGCGGTAGAAAACAGCCGCCTGAAAATTCCGATGATTTTTGGTATGGATGTGATTCACGGATATGAAACGACATTCCCGATTCCTTTAGGCTTAGCCGCTTCATGGGACATGAATCTGGTTCAGCAGTCCGCAAGAGTAGCCGCGAAAGAAGCAGCAGCAGACGGAATCAACTGGACGTTTTCGCCCATGGTGGATATCTCCCGTGAACCAAGATGGGGAAGGGTCTCTGAAGGTTCCGGTGAAGACCCGTATCTGGGAAGCGAAATTGCCAAAAATATGGTGTACGGTTACCAGGGGAAAGACCTGGCCAACGGAACCAATATTTTAGCCTGTGTGAAACACTTTGCTCTTTATGGAGCCGGTGAAGCGGGTAGAGATTACAATACCGTAGATATGAGCCATGTAAGGATGTTCAACGAGTATTTTCCGCCTTACAAAGCAGCTGTAGATGCTGGAGTAGCTTCCGTGATGGCGTCTTTCAATGAAGTGGACGGAGTTCCGGCAACAGGAAGCAGATGGCTTCAGACAGAAGTGCTGAGAAACAAATGGAATTTCAAAGGTTTCGTGGTGACGGATTACACCGGGATCAACGAAATGGTCGACCACGGAATGGGAGACCTTCAGCAGGTTTCTGCACTGGCTCTGAAAGCAGGAGTAGATATGGACATGGTAGGAGAAGGATTCTTAACAACCCTGAAAAAATCTTTATCGGAAGGAAAAGTAACACAGGCTGAAATCGATATGGCTGCGAGAAGAATTCTTGAAGCAAAATATGACTTAGGTTTATTCGATAATCCATATAAGCATGGAGATGCAAAGTTGGCAGCGAAAGAGGTTTATAGCATGGAGAACCGTAATATTGCAAGAAGTGCCGCAGCTCAGTCGATGGTATTGATGAAAAATGAAAACCAGGTCTTACCCTTGAAAAAGTCAGGAACGGTTGCCGTGATCGGTCCATTGGTTAACAATTCAATGAATATGGCAGGAACATGGAGTGTAGCCACAAAACACGCAATTTCTGTGAACCTTATGCAGGGACTGCAGGCGAACTACGGTAAGGATGTAAAATTCCTGTCTGCCAAAGGAGCCAACATCGATGATGATGCCAAATTAGAGGAGATCTATGCTGCTCACGGTAAAAAAACAGATCGTGACAGCCGTTCCAAAGAAGCATTATTGAAAGAAGCTGTGGACGTTGCCAATAAAGCAGACGTTATTGTTCTGGCTATCGGAGAATCCGCAGAAATGAGCGGTGAATCTTCTTCAAGAACAGAAATCACGATCCCTCAATCTCAGGTTGATTTATTAAACGAATTGAAAAAGACAGGAAAGCCGATTGCCATGGTGCTGTTTACAGGACGTCCTTTAGCTTTAACGAATGTAAAAGATACGCCTGATGCCATCCTGAATGCCTGGTTCGCAGGTTCTGAAGCCGGAAATGCAATCGCAGACGTTCTCTTTGGAAAAGTAAATCCTTCCGGAAAACTTCCGATGACATTCCCGAGAAGTCTGGGTCAGGTGCCGATTTATTATAATGCTAAAAATACAGGCCGCCCACTGGATCAGGCATTAGTGGATAAGTGTGAGTACCAGAGATTCCGTTCCAATTATATGGATGAGTGTAATACGCCGCTGTACCCGTTCGGATACGGGCTGAGCTACTCAAAATTCAGTTATTCCGACGTAACGGTTTCCAATGCCAATCCGAAAGGAAATCAGGCTGTTCAGGCCACAGTTACCGTAACGAATTCCGGAAATTATGATGGCGCAGAAGTTGTGCAGCTGTACATCAGAGATATGGTGGGAAGCATCACGAGACCGGTAAAAGAACTGAAAGGATTCCAGAAAGTAATGCTTAAAAAAGGCGAATCTAAAAAGGTTACCTTTAACATAACACCGGAAAGTCTGAAGTTTTATAACGGAGATCTTAAGTACGACTGGGAATCCGGAGAATTTGATATCATGATCGGTACCAATTCTGAGGAGGTAAAACACTCCAAAATCCACTGGACAAAATAAATGACAGAAGCCGCTTATCATGAGCGGCTTTTTTCAATTTTGTAATCCTGATATAAAATAGTGTCTTCCATCAATTCAAGACTGAAGAAACAGGAAAAATGACGTTGAAACCAGTATAAAAAAAACAGGAAATTTATAGATCTCCTGTTTTTTTACTGAACTTCATGTTGTCTGTCAATAAACCTCGCAGGTTTCCAAAACCTGTGAGGTTTTTCATATAAATTCAGTGGTATTTAAACCTGTGAGGTTTGTAGTATATTCAAATTACGCAAGAACGACCTCTTCAGCATAAACCAAGCCTTCATAACAGGCATTGTAAATCGCCTTCAGCTCATCCAGAGAAGGAACTCTAGGGTTGAAGCCGGTACATGGATCAACTAAAGCATTATTGGCAATATAATCAAGATTCTTATCCCAGTCTTCTCTGGAAATTCCGAATTCTTTGATCGCTGACTGATTATTAACCTCAGAACGCAAGGCTTCAATAGCCTGGGCCAGTTCCTCTGTCGTTTCTTTACCGATTACTCTCGCCAAATCAGGATAACGTTCTGTTGCCTGCGCGTTATAACGGATAACATTCGGTAAGAAAATAGCATTGGAAGCACCATGCGGAATTCCGTATAAGGCGCCAACCTGGTGAGATAATGAGTGTACAATGCCCAGCCATGCATTATTAAATGCCAGTCCTGCCATAAAAGAAGCATCATGCATATTCTGACGGGCCGTAATATTGTTCGGATTTTCTACCGCCTCTTTCAGATTGTCAAAAACAATCTCCAGACCACCTTTTGAAAGCGCATCTGCAATATTGTTATCAATATTGGAAACATATGCTTCTACACAATGTGTCAGGGCATCAAGACCTGTATTCGAAGTTACGTGAGCCGGCATGGAAGCACAGATTTCACCATCCACAATCGCAATATCCGGAGTCAGTTCATAAGATACGATAGGATATTTTACGCCTTTTTCCCTGTCTGTAATGACGGCCAGACCGGTAGTTTCAGTTCCCGTTCCGCTGGTAGAAGGAATTGCGATAAATTTAGCCTTATTTCTTAAAACAGGAACTGTAAAAGGTTTGATCATGGCATCAAAGTCAGCATCGGGATATTCATAAAATACCCACATGATTTTGGCAGCATCGATGGCAGAGCATCCTCCCAAACCGATAATCCAGTCCGGTTCAAAAGCTTTAATCACCTCGGCACCTTTCATACAGGTAGCTGAAGAAGGATCTTCCTCCACACCTTCAAAGATTTCGGTTTCGATGCCCGCTTCCTTAAGGTAAGCCACAGCCTTATCCAATGTTCCGCTCTTTCTCATCGAGCTTCCTCCCGTTACAATTACGGCTTTCTTTCCATTGATATTTTTTAATTCTTCAAGACTTCCCGCACCATGGAAAACTTCTCCTGCAATAAATAACTTACTCATTTTCTTATTGATTTTTGATGAAACAAAAGTAAGAAGGTCAGCATGAGTAATGTTATACAAACGGGACTACGCGTTATACATTTGCGCCAGTTCCTGCTGAAGTTCGGTCGGGGTTTCCTTCAGTTTAGATTTTACAAATTTATTAAGCGCAGACGGTGAGTTGAATCCAAGGTCAAAAGCGATTTCCTTATGAGAAAAGTCAGAAAACAGAAGCTGACGTTTGATTTCCATTAGAATACGGTTATGAATAGCCTGAATGGCTGTTTCGCCGCAGTGTTTCTTTGTGATTGAATTTAATTTTTTGGGACTTACCGCCAGTTCTTCCGCGTAATATTGAACGGTTCTGTGCTCTTTGTAATGCTCATTCAGCAATTTTTTGAATCGCACATACGTCGGTTTATCAGCTGTTTCTTTAGTGAAGATCGGGTGCAGGCCATGAACGGATTCTATTAAGCCCAACAGGAATATCTTAATCTGAAATCTTGCCTGCTCTTTTTTAATAAGACTCGGCTTCTGGTAAATTCCCTGAATGAGCCGAATGGTGTACAGACTCTGTTCAAAATCCTCCGGAGATAAAACGGTACAGTTAAGCTGCGTCGAAAGATTAACATTATACGTGCTCAATTCATTTTTCAGGATATCCGAGCAGAACAGTATTTCTTCAAAAAGAATAATTTTTCCTCTTAAATTGGGACCTGCATTAGAGACACAATGCACCTGCTCAGGAAATACAACGGAAATTTTTCCGGCTTTAAGGGAATGGACTTTATCCTCGATATGAAGCTGAAGGGTTCCGTCTTCAATAACAATAATTAAAAAATGATCTTTTTTATGAGGGTTTTTATAATGATTCAGATGCTCTTCATTCAAATCAAAAACCCGGAAAGAGAGATTTCTGTCTTCCTCCTTTTGAATATTCTTTTTTATCTCCAGTTTCTTCAGTCCACCCATTTTCTTATGATTAAAAAACGAAGCAACAAATCTATAACAAATCATTTTTAGTTTGCAAGATTTGAAAGGATGAAATTTTTAGCAGTTCTTTCCGTCTTTCGAAAACATCTTTTATTATGGCTTAGTTGACATCCTGGCTGATAAAAGCCCAACAGCACAGATCTTAATTTTTGACAGCTTAAAATTTCAAAAAACAGAAGTCATTTTGAACGTAAGATTCCAGCCATGATTTTTTGTCGGTTTCTTTCAGGACAAAAGCACAGCGGGATTTTCATCTCTCACCGAAAAAACCTATTTTTGCATATCTAAAAAAAGTAAAAGAAAAGAATGAATTCCTACAAAAATCCTTTGGAAGAACGCTATTCAAGCGAAGAAATGTTATTTAACTTCTCACATAATAACAAATTCCAGAATTGGAGAAAACTTTGGATTGCTCTTGCTGAAATCGAAAAAGACCTGGGGCTTGACATCACAGACGGGCAAATCGCTGAGCTGAAAGCCAATGCAGAAAATATTGATTATGATAAAGCGGCTGAGTATGAAAAAAAATTCCGTCATGATGTAATGGCCCACGTTCACGCGTATGGTGATGTGGCACCGTCAGCAAAAGGAATTATTCACCTTGGAGCTACTTCAGCTTTTGTAGGGGACAATACAGATTTAATTCAGATCCGCGACGGACTTTTAATCTTAAAGAAAAAGCTGGTTAACGTCATGAAAAATCTTTCGGATTTTGCGATCCAGTATAAAGATTTACCGACCTTAGGATTTACCCACTTCCAGCCGGCTCAGTTAACGACTGTAGGGAAAAGAGCTACCCTGTGGTTGCAAAGCTTAGTTCTTGATATTGAAGAACTTGATTTTTTTCTTGAAACCTTAAGATTCAGAGGCGTAAAGGGAACGACCGGTACTGCGGCAAGTTTCTTAGAGCTTTTCAATGGTGATTATTCTAAAGTAAAACATTTGGATAAAGAATTGTCAAAAAGATTCGGTTTCGAAAAAGTATTCGGAGTTTCCGGGCAGACCTATGACAGGAAAATCGATGCAAAAGTGGTAGCTTTATTAGGAAATATTGCGCAGTCAGCACATAAATTTACAAACGACTTACGTCTTCTTCAGAATCTTAAGGAAATTGAAGAACCCTTCGAGAAAAACCAGATCGGTTCATCGGCAATGGCTTACAAGCGTAACCCAATGAGAAGCGAAAGAATCGGAGCGCTGGCAAAATATGTAATGTCTTTAACGACAAGTTCTGCCATGGTAGCTTCAACCCAATGGTTTGAAAGGACACTGGATGATTCGGCAAACAAAAGATTAACGATTCCTCAGGCGTTTTTAGCGGTTGATGCCATTTTACTGATCTGGAATAACATCATGAACGGAATTGTGGTGTATCCGAACAGGATCAACAAACATATTATGGAAGAACTTCCTTTCATGGCGACAGAATATATCATTATGGAAGAAGTGAAAGCAGGTGGCGACCGACAGGAAATCCATGAAGTAATCAGGGTTCATTCCATGGAAGCTTCTAAAAAAGTGAAAGAAGAAGGTAAAGAAAATGACCTTATAGATAGAATTTTAAATGATGATTCCTTAAAACTGGATAAATCTAAATTAAAAGAAGTCCTCGATCCTAAAAACTTCATCGGTTTTGCTCCCATTCAGACGGAAGAATTCATTGCCAACGAAGTTCAGCCGATCATTGATGCTAATAAAGACCTGATCGGTTTAGAAGCTGATCTTAAAGTATAAACAGTATGCAGTCTTTTCGGCTGCATTTTTACTTTGTCAAAGTTTCAGACCTTTGACAAAGTTTACCCCGTAAAAAGAAACTCTAATTGCATCAGAATGAAAAAACTTCTTCTCTTCATTTCATTGGTTCCTATACTTTCTTTCTCTCAGCAGAAAGAAATTTTAAAGTATTTCAAATCAAAAGATTCGTTGGTGGGTGTTAAAAATCAGGACGGTAAAATTATTGTTCCTGCTCAGTTTAAAATATTTTCTGATCTTCAGGATGGAGAACCGGTGAAAGGAGAGACCATCTTTTTTGACGGTGACAGAAAAGGAGATCAGAGAGAAAAGAATGCCTGGGGATTTGTCTATGACAGAAAGGGGAATTTTCTCTATCGGCCTTTCTTTTATGATAACGGAGCAGATTATTTCTCAGAAGGGGTAAGAAGATTCGTCAAAAACGGAAAAGTGGGTTTTGTGGACAGAAACGGGACAGTCATTATAGAAGCCGGACATGATTTTGTGTCACCTTTCAATTACGGATACGCTGTTTTTTGTGACGGTTGCGACTGGGAAAAAACAGAAGATGAACATAAAGCGATCGTAGGAGGAAAGTGGGGTGTGATGAATGGCAAAGGAGAAACAGCAAAACCCGTTGAAAAATCTGAACATACTGTAGAAGTTGAAGGACAACATTTTCCATACCCCTTCAGGTACAGTGAAAAAGAAAGGAATATTCTTCAGTTTTTCGAAAAGCAACATAAAAAAATTTCCGATATTTATTATGTAAATGTGTATCATAAGTTATCTGAAAATGAAAAGAGATTATTCTTTGAAATCGTGGAAAGACCAAAAGAAAATTTCCCTTACTATCAGGTCAATACTTATGATTACAGGAAAGTGGAAGCAGGAATGATGTATGATTTCAAATTCTTAGTCTCAGAAGACGGCAAAAATATTTTTACTATGGATGATGAAGATGAAAAAATTCCTTTCGAAAAATGGCTGAGAAATGAATATGTCGAAGCCGAAAATTATCAGAGAGAACATCCGGATAATGCAAATAAACTAAACAACTAAAATAATACTCTATTATATAAAATAATGCTGCAGAATCAAAATCATCATCAATTAATGACCGATTTGAAGGAATTGGTTACCAAGACTAAAAGCGAAGTTGCTGTTCAGGTAAATTCTGCGATGGTGGTTTTGTATTGGAAAATAGGACAAAGAATAAATGGAGATGTTTTAGGAAACAAAAGAGCAGAATATGGTAAAGAAGTGGTTTCACAAATTTCTCAGCACCTTACTTTAGAATTTGGAAGCTCTTTTTCAGAAAAAAATCTCCGAAAAATGATGCAATTTGCTTCTGTTTTCGAAGATTTTGAAATTGTCGCATCGGCGATGCGACAATTATCATGGACTCACTTTCTGCTTCTGATTCCAATTTCTGAAGATCCAAAAAGAAATTTTTATCTTGAAATTTGTAAAATTGAAAATTGGAGCGTTCGAACTTTAAAAGATAAGATAAGTTCTTTACTTTTTGAAAGAACAGCCATTAGTAAAAAACCCGATGAAATAATCAATAAAGAACTTGAAAACTGGTCTGGAAACCAAATTTTGAACCCAGATTTGGTTTTTAAAGATCCTTATTTTTTGGATTTTTTAGAATTGAAAGATACATTTTCCGAAAAAGATTTGGAGGAAGCCATCATTGTTGAACTGCAAAAATTTATTTCTGAACTAGGGATTGATTTTGCTTTTCTTTCCAGACAAAAAAGAATTACAATAGACCATAGAGACTACTATTTGGATCTGCTTTTTTATCATAGGAGATTAAAATCTCTAGTAGTTATTGAATTGAAGTTAGGAGAATTTGAAGCTTCCCATAAAGGACAAATGGAACTTTATCTTTCTTATCTTAATAAATATGAAAAAGTGGAAGGCGAAAATCCTCCTATTGGTCTCATTCTTTGTTCAGGAAAAAATTCCGAACATATAGAACTCATGAATTTAGAAAATGATCACATTAAAGTAGCAGAATACTTGCTTGTATTGCCCTCAGAGAAAGTTTTACTTGAAAAACTGAATCGTTCGATAGAAATTGCAAGGAATAAAATTGAAAATAAAAAATAAGTCTAATCATATTTAATATCTGGCATCTAATGTCTAATAACAAAAGAATTTTCGTAGAAAAAAGAGGTATTTTCGATGTAGAAAGTCCAAAAATTTTTGATGAAGTAAAAGCGGTGGTTCCGTCTGTCCAAAGCGTAAAAGTATATAACATTTACGATATATTCGGATTGCAGGACGGTGAATTCGGAAAAGTGGTCAACAGCACTTTCGTAGACCCTGTTACTGATATTTTACATGAAGAAAATCCTGCAGAAGGAATTTTTTTCGCAATGGAATTTTTACCCGGTCAATACGATCAGCGTGCAGATTCTGCTCAGCAGTGTATTGCTTTACTGACTGAAAATGAGAAGTCTAAAGTAAGAAGCGGTAAATTAATCGAGTTCGAAGGAATTTCTGAATCTGATTTGGCAAAAATTAAAGATCTGCTCATCAATAAAGTGGAATCTCAGGAAAAGGATTTAAGCAACCTGGATATTCCGGCGGAAGAAACACCGTCAAAGGTTATTATTCACGAAAATTTCATCAGCTTTGATGATGCTCAGCTTGAAGAATTCTTTAACAATCATGGTTTTGCTTTAGGTTTGGATGATTTAAAATTCATTCAGGAATATTTTAAAACCGAACAGAGAAATCCTACGGAAACAGAACTTAAAGTTTTAGACACGTACTGGAGCGACCACTGTCGTCACACAACGTTTGAAACGGAACTGTCAGATATTGAATTCGATGGACCGTTTAAGCATACCCTGGAGACCATCTTCAATGATTATATTGAAAAAAGAAAATTCTTAGGACGAGAACTCAAGCCGATTTCCTTAATGGATCTGGCGACCGTCTGCGGAAGATATTTCCATAAAACCGGGGATTTGGAAAACCTTGTGGTTTCAGATGAAATCAACGCCTGTACGATCCGCATCGAAGCCGAATATGACGGTAAAAAAGAACCGTGGTATCTGTTATTCAAAAATGAAACCCACAATCACCCGACTGAAATTGAACCTTTTGGCGGGGCATCCACCTGTCTTGGGGGGGCCATCAGAGATCCTTTGTCAGGGCGTTCTTTCGTATTTCAGGCAATGAGACTTACAGGAGCTGCTGATGTACTGGAACCGGTAGATCAGACCTTACCGGGTAAATTACCTCAGAAAACAATCACAAAGCAGGCAGCAAACGGATATTCTTCTTATGGTAACCAAATCGGTCTGGCAACAACAATGGTTTCTGAAATCTACGATGAAGGCTACAAAGCAAAAAGAATGGAGGTTGGTTTCGTAGCTGGAGCCGTTCCTGTAGACTGGGTACGACGTGAAAAACCTGAAGCCGGTGATTCTATTATCATTTTAGGAGGCGCAACAGGCCGTGACGGTGTAGGCGGAGCAAGCGGAAGCTCAAAAGAACAGGATGAAACGTCTATTCACACCATGAGTTCCGAAGTTCAGAAAGGAAATGCGGTTGAAGAACGAAAAATACAGAGACTGTTCAGAAATCCTGAAGTGACGAGACTGATTAAAAAATCCAATGACTTCGGAGCCGGAGGGGTTTCCGTAGCGATCGGGGAGATTGCTGATTCTTTGGAAGTTAATCTGGATGTTTTACCTTTAAAATATGAAGGTCTGAACGGAACGGAGCTTGCTATTTCTGAATCTCAGGAAAGAATGGCCGTAGTGGTAGAACCAAAAGATAAAGAACAGTTCATTAAATTCTGTGAAGCTGAAAATATCGTGGCTGTTGAAGTGGCTAAGGTAACCGATTCAGGGAGAATGCAGATGTTCTGGAAAGGAGACAAAATCGTTGATCTTTCAAGAGCGTTTCTCGATACCAATGGTTGTTCAAAAAGTCAGGAAGTTAAAATTACCCACCTGAATGAAATAAAAGAAGAAGTTCCTGCATTTAACGAAGAGAATTTTCTGAAAATTTTAAGTGATAAAAACGTAGCGTCTCAGAAAGGCCTGCTGGAAATGTTTGATTCTTCTATTGGCGCGACTACAGTGGCGATGCCGCTGGGTGGAAAATACCAGCAGACTTTAATGGAAGGAAGTGTTCAGACATTACCCATCATCGGAGCGAAAGATATTGAAACCGTTTCTCTGGCGAGTTGGGGATTTGATGCGGAGATTTCTAAGCAGAATTCTCTGTTGGGAGCTTCTTATGCCGTTGTAGAAAGTGTAGCAAAGATCGTTGCCATGGGTGGTGACTACAAAAATATCAGATTCAGTTTCCAGGAATATTTTGAGAAATTAGGACAGAACCCTGAAAAATGGGGGAAACCGTTGGCATCTTTGTTGGGAGCGTACGATGCCCAGATCAATTTCGGATTAGCAGCGATCGGAGGAAAAGATTCAATGAGCGGTACATACCAGGATCTGAATGTTCCGCCGACACTTATTTCTTTCGCCTGTGCCAATGGTGAAAAGAAAACCATCATCTCTCCTGAATTTAAAAACGAAGGAAATAAAGTCTATTTCTTCAATCATATTGCTCAGGAAAACGGGCTTCCGGATTACCATGCTTTAAAAAAAGTTTTTGAATTTATTTTCGAAAATATCAAAGCCGGAAAAATTGTTTCAGTAAAAACGGTTAAAGAAGGCGGAGTCGCCGTTGCTTTAGCAAAAATGAGCTTCGGAAACAGGTTAGGCGCTGAAATTACGGTTGATGAAAATGTTTTATTAACGAAAAATATAGGTAGTTTAATCATCGAATCTAAAGAAGAATTAAGTTCTGTAGATCTTCAGTTAATCGGTGAAGTTAAAAATTCAGGTGGTATCAGAATTAATGATGCTGAATTTGCTATTGAAAAATTATTAGCGGCGAATACCAATACCTTTGAAAGTCTCTTCCCAACGGTTGAAAAAGAAAAAATAACGGTTACGTTGGATGAGAAATTAAATTCCATCAACCCAAGGAATATCATCATCAAAAAACACGGAATCGCTCAGCCAAAAGTATTCGCTCCGGTTTTCCCGGGAACCAACTGTGAATACGATACGTTGAACGCTTTCGCGAAAGAAGGGGCTGTCATCAGCAGTTTACCTCTAATCAATATCAATCACCAGTTACTGGATGAAAGTATAGATGCGTGGGTGGAGGAAATCAGAACTTCTCAGATTTTAGCATTCTCAGGAGGTTTCTCTGCAGGAGATGAGCCGGACGGTTCTGCCAAGTTCATTGTGAATGTGTTGAAAAATGAAAAAATGAGAGATGCCGTTCACGAACTATTAGACAGGGACGGAATGATCATCGGGATCTGCAACGGTTTCCAGGCATTGGTAAAATCCGGATTGCTGCCCTACGGAAGAATCAAAGATCTGGATGAGAATTCTCCTACATTGGCTCACAATGCCATCAGAAGACATATTTCCCAGATGGTGAATGTAAGAGTCGTTAATGACGAATCTCCTTGGTTAACCGGAATGAAAGATCAGGTGTTCACCATTCCGATTTCTCATGGCGAAGGTCGTTTTATGGCTTCAGAAGAGGAGATCCAAAGGTTATACGAGAACGGACAGATCGCTACGCAGTATCTTGATTCAGAAGGAAACATCGCGCACGGAATGCCGTACAATCCAAATAACTCATTGTTCGGAATTGAAGGAATTACAAGTCCTGATGGCAAAATTTACGGACGAATGGGACACCCGGAGCGTTTTGCAGAAGGGCTCATGAAAAATATTCCAACTGCAAATTATCACAATATCTTCAAAAATGGAGTAGAATACTTTAAATAAGCGATAGTTTTGGCGAATTTTTTTAAGCTTTTAGTCAGACCTTACGATTTTTTTAACGGTAAGATGTAATAAAGTGAAAAAATAAATTGCTTAAATTGGTGGAGATTTTAATGACTCATCAATGCTAAAGTAAATGAAAAAAGTAATTTCAAATAAAAAAATGACTGTCATTAATGGCAGTCATTTTTCCGATCTGGAAGGTTTCTACGAAGAGATTTCGCAGCTCCTGATGAAGGACGAAGACTGGAAAATCGGGACCCTGGATGGTTTTGATGATATTCTGTACGGATCGGAAACAGACATTACCTGGGAAAATTCCCAAAAATCAGAAGAGGACCTGGGTTTTACTGCTACTAAAGAGTTCTATGAAAATAAAATCCGTCAGGGAAAACCTTTTAACGTTCAGTTGATTCAACAAAAGCTGGATGATCTGATAGACGGAAACGGACAGACCCTTTTTGATATTTTAATTGAAATTATAGAATCTCATCAGGATATTACCCTGATTTTGGATTAATTTTAAGGTAACTCTTAAGAATTAATAAGAAATTAAATGATAATCAAGCTTCATGATTATTAAATTGAATATGATTTGGCAGGCGAAACAGTTGATACCGGCGATATTATGAGCCTGTTGAAGCGCTGTAACATTTTCGCAATTAAATACTTATAATTAAAAGTAAATGAAAAAAACAATTTATGGATTATTCTTCGGCGACAGCATCACGTATGGAGAATACGACGGCGTTTTCGGAGGCTGGGTAGATATTCTGAAAAGATATGCTCTGCAGAAATACAATGAAGGAAACAGCAATGAGCTGATTCTTTTTAATCTGGGAATCGGAGGTGAAACAACGGAAGGTCTCGTCAGGAGAATTCCACATGAAATGGCGGCCAGAAATTCTGCTGAAGGGAATGTAGTATTCATTGGGTACGGTGCCAATGATCTGGCAGTCAAAAACGGAGCCCGGATGGTACATCCGGAAGACTTTAAAAAGAATATTGTAATAGCAATTCAGGAAGCAAAGAAGTATACCGCTGATATTTACCTGGTGAGTATACTTCCATTTTCCAAAAATGTGGATGGAGTAGTGGTTGCCTCGGGAAAACGGAGGACAAATGAAGACGTTCTGGTTTATAATCAGATTCTGACAGATATTGCCCTTGAAAACTCATGCAGCTACATCGATTTTTACGAGGCTTATTCCGCTGACAAAGAAATTCTTCTTTCGGCAGACGGTGTCCATCCTAACGAAAAAGGCTATGGCATGATGGCCGAAATAGCAATTCCAATCATTGAAAAATATTTATAATGCATCATTTATTTTCTTACGGAACCTTACAGAAGGAGCAGGTTCAGATCGAAACTTTCGGGAGACTTTTACAGGGAGAGAAGGATGTTCTTGCCGGCTATAAGCTTAAAATGCTGGAAATCACTGATCCGGAAGTGTTGCGTAAAAGCAGCCAGAAATACCACCCTATTTTAGAGTTTTCAGGCAATACAGACGATGAAGTGGAGGGTGTTTTGTTTGAAGTTACCGAACAGGAGATTCTTCAGGCCGATGAGTATGAGGTAGATGATTATCAGAGAATTGAAACCGTTTTTAAATCCGGAAAAAAAGGATTTATTTATATAGGGAAATAAAAATGATATTCAGGTGTATTCAGATGGCCCGGACATCCGGGATGATGACAGAATTTAGTTAAAGATATATTTCCAGTATACCGAAATTCCTACGGAAACAGCCAGAATCACCATCAGAATAACGGCTCCAGCGGCAATATCCTTAATGTAACCTATTCTTTCATCAAACTCCGGATGAATGATGTCGCAGATTTTTTCGATAGCGGTATTGAATATTTCTGCCATCAGGACACCGAAAGAAACAACCAGGATAAGAACGGTATCAGAGGATGAAAGGCCGAAATAAAAAATTAAAACCAGATTGATAAAGAAAGCAATGACTTCAATCCGAAAATTTCTTTCCCGCAGTACCATCATGAAAATGCCTCGGAAAGCATTGAAGAAACTTTTATGAATCGGTGGTTTTCGCATGACAGAAAGAATAGGTACAAATATAATTATTTGAATCGAAGAAAATTCTTATCTTTAGTCCTTTCTGGTATTTATTAACTATCAGAAAATTTAAAAGCAGAAATGATGTTGAAAAATCTTTGATTCTTGTTAATAACTCTCAGGATTATATTTTTCAGTCTATTTTCTATTTATTATATTTGTAAAAACTTATTTTTAAATCTATGAAATTTATTATTTCAAGTGGTGAACTGCAGAAGGCTTTGCAAACTGTAAGTGGCGTAATATCAAGCTCTCAGTCGAGACCGATTTTAGAAAACTATCTTTTTGAGTTAGACGGAAATAATGTTACCATTACAGCATCTGACGGTGAGACGACTCTTGTGACGTCCCTTGACGTGAAGTCTGATGACTCAGGAAAATTTGCTGTTCCTGCTAAGATTTTTCAGGATTTTATAAAGACTTATGGTGAACAGCCTTTAACATTGTCTGTAAGGGATAATGCAGAAGGTACCGGAAGTCAGCTTGAAATTCTTGACGAGAAAGATAATTTCGCAGTAGCATTGGATAATGCCGATGATTATCCGGAATTGCCGGAATTTGACGCTTCGCAAAGTGTAACAATGCCTGCCGGAGTTTTATCCGAAGCCCTTACCAACACGCTTTTCGCAACAAGTAATGATTCCCTCCGTCCGGTTATGACGGGAGTTCTCTTCCAGTTTGGGGAAAACGAGACTAATTTTGTTTCTACCGACTCCCACCGATTGGTCGTTTATAAAAGAATGGATCTGATGAATGCCGAACCTATGGAATTCATCATGCCTAAAAAACCGCTGAATATTTTCAAAAATATCCTAGCCAGCTCCAATGAAGATGTTACCATCGAATTTAATGAGAATATGGCCAAGTTTACTTTTGGGAAGCATATCTGGATCTGCAGACTGATTGATGGGAAATATCCGAACTATACTGCGGTAATTCCTAAGGAAAACCCGAATGTACTGACCATTAACAGAAGTCTTTTACTGGGAGCCATTAAAAGGGCTTCTATCATGTCCAATAAATCCACCAACCAGGTGAGATTTAAGCTTTCTGCCAATATCCTTCACCTCCATGCTGAAGATACGGAGTATGCCAATAAAGCAGACATGCAGATTCCTTGCGACTATAACGGGGAAGATATTAATATCGGATTCAGCTCAAAATTCCTGACGGAAATGCTATCCATTCTTGGCGCGGATGATATTACGATGAAGATGTCCCAGCCTAACAGACCGGGAATTATTGAGCCGCTGGATGGTCTCGAAGAAAATGAAAATATACTCATGTTATCAATGCCGGTAATCGGATTGTAATATTATAAGATATAAAATCATAAAGAGATTGAAAATTTTTCAGTCTCTTTTATTTTTTAGAATGACTATGCGAAGATTATTTACATTGCTGTTCTTACTGCAATTTATTATTCTTTTTTCTCAGAAAAATATTAAAGTTTATTATGAGAGAAAAGGAGATACCATGGTGTACTATGCCGATAACCAGGAACTGTTTCCCATGTCTTTTGTATTTTCCCGCCAGCCCGAACTGGAAAATATGAGAAGTCCTGAAATGTTCAGAACTACCCAGGTGATCCCTTCAAAATCATTAAAAAACAGGGTCGCTTATTTTATTGTTAAGGATAAGTCTAAAAAATGGGGTGCAACCATGCCTCCATATATGATGTATATCGGGGATGTTACCCTGAAAAACTATGATGCCGATTACCCTTATGACCTGCCCTTCCGGAAAGGAAGGTCTTCCACTGTATACCAGGGATACAACGGTAGTTTTTCCCACCAGAATGAAAATTCATTAGATTTTACCATGCCGGAAGGAACAGAAGTGGTCGCTGCCCGCGAAGGACTGGTGATCGATCTTGTAAAACATAATACGATAGGTTGTCCGACCCGGAATTGTGCAGACAAGGCCAATTATATTACCATCATGCATCCGGACGGAACATTTGCCCATTACTATCATTTAAAGCAAAACGGCGTTAACGTCAATATCGGAAATCAGGTGAAAAAAGGTGATGTCATAGGTCTTAGCGGAAATACCGGGTGGAGTAAAGGACCCCATCTTCACTTTGTATGCTATATTCCAAGTGCGACAGATGACAAATTCAGGAAAACACTGAAAACACTTTTCAGGACAGGAACCGGAAATAAAACGGAGTATCTTGTTGAGAAAAAAACATACTTAAGAGCATATTGAAGGAAATAAAATTAAAAATGGTTTATCCCTATTTAAAGTTATCTCTAAATTTCGATATTTCTCAAAAAAACACGACATTTGTAGACTCAAAAATTGAAGTAGAAATTTCAAAATAATAAGATGAGACCGGTAGGTTTTATCTGACCTTAGAAAAAATAAAGATTATCAGATGAAAATATCAAACAATTGGCTTAAAGACTACATTAAAACGGAATTAAAGACGGAAAGAATCGGCGAATTCCTTACAGATATCGGTCTTGAAGTTGAAGGGATAGAAAAATTTGAAAGTGTGAAAGGCAGTCTGGAAGGGATCGTTGTAGGTAAAGTACTGACTTGCGAGAAACATCCGAATGCTGATAAACTAAAGAAAACAACAGTAGAAGTAGCCAACGGAAAAGTTTTACATATTGTCTGCGGAGCTCCTAATGTGGAAGCAGGACAGATTGTTCCGGTAGCTGTTGTCGGAACTAAAATCTATGACAAAACCGGAAACTTTTTTGAGATCAAAGAAGCCAAGATCAGGGGAGAGGTTTCGCAGGGAATGATCTGTGCGGAAGATGAGCTGGGCCTGAGTGATGATCACGACGGTATCATGGTTTTGGATGAAGAGAAGTATGAGGTTGGAAAAAAATTTGGGGATTATTTTGAACTGACAAATGATGAGGTTTTTGAAATTGGTCTTACGCCCAACAGAACCGATGCCATGTCTCATTATGGGGTGGCAAGAGATCTTTACGCGTATCTTTCGACCAACAAGCAGAAGTCTGAGTTTGAAAAAATATCTTCTGAATCCCTGAATAACGAAGGTTCTCATGGATTTACTTTAGAAGTTGAAGATGCAGAACTCTGTCCGAGATACATCGGTGCTGTAATCGAAAATATTAGAGTTGCAGAATCTCCGGCCTGGCTGAAAAACAGGCTGAAAGCAATTGGCTTAAGCCCTATTAACAATGTTGTCGATATTACCAATTATGTTCTACATGGATACGGGCAGCCGCTTCACGCTTTTGATGCAGACAAAATTGCAGATAAGAAAGTAAAAGTGGGAACAGTAAAAGAGGGAACAAAATTTACCACTTTAGATGGCGTTGAAAGAACATTGAACGGGACTGAAATCATCATTAAAGACGGAAAAGATACTCCTATGTGTATTGCAGGAGTATTTGGTGGGGCTACTTCAGGAGTTTCTGGAGAGACGACCACTATTTTCCTTGAAAGCGCTTATTTCAACCCTGTTGCCGTAAGAAAAGGAGCCAAATTTCATGGTCTGAATACCGATGCATCATTCAGGTTTGAGAGAGGAGTGGACCCGAATATTACCAGAACAGCCATTACCCACGCCATCAGATTAATCACTGACCTGGCAGAAGGAAAACTTGTCGGAGATCTGTTGGAAGAATATCCTAAGAAGATCGAGGACAGCTATGTGATCATCAGGTTCTCAAAAATTGAACAGATTTTAGGGACTAAAATTCACAGAGAGAAGGTAAAAGAAATTTTAAAGGCGCTGGAAATTCAGGTACTGAACGAGATCCAGAATGGCCTGGAAATTTCTGTTCCGGCTTACAGAGCAGATGTAACAAGAGAAATAGATGTTATTGAAGAGATCTTAAGGATTTACGGTTATAATAAAATCGATGCACCTCAGAAAATTTCATTTACCCCGGTGAAGTTAAATGCACACGACCAGGATGAGTTGGAAAACAGCTGGGCCAGAAACTTACAGAGTTTAGGCTTCAATGAAGTAATGAATAATTCTCTGACTTTTGTAAAAGATGAAACCGATGCGGTAAAACTGTTAAATCCTTTAAGCAATGATTTGGCATTTATGAGAAAATCTTTACTGGAAGGTCTTCTTCAGAATGCAATCTACAATATCAACAGAAAAAATCAGGATATCAGGTTCTTCGAATTCGGAAAAATTTATCATAAAAAGGATAAATATGAAGAAAGAAAACAACTGGCACTTTTAGTGACCGGAAGAGATGTAGCAGAAAACTGGCTTCAGCCGAAATCAGCCACCAGTTTCTTCAATTTAAAAGCTTATGTGAAAGTTTTACTGAAAAAACTGACTGTCGATTATAAAGAAGTGGCTTTGTCTGATGAAAGGTTTTCAGATGCTTTGGCGTATGAAACAGACGGCAGAGTATTGGTAAGAATCGGAAAAGTTTCTGCCCAGATGCTGAAAGATTTTGATATCGACCAGGAATGTTTCTATGCTGAAATAGAATTGGAATTTGCTCAGGAACTTCGTTCGGCAAACGAACTGAAATTTAAAGACATTCCTAAATTCAATAAGATCAGAAGAGACCTTGCATTGCTGATTGATAAGAATGTGAACTACGAAGATCTTTATCAGACGGCTAAAAAGAATAAGTCTCCTTACATCAGGAATATCAACCTGTTTGATGTTTATGAAGGCAAAAATCTGCCGGAAGGTAAAAAGTCTTATGCCATGAGTTTTGAGCTTTTAAATGAAGAGAAAACACTGGAAGAAAAAGAAATTGCAGTAGTGATGGATTCTCTGATTAAATCTTTCCAGAAAGAATTCAATGCCGAATTGAGATCATAATATTAGAATAGACATATTCATATATAAACGGACTTTCTTGAGTCCGTTTTTTTATTTGTTGTAGGATAGCTTATCTTTTTTCATAAAAATTCACCGTAATTTCCCATTAATTTTTAGGAATAAATCGATGATCCTGGAAGAATAAAATCCTCTGAAAACCGTTATGATAATAATATTTCCGTAAATTTGGTTTAAATAAATAAAAATAAAAAATGAAAAATATCTTTTTAAGTATAGGTGCCGCAGTGTTGTTAGCGTCATGTGGGTCTATGACGAGTTCCTCTGCTTCAAAAGTAGGAAAGGCACAGCCATCACTGGCAAGTACAAAATGGGAACTTGCCGATAATGTAAAAGGGAAAATACCTACTTTAAATATCGAAGGAGAAAAGATCAACGGAAATGCAGGGTGTAATAATTATTTTGGAACGGCTAAAGTAGATCCTGCAAATGGAAATTTTTCTGCCGGACAACTGGGATCTACCAGAATGGCTTGTGATAATATGAGCGTAGAACAGAATTTTATGGATATGGTAGGAAAAGCCAATAAATATGTAGTGTCAGGAAATACACTGGAATTATATAAAGATAACTTATTGCTTCTGAAATTTAATAAAGCACAGTAAAAAATAAAAGGAACTCAATCTGAGTTCCTTTTTTATGGGTAAAATTATTATTCTTCTTCTTCTTCTTCGTCGTACTTCGCCAATTCTTCATCACACCATTTGAAAGCAGCCTCTACTACTTTAGTAGCCTCATCTGCCATCGTTTCCTCGTCGTCTCCTTCCAGATCATCTAACCATTCAACTTCTTCTTCTTCAACATTTAAGATGAATCTTGGATATTCTGTATGAACTACGAATAAATCTTCTGGAAATTCCGAATTATCTGCTAATAAAAACTTTGGTAATTTCATTTTTTTAATATTTTAACTTTAAATCAAAGATAATAAAATTATTGATATTTGTTCTTGTCGATCTTAACTTTTTGCAAAACTTTATAACGCGTTAATGTTGTTTTCTGCAGCGTATCCTCAGGCTTGAAGGTAATACTTACCTGTGGATTTACCGTACTGATCAATTCTGCTACCTGTATTTTTTCCAGGTCCAGTTCTTCGATGATAAAAAACTTCAGCGGGGCTTTATCAAGCTTCTCTGTTTTCAGGAATTCCGTGATTCTTTTTCTGTTTTCAAGATAATCTCCTCTGGAAAGCCAGGTGAAAAGCATCCCGGACATGAGGCTTAAAAATCCTACCACATACACCTTTATTCCGAAAAGCGAGAAAAGCCTTTTCAGGTACACCAGCCAGACCGGAAGGCTGAAAGGAGCCATCAGCCGGTAATCTATCGGGTTTACAGAATAGAAATACTGAACGAAATAGGAACAGACGATCCCAGCAACACTCACAAAAATATAGAAAAACTCAGCGTCCGAAAGCTTATACTTAATAAAAAGGTAAATGATGAAAAGAATGTTGACCAGTCCGATGCCGTAAATGGCATAATTAATAATACCTCCACCCGGATTGGCAATATGAATAAAAGGATTGAAAGTCGTACACAATCCCTGAAATAACTGGATTAGCAATTCCGGAGTCGTATGCAGGCCCATTTCTAAAAATTGCTGAACATATTCCGCGTTAAAGTAATCAATGAACAGAAATTTGTATAGTACAATAAATATCATGCCGACCGTTGCTGAAATGATAAAGGAAATGCCATAGGTTCTCTTGAGAAAGATCAGGCCGTACAAACCGGTTCCTCCGATGATAAAAAGAGCACTGTATCGTATGTTATAGAGGGCTATTAAACACAGGGACAGATAAAAAACAGACTGCCATTTTCCAAGCTTTCCATTAATGGTAAGCATGGCCGTGTACATAAAAAGAACGACAAAAGGTAAGATCAGCGCCTCACTCATCGTATACGAAAAGATGGAAAGAAAACTGAATAATGTACATAATACCACAGATTCCCTGAAATAAAACTTTTTTTTCCAGGCGAAAAAAATAATAAACAGGAAAGCCAGAAGTCCGATCACCTTACTGCTCCAGAACTCATCCGGTCCGAAATAAGTAAAGAACTTTATAGCAGCAGGATATCCTAATGGCGTCGTGGTATTATCAATAACCGGCAGTGCGCGGGCAAATCTCATATAGCGGATAGAATCAGGGTTCACTCTTCCTTTTTCATTGAGTAAAAAACGCAAAATGGTCATCATAAAAGTTATGATGACCAGTAATATCTGAATATTCTTTTCTTTAAGTTTTATCAAAGCGTAGTAGTTAAATTATAAATTAATAGCTTGAGCCCAAATTTATAACTATAACTCATAACTTTAAAATTATTTCGAAAACATTTCTGCTACTTTTTCAGCTTTTTTGCTTTCGGAGTAGTCATAAAAACCTTCCCCTGATTTTACGCCGAGCTTTCCTGCCATTACCATGTTTACCAAAAGTGGATTAGGAGCATATTTAGGATTTTTGAAACCATCATACATCACATTCAGGATTGCCAGACAAACATCAAGACCGATAAAATCTGCCAGCTGAAGCGGCCCCATCGGATGAGCCATTCCCAGCTTCATCACCGTATCGATTTCTGCAACCCCTGCAACCCCGTTATATAAAGTTTCGATAGATTCGTTGATCATTGGCATCAGGATTCTGTTGGCCACAAAGCCGGGATAATCATTAACTTCTACAGGAACTTTTCCTAAGATTTTACTCATCTCATAGATAGAGTCAAAAGTTTCTTTAGAAGTAGAATACCCTTTGATGATCTCTACCAGTTTCATAATGGGCACAGGATTCATAAAGTGCATCCCGATAACTTTATCAGCCCTTTTGGTAGCGGCGGCAATTTTCGTGATAGAGATCGATGAAGTATTGGTAGCCAGAATACATTTTTCAGGGGCAAACTCATCCATCTGTCCGAAGATCTTCAGCTTCAGTTCCTGGTTTTCGGTCGCTGCTTCTACAATAAGGTCCGCCGCTTCTACGGCATCCTGAAGTGCAGTGAAAGTCGAGATATTTCCCAATGTCTCAGCCTTCTGTTCTTCAGTAAGGTTTCCCTTTGCAATTATTCTGTCAAGATTGGTAGTAATGGTTTTCAGACCTCTGTCCAAAGCTTCCTGAGATACATCTACGAGGTTCACTTTAAACCCGCTTTGCGCAAAAGTATGGGCAATACCGTTCCCCATGGTTCCAGCTCCGATAACTACAATGTTTTTGATCATTTTTCTTTTATTTTTTATAGATAGTTAGATTCCTAGCGTTGGCTAAATCAGCTTTTTTCACCATTTCGGTTTCCTCAAAACCTACCGTTCCGTCATGATTTTTCTGTCTGGCATTATTCTGGGCTTCCACAGCAGATTTCAGCCCTTTCACAAACGCTGTTTTCTGTTTCTTGGTAAGTTGATCTGTCCCGATATACAGGTTAAATTCACCTTCTCTTCCCAGACCGCTCTGTCTGTAGACTTCCAGGTTTTTAATTTTATTTTTCTTCTTAAATTGAGTAATATATCGGTCTACGGGTGCTGTAGACGGAGTTCCGCAGCAGATGCTGCCATATCTCAGTTGCAGATAGTTATCTCCCTTCTGGGCACAGAAAAGTGAAAAACTGAAAATTCCTGCGAGTACTATTATTTTTTTCATAATGGATATCTTTTACAGCCGCCTAAAATTAAGCCTAAAATTTTACTTATTAAAATAATCCCACACTGTTTTGGACACATCGGAAATAATTTTACAGTTTACCGCATCGCTTTCCGTTGAATTGCTGACGAATACGGCAATGGCGTAATGCCGCTGAGAAGGCAAAGTGACGATCGCAATTTCGTTCTCAGCGCCGGTAAGTCCTTCCTTATTCTTTCCTGAAGCACCCGTTTTTCTGGCCACCGGGGTACCTTCCGGGAGCTGTTCTATCAGTTTGTTTTTTCCGGTAGATGTGGATAATAATACTTTTGTCAGGTAGTCAGTTGATTTTTTTGATAACAATTTCCCGTCATACAGCTTTTTCAGCACATCGACTGCCGATTTTGCGGTACTGTAATTTTCATATTGCGCATTCCAGTCCCGGTGCATGGCTGCTTCATTATATCTGATCCGGAAACCCTTTACGCCTTTAGCATCCATAAATTTCTGCACGGTCTGTGTGCCTCCGAGTAATTTCAGCAAAATATCGCAGCCGTTATTATCACTTTTAGCCACTGTAAACTCCAAAATCTCACGTAACGGAACCTCAACATTTCCATCGGGATATTTATCCCGTAGCGGCGACCATGTATTTTCCAGCAGATTGGTTTTATTCAACAGGATTTTCTGATCAAGCGAAAGCTTTCCATTATCTACCAGGTGCAGGACTGCTGCTGCAATATGGAATTTAAAGACACTCTGCATCGGAAGCTTTTTATCCTGATTTTTGTTATAAATGAAACCATCTTCAAAACTGAGAACAGAAATGCCCACGGTAGCTTTTTTATCTTTAATGATGGCATTGATTTTTTGTTCTAAAACAGATTGCTGGGCAAACATACACGCAGAAATCAGAAGAAAAAACAGACTGATTTTTTTCATAATAAGTTAGGTTACAAAAAATCCTTCTTAAAAAGAAGGACTATGATTAATTTTAAATAATACTGATCTATCTCATACCGCTCATCCCTGCAATCATCACACCGAAAATAGCGAGAATATAAAGTGCAAATACGATAATGGTAAGAATACCGATAAATTTATAATGTGACTTTAAATATTCGAATGCCTTGGTAAGTTCCGTCTGGTTATTGGAGCGCAAAGCAGACTTCATATTGGATCCGAATCTGTAAAGATAATTGATCGGAATAAAATAGAGTGCAGCGAATACCAGATAAACAAGAGAGAACACTATACCGCCTCCAAAAGGCATCATACTGTTTCCGGTGCTCATCGAAGCACCTAATGTCATCATAAATAAAGCAGCAATTACCATAAGGCTGATACCGATGTATCCTAATATCGCCAGAAAAGTAGTCCATTTTGCAGCCTCTGCAAGAAATAGTTTTGATGCGTTGTCGATCCTTAATTCATCAAACTGATCAAAAGGAGATTTTGTTTCCATAATAGTTTTAATTTTCCGGAAAAATACTTAAAATTATTAGAACTGTAAATTTATTTTGTCTTTAATACATTATTTCGCTTCGAAATAACTAAGGTTCACCCCGTTACTTTCAAAAATGAGTCGAATTCTATTCTCACCCTTTTTCAGACGGATTTCCTTTATGGAAGCTGTTTTCCAATTTTCCTGTCCACCGGTGAAAGGAAGCGAAACGGTTCCAAGCAGTTTTCCCGAAGCATCCTCAATCCTGATTTTAGCGTCCTTTTCAGCAGCATAATGCAGGTCAAAAATGTAGGTTTTATCCTTTTTTGAATTGATGGTATACTGAAGCCATTCACCTTTCTCTGTTTTCCCGACATAATAGACATTATCGTTTGTTTTATAAATATCTACTCCGTCATTTCTAAGCTGGTTTCCGGAATTCCATTCAGATCTTTTTGCAGGATCACTTACCCACAGATTCATGAAATCTTTATCGGAATACGCAGAACCTATTCTTCCAAGGTCATAATCTGTCGCTGAGATTTTTCCGGGAATCTGATGGTTTTTAAACGGTTTTGTGGAAGCGTCATTGGTTTGCCTGAACATGGCATCGATGACATCGGTCTTAATTTCTGTATTGCTGAATTTGTAGTTGTCGGCAATTTTCATCAGCGCCCTGGTGGCAAATTCTTTTGATGGCTTTTCTCCTCCGTTTTTCCAGTAATCCAGAAGTTTCTGATACTCGGGCGTAATTTTGACGTTAGTAATTCCTGCAATATTGTCGATTTTTTTCATTGGCCAGAATGCATATCCGATATTGTGCTTATCCAGAAGCTGAATCAGTTCCGTAAACCAGACATTGGAATTTTCTCCCGTTTCTCCCAGCCAGATCGGAATATTATGTTTTTCTCGTAAGTCTAAAAGAGGTTTTAAAGTCTGGTCATCATTATTATTCCAGTATTTGTGGAAGCTGAAGACCATATTGTTATCCCAGAGAGGAATCAGGCCGTTATAATTATTCCCCCAGCCATTTCCTTCGATAATAATAAGGTGCTTTTGATCCACTTCGCGGATGGCTTCCGTGATTTCTTTTTGTAATTTCCAGAGCGGGGCATTGGACATCTCATCCGTTCCGTTAGGGTTTTTACCCGTAAAATTAATGTTCGGCTCATTAATCAGGTCATAACCACCGATCCAGGGCTCATCTTTATATCGTTCGGCCAGTTTTTTCCACAAAGCAACGGTCTTTTTCTGATTTTCCTCACTCTCCCAAAGAGAAGGTTTGGATTTGTCATTATCGGAAATATTTACATCATTTCCCTGCCCACCCGGGGCGGCGTGAAGATCAAGAATCAGGTAGATTTTATTGGCAGCACACCATTGTAAAAGATCATCGGTCATTTTAAAACCTTCTTCCAGCCATGTGTTCTGACCTTTTTTAGGTTCTTTTTCGATCGGCAGAGTATACAGATTGTAGTGCATCGGAAGCCTTATCGAATTAAAGCCTGCTTTAGCTAAAAAATCGATATCCTGCTTTGTAATACCGTTTTTAAGGTAGGCTTTATAAAATTCCTTCATTCCGTCTTCCCCGATCAGTTCCCCGATTTTTTCTTTGATTTTATATTGAGGTCCCGCAAAATCTGCGGTTTTCAGCATATAACCTTCCTGGAGCATCCAGCCTCCGGGGCCAAGACCTCTCAACTGGACATTTTCACCTTTATCATTAATAATTTTCTGGCCGCTTGTTTTCAGTAATTGTGATGTCCCAAATTGAGACAATAACAGAGCGGAGAGTAGAATGGTTCTTTTCATAGTCGTTTTAATTATTTAAATAGTAGGGATTGTCGTTTAGAAAAATGATTAGATAATCACAAATATATCTAAAAATAACTGAATAAAAACTAAAAATTCCTCTTCAAAGAAAAATTATTTGAAGAAGAATTTTTAGTAACGTATTGTTAAATAATTATTTGCTTGTAAGATGCTTGATATGTTCATTTCTGGCTTCCACCCTCAGGCTGTCAAAAAAATGATGGCCAAATTTCGCATACAGATTATTATTCATCATTTCCTGATAACAGATTTCAGGTTCTCTATCCACCGGAATGCATCCCTGAGGTGAGATGGTATCAAAAACGACCTTAATATTATTTTTATTTAAAAGCTGTTTAAATTCTTTACGGATATCTAAGCTGTCCGTCAGCCTTATAGGCTCAAAATAAGTAAGCTTGTTACTTTTAAAATCTTTTTTTGCCTTCTCTCTGAACTCTTCACACGAGACTTTTTTCTCATGGCAGGAATAAAAAATTAAAATTAGAGCGCACAAAAAACTGAATCTCATCATATATCAGCTGATCAGTTTCATGATCTCCAGGGCTACTTTCAATGCTTCCGTACCGTCTTCAATAGAAACTTCCACATTTTTGTTCTCAACAATAGAGTCTGCAAGAGAATTCAGCTCATCCAGAATGGCATTATTAGGCTGGATATTAGGATATTCAAACAGGATCTGATTCTTTTCACCCTCAGCATTTTCAATGATCATGTCAAATGGAGTAGGATGTTCAGGAGCATCTTTCATCCGGATCACTTCCGCTTTTTTCTCCAGGAAGTCGACGGAAATGTAAGCATCTTTCTGGAAAAACCTGCTCTTTCTCATGGCTTTCATCGAAATCCGGGAAGTGGTAAGATTGGCTACACATCCGTTTTCAAATTCAATCCGCGCATTGGTAATATCAGGAGTCTTGCTGACAACACATACGCCGCTCGCATGAATGTTTTTTACTTTAGATTTCACGACACTTAATAAAATATCCAGGTCATGAATCATCAGGTCCAAAACAACGGAAACATCTGTTCCACGCGGATTAAACTCTGCCAATCGGTGGATTTCGATAAACATCGGATCTTTGATGTATTCTTTCGTAGCCATAAAGGCCGGATTGTATCTCTCAACGTGACCTACCTGAGCCTTTATATTATGCTCTCGGCATTTCCGGAGAATTTCTTCAGCCTGTTCAAGGGTTTGCGTCACCGGTTTTTCAATAAAAAAGTGAAGTCCTTTATCAATTGCTTTTAAGGCATAATCATAGTGATAAATCGTGGGGGTTACAATATCCAGAACCTCAATCTGATCAAGCAGATCATCGAAACTTTCAAAATACGGGTATCCGAATTCAGCTTCTAATTTTTTACCGTTTTCTATATCTTTATCATGGAAACCCACGAACTCATATTTATCAGACTGATTCAGAAGTCGTAAATGGATCTTTCCTAAATGTCCGGCACCTACCAAACCTGCTTTTAACATAGCTGTATTAAATTTCTGTAAAGATAATAATTTAGACATTAGGAAGAGATGAGAGGTTTTAGGTTGATAAATAATATTTGTTTTATTATTTTTGTCCAGATTACCATCAGCCACTAATAATACATCTAAATGACGCAGGATTCGTTTGTACACAAAGGAAAAAGAAAAAATTTAGTAGAATATCTCCGATACAGGATCGGGATTTCGGATGAAAATGTACTTTCGGCAATAAATGAGATTCCGAGACACCTTTTTATTGAAAGTATTTTTGAAGATTACGCTTATGAAGACCGTGCTTTTCCGATTTTAGCCCATCAGACGATCTCGCATCCATCTACCGTTGCCGAACAGTCTGAGCTCTTACAGGTAAAAGCCGGCGAAAAGATCCTTGAAATCGGAACCGGATGTGGCTATCAGACCGCTGTTTTACTGGCCATGAAGGCTCACGTTTACACTGTTGAAAGACAAAAAGACCTGTTTGACTTTTCAAAGAAAAAATTACGCGAAATGAATCTCTATCCCAAGTTTCAAAGTTTCGGAGACGGTTTTGCAGGGCTTCCCACCTTTGCTCCTTTTGATAAGATTATCGTTACCTGCGGTGCGGCTGTTTTACCGACAGAACTGTTAAAACAGCTGAAAGTCGGAGGAAAGATGGTCATTCCGTTGGGATCCACGGATGAGCAGGTCTTATTCAGGTTTACAAAAATTTCGCCGACCGAATTTGAAAAAGAAGAATTCGGGGCCTATAAATTTGTACCGATGTTGGGAAATACAAACCAATAATCAGGTAAAGATTAAAAAGGACTTCTTTATACAGATCTTCGGTACAGGTTAAATTTCTGCCATACATTTTTCACCATAAGAAAATAGGATTTTGACGGTCTTACTTTCTTACCTGATATTATCCTTCTGTAATTTCAGAGGAGGCTGCTTCATTGGAAAAAAAATACACGAAGGCCGGAAGCATACTATATGAGTAAACCTTTTTTTGGTGAAATGGTTTGTTTTTTGCAACCTGGAACGTATTAATTTAATCTGATATGAAAGTATTCGTAAATAAAAGAATTCCTGAAATTGGCATTCATATGCTGGAAGATGCAGGACTGGAAGTATTTATTCCGGAAAATGAAAACCTGTCGCATGACGAATGGCTGAGCTGTTGTAAAAATAATGACGTCATCTTGAGTGTGGGTGGTGATTATAAATATGATAAAGACTTTTTTAATGAATTTCCGAATATAAAAGCGATTGCTTTATTTTCTGTTGGTTTCGATCATGTAGATATTAAAGAAGCGAACCGGAGAAATATCCCGGTCGGAAATACCCCTGATGTTTTAAGTAAAGCCACTTCTGACATTGCATTTTTACTGATGCAATCGGTTGCAAGGAGAGCAGGTTATAACTTCGAGAAGGTGAAATCAGGAAACTGGGGTTCGTTTGACCCGTTACATGCTTTAGGACAGGAACTGTATGGAAAAACCCTGGGAATTTTTGGATTGGGAAGAATTGGCTTTGAGATGGCAAAAAAAGCACAAAAGGCTTTTGATATGGACATTATTTACCATAACCGCCATTGTAATGAAGAAGCCGAAAATGAATTAAATGCGAGGTATGTTTCTTTTGACGAGCTGGTTCAGGAATCTGATGTTTTAAGTATCCATGCGAATTTTAAGCCTGATCAGAAAGAATTGTTCAACGCCGGTGTTTTCAGTAAAATGAAACCGAATGCGATCTTTATCAATACAGCAAGGGGAGGTTTTCATCACCAGACAGATCTGTATGAAGCGCTTACAGACGGTAAAATCTGGGGCGCAGGCCTGGATGTAACCAATCCGGAACCTATTTATAAAGAAGATCCGATACTGGAATTATCTAATGTATGTGTTTTGCCCCATATCGGCTCTGCCACCATTGAAGCAAGAAGCGGAATGGCAAAATTAGCAGCAGAAAACCTGATTGCTTTTGCAAAAGGCGAAAAAATGCCTCACTGTGCCAATCCGGAGGTTTACAGCGGTTAAATAAAATTAAATACATTAAAAATTTCCTGTAAAGTATAGCTTGGAACCATTTTTGTCTGCTATACATTACCTTAAATATTAATATTATGATACCAGAAGACAATTCAAAAGAACAGGAAAGAAAACTGGAAGAGATGGATTACAGTCCGAGTGAAGACATATTCAATCAGGAAGAGCATATTCCGCTGGATGGTGACGGAAATCCTGTTGAAGATCAGGCTTACGATGACGACCAGATAGACAAAGGATTAGATATTCCCGGAACCGAAGACGATGACGCCATGGAGGAGACTGGAAGTGAAGATGAAGAAAATAACTACTGGAGCCTCAGCGATAATGAGGATGACCACGAAGAACAAAACGATGATTTAATCAACTAACCTTACTGACTCAGTAAGGTTTTTTTTATGACTGAAATTGAATGCTGTACAATTAAATAGATTTATGCACTATTAATTTAACATAAATAAATAATTATCATTGGTTTTTTTTGAACGAAAAGTAATAACTTTATCATCAAGTAGTGATTAATTTTTTTAACGTATGATAAGATTTTTACAAATTTTGTTCTCATTAACTGGTATTTTAGTTCTATCTCAGGCACCCGTAAATATAAAAGTAAAAGATGCGCTGGGAAACGAAAATTTTAATGTCAGCTGTAGCAACAACCTCGATCCGAATGGCTGCTTAGCCCTTCATGTAGAATATCCTGTACTGAAACAGACCACAAGTTATGAAGTAAGTCAGGCAATGTATGCACCCCCTGTTGCCATGAATCAGGGGACGGCGCTGAACGCAAACTATGATGACCTGTTTGCCGTAAAACTTGATTTACCGTTTAAATTCTGTTTTTTTAATCAGTATTTTGATGCACTGGTGGTAGGATCCAACGGAATGGTGACCTTTGATCTTACGCAGCTTGGAAATATTAATTATCCGAATGTACAATGGCAAAATCCAAATCCGAATCTTCCGAAGAACTCTATTTTCGGCGTGTACCACGATATGGTTTTTTCTAATGCTGATTCATCAGAAATTTACTATTCGGTAACAGGAACGGCACCCTACAGAAAATTTGTCATTAATTTTTATAACGGAAGGGTAACAGGATGTACAGACCGCTCATCATCACAGATTGTTCTGAGCGAAACCACCAACAGTATTGATGTTTTTGTAGATAAAAAATTAACACCCTGCCCTACAAGAAAATTTGAAAATGCTTTAATTGGGGTGATGAATAGTGACGGAACGCAGGGCTATGCTCCGCCCAACCGGAATACAGGCGTCTGGCAGGCTTCACAGGAAGGATGGCACTTCGATCCGCAGGGGAATGTCATTCAGCCACAGGTAACCTGGACCGATTCGTCTGGACAGACAGTCGGAAACGGAGTGCAAACAACCATCTGCCCAACACAGAATGAAGTCTATACGGCCAATGTTGTATTTAATATCTGCGGCAACAGTACCCTGACGCTCACAGATGATTTTGCGCTGACTTTCGATCCCACGTATCCCGCAGCAAAAAATTATACTCAGGATTTTTGCGGAAATACCCCTGTGAATATTAATCTGAACAGCTACCAGTCGAATCTGACTTCTCAGAACCCCGCCGGTTTTAATTTTAGTTTTCATAACAACTTACAGGATGCACAGAACGGAAGTAATTCAGTACCGGTGAATTATACCCTTACCGCAAGTACCGTACTGTATGTGAGGATTCAGAACCCTGCGAATCCGACCTGTTACAGAGTTGCTGTTTTAACGCTGAACCTGCTGACTAAAAGCCTGCTTAAAAATACAGTAGAAATCTGTGATATCAATAACGATGGAGTAGAGCAGAACTATAGCCTGACTTTGCTGAATCCGGAGCTCTTCTCACCGGGAACAGCCGGAATTTCTTACCATATTACACAGACAGATGCTCAAAATAATATCAATGCTGTAACCACGGCCAATATTACAGCAAACACTTCGCTTTGGGTAAGGGTGCAGGAAGGAAGCTGTACGTATGTGCTGGGGCCTGTTCATTTTCAGTTCAGGCCGGGACCTAACGTCAATTCACCGGTTAATTTCACCTATGCTGTCTGTGATATTAATGCTGACAATAATGAACCGTTTGATTATGCCCTGACGGTTGGTCCTCTGATTACGACCCAGCCCGGTTCTACTTTCACCGCATTTCAGACCTATGACGGAGCCTATACAGGCACTGGCACCGTTTTAACCAGCATTCGGGAAGGTATTTATCAGGTTTTTATCAGAGTTCAGATCCCGAATGGCTGTTTTGCCGTAGTTCCGGTCAATATGAATGTGACTTTCAATAAAATTACAGCTACAGAAAAAACCGAATATATCTGCTTTAACGGGACAGACGATATCAGCGTAAATCTGACGTCCCTGTCAGCAGGGATGCTGGTATCTCCCGCAACAGTGCCGGTAACGGAATTTTATGCAGATGCTGCCAGTGCAACATTGGGTACCAATCCTATAAATCCGAATCAGACCATTACCACTAATGGAAATTTTGTAACGCAAACCTATTACGTGAGGTTTGAGATATCGGATGACTGCTATACCATAAGACCCATTCAGGTGAATCTCGTACATCCGGTGATTAATCTGTCTGATTTTTCGGTTTGTGATTTTAATAATGACAATGCAGAAAACGTACTGCTGAACCAGTTTTCAGGAGCAATTACCGGAAGTCAGAATGCAACGGTGGCTTTTTATCTTACGCAGGCCAATGCTCAAAATAGCATTAACCCCATCACCAACATTACTCTTACAGGAAATCAGCAGGTTTTTGTGAAAATCACTTCTTACGGCTGCCAGCAGATTTATCCTTTGAACCTGAATCTTACCTCAACTCCGGTAGTCAGTACTCCGATCAACATCACCCTGAATAATATCTGCGACAACAACAATGACGGAGCAGAAATATATAACCTGATCCAGGTTCAGCCTCAAATGTACAGCGGTGCGGATGCCGTTTTTACCTATTATACGTCTTATGATCCTTCAACCCATGTTTTTTCAAACGAAATTGCCAATCCAAGTCAGTTTCCGGTTTCAGGAAATGCAACGGTGTATGTCAAGGTGAAATTTAATACAAACGACTGTTTTTCCGTCGCTCAGATCAATATCCAGATGACCTTTTTACCGCCGGTAGTCTTAAATGATGCGACATTAAATACCTGTGATGTAAATTTTGATTTAAATGAAACCTTTCAGCTGGCTCAGGCAATTCCCCAGTTATTTATTCCGTCACAGAATACACTGCCGCTTTCTGATATGACCATAACGTACTACAATACAGCTGCAGATGCCAATGCAGGGAATCCGGCCGCCCAGATCGGACCCGCAGTTACGACTAACATTTCCAATGTGACGGTATGGGCAAGATTTCAGTCGAATTCTACAGGGTGCTATTCGGTGGAGCCTATCCAATTGAATACCTACTTTCCGCCCAAAGCCATTACCTCCACGATCACGGTTTGTGACGAGAATCTTGATGGCAGCTATGAAGTTAATTTGCTGAATTTTACCGATTCGATGGTGGATATTCCCAATCCGATGAATACCTTCAGTTTCTATCTTACCCAATCGGATGCTCAGAATGGGACCAATCCTATTGCCAATCCCGGAAATTTTACGGCTCAGTCCTTTCCGCCGCAAATCTGGGTAAAAGTACAGAATCTGCCGGGTTGTGATGATATGGCAGTGATCAATTTCATTTTCGGTACAAAGATCACCCTGCAGAATGCCGGACCTTTTCAGATCAATACCATTTGTGATACAGGAAATGACGGTATTGAAAATGTAAATCTGAGCCAGTTTCAGCAACAGATCTATACGGGTGCCAATGTGACATTTACCTACTATCCTTCGTTAGCTGATCTAAATGCAGGATGGAATGTGATCACCACGCCTGCCAGTTATTTTTTCAATCAGAATACGGGCGGTATTATTTATGTGAAAGTGAGTGTCCCGGGATTTTGTTCTGAAATGGCAGAAATTCATGTTTCATTAAAACCAACACCTGTGTTTGATATTCCGACCATGTATATCTGTCCGGACGGATTTTTAGATTATACCGTACAGATTCCCAACTATACCATTACCAGTTATGTGTGGACCGATCCTGCCGGGCAGGTCATCTCTACAACCAATACAATTGCTGGAGTAAAGATATTGGGACAGTATCAATTGACAGTGACGGCAAGCAACGGATGCTCTTATACAGATAGTTTTGAAGTGAAATATTATGATGTTCCTGTTATTCAAAAGCTGGAAATTAACGGAAATACCGCAACGGTACATGCTACGGGGTCAAGGCCTATTGTGTACTCTATTGACGGGATGACCTGGCAGCCGGGCAATATTTTTTATAATCTGCCAACGGGAGTCACCACATTTTACGTACAATATGTAGAAGGTGAATGCATCGTGAAACAGGACGGTGTCATTCTGGATATCAAAAATGCAATTACGCCTAATGGAGACGGCATGAATGATCAGTGGATTGTAAGAGATCTGCATGTTTTCGGAACAAGACAGACCAATGTGAAAGTTTTTGACCGGTATCAGATGCTCATTTTTGAACAAAATACCAACACCCAGATTGTCTGGGACGGAACAATAAGAGGAAGAGCTATTCCGACTTCCAGTTATTGGTATGTGATCACACTACCGGATGGCAGAACCTTTACAGGATGGATTCTCGTAAAGAATAATAACTAAATTTTTTAACTGATTATGCATAGAGTCCGGCACAACGTAGTTGTGCCGGACTTTTCTTATGATAAGCTTTCTTCCTGACATTTGAATCCTTCAGCAGAAAACTTTCGCCATTTTCCGCAGAAAGAAAATTCTACGGGTAACGTCCGCTGAAATTTTATTTGTCTCATATTTTATAAATTGAATATCTTTAAAACTTTCAATTAATACATTTAACGTTAAATATAGAATCTTAAACCGTAATATGACTTTCCAGGAACAAATACAGCAAGGTATTCCAAGCAAGCTGCCAAAGCAGAAACCATACGAGACCCATATCAATCATGCTCCTAAACGTAAAGAGATTTTAGGGGACGAAGAGAAAAAATTGGCCTTAAAGAATGCATTGCGTTATTTTGAGCCTGAATTTCATGCAGAATTATTGCCTGAATTTAAAGAAGAACTCGAAAAATACGGAAGAATCTATATGTACCGTTTTCGTCCCGATTATGAGATGAAGGCAAGACCAATTTCAGAATATCCAGGAAAATCGGAACAGGCAAAAGCCATCATGCTAATGATTCAGAATAACCTGGATTACGCCGTAGCCCAGCATCCGCATGAACTGATCACGTATGGAGGAAATGGGGCTGTGTTTTCGAACTGGGCGCAGTACCTTCTGACCATGAAGTACCTGTCGGAAATGACCGATGAGCAGACCCTAACTATGTATTCGGGACATCCGATGGGATTATTTCCTTCGCACAAAGACGCGCCGAGAGTGGTAGTGACCAACGGGATGATGATTCCGAATTATTCTAAACCGGATGACTGGGAAAAATTCAATGCTCTGGGAGTGACACAGTACGGGCAGATGACGGCAGGAAGTTATATGTATATCGGTCCCCAGGGAATCGTTCACGGAACAACAATTACGGTATTAAATGCATTCAGAAAGATAAATAAAGAACCCAAGGGCGGACTTTTCGTAACTTCGGGTCTGGGCGGAATGAGTGGAGCCCAGCCAAAAGCCGGAAATATCGCAGGCTGTGTGACAGTTTGTGCTGAGGTGAATCCAAAGATCACAAAAATCCGTCACGAGCAGAAATGGGTAAATGAAATTCATGAAAATCTTGATGAATTAGTAGAAAGAGTAAGAAAAGCTCAGGAAAATAAGGAAACAGTTTCTTTAGCCTATTTGGGAAACATTGTTGAGGTCTGGGAGAAATTTGATCAGGAAAATGTAAAAATTGATATCGGTTCTGATCAGACTTCCCTTCACAATCCCTGGGCGGGAGGATATTATCCTGTCGGACAGAGTTTTGAAGAATCCAATACAATGATGGCGGAAGATCCGGAATTATTTAAAGAAAAAGTTCAGGAAACACTGAGAAGACATGCCGCTGCCATCAATAAACATACAGAAAAAGGAACGTATTTCTTTGATTACGGAAACGCCTTTTTGTTAGAAGCATCCAGAGCCGGGGCTGATGTCATGGCGGAAAATCCTACATTAGGAAGAGAATTTAAATTTCCTTCGTATGTTCAGGACATCATGGGGCCGATGTGTTTTGATTATGGTTTCGGGCCATTCCGATGGGTTTGTACATCCGGAAAACCTGAAGATTTACAAAAAACGGACGAAATTGCCTGCAAGATCCTGGAAGAGATTCAACAGAATTCTCCTGAAGAGATCCAGCAGCAGATGAAAGATAATATTCAGTGGATTAAAGGGGCGCAGGAAAATAAACTGGTCGTTGGTTCACAAGCAAGAATTTTATATGCCGATGCAGAAGGAAGAATGAAAATCGCTGAAGCCTTCAACCAAGCTATTAAAAATGGAGACATAGGACCTGTCGTTCTGGGCAGGGACCATCATGATGTTTCGGGAACAGATTCCCCTTACAGAGAAACCTCTAATATCTACGACGGATCTAGATTTACGGCGGATATGGCGATTCATAATGTGATTGGTGACAGTTTCCGTGGCGCAACCTGGGTTTCCATTCACAACGGTGGTGGAGTAGGCTGGGGAGAAGTGATCAATGGTGGTTTCGGAATGTTGCTGGACGGAAGCAGTGAAGCGGACAGAAGATTAAAATCAATGCTTTTCTGGGACGTAAACAACGGAATTTCAAGACGAAGCTGGGCCAGAAATGAAGGCGCTGTTTTTGCCATTAAGCGAGCCATGGAAGCAGAACCGAACCTGAAAGTAACGTTGCCGAACTTTGTGGATGAAAGTCTGTTTTAAATGTCATTAATGAACCGACAGCTTTTCCTTTTAATACTATTGTTTCCGATGCTGCTTTTCTCACAAAAAAAGCTGGCGGGAAATTACAATAAAGAATACGGAATCTTCACGACAAAAGATGAAGACAGCATTTATTTTGTCGACAAATTCAGGTACGGGAAAGGTATATTTTGTAATAAAGCTTACCTTGGCTCTGTAACCTATTATGACAATAATGTGACGGTTGAAAGCCCTGACAAATGCGGTCTCATAGATGAGGCCGGTAAGATTCTGCTGTCCAGAGATTTCGAAAAAATCACGATCGTAAATGATTCTGTTGTCAAACTGAGAAATAATGATAAACACTGGCTGTATAATACTAAATACGGAAAAGATATCTCAGAGAAATTCAGCGTAATTTCTTATTTTCAGGATAATAAATTTACCCTGACCCATAATGGAAAGTTTTACGGGATTATCGATCTGAACGGAAATGAAATATTAAAATGTGAATATACCCAGGTACTCCCTTATGATAAAGATGTCATCATCGCAGAAAAGGATCTCCGTTACGGATGTTTTACCCCAGAGGGAAAAGCATTACTGCCCTTTGAGTATCAGAACATAAGCAGCAGCGAACATTTTATTTTCGCAAAGAAAGAGGGTGAGTTTGAAATTTTCGATAAAGCGGGAATTCCACTTACTCATATAAATGCAAAGACTGTAAAGGAACTTAATGAAAATACCCTTGCCGTCGGAGAGAACGACAGGGTTTATATGTACGATCTCATTAGCAAAAAAAGAATTTCCACTCCAACTTATCTTGATCTTGCTGTATCTTATTTTGATAAAAACAGGAATATTCACTTCCATGCCTATGAAAAAGACGGGTTGTATGAGCTGAGATCCGGGTTTGTAGATCGTGACGGCAAAATTATTTTACCGTTGGATTATAAGATCGGCAATTTCCGGGAAGGCTTTGCGACTGTAGGAAAGGACGGGAAATATGGTTTTATTGATGAAAATAAGAAGATGGTTATTCCGCTGAAATTCGAAAGGGTATGGAACTTTTTTGACGGCGTTGCCAAAGCCATTTATAACGGAAAGAGTGTTTACGTGGACACAAAGGGTAACATACTGTTTGTATCTGACATTAATCCTGAAAGCATGAAGGAATACATCGGTTTTTTCTACGAAGGAATGGCCATAAAAACAAAAAATGGAAAATTCGGTTTTGTTGACAAGGCTGGAAAGGAAATCATTCCGTTGGTTTATAATCAGGTGCATGAATTCAGCAGTGGTTCTGCGCTGGTCCGTAAAAATAACAGGTATTATTTTATTGATAAAAAGGGAAAACGAATTGAATGATTATTCCATTATACGAATTGATAATCTGGTCTTTACAGGCTGACAGATATCCTCAGGTTGGTTTAATTTTAACGCTGTAGCATCCCGTCCTTCGAATAGGTTTTAAAAACTGTATCAAGAAGTCATTGAATAGGTATAACCAAATTTGAGGCAGGGTTTTTTATTGGGAAGGCGTATTTCCGCTTTCAACGAGTCATGAAAGCATACCTTAACCTTAAAGTAACGCTTCCTGATTTTGTAAATGAGAGTTTGTCTTGGACCATCGTCATTGCGAGGAGGAACCGACGAAGCAATCTATTGATTGAAACATATACTTGAGATTGCTTCGCCTTGCTCGCAATGACTGAAAATATAAACCTGATGTGATGCAGGTTTCTTTGTTTTTGTCTTCATACTTGTACTAGCATTTGCTCGTACCTTGGATTATTAACGTTTTTTGCTTCTAGAGTTACCGAGATTGGGATCACAGGCAGATAATCCTGTTTTCTTATAGATTTCTCTTCTTCTTCTATTTTTTCTTTTGATAAAATAGGTGGATTTTTCTCTTTTTTATTGGGACGGGATATAGAAATCGTGTCATGAGATTTATTATTCGGTTGGCTAGGTAACCATTTATTTCCACAATTTAAACAATCTACTTCAATTTTGTTTGATCCAACTGCTCCTGCAATGATACCTAGTGGTCCAGCCACAAAAATTCCTGCTAAAGCTTTTCCAAAGCCAAATCCTTTCTTTTGTGAAGTTATTTGTTCCGAATTACATTGAGGACATTTTATATTCATATTTAAAGTTTTTAATTTTTTCTTGGATTAGTTTTTAATGATACTCTATGATTAAGTAGTTGTAAAATTAGATTTTAGTATTTATTTTTTTTGTGGAAAACCGTAATCAAAACTATTAATACTTCTAAAGATATTATTTAAGACCTAGATTTAAGATATTTCCTATATTTGTAGAATAAACCGATACTAAAAAACATAAAATAATGATAGCAGAAATAGAAAAATATATTGAGATCCAGAATAATATTGATGAAATTCTGAAAAGTTCTCCCTTCAAAATGTCTTATATTATTGAGAAATCGGGAATTAAGAAACCTACCTTTTTCAAAAAATTAAAGGAAAAAAGATTTACACCGGAGGAGCTTTTGGTCATTTCTAAAACAATAGAAGTCAGAGAATGGCGCAATGAAACAAAAGAAGAAATTTTGGAATCTATCAAACGTTCTGAGGATGATTTTCAAAACGGGCGGGTTCACGATTATCATGAGGTGATGGAAGCATCAAGATTACGGCTAGAAAAATACAAGAATGAAAATAAAATTTTCTGATGAATCGCTTTCCGATTTACAAAATGTAGAAGAATATCTTCTTAATACCTGGAATGATACAGTTTTAAGCGATTTTCTTATCAAGCTGGATGAAATTATTCAAATAATCTGCGAAGGAAATATTGTGTTTCAAAAATATGAAAATACCAAATATCATAAAATTTTAGTTACAAGACACAACACACTTATTTATATCGTTGAAAATGATATTCTGAAAATTATCCGCATTATACAAAACTTTCAAAACCCTGAAGAAAATTACGAATCACTGAAATAATACGATCAAAACATGAGAAACCTAGGAATCATCGGTTGTGGCTGGTTAGGCAGCCATATGGCAGAAAGATTATCCAACCGATATGAAATTTTTGCAACGACCACCTCCGAATCTAAAATAGAAGAATTTAAAGCCAAAGGATATCATCCAACAGTGGTTGATTTTCCAGATCATCTTTCTGAAGAAATGAAAGAGTGGGAGGTCGCATCACAATTAGAAGCCATTATTATCACAGTTCCGTTTTCTGGAATTCGTGGCGCGCAGGTTTCAATGGAAGGTAGACAAAAAAATATGTTGTCATTTCTCGGGGATTATAAAGGGCAGTTATTTCTGATGAGTTCCACGGGAGTATATCCCCAGAGCGAAAAAGAATTTACCGAAGAGGATCAGCCCGCAGAAAATGTATCCAGCGAGAGCTTTATGACCAATAAATTACCGCATACCAACGTTTTAAGATTAGCAGGATTAATGGGCGATCAGCGGTTGTTGAAGAATTATAATATCTCCGGATTGGATCAGTTGGTGAATCATATTCATTATGCAGATATTGTTTCAGTGGTGGACAAAATGCTTGACAATCAATCGCAGTCTAAAGTATATAATGTGGTGGCGCCTATTCATCCGAATAAAGAAGAGATCATCAATGCACAGAAGGATATACCGTATTCAGGAGAGCGAACAACGAAAGGTCGGTTGATTTCTCCTGCAAAATTAATTACAGAATTAGATTTTGAGTTTCAATATCCCGATCCGAGATATTTTCATCTTGAGAATACGTCTGAATAACATAAAACCTGCGGAGAAGCAGGTTTTTTTCAGGGTATCTATTATATTTTTTTTCAATACATTCCCTCCATCATTTTTGCCTGAATTTTCATCATTCTCGCAACCTGCGCAGAACTTAACTCGTTGTCGTTTTGAGCTTTTTCCATGCTTTCTTGCAAGTCGACCGCTTTTTGCATTATAGAAGGATATTCTGCCAATGCACTATGATCTCTATTTTTTGCTTTCTTATAAAACTGTATATATTGCGTTACATACTCTTCATAATCATCCAACATTTTGTCGTAGTTACTGCTTCCTGTTGAAGAAACAGTTTCCCTGTTATTTTCATAGGAATGATCTGATGGTAAATAATCTGAATTCTCATTTTGTATAGTCCCGAAATTTTCAGTAGTATTTTGTTCAACCGTAGCAGTGCCGGATCGTACAGATAAATCGGCATCATTTTTTTTGTCTTTATTACAAGCTACTATAGAGACTGTTGCAGCAATTGTAAAGATTAATAAAATTGTAGATTTCATGATTATGTTGGTTTTTCCTGGTTTATGCCCTTCAGCGCTTAGACGTCAAATTGGAAAATGGTTTATATTAGTGTTTACCCGCCTGTTAAATTATTTTTTTTCAAAAGTAAATCGTTGGTCTGAATATCAACGATGGAAAACCGTATTTTGAAGTTTTTTTGAAAAAAACAGTATAAAATTCGAGGCGAAAGTGATATCGATAATAAGATAATTTTAGTCCTCTTCCAACCTTTTAAATATTTCCTGCATCTTTACATAAAAAGACAATATGAAAATTACGATATCCAAACCATGTCATGAAAACTGGAACATGATGACGCCGGAAGAGAAAGGAAGATTTTGTTCGGTTTGCTCAAGGACCGTCCAGGATTTTACGGATTTTTCCGATGAAGAACTTTTAAACAGTATGAATTCCGATGAAAAAATATGTGGCAGGTTCAGAGAAGACCAGTTAGGCAAAAATTTAAGCTTTTCAGTCACAAGTAAAATAGCATTAGGTTTATTGACCGCTACAACAGCGGTAACAACAGCAAATGCACAGGAATTAAAAAATGTGGAGGTAAAGAAAGTTGACTTTAAGAAAGGAATAGACGGGGTGGAAGTAATCGGTGGCACTCTCAGTAAAACCATGTGGTTAGGAATGCCCAGCAAAGAAGATATTGCATCTACACAGCCTCTGATCATGCTTGATCATAAAAAGATCTCTGAAGCTAGGATGAAGAAAATAAAACCGGAGAATGTAAAAAGTATAAAAGTTCTTTCTGGAGAAGGTGCCGGAAAAATTTACGGAAAAGCCGGGCAATATGGTGTTATTGTTATTGAAAGTAAGAAGTAATCATCAGAATGGTTGGTAAAATATCTGCGGCGATCAAAGATCGCCGCAGATATTTTTGTTTTAAAATTAAGTCTTATTTATTTAATCGCTTTAATAGCCGCTTCATAATTCGGTTCCTGCGAAATATCGGCCACCTGTTCTTCATAAACAATTTTTCCGGAAGGATCGATTACTATTACCGCTCTGCTTAAAAGCCCTTTCATAGCAGAATCGGTAAGCTCCACACCGTATGTTTTTCCAAAATCAGAACGGAAATCGGAAAGCATCACTACATTTTTGATCCCTTCAGCACCGCAAAACCTTTTTTGAGCGAATGGTAAATCTTTAGATATACAAAGTACTGCCGTGTTGGGAAGGCTGGCAGCATCTTCATTAAAATGACGGACAGAGGCCGAACAGACGCCCGTGTCGACGCTTGGAAAAATATTAAGAATAAGATATTTTCCTTTATAAGACTCAAGAGTCTGCTCCTTCATGCCGACATCAGTTAAGGTAAATTTAGGAGCCGCTCTATTGACTGCCGGTAATGTACCATAGGTATGCACCGGTTTTCCGCCCATTAAAACGGTATTGGCAGATTTGGAATTTTGTGCAGAAGTAAGCACCGTGAAAAGTAATAAGGCGCTGAAAAATAATTTTGAAAACATGAACTTTATTTTTTAAGGTTTGAAATTAGATGGTGATGGATCTGGAAATCCTGAACTTTTAGATGATCTGAATATTTTAAAGTTAAACGTTCTTGATATAAAAAGCTAAGCAAATGTATCCATTTTTAAAATACAGAAGATTAATTTTAATTCAAATGCCTATCCATAGAGCGAATCTATTAAATGGCTCTTTTTAAAATCAAATTTTCCGTCTACCTTTATTCTATTCAAATTCTACACCTAATTAAAAAAATAAGAAGATTTATGGATTCAGTTCAAAAGCGATCATTTCACGAAATTTTTAAAAGCGAAAATGAAATTCCCGAAGAATATAAAATTCCCGAAATTCACCAGCGTGTTTATCTCTTAAACGGCGAACTCGTAGAGTGGAACGGAGATGTTCAGGATATCTATTCCCCCATCTGTATTCCTACAGAAAACGGACTGGAGAGAAAGCTGTTGGGAAGTATCCCGAACATTGGTCCCAAAGAAGCACTGGAAGTTCTTGAAGCCTCCGTAAAAGCCTATGATAATGGTCTTGGGGAATGGCCGACTATGTCTGTTGAAAACCGGATCAAGTGTATGCAGAAGTTTGTATACCTGATGATTCAGCAGCGTGATCTAATTATAAAGCTGCTGATGTGGGAAATCGGAAAAACCCTTCCGGATTCTACGAAAGAATTCGACAGAACGGTAGATTATATTAATCAGACCATCGATGCATTGAAAGATCTTGACCGTGAATCTTCCCGTTTTCAGCAGGCTGAAGGGACCATTGCCCAGATCAGAAGAGCACCGCTTGGAGTGGTACTGAGCATGGGACCGTTTAATTATCCTCTCAATGAAATTTTCACCACGCTCATTCCTGCACTTATAATGGGAAATACGATTTTATTTAAACTTCCGAAACACGGTGTTCTGGCACATTACCCTTTGCTGGAAGCTTTCAGAGAAGCTTTTCCGAAGGGGACCGTGAATACATTATATGGAAAAGGCTCTGAAATTATCACCCCGATTATGGAAAGCGGAAAAGTGAATGTTCTCGCATTCATCGGTTCCAGTAAAGTGGCCAACGGACTGAAAAAGCTGCATCCGAAAGTTAATCGTTTAAGGGCAATTTTAAGTTTAGATGCAAAAAATGCAGCCATCATTACTAAACATGCAGATCTGGATGTTGCGGTAAGCGAATGTATTCTGGGATCTCTTTCTTTTAACGGGCAGCGATGCACAGCGTTGAAACTGATCTTTGTACAAAAAGAAGTGGCGGAAGAATTTACTCATAAGCTGACGCACGCCGTTTCGGCTCTAAAAGCCGGTCTTCCGTGGGAAAAAGATGTGAAAATAACTCCGCTTCCTGAAGTAAATAAACCACCTTACCTGAAAGAATGTATTGATGATGCTTTATCAAAGGGGGCAAAGGTCCTTAATGAAAATGGGGGCTATAATGAAGCTTCTTTCGTGTTCCCTGCCGTTGTATTTCCTGTGAATAGTGATATGAAGCTGTATCACGAGGAGCAGTTCGGTCCGGTGATTCCTGTAGTGCCTTTTGAAAATATTGACGAGCCTATTAACTATCAGGTGAATGCAGACCATGGAATGCAGGTGAGTATTTTCAGTGAAGATGCTCAGGAAGTATCCAAATTAATCGATGCATTTGTGAATCTGGTCAGTCGTGTCAATATCAACTGCCAGGCGCAGAGAGGTCCGGACGTATTTCCGTTTACCGGAAGAAAAGACAGTGCCGAGGGAACCTTGTCTGTTTTTGACGCCCTTCGCTCATTTTCAATCCGTTCTTTGGTAGCTGCTAAAATTACAGATTCCAATAAAGAATTACTGAATACGATTGTAAGAGATCATGACTCTAATTTTTTGAGTACAGATTATATTTTTTAGCCAATTGCTGACTCAATATAAAAAAGCCGCAATAAATTTCTATTGCGGCTTTTTTATAGATAATGAAAAAACTATGTTGTGGTCAGAAACTCTGACAGTGCAGCATTCAGCTGATCCGGATGAGTGACGTTTAATCCGTGCGGCCCACCTTCGACAATAATAAATCTGTTATCTGCAATTCCTTCTGCTGCCTGCTTTCCGGCTGTTTCAATGGGAACAATATTATCTTTGTCGCCGTGAACGATCAGGGTCTTCACATTCACATTTTTCAGCTCCGGACGAAAGTCGGTATCAGCCCAGCTCTCTGCACATTTTACAGTGGCAATGGCATTGGCATTGGAAGAAATACTCCAGTCAAAATCCAATTGTTTCTGGCTTACAGGCTGGCTTAAAAAACCGTAATTGTAAAAGTCTTTATGAAAAGATTCTAAAAAAGTAACTCTTTCTTTTTTCAGGCTTTCCAGAATCGTATCCAGTTTTTCCTGCGGGACACCTTCAGGATTGTCATCTTTTTTCTTTACTAAAGGAATAATGGATGAAATCAAAGCAACTTTATCAATGTTTTCAGAACCGTAATTGGTCAGGTAACGTACAACTTCACCTCCTCCCATGGAAAAGCCGAAAAGAATAGCATTCTTAAGTTCCAGCTGCGTGATGAGATCATGTAAATCTGCTGCCAGGCTGTTGTAATCATAACCGTCTGCAGTAGGGGTAGATTTTCCGAACCCCCTTCTGTCATAAGTAATCACCCGGTAACCCAGATTTAGAAGTACCGGAATCTGAAGTTCCCACGATTTTCCGCTCAGAGGCCATCCGTGGATTAAAATAATGGGCTGGCCGGTTCCGAAATCTTCATAATAAATCTGAACTTTTTTTTCAGTTTCTTTTGTAATGTAAGGCATATATTTTTTTTTGGTGTCCTACATTAACACAAATTTTAAGCCACGAAAGTCTGCCTGTAGATTAAAGAATTAAATATCAGAGGTGTTTTCAGATCCAACTTAGGCATAATGAGATCCAATTTTCATATTTTTATTAAAATGTCTGTAACATTTTCCGGGTATTACAACTAACATTACAGAGCCTTAAGAAACCATGACGCCATCAGAACAAGAATTCTTAAATAAAATCGAAAAACATAAAGGAATCATTTTTAAGATTTCCAAGATGTATATGGATGAGAAAGATGACCGCGATGATCTTTTTCAGGAGATCACATATCAGGTATGGAAGGCATATCCAGGATTCAGAGGTCAAAGCGAATTTTCGACCTGGTTATACAGAATAGCATTAAATACAGCCATTGTTTTTCTGAAATCTGAAAAGAAAAGGAGCTTTATAGGAAACGAAGATTTTTCCAACTACAAAATAATTCAGGACGAATATGATCATGAAAAAGAGGAAAAACTGGACAAAATGTATAAAGCCATTAATCAGTTGAATCCCATTGATAAAGCTTTTATTTTCTACTATCTTGAAGATTTCCCGGGTAAAGAAATTGCCGGACAGATGGGTATTTCAGAAGGGAATGTACGGGTGAAAATGAACCGCGCCAAAAATAAACTGAAAGATATCTTAAACTCAAAATAAATACTGACCTTTAAAACTGCAACAATGAATATAGATGAACTTAAAGATATATGGAATGATGACATTTCGCACGAAACTCCCGAAATCAGCATAGAACATAAAAATAAAATCAATCTTCCTCTGGAAAATATGCGTAAGAACATGCGTATGGAATTCTGGTCTACCTTAGGCATATTTATCTTTGCATTTGCTCTGGTCAGCCTGTGTGAAGCCCCTTTTAAATTTAAATTTTATATCGATATTTTATTAATATCAATGGGAATCGTCACTTTTTTCTTTTTCAGTAAATTTTTCAGACTGTACAAGGAAATGAGTAATCCTGTTTTAAAAACATATGATGCACTCAAAGATCTTCTGCAGCAGCTTAATCTTAATAAGCAGTATTATCTGTCTTTTTATCTGAGCTTTGTTCCGTTTCTGGTCTGCGAACTTATTATTGTGATCGAATGTCTTCCGCACAGACAGCCGCTTTCGGATATGCGTATTGCCACAACGCTGATCTCTGCAGTATTGATAGGTCTGTTTGGATTATACCTGGTCGGAAAATTATGGTTTAGACATTTTTACGGGAAACATATTACCAAAATTCAGAATTTACTGACTGAACTGGAGAAATAACATGCTTTTCGGCGGGCTTTCAGCCCGCCGAAAAAAATTTCAAACTTTCTCAAACAAAACACGAGTTTTTAATTGAAAGACAATAACTACATCGTTTCTACTGAAGATAATAAGCAGGAAATTCTCTTACAATAGAATAAAGATCTCTCCATTCAAAATAAAACGGACTTACGCTGCTCACACTTTGCATTCCCTTCTCTCTAAACAGCTTCCTGGTTCGGGTCACATGAAAATACTGGGAGACCACAATAATACTGTTGAAATGAAGCTTTGATCTGAGCTTAACCGTATTGGTAACCGTCGCTCTGGTATTGTTACCTGCATTGTCTACAGAAATTAAAGAATCGGGAATTCCCCTGGAAATGAGAAATTCTTTCATTTTATCTCCTTCATAATAGCCCTCTTTCCCTAATCCTCCGCTCACTAAAATCCTTCTGATCCGATGATCGTTATAAAGGCTGATGCCGGTTTCCAGGCGCTTTTCCAATCTGGAAGACAAGGTTCCGTCCTCATTCACTTTACTCCCGAGAATGATGGCCAGATCAGCGTTCCGCCCTTCATCAGAAAGTCCGTCAGCGGTAATATAGATAGAATGAATAAAGAACCATAATGCGAATACGGAGAGGAGCAGTATAAAACACCGGAAAATAATTTTTATCATGCCTTATCTACTTATGCTTGTTTTTTTTATCTCTGTCAATTTCATTTTTTATCCATTCCAGCTGGGGATCCTTTTTTTCGATAATATCCTGCATGGTCTCCCGGATGGTCACATCGGGCATAACCCCTCTTTTTGAGTTTGAAAATTGTATATTAGGCTGAACTAAAAGAAGTCCGATAGGTAAATTAATATGAGAATTCGGAAGTTGCTGGTAAGAATAGAAACCTGCCACAGTACCATCATTAGCGCCTCCGGTCTCTTCACCTACAAGTGTTACCCTTTTATCATTTTTCAGCTTCGCCGTAATAATAGATGATGCTGAAAAGCTTCCTCCGTTGATCAGAACAAAAATCTTTCCTTTAAAAACATTTTTCTTAGGTTTTTGAAGTTTACCGGCTTTCATTTTATAATAAACTTTGCCGTCTTTCTTATACGTACTAAAGGTCTGTGCTACAACAAACGTGGGATAAAAGATACTTTTCAGGGCATAATCCAGAGGATTGCTCTTTCTGAAATAATTAGTTCTTAAAGGACTGAATTTTGAGGTCACTTCCGAAGGTTTTATCAGAACATAAGGTTGGGGAGAGAGATAGGAATATAAATTATTGATTTCATCCAGGGCTCCTCCGTAGTTATCTCTGACATCAATAATCAGGTAGTCCGATTTTGAATTTTTGATCTTTTCAAAACTTTCCTTATAAAATTTTCTGGAATAATCACCGGAAAAACTTTTCACTTTTATATAAGCTACTGTGCTGTCCTGATCCAAAAACTTAAAATTTCTGTTGTAAGTATTGGTGAAAGCGACGTAGTCATTCAGTTTCTTCTCTGAAGTTCTTTTTTCCTGCGCTTTATTTTCCTGAAGATCTTTTTCGGATTTGATCTCTCTCTGTAAAGTAACGGTTTTTATCCGACCTTCATAAAGCGTTTCTATTTTGGCGCTATTCATAAAGCCATTTTCGGCAGTATAAAAATTAAAGAATATATCTTTCAGGAAATAAGGTTGAAAAGTAGTATTGAATCCATCACTGCTGATTAATCTTCGGTATTTTTTTACATATTCCGAAGCCGGAATGTTGTTGATAGATAAAACTTCCGTTCCGGGCTTTATATCTTCGATAGAATCCTTATTTTCTACAATATATAAATGATCATCCTGCACGAAATAACCAAAACGGCTGAACATTCCTTTCCTGGCATCTAACGATTTGATTTCTCTTCTGGTCAGTTTCCTTCTCGGAATTCTCAACGCCAGATGTCCCTCCCTGATATTGGCAATAACAGGCTGGAGTTTAAAATAAAACTGAATAGGAGTGAGCGGCTCGTGAATCGTTTTTTTCAGGCTGTCAAACTGGTGATCCAGTTTTTCTTTAGAAATGTACCAATACAGCCTGGGATGCATCTCTTTCAGCTTAGTATACGTAAAATCCACATCCTTCTTCAGCTCTTCAACAGAAATACAGGAGGTTCTTTGCTCATTATGTTTCCTGACAGATGAACAGGAAGCCAGCAACAGAATAAAAAATAAAAGTGAATAATTATTTTTCAAGATTGTGATTTTTTGTCGTGCAAAATTAATAAGATTAAACAATTCTTTCATGAAATTGATGATAAAATTCTTCAGAAGGTCCTATAAATTTACTTAAGAATAAAGGTTTAATACTTTCAGATCGTCATGTAATATTAAAGTTATAAATTTAAACCAATTTTGTAAACATGATATACGCCATTATAGCCATCCTGGCTTTAGGATTTTTATTATATATTGTAATCACGGGACAGCCCGCGTTCGGCGCAGAACCCAAAGGAAAAAGATTGGCGAGAATGAAAAAATCTCTGCATTATAAAAACAATCAGTTCCAGAATCTCAGTTATACACCGTCTGTAGCAGAAGGTCACAGTATGCCGGAGGTGATGTATGACTTCTTTTTTAAGAAAAAAGATCCCTATCTGAAGCCTCACAAAAACGTTCCGGCAATTCATACGGATCTTAAGGCTATTCCGAAAGATCAGGATGTTTTTATCTGGCTCGGCCACTCTTCATATTATATTCAGACCGATGGCGTTTCTTTTCTTATAGATCCTGTTTTAAGTGCGTATGGTTCACCTTTTAAATATTTTAATAAAGCATTTGCCGGAGCGGATGTTTTTAAGCCTGAAGATATTCCCGCTTTGGATTATCTTGTCATCACCCATGATCATTACGATCACCTGGACTATCCTACCGTGAAAGCCGTCAGAGACAGAGTAGGTAAGGTGATCCTGCCATTGGGTGTAGGTGCGCATCTTGAAAGATGGGGATATCCGGAAAGCCAGATTATTGAGGAGGAATGGGGTGATAAAGCAGATCTTAAAAACGGGATCATCATAATTTATACCCCCGCAAGACATTTTTCCGGCAGAAAAATCAGCAGAAACCGGACGCTCTGGACATCCTATGTTCTGGAAACACCTACAAAAAAGATATTCTTAGGAGGAGACAGCGGATACGATACTCATTTTAAAATGATTGGTGACCAATATGGCCCCTTTGACTACGCCATTATTGAAAACGGACAATACAATGAAGCATGGAAATATATCCACGCATTGCCGGAAGACGTTATTCAGGCAAGCCTGGATGTGAACGCCAGAAATATTATTCCCGTACACTCTTCAAAATTTGCATTGGCATTACATCCATGGAACGAGCCACTGAAAAAAGTGACAAGCCTTGGAAAAGCGAAAAACCTTCATGTCCTGACTCCCATGATTGGTGAGCCCGTAGATTTAAACAAAAGAGATCAGGTGTTTTCTGATTGGTGGGAAGATGATTATTAATTCAGGCATGCCAGATGTCTTTATACCGCACAGGATGATTTTCAAATTGCTGCCTTACAAAATCACATTCCGGATCTACCAGTAAGTCTTTTTCCTCGGCATAACGCACGAGCTCGTCCAGAAGCATCTTGGCGTAGCCTTTGCCTTCACGTTCTTCGTCGAGTTTGGTGTAATAAACGGTCAATAGTTTACCATCAATTTCGATTGACATATAGCCTGCTTTTTTTTCATCAATTAACATCTGCAACTCATCCTGATATGGAGATACTTCAAATTTTATATTTTCCATAATGATTGGGATTTGATTAGTTATTCTATTGGTGTTCAGAATTATGATGTGAAATTCTATCTTAAAATTACAAATTTAAAATCAAATTCGAAGATTAATTATCCTGAAAAATAAATTTTATGAACTGTATCAGAGAAATACCAATCATTACCTGTTAATTCACATGTTAAGCTATGATAATGACTTCTATTATGAGATGCAGATGAAACTTGTAAAAATAAGTTGTAATAATGATAAAATCTCCGTAATATTTTTAGCATCATGAGAGGTTTTCAGACGTATTGGCATTTAAATTGGAAAATCAATAGTAATTAATTTAAAATTACGACGACATGAAAAAGATATTCATCACAGCACTCCTTATAGGAACTTTTACTTTAAGTTATGCACAGTCAGATTATTATAATGATTACAGAAGAAGTATTTCGGATATTAACTGGCAGACGGTTATTGGTGATTTAATATTATCCAAGACTCAGGCCAGCCAGATCTTTGCTTTAAATGACCGGTATGACGACTATAATTCATGGAATAAAACATATGGTCATAATCCTGACCGCTGGCGGGAGGACCGATACGCACAACTGGAAAATATTTTGGGAAGAGAGAAGTACCAGAAATTTAAAACAAAATATTATAAAGGTCAGAATCCTGTAGCAGTTTACAATCGGAATAAAAATAATGACACTGGAGATCAGCAATGGAATAAAAAGGGCAACAAGCATCATTCTAAGCAGAAAAACAAACATCATTAATCAATTTAAGGGACCATATTAAATGAATGGCTGATCAGACGATCAGCTATTTTCTGTTTATTTCTCTATTCGGAAATAAAAAATTCAGCAAGCCGCTAAAAATTCTCTTCGTTCACCCGAAAAATCTCATCTGTTATAAAAATCGCAGGTAATGCCGGTTTCATAAGCTGATCATATTATTTATCAGCAGCCATTATTTTTTTCGAATGTATTGTTTGAATTTTATAATTTTGTAACATGGAATCTAACGAAACAGTTAAAGGTTTTTATCAGCGTGTAGGCCTGCAATGTATAAAAACACCCGGAGTAGGGCATTTTAATGTGTTTTCACGTGAAAATTGTTCTTTAATTACCCCTTACAGCAGAAGAGATTATTATAAAATCTCATTAATCATAGGAAAAGGCAAGCTTCATTACGCCGATAAATGGATTAATGTAGACCGTCCGGTACTGTTATTTTCCAATCCTGTCATTCCGTACTCCTGGGAAGCTGATAATCCTGACCAGACCGGTTTTTTCTGCCTTTTTACAGATCAGTTTGTGCATGAAGGAAACCGCTTGGGCAACCTTCAGGATTCACCGGTTTTTAAAATAGGAGGAACTCCGGTTTTCTTTATTAATGAAGAACAGCAGAAGACGGTGGCAGATATTTTTATTAAGATGATGACTGAAATTCAGTCCGATTACTTACACAAATATGATATGCTCAGGGCCTATCTGCATCTTCTCATTCATGAAACCATGAAGATGCAGCCGGCAGAAAACTTTGAGCCTTATCAGAATGCATCACAGCGTGTTGCTTCTTTATTTATGGAACTGCTGGAAAGACAGTTTCCGATAGACAGTCCGGAAAGATTTCTTAAACTGAAAACTCCTACTGATTATGCTGATCATCTTTCTATTCATGTCAACTCGCTAAACCGTTCTGTCAAGGAGATTACTGGGAAAACGACAACACAGCAGATTACTTCGCGGATCATTCAGGAAGCCAATGCCCTGTTGAAACATACAGACTGGAACGTATCTGAAATTGCCTACGGCCTGGGATTTGAGGAACCTGCCTATTTTACCAATTATTTTAAAAAGCAGACGGGAATGACCCCAAATACAGTCAGAACCTCACTTGTTTGAATTTTATAATTCTTCGTTTGAATTCTATATTACATACGAAGAATTCCTGTTATAATTTTGTCCTAACAATTTAAAACCAAAAATCATCATGAAATTTAGAAAATTAGGAAACACAGGAAAGCAGCTGTCTGTTATTGGCTTGGGATGTATGGGAATGAGTTTTGCTTACGGGCCTGCAGACGAGCAGGAGAGCATCAGCACCCTTCATAAAGCGCTGGATCTGGGCGTCAATTTCTGGGATACTGCTGACATGTATGCCAATGGTGAAAATGAAAAACTCATTTCAAAGGTTTTAGTACCGAACCGGGATAAAATTTTTATTGCCACCAAATTTGGCTTCAGATTCAAAGATGGAACACCAGGTCACAGCGGGGCTCCCGGAACTTACTTTGACGGATCGCCGGAATGGATTAAAAAAGCGGTAGACCTGAGCCTTCAGAGATTAAAAATCGATGAAATAGATCTTTATTATGCACACCGTGTCGATCCAAATGTGCCTGTTGAAGAGACCGTAGGAGCAATGGCTGATTTAGTAAGGGCAGGAAAAGTAAAATACCTGGGATTATCGGAAGCGTCTGCTGAATCCATCAGGAAAGCTAATAAAATTCATCCGATTACAGCATTACAATCAGAATATTCGATATTAACCAAAGATGTTGAAAAAGAAATTTTACCAACGATCAGGGAACTCGGAATTACCCTGGTTCCGTATTCGCCGCTCGCAAGAGGTCTTTTTGCCCATATCCATGAAGTAGAGAAGCTCGGAAATGACGACTTCAGAAAATCGTTACCACGATATCAGGAAAAATATTTGGAGAATAACAGAAATCTGGCCAAAGAAATTAATGACTTTGCAGCTTCCAGGGGAGTCAAAGGAACACAGCTGGCTCTGGCCTGGGTGCTGAATCAGGGAGAAGATATTATTCCGATTCCCGGGACAAAAAGAATTACATACCTGCAAGAAAATATTGCAGCCACAGATATTGAACTTTCACAGTCAGATTTGGATACCATCGATGTGATTCTAAAAAAATACCCGGATACCGGTGAGCGGTACAGTGAAGGTTCTATGAAATTAGTCAATAATTAAAATAAACATAAGCTTCCTGAATAATTTCAGGAATTCATGAAAAGATTGAATGACAGGAATGAAAACTCTTAAAGAAAAAAATCAGTTAATAGCTACGGTTCTGGCTTTTGCCGTTATTCCGATGTCGGGATTGGCAACGGATATCTATTTACCATCGATGCCGAGTATGGCAATAGAATTACATCAGCCGGAAAGCAATATTCAGCTTACACTCTCCATTTTTTTAATCAGTTACGGACTGACCCAGTTTTTTGCCGGAAGCATTGTCGATTCTTTTGGTAGGTACAGGGTTTCTATGGCATCACTGGCTCTGTTTGTGGTCTCTTTTTTAATTACAGCGACCACTCAGAATATTTTCGTGATCTATGCCATGAGGGTTTTGCAGGGAATTTTATCAGGATTTGCTGTCGTTTCAAAAAGGGCATTTTTTGTCGATGTATATGAAGGAGAGGAACGGAAGCATTACCTTAGTATTATGACGATCGTGTGGTCGGTCGGGCCTATTGTCGCTCCATTTATCGGGGGATACCTCCAGAAAATCTTCGGATGGCAGTCTAACTTTTATGTTCTGGCAGCATACAGCTTGCTGCTTCTTATTCTTGAATTTTTATTCTCCGGGGAAACGCTGAAAAAAAGAAATCCTTTTCATATTGAATTCCTGATGAAAGAGTATGAATCGATGTTTAAAGCGAAAGATTTCTTTTACGGAATGCTGATGTGCGGATTGAGTTACTCCATGATCATGTTCTTTAATTTATGCGGATCATTCATTATCGAGCATAAGATGGGTTACTCGGAAGTGGTTGCCGGCTACGTTTCATTAATTCTGGGCCTTGCCTGGATGACGGGCGGGTTCTTGGGAAAAGCATTAATTAATAAAGCATTTCTGCCGAAGATCCGTTATGCCAATTTTATTCAGTTGATTTTAATTATCCTGATGTTCATTGCCTCTTATTTCTCAAATAATATTTACAGTCTGGTAGCCTTTGCCTTTCTGATTCATGTAACCGCAGGGTTTATTTTTAACAATTATTTTTCCTACTGTATCGGAAGATTTCCGAACTCTGCCGGAATTGCCGGTGGTCTTACCGGAGGAGTCGCCTTTATTATCACCTCAGCGATCAGTTACGGTATCGTTGCAATACTCAAACCTCAGGTTCAGTTGCAGGTGGCAGAAGGCTATTTTGTGCTGGGAATATTGGGGTTGTTTATTTTAAGCATGATTAAATTCAGAAAGGCCCATGCCTGATTAATCTTACAAGTTTATATTTTACTACAGATTTTCATCATAAATCCTCCCGGAGAAAAAGGGGAGGATTTATTTTTTAACATAAGAAAACTGAAAAGTTGATATCTGTTTTATGAAAGACGATAGAATAAGATTTTTACTTTAATCTGTATTAAGTTTCTTCAAAATCAATTTCTGATGGTATATTTTCAGGAAATCCTGCCGCTGTAAGTTCACTCTGTAATGTTTATATTCAAGCCGGGAAGAATATTGAAAATAATGAGTCTTACCTGGTCGTTTTGAAACGAAAAACTAAATATGCTGAGCATGTCGAAGCCTATTTATGAGTTGATATCCGGTTTAAATAAGAATTTAATACAGATCGATTTAAACTCAGGAGATTTTTAACCTGGTGAAGTATGGCAATTTATTATTAAGAGACAGAAAAGGCTCCTTTAAAAAGGAGCCTGCATTTATATCAGAATCGAAATTAAATTCCGTCGATGATTTCATTCAATACTGTACTTGGCCTCATGGCTGCATACGTTTTGTAAGTATCCGTTTTGAAGTATCCGTCGATCTGTTGAGGTTTACCCTGTGCACCGATTAATTCAGCATTGATTACTTCTTCGTTTTCTTTCATCGCTTCTGCAATTGGAGCAAATTGTTTAGCGAGTTCAGCATCAGCTGTCTGATTCGCTAACGCTTCAGCCCAATACATCGCTAAATAGAAGTGAGAACCTCTGTTATCGATTTGTCCCACTTTTCTTGCAGGAGATTTATCGGTTGCTAAGAATTTAGCATTCGCCTCATCCAGAGCATCAGCCAGAACCTGAGATTTTGTATTCCCCTGAGTTTGTGCCAAATGTTCCAAAGAGGCCTGTAAAGCAAGGAATTCACCTAGAGAATCCCATCTTAAATACCCTTCTTCAATAAACTGCTCGACGTGTTTTGGAGCAGAACCTCCTGCACCCGTTTCAAATAAACCACCACCGTTCATTAATGGAACAATGGAAAGCATCTTGGCAGAAGTTCCGAGCTCAAGAATAGGGAAGAGATCCGTTAAATAATCTCTCAGTACATTTCCGGAAACAGAAATCGTATCTTTTCCTTCTCTTGCTCTTTTCAATGTTTCGGTCATGGCATCTTTTACATCGAGAATCTTAATGTCAAGTCCGTTTGTATCATGATCAGCCAGATATTTTTCTACTTTTTTAATGATCTCTCTGTCGTGCGCTCTTCCTTTATCTAACCAGAAAATAGCAGGCGTGTCAGATAATCTTGATCTGTTTACGGCTAATTTTACCCAATCCTGGATCGGAGCATCCTTAGTCTGGCACATTCTGAAAATATCTCCTTTTTCTACTTTCTGAGAAAGAAGAACGTTTCCTGCTTCGTCCTGAACTTCAATTGTTCCTTCAGCAGCTGCCTGGAAAGTCTTGTCATGAGAACCATATTCTTCAGCTTTCTGAGCCATCAAACCAACGTTCGGAACAGAGCCCATCGTGGTAGGATCCAATTTTCCATGCGCTTTCATATCATCAATAACAGACTGGTAAAATCCTGCATAAGAACGGTCCGGAATGATACAAACCGTATCTTCTTCTTTTCCTTCCTTGTTCCACATTTTTCCTCCGCCTCTTACCAAAGCTGCCATAGAAGCATCAACGATAATATCGGAAGGCACGTGGAAATTGGTAATTCCCTTATCAGAGTTTACCATCGCCACTCTTGGTCCGTTGGCTAAAGCAGTCTCAATATCCGCTTTAATATCCGCTTCCTGAGCATTTCCTTTGATTTTATCGAAAAGATCAGCTAAACCGTTGTTCGGATTAACATCTAAGGACTTGAAAGTCTCTGCATATTTGGTGAAAACCTCTTTGAAGAATGTTTCTACGATTGCTCCGAAAATGATCGGATCAGAGATCTTCATCATCGTCGCTTTCAGGTGAGCAGAAAGAAGGACGTTTCTGTTTTTTGCCTCCTCAATTGCCTGCTGAACAAAAGCTCTGAGTGCATTTAAATTCATTACAGAAGAATCGATCACTTCTCCGGCCTGAAGACCTGCAAAATCTTTTAATAAATTTTCGGCACCATCATTTCCTTTGAAAACGATTTTATATTTTGTAGCATTTTCCAGCGTTGTTGAAGTCTCAGTCCCGTAGAAATCTCCGTTGTCCATATGAGCAACGTCGGTTTTACTGTCTGAAGCCCAATCTCCCATTCGGTGAGGATTTGCTTTTGCATAATTTTTAACAGCTTTTGGAGCACGTCTGTCAGAGTTTCCCTCTCTTAATACCGGGTTTACGGCACTTCCCAATACTTTGGCATATTTCGCCTTAATAGCTTTCTCTTCGTCATTTTTAGGTTCTGCCGGATAATTGGGAACGGCGAAACCTTTAGACTGTAATTCGGCAATAGCTGCATCCAACTGAGGCGCTGAAGCTGAAATATTGGGTAATTTGATAATGTTTGCATCCGGTTGAGTTGCCAGCTGGCCTAATTCAGCCAAAGCATCACCGATCTTCTGATCATCTTTCAAAAATTCTGGAAAGTTTGCTAAGATTCTTCCTGCCAAAGAAATATCCGGAACTGCGATCTCAATATTAGCTGATTTCGTAAAAGCTTTTACAATCGGTAAAAACGAGTGTGTTGCCAACATTGGAGCCTCATCCGTAAGGGTGTAATAGATTTTTGATTTGTCTGACATTATACTTTTATTTATTATTTGATTTTTAAAGTCCCACAAATTTAGTGATTAAGATTCTTTTTTCAACTTATTTTATATAAAAAAGAGGCCTGAACCTCTTTAAATTTAGATTTGAACGATGGTATATGTTCCTGTGGCGTCAAAATTAATTTTAAAACTGAGTCTGTAATTTTTCGGAACTGAGTTGGCACCGGGAAAAGAAATGTCCTCGCCGTTTATATCGAAGTTTCCGTCACTGAGATTATCTCCGATTGTTTCCGTATTTGGACCTCCCATTCCCAGGTTTATTTTGAATTTGGTAGAGGAAGTAATGCCGTTGATCTGAATACTGAACGTATTGGTATTGACATCATACGTCATATTGGATTGTGACGAAGGAAATGCTCCTGAAAAATAAATATAGGGGGTGAAATTATACATATTAGGGATATAAGCCGTTGTGTTTCCGACGAAACCGGTGGGTCTTATGTTGATCTGATAAAATCCGTTAGAGGTAACTTGATACGCATTTCCATTTGGGATGATTGTATTGTTGCTATCGGAGCCATAGACCGCAGCAGAACTGTTTTGAGCAGTAAGGAATTTTATCTGAGTATTCGCCGGAAAATATTTGTAACCGAATTTTTCGTTACCGCCGATTCTCAGTAATTCAGCATTAGCGGCATTGAAGGAATTATAGGAACCATACACATATAAATTTTGAGGTAAATCATTACTAACTCCAGGCTGGGATTGTGGCAGATTCAATATCCCGCCATCATTCACGTTTAATGTATAAGCTGTTCCATTTGGAGAAGTAAGCGTAATTCCCTGTCCCGCGCCTGTCACAACTGTTTTACTTACCTGAGCGTAAGGAACACTCATCAATTGATTTACTCCGACATTGGTATAATTGGAACCACCCTGCGGATCCATTTCCACTTTTACAAATTTCGTATTATTTCCCCAGTTGATTCCTCCGAAACTTCCTGTTGTCGCCGTTCCTTGTCCGATATTTAAATTCACTAAACCTTTTGTATTCGTTGTTTTAGTATGAATTTCGGTATATAAAGCCGTTCCGGTGGCAGAATTTTCCAGAATACTTACCCTTAAAGATACGTTTCCGTTCGAGATAGGAGCGCCGGATGCATTGAATGCAATAGTTTGATAACTGAAAGCCTGTGGAACTTGTGCACTTAATAAAGCAGTAAGGAATAATCCTATAGAAGTGTATAATTTTTTCATGTTTTAAATAGTTTTTTAAGGTTTTTTGATAATTTTAACAGGTTTCAGGTCAGGATTTTTGAAATAGATCATATAAACCCCCTGACTCAAATTTCGGAGATCCAGCTGGTCAGACTCTATTTTTGTTTTTAAAACAAGTCTTCCGCTGAGGTCATAGACTTCTACATCATCAATTTTTGATCTGGAAGTTAATTGGACATACACAAAATCGGTCGTCGGATTCGGGTAGATTTTTACCGTTTCTTTTTCCAGTTCGTTGACACCTAAAACCTGTAGAACCGCTTGAAAAAGCATTCCTATTGTTCCCGAATTATTCTGATCGGGATTAGCCGGGACTACATAGATTTCCCCGACAGAATGCGCAAAAGTGTCTGCAGAGACAGCCCCGGAATTGATATTCCCAATCACAGACTGGGCAAATCCCCAAAGCGGCACTGTAAACACAAAGAAAGTAATTCTTCTTCGCATGATTATTTTTTTTTTTAAAAGGAACGCGAATATAATTAAATTTAAATGGAGAAAGATGATTGCCACAGATAAGTAAGTTTATTTTTACTTTAAGAATTATTTAACCATTTATTGATAAGATAAATTTTCTATTTTGATTAAATTTGAAAAACATTAAAAAATAATTTATGTCCAATATTACTTTAAAAGGAAATCCGGTAACTACCATCGGGAGTTTACCCACTATAGGAACTACGATTAGGGATTTTGCTCTGGTAGATTCAGCATTACAGGTAAAAACCCTGCAAACTTTCGAAGGAAAGAAAAAAGTGTTTAATATTTTCCCAAGTATCGATACGCCTACATGTGCCTCTTCAGCACGAAAATTCAACGAAGAAGCATCCGCACTAGAAAATACGGTGGTCATCAACGTTTCTAAAGATTTACCATTTGCTCTGGGAAGATTCTGCGCTGCCGAAGGACTGGATAACGTAGAAACACTTTCCGATTTCAGAAGCAGTTTCGGAGATGACTATGAACTTACCATTGCAGACTCTCCGATGAAAGGATTGCTGAGCCGTGCGGTTATTGTAACGGATGCTGATAATAAGGTAGTTTACACAGAGCAGGTTTCAGAAATTGGTAATGAGCCGAATTATGAAGCAGCTTTGTCTGCCCTGAAATAAACGGGAATAAAATTTTAAAAGCCTTGCAGAATTTTATTTTGCAAGGCTTTTTATTTTGAAATTGATGAATGATTGCGTTAAAATAATGATCATCAAGAGATACACTGAAATCTATAAACAGAAAATATTGATTGAACGCATCAAAAAATTACCTGATTAAAGCTAACTTTACAAAATAAATGAAACGATCCGGAACAGCAGATTTACCTCTTCACCATGGCAAAGTACCGCCGTGGCTGTACGAACGTATGTCAGTACTCGGACTTTCAATCATCGAGGTAATCTTAATGGATTACGGAAAAGATGAGGTTTTGCGAAGGCTTTCGGACCCGTTCTGGTTTCAGAGTTTCGGGGCAGTGATGGGAATGGACTGGCATTCTTCAGGGATTACAACTTCTGTGATGGGAGCTTTAAAACGCTCGGTCAATCCCAATTCGAAAACGCTGGGATTGTATATCTGCGGAGGAAAAGGAAAGTTTTCCAGAGAAACACCATCAGAATTACTTCAGATTGCCGATAAAACAGGACTGAACGGAAACGAGCTCGTAAGAGCGAGCAGACTCTCTGCGAAAGTTGATAACACGGCCATTCAGGACGGCTATCAGCTGTATTTACATAATTTCATCGTTTCAGATAATGGAAACTGGAGTGTTGTCCAGCAGGGAATGCATGAATCTGACGGAACCGCAAGACGCTACCACTGGCATTCGGAAAACATAAAATCATTTATTGAAGAACCGCACACGGGAATTAACGGAATTTCGAGAGGACAGATTCTAAATCTTACCGACTCCGGAGCTTCAGGAAACCGGAAAGGAATTCTGGACATTTCCCACACGGATTCTGCAGAGATTATGAGTGATTTTTCAAGATTAATTCTTCCCAATCATCATGATGTTCAGGCTTCTGATGTCGATTTAAGACGTCTTGGGGCACTTCTGTACGTCACCCGTGAACAGCAGCCTCAGAATTTTGAAGATTTATTGTTACTGGAAGGGGTGGGTCCCAGAACCATGCAGTCGCTGGCTTTGGTGAGCGAGGTGATTCACGGTGCGCCTTCGAGATTTAAAGATCCCGCAAGATTTTCATTTGCTCACGGCGGAAAAGACGGACATCCGTTTCCGGTTCCCACGAAAGTTTATGATGAAAGCATCCGGATCCTGAAATCAGGGATCGAAAAATCCAGATTGGGAAACTCCGATAAATTGAAAACACTGAACAAACTTCATCAGATTATTGAAGCTACTGAAAAAGATTTTACTCCCGATTTTAATATTCAGGATGTTATAGAAGAAGAAAGACAGAATTCATGGCGCTTTGGAGGTAAAACGATCTTTGGAGATGCCCAGAAACCTGCTCAGTCAAAAGCCATCCAGCTTTCTTTGTTTTAAATCGTGAATTTTGGTTCGTACCATCTGGAATATCAAAGGTCTATAAAAATATCCTGTAGAATTCAATATTTGTCCAAAAAACTTTTCTTCAGGTCCGATAAAAATTCTATTTTTAAATCTGAAAAAAGAACATTAACCTGATGACCAACAAGGCTTTAGAAATATGCTATGATTTTCCGTTTTTTCTACAGGAAGAGCTTGAAGAAATATTTCAGGCCCATGAGAAGGTTTTTTTCAAAAAAGGAGACTGTATTCTCGAAGAGGGAAAAACAGCTAATGAATACTATATTTTAGAAAGAGGTATTGCCCGTTCGTTTGTTAATGATTTCAATGGAAATGAAGTAACCACACACTTTTTCGCTGATCATGAAATTGTGATCGAGGTTTCTTCATTATTCCAAAGAATTCCCACGCAGGAAAATATCGTCTGCATCACAGACTGCGAATGCTGGCAACTCGATTTTGAAACTTTCCAGGAACTTTTTCATAAAATTCCGAATCTCAGGGAATGGGGAAGATCATGGATGTCGCATCAGCTTTTTTTGCATAAAAAACGGTCTGTAGAAATGTTTACGCTTTCTGCCACAAAACGCTATCTCAATCTGTTGGAACAGAAGCCGTGTGTTATACAGTCGGCACCTTTGAAACAGATCGCTTCCTATCTTGGCGTTACCGATACTTCTTTAAGCCGCATTCGCAAAGAATTGGTTTCTCACCCTAAGAAATTTTAAATCTTGTCTTATGGCAAGCTGATTTTCATAAAGACTCAGTAATTTCGGTTAAAAGTTAAGACTAAAAATTACAAAATGGAAATCAATCAGATCTATGTCAATCTTCCAGTTGAAAATGTTCAGGAAACAAGAGCTTTCTGGACAACATTAGGTTTTTCAATCAATGAACACTACTCAGACGAAAAAGCGATTTGTGTTGTTATGAAAGAAAACCATATCTACATAATGTTTTTAAAGGAAGACTTTTTCAGCACTTTTACAGACAGACCTGTGGCTGGAGGAGAAACTACGCAGACGCTTCTTGCTATCGCTGTCAACAGTCGTGAGGAAGTGGATATTATGGTGAAAACAGCGACAGAAAATGGAGGCTCAGCATATAGCGAACCTCAGGATCATGGCTGGATGTATCAAAGTGCTTTTTCCGATATAAACGGACATCAATGGGAAGTGATGTTTGCTGATGCGTCCAAGATTACAGACAAAAAATAATTATTTAATTAAAATATACAGATGAAAATTAACCAGATTTATGTCAATCTTCCGGTCAAAGATATTCAGAAAACAAAAGAATTCTGGATCAATATAGGATTCTTTGTTAATGAGCAGATTTCAGATGAGCGAGCGGTGTGCATTATCATGAGCGACCATATTTATGTGATGTTTATAACGGAAGAATATTTTCAGACTTTTTCAGAAAGGCCGGTTCCGAAAGGAGATACAACACAGGTTTTGCTTGCCATCGGGTTAAACAGTCGCGAAGAAGTGGACCAGATCGTGAACGCAGCGGTGGCGAATGGTGCCTACCAGCACGAGGAACCGCAGGATTATGGCTGGATGTATCACAACTCTTTCTGGGATATCAATGGTCATGGCTGGAATGTAACGTTTGCGGATCCTTCTCAAATGCCTCAGGAATACAAATAATAACGATATCTGCATAAGAACTCAAAAAATTACAGATACTTTAACCAGTTACGCTGATTTTACCTGAAAATATAAAAAAACCTGCGTCATCCGCGTTATCTGTGAGAGAAACTAAAGCCAAGCAGGTAGTTTAAAATAATCTCCCGCAGATTTATGAGATTATGCAGATTGATTAACGAAAAATATAAAAAAATCTGCGTCATCCGCATTATCTGCGGGAAAAAAAACTTAACGATGAAGTAGGTAGCCCAAGATAATCTCGTGCAGATCATACATCTCAAATAAAAATTTAAATTTTAAAAATAAAATATCATGGCTAAATTAAATCCGTACCTCAATTTTGATGGAAAAGCCGAAGAAGCTTTTACCTTCTATAAATCTGTTTTTGGTGGTGAATTTCTCGGGGAGGTTTACAAAATGGGAAGCGCACCCGGAACTGAACACTTATCGGATGAAGAAAAAAACAGAGTAATGCATATCTCCCTCCCGATCGGTAATGATTTGCTGATGGCTTCTGACATTGTTCCCGGTTTCGGACAGAGGCTGGACATCGGAAACAACAATTACGTATCCATTTTTACGGAGTCCAGAGATGAGGCAGACAGGCTTTTCAAAGGTCTTTCAGAGGGAGGAAATATTGAGATGCCGATTGAAGATCAGTTTTGGGGAGATTATTTCGGAAGTTTTCAGGATCAATTCGGTGTTCATTGGATGGTGAACTATAACGAAGAATACACAAAATAATCTTATATTTAAACTAAATTAAACAAAGGGTGGCTGAATGTGAGTTACCCTTATCACTGCATTATTAAAGATATTATATGGAACCTATTAAGATTGATATTACGATTTTAGCTCCTGTGGACAAGGTTTGGGAGTACTACAACAAGCCCGAGCATATCACCAGATGGAATTTCGCTAACGAAACCTGGCATTGCCCTTCGTCTGAAAATGACCTGAGAGTGGGGGGACTATTCAAAACCCGGATGGAGGCGAAGGACGGAAGTTTCGGATTTGATTTTGAAGGAATTTATGATGAGGTAATCCCTGATGAAAGGATAGAATATCATATCACGGATGGCAGAAAGGTCGCGGTGGTTTTTGATCAGATTGATGGCAATACCACAAAAGTGATCATCAATTTCGAGCCCGAAAAACAAAACTCCGTGGAAATGCAAAGAGAGGGATGGTACGCAATCCTGAACAATTTTCACAAATATGTGGAAAATCATTAAGCACTTTTTGAATCATCATGATTAATTTAATAATAATGACAAAATGTTTACGCTCTGTTTGTATCGTTAGTCATGTTGTAGAAGGAGATTTTTTACGGGGTATTATTACGGTATCCGCAAGAAGAGCGCTGGAAAAAGAGAAAATAAATTCTTTTGAAAAGTTGTCCGGTTATTCTGAAAAGGAAATTATGGAACTGAAGGGTTTCGGAAAGAGTACAATGGAAAAACTGAAGATTTATATGAAAGAAAATGATATCTCTTTTAAAAGTAATTAACATATAACTTGTCATTCTTAAGGGAGAATCTTTAATTTCTAAACAGCAGGTGAGATTGATTCTCTTTACCCGAAATGACATTCAAAATTTAAACAATATGAATAATGATATTTTCCCATGTCTCTGGTATGACGGAGATGCAAAAGAATCTTCAGAATTTTACTGTAAAGTATTCAACGGAAAAATTACAGCAGATACGCCTGTTGTCATGAATATAGAACTTTTCGGACAAAAAATAATGCTTTTGGACGGAGGTCCGCAATTCAAAAAAAATGCTTCGGTTTCGTTTATGGTGATATGTGAAACGGAGGATGAGGTGCAGAAATATTGGGATATGCTCATAGAGGACGGAATGGCCCTGATGCCTTTGGATTCTTACTCATGGAGTAAAAAGTACGGTTGGATAAAGGATCAATATGGGGTGACCTGGCAGATATTTTTAGGTGAGAAGCAAAGTGAGCAGAAAATTATTCCTACAATGATGTTTATTCACGGCAATAATGGAAAAGCTTCAGAGGCCATGCAATTGTATACGGCTGTTTTCCCGGACTCTGAAATTAGAAATATTTTAAGATACGGAGACGGGAGTGAAGGGCATGCTGCCGCTGAACCGCCGGAAAATATTCAGCTTGGACATTTTGTAATTAACGGATACAGTTTATTCTGTATGGATAATTCGTATGATCATCAGTTTGATTTCAATGAAGGAATTTCAATGGTGGTGATGACTGATGACCAGGAACAGACTGACAGATACTGGAATAAGCTGGTCTCAGACGGAGGACAGGAAAGCATGTGCGGGTGGCTCAAAGATAAATATGGCTTTAGCTGGCAGATTGTCCCGAAAAAGCTGATTCAGCTGATGAGTGATCCTGATCAGGCTAAGGCTCAGAAAGTGGTGCAGGCCATGATGAAAATGCAGAAAATTATCATTCAGGATTTGGAAAATGCTTATCATTCATAAAAATTCTAATCGGATTGGAAGTGGGAGTCTGGTAATATTTAGTTGATTCTATAAGACTGAAAACTTCATGCCTTCATTGATGACTTCCTATTTTGTTTTTTCGGCTTGCTGTTTGATGTTACACAGAAAAGATGGTCTATGAAAACACAGAACAAGTCACAATCTAAGTCAAAAGTTCCTAAAGAAGGACAGCTTCCTGAGATTATCAGGAACAATTATCTGGGAAGCAGGAAATTATTAAATAAAAAGGCAGTTATTTCCGGTGGAGACAGCGGAATCGGTCAGGCGGTTGCGGTGCATTTTGCCCGCGAAGGTGCGGATATTGCCATTATCTATAAAGAAAGTGATAAAGATGCTAAAGAAACGCAGAAATTGGTTGAAAAAGAAGGGCGGACCTGTATTTTATTAAAGGGGGACATCTCTAAAAAGGCCTTCCGATCAAAATCTTTGGAAAAAATAAAAAAAGAATGGAAAAATCTGGATATTCTGGTCAATAACGCCGGAATTCAGTTTCCTAAAGATGATATTGAAGAGATTTCAGATGAACAGATTCAGGAAACTTTTAATGTCAATATTATTTCAATGATTGCCTTTACAAGAGATCTTCTGCCCTTGATAAAAAAAGGGGGAAGAATTATCTGTACAACATCAGTTACCGCTTACCGGGGCAGCGATCATCTGGTAGATTATTCTGCTACCAAAGGTGCTATTACCACTTTCATCCGTTCTCTGGCTACCAATATTGCAGACAGAAAAATTCTGGTCAATGGGGTGGCTCCCGGTCCTATCTGGACCCCGCTTGTAAAAGAGACATTTGATGATGTATCTACATTCGGAAAAGATAATCCGTTAAAAAGAGCAGGGCAGCCATCGGAGGTAGCACCGGCGTATGTTTTTCTTGCCTCTGAAGATGCCAGTTTTATTACAGGAGAAATTATTCACATCAACGGAGGAGACTATGTAGGCGGATAACAGTCTGTCCAACCTTAATAAACACCACAAATATCAGTAATGGAAAGTTTAAGTTTTGAAATTGAAATCAATGCAACACCGGAAAGAGTATGGGATGTACTCTGGAGTGAAATTACTTACAGGCAGTGGACTACAGCCTTTACGGAAGGCTCTTTTTACCAAGGAACACTGGAGGAAGGAAGTATTGTTAAGTTTTTCGATCCTCATGAGAACGGAATGTACAGCCGTGTAGAAAAAAACATTCCTCATCAGGAAATGAAGTTTTTACATCTTGGGGAAATTTATGAAGGCATAGAGGTTCCGCAGGATTGGGGAGAAGCCTCTGAATCTTACCTTTTGGAAGAAAATGAAGACGGAACCAAACTAACGGGAAAAATCCATACTCCTACAGAATTTAAAGAGTTTTTTGAGGAGAAATTTCCAAAAGCACTTGGAATTGTGAAAAATCTTGCAGAGAATCAGCTTTAATTCGTCTGGTTCTTCTTTTAAAAGTTAAGTATTTCAAAATATAGTTTTTACTGATTGGTAAATACCATATCGAGAACCGAAAAAACAGTATCACAAAATTAATTATGGAAACATTATCATACGAAACAGTAATCAAAGCTTCCAAACAGAAGGTCTGGGATATCCTTTGGAATTCCGAAACATACGGACAATGGACTCAGTATTTTAATCCCGATTCTCCATCTCAAATGAAATCTGACTGGAAGGTGGGCGGAAAAACCTATTTCCTGGATATGAATGACGAAGGAATGGTTTCTACCATTGACAGTTTAGATGCACCCAATCAGGTTATTTTTAAGCATCTGGGAATGGTCGGTAAAGATGGTACCGAGGATACCGAAAGCAGGGAAGTAAAACAATGGAGCGGATTTTTCGAAAAGTATATCCTGATCGATTTCGACGGAAACACGAAACTGCATACAGAAGTCCAGGTCGAAAAAAACTGGGCAGATCATATAAATAAAGGTTTTATAAAAGGCCTGGAGATCGTGAAAAGTCTGGCGGAAAAATAATTTTCTGTAGATTATTACCTTAGTGGGGTTCAAAATCATTCCCGGTCTTATAAAACAATACGGTATCATGAAACTATTATCAATTCTTATCATTACTTTCATTCTGGCACTGGTCGGGACAAAACTTTATCAGGGAACCTGGAATTTTTTATTTTCAGGAAATCTGGGGATGGCAGCTTTTATCATCTTCACGGGATTTGCGCACTTTAAATTCCAAAAGGGGATGGCACTAATGATTCCTGACCTTATTCCCGCAAAAATGTTTTGGGTCTATTTCACCGGAATCATTGAGATTGCTGCCGGTATTGGACTGATGATACCTTCCATCCGTGAATGGACGGCGGTTTTACTGATTGTCTTCTTTATTCTTGTCTTTTTTGCAAATATCAATTCTTCAAAGAAAAAGGTAAATCTTTTCAAGGCAGATTATTCCGGTCCGGGAATGGGTTATCTTTATAAAGAGCGAATTCCGATGCAGATCATATTAATTGCATGGACATGGTATTTTGGAATTTATTTAAACTAAAAACCGTATTTATAATAACAAAACGGATTGTAAAAGTACAATCCGTTTTTTTATTTTAAAAATGATCTGATGGGTTGTAACATTTAGACCTTTTTAAGTGTCTTATTGAGAGATATTTATTTTAATTAAATGTAAATTGATAACCTAAGACCAAATCGATCAGACTATGAACTCTAAATTATTAACCACTGCTCACATTGTAATAACAGCCATTATGATCAACGCGCAAAGTCCGGCCTCCAAGTTACCGGGTGATCCTACACTTGTCTCTTCTAAAGCTACTTTAAATAAACTTATCTCTTACGATAAAGGAAATTTTAAATATAAAGTTGAAGATTATTTTGCAAGACCCAAAGCTTCCCAGTTTAAAATATCACCTGACGGTCAATATCTTTCCTATAAGGAAAAAGATAAGGACAGTAAGAACCATGTTTATGTGAAAAACCTGAAAACAGGAACAATCACCAAGGCACTGGAAGAAAAAGAGGATCTGATCAGAAGCTACGGCTGGTTAAATAAAAAACGTCTCTTTTATACGCAGGATAAAGGAGGAAACGAAAATCTTCACTTATATGCTGCAGATATAGACGGCAAAAATCTTAAAGATCTTACGCCTTTTGACGGCGTAAAGATCGGTTTTGTCAATATCATAAAAGACACTGACTTTGCTGTGGTTACGCTGAATAAAAATAATAAGCAGATTTTTGAACCCTATAAAATTAATTTTGTAACGGGTGAAATGACCCAGCTGTTTGAGAATAAAGATCCCAAAAACCCGATTGACGATTATCTTTTTGATAAAGAGGGAAATTTAAGAGGATATAAAGTTCTTGAAAACGGACTGACTACAAAAACCTATTACAAAGATTTACAGACCGGCAAATTCAATCTTTTAAAGTCGACTGACTGGAAAGATACTTTCAATGTGATGAGGTTTAATGACCATTCAAAAAACAAAGACGAAGCTTACGTTGTTACCAACCTGGACAGCGATAAATCTAGGATCGTTCTTTATGATTTAAAGAAAAATGCCGTTATCAGAGAAGTTTATTCTAATCCCACTTTTGATGTCGGTTCCATAAGTCTGGCAGGGAAAAACAGAAATTACGAATTAGACTATATCAGCTATGAAGGTGTCAAAAATGAAACGATTCCGGTGAGTGCATTTTATAAAGAAGTGAATGCAAACCTCAGATCTGTATTTGGAGACCGGGAATTTTATGTGGTTTCTTCTGATGATCAGGATTCCAAACTTTTAGTTGTTGTAGACAGTGACAGGTTGTATGGAAAATATTATGAATACGATACCAAGACAAAAAGTATAAAACTCCTTCTGGATCTGATGCCACAGCTGAAAGAAGAAGATATGGCCGAAATGCGTCCAATCGAGTTCAAGAGTAGGGACGGGCTGACCATTCACGGGTATATTACTTTGCCAAAGGCTGTTGCAGAGGGCCAAAAAGTACCTTTGATTGTTAATCCTCACGGCGGCCCGCAGGGCATCAGGGATCACTGGGGATTCAACCCTGAAACCCAGTTGTTTGCCAGCAGAGGTTATGCCACATTACAGGTTAATTTCAGGATTTCAGGAGGATACGGAAAAGAATTTCAGACCTCGGGGTACAAGCAGATCGGCAGGAAAGCAATGGATGATGTGGAGGACGGAGTAAAATATGCCATTGGACAGGGTTGGATCGATAAAGATAAGATTGCCATTTATGGCGGGAGCCATGGTGGTTATGCTACCTTGATGGGACTCATCAAAACACCGGAGCTGTATACCTGTGGAGTCGATTATGTGGGCGTTTCAAACATTTTCACCTTTTTCGATTCGTTCCCGGAATACTGGAAGCCTTACAAAGAAATGGTAAAGCAGATCTGGTATGATCTGGATAATCCGGAAGAGGCAAAAATAGCCAAAGAAGTCTCTCCTGTTTTTCAGATCGATAAAATTAAAAAGCCATTATTTGTCGTTCAGGGAGCCAACGACCCGAGAGTGAACATCAATGAATCCGATCAGATTGTAAAAGCACTGAGAGCGAAAGGCTTTGAAGTTCCGTATATGGTAAAATATGATGAGGGACACGGATTCGGAAAAGAAGCCAACCGTATCGAATTATATCAATCGATGTTAGGATTTTTTGCTGAAAATTTCAATAAATAATGTTCAGATTTATAATTAAGAAGGAAACGGAGGGTATTGTTACTCTCCGTTTTTATGTTACTGCGGGGAGAAAAGTCGCCTGCAGATGTGGTTGAAGTGATGAAATATTTCTGTTGATGCAAGGTCGTAAATATTAATAGGCGAAAAAAGGCTGAAAGAGACGGGAAATACCTTAGCCCCGATAGAAACGGTTACCCCACAGCATGCGGTGGAAATGTTCCGGCGCGAGGAGTAGGAGTGGATAGCGGGAAACAGCTCCTTGAAGCCAGTAATAATGAAAACAGTAATTTTTATAAATCACATCCCATACAATTCCGGTTACCAAAAGAAAAAACTGACTTTTCCGGAAAATATTTTAAATTTATTAAAGTAAAACAAAAATTTCAATCGTCATAGACATATGGAGGTTGTCGAAAAAATAGCAATGCCACAGAAAGAGAAAGAAAGTATCATCTCACAAACCGTTTCAAAGTACGGCGGAAAGCTGATGTCCTACATTCGTCCGAAAGTGAAAAATACGGAGGATGCGGAAGATATTCTCCAGGAAGTATGGTATCAGTTCAGTAGTCTTACCAATCTTTCCGAGATTGTAAATGTCGGCGGATGGCTCTACAGGGTAACGGCCAATAAAATTACCGACAAGTACCGGAAGAAGAAAACAGAAAATTTAGAAGACTTTGTGTATGAAGATGAAGACGGAAGTTTCTCTATAAAAGATATTCTTTTGCTGGATGAAAGTGCTGGACCGGAGGTGAAGATGTTTCAGGATGAAATCTGGAAAAAATTATTTGAAGCACTGGAGGAGCTGCCTGAAAAGCAAAGGCTCGTGTATGTTGAAAATGAGCTCAATGACAGGACCCTGCAGGAAATAGCCGATGAACACGGCGAGAATATCAAAACAATCATCAGCCGGAAAAACTATGCGGTCAAGCATCTGAGAAACAGACTGAGAAAATTATACGAAGATTTAAATAGTTAGTAAAAAGAAAGATATGAATCATAATAAACACAAAAAAGGCTGGATTTTTTTATTCTTATGTCCGCCCTTAATCATATTGGGAGTTACCTGGATCGTGATGGCACTCTGGAACTGCCTGCTTCCTGACATTTTAGGAGTGAAATCCATTACCTACTGGCAGGCCATGGGGATTCTGATCCTGAGTAAGATTCTTTTCGGAGGGTTTCATTTCGGAAAGGGCATGAAAGAATTTAAAGAGAAAAAAATAATGCGCGACAGAATGATGAGTTTATCTCCCGAAGAAAGAGAGAAATTCAAAGAAGTCTGGAGAGACAAATGCTCAGGAGGTTTTTTCAACCGCAATAACAGAACAAACGAATAGTTTACATTTTAGAAGTAGTAAAGTAAAATTAAAATTTATTCGTCCATATAAAAAAGAAGTAGTAAAATTTAAAATTTTGAAAAAATGAAAAATTCAGTATTAAAAGGTGCTCTTGGAGCATTAGCCGTGGCCGGAGTTGCCATCATCGCTAAAAAAGCAATCGAAAGAAAAAGATTTGTAAAGGGTATTTTTGAAGAATATGGAATCAAGGAGAAATCGCCTTTCGGATTAGCAGATAAAATCAGGGAAATGGATGAAGACCAATATCAGGAAATGAAAGGGAAATTCAAAAAGGAATTTGCTTCCAGATGCGGCAGAAGACACGAAGCATTCGAAAAATAAAAGTAAACGACCTAATTAAAATGGTGAATCCGGCGCGGGAAGCAAAGCTTCCCGCGCCGGATTCTTTATTTCCCGGAAAGCACCTAAGCCGGCCTTTATTCAGCAAGTCGGTATAAAATGATTGATTTCGATAGTCAGCTTACAGTATTTTCTGCTTCCAATGATTTATTAGAAGCTGTTTCCAGCTTTCCGCACTCTCTATTTTTTCTATTAAGAAAAAATGAGCTCAGACAGATGCTGCAATCTGGGCTAGGCTGCAGTCATTACATTCAGCGGCCGTCGTATTTACTCTATGTTTCATCCTTTTGCCAGAACTGTATATGTCAATAATGTGATGTAAACAAATATGTAGCTAAATGTGACGTGAACGAATAGGGAGCAAATAACGATTGGAAAAGTTTTAAAAAGGAAACAGATGTGATCGTGTAGTAAAAAGAGGTAAGTATGCTTTGCCTGCAATAACAAATTCCTTATTTTTGTATAGTTCAATGAAAGATTACTACTATTTTCTCGGGATTTCTCATGATGCTTCTGCAGAAGACATCAAAAAAGCCTATAGAAAATTATCTTTAAAATATCATCCTGACAAAAATGAAAACGACGATTTTTTTGCAGACCGTTTTCGGGAAATTCAGGAAGCTTATGAAACATTGAATGACAAAAGCAGGAGGTATTCTTACGATCAGAATTTAGAAAATCATCAGAAAAGCTTCCGGTATCATATTCCGCCATCCATCAAAACTTTTACCGCGAATAAAATTCATGCTAAAAAAGGAGAGGAGATTATTATCAGTTGGCAGACCCAGAATGCTGATGTTGTAAAAGTATTGCCTTTTGGTTTAGAAAAACCTTACGGAGAAAGGACTTTTAAAATAACAGAATTTAAAGACGGGAAATTTCAGATTTTGCTGCATGCAACCAATTCGCTACTGCATAAGACCGTTGTTCAGGGAATAACCATTACACAGGTTTTTGAATCCGAAGGTGAAAAATTCAGAGATAGAACGGAAGAATTATTCAGATCGCAACCAAAAACAGCAGCAAATCCAAAAGGGCAACCCAAAATGATGAGAATAATAGTGGCCGCAGTTTTATTAGTAGTGGCTATTTATTTTTTAATAAAAAGCTTTAGCAATTAAGCCAATTTTTTATTTCCGGGACATTTCTTACATCTCTTTCCTTTTTTAAATTTTTTGCAGCAGGATTTTTTGTCGCCGCAATACATTCCTTCAGTGTTCACAGAAAAAGCCGGAGTCAGAGCCGGTACTTTGAAAGGGACAATCATATTCATGCTACAAATATATTAATTTAGAATAAATATAGATAGTAATTTTCGAAAAATATTTAAATGCTGATTATGATCACGTTAAGTTCTGGATAAAGCTGATTTTTTCATGGCAATTCTGTAAGACAAATTAATTAAGCTTATTGCTGAGAGATGATTTTACAGCTGATATAATCAGAATAATCATCAATTTTAAATAACATTACAGATCATTACTTTGATCTGAGCAAAGCAGATTGTTTTTAAAAATTTCATATTAATTTAGAAGAAAATTAAAATAAAATCCATAAAGATTGAAGTGAAAGATGAAATTAGACTTTAAGCAAGGAAAAAACGAAAACGTATTCATTTTAAAAACGATAGATAGTTTTATTTGTTATTTCCATAATTTTGTACTCTTGTACAATCATGTAAAAAATTGTATTTTTACCCATCTTTTTTTACAAACAAAATCTAATATAAAAAATGAATACAGAACAGTTTGTGAGCCGTCACATTTCCCTCAATGAAGCCGATAAACAGGCGATGTTGGAAAAAGTTGGCGTTTCAAGTATCGAAGAGTTAATTTCTCAGACCATCCCTTCTTCTATCCGTTTAGAAAAAGATCTTGAAATCTCAGAACCGCTTTCAGAATACGAAATGCTTATCCATTCCAAGGAGCTGGCATCGAAGAATACTGATTATACAAGCTACATCGGTTTTGGATATCACAATACGTTGTTACCATCGGCTATTCAGAGAAATATTTTCGAAAATCCAAGTTGGTACACCGCTTACACTCCTTACCAGGCGGAAATTGCGCAGGGAAGATTGGAAGCTCTTCTGAATTTTCAGACTGTTGTATGTGATCTTACAGGGTTTGCTTTGGCCAATGCTTCATTGCTGGACGAATCTACCGCTGCTGCTGAAGCTATGCATATGTTCTTTAATAACAGAACAAAAGATCAGAAAAAGGCCGGTGCCAATAAATTTTTTGTTTCAGATCTTGTACTGCCGCAGACCATTTCCGTTTTAAAAACAAAGGCGGAAGGATTGGAAATCGAAATTGTAGAAGGAGATCACAAAACTCATGAATTTGATGGCTCTTACTATGGAGTTTTATTACAATATCCCGGTAAAAACGGAATCGTTTTAGATTACACAGATGATATCGTTGAATATAAAAAATTAGATCTTCAGGTGGCAGTAGCCTGTGATCCGATGGCGTTGGTGAAATTAAAATCACCTGCTTCAATGGGGGCCGACTGTGCAGTGGGAACAACTCAGAGATTCGGTATTCCATTAGGATACGGTGGTCCTCACGCGGCATTTTTCTCTTGTAAAGAAGATTACAAAAGAGATATTCCGGGAAGAATCATCGGGGTTTCCCAGGATATGTACGGAAAACGTGCACTGAGAATGGCTTTACAGACGAGAGAGCAGCACATTAAGAGAGAAAGGGCGACTTCAAATATCTGTACCGCTCAGGTTCTTTTGGCTGTAATGGCCGGAATGTACGCTGTTTATCACGGGCCAAAAGGATTGAATTATATCGCGGATCAGATTCATTTTAAAGCCAACGCTTTAAAAAACGGTCTTAAAGCTTTAGGATATCAAACGGTTGAAGAACCTATTTTTGATACCGTAAAAATCACGTTAAGTGAGGATGAAAAAGGAAGATTAATGAGAATGATGCTCGATCATAAACTTAATCTGAACTATTTTACAGAAGGCGTTGTAAGTATCGCGATCAACGAAAGTACAACACTGGAGAAATTAAATTATCTGATGGCTTCGTTCGCGCAGTTTAAAGATAAACAAACGTTTAAATTAGAAATTAAAGAAGGATACAGCATTCCTGAAGAGAATTTAAGAAAAGACGAAATTCTTACGGAACAGGTCTTCAATAAATATCATACAGAGACAGAATTGATGCGTTACATCAAGCGTCTGGAAAGAAAAGATCTGTCATTGACGCATTCAATGATCTCTCTTGGTTCTTGTACGATGAAACTGAACGCGGCCACGCAGATGTTACCGCTTTCGTGGGACAATTGGGGAGCAGTTCACCCGTTTGTACCGGTTGACCAGGCTGGAGGATACCAGGAAATGATTAGTGAACTGGAGAAAGATTTAGCTGAAATTACAGGATTCGCAGGGACCTCTCTTCAGCCGAATTCAGGAGCCCAGGGTGAATATGCAGGATTAATGGTGATCAGAGAATATCACATCTCAAGAGGTGAAGGTCACAGAAATGTAGTATTGATTCCTCAGTCTGCCCACGGAACAAACCCCGCTTCTGCAGCCATGGCCGGAATGAAAATTGTTGTGGTGAAAAACCTTGAAAACGGAGAAATTGACTTTGAAGATTTAAAGGCTAAGACAGAGCAGCATTCTGAGAACCTTTCTTGTGTAATGATCACGTATCCGTCAACATACGGGTTCTTCGATGCCAACATTAAAGAAATTACAAATCTGATCCACCAACATGGCGGACAGGTATATATGGATGGGGCCAATATGAACGCTCAGGTAGGATATACAAGTCCCGGAAATATCGGAGCAGACGTTTGTCACCTTAATCTTCACAAAACGTTTGCCATTCCTCACGGAGGGGGAGGTCCCGGAGTTGGGCCAATCTGTGTAGCTAAACATTTGGTACCGTTCTTACCTTCGAACGCGAACATAAGAATCGGGTCCAAAGAAGCGATCGATGGTATTTCTGCAGCCCCTTACGGTTCCGGATTGATCTTAAATATTTCTTACGCTTATATTAAAATGCTGGGAACTTCAGGATTGAAAAAAGCTACTGAGCATGCGATTCTGAATGCGAACTATTTAAAAGAAATTTTAGCTGAGCATTTCCCAATTTTATATTCCAACGAAAACGGGAAAGTAGCGCACGAATGTATCGTAGATTTCAGACAGTTCAAGTCTTTAGGAATTGAAGTGGCTGATGTGGCGAAAAGACTAATGGATTATGGTTTCCATGCTCCAACTGTTTCTTTCCCGGTTGCAGGAACATTAATGATCGAGCCTACGGAATCCGAAAGCAAATCGGAAATCGACCGTTTTGCAGAAGCGCTTATTGCCATCAAGCAGGAAATTGATGAGATTGCCAACGGAGAAGCTGATGCAGCTAACAACGTCCTTAAAAATGCACCTCATACAGAGCAAATGGTGATCTCCGATTCATGGGATAAGCCATACAGCAGAGAAAAAGCAGCCTATCCGCTGGAGTGGGTAAGAGATCACAAATTCTTTGCTTCCGTTTCCAGAGTGGATGAAGCTTACGGAGACCGAAACCTGGTTTGTACTTGTGAGCCGATCGAAGCTTATATGTAATTAAGTTTTTTTGATATACTAAATCCCTTTCAGTAATGAGAGGGATTTTTGTTTGGATAGATGAGCTCAGAAGCTTGTGCGGAAATGAATTATTTAGACTACTTTTCTCACTTCTTCATTTCGAGTAGGGTTGAAAAACCGTATCGAGAAGTTTTTGAATTGGAAATACTGTCTTCTTCTAACCGGTTCTCGATACATTTTTCTCCGCTTCGCTTCGAAAAACACTCGAACTGACGAAGTGATTTTATAGAGTAATGTTCTCACGTTCGTCGCTTCGAGTAGGTTTGAAAAACCGTATCGAGAAGTTTTTGAGTGAATTGGGAATATTGTCGTTTTTTCACCGGTTCTCAATACATTTTTCTCCACTTCGCTTCGAAAAACACTCGAACTGACGAAGTGATTTTGTATAGAACCTTTTCTCACGTTCGTCCCTTCGAGTAGGTTTGAAAAACAGTATCGAGAAGTTTTTAAATAAAGAGACAATAGTTATTTGTAAAATTTCTTTTTAGCAAGATTTGGCAGGTCTTCATACCTTCCTTCAATTAATGCTAGCTTTTTTGCCCGAGACCATTTTTTAACCTTTTTCTCGAAAAGAATAGCCTGTTCAATATCTGTGAAATGGCAAAAATAGACCAATTGGAGTGGGCGTCTTGAATAAGTATAAGAACCAAAATATTTACCGTCCTGATGTTCATCAAAACGTTTGTAAACATTTTCTGTAATACCAGTGTAAAAACTATTATCAGAATAAAGTAATATATAAACGAATGAAGATAGCATTCTTAAAAATACTGAAATTTCTCATTATAAGGCTGTTTTATAGTGATTTCAAATATCTTTTAAAATGCGCATAAAAAGTTTCATCACCTTGTTAGATTTTCAAAAAATTGTATTGAAAAGTCTTTATTTATGTAATTTTCTTTTGTTAGGAAGTGACCGGTTCTCGATACATTTTTCTCCGCTTCGCTTCGAAAAACACTCGAACTGACGAAGTGATTTTATAGAGTAATGTTCTCACGTTCGTCGCTTCGAGTAGGTTTGAAAAACCGTATCGAGAAGTTTTTGAGTGAATTGGGAATATTGTCGTTTTTTCACCGGTTCTTGATACATTTTTCTCCGCTTCGCTTCAAAAAACACTCGAACTGACGGACAACAATCCGGATCGTGTTTTTTTGAAATAATTACAATATGCCATCCAATGAAAAATTTATCTCAAAACAGAGAAAAACAGGTAGATATGCTTTGTTTAGTGTAATTAATTGATATATAGGTAGTAGCAGGATGCAACAGGATGCCGGTATTTCCGTTTGTGTTTAGATTAGTTCACACAAAATTAATCTTATGAATACATCGTTACTCATTAAACAAACTTTTACCTCATTGCTGTTTTGCGGGTTATCATTTTCCACTTCAGAACTTGATGCTCAGACTTTAGCCTTTCCCGAAGCTACCGGTTTTGGAAGATACACTACAGGAGCGAGAGGCGCTGCCAATCCTCAGATTTATCTGGTAACCAATTTAAATGACAGTGGTCCGGGATCATTTCGTGATGCCGTGAGCCAGCCTGGGCGTTTTGTGATATTTAAAGTGGGTGGAATTGTAAATTTACAGTCCATTGTCGCGGTAGCTCCCAACACCACCATTGCGGGACAGACCGCTCCCGGAGAGGGTATCCTATTTTTAGGACCCAGGGTTTCATTTTCAGGAGCTAATAATACAATTGCCAGGTATTTCCGGATCCGGTACGGAGGGACCTCTCAAAACCAGGATGCTTCAGGAATATCCAACGGCGCGAATATCATCCTGGATCACATGACATTTACCTGGGGAACAGATGAAGTTTTTTCAGTCAACTGGGACAATAATGGGACGAGTCCGGATAATATCACCATTCAGAATTCGATTATTGGACAAGGACTGCATCGTCATAATCATTCAGCAGGAGGGTTAATGCAGCCACCGGCCGGCGGTAAAATAAGCTTAATCGGAAATTTATATATATGTAACAAAACCCGTAATAACAAAGTAAAAGGAATAAATGAATTCGTCAATAACGTAGTCTACAACTGGGGAAATTATGGCAATACCTATGGACATACGCAGTCGGGTGAAGCGTATATTATGGGTGGAGATTCTGCAGGAAGTTCTTTTGCCAATATCATTAATAATTATTTTATCGGAGGCCCGAATACAAACAGTGCGGTGAGTACTCCATTCAGTGTCGGAAATGCCAATTTCAATTTATATGGTTCCGGGAACTATTTTGATAACAATAAAAACGGAGTTCTGGACGGCACTTTAGTTCCTCAGAATTTAACGGGATATCCGGTGGGAGACCTTGCGGCAATTCAGTCTTCTGCATATGATTATCCGATGAAAAATCCTGCACTAACGGCTCAGGGTGCGTACAATAACATCGTTGCAGGGGTAGGAGCATCTTACCCAAGACGGGATCAGGTCGACAACTTAATGATTTCCGATCTGATGTCGAAGGGAACCACTGCCACTTATGTATATGTACAGACTGATTTAACGACTCAGTTTGGATTTACGAATGGGGGAGCAGGACATGTTTATGGGGCTCCGGCTCCTTTGGATACAGATAATGACGGGATGCCGAATGCATGGGAAACAGCTAATGGACTGAATCCAAATGTCTTTGATGCCTTAGCGGTAAGCGCAACACACGCTCCGTATCTGAATATTGAGGTGTATATCAACAGTCTGCCAAATACCACAGCTCCGGATTTTATCATCCCTCCTACGAATCTTAACTTTACAAATGCCACTACAGCCGGAAGCCCGACATCAAGTTCATTAATCGTGAATTGGAGTGATAATGCAACTAACGAAACAAATTACGTCCTGGAGCGCTCTACCAACGGAACTTCCTTTTCCGTTATTGCAACACTTCCCGCCAATTCAACCAGTTATAATGAAACAGCTTTAACACCGAATACTCAGTATTATTACAGAGTTAAAGCTATTAATGCAACCGAATCTTCAGTTTACACATCAGAGGTATCGGTTACCACCCCGCCGGTTCCGTCAGCTCCCGGAAAAGCAGCTACTCCGACTCCTGCAAATGGCAATAATAATGTAGAACTGAATAACGGGAATTTTCTTCTGAAATGGACCGGCAGTTCAAACACAGCAACCTATTCGGTTTATTTCGGGACTGATCCCCAAAATCTGAGTAATGTAGCGAATATACCCTATGCAGCTGCACCATCGTACCAGCTTACGAATTTAAATACATCCACTAATTATTACTGGAGAATTGATGCTTCTAATAATCTAGGCAGTGTGACAGGAGATGTCTGGAGTTTTCGCGCTCTGACGCCGGGTATTGTCGGAAACTGGCCGTTCTCAGAAGCGCCGGCTGCAGGCGAACAGATTGCATATGTAACCTCTTACGCCAATAACGGCATTTTGGATGCTGCCTACGATAATGCGAGCGTAAGAGTTCCGGGAAAAGAAAATTATGCGCTTGATTTTGCAACAGCACCGAACGCTTACATTGCGAGTATTCCACATCAGGATCAGATCATGTTTAATAATAATTCTTTCACTGTTTCTTACTGGATGAAGGCTCCGTCAAGTATGACCCCATCTTCTTCGGCAACAAGTCTTTATGTATTGTGCAAAGGTTCATTCACTAAAAATGCGACGACTGGGGCTACAGGTAAACGTTTTAATATAGAAATTAAAGGAGGGCAGCTAAGGTATGCAATCGATGATGATGTTACGAAAAAAGAGATCACTTCACCCATTGCCAATTATTTTACCGGAAATTGGGTTCATGTTGTCATTATGAGAGATATTACGGCACATAAAATGAGAATTTATACCAATGGCATTTTAAGTGTGGAAGGTGACGAAACTGCCGTTACCGGAATCGGTGAAGCGAGTGATCTGGTTATCGGAAATATCGGTGAACTTGAATTTTTGTCTGCGGCCAATACTCCTGCTCCGTACAAAGGCGCGTTTGATGAACTTAAAATGTACAACTATGCATTATCTCCCACAGAAGTTTATAATTTGTACAATCAGTCTGTATTGGGAAATAAAGAATTCAGCATCAGTAAAAATACGGGAATCGTCTATCCGAATCCTGTAAAAGACCAGATATTCATTCAGCTTCCGGAATATAAAAAGTCGAGCCTGACAGCAACTTTATTTGATATGACCGGAAAGATCGTTTTAAAACAGAACATTAATGCGGACGGCAACGGAATTTTTAAACTGAATATGAGCGATAAAAAAGCATCAGGAAATTATATTCTCAATGTCTCAGGAGAAAATCTGAACAGTAATTTTAAAGTTATGGTGAAATAAATAGAATACGCATATTAATAATTTTTGTACAAAAATCCCTTTCAGTGATTCACTGAAAGGGATTTATATTGAATCCACATCCAAATTCCGCTTTTAATTGCTAATTACCATTACCTGATATTAACCAGAATTTTCATTACTTTAAATACTTTAATTCTAACGGAAATGTAATGTAAGATTGGCTTTACCTATTTATTATTCTGTAGAAGTTTTACGATTTCTGTATTTCCTTTTTCTTCTGCCATTTCCAGAGCGGTCTTTCCGTCTTTATTTTTTACCGTTAAATCCGGTTTGTAGGATAGTAAAAATCTGACCGCTTCAATATTTCCGCCCTGCGCACAGTACATAAGGGGAGTTTCGTGATCTTTATCAACATTATTGATGTCTGCACCGTTTTTAATAAGGTATTCGGCAATATTCAGATAACCCTTTCCAATGGCACTTGCAAGAGGGGTAGCCAGATCTGTTGCTTTTGTATCTACGGTTGCTTTCTTTTCAACCAGCAGTTTTACGATTTCCATCTGATTATTCCTTGCAGCAAAGCGTAATGAAGTCCACCCGTTTACATCCTGAAAATTCGGATTTGCATTATTTTTTAAAAGAAGTTCTGCAATTTCAGTATATCCTTCCTGTGCTGCAAAATTCAGTGGTGTGGCGGTAGTCTCTAATACAGTATTTACATTGGCTCCTTTTTTTATCAGCAGTTCGACAATTTTATAATTTCCTGTTCCTACTGCTGCATACAGAGGGGTGAGATGATATTCTTTTGATTTTTGATTAATGTCTTCTCCTTTTTCCAATAATGTACTGACTTTTTCAAGATCCTGATTTTCAATAGCCGTAAATATTTTTTGGGAAAAGACTGTAGAAAAGGCAAAAAATGATAAGGCAATGGATAGACTTTTAGTTTTCATAGATAAGTTTTACGGTAATTTTAACCGGCCAAATATATAAACAAAATCTTTTAGTTCTTCAATAAAATAACTCGATAGTTACCTGTCAGTAAATCAGCAGCTTTTTAGTTGATTATTTTATTCACTTCCATTTCAATTTCTTTCCTGCACAATATTGGATCTGTAACAGAAGTTTCAATCTTTGTTTTTTTCCAGAAAGGATAAAATAATAACCTTGTTTCTCCAATAGAAATACATTTGGAATCGGGATACTCGATTTCAACAACAGTTCGGAAAACAGTATGCCCCTTTATAAAATCTGTCGTTTTTACCCTATGGGTTAAGAGATCGAATACCTGAATAATTCCATCGTATAAATTTCCGTAATCTTCACTGAAATGGGTGTGGTTGGCCCCGTATCCTACAGTAAATTCGCTGCTGTCGGCGCTCAGCCAGAATCCGGTCTTTTTTATTTCAAGAAATTCACTTCCGTTTTCATCATGAGAAATTACATCATCTCCCAATTTGGATTCCAGTAATTTTTTAATCTCGTAAAATTTCCTTTTGTGTAATTTCATAGAAATGATGGTGCTGATTAATTATCTATTCTGAATGTCCATTCGTTGTTTGTCACTTTCCTTCATCCCAATAGTAGGAATCCGGGTAAATCCTCTCCCCGAAAATGGCTGTTCCCACTCGCACCATGGTAGAACCTTCTTCAATGGCTGTTTCGAGATCTCCGCTCATTCCCATCGACAGTTCTTTCATCTCCACATCCGGGATATTTTGACGGATGATTTCGTGTTGAAGGTTTTTCAGAATTTTAAAGCAGGCACGTACCTTCTCGGTTTCAGCACTGAATAAGCCGATGGTCATCAGGCCTCTGATTTTTAAGGTATTCAGTTCAGCCACTTTTTTTACCAGATCAATAGCAAGATCAGGATGAATACCGAACTTACTTTCTTCATTTGAAGTATTCACCTGAATAAAGATATCCATAGTTCTTCCTTCAGTTAAAAGTCTCTGGTGAAGTTTTTCGGCAAGATCAATACGGTCAACAGATTGGACGCAGCTGACGTCATACCTCAGAATATCCTTTATTTTATTGGTCTGAAGATGCCCGATAAAATGATTTTCATGAGGGATATTTTTTAAATCTTCATATTTTTCCTTTAATTCCTGAACTTTATTTTCAGCAATTAAAGTTTCTCCGTTTTCCAGAGCTATTTTTATTCTTTCTGCAGAAACGGTTTTTGTGGCCAGTAATAATTTTACCTCATCAACATTTCGACCTGTACGGATACATGCATTTTTTATTCTTTGGTTGATGATCTGCAGGTTGTGGAGCAGATCTTCTTTCATGACTTTGTTTGATGTTGAATTTCCAGTTTACGGATTAAATTTCCTTTCACTACGGTAAAAGTATGGTCTTTTGCTTCAGCAAAAGAAACCCCATACTTCCGGTCAATTTTTCCTAAATCTTCAGGGAATTTCGATAGTAAATTATCATAAAAACGGTCCAGAAAATCATTGGAAGGCATTTCATAATTAATTTTTAGCTGAAAACGTCTGATCAGCGCTGCATCAATAATTTCCGGATGATTGGTCGCGCACAGCAGCAGTGCATTTTCGGGAAAATAATCGATCAGCTGGATCAGGGTGTTTACAAGACGTCTCATTTCGCCCACATCTTTGTCATCGCTGCCCCGCGCTTTACCGATCTGATCGAGCTCATCAAGAAAAAGGACCGATCTTTCACGGGCAGCCTTATCAAAAATCATTTTAATATTCTGGGAGGTTTCCCCGATTCTTGAAGAGACAATATTGCTTAAATTAAGGATAATGATATTTTTATCCAAAGCATTAGCGACTGCCTTGGCTGTCATGGTTTTTCCACACCCCGAACTCCCCTGCAGAAGGATCTTATTGTTGACGGGGAGACCATACTCCTGTAATTCTTTGGAATAGGTATTTTCTTTGATCAGCTGTACAAATTGTTCCTTATTTTGCGGGTCAAGGAAAACATCGTTCAGCGTTACAGGCTCTTTATCCTGAATTATAAGGTTGTACAGATTCATTTTTTTATTTTCAATTAAGCTTTCATCATATGTTCGGGGCAGTCGATCCGCAGATCTTCAGCATATAAAGTCCGTTCCAGAAGTTTACAGAAAGGCTCTTTTCCATCTTCTGACGGACGAAAATAAACACAGGTTGCACACATTCTCTGAATTGTAATGACTCCCGATATGTTGAGCTGCCGGATAATGGCAAACAGACTGTGAAGCATATTTTCTTTACTTTCCTCATCCAGATGTTGGATTGGACCGGTAATATCCTTTGTAAAGTAAGAAGTTTTATCCGCTATTTCTTTTCCCTTTTGACTCAGATGAATAATATAGCTCCGGGTGTCATGAGGTTCATATTCTTTGGTAATCAGATTTTTTAATTCAAGCGATTTTACGGTTTCGCTGATGGTGGCTTTCGTCATATTGAATTCGTCTGCCAGGTAGCTTACTTTTCTCTTTTCGTCACTGTGATTCAGAAGAAAAATGAGAACCTGTACCTGGATCGGACTCAATGCATGCTCTTTACTTTCCTGCCACAGCAAAACACGGAAAGCCTGTGAGATCCTCTCTAAAGAAGCTACGATTTTGCTTTCCGTGTTCTGGTTTTGATGTCTTAAATTAAAATCTGATTCATTCATCAATTACAATTTTCCATTTCTATAATGGTATAGCCTTTTTTTCTGATTTCGGCTTCCCATTCGGGCAGTACCGCCTCGGTATGACAGAAACTGCATTCTTTAGAGGTAAGGTTCGGATTTTCCATTCCTTTTCCTTTTAGATAATCTTTTCCGTATCCGTAGATAACCGCGGTTTCGGTAATTTCTCTGGGAGCAATAATATCAAAATGCATTACTGATCCGTCTTTTTTGGTCACATATGTATCCCAGACTGCTATTTGCATATTAACTTTATTTTTTAATAAATAATAAAATAAATGCTTCACAAAGGTAGTAGTCCTAACAATGTGAAGCAAATTTTTTTAACCTTTTACGTCTTCTAAAGACGCACCGAAATTAATGTGAAGAACATTTCCGTTAGGTGTCACTAAAGCTGGGACAGACTTTAAACCTGCCTTTTCAGCTTCTTCAATCTTTTCTCTGTCGTCTCCAAGATGTACAATTTCCACATTTTCCTGGCCGGTTAATGAGATAATGTCGTGCTCTGCACTTACACAGACAGGACATCCTGCGTGATAAAAAACTGATTTTTTCATTGTTAATTGTATTAAATTAATTACTGAAGCAAATTTAGTTAGTTATCCTAACTAATAGATTAAATTTATAAAATTAACATAATTTTAACACTTTAATAGCTTTTTAATTGATGTAAGGGGTTGAAAGAGTAGGGTTTATCATAACCGCATAACTAAAATTGATACAATAATATTAGATCATTTAAAATATTAAGATCGTTATATTGTGATAAACACTCACGTAAATTCTATGTAAATAAAAAAGGCCGAACTTTCGTTCGACCCTATCGGCTATTATAAAAATTAAAATTGTCTGCGTTTTAGATTATGTTTTGCCGCTCTTTTACTCCGGTTGAGTAAAAGAGCAGATCTGATTATCCAGATTAAAACATAACAATACCATCATATCTTCATATACTGACTAATTCAGCCTTAGAAATTTTCTAGTTATTTTCTCTTCTTACCGTCATAAAATAAGAAGCGAATACTACTAAACATGTTGCAATTCCGATGTAAGTTACCATTTTTGTTTTATTTTTAATTATTTGACTTATTATTATCAATTTTACATTGCAATATTACAACTTTATAATGAAGTGTCAAATGAAATAATTATGATGTTTATCAGTTACTTACGTGTGTTATTGTTAAATTTTAGTCTCTTTTTGTTTACAAATATTTAATACATTTTTGAAAAATTAATGTTATTTTTATTGTCTTATCTGTAAATTTTTAAAAATCTGTTAATGCTTTCAGGGCTTCTGTTTAAGACTTGATAATACAAAAAAGATTAAATGATATGCATAATATCAATAAATACAGAAGCATAATTGTAATACGGATAGAAAATTTTACATTAAAAAATAATTAACATTAGAATTTTAATCACTCTAATGTGAACCTAATGTTTCTTTTTAAATGAATTTCGGGTAGGAGCTCAGTTTTCAGTAGTTTTGCAGAAACTGTTATTATATGATGCGTAGTTACATTTATTTGATATTGGCCATTATATTTGAAATTGTAGCAACTACTTTTTTGAAAAAGTCAGAACAGTTTACCCGGGTCATTCCTTCGGTGATTACTGTTGTAGGATACGTGGCGACCTTTTACCTGTTAAGCCTTACCCTTCGCCAGGTTCCAATAGGAATAGCCTACGCCGTCTGGTCGGGCATAGGGATAGTAGCTATTACGGTTATCGGGATCCTGGCTTTTAAACAGATTCCTGATACGCCGGCAATTATAGGAATACTATTAATTGTAATGGGTGTATTGGTCATTAACCTATTTTCAAAGATGGGATCTCATTAATGGTGAAAATCTTAATTCAAATCAGGAAGCTATGATGTCCTGGGTCTTCTGCTGTTGTTTCCAATGTTCAGCCCTCTTTTCATAAAGGAAAAATTTGCCAAGTTTGTACTTAAACTTCAGATATCCGCGAAACTCAATTCCATCAAATAAACGGTACGGAATATCCGGATTTTCTTCCAGCGACTTTGTTATTCCCAGGCTGAACACCGAGGGACCTGTTGTAGAATGTACATCATTAGGGTATCGGTGTGTCTGGATATTATCAATCATCAGTTCAAGGGTTTTTTTCAGAAAAGGATGATTTTTACTGAAGATTAAACCCCATTGTACATATAAATTAGGATGTCTTTCCGCACTGATAATGGCTTCATCGTTTTCTCTGATGAGATACCGTAACGGTCTGGTAATAGCACTGTCTATATCAAGATATACGCCTCCTTTCTTATACAGAATGGCATACCTGAAAAAGTCAGCTTTAGCCGCTCCGATAGTCAGTTTATGATAACTTTCGATGTATTCTGAGGGAAATTCGTCTCTGAGAAACTTTTCGATATCCTGATCATCATAGAAAAAATACTGATATTCCGGATTTTTTCTTTTCATATTCCAGATATGCAGTTTTGTGATCAGAGGAAGTTTTTTAGTTTTAAAAGTCTGAAATATTTGTTTTGGAATGGACATGGCTTTAAATTTTAATGAAACAGAAGGGAATTCAGATTGAAAATGTAATAGTGCATAACTAAATGATTGTTAATTAATCGATTGCACTACCTGTTTTTCGTTTTTTGCTGTATGTCTCTTCAGTAAATTGATAGTTAGATCACTTTTTTATGTTAAAGTTAAATCAATCATTTGATTAATTTTTGTTTTTTTTAAACAGACGATAGAGGTCTAGATTGATCTACTGAGGTAAAATGTGCTGGCTACTGTACCATCGTGTTAGAGAGAAGTTAATTTAAAATTTTAATATCCAGTACCTTAAATAAGCTTTCCATGCATAGAAGAAGATAGGCATTAGTAAGTATTAAACCTATCAAATCGTAGGTCAGATGTTATAAGTGGAAATCTTTTTTACAGTCCATTTTTTATTGATAAAGAAAGCCTCGATAGATCCGCCGCCACTGCCGCTTCCATAATTAATATAAAATTTATTCTTCTGTTTATCTTTTTTAATTCTTCCCAGATAGTCGGGAAACATTCCCAATTTATAGTCTGACTGTAAATGATCCATTTCCTTTTCAGGATAGATCAGAATTTTCACATTTTTAGGCGAGGCTTTCTGAAAATAATCGCAGTCTGAAAAATATCCTGTAAAAAAGTAGCTGTTTTTTGAAAAATGAAAATTCTCATATTCGCTGTCGATTATCTGGGAATAAAGATTTGAAAACTTCGAGTTTTCTGATTTGTATAGCGGATTCATGTCTGTGAAATCCGGGATACCATCCTGATCAGTGTCCGAAGATTTTGGGTCCAATAAAATTAACGTTTCAAATAAATTATTGAATCGGTCATGATCCGTATCTTTTCTGACCATATCCAGATCTATTTCAAAAACCAACCGATCTTTCACTGCTTCACTTGGAGGACCGAAAGGATATCCCCAGCTTTCACTGATCCGGATAAAACTGCCATAGGCGACCAGCTTATTACCGGTGATAAAACTGACAGGCTGTCGGTCATTAAGGTAGGTGAATTTGCTTAGTCCCAGGTAATAGGCGTTCTGAACACCATTTTTGACTTCCAGAAACCAGTATCCGAATTGATTTTCGCCGATTCCGTAAGTCTCCCTGTTATTCTGCTGTATATTCTTATAAATGAACTGATCTCCAAAATGGCTGATCAGTCCTTTGAATCTAAATTGATATTCTTCAGCCCTTTTTCTCCATATACTTTCATCACTTATATTAAGATTTCTGTCATTATTATAATTTTCCTCATAGCTATCTACGTCCTTACTCATAGAAAATTTTACGTGGTACGGATTGGCCCGTAAAATATCTTCCGGGCGGTCGATTGTAAATTCCTTGTAGTGAGTCTTCTTTTCTTTACCATCTTCAAAACAGTTTTTTTCAGTCTGATAATCTTGGCAGGATAAAGTTGCAAAAGAAATGAGTGTTAAATAAAATAATTTCATCAGGTGTTAATCTTTAATATAATTTCTGGTCGGTTTCACAGTAAAAACTTCTTCTTTTTCCCTGGCCTGTCTGTTTTTTGATCATCTTGTTTCCGCACTTGGGACAGATTTTTTTAGTGTGTGCGAGCCAATGCTTTTTAAGCACAAAATCTCTTTTCCATTGTAAAAAGTCAAAACTGTAGTTTCGTGCTTCTGTAATAAGTTCACTGATCTTTTTAGCAGGCATCTTTCCCAACAGGCTTTCCGGCTGCACTCCGATTCTGAAAAGCACTTCATTTTTGATGATATTTCCCACTCCTGAAAAAATATCCTGATCCATCAATGCATCACAAACCATCATTTCGGGATTTGATTTTAATTTCTTTTTGGCTTTTTCAGGATTCCAGCCGTCGCTCATCACATCGGCCTCCCAATCGATGCCTGACAGAAATTCAAGGTCTACCCGTTTCACATTGCAGGTGTAAAAATATACGGCACCCTCTTTAAAGTTGAGTGACAACCGGAGCTGCCGGTCCGGTTTGGTATTTTCATCCACTTCATAAGAACCGAACATCAATAAATGAATCCTGATAGCGAAGTCATCAAAAACAAGGTAAGTCTGCTTTCCGAACGTTCGGATTTCAAGTAAAATTTTCCCTTCTAAGGGTTCTTTTTCAAATTGGGCATTCCCATCTGCTTTTATTACTTTTTTACCTGTAAATTTCTGCAGATCTTCTTTCATTAATACGATAGTAGGACCTTCTGGCATGGCTATTTTTTCCGATAAAAATTCAAATATTATTCCGTAAAAGTAAAATTTGAAGTAATTTTGAAAAATGATGAACTTAAATCAGATTTTCACCAATCAGCGTACGGGAAACAATCCACATACTAAAGCTTCAAGAACGGATTTTCAGAGAGATTTTGACAGAATTATTTTTTCTTCGGCTTTTAGGAGACTTCAGAACAAAACCCAGGTTTTTCCGCTTCCGGGAAGTGTTTTTGTACACAACCGTCTGACGCATTCACTGGAAGTTTCGTCTGTCGGGCGCAGTTTGGGAAGTATCATCGGAGAATTTATCCATGACAGCTTTACAGGTGATCTGACGGAAGATTCTAAAAATTTTTACCTCCATAATTTAGGAAATGTTATTGCAGCAGGCTGTCTGTGTCATGACGTTGGAAATCCGGCATTCGGACATTCCGGGGAAGATGCAATTGCCAGTTATTTTGAAAGAAATGAAAATGATTTAAAGCCTAAATTCGGCGAAAAAGAATGGGCAGATCTGGTAAATTTCGAAGGTAATGCCAATGCAATCAGGGTACTGGCTCAGCAGCAGCAGGGAAAAGATGCGGGAGGAATTCAGCTTACGTTTGCCACCTTGACAAGTATTGCAAAATATCCCTGTGAAGCAATTGCGCGGGATAAGACAATCCTTCACCGAAAGAAATTTGGGTTTTTCCAGAATGAAAAAGATATTTTTCTTGAGATTGCTAAAGCGACCGGTTTAATCCCTGAGAGTGAAGAGCCGCATATTTTTAAAAGGCATCCGTTTGTCTGGCTGGTAGAAGCTGCAGATGATATCTGCTATAACATTATCGATATGGAGGATGCTCACAGGCTAGGCATTGTTTCTACCGCAGACTGCAAAAATCTTTTCTTTGAACTGGTAAAATCTGAAACCGATGACGTCAATAAAGTGGAGCAGAAACTTAATTCCATTGGCAATGAAAATGAGCAGATTTCCTATCTGAGGGCAAAGGTGATCAATGCGTTAATCAATAAATCCATCGAACTTTACAAAAGTAATTTCAATACCATACTTGAAGGTAGTCTGGAGAAAGGACTTCTCGATATTTATAAATCAGAGAACAATGCATTGCAGGATATCGAAAGCTTTTCCATTGAGAAAATTTACAATCACAAGGCTGTGGTGGAGATCGAAAACGCAGGTTACAATGTAATGTACGAACTGCTGGATCATTTTATTCCTTCAATTTTAAAATCTGCTGACGACAGAAAATCATACGATAAAAAAGCATTGAAATTAATACCCAAACAATTCGTGTACGATGAAGGTACCGATTATCAGAAAGTCCTGGGCGTGATCGATTTTGTATCCGGAATGACGGACAACTATGCTACCGACCTTTACCGGAAGATCAAGGGAATTGATATCGGGATGACGGTTTAACAATCAGCTTCAATCCTGCTTACTTCATCAACTCATCTGCTTCTTCAATGAGAGATTTCATTAAAGCAGTAGCACTTTTGTATTTTAAGATGGGGGCGATCTGGCCGCACCAGAAAAAAACCAGTTCATGCTTTTTCTGTTCCAGTGCTGCTTTTCTCATAGGTGCCATAAAAGTCGTCTGCAACGGGAAAGGCAACGTCTGATCGGTTGCATACAGCAATTCACCGGTAATATCTGTGGTGATTCCGCGTCCTAATCTTCCGGTGTAAGCCCTGGAAAGAGTAGTGGATTTTGCGGCTTCCGAGAACAAAAATTCTTTGTGAACCGGCAATGCTCCGGATTCTTCAGTTGCTAAAAATGCCGTCCCGATCTGTACGCCTTCTGCTCCTAAAGTCATTGCTGCCTTTATTCCCCGGCCATTGGCAATTCCGCCGGCGGCGACGAGCGGAGTTTTTACCTTATCTTTTATCAGTTGGATCAAAGCGAAAGTGCCGGTCGTTGAAAGTTCTGCTTTTTCCAGAAATGAAGGTCTATGGCCTCCGCTTTCAAAGCCTGAAGCTGCAATAACATCAACGCCTATATTTTCTAATGCAATGGCTTCGTCTACTGTCGTGGCATTTCCAACAACTACAGTTCCCTGATTTTTTAGCCGATCGATAACATCCGCATCCAAAAGCCCATACATAAAGCTGAAAACTTTAGGTTTAATATCAAAGACCACCTGCAACTGATTCTGAAATCTTGATTCAAAAGAGGGTGGAAGTGGTGGAAGCTCTGTATTTAAACGGTCGTAATAAGGTTTAAAGATTTCTGCTGTTTTCTGATACTGCTTTTGTGTATGCTCCTGATCAACAATATCGTGATCATTCACCCAAAGATTCAGATTATATGGACGGTCGGTTATCGATTTTATCTGCTGATCTGCATCATAAATTTCCTGAGGAGACAGGGTATAGGCACCATAACCTCCCAACCCGCCAAGTCTGCTGACGGTTGTCGTCAATTCAACGGTTGACAGTCCGCCACCGAACGGTCCCTGGAAAATCGGATATTCTATGCCGAGTAAATCTGTTATTCTGTTTCTATTCCACATAAGTTTACTATTTTTTAATTAGAAAATCGGTTTGAGGTTCTACAGCGGTTAATATTATTTATGATTACCATAACTTTTAATCTGTAAAAAGACTATTTGAAACATGATTTTTACTATTTCATCTGAATCAGGTAATGAGAATCACCCATCAAAATTAATCATATTCAGATGGAAAAAAAGCGTTAAATATGAAAATTTTATAAGTTATATTGAATGCTTCTCTGACATCCCTTATGCTCTGTTTCCCGGCTTGTTTATTATAAGTCCTAATTTTTTACTATATTTAATGAAACACAACATTCATTATTACGACATATTAAAAATAAAAATTAAAACTATGGTATATTTAGGTATTTTAGCCTTTTTCGGACTGATCACATTATTCGCCTCCTTTTTTACGGTAAAGCAGGAGTCTGCGGCGGTAGTAGAAAGATTAGGCAAATTCTTAAAAGTCAGTCATGCAGGTCTGCATTTGAAAATTCCGTTTTTAGATCAGATTTCCAAGCGTCTGAATCTCAGAATTCAACAGCTGGATGTTATTATTGATACCAAAACCCTGGACAATGTTTTCATTAAAATGAAAGTTTCCGTGCAGTATCAGGTGATCAGAGAAAATGTAAAAGATGCGTATTACCGCCTGGAAAATCCTGAAAATCAAATTACCTCTTATGTTTTCGACGTTGTCCGTGCAGAAGTTCCCAAAACGAAATTAGATGATGTCTTCGTAAGGAAAGACGATATTGCAATTGCTGTTAAAAGTGAATTACAGGAATCAATGCAAAGTTACGGGTATGACATTATAAAAGCTTTGGTCACTGATATCGATCCCGATGAGCAGGTGAAACATGCGATGAACAGAATCAACGCAGCAGAGCGGGAAAAAACGGCAGCGGAATATGAATCTGAAGCGCAGAGAATCAGAATTGTAGCTGTAGCTAGAGCAGAAGCAGAGTCTAAAAAACTTCAGGGGCAGGGAATAGCAGACCAAAGGCGGGAAATTGCAAAAGGTCTGGAAGAATCCGTAAAAATGTTGAATGCTGCCAATATCAACGCGCAGGAAGCATCAGCCTTAATTGTCGTTACACAGCATTATGATACCTTAAATTCTATCGGAGCTAATAACAGGAGTAATTTGGTTTTGCTTCCGAATTCTCCTACAGCAGCGAGTTCTATGCTGAATGATCTGGTTGTTTCGATGGCGGCAACGCAGAAAATGGATGAATATAGTAAAGCACAATTACCCGATCCGCCCAAAAACAGAGATTATTAAGAATACATTCTTACCATAACAAATCCCTTTTCGATTGAAAGGGATTTTTTTTATTTCTTAGTTTTAGAAACTTGTCTGATAAGAGTGTATCTGATTGAAGAGCCGTCCGCGGGAGGATGAGCTAATTTTTCGGTTTTTATTTTTAAAACATATTCATACCCGGGTTCGTAAGTAAATCCTTCGATATTAGAATACAGATTACTCCATTCCCCTGCAGGAGTTTCTTTTACCTGAAGACATTTCATGGGAGCAACCCCTGTACAATCTGCGGTTTGAGATCCCACAATCAGGTTTTTCTCATTTTCCGATGAAATTCCTGAAGAAGCGGTGCATTGCAGTGCTGTGAATAGGGAGATAACAGGAAGTATTCCTTTAAAAATTTTTGTCATCGTGTTCATATATCTTATTTCAGGCAAAACGCACAATTACCATGCCGCAGTCTATCTGACCAAAGTCGCCTTTTATCTTGCTTTTTAGTATTTAATTAATTAATTTGGGTGTCCTTAATATAAATTAAACCAAATTATACAAAATGGATAATCAAATTCAAATTGAAAATTACAGAATTCAAAAACCTGAAGTGTGGGCCGGAAATATTGAAGATCAGGAACTGATAAACCGTATAAAAGATTCTGAATTTGCAAGAAAACAGGCTGATGAAGGACGCGATTACTGTTATTTTCTTGATAAAAAATATTATACCAGCAATACGGAAAACAGTGAGTATGTCTGCATGGCTTATACTTTAAATGAGCCCGGAAATCTTGAGAGAGCATCCGTTTCGGAAGTTGTGGTGGAAGAAAATGAAATTTATTACATTCACAGAATCAGTGTTTTGAGAGATGGTATTTTAGTAGATAAAATCCAGGATACCAAAATCGAAGTGCTGGACAGCGAAAACCAGAGCAGTGGCGGGGTCTTAAGCAGTAACAAAAAGATTAATATCACCATTAAGGATCTGAGACTTTACGATATTCTGATTATGGAAGATTCCAGGGTAAAAGCGTTTACAGACCGCGACTTTTTAAGAAAAGCATTTTCAAAACACGTATGGGTAAGTCCCGATAATTACTGGGCCTACGGAAGCTTTAAATTTACTTTCATTAATGATCGCAGTGAGACCGTTGCGTATAAAAAGACATTTTTCAGAGATAAAAAAGGAGAGGTCATACCACCTGAAGTTGCGTACCTTAAAAAAGGTGAAAGTTTTATCTTCGAAGAAGAGAATTATATCAATCCGGTAGATGCCAGCCGTGAAATTTTTCCTTTCATCGATTTTGCTACGGACAGCAGCTGGAAAGATTTGTCAAATTATATTGCGCCTATTTATGAAGAAATTTTCAGCAGTTCTTCTCTTAAGGAATTTGCTCCCGACTTAGTTGAAAAATTAGACGCCATAGTGGATACGGACGAGAAAATCCAGTTTGCTATTGAGTATGTGCAGAATAATATTTACTACATTTTTAATGCAGATGAAATGAATGGGCATAAGCCTCAGGAGCCTGCAAAAACGTATGAAACCAAACAGGGGGACTGTAAGGCAAAATCGGTACTGTTAAAAGTTATTCTGGACTATCTGGGAGTAGATTCTTCTATTGTTTTAGTGAATTTTCACACGGATTTTTATATAAAATATTACCTGCCGTCCCTGTTAAGTTTCAATCATGTTATCTTGAAGATTAATCATAGGGGGCAGGAGTATTTCGTAGATGCAACGATCCGTGATGAATTCGGATCTTTGGAAAACCGTGGATTTATCTATTTTATGCATTATCTTGAAATAAAGCCCGACAGCGAGCTTCATGCAAGAAACTCATATACCTATCCCTATTACTGTATCGATGAAAAAGTGGAGTTTAGTGCCGAGGGAAACACAGGTCAGCTGAAGTTGACGACCTTATATATAGGAAATCGGGCCAATGCGATGAGAAGGTTCTTTAAGAATACGAACAAAAGGGAAATCATAGACAGCTGGAACAACTTTTTGTTTTACAGTTTAAATTATGCAGGCGACAGAAACGGTACCGATGTGCGGAATGTCTTTAAAGATGCAACAATTGATGTCATTGGGGATGACAAAAAACTGAACGAGTTTAGAATTCAGTATCAGGCCCATGTAGAGAATCCTTATTTTGTGGATCCTCAGAAAAACCGGTTTTTAATGTATTTCGACAGAAATGTCATCAAAGCCAGCGCCAGAGATTTTATTCATAAGGATCTGCTTTTCTGGCATAATTTCGACAGTGAGAAATACGAAATCAATCTTTATACGGACCAGAAAATTGATACCAATGAAAAATATACGGTCCAGGAATGCACCATTTCAAATCCGTATTTTGATTATACCAGTCGTAAGAAAGTAACCAAAAACGGAGCAACTGTTTCTATAGATTATAAGCCCTTGGTAAATCTCGAAATTCCTGAGCGTGATTTTGAGGCGTTCAGAGAGGCCCATCATCAGGTGGCAGACAGCAATTTCGGTCTGGGGATTGACATTATTGAACCCGGACTGATGAATATGCTGAAATTCAGCTTTAAAAAGAAGTTTAAATAGGGTTGAATAAAAGTGATCAGGTTTTTTAACTGATTATACAGAAATAAACTTTGTTTCATAAACTGAGAAAATGCAAAAGAGGCCTTCTACACAGATGTGAGAAGGCCTCTTTTCATTGAATTTTTTTTATTTATTTCTTAATGAATTTAATATCTTCAGATATAGTATCGTTATTAATTGTTATAATATATGCGCCGGTACTAAGTTCAGAAACAGGCACCTGTTTATTGATGATTTCTCCTTTTTTGATGATTTGACCTACCATATTATGGATTTCAAATTTTGTTTTTTCTGGAATATTTGTAACATTGAGGATGTCACCGGTTGGATTAGGATAAATACCAACCTTTTGAATCTTCACATTTTCGCTTGTTCCCAAATTATTTTGAGTGGTGAATGCTTTTGTAGCATATTATGTAAAATCATTCGTAGCATGAAAAATAACCTGTCCTGTACTTGTTGATAAATCCACATAGGCACCACCGATTAGGCCATCTCCGTCATCATCAGAGATCGTAAATACGTAGCAGTCCTGAGGTAAGGTCCACGTTTGTGTGATTAGGGGAGGATTCGGTTGTCCAGTCTGAGTATTTGAATAAGACCCTGATCTTATGACCTGTCCTGCACTGTTTTTTAAATTCCATTTTGTTTCACTGCCATACCGGTCTCTCTGTAATTTGAATGTTACGACGGTGGTGTCAAAATACTCAGGCGTTGCCGGTTTTATATAATTACCGGAGGAAACGTTATTGGTAACTCTCTGGTCAGTACTTCCATTTGCGGATACAATAGAGACAGAAACAGATGAAGAGGGTACCGTAGGATCCACTGGAATTAGAATCACATCAGATTTGTCCTGAGCCAAATTACCGGTCCAGTTATAAGTCTGGGCAGGGCCTCCGTTAAAAGAGTAAGAAATTACTGATGATGTAAGATTGCTGCTCCCTCTGTTATAAAGCAGGACACGCAATACACCGGAACCGCAGTTAGAGACACCGATGGCGCAGCCTCCGTCGTATTTTACTTCAGCATCATTGGGAAATAACGGGGTTGCCTGATCTGCTACAGAGGTCTTCAGTTCCATTCTTCTCGGAGAATTATCCATAACTGCTCTCATTCTTGTTTTCTGATCATTGGTGTAAATATTCATGCAGATATCATTGGTGTAATCCATGTAATTTTGAACCATTTCATATACTGCCGGGTCATCGCAGCTTGGTTTGGCGGTATTGCATGTATAGTTGGCGGTATTTGCTGTAGGGGTGTCTGCACAATAATCTGTTCCACATGCTGCGTCTCCCCAGATGTGTCTTAATCCTATAAAATGTCCTACTTCATGGGTCATCGTTCGCCCTCTGTCGTAACCGGGCTGCATTAGAAATGTCCCGTCGTTATAATCCATACTTCCGAAGGTACTGTAGCCGGCTACTACGCCGTCTGTACTTGCTAAGCCTCCGTTCGCACTTAATCCTGAAAGGCCGGAATCGGAAGGAAACTGAGCGTATCCTAACAGCCCGTTTTGTGCAAAATCCACACTCCACATATTCATGTATCTAGTCGGATCCCAGATGGTCTGTGGTTTTACAATACTGTTGATATGTCTTGTGCTCCAGTAATCCTGACAGAGATTTTTTCTGTCGATACCATTGGTAGGGTTTCCATCGGGATCTACTTTAGCGAGCACAAATTGTATTTCAGTATCAGCTCCTACCAGATTAGAATTAAATCCGGGTGTATTGGCCAATTTTCTGAAATCATTGTTCATTACCGTAATTTGAGACATTACCTGGGCATCCGGAATATTTGGGGCTACACCAATATTCTGCCCGCTATGAATAACATGCACAACTACAGGAATGGTGATAACGTTACCGTTCTGCGATTTATTCTGCCTGCCTTTTTCAATTAAAGGCGCCAGCCAGGATTCAAATTGTTCCGTAGTGAGTCTTTCAGGAAACTTAGCCCTTAATGCTTCTTCATACTCGTTGGTTGCACATCGCTCGACCCCTAGAGGGCCTGCATTTGTTTCTGTTGGTCGCTTTTTAATTTTCACGTCTGTATGTTGTGCATTTACCATTCCGGTAACAACAAAAACAGATAGTGTTAAAGAAATCTTAGAAAAAATAGATTTAGTCATTATCCATGTTTTTTTTGTTATATTAGCAAATGTATAACAATTAGTGGTAATTAATAAAATAAAATGTTAAAATACTATAATTTATTAAATATTTATAATTAAAAATAGATTTTTATTGCTTAATATTATTCCGGTGATTTTAAGTTTGAGTTGTTTTAATCAAAGTAACGTGGATAATAACAAAATTTTATCAACTTCAATTTTAAAAAAAGAGAAAATTGAAAAAGTTCAGTTATCAGAGCAGACAAGGGGGATCAATGAGGAAGTTATCCTGACAGCAATTTCTATTACGGTCATTTCAAACGGAGATATATCAGAATCGCCAATCTCTTCCACCTATTGGGAAAATGTTTCCCGGGAAGCGGAAGCTATTGATTTGTCTCAGATTAAAAATCTGCAGTCTCCAACCACAGACAGATATTCTGATCTGGCACTATCTGCGACCCTAACGATCATCTCTGACGGATCTGAATTCACGTCGGCGAGTTTCGACGCCGGACGACCGCCGAAAGAGTTAAAGAGATTATATGAAGCAATTAAAGGTAATTCATTAAAGACAAAAAAGAAACAGTTCTAAAATTTAAAGGCTTTTGTTAATCGATTCCGGTTTAAAATTTTTCCGGCGGGTTTGCAAAGCAAACCCGCCGGAAAAATTTATCAATTGAAACTGTTTATAAGGTTATGTTTGTATAATTAAGTAATACTATTGCTCCCAAGGCTTCTTAGCTGCGGGTATTCCTGTAAACTTCTGTTTGCCGATCAACAGCTCAAAAAATAATCTGAAATCTGAAATCAGTGACCAGATAGGATACCTGAATGTCGCGGGCTGATTTTTCTCTATTACGGCATGGCTGAACCAGGCAAAGCCATATCCAAAAATCGGCACATACCATAAAAATCTTTCTTTCCCGGAACTGATGACATAGGCGATAACGATAAAGACTAAAAGAGTACCCAGAAAATGAAAAATGCGGGTGCCCATTCTGCTGTGTTCTGTTAAGTAGAATTGATAGAATTCTCTGAACGTTTTTATTCTTTCAGACATAGTGTTTTGGTTTAGATATAAAAAAGCAATAGCAATAATTCAGCCAATTTTTTAAAAAATAAATCGCGAAAGACGGATTGTCCTTCGCGATTTTAGCAGATATATTTAAGTTGAATATTTAAGATTTTCCCAGTTTGCTGTTTTTATAACCGTAACAGAAATAGATCACCAGCCCTATGGCAAACCATATTCCGAACCAGAACCAGTTTTCATGACTCATTCCCGTAAGAAGATATAAACATGAGCTCAAACCTATTAACGGAATTAATGAAAGATTCTTCATGAATGTCCATACACAGATGGCCAGATTAATTAAAATAAAAAAGAAAATGGAAGCCCTGAACTCTCCTTCTCGGGGATCGCTCCAGTTCATCAGACTATCAAAAAACTGTGGCTGCCAGATGTAGAAGCCAATGAGCCCTCCGATAAAAACAGCCGGGAAGATCAGTTTACCGTTAATATAAGGCAAGTGGAACCTTCCTTTTATTTTTTCCTTTGCGGGAAGCATCAGAACCCCTGCGCAAACCAGTACAAAGGCGAAAATGGTTCCTATACTCGTGAAATCCAGAATAAATGTTTTATCGGTAAACAGAATGGGAACTCCCACGACAATACCCGTAATAATGGTAGCAAAAGAAGGTGTTTTGTATTTAGGGTGTACCTTCTGAAACTTTTGAGGCATAAGTCCGTCACGGCTCATGGCATACCAGATTCTGGGCTGTCCCATCTGGAAAACCAGCAACACGGTGGTGATAGCCACAATCGCTATAAACGAAACGGTGAGTTCCATCCACGCCACATTGGCATTGGTTTTTTCAAAAATAAATGAAAGAGGATCTCCTACACCGTCAAATTTTTTGTAATCTACCATTCCGGTTAATACCAAGGTTAAAGCAATATAAATAAAAGTACACAGGACCAGGGAAATGATCATTCCTTTCGGCAGTGTCTTTTGTGGATCTTTTGTTTCTTCTGAAAGCACACTTAGAGCATCAAACCCGATATAGGCAAAGAAAACTCCCGAAACAGCACTCATGACGCCTACGAATCCGTTCGGCATAAAAGAAGGGATCCCTGTCTCAGGGCTTACGGGCGTCCAGTTTTCCGTATTGATGTAAGAAAAACCAACCAGAACGACCAGAATAATCACCGCTAACTTTAAGATTACCAAGGAATTGTTGAAATTTTTACTTTCTTTCACCCCGACATAGCATAGCCATGTGATTAATCCGTTGATCACAAGAGCCGGAACATCCACAATGAATTTTAAGCTTCCTAGCAATGGGGCCGATGTCCAGGCATTTAGCAGTTCTTTGTTTTCAGATCCGTTTTTAAAAGCCTTCTGTGCTTCGGTATAGCTGCACGTTAAATAATCGGGAATATGCATTCCCATGCGCTCAAGGAAGCTTGTGAAATAATCGGACCAGGAAAAAGCAACATAGATATTTCCAAAGGAATATTCCATGATCAGTGCCCAGCCGATGATCCAGGCGATTAATTCCCCGAAGCTGGCATAGGCATACGTGTAAGCAGAGCCGGCAGTGGGAATTCTGCTGGCAAACTCAGCATAACAAAGTGCGGTAAATCCGCACGCAAATCCACAGATCAAATAAAGCAGGATCACACCCGGGCCTCCTCTGAAAACGGCTTCTCCCAAACTGCTGAAACTTCCGGCTCCAATGATGGCCGCAATACCGAAAAATACAATATCCCAGACCCCTAAAACCCGTAAAAGATCCGTCGATGTATCTGTTTCTGAATAGTTTTTCCTTCTGAATAGATGATTCATTAAATGAGTAGATTTAATTTGAAAAAAACAAATGTAATTATTTCTCCGTTATATTCCGGTTTTTCTTAAGGTTTCTTATGGAAAAGTTAAGAAGTCTTAAAAAATATTAGACTTATCAACAATGTGTTAAAAGGCTTGTTTATACAATATCTTTTGTATATTTTCGTTCGGAAATTGTGGATAAATATGACACGGAATTTTAAATAATTAACTGATTTTCAGCTTACCCATTTTAAAATTTAAAATTAATGAAATCAAAAAAAATACTTTTAGCGGCTGCTGTGTTTTATTTCGGGATTTCCGAAGCGCAACAGTCTCAATACTTTACCCAAAGAGAGGACTACAGGTTCAATCTGGCAGAAAATCTTTATCAGACCAAAATATACAACGCTTCCCAGTACGAATATGCACGACAATATTTTTATAACCAGAATTTGTCGAGATCAAAAAAAGAAGCGGCCCAGTTTTTTGATAATGTAATAGGCGTTATTCTTCAGAAAAATCATGCTGAAGAAGGACTGACTGCCTTTATAAAAGAATATCCGAATTCTGCTTATTTTGCCCAGGCTAATTTACCGCTGGCGGACTACTATCTTGCTAAAAAAGATTTTGAAAAAGCACTGGAAACTCTGAAAAATGTAAACCAGTACCAACTTTCAAAAGAAGAAAATACACAGTATATTCTGAAGCTGGGCTATGCTAAATTTATGATGGGTGATTCCAAAGGAGCAACTGATGCACTGGAAGAGGCTTATAAGACGGCAGATGATTCTCAGAAAGGAGATATTGCATATATGCTGGGTCACCTGTACTATTCAAACAGACAGAATGATAAAGCGTTCCAGTATTTTGACTCGGTAAAAGACCAGCCGAAATATTCGAAACTGGTACGTCCGTATTACGTTCAGATGTATTATAATGATAAAGATTATGATAAAGCCGTTTCAGAGGGTACTCTTCTGCTGAATGAAGATATTTCAGATTCCTATAAAGCTGAGGTTCATAAGATCATAGGGGAGAGCTATTTCATGAAAAATGATTATACTTCCGCCTATCCGCATCTTAAAGATTACCTGAGCGTACAGCAGAATCCATCTGAAAACGATCTGTATGAAATGGGATTTGTTGCCGCTAAACTGAAAAAATATGATGAGGCGGTTTCCTATTATAACCAATTGCTGAACAGCAATTCCGCTTTGGCTCAGAATGCTTACTATCAGCTCGGTAATGCTTATCTGGCCGTTGATAAAAAGCAGGAAGCCCTTTCTGCCTTCCGTTCTTCCTACCAGATGAATTATGATCCGAAGGTCAAAAAGCTGGCACACGAGCAATATGCAAAGTTAAGCTATGATATAGGGAACCCTTTTGAAAGTCCTTCAGCGGTTATTCAAAGTTATATCAACGAAAATCAGAATGCGGCAAATGCTTCTGAAATGAGATCGATTCTTGTGAAATCTTATCTCTACTCGGGAAATTTCAAAGAAACCCTGAATGCTATTGACAAACTCCAGAGTTCTTCTCCCGATATTGATAAAGTAGATCAGGAGGTTTCCTACCTTCTGGGAACGGAAGAATTTAACAAAGGAAATTATGATGGGGCAGAGCATTACTTCCTGCGAAGTTTAGGTTTTAACATCAATAAGGAATTTAACAATAGGGCTTTGTATTGGTTAGGTCAGGTCTATTATCAAAAAGCAAATTATCCGTCTGCAATCGTGCGTTATGAAAAATTACTGAACGAAAATTTCCCTGAAAAGCAGCAGTTACCCTATGATTTGGGATACGCCTACTTCAAATCCAAAAAATTTGACCAGGCGGAAACTTATTTTAAGCAATACCTGAACAATCCGAAACCTGAGTTTAAAAATGATGCAGAACTTCGTCTGGCAGATATTAATTATGCGAATAATAATCTGAATGAAGCCATCGCCATTTATGACAAAAACGAGGATGCTACAGATTATACTTTATACCAGAAAGCAATGGCGCTAGGATTTAAAGGAGATACACAGGCGAAAATTACCAATTTAAAAAATCTGTTGTCAAAATATCCGGGATCCGAGTATTATGACGATGCCCAGTATGAAATCGGAACTGCTTATGCAGCGCAGGACGATTTTGCCAATGCCAATGATTTCTTTGGGAAAGTGATTAAAACTTCTTCGGATAAAGATCTTATTGCCAATGCTTCGATTTACAGAGCGCAGAATTATATTGATCAGAACCAGAACGAAAAGGCCTTATCTGAATTGAAATCGCTGGGTGAACAATACAGAAACACAGCGTATGCAGAAAAGATTGTTCAGGCTGCGAAACCTGTATTCACTAAAAACGGAGATGTTGCAGGATATGAAAGTTTTGCAAAAAATATAGGGGTGAATGTAGATGCATCTGAAATTGATGAAATCAATCTTTCCACAGCGAAGCAGTACTTTACAAAAAAGGATTATAAAAATGCCATCTCCTATTACGAGAAATATTTAACCCAGAATCCTACAGGAGAAGGACTTTACCAGGCCAAATATGAGCTTGGAGAGAGCTATTATCAGACGAAGAATGCGACAAAGGCATTATTGGTTTTACAGGAAGTTGCTAATGTTCAGAACGATTATCAGGATGATGCACAAACCCGTTCAGCTCAAATCTACATGGCACAGGGTAATCAGGCTGAAGCCAGAAAGTATCTGGAAAATATTAGAAATTCTTCGGACGTTAATGTTAAAAATTATGCAAATGTAGAACTGATGAAGCTGTATGCGGATGAAAAGAATTTCGCCCAGGCTGAGAAACTGGCGGATGCTGTTATTGCTAATAACAAAAATTCTACTGCAGTCATTGAAACGGCAAAAGTGATCAAAGCCAGAAGCCTGATGAATTCCGGTAAAGATAAAGACGCCCAAAACGCGTATACTTCTCTGGAAAAATCTTCAAATACCGAAGTGGCGGCAGAAGCACTTTATGCAAAAGCATTCTATCAGAACAAAGGAAAAGCTTTCAAATCCTCCAATGAGACCATCTTTAAGCTGGCCAACAATTATGCATCGGAAGAGTATTGGGGTGCTAAGGCTCTGGTCCTGATGGCTAAGAATTATGTAGGCTTAAAAGATAACTACCAGGCAAGTTACACCTGTGATCAGATCATTAATAATTATAAAGATTTCCCTGAGATTGTAGCTGAAGCCAAAGAGGTTAAAAAATCGATTAAAAAGTAAGTGTAAAATGTACAGCGTAGAATGTAAAAGTAAAATGTAGAGTTAGATACATGATACATCCCGCATTATACATTAATACCCATTGTAAAAATGAACAAAAGAATTCAATTATTATCCATCATATTCCTGGGACTTTCGTCAGTGGCGTTTTCCCAAATCAAAGAAGAGAAACTGATTCTCAATAAAAAAAGAGAACCGGAAGTAAAAAAGATTGAAAAAAAGAAAACTTCGGTAGAAACCATCAAGAATTATCCACCCGAGGAAAAATCTCAGAATCCTGTAAAATATACAATTACGGACGTTCCTGCAGTTTCAGATTTTAAAACCTCCACTATTCAGGGGCAGGATGTGACACCCAAATTTGAAGGGACCGCTCAAAATAATTACGTCCAGTTCGGAATGGGTAATTACGGAAAAATATTAGGTGATGCCAATATTTCGGCAAGACTTCGGGATAGGCTTGAAGTGGGGCTGGATGCACATTTCCTTTCAACGCTCGGGCTAAAGAAAGAGTATCCATGGGATTCAAAGCAGAGTTCGACAACTTTAGGAGCCTTTCTGAACTCTTATGGAGATAAAGGAAAGTTCAATCTGAATGCCGAATATGGCTTAAACAGTAATAACTATTATGGTATTTATGCACTAGAGCCCGGAGATGTGGATCTGGACCAGCGGGTAAACCAGTTTAAGGTAAACGGATATTATGACTTTTATTCCAATGAAATTTTAAATGACGTAAGAGTAAAATCTTCATTTTTAAAAGATCATTTTGATGCCCAGGAAAATCAGGTGTCCATATTGGCTAATCTTTCGAAGCATGCTGTGGAAATCGGAAAATCGGGAATTAACCTGAACGCTGATTTAGGTGTTGGACTAGAAGCGGTGAACAGTGAATTCGCGATCAGGGATAACAATACATCGAACTTTGTTAACACGAGTCTTACCCCGAAAGTTACTTTCAGAAAAGGAGAGTCTTATCTAATGTTAGGATCATCATTTTCGTTTCTGAATTCAAAAAATTCGAACGATCTGATGGCTGGGCAGTTAAAAAATAATAAAAGCTACTGGTTTCCACAGGCAGAATTTCAATATGCTGCTGCTAATGAATTCAAGTTTTACGGAGGTGTAGACGGAGGCTTAAAGTTAAACACCTATGCTGATTTACTACAACAGAATCCCTTCATTCTCTCGGATCAATATTTAAGACCAACGGAAACGAAATACCATTTCTATGTAGGTTTAAGAGGTGATATTGATGAAACTTTTAAATATGATGTGGCTGCAGGATTCGGAAAGATGAAGGATATCATGTTCTTTAGAGCCAACGGGCTGTTTGATAATACCTACACTTTAAACCGTTCGGCATATAATTATGCCAATACATTCTCTGCCATTTATGATGACGGAAATGTGAGCGATATTAAAGGAAGCCTTCAGTATTTTCCTTTGGCCAATTTAATATTGGACGGAGAGGTGAAATTTACCAAATTCGACCTGAAAAATTACGAGGAAATCTACAATGTGCCCTTACTTACTGCCAGTATCGGGGCAAAATATACCATGTTGGATAAAAAATTATTGCTTGGTTTTAAAGGGATTTTTGCCAGTGACAGAACGACGAATTCCTTTATGATTGAGGGAGTTGGCAGTCCCATGATGTACCAGTCTGCAGAGGATACAAATGACAAAGTTGGGGGGTATGCAGATTTAAATCTTTCGGCAGAGTATAAAATTCACAAAAATTTCAGTATTTTTGCACTCGGAAACAATCTTCTGAGCTCAAAATACCAGACGTACAAAGGATATAAAGTTCTTGGTGCACAGATTTTGGGAGGTGTTAAGATTACTTTCTAAAAAATGATATCGGTAACAAATTCTGAAATTATTTATTACCGGTTTATCAGAACAGGCTGCATAGTTTAATGGATAGAACTTCGGATTTCGGCTCCGACAGTGAGGGTTCGAGTCCTTCTGCGGTCACAATAGCCCCTTTTTTAGGGGCTATTTTTATTTCTCAATTTAATTCATTGTAAATTAAATTACTTTTTTTCCTGTTGTTATCTTTCAGTTCATTTTTTCATCTGTACTCGTTACTTTATTTATTCACAAAAAGCTGGTTAATATACTTCAGCAAAGTGTATTTATTTAAAATTAAAATATTAATTCAAACTGTAGAGAGTATTATATTGTTTCTTTAAACAATTTTAATTATATTGTCATCATAAAACACACACTTTAATGATGATTTATTATACCAGAGAGGGACAATCACTGATTGACCTTTGCGACGAACTGCAAATTGAAAATCCTGAGTACCTGAAAAAATACCATCAGAAAAATAATTTCTTACCGGAACAACCGGATAGTATTCTGGTTTCAGGAATGAAAGTATATATTCCATCATCGCCGGAAATAAGGAAGATTAACGGGGAAATCAGATATGAGAATAAAAGTTTATATGATTTTCCTGTGAATGGAAAATTTCCTTTTGACTTCAGGCTCTGCGAAGGTTCGTATCACATGAGCCAGGTCATGTATTCTGATGATACTCCAGTTGCAAAATATGAAAGTAATATCAGCTTAGATTTTGAAGGGGTTGAAAAAGGATTTTATCACTTTCATTTTTCAGTATATGATTTTATAAAAAATGATGCTCCATCGGAGACTAAGGCTGTAGCACTTACCGAAATGTGTATGAAATCAATCTATCCTCTCGAATATATCGTTACTCCTGACGGTCAATTGATTAATGTCAAGCTAATAAAAAAAGTCGGGGGTATCTTATCTGAATTAGAGGTAGTAAAGGATTTTTTCCCGGATCAGTATTCTTCTGATTATATTGAGAACATCAGGAGTATTGTCCGAAGTCCCGAAATCATTTCTCAAAGGTATAAAAACACATTATTCAGTTCTTTTATGTTTGGAGCTTTCTATAGAAGCAGATTAGGAAATTGGACCACTTCAGGTCTTTATCATGATTGCTTTCCCTGGATTTTTGATGCTCAACCCATCCGGTTCGAATTTCGAAATAAACTGTTTCCCAAAAATGATTTAGATGACCAATGGCTCAAGATTCATCAAAAAGGAAGGTCTTCCGATTACCGAAGTTTAGAAGACTTATATTTGACAGATTCGGAATTTAATGATAATGCTGTACTGACAAAAGAATCTGTAGACTGTGAGCATGTAGCTGAATATATTTTTAGCAGAGAGGATTTGTCACTCCATAAGGTGACAGCGAGATTTCAGAATTTTTTATGTGACAATATAAGAAGTGAAGATTTCTTGTTACAAAGAATTACCCCGGATCCTTCTATTTAAAAAAACCACAAAACCACCATACGATGTCAAAAGAATTATCTCCTCACGAGGGTAAGCATTTCGTGATCCAAAAAGGAAAAGCCCAGTGCAATCAGGGCAACCGGTATCCTCATTTTAAGGTAACCTCCCATCAGAAACATTATTGGAATAGTGAAGACGGACAATCCGATTATTTAGCTGTGACAGAAGATGATGTTCAATTTAGTCCTTCTGTTTCCAGTTTCGGACAGTGTAAACTGAAACCAGGTTCAGGAGGTGATCTTCCATGTGCTTTTGTACCCTCCGGAAAATGGCAAAACCCTTATGATAAAACTAAGGTTATGAATAAAAGCTGTATTACAGAACTCTCTGAACTTATGTGCACAACAGGCGGAAGAATAACGGTACAAGATCATGGACAGATTGTCGAAATAACCCGGCAAAATATCCGCAATGCAGATCCGAAACAGCAACATCTTATAAATCCGTTGATTGACTATGGAGAATTTCAGGATGAACAGGAAGAAGATGTCAATATCTGTGAATAGAAAAACGGTACTATGGGAAAGTTAATGATCATCGGTAACGATAAGCCTGTTGTCGGGACAAAAGAAATGTATTCAGTTTTTTGGGTTAATGACTTTGTCACTCCTTCGGTTTCTCCCGATAATCCGTTACCAATAGCTGAAGTGCACTGGGAAGTGATGGTACAGACCAGAACGGGTTGGAGAAAAGGCGGGAGTGATAAGAAGGGGCAGAGTGTTCCATACACTTTCGGACAGAAAAGCCTGCTACATAAGGGGATAAAGATTGCCGTACGGCAGGGAGATTATACAGCAGAGCTCATTGTGCATCCCAAGCGGGCTAAAGAATCAAAAATAACAAGGGTTGAGCTTTTGGATGCCAATTATAAGCCTATCCCGAAAGGTAGAAAACTGAGCTATAAAGATACGATCATCGCAAGAGCTTATGCTGTGGAGATGTTTGGGATGCAGATTAGTTTCACCCTTTGGGAAGATGACGCCCTGGGAGGAGGGCATCATCCTGTTGTTAATGCCCTGAACAGGATAAACCCTGTCCCTGTCTTAAGCAGAGTGAATGAAAAAGGAATAGCAGAAGCTGTTTTCCGGTTGCCATTTTATACAATGGCTGTTGTGGTGGCTAATGCCCGGACCGCATCAGGAGATCAGAGCGAGGGACCGACCCATGAATATTATGTTACGGCCGATGTGGTGAGTAAACACATACAGAAAGCAAGTTCTAACGTCAATGTGATCAATCCTATTTATGAGCCCCCGAAAAGACAACGAACTTTACCACAAAATACACCGGCTCCAAAGCCACAACCTGCTTCGGATAAACCAAGACCAAAGCCGGATTCTTCCAAGTTTCCCGTCACCACTGGCGGAAAGCGGAGTGATGATCAGGAGGGAAAGATTCTCAGTGCTGAATTTGTAGATAAAGCCGGAAACAGGCTTCATTCTTCCAAAGTGGGAACAACGGTGATCCTGAAGATTCTGGCAAAGGATATGAAAAATAAGAAGGTAAAGATCAGGATATGGGAAGAAGATAATTTTAAATGGACCCATGATTTAATGTATGAAAAAGACTGGATCCTGACAGATAACGTTAATTTTATTGGCGTAGTGCTTACAAAACAAATGTTTGACAAGGCCAGGGATGGCGGAAGCGACAGCAGCAGGCAGGATTATTTTATCGAAGTCATCCATCACGATACGTCTGTTACTTCTGAGGTGATGCCTGTAAGTGCTGATGCAAAGCCGACGGTAGTGCCTCAAGGAAGAAGTGTAGCGGTAGTAAGCGAAGCGAAACAGCAGAAAACATCTGCGGACTGTATTTGTAAAGAACAATACAAAGACTTGATTTGGGGTGGAAAGGTTAGCTGTGAGTTTAGGAAAAAGGTGGTGGAAATAGCTAAAAGACTAGGGAAAGATCCTAATCTGCTAATGGCAGGAATGGCACTGGAAACAGGAAGAACTTTTTCACCAACCGCAGGAAAGGGAAAAAGTTATGTGGGTTTAATACAATTTGGAGATTCAGCAGCAGAATCTGTTGGAACCACAAGAGCTGATTTATTAAAAATGACAGCAATACAGCAATTAGATTATGTTGAAAAATATTTAGCAAAAAAGAAAGATAAAATAAATACCCTTACAGATTTTTACTTATCAATATTAATGCCCGTTGATGTTGGAAAAGGAAATCAACCTAACCATGTTGTTTTTGATAACCAATACCCCTTAGAATATAATAAAAATGGGAAATTAACAGATTTAAGCAAATCAAGACATTACGGCTACAGACAAAACCCATCTTTTTTATATGAAGGAAAAATACATGAGAATATAAGAGTAAAAAAGTGTTCTGGTAAAGTCCAAGCTTTTAAAGAACTATATGATGAAATGAAAATATGGTATGAAAACGGTGAAAATAAATATGATGGCGAAGGTAAAACTTATATTTGGGAAATAGAAAAGAATATTTCAAAATTTTATAAAGAAGGAAAATTATATACCATAAAAACGTTTGAGTGCGAAAAAGAAAAATCCGAAACAAAATCTATTTTTGATAAAGGAACTTGGAATATTATAATTACTGAGCAATATACAGGAAATAAATGTACACATTTAGAAAAAACGAAAGTCAGATCTAATTGTAGAAGAGGAAAAATTTTGGTATATAATCACAATCAAGAAACTGTTTTAATAATTAAAGATTGTCTATTAGAAGGAATAGCAGGTGAGGATCATATGAAAACTAATTCAGATGTTCCTTTCGGTGAATTTCAAATAAATGAGAATACCCCATTTTATTTTTCTGATAAAGAGAACAGAGAATCTTATGGACCACACCCACGTTTAGTTTTTGAACCGATTCATGGTAATAATGATGAAGCAGCAAAAAGCAAAAGGAGTTATATTAGGATTCATGGAGGGAGACAGGAGGGATATGAAATAAAACAGTTAAAAAGAACACAAGGATGTATTAGAGTATGGGATGATGATGCAAAAGCACTGTATGATTGGTGGGTCAGTTATAAAAAAAGTAATCCAAATATAAAACCAGGGAAAGTAATAATAAAAAAATAGTATGAAAAAATATCTTAAACTCTTTTTAATATTTTCTTTGCCTTTGATCATAGGATGCAAAAACAAGAAAAATACAAGTATTAAAAAAAATAAAAAAATGGAAAAAGCAGTACATATAGATGATCAATTGAAAGATGACGTACATATTTCTAAATCATTTATAGATGGTTTAGAATTTAATACGTATAAATATAATGGAGAATATATCGAGCAAATAAGTATACGTTCGCTTGAAGATAAGACATTTAGGGAAGACTTTTTTAAATTTCTGACTAGTCGGAATTTTGACAAAAAGCAGTATGAACAGACATTTTTTATTAAATTATTATTAGTCAGAATACAACAGCTGGATGACTTAAGGTCTTATAACCTTTTGTCACAAGTTTTTAATAATGAGGGCCTAGGGTATTATCTGGAAAATTATGAGTTATACTTATTTCAATTGTTTTTATATAAGCCTTATTTTTTTATTAAAGGAGAGTACAAATATAAAGAAGATCAGCTTACTAAATACATTATTCAAGGTTTGCCAGCAGCTTTCTTAACAAATAAGAAATACTTTGATAACAATATAGTCGAGATTCAAATCCATGAGGACGCATTATTGATAAGCAAAAGTTCTGTAGAACGTTTTACAATTGAAAAATTAAAAAGACAAATAGAACAGAAGGCCAGTAGAATCGAAGCTTTTTTTTCTCCAACATTTGATACAGAATGGAAGAGTAAAACAGTAGTTTATTATAATTTATATAACTACATGAATGAATCAACAATCACCAATCTTGATAAAAATGAACTTTTACTTTATAATATAAAATATAAACCTTTTTTTAACAGCTATATAATCAAGGGCGAAACAGAAGTCTTGAAGGTTGAAGATCCAGACGGCTACACTAATTTAAGAAGAGATCAAAATGCTTATTCAGAGATTCTGCAAAAGGTAAAATCAGGAGAACCTATTGAGGTTTTGGATAATACAAGTGATTGGTTTCTAGTTAAAACTACAAAAGGGAAAGAAGGATACATTCATAAAAGTAGGATCAAATCAAAGTAATATATTTAGAGAAGCTATAAAATATGAAATATTTAACCCGCTTATTATTTTCTTTCAATATGTAGCTGTCAAAAAAAAATCATTTTAAAGAATATGAATTTAGAAAATCGACAAAATGCATATTTTTCTTTAACCTGATCACCTATTCCAGGATAATTTTATATGTCGAATGGCAGCCTTATTCCAATCTGAAACAATTTTATATTTACTCAAATTTTCACAGTATTGGCTTGCAAATTGATGCGTTAGATTTTAATGAATTTTTAATTGATGATGAATAAATCAGTTGTAATTTTAATTTTCTTTTTAAATTGTATTGCATATTTGCAGGCACAGGAGAAAAAGGATTCGCTCTATTACAAGATAGAAAAATTTTCAGATCAGCGGAAGGTCACGAAATTTATTTACCGTTTTATTTTTCGTAGAGAAGCAGACTCGGTTTCCGTAAAATCACGAGATGAAAAACTGTCGCAGAAAACATATCAGGGTAAATATATAAGAAATATTCATATAGAAACCATTGACCCTTTTGGATATCGTTCTGAAGGCAAAAAAGAAAACACGAAATGGTATGATTGGTTTACGAACCATCTTCATTCAAACACAAAATCTTCTACGGTTAATAATTATTTACTTTTTAAGGAAGGTGAAGAATACAATGCCCAAAAATTATACGAATCCGAACGTTTGCTGAGAACGATGCACTTCATCAACAGAGTTAATATAAGTGTATCCGACAGTACATCAACAAAAGACTCGATCGATGTTTTGGTTAAAGTTCTGGATTCCTGGAGCCTGAAGCCAAGGCTCAGTTATTCCGGAAGCAGAATAGGCGTTGGGGTTACCGAAGAAAATGTATTGGGCTTAGGACACGAACTGAATCTTCTGTACAGGAATGATTCAAAAGAAAAACAGGACTATGTATTAGGAAGCTATACGGCCTATAATATTTTGGGATCGTATGTCAACGCCCAGGTTTTGGGAGAGCGGGATTTTTTTAAAAATGAAAGGGTCAACTTCAATGCCTACAGAGACTTTTTTTCGCCATTAACAAAATGGGCCGGTGGTTTTACTTTTGAATATTTTATGCGTAAGGTACTGCTTCCAATAGAGACTGATACAGCGTTCCCGGAAGTCCAGATCAAAGTCTACAGTCAGGATGTATGGGGAGGATATCAGATTCCGGTCTCATTTCATACACATGAAAAAATAACGGGGAATATTGCATTGATCGGGAGATTTCAGAATTATCAGTACAAAGACCGTCCGGAAATAGATCAATACCAGTACTTCAGTTCTTATACCAGCTTTTTGATGTCTGCGGGGTTTATAAAGCGGAACTTCTCGGTGCAGAAAAATATCTTTCAATATGACCTGCCGGAAGATATTGCATATGGCAACTCGGTGAACCTGACGGCAGGGATGCTGTCGAGAAGTCATGAGGTATTGCCGTATGCCGGAATTTCTGCCTCTTACGGAAGTTTTACAAAACTCGGCTATTTTAACGTGAAAGCCCAATTTGGAAGATTTTTTAATGAAGATCCCCGGAACCGGGAATCTTTTCGTCTGGATGGAACGTATTTTACAAACCTTTCGGATTGGAAATTTGCCAAAGCAAGGCATTTTTTTTCTCCAACCTTAGCCCTGGGAAATCCACAGCATAATTATTCTTATATCAACCGGATCAACCTTTCTGCGGCGGATGAGTTCCCGGTTTATGATCCGGATTATATCGGGACAAAAAAACTGGTATTAAGATATCAGTTGCAGCTTTTTGTCAACAAAACATGGAAGAATTTTCATTTCAGCCCGTATCTGACTGCGGCAGTGGGCTGGCTGGGTTTACCCGATGATGAGCTGCTGAAGACCAGGACAAATACAAAAATAGGAATCGGTGTTTTAATTAATAATCCTTACCTGGTTTTCAACAGGCTGCAGATTTCTTTTACGTATTATCCCCATGTACCTTTTGATAATAATGCTGTTTTTGATTTTAACAGTAACCGAAATAATACTTTGCCAATCAATACCCTGGCGACAGAGGTACCGCATTTTGTGAATTTTGCGAACTAACAATCGGAATAAAGAATAAAAAACCGCCTGGTCTAAGTCAGAAGACAAATAAGACCAAGCGGTGATATCCGTAGTTTGGTATGGTTATTTTTTAGGCTTCAGAGAAATATTGTCCACGTAAACTGCTTGGTGTACACCATTAAGTAAAACTTTAATTCCTACATGACTGTCTTTTTTCAGAGAGATATTAAATGTTTTTTTATCACCCGTTATTTTAGATGTTTTAGCTATTGAAACAAAGGATTTCGTATCAGCAGGATTATTTATGGCGAACAGTTCAAGACTTGTTTCACCTCCGTTATCTGAAGCATCAAAATTAAGGGTATAAGTTCCGGCACTGATCTTTGGGGTTACCAGATACATGTTTTCCCGGGGATCATTCATCGAATAAAAGATAATTTTTTTATCATTAGGATAAAGCATTGCTTTTCCTGACTTTGCAGTCCAGCATTTATTGATGTCTTTCCATGTATCAAAGTTTTCCGTAAGTGTTGTTACCGTTTTGCACTGTGCATTCACTGTTACAGATGTCCCTAGCACAATCATTCCTGCCAATATTATTTTTCTCATGTATTATTTACTTTTTCTAAGTAAAAATAGTGAAAAAATAGATCAGAGAGTTATTTAGTGATTATTTTAAAGCCAGACTTTAATTTATTCGAATTTTTTTCATAAGATCAAACCATCATTATTCAGGTTTTGGAAAGTAGGAACCATACGCATTATTTACCTGGTATTACAAAGTCTATGATTTTGGAAGTTTTTCTCCGGTTTCTTCCTCATATAGTTTGGCTTTACTCCATTTGGCATGTTTTGACGGAACGATTTTGTAACCTTTTTTGTAACTGTACACCTTTGTAAATTCGACACCGAAGAAAACAAGCATACAGGAGTAGTTGATCCACAACATAATCAGGATCACCGTTCCTGCAGTTCCGAAAGTTGAGGTAGGCTTAAATTCGCTGAAATATAAACTGAGTAAAAATTTACCGAGCGTGAACAAGATGGCAGTTAAAAAGGCACCTCTCCAGACAGGCTTCCAGCTGATTTCGGCATCAGGCAGCATTTTAAACATAAGTGCAAATAAAATCATAACAACTCCAAAACCGATGGCAAAATTGATAATCTCAACAATGATATAAGTTTCTAATCCAAAATACCGTGTAATAAAGTTATTAAATAAGCTGATGGCAGATGACAGTACCATCGTCACCATTAACAGGAACCCCAGAATAAGAATCATTCCCAGGGAATTGGCTCTGTCTAAAATGAATTTTTCCCATGCTTTCTTCGGTGCGGCTTCCACATCCCAAAGGCTGTTCAGTGACTTCTGCAGTTGAAAAAATAGAGTAGTGGAACCAAAAACCAGTGATCCGATCCCTACAATCTTCATCACAATGTTTTCTTTGTCGATGAGTGCTCCCGTTACCATTCCTTCGACACTTTCGGCTGTATCATTTCCCATCAGACCGCTGATCTGATTGCTGATCTCGCCCTGTATGGCTTCCTGTCCGAAAAAATATCCTGCAATCCAGATAATAATGATCAGCAGTCCCGGGATGGAAAAAATGGCATAATAAGCCAGACTTGCTGAGTTTTCCGAGGCCGAAGACTTATTCCATTCGGCAAAGGTCTCTTTTAAAACTTCCCAGAAGAATTTAATATTTTTAATCATATCATATATTTTAAATGGTGTGGTCACTAATGTATGTATTCATCGAAAAACGGAATCTTACTGATAAATACTCTAAAGTCTTAGCAATGTTTTTGCCATTTTGCAATAATCAATATAAAAACAACTGTTTTTTGGCAACAATGAAGAAAATTGGAAAAGTAAGGAATTGAAGCAATAGAATTTCGCCTAGTTATCGTATTGCATTGGACTGCCTAAATAATAAGAATCGTAATCTTTATTAAAATGCCGGAGCAGATTAAATAAAAATCCCCGATTGGATCGGGGATAAAAACTAATAACCATGAAAACTCAAATTAAACATGAGAATCAGGTGCAAATTTAAAACAAAAAATAATACTACGCAATCCAGCTTATCTATCGGCGATATTGCTAATTTCATTTGCAATTTTTAAGTCTCATATAAATGGACAAATAAGATGAATATATTTCATATTTATTTTAAAATATCATTAGATCTTATAATTATAGAATAACATCTATAATTGATCATCAATGGGACAATTTGATTTTATACTGCAACTATATGATATAAAGCAGCTCATAGACCCTCATATGGATCTGGGAGATAGTGAATTAATGGATTATCATACACGGAAATGTATTCTGGTAAAATGTGTGCCACTGAAATTTAATATATTATTACTAATTGGCTTATTTTAAGGAATGGTTTTTGTTTTTAACGGAATATTTTAAATACCACATCATAATATTATGAAAAATTACCTTTTACCGGCAGCCGCGCTGCTGATGTTCAGTTGCAACGAAAATAAAAATAAGCCAGCTAAAACAGGTCAGACAGATGAGGCGGTCACCCAAACGGATACATTAAAATTACCTCCTCCGGATGAGAAAAGTGCCAAAAATAAATTCAGTAACGTAATAGGATGGGGGTATGACAAGGCTCCTACCGCTCCTGCAGGATTTACAGTAACACGGTTTGCAGAGAATATAAAAAGTCCCAGAAATATCATTCAGGGAGAAAACGGAGATGTTTTTGTAGTGCTTTCCAACTCGGAAAGATCGGCTACAGAAAAAATAAAAAATGATATCAGCGGAAAAAGCGATGCTGAGGTCGGGGGAAGATCGGCCAATAAAATATTAGTGTACCGTGATGCCAATAAAGACGGTATTCCGGAATCTTCATCTGTATTTTTGGATAACCTGAACCAGCCTTATGGTATGCTGATTATTAAAGACCGGTTTTATGTAGCCAATACCGACGGACTTTGGGTATATCCCTATAAACCGGGAGAGATGAAACTCACTCAACCCGGAAAAAAAATCGTAAATCTTCCGGCAGGAGGATATAATAACCACTGGACCCGGAATTTAACGACCAACAAGGATCATTCAAAAATTTATATCTCCGTAGGATCAGGGAGTAACGTCGGGGAAAACGGAATGGAAAATGAGGTAAGAAGAGCCAACATTCTTGAGGTAAATCCTGACGGAACCGGCGAAAAAATATATGCTGCAGGACTTAGAAATCCTGTGGGAATGAGCTGGAATCCTGCAACAGGAGAGCTCTGGACCGTAGTGAATGAAAGAGATGAGCTGGGAGATGAGCTGGTTCCGGATTATCTGACGAGTGTAAAGCAGAATGCTTTCTATGGCTGGCCATACGCTTATTTCGGAAAGAATGAGGATCCGAGACGAAAAGGAGAGAAGCCTGATCTTGTATCTAAAACGATCGTTCCTGATGTGCCGTTGGGAAGTCACACGGCGTCTTTGGGACTCACGTTTTATACCGGTGCCCAATTTCCTGAAAAATATAAAAACGGTGCCTTTATTGGCCAGCATGGGTCGTGGAACCGCTCCTCACTGGTAGGGTACCAGGTGGCATTTGTCCCCTTTAAAAACGGGAAGGCTGCGGGTCCTTATCAGCCATTTCTGACCGGTTTTATAGCGGATGAAGCAAAAGGAGACGTATACGGAAGACCCGTCGGTGTTCTTCAGCTTAAAGACGGATCATTGCTGGTAGCGGACGATGTCAGCGGAGTTGTCTGGAGAGTATCCTACGGTAAAAAATAATATTTCTAGTAGAATGTTAGATATAAGGAAACCATCTTAAATTGAGATGGTTTCCTATTTTTACTGAACTTTTTTACGATAATGAAATGAAGAATATTATATTAAATAACAAAAGCTGTAAGCCATGTACAATTGCAGACAGAGACAATTCGGCTGTTTATCAAGATAATTTATTTACATCTGGCAACGAATAAAAAACGCCTATCCACCTCAACCTATAAAAGGATGGTCGGTTAAAGATCTGTTATTACCAGACTATTTTGTGATTTTTGTTTAAGTTAGCTTATAAATAATCATTTTTACTACAAATGAATAATTAAGACCTTTTTAAGGTTAAAAGAAATAAAATGAGAAATATTAAAACAATAACTACTATGCTCGGAATGTTTTCAGCGATGATGTTTTCTCAGGAGTTTACCACTTCAGTTACTGCATCAAAAAACAACGGGTTTCCCAAAGTTGATACCAAGGGACATGCATTGTTCAGAGTGCATTTCCCGAAAGCAAATTCAGTGATCCTGGAGGGCGGAGACGGAATGAAAAATATAAAATCTACCACAATAAAGGAGCAGCATGGCTTCTGGGAAATTTCTGCTGAAGGAATGGAGATTGGATTTCATTACTACTGGTTTAATGTGGATGGCCAGCGCACCAACGATCCGAATTCACAACTCTATTTCGGATACGGCCAGCCCACGAGCGGAATCGAAATCCCGTCAGGTGAAGATTTTTTTCAGGAGAAAAATGTGCGGCGCGGGAAAATTGTAAATGACAGTATTTATTCAAAAATTACAGAAAGTAAAAGGAACTTAAAAATTTATCTTCCACCGGGTTACAGGACTAAAAAGTTTCCGGTTTTATACCTTTATCATGGTACGGGAGAAGATATTACCGGTTGGGTAAAACAGGGATATATCAACAATATTCTTGATAATCTTTTTGCAGAAAAAAAAGCACGGGAAATGATTGTGGTGATGGATTGCGGCATTGCCCTCAGTTCTGCTGAGGAAAAATTCCCGGACAATTATGAAAGAACCGTTATTTCTACTAAAAACCTGGATAAAATTATGGTTGATGAGTTGATTCCATATATAGAAACTAAATATAAAACTAACGGTAAAAGGGCTGTTGCCGGACTGTCCCGCGGAAGCTACCAGGCGATGTACATCGGAGCTGCTCATCCTGAACTGTTTTCAGCCGTGGGATCCTTCAGTCCTGTTATTTATGAAGGCACACCAGATCATCCTTTTAAAGAACTACCGTTGGATAATGTATTGAAATCAAAACAGAAACCCCTGTTTTTTATCGGAATCGGTGAAAAGGAAGATGCCCGCTTTGTTGAATTTAATCAGACGATCGTTACTTATCTTTATAAAAATAAGTATCCCTATCTTCAGTATACCTCACCCTCTACCTATCATGAATGGCTTACATGGAGAAGATGTCTCTATCAGTTTGCGCAGAAAATTTTTAAATAATCCGGCGTGCATTCAGAAATAAAGGCCAATTTAGTTAATTCAGCAATAACATACCGGAAACTGGACCTGAAGTTCAGAGTTAATGACTTGATGATGAGAGCATTCATTTATCTTATCGAAATCAGGCTGTTATATGTGTACGTAGGCCTTTTAATAATTATATTTGTATAGTTTTAAAAATATGAATTCACCTGATTTAATCGAGCCTGAAGAGTTACTTTCAATCCTTTTTTATTCCCCGAATGCTACTGCGGTCTATACTGGAGCAGACATCAGAATTGTAAGTGCCAACCAGGCCATGCTGAATTTCTGGGGCAAAGACCGATCCGTGGTAGGAAAATTTTTTATCGATGCCATCCCGGAATTGCATGATCAGCCTTTTCTCAACATGTTAAAAAAGGTTTGGGAAACCGGTGAAACCTATCTGGCGAATGATTATCCTGCCACTCTTGAGATTGAAGGCGTGCTGCAGACATTTTATTTCGATTTTGAATACAAAGCAATTGTAAATGCCGAAGGTCAGACGATTTACATTCTGCATACCGCCTTTGAAGTTTCGGAGCGGATGCAGTCCCGTAAAATAATTGAAGAAAAATCAAATGCCGAACAGAAGCTGATAGACAACCTCTCTGCACTGAACGAAGAATATATGGCCACCAATGACGACCTGATGGCTAAACATGACGAACTGCTGCTTATAAAAAAAGAGCTGCTCTCTGTAAATCATACATTGGCTGAAAACGAAAAACGATTTAGAATCTTAGTAGAGAAAGCGCCTGTAGCGATGGCCTCATTAAAAGGCGAAGATTTTACGGTGGATATTGTGAATGATATGGTGCTTGCCATCTGGGGAAAAAACAGATCCGTTATCGGTCTTCCTCTGGAAAAAGCATTGCCGGAACTGGAAGGACAGGAATTCATCAGCATTTTACAAAATGTGTATACTACGGGTGAACCATTCTACGGACATGAACTGAAAGCAGTGCTGTCCATTGAAGGTAACATGACCGATCATTATCTTAATTTTGTATATCAGCCTATTCTCGATGAGAATAACCGGACCTCTTCTATTCTTATTGTGGCCAGTGATGTAACGGAGCAGGTGATGGCCAGGGAATCAGTTACTGAAATCAATAATCGTCTCGAGATCGCTCTTGATGCGAGCAGTTTAGGCTCCACAGAAGTGTATCTCCCGACAGGAATTATGCAGAGCAATACACAGTTTAAAAGGAATTACGGATACGCTCCGGATGAGGAGTTCAATTATCCGGACCTTTTCGAATCCATGCTCCCTGAATACAGAGATAGTGTACGGGCTTTGGTACAGGAAGCCATTAAAACGAACGGTATTTACAAAGCAGAATATCCGGTGAAATGGAGAGATGGCTCCATCCACTGGATCCAGGCCCATGGCCGTCCGCGGTATGATGAAAACGGAATCGCCAACCGGATGGTGGGTATGACCGCAGATATTACAGACAAAAAGCTTGAAGAACAGCGTAAGGACGATTTTCTGAGTGTAGCGAGCCACGAGCTTAAAACTCCGCTCACTTCTGCGAGAGCTTCAGTGCAGCTTCTCAGTCGCATAAAAGACCGGCCGTATTCATCTACACACCTCAAGCTCATTGAACAGTCACACAGAAGTATAGAAAAAATGTGCAGCCTGGTGGATGACCTGTTGAATATGAGCAGGATGAGCCAGGATCAGCTCATGCTGGAGCCTGTCCATTTTAATGTATATGACCTGCTGAGTAAAAGCTGCAGCCATGTAAGATGGGAAGAAGACTACGAAATGATCTTAACCGGAGACCAAAACCTTGAAGTCTTTGCTGATGAGCACAGAATTGAACAGGTGATTGTTAATTTCGTCAATAATGCCATTAAATATGCCCCGGATTCTAAAAAAATTATTTTAAACACGGAGTTTTCCGGCGATTATATCAAAGTATCAGTACAGGATTTCGGGCCCGGTATCGAAGAGCATATCATTCCCCATCTTTTTGACCGCTATTATCGGGTCAATCATCTGGGTAAATCATATTCCGGCCTCGGTCTGGGATTATACATCTGTTCGGAAATCATCAGAAAGCATTCAGGTGAGATCGGCGCGGAAAGTATCATAGGAGAGGGAAGTACTTTCTGGTTTAAGCTTCCGCATGGAAAGTAATCTTATGGCACACTGATTTTCTTCCCCTGTTCAGGAAAAATATAGTTTATTTTTAAGGGATTATTTTTCAGAAGTTCATTTTTTATCGTCTCAGGATTATTGCCCGTCGGCTTTCTGTGGGTGACGATGATATTCAGTTTTTCAAGATTTTTCTGTCCCGTTTTTTCCTTTAGTTTTTGCAGTTCTTCCAACAGTAGATCAGGCGTTAGATGGCCGAATAATGACTTTTCAGGCTGACTATTGGGGAAAGAAACTTCTATTAAAAGAGTAGTGAGCTGTCCTTTTTTAATCAGTGGAGCAATATCAGTCCAGATGTGGTTCAGCCGGTCAGACTTTTCAACCCGGTCAGCACCGGTATCCCCAAAAATAAAGCAGGTAATGATGGTCTTTTCTTACAAGAACCGCACTGCTTTTGTAAGGATTCACATGACTGAGTTCATAGGGCTTTAAGAAAAATGAAGTGTTTGTGGCGGCAATTTCTGTTCCTGCCTGAAGCTCATGATAATGATACTTTCCAAGCATGGGTTTCTGTCCCTGATCCGCAAAGTTAATCCAGGTATCCGAGATAAAATAATGATCCTGCAGAATCTGAAGGACGGGTGCAATCGCGTAAATATCCTTTTTGGAATCAGCAGGAGAATTGATGATCATTCCCGAAAGATGATCCAGGTGGCCATGAGAAATAAAATATCCCCTGATCTGGTCTTTCAGAACCGTTTCAGCATTTCCGTTAAGACTTTTTAATTCAATACCTTTTCGTATGCCCGCATTTACCGTTCCTGCATCAAGGCAGAGAAAGGCATTTTCTCCCGGCGTTCCGACAAGATAAGCTGATAAATTATCTTCCTGCTCACCCCCGTAGATTCCCAGAGGAATAACATCAAAATTTTGTGACTGAGAAGCAATTGATAAAAAAACAGCGAATAAAGAAAGTCTTATTTTTTTCATAACAAGTAAAATTAAAAATGAATTTCAGCAGGAATTCAGCGCAAATTTACGTTATTTATCTGATGCTATCTGACTGCATTCGGTGCATTGTTGCTCTTTGTATTTTGAAGGAGCAATCTGATTATACTGGAAAGTCATATTTTTTTGAAGCATTTTCCCGCTTTCTGCTGTATCTTTTTGGTTTCGGGCACATCCTGAGTCCTGAAATTTAATATTTGCTTGGCCCGAAACCAAAAAGGATGTCGCGTCAATTGGGGCTAGACGGGGCGTTGAGTTCAGAACCTGTCACTGAAAATAAGTACACACGATCTCCATGAAAGAGCAGGATGCTGTACTTTGGTAAAATGTATATTTTTATTTTTGTTAATTGGTTTAATTAAAATAATTCAGGATTTACTGAAAAGACTATGAAATTTCATAATATATCAAAACTCTTCTATACTTCATGTGTTCTTCTTTTTTTTACAGCAAAAGTAAAAAGTCAGGATAAATTTCCGGACGGGACCTTGATTCCGAAATGGTTTAAAGAAAATAAACCTACCAACCTTAATACGTTAGGGAAAAAATACCTTGTTACAGACAACGGCTTGAAAAATGACAGCACAGTTCTTCAGACAAAACAGCTTCAGGCGGTGATCGATCGGGCAGCGCAGAATGGAGGCGGCGTCATCGTGATACCCAAAGGAACATTTTTAATAAGCTCGGTGTTTTTTAAACAAGGAACCCATTTGTATCTGGAAAATGGGGCAAAATTAAAAGGAAGCGATGATATCAACGATTTTCCTGTAGTTACAACCCGAATGGAAGGACAAACTGTAAAATATTTTCCGGCTTTAATTAACGCGGACGGATTAGACGGCTTTACCATTTCAGGAAAAGGAACCCTGGACGGAAACGGACTCAGATTCTGGAAGTCATTCTGGAAAAGACGGGAATGGAACCCCAAATGTACCAATATGGACGAAATGCGCCCGAGAATCATTTATGTTTCCAATTCCAGAAATGTTCAGATTGAAGGAATTACCGTTAAAAATTCTCCGTTCTGGAGTACCCACTACTATAAAAGTGATTTCGTAAAACTTTTGAACCTAACCATTTTAGCACCGAAAGAACCCGTAAAAGCACCCAGCACCGATGCGATCGATATCGATGCCTGTACCAATTTCTTAGTCAAAAACTGCTATATGTCTGTGAATGATGATGCCATTGCCTTAAAAGGTGGAAAAGGACCTAAAGCAGACAGAGCTCCCGAAAATGGAGAAAACAGAAATATTATTATTGAGGACAATACTTTCGGGTTCTGTCATTCAGCACTGACCTGCGGAAGCGAGTCCATTCACAATTACAATATCATTTTCAGAAATTCAACGGTAAAAGATGCATCAAGGCTGCTGCATCTGAAAATGAGACCCGACACGCCGCAACATTACGAATATATTACGCTTGACAATATAAAAGGTAATGTGAAAACATTTCTCTATGTAAAAGGATGGAACCAGTTTTTTGATCTGAAAGGAGAAGAAAGACCGAGAACGGGCTTAGCCAATAATGTGGTTTTAAAAAATATAGATATCAGCTGTGAGACGGCATTTTCCGTTGAAAAATCAGAGTTATATGATTTAAAAGATTTCACTTTTGAAAATCTTAACATTAAATCATTGAAGCCTGAAGTGCAGAATCTGAATGCCATTCAGAATTTAAAGCAAACCAAAGTAAATGTTGTCAAAGTAGCTTCCTTAAGCCAGGCATACGATAAAAAAGATGACTCTGACATTGCTGCAAAATAATGAATTTACTATCCAAAATATTCTTTCTCGTATGCATAGGTTCACAGATGCTGCAAGCGCAGTCTAAGGAAATTCAGTTTCTTAGCGGAAAAGATGCAGAACATACCAAAGAATGGGATTTTTGGATCAGCGGAGGCAGGAAAGCCGGTAAGTGGAGCACAATTAACGTCCCATCTCACTGGGAACAGCAGGGTTTCGGCTCATATAACTATGGCCGGGATTATGTGACGTACGGCCGCAATTTCAGGTTTAATGATGAAACAGGCTTATACAAACATCAGTTTACCGTACCGGATTCCTGGAAACGAAAAAAGATTAGTATCGTCTTTGAAGGTTCGATGACCGATACTGAAGTGAATATTAACGGGCAACCTGCAGGAGCGATCCATCAGGGTGCTTTTTACGAATTTAAATATGACATTACGGATAAAATAAAATTTGGAAAAAAAAATATCCTCGAAGTCAAAGTTTCCAAAATGTCATCCGATAAATCGGTAGATAATGCAGAACGACTCGCTGATTACTGGATTTTAGGAGGGATTTTCAGACCCGTATATCTGGAAGCAAGCCCGGAGGAATATATTTCCTCAACAGCTATTGATGCCAAAGCAGACGGAACATTCCGGGCAAATATTCATTTGAAGGGAATCAATTCTGCCAATACGGTAAAAGTAGAAATTTTGGATGCCGACAATATGAAGGTCGGTGAATCTCAGATGACCATCAAACAAGGGGATACCCTGAAGCAGATTCAGCTTTCCGTTAAAAATCCACAGCGCTGGACCGCCGAAACCCCTAATTTATATAAAGCGAGATTTACCTTACATAAAAACAGAAAGATCATCAGTAAAACCGATGAAAAATTCGGGTTCAGAACCATTGAAATCAGAAAAGGGGAAGGGATTTTCATCAATGGAACCAAAGTAAAGATGAAAGGCATCAACCGACATGTCTGGTGGCCCGAAACCGGGCGGGCTGTTACCGCAAATATCGACTTAATGGATGTTCAGCTTATTAAAGAAATGAACATGAATGCCGTTCGGTGTTCCCATTATCCCCCCAATAAATCGTTTTTAAAGATTTGTGACTCTTTGGGATTATATGTTTTGGATGAATTGGCAGGCTGGCAGAAAAAATACAGCACAGAAGTCGGAAAAAAACTCGTGAAAGAGATGGTAACGCGGGATGCAAATCATCCTTCGGTCATTTTCTGGAGCAACGGAAATGAAGGCGGACATAATTTTGATCTCGATGGAGAATTTGCGAAGTATGACTTATCCGCACGCCCGGTAATTCATGCCCATCATAAGCCTGGAAATGCTTTCAACGGAATCGACTGCAATCATTACGAAGATTATTACAGTACAAAAAAAATCCTTGAAGGAGAAAATATTTATATGCCTACCGAGTTTTTACATGCTCAGGATGATGGAGGTGGTGGGACTTCACTGGCCGATTACTGGGAACTTCACTGGAATTCCAAAAAAGGGGCGGGAGGTTTCCTCTGGGCCTTTGCCGATGAAGGCCTGGTACGGACAGATCTTAATAATCAGATTGATGTGAATGCCATTAATGCACCCGACGGAGTTGTGGGACCGCATCGTGAAAAGGAAGGCAGTTTCTATGCCATCCGGGAAATCTACAGCCCTGTCAAAATTGATCTTAAAAAACTGCCTGATGATTTTAAAGGGAATATTCCTGTGGAAAACCGCTATCACTTTACCAATGTAAACGAATGTAAATTTGAATGGAAATTAATGAAGTTTAAAACCCCTTTTTCATCCGATTCCGGATTTGATATAAATGCAACAGGCAAAGTGGTAGCTCCGGACATACATCCTACAGAAAAAGGAATCATACAGCTCAATCTTCCTTTGAACTGGAAAGAGAGTGATGCTTTGCTGCTGACCGCAACTGATCCTTCCGGAAAAGAAATCTATACCTGGACCTGGAAAATTTCTTCCAATGATATAATTTCAAAACACTTTCAGCATATGTTAAATAAGGAATTTCCTGTTTCAGTTTCAGAAAATGATTCTTTATTTATTTTAAAATCAAATGAAAAGGAATTTGCCATCGGAAAAAAAGACGGATTGCTGAAATCAGTTACTGTCGATAAAAAAGGCAAAAAAATGACGTTTAAAAACGGGCCGGTTTTCGTCAACGGGACCATGCAATTATCTTCAGCCCGACTTTTCACAGAAGGAGAAAATCAGTTAATCGAATTGAAGTATAAAAACGGAAACAAAATAATATGGAAACTGAATTCCAACGGAATTTTGGAATTACATTATGAATATTCGATGTCCGGAGATCATCAGTTTTCAGGCGTAAGTTTTGATTATCCGGAGAACTATGTTATCAGCGCAAAATGGCTTGGAAAAGGACCGTATCACGTCTGGAAAAACCGTTGGCAGGGGCAGACTTATAATGTATGGCAGAATCTGAAAAATTCAACACGGACAGGCTCTTCACCGTGGATTTATCCTGAATTCAAAGGCTATTTCGACGATATTTCGTGGCTGCAGTTGGACACTGCCGAAGGAAAAATTACTGTGGGAACCAAAGAAGAAAAAATGTTTGTCAGACTTTTTGATTTTTACGGGATTTACGGAGCAGAAGGGTATCCGAAACTGCCACCGGGAAATATTTCATTCCTGGATGCCATTCCGCCGTTAGGAACTGTCCTCGCATTTAACATTAACGATAAAACCGAATCTTTAGGACCGGAAAGCGAGCCGAATCATCTTGACGGAACTTTTAAAAGAACCCTGTATTTCTATTTCGGTTTACCGGAATCGAGTGATGAAAAGAAACAGTTTACCATGCCTGAAGTCAATATTTTAACGGATTAATTATGGGAAAGACGACAGGTTTTTTACTTCTTTTTATCAGTTCGCTGATTTTCGCGCAGCAAACGACTTTCAAATTTGATTTTGGGGGTCACAGAACTGAAAAAGGATTCATTCCGATTAGTCCGGATTCACGATTTGACCCAAAAACAGGATACGGATTTATGGATGTATCCGGTCTTGAATCTGTTGACCGCGGGGGAAATGCATTGACAGGAGATTTTATAACCGGCAAAAAACCTTTTTATTTTTCAGTAGTGCTTCCCGAAGGAAATTATGATATTAAACTGAACCTCGGAGATCCCAAAGGCACTTCCGAAACAACAGTTAGGGTCGAAAATCGCAGGTTGATGTTGAATGATATTAAAACAAAAGCAGGTGAAGTGGTAGAAAAAACAATCACCGTGCACGTAAAAGACAGCATCCTCAGAAATCAGAATGGAGAAAAAATCGGAGTTGTCAAATTAAAGCCGAGAGAAAAAAAATATTTACATTGGGACAGTATGCTGACGATCGAATTCAATGATAAAGCTCCTAAAGTATGCTCAGTAATGATTCAACCCAACAAGACCGCAAAAACAATCTATCTGACCGGCGATTCAACGGTTGTGGATGCGCAATATGAACCCTGGGCTTCCTGGGGGCAAATGCTGCCTTATTTTTTTGTTGCAAATGAAGTGGCGGTTGCCAATTACGCTGAAAGCGGCGAAACGTTGAAAGCATTTGAAGATCGTCATCGCATCGATAAAATCTGGAACAAATTAAGGCCCGGAGATTATCTGTTGATTCAGTTCGGACACAACGATCAGAAGTATGGAAACAGTACAAAATCGGGATATGGAAAAAGATTGAAAGAATGGATTCAAAGGGCAAAACAACTGGATGCGATTCCTGTTCTGGTGACCTCAATGAACCGCAGAGTTTTTGATGAAAACAATACAATAGTGAACACGTTGGATGATTTTCCTGATGCGATGAGACAAATTGCAAAAGAAGAAAAGGTTGATTTAATCGATCTGAATGCATTAAGCAAATCACTTTTTGAAGCCATGGGCCCGGAAGGCGCAAAAAAAGCGTTCGTATACTATCCCGCAGATTCTTATCCGAATCAGCCGGCAGCCCTGGCAGATGACACCCATTTCAACCCTTATGGAGCGTACGAACTGGCAAAATGTGTTGTAAAATCTATTGTTGGTCAAAACCTGTCTCTGAAGAAATACATTTCAAAAAATTATAAGAATTTTAATCCAGATAAACCTGATGATGCTGAAAAATTTCATTGGCCGGAATCTGTTTTTATGGAAGCTTTAAAACCTGATGGAAATTAAACCATGTGCACCTGGCAGGAGAACCACGAAGTGGTTCAATATAAATAAGCCCCGGGCGAAACCCGCGGTGTATAGGAATAACACCGGGCAAAAATCCGGTAAAATACAAATCGAAGATCATTCGTTTTAAAATCGTCGTTCAAAATGAAAATTAAAAATATAGTCACACTCAGCGTTCTCTGTTTTGCCATCGGAAACCTTTCCGCTCAAAATCCGTGGCCGAAATCCACCAACACCGCCCAGCCGTGGACACGCTGGTGGTGGATGGGAAGTGCTGTTGACGAAAAAGGTCTGGATAAACAACTGACCGCACTTTCCGGGGCAGGCTTCGGAGGGGTGGAAATTGTTCCGATTTACGGAGCAAAAGGTTATGAAAACCGATACCTCAGCTATCTTTCCCCTGAATGGATGAAGATGCTTCAGTATACCACGGCTAAAGCCAAAAATCTGAACATGGGCGTGGATATGTCTGTAGGTACAGGTTGGCCGATCGGAGGTCCACAAGTAAATGAACAGGACGCGGCTACAAAAATGACCGTTCAGCAGTATACCCTATCAACAGGCCAAAAATTAACGGAAAAAATAGTACTGAAAGACGAAAAACAAAAGAATTTAAAAAACGTAAAACTGGATATTGTAACCGCCTATAATGAGAAAAATGAAGCTTTGGTTTTAACGGATCAAGTTTCTGTTGACGGTTCTCTCCAGTGGAAGCCGGACACGGGCACATGGACCATTTATGCAGTTTTTACAGGTAAAACATTACAAAAAGTAAAACGGGCCGCTCCCGGCGGAGAGGGATATACCCTTGATCATTTCTCGCCTGAAGCCACCAAAGATTATCTGAAAACTTTTGATAAAGCACTCGGAAACTCAAACTACGGAATCCGTTCATTTTTCAACGACAGCTATGAAGTCTATAATGCAGACTGGACTCCCGGTTTTAAAGAAGAATTCAGGAAGAGGAGAGGATATGACCTGAGTCCGTACATCAGATATCTGCTGACTAATGACGATCATGAAACAACCAGGAGAATAAAATCCGATTATCGCGAGACCATGAGCGAGCTGATTCTGAATAACTTTACCGTTAATTTTACCAAATGGGCCCATTCTAAAAATTCAAAAAATACCAATCAGGCACATGGTTCACCGGGAAATCTGCTGGATTTATATGCTGCCGTCGATATTCCTGAATCCGAAACGTTCGGAAGTACGGTTTTTGATATTCCGGGACTTAAAAGAGACAGCGCAGACATCCAGAAATCCGATACTCCGGATATCAATATGCTGAAATTCGCTTCATCAGCGGCCAATATCACCGGAAAACCATTAATTTCAAACGAGACATTCACCTGGCTTACAGAACACTTTAAAACCTCGTGGTCACAGGCAAAACCAGAAGTGGAGCAGGTTTTTTTATCAGGAATCAATCATGTCTTCTATCACGGGACGACGTATACACCCGCTGATGTACCGTTTCCGGGATGGCTGTTTTATGCTTCCGTAAATTTCGTTCCCGAAAACAGTCTATGGCCCCATTTGAAAGGTCTCAACTCTTATATTGAAAGAACGCAGTCTGTTCTGCAAAACAGTAAATCAGACAATGAGATCCTGATGTACTGGCCTGTTTATGACCAGTGGGCAAGTCCGAAAGGAAAAGATATGGCTTTTAAAATTCACAATATCGAAAAGTGGCTGCATCCGACTCCATTCTATGAAAACCTGACGAAATTAGGAAAAACAGGCTATTCTATCGATATGATTTCAGATCACATGATTTCTGAATCCGGGGTTGAAAGCCAGAAAATCAACACGGCGAAAGGGGTTTCATATCAGGTTTTAATTATTCCTGAACTTACCTATTTCCCGGATTCCACTTTGCGTGATATTCTAAAATTAGCTGAAAAAGGTGCTACAGTCATCTTTCAGAATGAGCCGAAAGATATTCCGGGATATTTCGAAGCAGAGAAAAAAAGAAATCACATGAAATCTTTATGGCATTCGATTCCTTTTATCCAACAAGGAAATTTAAAAGCGGCAACATTCGGAAAAGGAAAAATCGTTTTGAGTTCAGATGTTGAAAAAGGACTGGAATATGTAAAGATAGAAAGAGAAAGACTAACAGATACCGGACTGAAATTTATCAGGAGGCAGTTTGAGGACGGAAAATACTATTATATCGTCAATCATACTTCAAAAGACATTAACCAATTAATTCCACTAAATTTTACAGGAAAGCAGGCTATCCTGATGAATCCTGAGAACGGAGATTCCGGCACGGCGGAAGTTAGAGGAAATACCATCAGGCTTCAGTTGAAATCGGGAGAATCTGTGATCGTAAAAGTTTCAGAAAACAGGGACTCTGCCATTCCAAAATGGAAATACCTGGAAAAAACAGGCAAACCGGTGATATTAAACCAACTCTGGCAGCTCACCTTTAAAGAAGGCGGTCCGGAAATTCCGAAATCCCGCACTTTAAAGAAGCCTGAGCCCTGGACAAATTTCCCCGATGATTTATCAGCGCAAAGCTTTTCCGGAACAGGAACCTACTCATCAACAATCAGTATAAAAAATAAGAATGCGGATGATTATACTTTAAAATTTGATAAAGTATATGAGAGTGCGAAAGTGATAATTAATGGACAGGATGCTGGGATTGTCTGGAGTATTCCGTTTGAATTGAGTATCGGAAAATATCTGAAAAAAGGAAAAAATACCATTCAGGTTGAAGTCTGTAATCTCATGGCAAACAGAATCCGGTACATGGATCAGCATAAGATCCAGTGGAGGAACTATCACGAAATTAACTTTGTTAATATCGATTATAAGCCTTTTGATGCATCCAACTGGAAAGTACAGCCTTCAGGATTGGATGGTGAAATCCGGATAATACCAATCTATTATTCAAAATAATAATAATGCGTCACCGTGTAAGGCTGAGCTTTTCGAAGCCTTAGTAAAAATACAAGCATAATAAAAAAATATACTCTTTAAAAAGAATATTCGCAGCCTACGTTTAAGAAAATAGTCAGTTAAAAGAAATAAATAAGATATGAAACAATACCTGTTAAAAATATTCACAGCAGGAATGCTGATAACATTCGGAGTATCCAATGCCCAAAATAAGCCAAAAGTCGTTTTAGATCATTTTTTCAACAAGGAAAAAAAGGAAAACAAGGAAACCAAAGTGCTGGAACCGTGGCATTACACGTGGAACGACACCAGCAACGGCGGCTTTTCTTTACTGGGGGAAATCTTCACAAAGCAAGGTGCCGAAATCAGCATGCTGACAAAAGCTCCTTCAAAAAAAGACTTAAAAAATGCGAATATTTACATCATTGTTGATGCGGATACAGACAAGGAAGCTTATGGCAGCAAAGCGAATCTGATCGATCCGACAACGATCGGAAATCTGGAAGAATGGGTGAAAAAAGGAGGTGTCCTGGTCCTGATGAGCAATGATAACGGCAACTCCGAATTCGAACATTTTAATAAGCTCGCCGAAAAATTCGGAATCCACTTTAATGACGACAGCATCAACCGGGTAAAAGGCCGGGAATTCGAACAGGGTAAGGTAATGGTTGAAGAAGGAAATCCTGTGTTTTCAGCTCAGAAATTATACATGAAAGAAGTAAGCACCATTGAAACACAGTCTCCGGCAAGAGCTTTTTTATCGGCAGAGGGCAGAAATATCGGAGCTGTTGCAAAAGTAGGAAAAGGTACCGTCTTCGCATTAGGAGACCCGTGGTGTTACAACGAATATATCGACGGAAAAAAATTACCCGCTGATTTTACCAATTACCAGGGAACCGAAGAATGGGTCAAGTGGTTGTTAAAACAGGTAAAATAAATAAGAAACGCGCAATCGATTGAATATTTGTTGAAAATTTAATTAAAATGCAGTTTTCATCGACATTGATTTTAGGATTCAACGTAAAATCCTTATCAAGGTTCAAAACCTTGACAAGGATTGCAATCAACAGGAACTGGCTTTAGCCCTTTTAAGAAAGATGAGATCCAAATTCGGCTTTAGGCAAAGTATAAAAATAACAGTTATTAAGGTAGAATTATGAAAAGCAAATACGTTTTTATTACCACGGCGATCCTTCTTTCGCCAACCGTTTTTGGTCAAAGACAGATGGAATATCTCAAGAGAGGCGTTGTTGCAATACCTGCAGAATCAGGTGTTTTCGTAAGCTGGCGTCTTTTGGGAACAGAAGCCCGGAATACGCAGTTTGATGTATACCGCACGGAAAATAATTCTACTGTAAAATTGAATTCAAAGCCATTGCTTAACGAAACCAATTTTTTGGATAAAAGCGCAGACAAAGCAAAAAATTACATCTATTTTATTAAATCCGATACCCGGGATCAGAGCGTTGACCGTGATTCTTCCCAATATACAGCCAATCAGAAACCCTATTTTTCAATCCCTCTGAAAACACCACCAGGGTATACACCAAATGATGTTTCAGTTGCCGATCTTGATGGTGACGGGGATTATGAAATCATCCTTCACCAAACAGGAAAGTCTCATGACAACAGTCAGAAAGGCATGACCGATCCTCCGATTATTCAGGCTTACAAGATGAACGGAACGTTTCTGTGGGAAATTAATTTAGGAAGAAATATCAGGGAAGGAGCCCATTATACACAATTTTTGGTCTATGATCTGGATCAGGACGGAAAAGCCGAAGTAGTGATGAAAACGGCAGATGGAAGCAGGGATGGAAAGGGTAAAATAATAGGGGATGCCACAAAAAATTATGTAAATGAGAACGGGCTGATCCTCTCAGGCCCGGAATATCTCACGGTTTTTGACGGACAAACCGGAGCGGAAATCAATACGGTAAATTATCAGGTTCCAAGATTTGCAGGCAGCTTAAATCCAACGAATGAACAAATGACGGAAACCTGGGGAGATGCCAAAGGAAACCGGATCGACCGTTTTTTGGGGGCTGTGGCTTACCTGGAGGGAAAAACGCCCAGTGTAATTATGTCCAGAGGCTACTACACCAGAACCGCCATTGCGGCCTGGGATTTTAAAGATAAAAAGCTCAGCCTCCGATGGTTATTCGATACCGAAAGTTCAGAAGAAAATAAAAAGTACAGAGGACAGGGCAATCATAACCTGAGTATTGCTGATGTCGATAACGACGGAAAAGACGAAATTGTATTCGGTGCCATGACGGTAGATGATGACGGAAAAATACTGAACAGTACAGGGTACGGCCACGGCGATGCGCTGCATGTAGGAGATCTCGACCCTTCCAATCCGGGATTGGAAATTTTTGATATTCAGGAAAGGTTTGATGATGCAGGAGCCCATTTCAGGGATGGGAAAAGCGGAAAAGTATTATGGAAATTACCCTCCCTGGAATACAGCTCAAAAAGCAAATTTCAGGGTCCGGGAAGAGGCTTGTCTCTAAATATAGATCCTCGCTATGAAGGTTCAGAATGTTGGGCCGCGGGAGCCGGGATCAAAGGACTTTACGATGCCAAAGGGAATAAAATAAGCGATAAAAGTCCGGCCTGCAATATGGGAATTTACTGGGATGGAGACTTTTTAAGTGAAATTCTGGATGGAACGTCTGTTTCAAAGTGGGACTGGAAAAACTCGAAATCAACCCTTATTTTTGATGCTAAAGATTTTAATTGTGAATCCAATAACGGAACAAAAAAAAACCCGTCTCTGGTAGCCGATTTATTTGGAGACTGGCGTGAAGAGCTTATTTACAGAACATCGGATAATCAGGAACTTCGTATTTTCAGTTCTGCAATACCTACGAAACACCGCTTGTATACCTTAATGCACAATCCCCAATACCGATTGAGTATTGTCTGGCAAAATGTAGGATACAATCAGCCACCGCACACCGATTATTATCTGGATGAATCGGTGAAAGAAGTTCCAAAACCACCTATTTTCACCATAAATCCTGAAAAATAAATATGAAAATTAAAATTGCTTTTCCGCTTGTAATTCTGATTCTGTTTTTTGGAGTTTCATTTCAAAAACCTCAGCATAAACCTGTCCTCTACATGATCGGAGATTCTACGATGCAGAACGGTTCAGGAAAAGGATCAGATTCGCTCTGGGGCTGGGGAAGTTTTATCGGTTTATATATAAATTCAGATAAAATCGACATCCGGAATCACGCGAAAGGCGGAAGAAGCAGCCGGACATTTTTAACGGAAGGCCGGTGGGATTCGATTATGAAAACCCTTAGAAAAGGGGATTACGTCCTGATGCAGTTCGGCCATAATGACGGGGGAGAACTTGCAGATACATTGAGAGCGAGAGGTTCGATCAAAGGCATTGGGGAAGAAACAAAAGAGATATATAACCCGATCCGGAAAATAAATGAAACAGTGTATACCTATGGGCATTACATGAGAAAATATGTTAATGACACGAAAGCCAAAGGAGCGATTCCCATCATTCTTTCTCCGGTTCCGAGAAATAATTTTAATAAAGACGGGAAGATTGAAAAGGATAAGTACGGCGTTTGGGCAAATGAAGTTTCAAAACAGACCGGAGCTTATTTTATTGATTTAAATCCGACGGTCATCAAAAAATATGAAGATATGGGTCCTGAAAAAGTAAAAGAATTCTTCCCGAAAGATCATACGCATACCAACAGACAGGGAGCGGTTCTCAATGCAGAGTCCGTCATAAAAGGAATCAGAACACTGAAAAGTTGCGGACTGAGAAAATATATTAAATAAGCGTGTATAATATAACGTTAATTCCAGCAGAAAATAAAAAAATTAAATATTTACGAATGAAAAAACTATTAATAGCCAGCTTTTTTGCTCTAATGATAGGAAGTGCTTCTTCCTGCTCGGCTCAAAAACAAAAAACGGCGCTTCCGGATAAAAAGGAAGTCCTAGAAGCAGCAGAACGGACGAACCGTTATTTTATGAATAAATGGCCGGACGCAGGAAAAGAAATCGTAGGAAAGAAAGTGTGGCCCAGTAATCTGTGGACCCGTGCAGTCTATTATGAAGGATTAATGGCTTTGTATAAAGTAGATCCTAAAAAAGAATACTACGACTATGCCATGGAGTGGTCGCAAAAGCATAACTGGGATATGATGCGTGGTACTTATACCCGGAACGCCGATCACCAAGCCTGCGGACAGACGTATATTGACCTGTATGAAATAGACGGTAAAAAGAATCCGGAGCGGATAAAATTCGTGAAGGCCTCGGTAGACAGCATGATGGCTACCACAAAGGTAGATGACTGGTGGTGGATTGATGCGTTGCAGATGAGCATGCCTATTTTTTCCAAGCTGGGAAGAATTACCGGTGATAAAAAGTATTTCGACAGAAATTATGAAATGTATGCATACACCAAGTACAAACATGGCGGAAATGGGCTGTATAATGCGAAAGACAAGCTTTGGTGGCGGGATAAAAGCTTCGTGCCGCCATATAAAGAGCCGAATGGTGAAGACTGCTACTGGAGCCGTGGGAATGGCTGGGTTGTAGCAGCCCTAGCACGTACATTAGATGATACTCCGAAATCAGATCCTCACTATAAAGAATATCTTCAGGATTATAAAGATCTGCTGTCGGCACTGCTTCCGATCCAGAGAGAAGATGGTTTCTGGAACGTAAGTTTACACGATCCAACCAATTTTGGCGGAAAAGAAACCACGGGAACGGCTTTATTTGTATACGGAATGGCGTACGGGATTAATAAAGGTCTGGTTGATAAAAAAACATATTTACCGGTTGTAATCAAAGCATGGAATGCTATTGTAAAAGATTCCGTTCAGCCAAATGGCTTTTTGGGTTGGGTTCAGGGTACAGGAAAAGAACCCAAAGACGGCCAGCCACTTTCGGTTAACAAAGAACCTGATTTTGAAGATTATGGCCTGGGTTGCGTTTTGCTTGCTGCAAGCGAGGTCTATCAGTTAAAATAAATAATAAAAATCTGTTTGGTTCTATAAAAGATAATCTGTGAATTCAAATAGGATAGAATAAATCATCGATCTGATACTTCAAACCTAACGGGTTTCTAAAACCCGTTAGGTTTTTTAATTACCCATATTTTACAGGGAGAGGCTGAAGGCCGACTAATTATATTTAACTCATAAGGCTTTAGCCAAACATACAAGCGGCTCAATCATTCCTCGTTTATTAAATCTTGAGATAAATAATGCTCTTCAAACCTAACAGGTTTCTAAAACCCGTTAGGTTTTTTTATAATTTCATGTCGTAACCCGGTTTTTATAAGGACAGACTATGAAAAATGTAAATTATTTTCTAAACAATTGTTCTGAAAACGAATATTTACGCTCACGAAAATCCTTTCAATAAAATTTAGAATACTGAAAATCTTTACATTAAAAAACTGACCAACTCGAAATAAAAATTATTTATCTGATTTTACCGATATCCGGAAAAAACCTTAGTTTTATTACCGAAATGAACAAAATAAAATATTGGGCATGACACTACAAGATGCGCAATCGATTCCATAGTGTTAATTTTCAAATTCAATCATAAGACAAAAGTATGAACGCATTATTAGGAGTTTTTTTCCATTTCCTAGGAGGTTTTTCCTCGGGAAGTTTTTATCTGCCATATAAAAAAGTTAAAGGCTGGTCTTGGGAAACCTATTGGCTGATCGGAGGGATTGTTTCCTGGATTATTGTACCGCCATTGGCTGCCTTTTTAACGATCCCGAATTTCTGGGAAATTATTCAGAACGAAAGCTCATCGATATTAGGACTTACATTTTTGTTTGGTGCATTGTGGGGAATCGGAGGTTTCACCTATGGTTTGGGCGTTCGGTATCTCGGTGTGGCATTGGGGAGCAGTATTATTCTGGGACTTTGTATGGTGTTCGGATCCCTGGTACCCTCCATCTACTACGAATTTTCTCCGCAATCAGGAAAAGACAATATCGGCCTGATGTTTTCCAGCCAATGGGGACAGTTTGTTCTACTGGGACTTCTCGTCTGTGTGATCGGAATTGTCATCAGTGGAAAAGCAGGTATGATGAAGGAAAAAGAATTGAAGACCAATTCTTTGGATCCCCACGGAACACAGGTGAAAACAGAATATAAATTCGGTTTAGGATTAATAGTTTCTATCATTTCAGGTGTTTTGAGTGCCTGTTTCAATTTCGGACTGGAAGCCGGAAAACCTATGGCTGCAGTAGCCAATGAAGCGTGGAAGCTGACGCACACGGGACAGGGAGAATTTCTTTTTCAGAATAATGTTACCTATGTCGTAGTCCTATGGGGCGGAATGGCAACCAACCTCATCGGCTGTCTCTATCTCTCAGTGAAAAACAAGTCGTACACCGATTATAAGAAAAAAAATGTTCCCGTATTCGCTAATATTATTTTCTGTGTGTTGGCCGGAACGATGTGGTTTTTACAGTTTTTCTTCTATGGCATGGGAGAAAGTAAAATGGGAAATGGGCCAAGCTCATGGATACTGCACATGGCATTTATTATATTAATCGCCAATTTGTGGGGCGTTATTATCAAAGAATGGAAAGGCGTTTCGAAAAAAACTATTTCTACCATTGTCGTAGGGATGGCCGTGATGTTTATTTCTATTCTGATCGTAGGGTATGGAAACTCGCTCCGATAGAAATTCACATTTATTCATTCATATAGTTTCAGAGTTAGAATTTTAACTCACCCAAAGGCGCTGATCTTTTTCAGTGGCCTTTTTTGTATTAATAAGGAAATGAGCTTTTCCTTGATTTTTAATAAATCAAAAATAATATCCTAAAATTAGAGTTATTTTTATTTTTTATTTCAAATATGTTCTCTATTTATGTTAAATTATGAATATTCATAGGCAGGATATTGCAGGATGCCGGAATTTCTTTAACAGTGTACATTGGCTCCATAATAATCGAATGTTACTAAAACTTAATATATGTCTTTAAAAATTACAAATAGGAATTTAAAGCCATTAATTGCCCCTTTATTTCTGCTTGCATCTGGTTTTGTCTTTGGACAAACACAAATTAAAGATACTGCAAAAACAGGAACGAAAGAGATCGATGAGGTGGTGGTTATCGGCTATGGGAAAGTAAAGAAATCTGATCTTACAGGTTCCGTATCTTCCGTTTCTGCAAAAGAACTGGCTGCCACACCGGCGATGAATGCTTTGCAGGCATTACAGGGAAGGGCGGCAGGTCTGAATATCGTTACGGCAGGCGGTGCTCCCGGAGCTACGGCAAACGTCACGGTAAGGGGAGGCTCTTCCATTACCCAGAGTTCGGATCCGCTTTATATTGTAGATGGTTTCCAGCTGGATAACGCATTGAATGTAATTAATCCCAACGATATTGAAAGTATCGATATTCTCAAAGGTGCTTCCGCCATTGCCATTTACGGAGCCCGTGGCTCAAACGGAATTATTGTAATTAAAACCAAAAGCGGGAAAAAAGGAAGAACGATTATCAATTACAATACTTTCATGTCATTCGACATGCTTTCCAAAAAACTGGATATGGTTTCCAATTCAGAACAGTTTGTAAAATACCAGTACGAGCTGGCACAGCTGCAGGGAAAAACAACACAGTGGAGTAACGCTTTTGATAATAGCCTGGGAACGGATACCCCGGGATTCTATGCAGGAGCATACCAGAGAATAGCAGACCGCTACGGATCCGCGTATGCCTTAGACTGGCAGGAACAGATGCTGGGCGGAACCGGGGTAACGCAGAATCACAACGTTAATGTCTCTGCAGGAAATGACAAGACACAGGCATTCATCAGTTATAACTATAATAAGCAGGAAGGACTTCTCCAGAATTACAGCGAAACAAGAAACTCATTACGTGCCAATATCAATTCAGAATTATATAAAGGCGTAAGAGTGGACTTCAATACCATGTTTACCAATAATTCTGTAAACGGCGGAGGGTCTTATTCCGGAATGAAAAAGATCCTTCTTCAGCCTATTAACGGGGGAACACTATTTACACAGGATCAACTGTTCAATACGCAGACCTTTCCTGATTATTCAGCCCTGGATTCCGGATTTGACACAGAAAATCCATTCATAGAAACCCAGGCGTCAACATCCAACAAACGCACCCGGACATTCGTAGCCAATGCAGGGATCGAATTTGATTTCCTGAAAAACTTTACCTGGAGAACAGCTGGACAGTACAGCTGGATCAACAGCAAGTCTACTTCATTTTCAGACCAGAATTCAAGAGCCTTCCTTACGGATCCTGTAAATACAGGAATCAACGGGAATATCGCGAATGCAGAAACGTTCCGATATCAGATTACCAATACATTAACGTACAATAAAACGTTCGGGGAAAAACATAAAGTAAATGCTCTACTCGGAAACGAAATATGGTACGAAGAGTCAGAAGGAAGCAGCATGAGACTTACCCGATTTCCTTATCCTAACTTCGGACTGGATGATATCGGAAATGCTACCGTTGCCGATAAAAATACAGACCGATCCAGCAACAGCTTGCTTTCCTATTTTGCCCGTGCCAATTATAACTATGACAACCGTTATTTAATTACGGCAACCATACGTGCGGACGGTTCTTCAAAATTTGCAGAAGGCTCACGCTGGGGATACTTTCCGTCAGTCTCAGGAGCATGGCGTGTTTCACAGGAAAGTTTCTGGCAGGATCACACGATCAATAAAATTGTCAATGATTTTAAATTCAGGATAGAGTACGGGGTTACGGGAAACAATGGGGTTTCGAATAATTTATGGAGAACCAATGTTTTGCTTACCGATTATCCGATGAATAATACACAGGGACTGCCTGCCTACGTTACCGGTACAAACTGGGGAAATCGTGATCTTCAGTGGGAAGAGCTAAGAACCACCAATATCGGGGTAGACCTCGCATTTTTTAACAACAGGATCAAGCTGACTTCCGAATGGTATAACAACAACGTCAGCAAAATGCTGTTTGAAAGTCTTCTTCCTGTTTCTACAGGATATTCGAGACAATACCAGAATATCGGTTCTATGAGAAACAGAGGGATGGAATTTACGCTGAATACGGTAAATATCAAATCCGAAAATTTCAGGTGGACGACCGATCTCAATATCTCATTCAACAAATCTAAAGTTCTGTCTCTTGAAAACGGACAGCTGAATAAAACATTCAGTGTCGGAGGAAGCAGGACGGGAATGGTAACGTATTATGCGACCGTAGGACAGGAATTGGGAGATATGTACGGATATGTTTATCAGGGCGTGTACACTACAGATGATTTCACCCAGAATCCGGACGGATCATTAAGTTTAAAAGCAGGGGTTGTAAAACCTTCTTCGGGAACTCCAAAACCCGGGGACATGAAATTTGCTGCTGACAATGAAGGGGGAGATCAATTCACCAGAAAAATGCAGAAAATAGGAAACGGAACTCCCGATTTTTTCGGAGGAATCAGCAATAATTTCTCTTACAAAGGTTTTGATCTAGCCGTATTTATGAAGTTCAGCGTGGGTAATGATATTTATAATGCTACCAAGCAAAGTTTAAGTCCGTACGCCATGTTCCAGAATGTACCATCAGAATTCGGAAACAATTACTATCATTTAATAGATCCGAATACCGGGCAGGCCACTACAAATCTGGTAAGATTAAAAGAATTAAATCCAAACGAAGGGTCAAGCCTCTGGAGTTTAAGCAATACCAATACGACGAATATCGCTTATCCTTCATCATATTATGTAGAAGACGGCTCTTTTCTGAGGATTTCACAGGTAACCCTGGGATATTCTCTTCCTAAAGACTTTTTAAATAAAGTAATGCTAACCAACGCGCGTATTTATTTTACAGTCAACAATTTAGCAACCATTACGGGATATTCAGGGTATGATCCGGAAGTTACGGCTGCAAGCGGTGTAACGGTAACTCCCGGGTACGACAGCTCTACTTTTCCCCGCTCAAGAAGCTATGTGCTTGGTCTTAACTTAACTTTTTAATACCTAATTATTTAAATCATGAAAAATATATATATAACTTCCGGGTTTTTAAGAAAATTAGTCATCATTCCCTCGGTTTTTGTTGCCGTCTCAATGATGAATTCATGCAGCGAAGATTTTCTGGATCAGCCTGCTTACAATTCATTAGATACAGAATCGGTATTTAATAATATAGATACGGCAGAGATGTTTGTTCTGGGCTGCTACAGAGGTCTGGTTCCGACGGAAATGTACTATCAGCTGGGCGCAGGGGATACCGTTATTCACTCTTCAGAAGACGGATCAACGAACAATTCGAAATACAATATCTGTAACTATCAGTATGATGCTTACACTCCCAATACGGTAACCGGGATCTATTCAGCCATGTATGCGGTGATCGAAAGAACCAATATTGCAGTCAGCGGACTGAGCAAAATGGAAGCAAGCACTAAACGTGATATTTTATTAGCTGAAGTAAAAGCGATTCGTGCTTTCTGTTATTATAATTTAATTCGTGTTTACGGAGATGTGCCGGCAGTATTCAAGCCATTGGACGAAATGGATCCGAATGATCCTGCTACACTTTATCCTAAACGTGCGTCAAGAGACGAGATCTACGACCGGATCATTGCTGATCTTCAGGAATCAGCAGCCACCTTACCTAATTTCTCGCAAAGCGGATATGCTACTACAGAACGTTTAGCCAAACAGTCCGCCAATGCATTGCTGGCAAGGATTGCTCTGTACGCAGCAGGATATTCTCTTCGCTGGGACCTTAATACCGGCAGCGGTGCGATGATGTCCCGCCGCAATGATAATGCAAGAGTTCAGCAATTATATCAGATTGCAGATAATGCCTGTGGTGCTATCATTAACGGGGGAACCAACTCACTGGTTCAGGCGCAGGGCGGCAAAAGCGGCTTTGAGGCCCTGTGGTACAATTTCTGTCAGAGAAAATTTCCGGTGACCAATTCAGAGATCATGTGGCAGATTGCGGAGTACGGAGCCAATACCAACTCTGCCTTCGGCGTATATGCGCATGAGGGTTCCCGTGGAGGAACGTACGGATCGAGGAAAGCACTTCAGTTTGTACTTCCTACCTACTATTTATCTTTCAATCAGGGAGATACCCGTAGAGATGTTTCGTGTACTTCTTACAGCGTCTATTTCCTGAACACAGGCAACGCAAGTGATACCTGGGTAAATGCCGGAACCACTTTTTCGTGTATTATGGCCGGAAAATTCAGGATGGGATGGTGTGTTGCCCCTCAGGCAGCCGATGCCCGTAATCTGAATATTCCTATCTTGAGATATGCAGATGTTTTATTAATGTATGCGGAAACTCAGAACTATTTGAACGGAGGACCAACCGCGGCAGGAACCGCAGCACTTATGCAGGTAAGAAACCGTGCAGGAATCGGATCTCTGGCAGTTCCGTCTGGACAGCAGGCCTTTGAAGCAGCTCTTGTTCAGGAGCGTAAATGGGAATTTGCCGGAGAATTTAATCTCCGTACAGATTTGATCAGAATGAATCGTCTGGCCAGTGAAATCAATGCCACGAAGCAGGCCATGAAAAACTTATCAAACAAAACCGGACCATATGCCAACACCCCTGTTTACCGTCTTTATAAACTCGAAAAGAATGCACAAATTTATGGAGATCCGTACTTGGCATTAAAATATATCGACATTACAAATCCTACGGAAATTGCAACGATCCTGAGTGTTCCTGTTAATGGAAATGCTGCAGCTTTACAGACCTATCAGGCCGCTTTGGCAAATATTGTGACCGCGCACGGACAGACGGTATCTGCGGGTGACAAATGGTATCCTACGAATATGTTCCAGGCCTATACCAGCACCTTCAACGGCAATGCAAGAAAAGCAGCAGGGTTTTTAGCAGGGTTTAATCAGTTGCAGATCGGAAATATTATTTACACCAAGCCCACAGGTTCCGCAGAAAACGGAGGAACATATCCGAACTGGATAGAAGGTGGAGGAGATGGCCTTTTCTATGGGTTTGTACCCAATAAAACAGAGTTGCTGCCTTTCGCCGCTGCTTCCGCAGGACACCCATTGGTTGATAATCCGAATCTGACTCAGCTTCCGGGGTACTAATTGATGTAAGAAATAAGATTCATCAATCCTGCTTCGTCATCCAACAGATCTGTAAAAATAGGATCGGGAACCGACGGAATGTTGTTCTGACCAGGACCGATGAAAGGAACCATCTATAACGAAGTTAAATATTGAGAAACTTAAGCCTGATGTACAGATATCATTAAATGAAGCAATTTTAATGTTTACGTAATGCTTATTTTTAAATACTTTAAGGCTCAGTTTACAAAAATATCCAATCATAAAATATTAACCATGAATAATTCCAATCAGATTGATATAAATATAAATTACCATAAAAAAATCAAACGTTAATTTATCTTTAAATTCAGTATTTAGCAGTATAGTACGGGATGCTGTAAAAAATATAACAGTCTAATTTTGGGATACAATTTAGAAATATAAGACAAACAATGGAAAAAGTAAAAACATTCAAATACGTAGACTATCTATGGGATGAAAACAAAGCATCGGCTTTAGGAAACGATCAGGTTGCTTTATTTTTATACCGCTCAAATATTCTCGGGGAAGACTTAAGAATCACCAATTACGGAGGAGGAAATACCAGTTGTAAAACTATCGAAAAAGACCCTTTAACCAACGAAGAAGTGGAGGTAATGTGGGTGAAAGGTTCAGGAGGTGATATCGGAACACTGACAAGAAAAGGCATCGCAGGATTATATACAGAAAGACTACGGAATTTAAAAAATGTTTACCAGGGATTAGAAGATGAAGACAGAATGGTAGGTTTGTTCAATCACTGTATTTTTGATCTGGAAAGCAAAGCACCTTCTATCGATACGCCTCTTCACGGACTTCTTCCATTCAAACATATCGATCACCTTCACCCGGATGCTTTGATAGCTGTAGCTGCCGCAAAAGACAGTGAAAAAATTACCAAAGAAATCTGGGGAGAGACGATGGGCTGGGTGCCATGGCAACGTCCGGGTTTCGATTTAGGACTACAGTTAGAAAAATGTCTGAACGATAATCCGGGAATCCGCGGAATTGTTCTGGGAAGTCACGGGTTATTCACCTGGGGAGATACTTCGTACGAATGTTATATCAACAGCCTTGAAGTTATCGAAATGGCTTCTGAATATATTGCCAGTAAAATAGAAGAAAACGGACAGGTGTTCGGAGGACAGAAAGTTGAAGCCCTGCATACTGTTGACCGCAAAATCAAAGCTGCACAGATCATGCCTCTACTGCGTGGTCTTGCATCTTCAGAAAGCAGAATGGTAGGGCATTTCACAGATAGTGATACCGTGCTGGAATATATTAACAGTAATGACCTGGAACGTCTGGCGCCTATGGGAACGTCTTGCCCGGACCACTTTTTACGGACAAAAATCCAGCCGCTGATTTTAAGTCTTTCCCCTAACGAAGACCTGTCAGACTCTGCATCTATTCTTGAAAAGCTGACGCCCCTGTTTGAAAAATACAGAGAAGAATACAAAGAATATTACGAAACATGCAAGCACCCGAACAGTCCCGCAATGCGTGATCCGAATCCGGTGATCATCATTTACCCAGGAGTAGGGATGTTCAGTTTCTCAAAAGATAAACAGACCACGCGTGTGGCCAGCGAGTTTTACGTTAATGCCATCAATGTAATGCGCGGCGCAGAAGCTATTTCTGAGTATACCTCTCTTCCGAGACAGGAAGCATTTGATATTGAATACTGGCTGCTTGAAGAAGCAAAACTCCAGAGAATGCCTAAAGAAAAGCCTCTTTCAAGAAAAATTGCTGTGGTTACAGGAGCCGGCGGTGGAATCGGACAGGCCATTGCTGATAAAATGGTTCAGGAAGGAGCTGTTGTAGTTTTTACAGACCTTAATCAGGAAGCACTGGAGTCTGTGACGGCAAAATACAGCAAAGATCAGGCAGTAGGGGTTCCTTGTGATGTGACCAGTGAGCAGGCGATTGCAAATGCCTTTAAAGAAACCGTTTTAGCTTTCGGAGGGGTAGATATTATCGTTCATTCTGCAGGACTGGCCATTTCGAAATCTCTGGAAGATACAACAACCAAAGACTGGGACCTGCTGGAAGACGTTTTGGTAAAAGGACAGTTCCTGATGATAAAAAACGGTGTTGAAATCATTAAGAAGCAAGGTTTAGGCGGAGATATCGTGAACATCGCCAGCAAAAACGGTCTGGTGGCCGGTCCCAACAACGTAGCCTATGGAACTGCAAAAGCAGCCCAGCAGCATATGACAAGATTACTGGCGGCGGAGCTGGCGGCGGATAAGATCCGTGTGAATGTCGTAAATCCTGACGGAGTAATTGTAGGCAGCAAAATATGGGAAGGTTCATGGGCAGAAGGCCGCGCTAAAGCAAACGGAATTTCTGTAGAAGAACTGCCTGCATTCTATGCAAAAAGAAATCTACTGAACGAAATTATTCTTCCTGAAGACATTGCCAACGGGGTGTTTGCATGCGTCGCTATTTTAGATAAAAGTACAGGAAACATCATTAATGTCGACGGAGGGATGGCCAATGCATTCCCAAGATAAAATCTCAATGCTGAAAAAGAATTATGATTAAATTGGAGGCTTAATGTCAATATTAAGCCTCCGATTAATAAGATAAACAGTCCGGAAAGGAAGCTACGGAGTGATGACCTATCAATAGTTCAAGATAAAAAACAATATTCCGGATAAACCCAATAAATCAGATCAAAAATCAAATCATGATTATAGGAAAAGATATTATAGAACAGTACAATAAAAATGAAGTTGAAAATTTTAATACCGATTTTGATTTTCTACAAAATAAATTAACAAAAACCGGAGCCAACGTTACCGAGATCGTGAATAAAATTGCTGATTTTCAGGTAGCTATTCCAAGTTGGGCATTAGGAGCCGGCGGAACCCGTTTCGGAAGATTTTCTTACGGTGGTGAACCTGCTTCTTTGGAACAGAAACTGGATGATATAGGGCTTATTCATCAACTTACCAATACGGCAGGAGCCGTTTCGTTACATATTCCCTGGGATATTCCCGGTGATGTGAGCGCCATTAAGGAAAAAGCAGCCTCCCACGGCCTCCTGTTTGATGCCATGAATTCCAATACGTTTCAGGACCAGCAGGGAGCAGAGCAATCTTATAAATTCGGTTCGCTGAATGCGGTGAATGAAGATTCCAGAGCCTATGCCGTAGAACACAATAAAGAAGTGATCAGAATCGGAAAAGAATTAGGTTCGAAAAGCTTAACGGTTTGGCTGGCAGACGGTGCAAGTTTTCCGGGACAGCTCAATTTCCAGACGGCTTTGTCAAAAACCGAACAGAGTTTAAAGGAAATCTATGCAGGAATGCCTGAAGACTGGAAATTATTCATCGAATATAAACCTTACGAGCCTAATTTTTATTCTACTACTATTCAGGATTGGGGCACCTCATTTATGCTGGCCAATGCCTGCGGGGAAAGAGCGTACACTTTGGTAGATTTAGGACATCATTTACCGAATGCCAATATAGAACAGATCGTTGCTACTTTAATGTATAAAGGAAAATTGGGTGGATTTCATTTCAATGACAGCAAATACGGAGATGATGATTTGACGGTAGGTTCCATGAAGCCATATGCTCTGTTCCTGATATTTAATGAACTGGTGTACGGAATTGAAAACAATCCCCAGAATCCTTATCCTGCCTGGATGATCGATGCAAGTCATAACATCAAAGATCCCCTGGAAGATTTGATCCAGTCGCTGGAAGCGATCTTACTTGCTTATGCTCAGGCACTTTTGGTAGACCAGAAAGCGTTGAAAGAGGCACAATTGAATAATGATGTGGTTCGTGCCCAGGAAATTTTGCAAAATGCGTACAGAACAGATGTTCGTCCATTGTTAAAAGCAGCACGATTACAAACAGGTGCAGCCCTGGATCCAATCGCAGCTTACAGAAGCTTTAAGGTAAGAGAAAATTTAATTTCTGAAAGAGGTTTAAAGGTGAAAGCAACCGGATTATAATCCTTTATAAAATGATAATTTCAACTTTCAGGTGCAATTGAAAGTTTAATTATAAGTATCCTTATATTTTTAATCATTAAGGTTGAAGGTGTTTAGATCATTAGGGTTTTAGGCAGCGATGTCTCGGAAATTAGTGGATTTTTTTCTTTATAAATTTTAATATCTGAACACTCCTTAATGGTGTGAAAAAAATATGGTAAACTGAATGTAAAATATAATTTTATGGTTTGTGTTATTAGTTAAGTGAAGACCTTTCCGAACATACAAACATACAGAGAAAACAATCTTTGCGGACTCTGCGTTATGATAAAAAATAAGCATATACAGACTGTTTCATCGCTTGTGAACTACGTTCGCAGACCTTCAGTCTGTTGGCAATGACAAAAAATAAATTCATCTCAAGAATGTCTAAAAAAAAGGTAACCATTGTATTTGATATTGGAAAAACCAATAAAAAATTCTTTTTGTTTAATAAGAATTATAAAGAAGTCGTTCGTGAATATACCGAATTACCGCTCACAACAGATGAAGATGGTTATCCCACAGAAGATCTCGTTGCCTTGCAAAACTGGATAAAAGATAATTTTAATGCAATTCTTGAAAACGAGAATTTTGAGGTAAAAGCAATCAATTTTTCCACGTATGGTGCAAGCTTCGTCCATCTTGATCAGAAAGGAAACGTTCTGACACCGTTGTACAACTATACCAAACCGATGGATCAGGAAATCCTGGATCTTTTTTATGAAAAACACGGCAGCAAAATGAAAATTGCCCGCGAAACAGCGTCTCCCCAGGCAGGAATGTTAAATTCAGGACTACAGCTGTTCTGGCTGAAATACAAACATCCGGAAACATTTAAAAAAATCCGTTACAGTCTTCATCTTCCTCATTACTTATCCTATCTGTTTACCGGGATCTGTGTATCGGAGTTTACCTCCATAGGCTGCCACACCAATTTATGGAATTATGATAAAAATGATTATCACGACTGGGTGTATGAAGAAGGTATTGACAGTCTGTTAGCTCCGATAGTTCCTACTTCGGCAAGTATGAATACTTCTTACAAAAACAGAAAAATTAAAATAGGGGTCGGCATTCACGACAGCTCCTCTGCGTTGTTACCCTATATTTTAAGCAAGAAAAATCCTTTTTTACTTTTGTCAACAGGAACATGGAGTATATCCCTGAATCCTTTTAATGATGAGAGCCTGACCGATGAAGATATCGAAAACAATTGTCTCAATTATATGCGAATCGATGGGAAACGGGTAAAAGCGTCCCGTTTTTTCATGGGAAATGAATATAAAATTCAGGTTGAAAAGCTGTGCGCCCATTATGGAAAAGAATATGGTTTCCACAGAGAAGTGCAGTTTGATCAGGAGTTGTATCTCCGCCTGATGAAGCATAAAGCCGTATATTTCCGTTTTGAAGGGATTATTCTGAAAAGAAAAATGATCAGCGAAACAGATTTAAATTCTTTTGCTACATTTGAGGAAGCATATCACCAGTTAATGATAGAATTAATGGATTTACAGATTCATACCGTTAAAAATGCAATTGGGAATTCGGAGATTAAAACCATTTATATCGATGGCGGATTTACAGATAACGACGTATTTATGAAGCTGATGTCTCATCATTTCCAGGATTACAGTGTGATGTCTACGCATTCTCCGCTGGGTTCTGCATTGGGCGCAGCCATGGTAATTTCGAATAAAGAGATAGACGAAACTTTTCTGCAGCAACATTATCAGATGAATTTGCTTCAACCTTTAATTTTTAATTATTAAATCATGTCATTTCCATTTGATACCCGTTACGCATCGCTTGAACTTCTCATTGAAAAAGCCAAAAAAAGAATGCCCCGTTTTGCCTTTGAATATCTTGATGGAGGCTGTAATGAAAACATCAACAGGGATCGTAATACAAGCGAACTGAGGGAAGTTCTGCTTCGTCCGCGTTACCTGAATAATTACGCTGAGTCGAGTATGGAAACCGAATTATTCGGGGTGAAATATTCTGCTCCCTTCGGCATTTCTCCTGTCGGCTTACAGGGGCTGATGTGGCCCAATGCTCCTGAGATCTTAGCAAAGGCAGCTTTTAAACATAATATTCCTTTTATATTAAGCACGGTAACGACGAGCAGTATAGAGAGAATTGCGGAATTAACAGAAGGAAAAGCATGGTATCAGTTATACCATCCAAGAGAAGAATGGCTGAGAGATGATATTTTAGACCGCTGTGAAGCTTCGGGATATGATGTCCTGGTCGTTTTGGCAGATGTTCCTACTTTCGGATACAGGGCTAAAGAAATAAGAAACGGATTGGCCATGCCTCCTCAACTGAATTTCCGGAATGTTTCCCAGGCTCTGGCGAAACCGGAATGGTGCCTTGAAATACTGAAACACGGAGTTCCTGCCTTTAAAACCATGGAAAAGTATATGGATAAGAATATGAATGTGAAACAATTGGGACAGTTCATGAACTCTACCTTTTCCGGGAGATTAAATCCGGACAGAATAAAAGCAATCCGCGATCGATGGAAAGGGAAGCTGGTTATCAAAGGAGTAGCTTCTGATGAAGATGCCGAAGAAGCGGTACGTTTAGGATTTGACGGGATGATTATTTCCAATCACGGGGGAAGGCAGCTTGACGCAGGAGAGTCTACCATTGCCGTTGTAAAAGAAATCAGCGACAAATATAAAAACCAGATCAAAATTATGATGGACAGCGGGGTAAGAACCGGTCCTGATGTAGCCCGTGCTTTGAGCTGTGGCGCTGAATTTACCTTTATGGGACGGACGTTTATGTATGCCGTCGGTGCCTTGGGTGAAAAAGGCGGTGATCACATCATTGAAATGCTTAAAATGCAGTTCAGACAGGTGATGGAACAGGTTTGCTGTGAAAAACCCGAGGATTTACAAAATTTCAGAGTAAAATAGTTTTCTTTGAGATGAAAGCCAGCTTGGTGAACTTTAAAATAAAAAAAATTAAAGAATAATTTTATCAATAGAAACGGGCTTCAGCCCGTTTTTTTATGACAATATTCGAATTGGCTTTAGCCAAACTTAAACAAAGTCTGAACAAAGATTTAATTTAAAAATTGTCTTATTATAAAGCAAAGAGTGATAAAGTCGCATATAAAGTCCGTTTCATTAGAATCAATATATTGATTTTTTTTTTGCTCATTAAATGATTATGCCTCAAAATAAGACTTTGCGTCAAATATATTTTAAACTTTCCATACAATAAACTCAAGTCATATATTAGGAATGGATATTGAGCATTTGGAAAAGGGCAGCTGAAATTATGATTTACGATTATTAAATACATCACATATAACATCAATAGGAACGGGCTTCAGCCCGTTTTTATTGCAAATTTACATTTGGCTTTAGCCAAAACTTAGGCAATCCTACACGAAGAGATTAAAGCTAGCCCGCGATTCCTATCGATGATAAAAGGTGGCTTAATTATTTCTTTTTCTCAGATTTTACGGCCTGTCTTGCCAATAATTTCCAATTGTTCTTCACTTTTGCCCATACCAGTAAAATATCCAATGTTACATCACCGGGAGCTTTTCCTGCATCAGCAGTGGCGGCATAAAAGTGTTGACGGACCACCGCTGTATTGCCGACAATATCAATCGTCTGATTGGTGATATCAATCGTTACAAAATCTGATTTTTTACTGGCCAGTTTTTCTACAAACTCTGTTGCATCATCAATATGACCTCCGGAATGCCCATAAGTAAGCTGTGGCAGAATAAGGCTTTCCAGAGCTGTTTTGTCACCACTGATCATAGCTAATCTCAGTTTCTCTGCTACGGCAGAAACGGCATCTTTTTCATTTGTTTTCTGGGCGGAAATAGCACCTACCATAAAAAAGCCCAGGGCAAATATTAATTTTTTAATCATAATGGGATATATAAAATTTTAATCAAAGTATTGTAATCGATTGCGCTATTCAAATACTAACTGAAAAAGGGTAGTCTCCTAAATGTCACTTAAAAAGTATTTGAAAAAATTGTATGAAACAGTTTTTTAATTAGTGAGTGAGTTACTTTGTTATGAGATACCTTCTGACAGAGTTTTAAATCTGTATCGGATCAGTCTATAAAGAATCCCTTTGGATAAATTTGAAAACATTGTTCACCGATTCTTTTTTATTTTTCAGGATCATGTAGGCCGCAGATTCTCCCATAGCTTTAAAATCTGTGGTGATCACGGTAATTCCAAGCAATTCTTTCAGGGGAGTCTCATTATAGGAAATAATTCCGATGTCCTTGCCCAGCTCCAGATTTTTCTGCCGGATCTGTTTCACCAGGTTCACCAGATCACGTTCACGGATGGTGATGAAAATGTCTCTGTCCTGCAGCTCCATATCGGGATAAATCTCATCCAGGATCTCAAAATCAAGTTTAAAGTCTGTACAGAATTTTTCGAAACCGCGGACAATACGGAAAGGGTAGGGATGAATGGACTTATCGGGATACACCAGAATGATCTTTTCGTATTTCTTAATTTTATCCAGTCCTTCCAGTAAAGCATTGTAAATGTCATGTTCAAAATCCTGGAAAATAGAACCGTAATCTCCGGAAATATTAGGTTTTGTATTGTCCAGCATCAGCAGTTTGTTTTTCGGAATCTTTTCAATCATTTCAATCACTTCCTGTGTTGAACTCGTGTGTTTTGACTGTTCGTCCCGGAAATGCGGCATAATCACATAATAATCAAATCCGCCAAGGTTCTTTTTAAGAGAATTGATAAAAAGTGTTTCATCACAATGATAGATATACATCTCTACATTACCTTTGGAACCGATTGCATTAACAAAATAATTATAGATCATCATTTTGTAAGTACTAGGCTTATTGATTAAAAAGAAGATATTGATGATGTCATTTTTATTGACCCTTGAAATATAATAGCCTTTCCCTTTTACAGACTCGATAATCTGTCTTTTCCGTAGCTCTTTGTAAGCTTTTTCAACGGTATCTCTCGACAGAAAGCATGATTCGCTCAACTCATTGATGGATGGGATTTTTTCTCCGATCTGGATTTCTCCGCCATCAATTCCATTAAGGATAGAATCTACAATCTGCTTATATTTGGGAACTCTGGAATGTTCATTGATGTTTATTTCAAACGTTTCTGCCATAGCTTTTCGGTACAGGGATATTGTTTCTTGTTGGTCAAAGTCAGCTCATGAAAACTGATCATTGACACAAGACAAGGTACAAAAATTTACAATAACTGATAATTATCAGTGTTTTTTATCAAAATAAATATAATTCGCTGATTTTCAGTTATTTGTTTTTAACCTTAGATTAATGTGTAATATTTAAAAATTACCAATTTATTAACCGAAAATTAAAAATATGCTGTTTTCAGCTTTAAATGACGTCATTCTTTCACAATTCTGAAGCTATTGTCCGGGTCTTTTAAGGATGTTTAACCATGACATTTTTTTCTCACGTTGAGAAGATCACCTTGACCCTAGCCCGGATCGTAGCATCTGTCTGAGCTCATTTTCTGTTTTTCAGGGCGGCTCGTCGCAGACGAGCCGCCCTGAAAAACAGAAAATAGCGAGTGCGAAGAGCCGGAATAGCTCCTGATAAAAAATGAATACGAAAAAAGCCTGCCCCTTTCGGAACAGACTTCAACTAAGTATGAATGTAAAATTTTAAGGCATTTTTTTGAAACCTTCCGCTTTTATTTTCCAGGTGCCATCCTTTGGAAAGCCCGGAAATTCACCGGTAGACTGGTCCCAACCCTCCAGCATCATCGCTACGGTTGTTAAAACACCGCCATTCCCCGGAAGATAAATCCGGAGTCTGCCATCCTGGAAATTATGTCCGTTTTTAAGGTAGGTATTGGTTTGAATATTCATAAAAAGAGCATCCAGTGCTTTATCAGGAAGTCCTAATCTTGCAGCGGTCATAGCGGTCATCGGAAAATCCCAACCCCAGGTATGGCTCCAGTTCCATCGTTCCCACACGATATCCAGTGTATTCTTCATAATTTTCTTATCGAGTTTGGGAGATTCGGGAACCATTCCCAATGCTCCTAAAACGGCCGGATGATCGGTCATCCATTTAGGATACGTAAAAGAGTCCTTTGCAGACTCCGTAGACAGGTATACACCGTCCTGAACCGGAAGTGGAGCCAGTTTTGTAATAACGTCATCCCACTTTTTATCTCTTGGCTGGTTTAATCTTTCCTTCCACTCCTGCGCCACCTTCAGGGCCCAATCCCAGTAGGCTACTTCGTAAGTCGGGTTATAGGTATCTTTGGCAGGGAAGACTTCCTGCGCGGGAATCACGCCTTTGCCGAGGTCATAACGCTTTTTTTCTTTATTGTAAGTTGCAAAATCCGCCATAAAATCCGCTGTTGCAAAAACTAGATCTTTATACTTTTCCAGCACCTTTTTATCTTTATGATGACGGTACAGCAATTCAGTCATATAAATGAGATGGGGCTGTTCCCAAATCAGAAATGCAGCCACAGAAGACGGACTTTCATTCCCTTCATTATCCGACATTTTAATCCAGCGAACTCCTTTATAACCTTGTCTTTCAGCCAGTTTTTTTGCTTTTTCGAATGACCTGAAATAATAATCCAATTGTTTCTCCAGAATTTCCGGCCTTCCCCATAAAGCATAATGAACGCCATGCCACCAATGCATTTCCGTATGAGGCTTACCGTACCAGCTGTTGAAGGTAAGGCCTGTTTCCTGCGGCGGATTGCTGCCTCCGCACTGTACTTTGGTTAAATATTCAGATAAGACAACCCTTCTTTCCAGCTCATTGGCCCGGGGATCTGTACTCCCTTCAAAATCAACGGCGGCACCGCTTTCCCAGAAGTTTTTCCATCCCAATGTGCTTTCTTTTTCGGCGTCTGCAAACAGACTTCTGTTATTTTTCGGTTTTGCAGCTGAAAACTCCACACTCAGTTCTATGATTTTACTTTTAGCCGTGGGTTCATATACAAAATGATGCGTTCCGGATTCGCTTAATTTACCTTCCGTAAAATACAGTTGGGTATAGTAATCAGCAGTCTGCAGCTTATGTTCGATCAGTCCCTGAGTAAGACCTGATGAAATTATTTTTGTTGAATGCTGCGCTTCATTTCCGTAAAAAGCGGCTTCATCTAAAAACTGTCCGCTGGGATACGGATAGCGTGCAAAAACCTTTAATCTTTTCTGGCTGATCAAATCTGATTCTATTTTCACTCCGATTTTATCGGAATGCTGGAAAGAAGCGGTCCAAACCTTTACAGGCGTTCCTTCCAGTGAAAATTCGCTGGTAATAATTCCCGTCCACAAATCAATTTTCTGATTGATGTCCTGCAGATCTGAAATCTCAGCTTTTTTACCGTCTTTTTTATAGAGTTCAAGCCCGATATTTCCCAATTGCAGGCGATGTTGGTTTACTCTGAAGTATTCCACTGCCTTTTTATTGCGTTCCGGTTCCTTGATCTGTACACTGTATAAGGCTTTCCTGCCGTCATTATTGAAGTCGTATGGTTTCAGTGTCTCTTCAAAGGTATACTTTTCCTTATTGGGAAAACTGTTCCAGCCCCATTCGGATTGGGTTCCCAGGGAAACTCCGTTTTTATAATATTCAGGAAACGACTGCATGCCGGTGATGTCAACCGTGTACGCAAATTTTCCGTTGCCGACTGTTAATGTCGACAGAGTATCTGCCTTTATATTGACTACATTATGTCTCTGAACCACTTTTTTACGGTCGATTTTCTGTGCATGCAGGGACGAAAATCCGAGGCTGAAAAGACTTAAACCTATAACCAGTTTTTTCATTTTAAATTTATTTAATCTATTACTGAGACTCCCGCAGATTCAGCCTGATAGCTCTGATACCGGAAGCTTATTCTGATATCGTATAACTAAGCGTGTGAAGTCTATATTATAAAATTTTATTTTAAAACAGTAGCACTCATCATCCCGATGACGACGTCATTACTTACTGCCGTTAGTTGTATATTTTTTAATTCTTTATTTGGATCAATCGGTAGGTCAAGGATCGTAGCAGCGCCACCATCCACCTGCCGGTCTGTAAATCCCTTGATACTGGAATATTTGCTTAAGGTTCCGCCTTTGTATAATTCTCCCGTTTTCAGCTGTACCCGGTACGGAATTTTATCATCCGGAATATCAAAAGCAAAATGATCATCAAACAGATCCTGTTCAATAGGCCACCAGTTGATCGGGTTTTTGAGTTCCAATTCCGTTTCTGAACCATCGGCATACTGAACGGTTATTTTTCCGTTAATAATCTGTGACTGCATCGGGTTGGTAGATCCTGCCATCAGAAAATAGATCTTCCTTCCTTTTCCTGAAACCGGAATATCAACCGATTTCGGGAAATTATCCCACTGGCTGGTAAAGACGATATTTTTATCTGAACGGTCTATTAAAAAAGGAATTCCAAGAAAATCGACGCTGCCGTTCTTTCTTCTGTTCATCAGTCCGCTGTCGTCCAGCGGCGCCGTGATGAGTGGATAACACCAGTTTCCGATTCCCTGCCACGGGAGCTGAAGCGTAGGGACATTCAGCCTCGGTGAAATATATTTTTGGTTAAAAATCTCCGTTACCTTTTCGTTATATTTTGTAGCTAAGGAAATATTGGTGAATTCGCCCGGGTTTTCAATTTCCCAATTGGTAATTTCCGTATTTTGCTTAATTCCGTTGTATTCAAGGAGAACAGAATTAGTTCCTCTGCTTAAAATATCTGCGGGAAGCTCCACATCTACGGTCTGATCATTCTGAACGGTAAAAGTTTTATTGAACCCGTTAATATTAAGTTTTCCGGTAATCGGACCCGCTGATCCCGACTGGATCTGAAGTTTTTTACCGGCCCATTTTACGTGTAAAGGATAACGGATATCTACATTCACCGGTTGCCACCAGGAGGTTCCGCCTTGTTCCACCTGAACGAAAAATGTTCCTTTTCGCTCTTCATTAATAAGTTCGAGCTGATGAGTGTTAAGCATCCCCGCCAAAGGAAGTGAATTTTTAATCAGTCCCTGGGGATCAGCTACCTGCTTGATTTTTTTCTTTGAATCAAAATTTAATGGCAGATTTTCGGAAATATAATGAACATAATCCGTCTGTTCGGCTTTCAGTTCTTTTCCTGAATAAGTTATTTCAATTTTAAATTCTGTATCGGTCGGCGTTTCAAACTGCAGAAATGGCTGTAAAACAGAATTAGGATTAATTTTCCAGTTCACCTTTTTCCCATTTACACGTACAGACTTAATTTGAGTATAACTTATGGGAATCTGCATATCCAAAGCGACCGGTTTCGAATAATTGGATTTGAAATAATAATCAGCTTTTTTTAAACTGCGGTTAAATTTTAATTCCCAATCCGGAAGTTTCAGTTCTGCAAAATTCCATTCTCTTGGAAAGCCGGGTTTTATTTCGATTTTATTTTCCAGTAATTTTGGGTATACCCCGAAAAGTCCTTCCGTTAAAGTTCTTGCGGCCACTCCGACCGGATCAGCAAAATCCCGGTACAGTTCACCCCGAAAAGCATCGTAATGGGATAATTGTTCAAAATTTCCCGGGCTGATTCCGTAATACATACTTTCAGCCAGATTTCCCTTCCAGAGGCGGTAAGCATCTTCATTTCTTCCGGCCTGCCAATAGGCCAGTGCAGTCTGTAAATTCTCCGCTAAGGCCACATTATTGATTGACCAGTCATATGGCTGCCAGTTGGTGGTCGAAAGGGTATAATAATTTTTATCAGCTCCACCTTTCACTTTTACCGGGATCTTCGGAATATGATTGTTGATATACTGCAGGTTCTGATAATCTTCAAATTCATTCAGAATATACGCATCGGAAACATGATAAATAGACCAGATTCCCGGTTTGTCATGTACGATCTGGTTTCCCAGTGCATCTTTATATTCAGCAAAATACCCTTTGTTTTTGATCCAGAGCTGGTTTTTCATCGCTTTTATAATGCTCTCAGCTTCTTTTTCATAAGGCTGAGGATCTTGACCAATAAGTCTTGCCAGTTTCGCCATCTCACGGTTGGCCCTGTAATGATAAGCAGACGTATGCGTTACTTTTCCACCGGAATATTGCAGCGCATCACTCGCCCATATCGAAGCGTAAGCATCATAAAGATCTCCTCTTTTGAAATTCCGTTTTTCCCAGTCCATGTGACGAACCATCACCGGCCACATTTTTTTTAAAAATTCAAGATCTCCGGTGTAATTGAAATGCGTAAACATCTGGTCGAAAAATACCAGATTCATGTCATAATGATGCGGTTTGGTATTGTCATTCGGATTTCTTGAAATATAACCGCTTGAAAATACCGAATTCCCCATTTTTTCGGCATGTCTTGCCAAATGTAACGTAGTATCCATTTCTACAGGAGCAAAATCAGGCTTCAGCACCTGCGAATGGGCATAACTTTCAAAGTGTTCTTTTGCACGGTCGTGCCAGCTGAGAACATCCGCCACATACGCACCGCGCCAGGCATTAAGTCTCATTCGCCAGGCCACAGCCCCGTGGAGGTAGGTCGGACTTTCCCAGATTCCGTCTGCCGCGACCGCTAAAGTGGCGCCGAAATTATTTAAATCCGAATCGGGAGTCTTCAGCTGCACCCGGCTGGTTAATTGTATGCGTGATTGCTCTGCTTTATTAAAGAGTGTTTTCAACTCTTCATCTGAAAAGTTTTTGGATAATTTTCCTTTGGCCACCTGGATATAAACAGGATTTTTTTGTGCGGCATAGGTAGCGTAAACAATAGGGGACTGTTTTTTTGTATTTTGAGTAAGTTCAGAAAGTTTTTCCAGTGTTTCAGCATCGGTTAACTGCAGTGAATCCACATTCGAAAAGCTTCCGCTGACGATCTGAGTTTCTTTTTTCCTGTTTACATAATTGAGCTGAAACTGGTTTCCGGTAATTTCATACTGATTGTTGGTACAATATTCCGGAAGCAGGTAGAACCCCGACTCCGGATCGGCGCCGATGTCTCCGTTTCTGCTGAATGTGGTGCCGCTTGCACCCCCATAAACTGCATAAATTTTGGTTGATGAATCTACATGCTCTGTTTCCATTTTTACCACAAGACCTTCTTCTTTGGATTGGGCTAAAACGGTTAGTTTTAAACTTCCGGATCCAAAAGCAGGATCTTTAATCGTGTAAAGCATTGATCCCGGACGATAACGGGTTTCAATTTCTTCTGCATGAATTAATTTTTTAATAGAATTTCCTTTTTGAATAACAAACTGGAGGTTTCCGCCCATTCCCGGAAGATAGAGTGCAAATTCCGGTAAATCTCCGGCTTCTACACGGGAGGCGCGGTTATCCCCATACAACGCACGGTTGAAGCGGTATTTTCCGTTAACTAATAAAAAATCGCCTTTATCTTCTTTATAATGCAGTTCACGCTCATTTTTCTGCCAGTGCTTCGACTGGGAATAGGTAGGGGAGAAGGCTGATAAGACAAGCAGTCCTGCGAAAATTATTTTTCTTCGCATCCTTTTATTTTAATTCGGTTAAAGGCTTACCGTTAACGGTAACGTTCTTTAAAGTCACATTTTTCAGATAATCAACTTTATACGGAATTTCAATTCCGCTCATGGTAGCGTTGATCATGGTAAAATCTGTTACCGGTGAAGATTCGTAGGCATCTGAGAATACCGCATATTTTCCGCCTTTATCCACCGTTAGATTTTCGACCCAGATATTTCTGATGGTCGGAATGTGATTTCCGGGTTTCTCATAATGCATGTTGAAACGTACTGCCGCTTCCTTATAAGCACCCACTTTTGTATTGTAAAAAAATACATTTTCGATGGTTCCGCCACGGCTTGAGCTTGTCTTGATTCTCAAAGCTCTGTCGAGATTCTTACTGTCCATTATATTTCCGACGGCATAAATATTTTTTGCGCCACCTGCAATTTCACTTCCGATGACCACGCCGCCGTGACCGTCTTTCATTTCGCAGTTTTCGATAATATGATTTTCGGCAGGTCTTCCGATATCTCTTCCGTCTTCATCTCTTCCGGATTTAATTGCAATACAGTCATCTCCGGTATCAAAATAAGAATCTTTGATCCACACATTTTTACATGCTTCAGGATCAAAACCATCGTTATTAGGGCCATGGCTGATTACTTTTACTCTTTCTACCAGTACATTTTCGCAAAGTACAGGATTCAGATTCCACATCGGCGAATTTTTAACCAAAACATCTGCCATATAAAAGTTTTTGGATTCGTACGGCTGAACAAAATTGGGCCTCAGATAATATCCGTCACCAAAGATTCTTTCTCTTGCAGGTTTTCGCTGAGCCATATATTCGTGAAGCTTGGCACGGGCAGGATTCTGTCTCCCGGGACGGGATTCGTTATACCCATATTTGGTGGCACCACACCAGAACCACCAGTGGTCCAGATCGGCATTTCCGTCTAAAGTTCCTTTTCCCGTAATGGCTATATTCTCTTCTTTATAAGCATAGATAAGAGAAGAGTAATTCATACATTCCATACCTTCCCATCGTGTGAGAACAATAGGGTAGTCGTTGCTGTCCTGACTGAATAATAAGGTGGAACCTTCGCTCACATGGAGGTTGACGTTGCTTTTTAAATAAATAGCACCCGTCAGAAAGATCCCTTTTGGTACGACTACACGTCCGCCGCCCTCTGCATTACATTTTTCAATTGCTTTTCTGAACGCTTCTGTATTTTTGGTTTTTCCGTCACCGATGGCACCAAAATCGGTAACCAGATAGTCTTTTTTTCTGAATTTGGGTTTTACGATCTGTTTTTTCAGCGCCTTGATTTCATTTAAAGGCTGCTGTGATGAGGTCCACGGTTTATATTGAGCGAATCCGGGAGTCGACAACAACAGGGCAAAAAGAAGCAGAGCATATTTTTTCATATCGTATGGAATTGTTAAGTTACAGGTCAGCTTACTATTATTTTAATACTTTCCTTTAATAATCGCAATCTATACTATTTGTAGGTAACAATTATCCTGCACTGTCGGCAGTTTACAATTTATTATATGTTTTTGTATAAAAACAATATCACCATTGTAATCGATTGCATAATTTCAAAGATAAATAATTTATGAGTAAAGGCTTCTCTTAAAATTAAACCGGATACCGTAGAGTTAATTTTCCCATATTTCTGATCATTAACATTTCACAAGAGAGTTTTACTTTTGTATTTCTCTGTAATTCTTAATAATTGTGTTATAATTAATATTGTCTGTTTTGTAAAGGTCGGCCGAAAATCATTCGTATTTATTTTAAATTCGGAGAAACCGCCTTGACACTTACCGGACAAGCACAATTTTGCCCGTATGAGTGCTTTCCTCAAGCAGTCGGTGAGCTTCCGCTGCTTCAGAAAATGGAAAAGTCTTAAAAATGACGGGTTTAAATTTACCGGATTCTATCAGTGGCCAGACATTTTTCTGCACCTCTTTGGCAAGCTGCTTTTTAAAATCATATTCCCTGCTTCTAAGAGTACTTCCGGTGATAGTGAGACGCTTCTGCATCATTTTGGGGATGTTGAGATCCACATGGCCGCCATCTACTGCATTGATGTGCACAAGTCTGCCGTCCGGCCTCAGAATATTCACATTTTTACTTAGATAGCTTCCCCCGATCATATCTAAAATAACATCCACTCCCTTTTCCCGCAGCTCCTGTTCAAAATCCTGCGTCTTGTAGTTGATATAAGCGTCTGCTCCCAGCTCAAGGCATTTGCGGCCTTTTTCTTCTGAACCTACGGTTACAATTACTTCTGATCCCAGTGCATGAGTCAGCTGGATGCCGGTAATGCCAATGCCGCTGTTTCCGCCGTGGATTAAAAGACGCTCACCCGATCGGAGCGCCCCGCGTTGAAAGACATTTGACCAGACGGTAAAGACGGTTTCCGGAAGACTTGCAGCTCCTGTAAAATCCATTCCGGAAGGGACAGGTAAACACTGACCTTCACGTACGCTGACATATTCTGCATAGCCACCGCCCCCCAGAAGTGCACACACCGTATCACCTGTTTTAAATTCAATAACATCAGGTCCGCACTGAACGATCGTTCCCGAAACTTCGAGACCGGGAATCTCTTGGGGTACGCCTGGAGGAGCAGGATAGTTACCTTCCCGCTGAAAAATATCCAGGCGGTTAAGACCTGCCGCTTTCACTTCAATCAAAACCTGATCTCCACTGATCTCGGGAGTCGGATATTCTGATAATTTAAGGACGTCCGGAGCGCCATATTGTGTAATAAGTACTGCTTTCATATGAGGTATTGTTAGTTAAACTCTGTTAAGAGCGGTGTTATTGTCCGGAAAAGATCTTAATAAGAAAAGCACAGGGTCCCGTATGTTCATTCTTCAAGGCATCCATTCCTCCACTGTTTATGAATATTTTTTTTGCTAAAACCATCCGTACCTGTTCCAATTATACTTTTCCATATTCATACATGAAATGAACATACCGAAATGGGTTTATTTCTGTTTTTTTTAAAAAAGAATGATTAGATTTTCCTGTAAGTGCTGTTTTTTCGATATTTTTTGTGAAGTTGTAAGTCTCTTCGTGGTGTGAGCATCGGAAGAAGCCTGTCTTGTGGCAGCTGCATCGGCTAAACTGACACCATGTTCTTTAAGGTACCTAAATAGTGCCGGGGTAAGAGTCGAATGAATTTCGTTGGTGCAAATCCATATATTATCGTCCATTTTTGCAGCGCTTAATTCTTATCGAACCTGAATTTTGTGTGCCGTTTTTAGGAATTGAATCTGAGATGGAAAACATGCAGAACTAATCATAAAGATGAACATCCGCTAGATAATGCTGTACCATTAAAGCGTCACTAATGATTTGTAAAGTCAACGAAATGACTTCACCGCCAAAGCAGTAGAAATCGCGCCGATGTGCTGAATTAAAAATCATTTTTATTCTACATCCAATAAACAATAATTATCAATCATCCCGATCCCGAAAAATAGAACACATGTATGGCTGTTTTCCGGTTAATAAGACGACATTTTATATCCAACCAAAAAACCAACCAGAGATCATTTAACATCCAGTTCAGAAAAAGTTTAATATAAAGTTATCCTGTCAGACAGCCTTAAGATCCGGGCTTTGTATAAGCCCGGTTCAGAAGATTATCAATATCAATCTAATTAAGCTGATAGTTTAAAATGACCAGACTCAGAATGAAATGAACATATTCCTCGTCAACCTCCTTTCTGTTGATCAGTTTGTTTTTATAATCATACGAGTTTAGCTTACTCGTCAGCCTATGGTACGTTTCAAAATCGGCATCTTTTATCTTTACCTTTACGTTACCGTCTTTTTTATTGATGAGTTCGTCATTCAGCGTTCTGACCTTAAATATAACTTCAAATAATTTCGGATTAAAATTCATCCGTCCTATATATCTTTCCACTATATTTACCTTGAACGTATCGAATACGATTGTATTAAAAACAATGTTAGAATTAGGCTCTTGCGTATTGAGCTCAAGTGTATAGTTCATGAATGTAAATTTTTACAAATTTAATCAGAAGCTGAAAGGATTCAAAATAAAAAAGACAGTAAGTACAAATAAATCTTTTTTCATAAATCTGTAAAAACTGCCTTTAAGAATTGTTTTGTTATTTTATGTTGCTGGTATTCAAATTATTAAATCGTATTTTTAAATATTTTAAGTTAAAATATGAATTTGAAATATCATCTTAAAAATGAAGATAGGTACCACAAACGGAAAAATTTACGTTAAAATTTCATAAAATATAGAGATTATACGTCTCATCATTTGAATTCACCGGTGACTGATCCATTTGTTGAGGCTTGAAAAGACGTTTCACTATATACCTGAAAACTAAATCATTTTAAGATATAAATTCTGTAATTCCTCCGCTAAGTGTGATTTTGATGGAGATTCTTAACCAGTTTGCCCTGTTTCATTATTCCGATATTAGTGGTGACACTCACCACATTAAAAATATCATGAGTGGCCATCCGTACAGTTCTTCAATAAAATGTCTTTTATTCATCTACTAAAATTGAATCGGAAGTATCTGTAAATTTTTATGAACTGCAGTCCTCTTACTTTGTTTATAAAAGCAATCCGCAATCGCTAAAATAAAATTGAAGTTTATAGTAAAACTTCTTTCAGAGCTTATAACAACGCCTGAAATTGCGGGATTGTATTTCCAGCATAGTTATTGTATCCAGATTTTACACAATATAAATGGAATTGAATCTGTAAACACTGTTTTTGATCAATATTTTTTTGTTCTTTTGCACTGCGTTTAATTTTAAATAGAAGTATGTCGAAGTTTGATGATATAAGGCCTTTTGATGATCATGAAGTAAATGATGCTCTGATGAGTATTGCCGGGCATCCTATGATGAAATCCCTGATGAATTTTACTTTCCCCGATAAGGATGACCATTTTTGGCTTGAGCTGTTTGAACAGATTCATTCTATTAATGATTTTCAGCAGCACTGTATCTCACATACCATCCGTCAGATTCTTAAGCAGAGTTGCGAAAGTTTAAGCACTTCCGGGTTTGACAGGCTTGAAAAAGACTCAGCCTATTTATTTATATCCAATCACAGAGACATCGTTCTGGATACCTGTCTGCTTAATTTGGTGCTGTTGGACAAAGGACTGATAATGACCTCTTCGGCCATAGGAGATAATCTTGTACAGAAGCGTTTTCTGAATATACTGGCCAAATTGAACCGTAATTTTCTAGTACAGAGAGGATTACCGCTCCGTGAACAGCTCAGCAGTTCAAAAGTAATGTCAGAATATATCAGCACTCTTCTGAAGCATGAAAACCGCTCCGTATGGATTGCACAACGTGAGGGAAGGACAAAAGACGGGAACGATACTACGCAGCAGGGTGTTTTAAAAATGCTTGCCATGGCGGCAGGCGATCAGCCGGTAGCCGATTATTTTAAGACCCTTAAAATAATTCCGTTGTCTATTTCATACGAATATGACCCTACGGATGTTCTTAAAATGCCGCAACTGATGGCAGAGTCCCGCAATGAAGTGTATATAAAGGATAAAAATGAAGATTTTACAACAATTCTGAGCGGCGTCCTGGGTCAGAAAAAACGTATTCATCTGCATGCAGGTGAATTGCTAGACCACGAACTGGATACCATAGGATCAGAATCTGACCCTAAAAATAAGCAGCTGCAGGCGATTTCGCAGATTATTGATGATTCTATCATAAAAAACTACAAGCTCTGGCCGACTAATTTTATTGCTTTTGACTTATTTCACAATACAAAGCAATGTGCAGAATATTATACGGAAGATGAAAAACAGTTATTTGAAAGAAGGATGGAAATGAGAATAGACATCTCAGATATCTTATTGAAAAACAGCTTTTTAGCCATGTATGCCAATCCTGTTATTAACAAAATGAGACGCAATCTCCTAAACTAATTCTATCTGATCCTGAGAGTGGAAAATCATCATACACAACGATGCCAGATACGCTTTGTGCGTTTGATTTTATGTTGAATAGACAGACCTGTTCTGAAAAATAGTCATTCCTGCGAGTTTATTGCTCTTGGTATTGTAAACAATTTCCACGGTAAAGCATGATATTTCATAAAGGGCAAACTTTAAGTTATCGATAACCCTTTCATTCATGATACGGCCCTGGTTGATCACAAGATTATACTGTGTCTGCTGATCCGGTAAGTTCTGAAAATCGTAGTAAGAAATATTCATAGATGGTCGCTTTATAAGATGAGATTTAGTTCTGTGAGTAGGTATACAATTTCTTTACCAATTTTATGTTAAAATAATAAATCGATTAATATTTTTCTTAAAAAATTGAAAAACACTTTTATGTAAACTATCAAATATATTATTGTTGAAAAATTACTATTCAAAATATCAAGCGGTATGATTGAGGTCATATATTTTATAAAGCAATTGAACGTAATTTAGTTTTATAAAATTAAAAACTATTTGACACCTATACTTGTTCCTCTTCAGAAAAAATATATTACTGTTGATATTTCGAAATCTTTTTGTTGTATTTCTTGAATCATTGGTAATCTATTTATCCACTATTTATTTAGTAGCTTTCAGAATTCCCCTTGAATTTTCAAAGGGAATTTTAGTAAATTAAGGATAAAATAGACATAAATAAAAATAGATAGATCTATCTATTTTATTACCTTTGCAGAAAGAGAAAAAAATGAAAAGTAATAATGGTGTCAGGGAACGCATATTGGAGACAGCATCCCGGTTATTTTATCAGCAGGGATTCAACAGTACCGGAATTAACCAGATTATTGCCGAAGCAGGCATCGCGATCGGGTCACTGTACAAACACTATCCATCAAAGAATGATTTGTTGTACCACTATCTGCAGCATCAGGAAGCAGTCTACTTCAGTGGACTCGATGAATATCTTGGAGAAGTCAGGAAACCTATACAGAAACTTATAAAACTCATCGATTATCGTATTGAAATTCAGGAACAGAGCCACTGTTTTGGATGTCATTTCATTAAAATAAATGCAGAAACAGGGCGCCATGACGAAAAGGTAACACAGCTTGTCGCAGGGCATAAAAAAAAGCAGCGCGATTATCTTGAAAGAATAATTTCGGAAATAGAATCGGTACAGGGTCTTCCCATGAAAAAACAGAATCTTACAGACGCGGTCTTCCTGATGATTGAGGGGGCGGTAGTTTCTGCGAGCATTAACGGAAATACAGATGATCTCAGAACAACAAAAAAAATAATAAATCAGATGTTCTGATTTATTTTCCCTAAAATAGATAGATCATTCTATATAATGAAAGATAAAAATAAAAATTGGATTCAGCTGTCCATCCTGTTGCTGGTACACCTGATGACCATTGTCGATATATTTATCGTCAATATCGCCATTCCGTCTATTCAAAAGGATATGCAATCTTCGGACAGTATGACTCAGCTCGTGGTGGCCATGTATATGATAGGGTTTGCATCATTTCTAATAATCGGCGGAAAAGCAGGAGATTATTATGGAAGGAAGAAGACATTTATTCTGGGACTCGTATTTTTTATGATCAGCTCTGCAGGATGTGGTTTTGCCCAGACACCCGGACTGCTTATTTTTTTAAGATTCACCCAGGGGGTTAGTGCCGGGTTTATGTCTCCGCAGGTGCTTTCTTATATACAGATTCTGTTCAATGATCACCGAGAACGTACCTACGCCATGGGTTGGTATGGCATCGCTATCGGAGCAGGAACCATGTTGGGACAATTTCTCGGTGGCTTTCTGGTGGAGTTAAAACCGGTGTTTGTGGAACAGGCCTGGCAGTATATTTTTCTGATTAATATTCCGGTTTGCGTGGTTACGATAATTCTGGCAAGATCCTATCTAAGCCCTTCAAAAAACGTCGGATCCTCTGAAATGGATTACACCAGTGCCTGTATGATATGCCTGGGACTGGTGATGCTTATCTTTTCATTAACATTCGGTCTGGAGCAAAACAGCTCTTTCATCATCATTTCTTTATCCTTGTCATGTGCTATTCTTCTACTGTTTGTCTTCAGGCAGAACATAAGAAAATCACAAAATAAAGAACCTCTTCTGGATCCTGAACTATTTAAAAACCGAAATTTTAATCTGGCGATTTCTGCAGCTGCTCTTTTTATGCTGATGCTGGATGCTTATTTTTATATTCTCGCTCTATATTTGCAAAGAGGATTAGGTTTATCGCCGGGTCATGCGGGATATTTTATTGTATTTCAGGGAGCCGGGTTTATTTTTGCATCGTTATTTTCTGCCAGACTGGTACTTTATTTTGGGAAAAAAATCCTGATTGGAGGGCTGCTGATGATTATGCTGACGCTTATTGTTCAATTGGTTTTATTTTATTTTCGCACCGTAAATGCCGCAGGGTATATTGTCATAGCACTGCATGGATCAGGAGTGGCATTGGTACTGCCGTCATTGGCTACCATTGCTCTTAAAGGCATGCCTGAAAAATTTACAGGAAACGCATCAGGTGTTTATTCTACAGTACAGCAGCTGTTTGGAGCATTAGGAATCGCATGTACGGGTAGAATTTTTTATTATTTTGCAGAAAATCATTATGGGGATCAGTCATTACATACCGGTATGGTATACAGTACCGGTGTGCATATCCTCTGCCTGACCGGTGTACTGATCATTATGATCTGTGTGCCCACATCCGTTTTACCGAAGCGTAGAGCATTAAAAAGGCAACCTGATGAATAGAAGATTTTTATTCATGGATACATAACAATCAGCGCTGGTATGATAAGTATATGACGGTATATGGTCCGGACTGAAATGCTTTCAATTGCTAGTAAAAAACGAAGAAGCCCGGAAAGAAAATCCGGACTTCTTCTGAAAGAATCTATAGTAAGTATGAATGAAAGACAATGATTAAAAATTGTATCGTATACCGATCTGAGCCTGGAATCTTGACGCAAACTGATCAATAGTGTATGGCAATGTCGGTGTTTTAAAATTATAGGTAGGATCACCTGCGGACGGCTGTCCTGCAGCAATATTTCCTACTTTTGTTAAACCGGCACTGGCTGTCGAATTAAAAGTATTCGGAACGAAATATACTTTCCCCCAGTCTTTATTTAATAAATTGGTAAGGTTAATGATGCTTAATGAAATCTGAATGCTGTTTTTAGATTTTTCACTCAGCCTGATCTCATCTATGATTTTGAAGTCAGCCTGAATGTTCCATGGCGTCACATCTCCGTTTCTTTCCGTGAATTTTCCTCTCCGGCTGTTCAGATATTCGTTACTGCTGATGAATTTTTCGTAATCAGCTACCTGCTGTGCGGTGGTCACGGTAATATTGCCGGACGCATCTTTTATCGGAGTGAGATATTTTGTCGCCTCAGCAGCATCTTTGAAAACATACGCAAGACCTGCCGCCTGTCCCGTATTGGCAATGGTGCTGTTGATGAATCCCCAGGAGAACGGATTTCCGGATTGGGCATTAAAATAAACGTTGGCAGAAAGCCTGTTGGACTTTGATATATTGAGAGCATAACCCAGATTCGCGACAATTCTGTTTTTGATCGCAAAATTTGAAGTGGAAAGCTTAGGATCATTAGGAGTCAGGGACTGATTCATCTGCCAGTTGCTTTCCATGGAGTTTCTGATCCCGTTGGTAATATCTTTAGCATCTCCGTACGTATAGGCCACGAAGAAATTGAGTCCGAACTGGTAAGACTTTGCAAGCTGAGCCGTCAGGTTATACCGGTATCCTGCTTTGGTATTTGACAGCATATAGGCATTTGAAAAATTAGAATTGATATTGGTGGTGTAGACCGGCATTTCATGATTCGTATCGTAGCTGAAATAAGTAACATTGTCCGTTTTGTTGACCTGCTGGAATTTCAGATCATAGAGAACCTTGGTGTAAATACCTTCCAGCGTCAGTTTATACCCTGAAAAAGTATAGTCAAAGGCTAGTGAGCTTCGCCAGACTCTCGGCATTTTAAAATTATTATCAATTAAATCCACCTGCACTTTTGAAGAGTTCTGCCATTTCGGGAAATTTCCGTTTACCAGGGGATCTCCGTTGGCAGCCAGCTGAGCTGCAGTAGGCGCATTATAATCATAACTTCCGAAGCCGACTCCGTCATTATAATAGGCATAACCCAGCCATGCAAAAGGTATTCTTCCGACGAAAATACCGGAACCTCCGCGCATCACAACCGATCTGTCCTGCGTAAGATCTAATGTAAACCCTAATCTCGGAGAAAAGGTGGGTTTATTCAGGTAGTCATTGGTAAGCTGGCTTAGCGGAGTATAGGTATAGGTGTTCCCAAAATTTGGATCCTGAGGCGAACTGGTTACCTGAGGGCTCATGGCAGGTTTGTCCGGCAAATCTGTGTAATCCACCCGTACTCCCGGAGTCAGTCGTAATCTTCCTAAGTTAATTTCGTCCTGGAAGTATAAGGATAGCAGATTAACTTTATACTGCGCGTAAGGATTATCAAAAAGCGCCTGTCTGTCGGCTCCGTTGAAGGGGTAGGTTCCCCGGATTCTGGATGGATTTGCATTGTAGAAATCATTCAGGCTTTTATACGAAATTCTGCCGTTCAGGGCATTTACAAAACCATAATCAATATTATAAAGTTCATTATGAGTTCCCAGTAAAAAGGTATGATGACCTGTCTTATAAGTCAGATTATCGGTGATTTCAAAAGTTTTCTGTTTCATATTAAAAACCGTTGCTTCCCTGTCATTTCCCAGCAGGATAGTTCCTCCGTTGTAAGCAATTTCCACCTGTGGAAACATGGAATTTTCTGAAGTGGGATCTCTGTAATCGTGGATTGAAGAATAGCCGACCACCAAATTATTATTCCATCGGTCATTGAAACGGCTTTTCAGTTCTAGGGTAGTGGTAGATGCATTGTTTTTCTGAACAAAATCCATGCTCGAAAACCGGAAATTGGCGCCGTCTCTTTCCAGGTTGGAAGCTTGAGAAAATACGGTATTGTTTTTAATGGAAAGGGTATGCCTGTCGCTGATTTTCCAGTCTAATTTATTAAAGAGTTTTGCACTTTCGGAGAAATTATTATACTGATTAAAGCTTCCTGCATTGAAATTATATCTATTGCGTACAAAATCAGAAATCTGCTGAGCAACACTTTCGTTCACCAATGCATTCGGATCATCGGTATTATAAAAAACAGGGTCAGTTCTTTTTGTATACTCCAGATTGGTGAATAAAAAGACTTTATCTTTTACAACGGGTAATCCTACTCTGCCTCCATAAATAAAATCTTCAAACGAATTCGGCATTTTTGAATTGTCACCGATCCTGTTTCTTCCTGTGATAGAGGCATTTCTGCCATAGGTATACAAGGAACCTTCTACGGTATTGCTTCCGCTTCTTGTCACCGCATTAATGCTTCCCCCTAGAAAGTTTCCTAATTTTACATCATAAGGAGCAATATACACCTGCACATCCTGAATAGCGTCCAGGCTGATGGAGTTCGAACGGGTACTGCTTCCAGGCATTCCCGAAGTTCCGGTTTGCCCTCCCAACGACGGACTGAAGCCGATTGCATCATTATTAATGGAACCGTCAATCGTTACGTTGTTGTATCTGAAATTGGTTCCGTTGAACGAGTTATTGGCACTCTGAGGAACAAGTTTAGTGACATCCTGGATTCCCCTGTTGATGTTCGGAAGACCAGAAATCTGGGCCTGACTGATTCCCACCCCATTTTTAACGGTGGTCCTTTTTGAAGTCAGCTTTACCTCATCTATTGTCTTTTCCTTGCCGCCCAGATCCACTACAGGAAGGTCATTGCTTCCTAATGAGAGCTGAACATTATCGCTGGAGTAGACCAGCATGGAACCATCCCTGATTTCAATATGATAAGGACCTCCCGGCTGAAGATTGTCTAAGCTGAACTGACCTTTGGTATCACTTTTAGTTTCAAAAGTGCTGTTGGTAGGCACATGCACTACTTTAACGGTCATTTCGGAAGTTGTTCCTCTTAACCTTCCAAAAATTTTAGAACTGGTTTCCTGCGAGAAAGCAAGGCTGAAAGATAATAATGCGACAGCACAGATTATTTTTTTCATTGTTTTTAATACTTCAAAATTGTACTGCAAAAGTATTCTTAACCTCCGGTGAGATACGTTAACATACAGATAATATTACATGACATAATATTTAACATTTCCTTAAAAAAAAATTAAAGGAATTTGATCTTTTAATAATTACTCTTTGTTTTTTATAATTAGGATCTTGTTTTATTTTTTCAGTCTGAAGAAATAAGATGAAATAAAAGCTGCTGTTTGCCAACAGACACCGGAATCTGTAAAAAGTTTCTTTTGTTGATGAAAACAGAAATCTCATCAGAATTATTTTATATATTAATACCACCAAAACAGAGACTTTTAAATTGAACAGCTGGCGGCAAGAAAGTTGCAGCGATCTTATAACCACACAAATTAAAACATATGAATCTAATGTTAAATCAACAGCCTCAGGTAGAGTTCAGTTCTGCGGATAATTTTCGCAGAGACGTCCTGGAAGGGTTAAAGACTAATCCAAAACGTTTATCCTCAAAATATTTTTATGATAAAAGGGGTGACCACCTTTTTCAGGAGATCATGGCCATGCCGGAATACTATCTTACCAAATGTGAGCTGGATATCTTTAAAAATAAAACGGCAGAGCTTGCTCAGCTCATTATTCCGGGGAATGAACCTTTCGATCTGATTGAATTGGGAGCAGGAGATGCTATGAAATCCACTTATTTACTGCAGTACCTTGTAGATCAGGATATGGATTTTACATACATGCCTATTGATATTTCCGGAAACATACTGTCGGTACTCAATGAAAAATTAAACACTCAGCTACCATCTTTACCTGTCGTATGTCTCGAAGGAGAGTATTTTGAAATGCTTCAGAAAGCAGCTTCACTGTCTTCACGGAAAAAAGTTATTCTATTTCTGGGAGGAAATATAGGAAATATGAGCATCGAAGAAGCTGAAAGTTTTTGTTTTGATTTAAATAAGAATCTTACCTCTGGAGATATTGTCCTCATGGGGTTTGACCTGATGAAAAACCCGCAGCTTATCCTCGACGCCTATAATGATAAAGCGGGAATTACGGCTGCCTTTAATCTCAATCTGCTGACCCGTATCAACAGAGAACTGAACGGTAATTTTGATGTAGAACAGTTTCAGCATTATGAAACGTATGATCCCGAAAGCGGTGCATGCAAAAGTTATCTGGTAAGCCTGATCGCTCAGGAGGTTCAGATAAACAATGAAACTATTGTTTTTGAAGAAAATGAACTTATTGATATGGAGATCTCTCAAAAATTTTCGGACGAGAAAATAAAAGAATTGGGTGAAAAATCCGGATTCCAGGTGATCGGTGAAATTAAAGATTCAAAGAAATGGTTTGTAGATACTGCCTGGCAGGTACAATAAAACACTGGAAAAACGAAAGAACATGACACCCAATACTACCATCACCACAGATTTGGTGAAAAAATTTACAGAGATACGGCAGCATTCTGAAAAGATATGTGCCCCCTTAGAAATAGAAGATTATGTTGTACAGCCTATCGTGGATGTCAGTCCTCCCAAATGGCACCTGGGACATACCACATGGTTTTTTGAAACCTTTATATTACTCCCTAACTACCCGGGTTATAAAGTTTTTGATGCACAGTATAATTTTGTATTTAACAGCTACTACGAAACGATAGGATCAAGAGTGATCCGAACCGACAGGGGAAACCTCAGCCGGCCGTCCGTTTCGGATATTTACAGATATCGAAAATATGTAGACCAGGAAATGGAGATTTTTCTGCAGAGTGAATATATGACTGAAGCTATTGAATCTTTACTGGAGCTGGGTCTTAATCATGAGCAGCAGCACCAGGAATTACTGATGACGGATATTAAATATATCCTGGGACACAATCCTCTATTTCCAGCTTACAATGCTGAGGAAAAACTAACCAAAAATCATTCAGCAGGTCAGAAAATGATTGCATTTTCCGGAGGCGTTTATGAAATAGGTTTTCAGGGAGAAGGCTTCTGTTTTGATAACGAGTTGGGAAGACACAAGGTATATCTCGATGATTTTAAAATAGCCGCTCAGCTGGTTACGAATAGAGAATATCTGGAATTTATGGAAGATGGAGGATATCACGATTTTAGATACTGGCATGCGGAAGGCTGGGATTGGGTGAAACTGAACAATGCAGAATCCCCGTTATACTGGCACCTTATCGATGGAGAATGGATGAATTATACGTTAAATGGACTTCAGCCTATCGATCACGATGATGCTGTCTGTCATATCAGCTTTTATGAAGCTTCTGCTTTTGCCGCCTGGAAAGGGATGCGTTTGCCTACCGAAGCGGAGTGGGAAATTGCTTCCGCACATTTTGAATGGGGAAGCCGGTGGGAATGGACAAATTCTGCCTATTTACCATATCCCGGTTTTAAAAAAGAACCTGGGGCCGTCGGAGAATATAATGGGAAATTCATGGTTAATCAGATGGTATTGCGCGGCGCGTCTGAAGCAACACCACAAGGACACAGCAGAAATACCTACCGGAATTTCTTCCAGACCAACCTGAAATGGCAATTTACAGGAATACGGCTCGCTCAATAACAGAAAGATGATTAAAGTAGAATCAGTTTCCAAAAGTTTTAACGGTAAGCCTGCCGTAGACTCTATTTCCTTTCAGGCCAACGATCGTGAAATTCTGGTGCTTCTGGGAACCAGCGGGTGCGGAAAAACAACAACACTGAAAATGATCAACCGCCTGGTTGAGGCTGATTCAGGAAACATTTTAATTAATGGCGAGAATATCCGTAACCGGAATGTCGAAGCGCTCCGGATGGGAATAGGTTTCGTAATGCAGCATTCCGGACTGTTTCCTCATTACACCGTTCAGCAGAATATTGCCATAGTGCCAGAATTATTACGGTGGGAAAAGAAAGTGACGAAAAGCAGGACCAAAGAGCTTTTGCACAAACTTCATCTTTCCGAAGACGTACTTACCCGTTTTCCCGGTGAGCTGAGCGGAGGGCAGCAGCAAAGAGTAGGAATTGCCAGGGCGCTTATTGCTAATACCCCGGTCCTGCTTATGGATGAACCTTTCGGCGCTTTGGATAATATTACGAAGGCCGATATTCATGCCGAATTCAAATCGCTGGAAGAACTGAAAAATAAAACCATAATCCTGGTAACCCATGATGTACAGGAAGCATTTGAATTGGGACACCGGATCTGCCTGATGAACAAGGGTAAAATTATCCAGACAGGAACGCCGAAAGACATGTTGTATCATCCTGAAAGTCAATTTGTCAGCGATTTTTTTGCAGAAAACCGTCTTTTACTCGAATATAAAACCGCTGCGCTGAAAGATGTTTCACCCTTTATGAAGGCTGAAGACAGATATGAAGGGTTTGATTTTAATGAAACAACAAGTGTCTGGAATGCGCTTCAGAAATTAAGTGCGGATCATGAAGATACGACGCATTATGAGAACCTGATCCGGTCATTCAATGATTATCGAAAATTACAGATCTTATGACACAGCAAAGCTTCTGGCAGTTTATAATGGAGCAGCATGAAAAACTGCTGACGCAGATCGTACAGCATCTCGGGCTGACTTTTTTATCCCTGCTTCTGGCAATCGTTATCGGCGTTCCATTAGGAATATTCATCGCCCGGAAAAGAAAATTGTCTACGCCTGTCCTCGGATTGGCAGGAGTTTTACAAACCATCCCGAGTATAGCCCTCTTAGGTTTTATGATTCCGGCGTTCGGAATAGGGCCAAAACCGGCCATCATTGCCCTACTGATTTATGCATTATTACCGGTCATCCGTAATACCTATACGGGAATCACAGAGGTGAGTCCGGCTGTTGTGGAAGCTGCCAAAGCTCTTGGAATGAATAAGAGGCAGCTTCTGTTCAGGGTAGAGCTTCCCCTGGCAATGCCCGTTATCATTGCAGGGATAAGAACAGCTGCCGTTATCAATGTCGGAGTGGCAACGCTCGCTTCATTTGTAGCCGCAGGCGGACTAGGAGAATTTATCTTTGGCGGAATTTCACTCAATAATACAAATATGATTCTGGCAGGTGCGATTCCGGCAGCATTACTGGCTATCGTACTGGATCAGGCCATCGCTGTTCTGCAGAAATCAGGATACAAGCTCTTTCAAAAGTTAAAATATATTATTCCTGCAATAGTTGTCGGGGTAGGAGTAGTCTACGGACTAACCTCTGTTTCGGATGAAAAAATAAAAGCCGGTTTTACTCCTGAATTCATGGGAAGACAGGATGGCGATCTTGGTTTACGTTCTGTATATGGCCTTCATGTAAATCCTGTCGTGGTCAGCGATGCCATTATGTACAAGGCTGCCTATGAAAGAGAACTTGATCTCATCAGTGGATATTCTACGGATGGGAGGATTAAAGCTTTTAACCTGTATGTCCTGAATGATGATAAAAAAATATTTCCGCCTTACTATGCAGCCCCGGTTATTAAAACCAAAACGCTGGAGAAATTTCCGGAACTGGAAAGAACACTGAATCTGCTGGCCGGGAAATTTAACGATTCCATCATGACGGACCTTAATTACCAGGCCGATTATCTTCATCATACCCCCGAAAAAATTGCTAAAGATTTTTTAATTAAAAATAAATTATACAGAAAGCCAAACAAAGGAAATGCAGGAGCAGTACGTATCGGCTCGAAAATATTCGGTGAGCAGTATATTCTTGCAGAGATGTACAGGATGTTGATCGAAGGCTATACGCAATACCAGGTACAGACCAAGACCGGCCTTGGAGGAACAAAGATCTGTTTTGATGCATTAATGAATGACGCCATAGATTTTTACCCTGAATATACAGGAACCGGGCTTCTTGTCCTGCTAAAACCATCAGCAGAAGACCTTAGAAAAGTGACGCAGAGCTCAGAAAAAACTTACCGGTTTGTTGATTCCGAATTTCAGAAACAGTATGGAATTCAATGGCTCAAGCCGTTAGGATTTAATAATTCCTATGCATTGATGATGCGGAAGAAACAGGCTCAAGAACTTGGTATTAAAGGAATCTCAGATCTCAAAAAATATTTTGATTCAAATTAAATCTCAAAATCATCATTATGGCACAGATATTACTTATATATGATTTAGGATAAGTCAGAAAAGAGCGCATGCGTTCCGCCTACTTTCCTTAATACACAAAAGCAAATTATTTCGAACACAGCTAAAAAACTCACAGAATGATTGACCACAGAGAAAGTAGAGATCTGGTATATGAATATTTAATTTTAAATATCAAAAAGAATTTTAACCTGGAGATGAACCTCCTGAATGAATATATCCTGGCAAGCAATATTGTTTCCAAAAGAAAAATTATTGTTCCCACCTTTTCAGATAAAGTTACTGCCCATCCTAATCTGAAAGTATTCTTATCTACCCTCATTTTTCAGCTTAACAGTATTGAGTACAGTATTGAGGAACTTAAAAATAAGGTACATTACCTGAAAAACAGGGATTCGGAACTGGGAGAACGCACTGCTGTATAAACAGACAGGCATAATGAAAGATAAAAAGTCCCTGCATCAGGGACTTTTTTGTATAAAGATGATTAGTTTAAATATTTGGCCACTTTTTCTTCCAGGTCATCCAGGTTAAAAGGTTTGGCAACGTAGTCATCAGCCTGGGCCTGTTTTGCCAAAGCTACTATATCGTTATTGGCGGTGACGTAGATCACAGGAATTGTTTTGAATTTCTCATGATTTTTTAAAAGCTTTGTTGCTTCCACACCTCCTATTTTTGGGATCCAGTTATCCATTAGGATAACATCCGGCTGAAAACTGGAAACCCTTTCCAATATGTCATGGGATGTTTCTGAAATTTCGACCTGATAACCGTTTTCTTCAAAAATGATCGTAATCACCTCTAAGATAGTCGTGTCATCATCAAAAATCAAAATTTTCTTCTTGCTCATAATAAGTTCTATTTAATTCTTAATTTATTTCTTTATTTCTTACAACTGATTGATAAAATTAGCCAGATTATCTGGTTTTATTAATAAATCATAGTCAATTTTATCCGCTGCATGTTTCGGCATATAGTCTACCTCTGCCGTTTCAGGATCCTGAATCCATACTGTGCCGTTGTTTTTTTTAATGTAATGCAGACCTTCAACGCCGTCGGCATTAGCTCCCGACAATAATACTCCCACGAGATGTTCACCATAAACCTCTGCTGCGGATTTAAAAGTTACATCTATCGATGGGCGTGAGTAGTTCATTTTTTCCGAACTGTCCAGAGACATGATCTTTTTATTTTCAAATAATAAATGATAATCCGCGGGGACAATATATAATGTATTATTTTTGATCTCTGTCTTATCTTCGATTTCGATCACTTCCATTGCTGAAAACTGCTGCAGCAAAACCGGCAGAATGCTCGTAGACTGTGCCTTACGGTGCATGATCAGCAAAATGGGGAACGGTATTCCCGTATCCAGCTTTTTAATCATTTCAAGAATGACCTGCAGGCTTCCTGCAGATCCTCCTATCACAACCATTTCAGTATGGGTATTCTGTTTATTCATGGGAATATTTTAGTTGTGATCTATTTTTTTCCATATTTTCTGATCTTCCACCTGATGATAATTTTTGTCTAATTTAGAAAACCTCAATGTTTCTTTGGACCCTAAGGCCAGGAAACCCAGATTTTCAAGACTGTTGTCAAAAAGCTTAAAAACGCGTTCCTGGAGGCCCCTGTCAAAATAGATCAGCACATTTCGGCATACAATCAGCTGAAAGCTGTTAAAAGAGCTGTCAGAAACCAGATTATGCGTAGATAAAATTAATTTTTCCTGTAAACTTTTATCAAATTTCACACTGTCATAATTGGCAGTATAATAATCTGAGAAATCCTTTTTACCTCCGGATAACATATAGTTTTCGGAGTATAATTTCATTTGCTGCAGAGGAAAAACGCCTGCTCGGGCTGTTTCCAGAACAGAGGGATTAAGATCTGTTCCGTAAATAAGCGACTTATGATAAAGATTGGCCTCTTTTAGTAAAATAGCCATAGAATAAGCCTCTTCTCCTGTAGAACAGCCTGCGACCCAGATTCTGATCAGGGGATACGTTCCTAACTGGGGTAGGATTTTCTCTCTCAACGTTTTAAAAAACTGTGGATCGCGGAACATCTCTGTAACATTCACCGTAATTTCTTCTACAAAACGTTTTAAATATTCAGGGTCATTCAGAATGGTGTATCTGATCTCTGCAAAACTGGTAAACCTGTCGATCAGGCAGATACGGTTTACCCTGCGTTTAAAAGAAGCCCTGCTGTACTCGGAAAAATCATATCCGTACATATCATAAACATCCTTGATCAAGTATTCTACCTCTTCATCTTTTACGACACTTGGTTCCAGCATTTATGATAATTTTTCTATAGCAGTTATTAATTGATCCACATCGATGGGCTTTGATATATAATCCTGTGCACCGGCATCCAGGCACTTCTGACGGTCTTCCGGCATGGCCTGGGCAGTTACGGCAATCACCGGAATATGGCTGATGTGTGGCGTGCTTCTTATCATTTTAGTAGCCTCATATCCGTCCATTTCCGGCATCATCATATCCATCAGTATAACATTGATCTGGTTATCTTCCTTCAGCATTTCAAGAGCTTCCTGGGCCATTGTACTGCTTACAATCTGAAAACCACGGGATTTCAATGTGAGTTTTAAAGCAAATATATTACGCGGATCATCGTCCACGATTAAAATTTTTTTATTCATCAGAATTTTAGCTGTTTAATTTTCATATAGCCAAACACGCAGCAAAGAGAGTAACTGATCGATATCCACGGGTTTGGAAATATAATCTGAAGCTCCGGCTGAAATACATTTTTCACGTTCGCCGATCATAGATTTTGCAGTGATGGCAATAATGGGTAGTCTGGAATATACCGGCATCTTCCTGATCTCCTTAATCGTTTCATAGCCATCCATCTCCGGCATCATCATGTCCATAAGGACAACATCGATATCTGGATTTTCTTTCATCCTTTCCAATGCCTGCTTGCCGTCCATGGCCAGTACAACTTCTACCTTATATTTTTCCAGCGCCTTGGTTAACGAGAAAATATTCCGGACGTCATCATCGGTGATCAGTATTTTTTTACCGCTCAGTACTTCCGTCAAAGATCCTAAAACTTTATTCTTTACCGTTTCCGTATTGTTTTTCTCTTCCACCAGATGTAAAAACAGACCTACCTCATCCAGGATTCTCTGATAGGAATGCGCCGTTTTAACGACAATGGAATCGGCATATTGCTTGATTTTAAGTTCTTCAGATTTAGACAAATTTCTTTCTGTGAAAATGATGATCGGCAGATTTTCCAGACCTTCATAACTTTTAATAGATTCCACAATCTGATATTCATCACCCTTTGAAGTTCCGATATCTAAAATAACACAATCTACCTGATCTCCCGTTAAGGCCTTTACACTGTCTTCCACATTGTTTTCTACCGATAACGAAATGTTAAAGTTGCCCAGGAAATAGGAGAGGGCACTGGCATGTTTTGCATTTTCCTCAACAATCAAAACTTTCTGAGGAGATTTCTGCAGCGCTTCTTCAATTCTTCTGAATACATCGGTCATCTGGTCCAGCGCTACAGGTTTGTTGATGAAATCAATAGCACCCTTCATCAGACTTTCCTTTTTTACATGAAGAACAGACATCATGTGAACAGGAATGTGCTTGGTCTGAGGATTTGATTTTAACTCATCCATCACCTGCCAACCATCTTTTACTGGAAGTTGAACATCAAGTAAAATGGCGGAAGCATGGTACTGAATCGCTGCTGAAACAGCATGATCTCCTCTTACGGCTACTACTCCTTTGTAATTCTGTAAACGGGTATATTTTAACAGCGCTTTTGCAAAATTAGTATCATCTTCAACGATTAAGATCACTTTATCGTCTTTTGTAATCGTATCACGGTCATCTGCTACATCCTCCGGGATTTGAAGTGTATTTTCTTCCGGTACATGATGTATTTCATTTTCATCTAAAATATTCTGAATTTCCTCTACATCCCCGCGAATGGTTTCTACCAGATTCTGATCCGTTTCGTGATGAGGGGCCTCCGGGACTGCTTTTATAGGAATGATCAGACTGAATTCACTTCCTTCATTCACCTTACTTTTCAGAACCAGCTCACCTCCTAAAAGCCTGGCAATTTCCCTGCTGATAGAAAGCCCCAGACCGGTACCCCCGAATTTTCTGCGGGTAGATCCGTCGGCCTGCTGGAAGGCTTCAAAAATAATTTTCTGCTTTTCTTCTGCAATTCCTATTCCGGTATCTTTAACACTGAAAATAAGAAAATCCTTATTTTTCTGATCTTTTGTAATATTTAAATTAATGCTTCCTTCTTCAGTAAACTTGAGGGCATTGGATAAAAGATTACGTAAAACCTGGTCCACCCGTAATCTGTCTGTCTCGATCTCCTCTTCAACATCCTGATCTATTTCAATATTGAACTGCAGCTTTTTTTCCTGGAAAACAGGATTAAATAAGTTTTTTAGATCCTTCACCACATCTTCGATCAGAACCTCCTGATATTCGAGGGTCATTTTTCCGGATTCAATTTTTGCCAGATCCAGAATTTCATCAATCAATGTTAAAAGACTGCTTCCCGAGCTTTGGATGACTTTGGCAGATTCTATCTGATCCTCATTTAAATTTTCATCAGGATTTTCAGCCATTAATCTTGAAAGAAGAAGAATGGAATTTAACGGGGTACGAAGTTCGTGTGACATATTGGCCAGGAATTCGGACTTGTATTTCGTGCTTAGCGCAAGTTCTTCTACTTTCTTCTGGATTTCATTATTGCGTTCTGCGATAAGATGGTTTTTATCTTCCAGTAATCTAGAACGTTCTTCGAGCTCGGCATTGGCCTGCATGAGTTCTTCCTGCTGAACTTTAAGCTCTTCTTCCGAAGCCTGGAGTTTCTGAGTCTGAGCTTCCAGCTCGGTGTTCAGGTTTTCCAGCTCAGAATGCTGTACCTGTAATTCTTCAGACTGAGCCTGAGTCTCTTCCAGTAGTTGCTGTTCTTTTTCGCGTCCCTTCGCTGCGCTGAGAGCGATTCCGATATTTCTGCTGCACTCTGTAAAATAATCGATTCTGTCGTCTTCAAAATTGGATGTCGCTCCCAATTCCAGGACACCGATATTATGACCATCCGAAAAAATAGGGAGTAATATAATTCCGTAGATCTGTATCTTGCTGCTGGCAAAAGTAACCACAAAATCATCTTCATGAAGATTATTGTAAACCTGAACTTTTCCACTGTTAAATACCTGGCCTACCATACCTTCTCCGGGTTCGAAAGTTTTTTTCATATTGTTTTCCAGTCCGAAAAACGAATTCAGCTTTAAAATGCCTTCATCATAAAGGTATACTGAACCATTGATACAGTTTCCGTATTCTACCAGCTGATTCAGAGATTCCTGAGCTACCTTTTTAACTGATTTGTTGCCTACCAGAGATTCGTTCAGTAAAGCAAGACCCTTCTGGCGCCAGTCACTTTTATTGATCTTGTCAAATGATTTTTTAAGGGAATCTGTCATATGATTCAGAGACTCTACCAGATCACCAAGGTCATCCTGCGAATTGTCGACCGCTCTCTGGCTATAGTCTCCGTTAGCCACCCGGTTGGCAATCTGCTGAATGGCACTTACCCTTCTGCTGATCTCAAGATCTTTTGCTTTCAGCTGTCTTTCAAGCTTATCTCTTCGGATTAAATCAGATCTTAGTTTGAAATAAAAGAATGCCGTTACAACGATCGCTGCAATGGCTGAAAAAAGGATAAATAAAACCGTGGTACCAGACGAGCGGTTAAGGTCTTTGTTCTTAATAGCAAGCTGCGTCTCTTCGTACTGCACAAAATCCCGGGCGATCTGGCGGCATTTGTCCATATACGTCTTACTCGACAGTACCTGTGACTGAGTCATCACAATCCCTTTATGTCTGTTTTCGACAAAATATCTCAGATTGTCGATATTGCGGGTAACGTTTTTTTCCAGACTGTTCAGACGATTCAGCTGCGACTGATCTTTAATATCTAAAGATTTCGCGCGTTCAAATGCCTTAGGATAATCCACCAGGCTTCTGTTATAGGGTTCCAGAAAGCTTTCTTTTCCGGTCAACTGATATCCTCTGTTTCCTGTTTCTGCATCCAGAAGAGCAATAAGGACATCTTTTACCGCAGTAATGGAACGCCGGCTCTGAGACAGGCTTTCTCTGTGCGCCATCTGATTCTGGATGCTCATGTAGGAAGCTATTGAGCTGGCAATGAGAATAACCAGTGAGAGACCCACTCCAAACTGAAGATTTCTTATAATTTTTTTCGGCATGAAAATTAATTTAAAGGTAAAGTGAAATAAAATGTAGATCCCTCGTCTACTTTACTTGACACCCCGATATTTCCGTGGTGCTGCTTAATGATTTCTGAACAGATGAACAGTCCGATTCCCATTCCCTGAAACTGAAGTGACGACTCTTCCACACGGTAAAATTTGTGAAAAACAGCATCCTGCTTAAAGTCGGGAATTCCGATTCCGAAGTCGGTCACATTTACCTTTACTTCCTGCTCTTCTTCATCCACAAAAGTCGTAACGATAACCTGGTTATTCTTAGGAGAATATTTGATGGCATTGGTTAAAAAATTAATTAAAACCTGCTCAATACGGATTTCATCCAAAGGTATCAAAACATCCGGTTTGATGCCGTGACGTTCAATTTTAATCTGACGGTTTTCGTGTGTCTGCAATATGGTTTCGATGGAGTTGTGAATTACGGTCTCCAGGTTCGTAGGTTTTTTATTGATTTTAAGTTTCCCGTTTTCAATTTTGGAAACATCCAGCAGGTCTGTGATCAGGCTGTTCAGCTTTTCGATCTGATCCTGAACCTTGACCATAAAACCGGCTTCTGCAGTTTCTTTTTCAAGTTTTAGTTTCCGGTCCAGCAGCTGAACATAGGCTTTAATACTCGTTAATGGAGTTTTAAGTTCGTGGCTTGCAATACTCAGGAATTCATCTTTTTCTTTTTCTACTTTCTTCTGGTCATCAATATCCGTAAAGCTGCCTACCCAGTTTTTGATGATGTGGTCATCATAAACGGGAGTGACCCGCAGAAGATGATATCGGAAATCTCCGGTTTTTATATTTTTTATTCTTACTTCCAGCTCAAGGGCTTTACCTTTCTTTCTGCAGCGTTCAAATTCTTCCGTAATACTGAAGTCATCGGGATGTGTTTCCGGAAACTCCTGTTCCGAATCTGAATATTCATGCCATTTGGCATTCACAAAATCTACAACGCCCTCTTCATTCAGGGTAAAAGCAATCTGCGGCAGAGACTCAAGCATCAGATGAAAATGATCGATCTGGGATTTCATGGTAACCTGGGATTCTCTTCTTCCTTTAACTTCCAGCTCCAGGCTTTGCTGCGTTTTTTTCATCGCCAGGCTCTGTTCCTGAAGGTTGTAGAAGGTTTTTACCTTAAGCAGAAGAATTTCGGGATCGATAGGTTTGGTTACATAGTCCTTTCCTCCTGACGCATATCCCCGCGTTATGAACTTTTTTTCGGTACTTACAGCGGATAAAAAAATAATCGGAATTTCTTTGGTTTTACTGTAATCAGATAATGTTTCCGCTACTTCAAAGCCATCCATATCGGGCATCTGCACATCTAAAATGATTAAGGCATAATTATTTTTCAATGCTTTCACCAATGCTTCTTCACCGGAACTGGCTATATCAACCTGAAAATCTTTAGATTCTAATAATTTTTTGAGAGAATAAAGATTGTTTTGGTTATCATCAACAATTAAGATCATAGGGTTTGAAAATAAGTAATTGGATTTGTCATTCTTATCGATTCAAAAATACTCACAAATTTCCAAAAAGCAGCTATTTTTTAATTGTTTTGATTGTATATAGTACGTTTATAAATATTATTACGTTTATTTTAGAACAAATTTCAGTCAAGAAAATCAGTGTGAAAATAAACTTGCAGGCAATCAGCAGGTTATCGCTGAGAGACCTGAAAATAGCTCTGGCAAAGGAAAAAAAGTCTATTCGCGGCATAATGTTTGAATAAATCCAGGCAACACACTTTTCACTTAAATATATTTTCAATTGTTAAACTCCTGATATTTTTCAGGAGTTTAATTTTTTTTGGAGCAGTACGTAGACAATATTCTTCAGTCCGGATTTTATTTCTTATCTGCAAAGAAAATGTACCGGTAATTTTCTGAATTTTTAAATCTGATCTTTCAAAATATACCTGAAGTGGCACTGCATTATTTATAGAAAATTGATCAGGATGGATTACTTTTTAAGATCTGACACCAAGACAGAAGAAGACAGCGAGAAACAAACTGTCTGAGAATCCTAAATAGCAGTAAACTCTACTTTTTCCGGGAGATCTTCTCATTCCGCAAAAGACTTTAATTTTTATTAAACTACAACAGATATTTTAAACTGCTACTGCACGAGTCCTTTCCCTACTACCGCGTGGCTTTCTGTATTATCCCCTGCTACCGCACGAATCCTTTCGTGTGGTTGCCTGTATTACATAATACACACCATAAATTCTAAAACAACTATTTTCTACAGTCGATAGTAGTAAACTCTATTTATATGTTCTGCACATGTGAGTAAGGTAATAAGTACCACACGATAAAATCGTGCGGTAGCGGTTAAAAGATAAAAAATAGTTTAAACTTTTATTTATACTTCTGCGGTATTTCCTTAACTTGCTGAAATGTATTAATGTTTAAAAAATGAAAGCTGTTTGATTTCCAAAATTTTATCTGCTTTTAAATGCAATCCAAAATTCCTGATTTTCTCAGAACTCTTTTTAAGCTAAAAGTATTATCAGGCTTACGCAAAAACAGATTTTTATAGTTAAAAATCCAGCAAGATTAAAATAAGCTTATAAATTTCCATAATTATGCTAAAGTTTTTACATCATAGTTGGCTGGAATCACCATAAAACCTATATTTGCAGCCTAAATTTTAAAAATAATGAAAGAACTAATTGAAAAAATCAATGCGGAATTTGAAGCATTCGCATCTGAAGCAAACCAACAGGCAGAAAAAGGAAATAAGGCTGCAGGAACAAGAGCCCGTAAATCAGCTTTGGAATTGAGCAAATTGTTCAAAGAATTCAGAAAAGTTTCTGTTGAAGAATCTAAAAAATAATTTTTTAAACCGGCTACCTGTAGCCGGTTTTTTTATTTTACCGTGAATGGTTTACGGCGTAATTCCCCCGATATTTCCATTAATTTCATTTAATTTCTTTAAATTCTGTTATCTTTAAGCCCATCAATACATGCTATGAAGATAAACAGATTTTTTACCGTGCCCGCATTGGTGCTGGCCACGCAGTTTTCTTTTGCCCAGGCAACTGCAGACTCCAAAAATCCAATAATACAGAATTTCGTCAGTGAAGTAAACACCAGTTCTCAGTTGGAAGATATGGCGTATGAACTTCTGGACGGGGTAGGACCGCGTCTGGTAGGAACTCCGGAAATGCTGGCTGCCAATGAGTGGACGGCCAGTAAACTTCGTTCATGGGGAATCGAAGCCCATTTACAGCAGTTCGGCACCTGGAAGGGATGGCAACGAGGAATCACCCATGCAGATATGACGTACCCGAGAGTGAAATCTTTGTCTGCAACTCAGCTGGCGTGGAGCCCGGCAACCAGAAAACCAATTGAGGCAGAAGTGGTGATCCTTCCGCAGGTGTCTTCAAAAGCTGAATTTGATCTGTGGCTGTCTTCTGCCAAAGGTAAAATCGTGCTAATGTCACAATATCAGAAAATCGGCCGTTCCGATGAGCAGATCAAAGAATTTGCAACACCTGAACTTTATGAGAAACTAAAGAAAGAAAAAGAGCAGGCTACCAGAGATTTCCAGAATTATGTGAAAAACATCGGGTACGATAATGCAACCCTTCCTGAGGCTCTGGAAAAAGCCGGTGCTGCGGGAGTGGCAATTTCCAACTGGACGGGAATAATGGGAGCCAACAGGATTTTTGGTGCTAAGACCGTCAAAATTCCGATGATCGATATTGATGTGGAGGATTATGGAATGCTGTACAGGATGGCCCGGAAAGGAGCAAAACCCAGAATTAAAATAGAAACCCAGTCAAAAGTTCTTCCTGATGCCAAAACATTCAACACCATAGGGATGATCAGAGGAAAAGAAAAACCGGACGAGTATGTTATTCTCTCTGCCCATCTGGATTCCTGGGATGGCGCTCAGGGTGCCACCGATAACGGAACTGGAGTATTAACCATGCTTGAGACGATGAGGATCCTGAAGAAATATTATCCGGACAATAAAAGAACCATAATTGTCGGGCTTTGGGGAAGTGAAGAGCAGGGACTGAACGGCTCGCGAGGTTTTGTTGTCGATAACCCTGGAATCATTAAGGGAGTGCAGGCCGTTTTCAACCAGGACAACGGGACTGGCCGCGTGGTGAATATCAGTGGACAGGGATTTGTGAAGGCTTATGATTATATCGGGAAATGGCTGAATGCCGTTCCGAAAAATATAAAAGACCAGATTAAGACAGATTTTCCGGGAATGCCGGGCGGAGGCGGTTCGGATCACGCTTCATTTGTAGCGGCCGGAGTTCCGGGCTTCTCCTTAAGTTCACTGAACTGGGGATATTTTGGATATACGTGGCACACGACAAAAGATACGTATGATAAAATTGTTTTTGATGAGGTTAAGAATAATGTCATTCTTACGGCTACGTTAGCTTATATGGCTTCTGAAGATCCTGAATTTACCAATCGGGAACGGAGAGTCATGCCGGCTGATGAAAAGGGAGAAGTAGCGAAATGGCCTGAGGCGAAACAGCCGAGAAGGGATTCTAAAAATTATAAATAAATTCAATTAGTATTTTATTAACTTCGTCACTTCGAGTAGGTTTTTGAAAAAAACCATATCGAGAAGTGCTGCATCAGGCAAATAGTTATTACTAACGTTTTATTGTGTACAAAGCTTCTCGATACACTCCGCTTTGCTTCGTTACTCGAAGTGACGAAAGCTATATATTATTTAACCAAATATCTAATAAGACACCATCGTCACTTCGAGTAGGTTTTTGAAAATAACCGTATTGAGAAGTGCTGCATCAGGCAAATAGTTATTACTAATGTTTTATTGTGTACAAAACTTCTCGATACACTCCGCTTTGCTTTGTTATTCGAAGTGACGGAACCGAATTGACAATTTAATATTAAAAATTTTCGAAGTTCAGAGGGGTTTATATAATAATTTTGCTCCAGGAAAAATTATAAAATCATGCTCAACTGTATTCTTTTTCTCGCCTCATCCACCTCAGTTACCCTGACCTGAACGTGCTGGTGAAGTTTTACCACTTCGTTTACATCGGAAACAAAACCTTCTTTAAGCTGGGAAATATGAACGAGACCGCTTTCTTTAATTCCCAGATCGACAAAACATCCGAATGCCGTAATATTGTTGACAATTCCCGGCAGGACCATTCCTGTTTTAAGGTCTGTTATTTTTTTTACCTGGGGATCAAACTCAAAAACTTTGGCTGCTTTTCTGGGATCCAGGCCAGGTTTTTCAAGCTCTTTTAAAATATCTTTAATACTTAAAATTCCGATATCCTCCGTCGTGTATTTCTCTGGTTTTATCTGAGCAATTTTTTCTTTATTGGCGATCAGTTCATGGGTTTTGATGCCCAGATCTTTTGCCATCTGTTCAATAATTCCGTATGCCTCGGGATGGACGGCGGAATTATCAAGCGGATTCTTACCGTTGGCGATTCTCACAAATGCGGCTGCCTGCTGAAAAGCTTTCTCGCCTAATCGCGGAACCTTTTTCAATTGTTTACGGTCTTCGAAAGCACCGTTTTCAGCGCGGTAATTCACGATATTTTCAGCCATCTTTTCTCCAATCCCGGAAACGTAGCTTAACAACGACTTGCTGGCAGTATTTAAGTTAATTCCTACGGAATTTACACATTTCATTACGGTAGAGTCCAGTTCGTTTTTCAACAGGGTCTGATCGACATCATGCTGATATTGTCCCACTCCGATAGATTTGGCGTCTATCTTCACCAGTTCTGCCAGAGGATCTGCCAGCCTTCTTCCGATCGATACGGCCCCGCGGACCGTAACATCATATGTTGGAAATTCATCCCTCGCAATTTTACTGGCAGAGTAGACCGAAGCTCCCGCTTCTGAAACGACAAAAACCTGTAACGGTTTGTCAAAGGCAATTTTTTTGATAAAAAACTCAGTTTCGCGGCTTGCCGTTCCGTTTCCGATGGATATGGCTTCTATATGATAGGCATTCACCATAGAACGGATTTTTTTCATCGCCATTCCGGACTCATTCTGCGGAGCGTGGGGATAAATTGTTTCATTATGTAATAAATCTCCCTTTTCATCGAGACAGACAATTTTGCAGCCGCTTTTATAGCCGGGATCGATGGCCAGAATTCTTTTTTCCCCCAAAGGTGGGGTAAGCAGAAGCTGGCTTAGGTTTTCCGAAAAGATTTCAATCGCTTTTTTATCTGCTTTTTCTTTCGCTTCCTGTAATGTTTCATTGGAGATAGCTGGTTCCAAGAGTCTCTTGTAGCTGTCTTTTACCGCTAAGGAGATCTGTTCTGCCGATTCATTGTCAGATCTGATCACTGCATTTTCGATCAGGTCGATGGCTTCTTCTTTACTGATGCTGATGCCCGTTTTTACAAAGCCTTCCGCTTCTGCTCTTAACATGGCCAGCAGCCTGTGAGAAGGTGTGCGGCTGAGGCTTTCTTCCCATTCAAAATACTGGGCGTACTTTTGTGCACCTTCTTCATCTTTCTTTGCTTTAACCACTTTTGAGGTCACGACTGCTTTGCGCTGAAACAGGCGGCGCAGATTTTTGCGGACGTACATATTTTCATTGATCCACTCTGCCACGATATCGCGTGCTCCCTGTAGTGCTTCTTCCTCACCGGAAACCTGGTCATTCAGATATTTTGAAGCCACAAACTTGATATCCTGGGCTTTCTGACTCATTATAATTTTAGCCAATGGTTCCAAGCCTTTTTCCTTTGCGGCATCCGCTTTGGTTTTTCTTCTTTTTCTGAATGGTAAATAAAGATCTTCAAGCTCCTGAATATCGAAGCTTTCATTTATCTTCTGTCTCAGTTCGGGCGTTAACGAATTTTGCTCTTCAACAGATTTTAGAATAGATTCTTTTCTTTTTACAATGTCCTCAAACTGCTTGTTAAGTTTTGAAATCTGTTCGATCTGGATTTCATCCAAGTTTCCGGTTTTATCTTTTCGGTATCGGGAAATAAAGGGAATGGTGCAGTCTTCAGAAAGTAATTCCAACGTTGCCCGAATACTTTTTTCCGTTATGTTGAGAGTTTGCCTGATATAGCTGGTCGTGTTCATTTATTTTTTTGAAAGTGCTAAATTAGCGATTTGAAATAAAAAAGGCGAGTTGCCCCGCCTTAAATGTTTTCACAACGGAATAATCCTTATTGTGAATTGCTTTCAAATTTATTGATACAAATATAGCTAAAACTCCAGAGATGATTTACGGGAAATCTCATTTTTGCTGTTTTTTTTCTTTTTATTTTTAAGACAATTTCAAAGAAAGTAAACCATGATGAAAAATATATTAGGCTTAGATTTAGGAACCAACTCCATCGGATGGGCTTTAATCAGACAGGATTTTCAGAATAAACAGGGAGAAATTCTTGGGATGGGAAGCAGGATCATCCCGATGTCACAGGATATTTTGGGAGAGTTCGGAAAAGGAAATTCGGTTTCACAGACAGCTGTAAGAACGGGATATCGGGGGGTAAGAAGATTGCGGGAAAGATTTTTACTGCGAAGAGAGAGACTTCACAGAGTTTTGAATGTTCTCCGTTTTTTACCTCAACATTACGCTTTGCAAATCGATTTTGAGAAAAGATTCGGGAAGTTTAAAGAAGAGACGGAGCCTAAGCTGGCGTATCATAATGAAGGTTTCATTTTCAAAAATTCTTTTCAGGAAATGCTTGAGGAATTTAAGGTTCATCAGCCTCAACTGTCAGAAAATAATAAAAAAGTTCCTTATGACTGGACCATCTCTTATCTGAGAAAAAAAGCACTTACCCATAAAATTGAAAAGGAAGAGCTGGCCTGGATTCTTTTGAATTGTAATCAGAAGCGGGGCTATTATCAGCTGCGTGGTGAGGAGGAGGAAGAGAACCCGAATAAACGGGTGGAGTTTTACGCTTTAAAAATCACAGATGTTCTGGCAGACGAGCCTCAAAAAGGAAAGTCTGAGATCTGGTATTCTCTGGTTTTGGAAAATGGGTGGATTTACAGGCGTCCCAGTAAAATACCTTTGTCTGACTGGAAAGATAAGACAAGTGATTTTATTGTCACCACCGATCTGAATGACGATGGAAGCGTTAAAACCGATAAAGAGGGAAATGAAAAAAGAAGCTTCCGTGCGCCGGGTGAAAATGACTGGACGCTGATAAAAAAGAAAACCGAACAGGAAATCGATAAATCCCACAAAACCGTAGGGACCTATATTTATGAGACGCTGCTTGACAATCCAAAACAGAAAATCAAAGGAAAACTGGTCCGTACCATCGAAAGAAAGTTTTATAAGGCAGAATTAAAGCAAATCTTAGAAAAGCAGAAAGAATTTCACCAGGAGCTGCAAAATGATGATCTATACAGTGACTGTATTCGTGAACTGTACCGAAATAACGAATCCCATCAATTGATCCTGAGTAAAAAAGATTTTGTCCATCTTTTCATGGATGATATCATCTTTTATCAGAGACCTTTAAAAAGTCAGAAATCTTCTGTTTCCAACTGCACCCTGGAGTTCTGAAAATACAAAGATGAAAATGGAACAGAACATATACAGTACCTGAAAGCGATTCCCAAATCTAACCCGTATTACCAGGAATTCCGCCTCTGGCAATGGATCTTTAATCTTACCATTTATAAGAAAGACAATGATGAGAATGTGACGGGAGAATTTTTAAATACTACTAAAGATTTCGAAAACCTGTTTGAATTTTTAAATAACAGGAGGGAGGTTGACCAAAAGTCATTACTCAGACATCTTAAATTAAGTGAGAAAACGCATCGCTGGAATTTTGTAGAAGATAAAAAGTATCCCTGCAACGAAACCAGAGCAATGATTTCATCCAGGCTGGAAAAGGTCGAAAATATTTCTCAGGATTTTCTGACAAGAGAAACCGAACAGAAGATCTGGCACATCATCTATTCCGTAAATGATAAAACAGAATATGAAAAGGCGCTGAAATCTTTTGCCGCAAAAAATAATCTGGATGAAAATGCATTTTTGGAAGCCTTCAGAAAATTTCCGCCGTTTAAAAGTGAATACGGTTCTTTCTCAGAAAAAGCAATTAAAAAATTGCTGTCCCTGATGAGATTGGGGAAATACTGGACCTATGAAAATATCGATCATGGTTCCAGGGACAGAATTCATAAAATAATTACCGGAGAATATGATGCAGATATTAAAGATAAGGTAAGAGAAAAAGCAATACATCTGACGACTGAGAATGATTTCCAGGGTCTGCAGCTATGGCTGGCCCAATATGTTATTTACGGCAGGCATTCGGAAGCATCAATGACCGGCAAGTGGAATTCTCCTGATGACCTGGAAGAATTTTTAAGGGAATTTAAGCAGCATTCGCTCCGTAATCCGATAGTAGAACAGGTGATTACGGAAACACTCCGGATGGTAAAAGATATTTGGATGAAATACGGAGGCGGCACCAAAGACTTTTTCAGTGAAATTCATATCGAGCTTGGGCGGGAAATGAAAAATACGGCTGAAGACCGTAAGCAAATTACCGGTGTAGTGACGGAGAATGAAAATACGAATCTCCGTATTAAAGCTTTATTAGCTGAAATGATGAATGACGGTTCCGTTGAAAATGTCCGTCCTTACTCACCGATGCAACAGGAAATCCTGAAAATTTATGAAGATGGAATTTTAAAATCCGATATTGACATTGAGGATGATATTCTCAAAATCAGCAAAACAGCACAGCCATCTCCTTCAGACTTAAAAAGGTATAAACTCTGGCTGGAACAGAAATACAAATCACCTTATACAGGACAGATCATCCCGTTAAATAAACTGTTTACCCCGGAATATGAAATTGAACATATTATTCCGCAAAGCCGTTACTTCGATGACAGTTTCAGCAATAAGATTATATGTGAATCTGCGGTGAATAAACTCAAAGATAACTATATCGGTCTTGGGTTTATCAGACAATTCGGCGGAACGGTGATCGAATTAGGATTAGGAAAAAGGGTGACAGTTTTTAAGGTGGATGAATATGAAGATTTTGTAAAAAAGCATTACGCTCATAACCGGAGCAAAAGAACGAAACTTCTTCTGGAAGAGATTCCTGAAAAAATGATTGAACGTCAACTGAATGACACGCGTCACATCAGTAAGTATATTTCGGGTGTCCTTTCTCATATCGTGAGGGTGGAAGACGGAACTGATGAGGGGATCAATTCTAAGAATATAGTTCCCGGAAACGGAAAAATTACGACCCGCCTGAAGCAGGACTGGGGTTTAAATGATATCTGGAACGATTTGATCTTGCCCCGTTTTGAAAGGATGAATACACTGACAGATTCAACAGATTTTACTTCGTGGAATGAAAATCACAGGAAGCTTTTACCAACCGTTCCCGTTGAATTTTCCAAAGGGTTTTCGAAGAAAAGGATCGATCATCGCCATCACGCTCTGGATGCTTTGGTGATTGCCTGTGCTACCAGGGACCACGTAAATTTACTTAACAACCAGTCGGCAAAATCAGATACCCGACGTTACGATCTGAAAAAGAAACTGATGAGCTTTGAGAGAGCGGTTTATCATCATCCGCATACCGGAAATATAGTAGAAAGAGAAATATCCAAACATTTTTTAAAGCCCTGGGATCACTTTACGGTTGACGCTAAAAACAGTTTGGAGAAAATTATTGTCAGCTTTAAACAAAACCTCCGTGTGATTAATAAAGCGACCAATTATTATGAAAAATATGTAGAAAAGGATGGCGTAAAATCCAAAGAGAAGGTGGAGCAGACCGGAACAAACTGGGCCATAAGAAAACCCATGCATAAAGAGACGGTTTCCGGAAAGATTGATTTGCCGTGGGTAAAGGTTCCTAAAGGGAAAATATTGACTGCCACCAGAAAAAGTCTTGATTCTTCTTTCGATTTGAAATCGATTAATTCTGTGACTGACACAGGAATTCAGAAAATTCTTAGAAATTATCTGAATGGTAAAGGAAGTCCGGAACTGGCATTTTCTCCCGAGGGAATTGAGGATCTGAATAAAAACATAGAAAAATATAACGACGGAAAACCTCATCAGCCCATCAATAAAGTCAGGGTTTTTGAAACGGGAAGCAAATTTTCTTTGGGGCAGTCAGGAAACAAAAAAGATAAATATGTAGAGGCTGCCAAAGGAACCAATTTATTTTTTGCCGTGTATGAGGATAAAAACAGAAAAAGAAGTTACAAAACAATTCCTTTAAATGAAGTCATTGAAAGACAAAAACAAGGTCTGTCTGTTGTTGAGTTAAAAGGACCCGGGGATTTTTATCTGTGTCCGAATGATTTGGTATATGTTCCTTTAGAGGACGAGCTTGAATATGTTAATCATATTGATTTTAAGAATTTAACACCGGAACAGAGCGGAAGAATATATAAAGTGATAAGTTTTTCGGGAAGTCAGATATTTTTTTTACGGCAGGACATTGCTACATCCATTGTTAATAAAAAAGAATTTTCTACTTTAAATAAAATGGAGCGTTCGATGGATGGTCTTATGATCAAAGAGCACTGTCTAAAACTTAAAGTTGATCGTTTAGGAAATATTATAAAAGTATAATTATGTCAAAAGCTGCATTAAAGAAAGAGCTTCAGAAGCTCACAAAAGAGCAGATTATTGAGCAGGTTTTAGACTTGTATGAAAAGAATAAGGCCGTCAAAGAATTTTATCAGTTCTACCTTAATCCTACCAGCGGAAAACAACTTGCCGATAAGTATAAAAAGCTTATCCGTAAGGAGTTTAATATTGAAAACCCCATGAAAAGCACAGAATGTTTTTCCGTAGCCAAGCGAGTCATTTCAGATTTCAGAAATCTGCAGCCTTCGCCTGAAGATCTGGCGGAAGTTATGCTTTATCTCTCTGAGAGTGCCTGTGAACTTACAGCCCTGTACGGTGATTATTCAATGCAGTTTTATGATTCTGCGTTTAATAATTACAAAGCAGCCCTCGAATTTTTAAAGAAAAACAGGTTATTACAGCAATTTCAGGATAAGGCCTTGCAGTGTGTAAAATGGTCTTCCTGCTGCGGTTATGGCTTTGCAGACGATATGAAGTATTTATACGCTCAATACTATCCGGAATAAAATCAAAATCAATGATCACCCGTTCCATGTATATCGGCAACCCTGCCTATCTTAAACTCAAAGACGGGCAGATGAAGATTCTCTGTCCGGAAGCAAGAACGGAAAAGGGAAGTATTCCTGTGGAAGATTTGGGGCTACTGATGCTCGATCATTTTCAGATAACGATTTCCCACAACCTGATTCAGAAGATGATGGGGAATAATGTCGTGGTGATAAGCTGTGATGCCCAACATTTACCACACGGAATCATGCTTCCTCTTTACGGACACACCGAACATTCAAATCGGGTGAAGGATCAGCTGGAAGCAAGTGAGCCTCTAAAAAAGCAGCTGTGGAAACAAACCGTCGAATGCAAAATTGAAAATCAAAAAAATGTTCTGATGAGGCTGGGAAACTATTATGAACCCATGATCGGTTATCAGAATAATGTGAAAAGTGACGATATGACTAATATGGAGGGGATCGCGGCCCAGCATTACTGGAAATACCTTATCAGCTTAGATTTTCTCAGGCAACGCTTTGTTGACTCCCCGAATCAGTTTTTCAATTTCGGTTATGCGGTGCTTCGAAGTATTGTAGCCCGAGCAATTGTAGAAACAGGTTTGCTTCCCGTCATGGGAATTTTCCATAAAAACAAGTACAATCCTTACTGCCTTGCAGATGATTTAATGGAGCCTTACCTGCCGTTTGTAGATCTTCTGGTAATGCAGTGGCTGTCGGAAAACCCCGGTTCTGAAGAACTTACCAAAGAATTTAAAGCACATATTCTTCAGATGGCCACTAAAGACGTTTCAATTGATGGTAAAATAAGACCTTTGCTGGTCGCAGTAAAAACGACTGCAAGTTCATTATACAAATGTTATACAGGGGAAAAGCGCCTGTTATCTTATCCTGAATTAATATGAATGCCGAGAGGTTTAATGCCTACCGAATTATGTGGGTTCTAGTAGTATACGATTTACCGACGGAAACCAAAGCCAATATGAAAGATGCCAACCGCTTTCGTAAGGGCCTGGTCGATGACGGCTTTACTTTGTTTCAGTTTTCGATGTACGCAAGGCATTGCCCGAGTCGTGAAAATGCTGAGGTACATATTAAAAGAGTAAAGTTTATGCTGCCGAAGGCTGGAAAAGTCGCGATTATGTGTATTACTGATAAGCAATTTGGGGATATTGAAATTTTCTTTGCCAGGAATCGGGAAGAACCTCCACCCACGTTCCAACAGCTCGAATTATTCTGATTTTTTAATTCTAAATACAAAAATAATCTACTGATTTTCAGTAGATTATTTTTTGAGGCTGTGACTGATCACGAAGATAATAAATTTTGAAAGCAATTCACAACTGTATAAATACATAGGTGTTAGAGTTTATGGCTGTGACTGATCACGAAGATAATAAATTTTGAAAGCAATTCACAACAGGATCAAAAAAAGGCTAAAGAACTAATCAGCTGTGACTGATCACGAAGATAATAAATTTTGAAAGCAATTCACAACTAGGTGTTAGGTCTGATGGTTCAGTAGTTCGCTGTGACTGATCACGAAGATAATAAATTTTGAAAGCAATTCACAACAATTTTAGCGCAATTAGCCATATTCTTATGCTGTGACTCATCATGAAGATAATAAATTTTGAAAGCAATTCACAACATCAACAAAAAGAAACAATAAAACAAAACGGATCAGTTTTAAAAGTTGGGGAGAAAAATTAATAATTGTAATTTTACAAGATGTCATCTGAGAAAGAATTATTAAAATTACTGTTACCGGAGTATCTGGTTGAATACTTTGATATAACCCATTTTGAAGAAAAAGAAGGACTGCTCCATCTTTATTTTGAAGAAAAAAATACTGTTCCCAAAGAACTTTCTTCTTTGCATCTACAATCCAAAGGTTTTCACGAAGAAATCACGGTTAATGACTTTCCTCTCCGTGGAAAACCTGTAAAACTTCACATCAGACGCAGAAGATGGACCGATATAAAATCTGGTAAGATCCTGCAGAGAGACTGGAATCTCATAGCCGTTGGAACCCGCATGACAAAGGACTTTGCGGAGTTCTTAAAAAAAATCAGCCGATACTAAAGCCCTTCCCTTAGAAACCATCGGTCAGATGTATGGTGTACAGGGAAAGACATTCCGCAGGCAATACAAAAAATCATTAAGCGGATTCAAAGACTGGCTTCAAAAGCCCCATGCAGAAGATTGGATTCTTTATCCTGAAAATTGCTCCTCTTCTCTGTCTCTGGATGAAGTTGCTCTTTCCCAGGGAGAATTATACACGGTTCTGACTTCCAAAACAGCAAAAGGCAGGAAAGGCAGTATTGTTGCCATTATCAAAGGTACACAAAGTGAAACGGTCATTGAGCAGCTTGTGAAAATAGACAGGAAGCTTCGCAAAAATGTAAAGGAAATTACCCTTGATATGGCCGGGTCTATGAAGCTCATTGCCAAACGCTGTTTTCCTGATGCTATTAAGGTCATAGACCGGTTCCATGTTCAGAAGCTCGCCATTGAAGCTCTTCAGGAATTAAGGATCAACTACCGTTGGGAAGCTATAGAATGGGAAAATAGCCTGCTTGATGAAGCAAGGAAAAACAGGGAGCCTATTGAGATAGAAACGTTTGAAAACGGTGATACCCGCAAACTGCTTCTGGCTAGAAGCAGATATTTACTCTACAAAAGCAGGGAAAAGTGGACGCCTTCTCAAATGCAGAGAGCTGAAATTTTATTTACAGAATATCCTGATTTAAAGAAGGCATATGGGTTATCGGATGGATTAAGAAAGATTTACAATCAGAATATTCCCAAATCTATTGCCATGACAAAGTTAGCACATTGGTTCAGGGATGTTGAAACATCAGGTTTTAAATCATTCTCAGTTTTAAGGAAAACAATAATGAATCATTACAGCGACATCTTAAACTTTTTCGACAGAAGGAGTACCAACGCTTCGGCAGAATCTTTTAATGCTAAAATTAAAAACTTCAGATTGCAGCTTCGAGGAGTAAAAGATAAAGCATTTTTCCTGTTCAGACTCGCTCAACTTTTTGCATAGTCCCCAACTTTTGATACTGATCCAACAAAACAGCTGTGACTCATCACGAAGATAATAAATTTTGAAAGCAATTCACAACTTGTAGTCATGCTGTACAATAGAATCAATAGCTGTGACTGATCACGAAGATAATAAATTTTGAAAGCAATTCACACCATTTTTCTACAATACGATTGAAATCATAAACGGATGTAGCTTCTGTATTTTATTTTTGTAGCAGAATAATCAATCGGTTTATTCTCAGTTATTAGTTTTTTCCCCGACTTATCGTTGGGGATTTTATTTTTCTGTCGGATGATATTTCAAGATCAATCTGATAATGCGTTTAAAATTAGAATGTTATTTATTTTAAAGCAACTTCTTAATCAATCTTTAATCTTATTTCTTTTCCGAATCCAATCGCATTTCTTGATCTATGGTAAGTGGGCACACAGTCTAATTGTTTTATTTTTGACCTGTTAAAAAGAATGATATTCATATTTCTTCTTGAAATTTTAATATCTTAGATTCAATAAATAAACTTTTTACAATAAAAAATATGAAAAAACTTAGCGTCATTGCGTTAGTCGCAGTAGGATTACTGGCAGCCTCATGTAATAAAGAAAAATCAGCGGATACTGCTGCAACTTCAGCTGAACAGACTGTTGCCGAAGGTAAAGGAGAAGTTTTACCCGTAGATGTAGCTGCTTCTGTGGTAAACTGGAAAGCATTTCACAAAGGAGGTTTTGCACCACGTTGGGGAACCATTAATGTAAAATCCGGAGATTTGAATATCGAAGGCGGACAGCTTTCTGCAGGAAGCTTCGTGATCGACATGACCTCAATTAAAGTAGATCCGGCTTCCGTAACGGAGAAAGACAAAAAACCGGCAGACCTTGAAGCTCACCTTAAAAATCCTGACTTCTTTGACGTTGCAAAAAATCCGACTTCTGATTTCAAAATTACAAGCGTAACAGATCTTAAAGATGCTCCGAAAGAGGGCGCTGTTGCCGGAGCCAATAAAACAGTAAGCGGAAACCTTACATTATCCGGGAAAACAGTCAATGTTACATTCCCTGCAAAAGTGGACGTTACAGAAAGCTCAGCAGCGATCCAGGCTAAATTTACCGTAAACAGAACGGACTGGGGCATTAAATTCGGAACAGATGAAACAGACCCTGCAGAATGGATGATCAGCAAAGACATCGAGATCGCAGTAGACGTAAAAGCAAAAAAATAATTGTTAGACCCTATAGTAATGAAGCCGCCTCCTTTGAGGTGGCTTTCTTTTTATCATTTGGTTTACAAAATTCAGGTTTGTTTATTTATCTTATAACTTCTTACAGATAAAAATCACCCATTACAAGGAACAGATCAATTCAAAAACTCAGAGATCTGAATCCGGGTACAGTACTCACTTCCAAGATACAGTGGATTTCCGTGTTTCTCAGACCAGAAGCCGTCTAGAATATCCTTGTTTAGGCACCGGTACACTGCCACTCCCTTATAAACCTCCTGATCATCCCCTTCATAGTTGAAATTGATGACCAGAATCTGGTCTTTGTAGAATCCGGTACCGTTCTGAATATGGTCACCAATCATCCATTGGGCAATAATACGGTTGTTGTCATCAACGGATAACGTTAAAAAGCCGTGATAGGTAATGTGATCGCCCTCTTCCTGATTGCTCCCCTGAATAGAATAGTTGCCTGCGAGATCCTGTATGGTCATTGATTTGTTTTTTATGAATAACAAATGTATAAAATCTTATGGAAAGCAGTAAAAAGAATACCGCTTCTTACCTTTCTTTTTTTGTTTAGATTTGTACTTATGCTGTATGTCCTGTTAATCATTAACCTCCTCGCTTTTTCAGTCTTTGCCATTGATAAAAGGAAGGCCATAAAACACACACGAAGAATATCAGAACTTGCCCTTCTCACTCTGGTGTTTTTGGGAGGAACCTTGGGAGCGATTCTGTCAATGATTATATTCAGGCACAAAATTTCAAAAAAATCTTTTTTACTGAAATTGGGATTGATAATTTTAATGCAGATTGTATTATTATACTTTTTAAATATTCAATTCAGATAAATTTGCCGCGTGAAATTTCGTTCACAGGAAAAAGTTTTCATTCTGATGCTCAAGAGCCCGGATAGCAAAGAATTTCCGAATCCTGATAAAATACTTTACTCTACACGCAAAAACGGTGTCAGACCTCATGTCATCCGGGAAGAGTTACATTTAAATTTTTAACAAAATTTTATCTTTTGCAATCCATGCCACGGCATTATTTTTTCTTGTACTGATATACACACTTAAAATCATTAATATTATGTCAAAGAAAATTGCGATTTTAGCAACCCATGGATTTGAAGAAAGCGAATTATCATCACCAAAAGAATATTTGGAACAGCAGGGATGGACGGCTCACATTATTAGCCCTGAATCAGGATCCATCAAAGCGTGGGCAGAGAAAGACTGGGGGAAAGAATATCCGGTGGATAGAACGTTGGACGAGGCAAGTGCTTCAGATTATGATGCGCTGGTTTTACCTGGAGGAGTCATTAACCCCGATCAATTGAGAACCAACGAAACGGCTTTGAGTTTTGTGAAAGATTTCTTTCAGCAGCACAAACCGGTAGCCGCAATATGCCACGGTCCGCAAATTTTAATTAATGCCGGGGTAGTAGAAGGCAGAAATCTGACCTCAGTAAACTCCATCAGTAAAGATCTTAAAAATGCAGGGGCCCAGTGGGAAGATAGTGAAGTAGTGGTGGATAAAGGATTGGTAACCAGCAGAACACCAAAAGATTTGCCTGCGTTCAATGCTAAAATGGTAGAGGAGATCAAAGAAGGCAAGCACCAGGAACAGACCTTATAAATATAATTTTATAAAAATATCCGGGGTTTAAGTTGAAAAACTTAAACCTTTTTTATATTCCTGATATGCCCGTATGAAGCCCTTATGACAGGGTACTTTGTGATGATTTCTGATAACGGGCTCATTATGAAATTGTTAAATATTGCATAATCTTTTTAATTAATTCATTTAAAATCACTATTTTTGCCCCCGTAAAAATCATTCATGCAAAACATTAGAAATATTGCGATTATCGCACACGTTGACCACGGGAAGACGACTTTGGTTGATAAGATCATTCACGCTACTAATATTTTCAGAGAAAATCAGGAGAGTGGGGAATTAATTATGGATAACAATGATCTTGAAAGAGAAAGAGGGATCACCATTTTATCCAAGAATATTTCTGTTACTTATAAAGACACAAAAATTAACGTAATCGATACTCCTGGTCACGCCGATTTCGGTGGGGAAGTAGAAAGAGTATTGAAAATGGCTGATGGAGTTATTTTGTTGGTGGATGCCTTTGAAGGACCTATGCCACAGACAAGATTCGTACTTCAGAAAGCATTGGAGCTGGGCTTAAGACCATTGGTGGTTATCAATAAAGTAGACAAGCCAAACTGTCGTCCGGACGAAGTTCACGATCAGGTATTTGATTTATTCTTTAACCTGGAAGCTACCGAAGAGCAATTGGATTTCCCGACGTTCTACGGATCTTCTAAACAGGGATGGTTCAATACTTCACTGGAGCAGACTGAAGATATCTTACCGTTATTAGATGGTATTTTGAAATATGTTCCTGAACCGAAAGTAGAAGAAGGAACATTACAGATGCAGATCGTATCTCTGGATTTCTCTTCTTTCTTAGGAAGAATTGCCATCGGGAAAGTGATCAGAGGGGAGATCAAAGAATCTCAGTGGATCGGATTGGCACAGGCTGACGGTAAAGTACTGAAAGGTAAAGTAAAAGAACTTTATGTTTTCGAAGGATTAGGAAAGAAAAAAGTTACAGAAGTAAAAGCAGGTGATATCTGTGCTGTGGTAGGTTTTGATGCCTTCCAGATCGGAGACTCTTTTGTAGATCTTGAAAATCCTGAACCATTGCCAAGAACTGCAATTGATGAGCCTACGCTGAACATGACGTTCTCGATCAACAATTCACCTTTCTTCGGTAAAGACGGAAAGTATGTAACTTCAAATCACCTGAAAGAAAGATTAACGAAGGAATTGGAGAAAAACCTGGCATTAAGAGTTCAGCAGACGGATGATGCTAACACTTTCCTTGTATTCGGTAGAGGGATTCTTCACTTGTCAGTTCTTATCGAAACTATGAGAAGAGAAGGGTATGAAATGACCATCGGACAGCCGCAGGTTATTTTGAGAGAAGATGAGAACGGTCAGAAACTGGAGCCGTATGAATCTTTAGTTGTTGATGTTCCTGAAGAGTATGCTTCAAGAGTAATCGATTTGGCAACGCAGAGAAAAGGTGACCTTCACATTATGGAAACTAAAGGTGAAATGCAGCACATGGAGTTCGAAATTCCTTCAAGAGGTTTGATCGGACTGCGTTCTCAAATGTTGACGGCTACTGCCGGAGAAGCAATTATGGCACACCGTTTCACAGAATACAAACCTTTCAAAGGCGCTATTCCGGGAAGAAGTAATGGAGTATTGATCAGCAAGACTCAGGGTCCTGCTACAGAATATTCTATCGCAAAATTACAGGATAGAGGTAAGTTCTATGTAGATCCGGGTGAGGAGATCTATGCAGGGATGGTAATCGGAGAGCAGAACAAACCGGGTGACCTTGTAGTAAACATCGTAGAAGCAAAACAGCTTAATAACATGAGAGCTTCGGGTAAAGATAAAGATACCGGTGTTGCACCGAAAATCTTATTCTCTCTTGAAGAATGTATGGAATATATTCAGGCTGACGAAGCAATTGAGGTAACTCCGAACTTCATCCGTATGAGAAAGAAAATCCTTTCTGAAGAAGAAAGAAAAAGAATGGACAGAGGAGCGAAGGCATAATCCCATTCTTAAATATAAATCAGAGCCCCGAAAATTTCGGGGCTTTTTTTATAGAATTAAAAGAAAATGTTTATTTTTTCCCTACGGATTTTGAATAATAAAAAAATAATTTAAAGTAGTTTTGCAACTATGAGAATGAACAGATTAAAGCTTACCGTTTTGTTGGGAATTTTCGCATCTTACACCAGTTGTTCTGTTCAGAATAACACGGTAAAAACAGCGGCTCCCTCTAAAAATTCTACAAAACCCACAAATAATACTACAAAGCCAAAAGAGCAGGCCGGAACGCCAAAACCTGCCGTAACAGCGCCCGCTGAAGAAGTATTCAGGACAACGCTTCCAGAAATTAAAAGAGAATTCCGCGGCGCATGGATTGCCAGTGTGGCCAATATCAACTGGCCCTCTAAGAATACCTTAACCGTTGACCAGCAGAAAGCCGAAGCCATTAATATGCTGGACATGCTTCAGGAAAACAATTTCAATGCGGTTATTTTTCAGATCCGGCCATCTGCAGATGCCTTATACACCAGCAATATCGAACCCTGGTCTTATTTTTTATCAGGTCGCACAGGCCAGGCTCCTTATCCCAACTATGACCCGTTACAGTTCTGGATCGACGAAGCACATAAAAGAGGTCTCGAACTTCATGTTTGGTTAAATCCATACCGGGCCCATCATACAGGTGGCGGAGCAGTAACAGACCAGTCCATGGTCAATAAACTCTCAGATATTATCGTACGACTTAAAAACGGTACGTACTGGTTCGATCCTGCTGATCCCAAAACACAGGGACATGTCTCTAATGTCGTGAAAGATATTGTCAAAAGATATGATATCGATGCGGTACATTTTGATGATTATTTCTACCCTTATGCAACCTATAATAAAGGCGCAGATTTCCCGGACAATACTACCTGGAACGCTTATGTAAGCGCTGGCGGAACCCTCTCAAGAGCAGATTGGAGAAGAGACAACGTCAATAAATTCGTAGAAAGGATCTATAAAGAAATTCACGCCGAAAAAAATAATGTTAAATTCGGAATCAGTCCGTTTGGAATCTGGAAGCCCGGATATCCTGCCGGAGTGGTCGGATCATCTCAGTACGATGAATTGTATGCAGATGCCAAATTATGGCTTAATAAAGGCTGGGTAGACTATTTTTCGCCACAGCTTTACTGGCCCATTGCTTCCAAAGGACAGCCTTTTGAAGCTCTTTTAAACTGGTGGAAATCCGAAAATACGATGAATCGCCACCTTTGGCCGGGACTCAATACCGTAGAGGTGAAAAGTTCAGACCGTCCTACAGAAATTAAAAACCAGATTGAAATCTCAAGACAGATCCTGGGAAAAGATGCCGGGGAAATTCATTGGAGTATTGCAGGATTGACAAAGAATCCGAACATGCTTCCTGCCTTGAAAAACGGACCTTATAAGGAAAAAGTTCTGGTTCCTGCAACGCCCTGGATAAAAACGGTTCCTTTACAGGCTCCTACATTATTTATCAATGACAACGGCAGTTTTATACAGACCAGCTGGAGTACTAAAAATCTAAAAGATGTTTTCCAATGGGTACTTTTTGCACAATATAACGGAGTCTGGGAAACTGAAATTCTAACGCTGGAGCAGCTGTCAAAAGAAATTCCAAAATTTAAAGACGGAAAAAAACTGAACGGCGTGGCCATAAAAGCCATCGACAGACTTGGAAATGAAAGCGATTATACCGCGAAAAAAGTAAAATAGTGGCCTTCCGGGATCAAGATACTAAAAAACCAGTTCCCGCAGAACTGGTTTATCTATTGATGGCCTCCCATGTTGTTTTTAACAAGATCACTCTTTCAATCCGGATCGTTATTTTAGAATAACTATAAATTATTAACTTAAAATATTGTAATTCAATAGATTGTTAGGTTTTTTCTGCAGGCTAGAGCATTTTCAGGCATATTCTCGGAATCATTTTTGTATCATTATCTCCATCACACAAAAAATATGCATTATGAATACTAAAAGACTTTCCGATATGATGGAAAAAGCACTGAGTGACCAGATGAATAAAGAAATTTTGGCATCACACGTTTTTTTATCGTACGGAATCTGGGCAGATGACAAGGGTTATGGGGGAATTGCCAATTTCCTGTACAGACATGCACAGGAGGAAAGAAATCACTCAATAAAATTTATGGAATACGTACTGAACAGAGGTGGAAAACCAAAAGTAGAGGCCATACCGGCTCCGCCACAGGATCCTGAATCTCTTTCTGCCTGCTTTGACGGTGTTTTCCAGCATGAAGTAGATAATACGACGTCCATTTACAGATTGGTAGACCTTGCACTGGAAGAAAAAGACTGGGCAACCTGGAATTTCATGCAGTGGTTTGTTCAGGAGCAGATCGAAGAGGAAACACTGGCTCAAAACCTTATTGATAAACTTAAAATTGCAGGGGGAGACCGAGCATCGGATGAATCTCTTTTTACTTTGGATAAAGCGTTACAGGATGCACCCAATGACGTTCCACTTGCTCAGGAAGCGACAGGAGCTAATCCTTAGATTAAAATACACCTTAAATTATAAAAATCTGTCATCTTCGGCAGATTTTTTTTATTATGAATCTCCCTTTAAAATCACTATCTTTGCCCACTCATAATTCAAGGTTCTGTATGCAGCATATAAGTCTGCAGAAACCTCGAATAAAAATTGAACCTTAAACTTTGAATTTTACAATATGAAATGTGGAATCGTAGGCTTACCCAATGTAGGTAAATCAACTCTTTTTAACTGTCTGAGCAACGCAAAAGCTCAGTCGGCAAACTATCCTTTCTGTACCATCGAACCAAACCTGGGAACCGTTTCTGTACCGGACCAAAGATTGTTTGAACTGGAGAAAATAGTAAAACCTGAAAGAGTTTTACCGGCTGTTGTTGAGATCGTAGATATTGCAGGTCTTGTAAAAGGAGCAAGTAAAGGTGAAGGTTTGGGAAATCAGTTTCTGGCCAATATCCGTGAGTGTGAAGCAATTATCCATGTTCTGAGATGTTTTGATAATGGAAATATTATTCACGTGGAAGGTTCGGTAGATCCCATGAGAGATAAAGAAATTATCGACATCGAGCTTCAGCTGAAAGATTTGGAAACGATAGGTAAAGCAGTTGAAAAAGCCAAGAAGTTCATTAAATCCGGAAAAAAAGACGATATTCTTACCTATGAAACGCTTCAGAATCTCCAGAAGTTTTTAGAAGACGGAAAAAATGCAAGAGAATTTGCAGCAGATGATTTTGCAAAATCGGTAATTGAAGAAGTTCAGCTTTTAACCAATAAACCGGTTCTTTATGTTTGTAATGTAGATGAAAATTCCATTAAAAACGGAAACGACTGGATCGGAAAGATTGAAGAAATGGCTAAAAATGAAGGAGCAGAAGTAGTGGTCTTAGCGGCTCAGATCGAAGCAGATATCAACGAACTTGAAACATTCGAAGAGCGCGAAATTTTCCTTGAGGAACTCGGTCTTACAGAGCCGGGAGTAAACCGTCTGATCAGAAAAGCCTACGACCTGTTAAAACTTCAGACGTATTTTACAGCTGGCGTAAAAGAAGTAAGAGCGTGGACGATCGGGCAGGGATGGACGGCTCCTCAGGCAGCTGGAGTGATCCACACTGATTTCGAAAAAGGCTTTATCCGTGCTGAAGTTATTAAGTACGATGACTATATAACCTATGGTTCGGAAGTAAAAATAAAAGAAGCAGGAAAGCTTTCTGTAGAAGGTAAAGAATACATCGTCAAAGACGGTGATATCATGCACTTCAGATTCAACGTATAAGAATATTAAAGTTAGTTATATAAAAAAACGCTTCCGATGTATTTCGGGGGCGTTTTTTGCGTCTCCCTGCAAACCCGGAAGCGCAGTGTTTCTAAGGATCTTATACTAACCATACAAGAACACACAGGTAATCTGTTCGAATGATGCCGAATGTCTTTTAGATTTTTAGTTATAATAACGACACCAGCTAAGATCATCTCCCACAGATTTATTAATCGAAACTTAAAAAGATCTGCGTAATCAGCGAGATCTGCGTGAGAAAAAAGTAAGTAGCATAAAATAATCTCTCCCAGATTTACTTAGGAGATCACATAGATTATTTATCAGAAGTATCGGAAAGATCTGCGAAATCAACGAGATCTGCGGGGAAAAAAGTAAGTAGCTTAAAATAATATCCCCAGATTTACTTAGGAGATCACATAAATTATTTATCAGAATATCAGAAAGATCTGCGTAATCAGCGGGAAAAAAGTATGTAGCTTAAAAATAATCTCCGACGATTTATCAATCAACAATAAAAACTATTATAAAAAACGCCACCCGATGTAATCTGAGTGGCATTTCTGAAAATATTATAAAAGACTTGTTATGGTTCTATCGGAAGTTCAGGTCTGCACTGCAGTTGTGCGCAGCTTATTGAAATTCTCTTGCAGCCGCCGGTCGCCGGATCTATGCAGTCTAACAGACCTCCTGTAACCGCTCTGAGCTGTTTCTTACTCAGTTTTTTTCCGTTGGGTAAATCTTGATTTTTCATAAGGTTGATTTTAGTTGGAGAATTAAGGTTCGATCGGAACACGGCACTCAGATTCTGCACATTGTCTTCCATACGCTTTGCACTGGTTGGTCCACGGATCGATACACTGCATCAGGCCTCCGGTGATTGACCGTAGTGCCTTATTGTTTAATTTTTTTCCTCTGATAAGATTTTGATTTTTCATAGCTGTTGATTTTTAATGACTTAGTGTAAACTAAGATATGAAAATATTTATTATAAATCACATAATGTGGAAAAAAATACAATGCTATGAATAATATACGGATATGTTTAAATTTAAAAGTATTAGCAATTCTTCAGTTGAAAGGATTCTGACAAAAAATACCGCCCGGTTATCGGACGGTATCTTCTTTCATATATAAAGTGTGGTTATGGTCTGCATTGTTTCTGAGCGCATGCCGGATGAATCTTTGTACAGACAGGAGCCGGGTCACATGGCGGATCCGTGCACAGTATAGCTTCCATACAATCATAGAGGCCTCCGGAAATACTGCACAGCTGTTTTTTGGATAATTTTTTCCCGTGAAATAAATTTTGACTTTTCATAGTTTCTGTTTTGAGTTTGGTAATGCTAATATAAAAAATAATCTTTATATATCACAATAATAAGAATAATTTTAACATACAAAGAAAATTTTAGGAATACTGCGTATAACTTCAAATTTTGTACATTTGATTTATACAAATTGCTTATATAAAGGATGGCACACACTTCATATACTTCACTGGATGATTTCTACAGAGAAATGACGGCAAAATTGGGGAAAGATGTTGAGAGTATTTTTCCGCAAGGTCTTCACAAAGATATTGGACATTTCAATGTTTTCGATATCGCCCAGACCATCGAGAAAGTGAAAATGACTTCCGAGATGCCTTATAACAGGAGGAAATATTATAAGATAAGCCTCATCAGGGGCAAAAACAGGGCAGAATATGCAGATAAGGTCATTCAGATTAAGAATAACGCACTGCTTTTTGCAACACCTAGAGTTCCTTACCATTGGGTTCCGGAAGATCCTGACCAGTCAGGAAGTTTCTGCGTCTTTACAGAAGATTTTTTTATCAAGGACAAATCTCACAGTACGCTGGAAGATTTACCGATTTTCCGGCCCGGAAGTGTACCGCTTTTTGAAATTGGTGACGAGCTGGCCGATGAGATTGCAGATCTGTATGCTAAAATAAAAAAAGAGATCAGCTCCGATTATATTTTTAAATATGATCTCATCAGAAATTATGTGCTTGAGCTTATCCACTACGGTCAGAAGCTACAGCCGGCTACCAAATTGTCAACCTCAAATGATGCTTCATTGCGGGTAGTTACCTTATTTATAGAACTGCTGGAAAGGCAGTTTCCGATAGAAAATTACGAACAGAGGCTGCAATTGCGGACAGCAAAAGATTATGCCGACAGACTTTCTGTTCATGTGAATTATTTAAATAAAAAATTAAAAGAGAACACAGGAAGGACCACTACTGAGATTATTGCGGAAAGAATCATTCAGGAAGCGAAAATCCTGCTTAAACAGACCCAATGGAATGTATCAGAGATTGCTTATGCATTGGGATTTGAAGAGATTGCTCACTTCTCCAATTTCTTTAAAAAGAAAACATCGCTGGCACCCTTGGAATTTAGGTCTTGATTTGAATTTTGCAAATTTCAGTTTGATTGAAGCAAATGCTTCATCCGTAAAATACAGGATCTTTGTCTTATTAAAAACAATCAGAAAAATGGAAGCAAGAACAAAAATTGCATTAGTAACAGGCGGAAGCCGAGGATTAGGAAGAAATTCGGCGATAAAAATCGCACAAAAGGGTCTTGATGTTATCATTACCTACAGGAGTAATAAGGCAGAAGCAGATAAAGTGGTAGCAGAGATCCAGGCAACAGGAAGAAAAGCAATTCCCTATCAGCTGGACACTAGAGATGTAAAGAGTTTTGACTCTCTTATCAAAACTGTAGGAGATCATCTTGAAGAAAATACAGGAAGCAGAAACATAGATTATCTTGTCAACAATGCAGGAACAGCCTTATATTCACCGATTTCAGAAGTAACGGAAGAGCAGTTGGATGATGTAGTGGATATTCATTTCAAAGGTGTTTTTTTCCTGACCCAGAAGTTTCTGCCATTTATCAATGAGGGAGGCGGTATCATCAACATTTCTTCAGGGCTGGCAAGATTTGCCTTACCGGGATCATCGGTGTATGGTTCTGTAAAAGCAGGCGTTGAAATGTTAACGAAATATATGGCGAAAGAGCTTGGGTCGAGAAAAATAAAAGCGAATGTCATTGCTCCCGGAGCTATCGAAACAGACTTTGGTGGCGGAAGGACAAGGGATGATAAAAATGTCAATGATATGATTTCAGCGAATACTGCTTTGGGAAGAGCAGGGCTTCCTGATGATATCGGTGGGGTAGTAGCTTTTCTATGTACGGAAGATGCCCGTTGGATTACAGGACAGAGAATCGAGGCTTCCGGCGGAATGTTTTTATAATATCGTCATCATAAATATAAAACCGGAGATGTATAATTTCCGGTTTTCTAATAATAGGTCTGTTTAAATAATGTATCAAGCCCATTAAGATGTTGAGGGTATAGGAATATCAACGAGATATTTCAGCAACTCAAAATCTTCTTTCAAACAAAACTTTGCGTCAAAAGATCAGTATTATACTTATGAGATAAAGTCTTTCTAAAATTATTTTAACGCAAATATGATGTGACATACTGCTGATTTTAAGAGGCAAGGGCAAATAAATTTGCTTCACAAAGCTCAAATTCGACTTTATCAATCAACCTGTTGATTCCTCTTGCTCCTTAAATAATTATACAGTAAAATAGACTTTGCGTCAAAAAATATTATGATAAAGATTTAGCTTATCTGCTATGAAATAAGCTTTTAATCAAAAGTTTATCAGATCAATACCATAAGATTTAAAGGTATAAATACCACTCTGATGAGTAGCAAATAATTAAATATTTGATAACTTACACATGATCGGAAATAATCACCCGAATGATAACATATGACTATAATCTGGATAGGTTTTCGATAGCCTTTTCCAGGGTTTCCTGTTTTTTGGCAAAGCATAATCGGATCACCTGCTCATTCAGTTTATTTTTATAAAAAGAAGAAAACGGAACAGTGGCAACTTTATGCGTGACCGTTAATTCACGGGCAAAGTCAAAATCGTTTTTGTCAGAAATTTTATCATATCTTAAGGCCTGGAAATAGGTTCCTTCACAATCCAGTAATTCAAAAGAAGTACCCGCCAGACCTTGTCTCAGGAAGTCTCTCTTTTCCTGAAAAAACCGGTTTAGCTGCTTGTAATGTTCATCATTTTTCATATATTCTGCCAGGGCCAGCTGAATTGGGGTGTTCACGGAGAAAACATTGAACTGATGTATTTTCCTGAACTCATCCGTCAGGATTTTTGGTGCAGCACAATATCCGATCTTCCAGCCCGTTACATGGAAAAGCTTTCCGAAAGAAGCCACCATAAGGGTGCGGTCTTTCAGCTCCGGGTATCGGCAGATGCTTAAATGCTGTTTTCCGTCGAAGACAATATTTTCATACACTTCATCACTTAAAATTAAAATAGAGGTTCCCTTTACTATTTTTATTAACTCCTGTAGATCATTTTCTTTTAGAACTCTTCCCGAAGGATTGTTGGGGTTATTCAGAATAATCATTTTGGTATTCTCTGAAACGAGATCTCTTACTTTATTCCAGTTAATTTCATAATCCGGATCTCTCATTTCGAAACGTTTCACAATGCCTCCGAACAATTCCACGGTGGGCTCATAGCAGTCATAAGCCGGTTCAAAGATGATCACTTCATCATCTTTTTTTACAAAAGTGGCAATGGCGGTAAAAATAGCCTGGGTTCCGCCTGCCGTTATGGTGATTTCAGAATCCGGATGATAAACGGCCTGATGCGAATTTTCGATTTTTCTTGCAATTTCCTCTTTTAAGCTCATCATTCCGCCCATAGGAGCGTACTGGTTAAACCCTTCTTTCATAAAATGGTCTGCCCAATTCAGCAGTTCTAAATCGGGCATGAAATCAGGAAATCCCTGGGATAGATTGATGGCTTCGTTTTCGCTGGCCAATTGGGTCATCTGGCTGAAAATTGTAGTTCCGACGTCGGACAGTTTAGATAAAGGAAGTTGTATCATGAAAGTGGATGTTTTAGAAGATCGAATTTAAATCATTTTTTGCAATAAAAAAAGACTATCACCAGTGGAGACAGTCTTTTACATCAGGAGCTTTAGAAATTATTTAATCCATTCTAGTATTTTTTCAGCCCGGTGGGTATTTTCGAACCCGTCTACCGGAAAATAAGTAAGCGTATCTTTCTGTAAGATCTGTCTGGCCATTCCTGTTACTTTTTTCCGATGTTCAGACATGATCGTAATGTTGTTACGTAGAAGTTTTTTCACAATGAATTCCGAGCAGTAGTATTCTTTATCGCTTTTATCGAAAACATAGTCGAAATTAATATTTTCTTCTTCAGATTTTCTGAGAGACTCGCGGATGCCGTGAAGTTTTTCGGCATCAATATCCTTAAGTCTCCATACCGAAAGATAGTTCAGGTCGTCAGGTTTAATGAAATCGCTGATGTTCTCGATGAATAAATTATGATGGTTCTTTTTATTTTTATCTACATAAACATGGTAAATAATCAGTTGATGATTTTCCACGAAGCCGATTCCGAGGTGGGAGGCATATTTATTTTCAAGATTGAAATCTTTAGCCAGGTTTCCTAATTTTCCTGTCGTACCCCTCTGAATCAGATAAATACTATGATCGTTAAAATCAAGTTTTTTTATTTTATCGTCCAGTGTCGGCGTTTTATGAAAAGAAAAAATTACTATTATGAGCAAAGCGCCCATAATAGCAATTACAAAGTTTATTTTTTTTGGAAATGAAATCATATTATTTATCAGTGAATGCTCCGACAATAGATCCTACAAGAATGCCAATGGCTCCTCCGATCACCATACCTACAGGAAAAGCAATGAATCCTCCGACGGCAACACCTACTCCAAAGCCGATCATTCCGCCCCAGATAAAGTTGGCTGTTTTTCCATATACATTTTTCCCGTAATTTCCTTTTTCATCATTTAATTTAAAGTCATTAAGGTTTTTGATAATGGTTTTCTCATAACTCGGGAGCGATTTGAAATCCGAATTCAGATCCAGATTGGAAACGGAATGCATATTGATCATTTTTGCCAGAGTTTTGGCTCCGGGAGATATGTTGGCCTGCTGTATAAGTGTATCAAAAGGCGTATTCATATTATTGATCGTATTAGTGATAATCTGATTCACCTGGGCTAAGGTAAATCTCTCATCCATCGGAATCTGGGCTTTACTGTAAAATTCATTAAGATCACTTTGAGTCAGTACATATCCCGGTCCGGCAGCCTTTATTCTATTTCCGATATAGTTTGCCGCAGAATTAAAAGGATCTGCATTGGTGAAATAATCACCATCGCTGAACTTGGACGAAAGCGTAGTTACATCAGGAAGCGTGTTTACGATTTCCTGTTGTGATTCCGGAGTAACATTGTCTTCGCTGCACGAATAGAAGATCGTAGGTGATGTCACAAGCCCGATTACGGTTAAAAGAGTTTTTGTTTTCATATATTAAGTCGTTTTGTACCTTAAAGGTATTGGTAAATAGCATGTTACGGTATCGTGAACACGTAAGTATCTATACCTTTTGATTAAGTGTATTTATTTTCCGGATAAATGATTTTAAGAACGGTTAACCAGTCTGTAAAGTGGGTAGGCAACTAAAGATCATCCGCAGATGATCTTTAGTACATGAAAAACTGAAAATGAGGTTTGATTTTTACACTGATGAATAGTGTTTTAAATGTTGATTCTACATTGCTACGGCTCACAAATTTAAACGTCCGCAGCTATGGTTAAGTATAATGAATAATTGCCTGATAACTGTTTTTTCAAAGATACCAATGTATCGTAATCAGCCTGTTTAAAGCGATAAGTGTCTGTAGTATCATGAGCGGTTGTTGCTGCTTTTTCAGTTCTTGTGAAATATCATGCTATTTTGTGTAAAAAATCATGCTTTTTCCGGACTGAAACATCCAGGACAGAATTATCCGTCATTACGACCTGTCCGCCTTTTCCTTTAATATACTCTTTCAGATGTTCAAGATTGATCAGGTGTTTGTGGTGTATCCTGAAAAAGTTATGATCTGAAAGATGCTTTTCAAAGTCATACAATGTTTTGGAAACAATGACTTTGGTTTTGTCGGCCAGATAAATAAATGTATAATTGGAATCAGCCTCACATCGGATAATTTCATCGATATTCACTCTTTTAAAACCCTGTAAAGTCGGAAGATTGATTTTACTCTGGAAAGCATTGGTAATTGCGGTAATTTTATTTTTTCTGAAGTTTTCCGAAGCTCTGTTAACGGCTTTTACGAAATCAAGTTTTTTAACAGGTCTCAGAAGATAGTTGGTGACGCCTTTTTTGATGGCTTCAATCACAGACTTTTCAGAATCTGTGATCAGTATAATCTGTGAATTTTCATGATGACGGATTAAAAGATCGCCGGTATGGTCATCAGTTAATTTTGAATTCAGAAAAATCAGATCTGAAGGTTTTCGTGACAAAAATTCAAAAGCCTGCAGAATATTATTGGTTTTGAAAGAGATTTCAAATCCAGGAAACTCACTTTTTAATAATAATGAAATATTATCGGCATGATCGTGGTCATCGATGATGCAAGTTTGTAAATTTTGTTCCATAATGCTTTGAGTTTGGTTTGTTAGTTTAGTTAATGTTTGTATTTAGCAGTAATTTTTCATCTCGTTTTATTGTTTTTCTGTGTTATCATGAAATTGTTTAGTAAATATCGTGTAATTTAATAGATATTAATAATATTTTAAAATCATTTCTCCCGATATATTGAATAATGTAAATATAGGATTTCATTAACAATAATGCAACACTTAAACAAAAAAGATATCAAAAATGAATTAAAAATAGCTGGTGTATTTTTACGCAAATTCGTATTTTTGTATGTTTGCTTAAATAACGTATGTCACAAGAAATAAACCCGATCTATTCCGAAGATAATATCAGAACACTGGATTGGCAGGAACATATCCGCTTACGCCCCGGCATGTATATCGGGAAGTTAGGAGACGGATCCTCTGCCGATGACGGTATTTATATTTTACTGAAAGAGATCCTGGACAACTCCATCGATGAATTCAGGATGAAATCCGGTAAGAGAATTGAAATAAAAGTAGACGATGGTAAAGTTACCATTCGTGATTTTGGTCGTGGAATCCCATTGGGAAAAGTAGTGGATGCTGTTTCCAAAATGAATACGGGAGGTAAATACGACAGTAAAGCCTTCAAAAAATCGGTAGGTCTGAATGGGGTAGGTACAAAAGCGGTAAACGCGCTTTCTGATTATTTCAGGGTACGGTCTTTCCGGGAGGGAAGAATGAAAATCGCCGAGTTTTCCCGCGGAATTATTACCGAAAACCATGATGAAAAAGATACCTCAGACAGAAATGGTACTGAAATATCTTTCATTCCTGACGCTGAAATTTTTCAGCACTTTAAGTACAGAAAAGAGTATATTGAAAGGATGCTGCGTAACTATGCGTATCTGAATCCTGGCTTGAAAATTCTTTTTAACGGCGAAATATTCTTTTCCGAAAACGGTCTTAAAGATCTTTTGGATGAAGAGCTGGAGAATGAAACCCTGTATCCGATCGTTCATCTGAAAGATAATGATATTGAAGTAGCGATTACACATACCGATAAGTCTCAGACGGAAACCTATTTTTCTTTCGTGAACGGACAGAATACCACGCAGGGTGGAACGCATTTGAATGCCTTCCGTGAAGCCTATGTGAAAACGGTTCGTGAGTTTTTCAATAAATCTTTTGATGCCTCAGACGTTAGAAAATCCATTGTTGCCGCTATTTCCATTAATGTAGAAGAACCTGTTTTCGAATCTCAGACAAAAACCAAGCTGGGGTCCAATGATATGGGACCAAACGGACCTACGGTGAGAACGTTTATTATCGACTTTCTGAAAAATAAGTTAGATAATTTCCTGCATAAAAATCCTGAGATTGCAGAAGCCATTCAGAGGAAGATTCTGATTTCTGAGCGGGAAAGAAAAGAACTTTCGGGAATCCAGAAGCTCGCCAGAGAAAGGGCAAAAAAAGTGTCTCTTCACAACAAAAAGCTCCGGGATTGCAGACAGCACTATAATGATCAGAAAAATGAAAGAAAGGGAGAAACCCAGATTTTTATTACCGAGGGAGATTCCGCATCAGGATCGATCACAAAATCCAGAGATGTAGAAACCCAGGCTGTTTTTTCGTTGAAAGGAAAGCCGTTGAACTGCTACGGATTAACAAAGAAAGTAGTATATGAAAATGAAGAATTTAACCTTCTTCAGGCTGCTTTAAATATAGAAGAAAGTCTGGAAGATCTCAGGTACAACCAGGTTATTATTGCTACCGATGCAGATGTAGACGGTATGCACATCCGCCTGCTGATGATTACATTTTTTCTTCAGTTTTTTCCCGATATCATAAAGAACGGACATTTATTTATTCTTCAGACTCCTTTATTCAGAGTACGGAACAAAAAAGAAACAAGATACTGCTATTCGGAAGCAGAAAGGGTAAAAGCCTTAAACGAACTGGGAAAAAATCCGGAAATAACCCGATTTAAGGGACTCGGAGAAATTTCCCCCGATGAATTCAAGCATTTCATCGGAAAGGACATACGTCTTGAGCCTGTAGTATTAGGAAAAGATCAGACCATCGATCAGCTGCTGGAATTTTATATGGGAAAAAACACCCCGGACAGGCAGGTATTTATCCTTGAAAATCTGGTGGTGGAAGATCCGGATATCGATAAAAAAGAGATATTGGATGAAATAGAAAGCTAAAATACTCAAAAACTAAAATCAAAAACTAACCTGAAAAACTAAATTAACGAATCAAAAAGAATATAGATATATGAGACTTAGTAACCGAAATAAAGCCTCGGCGTACAACTTTATCAATACAGTGCTGCTTATACTGCTGGTGTTTGGAATCGCAGCATTTTTGCTGGAAGAGTTCAGATTCCACATTCTGGGTGCAGAGGGTTATTTGCTGATTATCATTCCGGTAATCATGTTGGTAGCTTTCCACCTTAACGGCAGGCAGATTTTTGAATATGACAGTGATGGAGAAGCGCTGCATTTCAGAAACAGAAATATTATTCCGTTTTTGGATAAACCGCTGAGTGATGAATTTCCCAAGTATAAACTGATGAGCTATGAAGTGATCGATGTTTTCTTTATGAAAAGATTATATATTAAAATTTCCAGTAAAAATAACGGATCTACCATGCTCAAATACGAAATTTCATATTTAACAAAAAAAGAAGTTAACGACTTGAAACTCTCTTTAAATAAAGTCGTGAAAGCAAATAACGAGAAAAAGTACTAAACGTAAATGACGACAGAAGAATACTCGCATGAAGGTGAGAGCTTAAAAAAGGTATCGGGGCTTTATAAGGACTGGTTTCTGGATTATGCGTCTTATGTAATTTTAGACAGGGCTATTCCTTCGGTATATGACGGGTTTAAGCCTGTTCAGCGAAGAATCATGCATTCCATGCGTGAACTGGAAGATGGACGATACAATAAAGTCGCCAATATCGTAGGAAATACGATGAAATATCACCCTCATGGTGATGCTTCCATTACAGATGCAATGGTAGGAATAGGGCAGAGAGAACTTTTGATAGATACCCAGGGAAACTGGGGGAATGTTTTTACCGGAGATTCTGCGGCTGCGGCAAGATATATTGAAGCAAGACTTACTCCTTTTGCACTGGAAGTTGTTTTTAATCCCAAAACGACGGAATGGGCAAAATCATATGACGGACGAAATAACGAACCGATTGATCTGCCCGTAAAGTTTCCGCTGTTGCTGGCTCAGGGAGTAGAAGGTATCGGAGTGGGACTTTCTACAAAAATTCTTCCTCATAATTTTAATGAGCTGATCAGTGCTTCCGTTGCTTACCTGAAAGGTAAGAAATTTGAGCTGTACCCGGATTTCCTGACTGCAGGTTATCTGGATGTATCAGAATATAATGACGGACAGAGAGGCGGAAAAGTAAGAGCCAGAGCCAGGATAACCCAGATGGATAAACATCTGCTGGTTATTTCTGAACTGCCGTATTCAAAAACGACAAGCGACCTGATCGACTCTATACTGAAAGCTAACGAAAAGGGGAAAATTAAGATTAAGAAAATTGAAGATAATACCTCCGATAAAGTCGAGATCTTAATTCATCTTCATAATGATGTTTCTCCCGATAAAACTATTGATGCTCTGTATGCCTTTACAGATTGTCAGGTGACCATTTCCCCGAATGCCTGCGTTATTGTAGGGGATAAACCGATGTTCCTCAACGTATCGGAAATCTTAAGAATGAATACGGACCATACCGTTTCATTGCTTAAGAAAGAACTTGAAATAGAGCTTCATGAATTACAGGAAAGCTGGCATTTTTCTTCTTTGGAAAGAATTTTTATCGAGAACAGAATTTATCATGATATTGAAGAAGTAAAGACGTGGGAAGACGTTCTGAAGACCATTGATATTGGATTAAAACCTCATACGGGACATCTTTTGAGAGCTGTTACCGAAGAAGATATTTTAAAACTGACCGAGATCAGAATTAAGAGAATATCCAGGTTCGATTTAGATAAATTTAAGCAAAACATTGCTTCTCTGGAAGATAAGATAGAGCAGGTAAAACACCATTTGCAGAATCTTATTCAGTATGCTGTTGATTATTATCTGAATATTCAGAAAAAATACGGCAAAGAAAGACAGAGAAGGACGGAACTGAGAATTTTTGACACCATAGATGCTACCAAAGTAGCGGTTGCCAACGAGAAATTCTATGCCAATTTTGAGGAAGGATTTATCGGAACCTCTCTGAAAAAAGACCAGTATTTATTTGACTGTTCCGACATAGATGATATTATTACATTTAGAAAAGACGGAAGTATGAAGGTCGTAAAGGTTGAAGCTAAAACGTTCATCGGGAAAGATATTCTGCATGTAGCCGTCTGGAAGAAAAATGACAGGAGAACAGTATATAACATGATTTATCGTGAAGGTCGCGACGGGCCTTACTATATGAAACGTTTTTCGGTCACCGGAGTAACCCGAAATACCGATTATCCTTTGGCTTCAGATAAAAAAGGTTCGGAGACCCTGTATTTCTCCGCCAATCCCAATGGAGAAGCTGAAACAGTAACCATTTTATTAAAACCTAATCCAAGAATCAGAAAAAATAAGATGGATGTCGATTTCTCAGAATTAGCTATTAAAGGGCGTGATTCTAAAGGTAATCTGGTGACGAAATATTCTATTAAGAAAGTAGATTTGAAGGAAGAGGGAGTCTCTACTCTGGCTCCGAGAAAAATATGGTTTGATGATACGGTAAGAAGGCTAAATGCAGACGGAAGGGGAACTTTGCTCGGAAATTTCAAGGGCGATGATAAAATATTAACGGTGAATACCAACGGTGAAGCGAAGCTGATCAGTTTCGATCTGGGAAACCGTTTTGACGACCAGTATCTCATCCTTGAAAAATGGAAGCCTGCACAGCCGGTGACCTGTATCTATTATGACGGAGAAAAAGACATCTACTTTATCAAAAGATTTTTATTTGAGAATACATCCAATATACAGACCTTTATGCCTTCTGAACATCCGAAATCGTTTATCGAAAATGTCATCGTTGCCAACGGGGTGACGGCAGAAATTATTTTTGCCAAAGATAAAGGAAAAGAGCGCGATCCTGAAACCGTTAATGTGGATGAGTTTATCGCAGTAAAAGGAATTAAAGCGATTGGTAACCAGTTTACGAAGTTTAAAGTAAAAGCGATCAACATTACCATACCGGAGCCTGAGGAAGAAGAACCTGAGGTATACGAAGAACCTGAGCCCACCGTAAGTGCGGATGAGGACGGAATGATAGGGGACTTATTTCAAAGTGATGAAAGTCCGGACATTAAAAAATAAAAAATGAATATTTTAATAGTAATTATAGCCATTACTGCCATCATTAGCTTTATTGCACCCAATGGCAGCGCTAATTTTGAAAAGTATAAGTTTAGCGTAGGAGCGATTATGAACAGAAAGGAATACATCCGTCTGTTTTCATCAGGTTTCCTTCATGCAGATATTATGCACCTGTTGTTCAATATGATGACCCTGTATTTCTTCGGACCCATCATTCTTCAGGGGTTTGGAAATCTCGGATTTATATTGATTTATTTCGGATCGATTTTACTGGGAAATCTGTTTTCACTGTTTATCTATCAGAAGCAGCCGTGGTATTCAGCGATTGGTGCGAGTGGAGGAGTTTCAGGGATCTTATTTGCGGCAGTAGCAATGCTTCCCACTACCGGCATATATTTATTTTTTATTCCCATTCCTATTCCCGGGTTTATTTTCGGATTAATTTATTTCAGTTATTCGGTTTATATGATGTTGAATCCCAACCAGCATGATAATATCGGTCATGCAGCCCATTTGGGAGGAGCATTTTTCGGTTTGGTATACGCTGTTAGCACCCAGCCGCAAGCCGCTATGAACAATGCTTTGTATATAGGAATAATGGCACTTCCTTTACTTTATTTAAGTTATGAAATCTTCATCAGAAAAAGAATAGGATAGGCTAACACTTATCCGTTAAAAATAATAAACCCAATGGCCAGCCATTGGGTTTATTATTTTTTAGACCGATTCAATTTTAATATGATCAACAAGATATTTTGGGAGTTTTTTTACAGAATTCATCAGTTTTGCATTATTTATTTTTTTCTCTGTTTTGCTCTTTGTATAATAATTACAGTTCTTATAAAGAAAATAGGTCAGGACCCTGTTGTAGTCATCAAGTTTTTCGTCGTCAATCATGGTAAGCAAAAAGCCGCTCCGAAATTCCGGAACGGCCAAACAAAAATGTTGAAGACTATTTTATTTTTTAATTAAAGTCTGACTGAAAATTCCTTTACCGGTTTTAACCGACAGAAAATAAATTCCAGAGTTCAAATCACTGATATCAATGATTTTTATATTTCCCTTTATTTCTCTTACAATTTTTCCTGTATTATTGGAAATCAGGATCTGTTCGATGGAATTTACGCTTGAAATTGTAAATGTCGTCTGAACAGGATTCGGATAGATAACGGGTTTTTCCGTCACGGTTTCTCCTGCCGTTGATTTTGCCGTTGTAGAATATTGTGTTTTAATATAATACAGATTGGCCACACTTCCTTTGGTAATGGTATGTGATCCGGCTGCCAGATTCTGGACGGTAACTATTCCCGATGCAGCGGTGTACGAATTTCCGTCCACTTTTACTGTTCCGGTAAACGCGGGATCAAAAACTAAATTTAAAGTTGATGAAGCGGTCGTGGTATAGCTGATCGTTGTTGAAGATTCTAATTTCAGTCTTTTCGTTAAAGTAAGTCCGTCGTACGTTGCAGACCCATCCGTTGAGTTCATGTTGGCACTGGAGAAACTGTAAAAAGTACTGCTCAGGTTTGAGGTGGTAAAATTATGAATTTCGCTGCCCTGAGGATTGGGAGTGGTAGAAGTCACCGATATACTTCCTGTTCCGGAAACGGGAGTTCCGGACAGTCCGGATGTCGTCAGAGTAAAATCCACATCAGCAGTCGGGGTTCCCGAAATTGTGACTGTTTTGGCAGACATATTTTTAACAAAACTGATTCCCGAGGCGGGAAGTCCGGTTACTGTAACATCCGCAGCGGTTCCTCCCCAGGTAAAGATCATCGGTGTGATGGCGCTCCCCGGTATCACGGTCTGGTCATTATTGGAAGCAATCTGTAAAGTTTGCTGACTCACCGGTGCTGTAGATTCTCCCTGTACAGAAACCAGAGAAGAAGTGTAATTTTGCAGCAAAGCCATCAATCCCGGATTTACCGCATCAGAAGTATCGTCTGTTGCGTTATTGAAGGTCCACGAAATATCTCCGCCTGAAACTCTTCCGGAATACTGCATTGTTTTATCTCTTGCCACTGCCGGCGCGTCAGGAACCAGTGAACTGATATATAAAGACGCGCTGGTATCAAAATTATTATAGGTTCCTCCGCCCAGGAAAGCTTTGATATTTGTTCCTAAAGTTTCATTTCTTGAGGACGAAACATAAGCATCAAACTGGCTTGAAGCCGTTGCAGAATAAGGAATAAAAGAATTCTGTCCCGTCATAAAATTATTGAAAGCTTTTACGACCCCTCCGTTTTCACCTGAAAAGGTGCCTACCGATCCATTAGCCACATCGGTTCCCTGTTTTGAAGTCAGGATCGGATATTTACAGTTTCTGAAATAGTTTCCTTCCACAAAAACAGAAGAGCCCATCGTAGAGCCTACCCCGTATTTGGAATTTCCGTCATAATAATTGTTGTATACATGAGCCGAATAATACCGGATGCGCGGATGCCTGGAATCAGAATGGTCGAACCAGTTATGATGGTACGTAATATATAATCCTGAAGTGGTTCCTTCGCTTAATCCCAGGAGACTGCTTTTTCCGTTGTCCCAGAAATGGTTATAAGAAAAGGTGATGTAGGTGGACTTCTTAGCATCCAGAGCGCCGTCTCCTTTTGCCTGATCAGCATCACCACCGGGTTTTCCGTAAAAGAGATCATTGTTGTGAGCCCAGATATACGTATTGTCCTGCTGTAAGCTTAAATTATCGCCTTCCCCAGCATCGGTGAGCATAAACCCAAGGTTTCGGACCTCAATATTAGTTGCATTTTTTATCCTGATTCCCCATCCGTTGATCACCGCATCTGAGCCGATTCCTTCCAAAGTGATCGACCCTGAAGCATTACTTTTATTTTCAACCACGATATCTCCGTTAAGCAGATAGCCCGGATCTTTTATATTTCCGATAAATCTGATTACCAGCGGACGCGTGTCATTTCCCTTTTTAAATCCGTCAAGAATGGTCTGTAATCCCACGCAAGGATTGGAATTTGCCCCCGTTACATTCAGGGAAACCGTATTTTTCGTAGATTCAGTGATATACAGCACCACTGCGTTAGACTTCAGGGTACCGTCTAGTTGATACGCGCCGGGAACTCTTCCGTTGCTGTGGGCGAATCCTGACCTGTCGTGGGAAAGGACACTAACTGATGAAGTGGTAGCAGCCGGGCCTTCAGTATTACCGGTTACGGGAACAACTTTAATGGTGTAATTTCCTGCAGCTAGTCCGGGAATATCAGCTCTGAAATAAGATCCGTAGTTTCTGATAAGCTGGTTGTCGATGATTTTATTTGTAAGTCCGCCTCCGCTGTAATATACCCTGTAACTTTCAGCACCGCTTACCGGAGCCCATTTTACATATGCAGATTCCAGCCAGCCGGTGGCCTGTGTAATCGAAACCTGGGCTTTCAGCAGAACAGAACTGGACAGCACCATAAAATAAGTGAAAATTCTTTTCATGATTAATAATTTTTGGATTGATTTTAAATGTATTTGATAATATGTAATCGATTACACACAAATATATATAAATAATTCAATTAAATCATTTTGTTGTGAAATTTCTTTCAAATATGCTGTTAAACCCTTTATTTAAAATAGTTTTAGACAGATCCTTAAAAATATGTTAATCGTATAACCAGTAAGGAAAATATATATCATACATTCCCCAATAACCGATATAGAATCAAAAAAGACATTAAATTATGAAAAATTAAATGTCTTTTTATTGCCGGAATTTGTCTGAAACGGTTGTTAATCAGAAATAAATTGTATGATGATTATATCCTGACATTCAATTGTATTATTTTCTATTATAAAGGCTTTATATCCGTGTCATTTTTATTTGAGTTCATATAGAGAAATTTGATATCCCGATATATAATATAAGAACATACTTTGCTGAATATTAATAGCGTAATAATGTCAGAACCGATTCTTCTTTCTATTTGATACCGAAAATAAAACGGTCATTTCCGGACAGATCTTTTATTAATTGTACCTGTGTAAAATGGTCCTGATACAGCGCCAAAGTTTCAGGACCTAATTTCTGATTGATTTCTAGAAAAAGAAACCCGTTTTTATTCAGATATTTTTTTGAATCTTCAGCGATTTTCCTGTAGAAAATTAAAGCGTCGGAAGTAGGAGAGAACAGGGCCATCAGAGGCTCGAAACCTTTTACGGAATATTCGATATCCTGTTGTTCATCGATGCCGATATAGGGAGGATTTGAAATGATAACATCAAAGTTTTCCTTAAGGTCATAGCCCAGATAATCGGTGTAGATAAAACGGATGTCGAGCCTGTGAAGATCTGCATTTTTTTGAGCAACCTCAAGGGCTTTTTCTGAAAAATCGATACTTGTAATCTGAGCTTCAGGAAAATATTTTTTTAAGACAAGAGGAATGACACCGCTGCCGGTTCCGATATCCAGTATTTTTAAACTTGTGACATCAGTCAAATCCTGAATTTTCCGGATGGCTAACTCCAGAAGTTCCTCTGTTTCAGGACGCGGAATAAGAACATTTTCATTAACAAAAAATGACATTCCGTAAAACTCTGTCTCCTCCAGAATATGCTGATAGGGCTTAGAGGTTTTCAGCTCTGAAATGATGTCGAGTAATCTTTTTTCATCTTCCATTAACAACTGCTGTTCAGAAAATCTTCTCTGCTGAAAAGAATTGAAGCCCACTGTTTTCTCTATAAAAACAGAACTTAGAAAAGCAGTTTCCGAATCGATATAGAGCGAGGAAAGTTCTTTTTTAAAATACGTTTTAAATTCTGAAATTGTCATATTACCTCGTAAATACCAATTTAATATCGGTTGATTTTTCTTCATCAATTCTGTACCCTTCGTAGTTGAAGGCCTTCATTTCATCCAGAGTCTGAACATTGTTTTCTGCACAGAATCTTACGGCTAAGCCTCTGGCGTGTTTTGTGTAAACCACGATGGTTTTTAGTTTTCCTTCTCTTAATTCAAAAAACTCAAAATCAATGACGGTATGGTTTAATTTTTTACGGTCGATAGCTTTAAAATATTCATTGCTTCCAAGATTTAAAAGAATTTCGTTCTTTTTCATTTCAGAATTAAGCTGTTCTGTAATTCTGTCCCTCCAGAATTCATACAGGTTCTTGTATTCATCAAATTGAAAAGGTCTTCCCATTTCGAGCCTGTACAGCATTACTTTATCGGAAGGTCTCAACAAACCGTATAGTCCGGAAAGAATTCTGTAATTTTTCTGTAGATAATCTACGGCGCTTTTATTCAGTGTTTTGGCATCAAGACCTCTGTAAACTTCGCCTGTAAAGGCAAACATTGCCGGTGCAGATTCTTTTGCTGTAGGTTTTGCTTTCCATTTCTGGTTTCTTTCCCAGTTTTCATCCGCCAGTTTGGACGAGATTTCCATGAGTTCTGAGAGATATTTCGGCGACTTTTCCTTTAAATATGAATGTATGAAAGTGGCTTCTTCAATGAAAGTGGGATTTGTGGTTTTCAACAGGTATGTTGTGCTGTCAACATTCATTAATTTGGCAGGGGATGTTACTATTTTCATATTGTTAAAATGCAGATAAATGTTTAAAATCCACAAAATTCATGATCATCAGAGATATAAAGTCGTACATGAAATGGCAGATTATAAGGATTTTAATGTTAGAGAATTTTTTATAAAAAACGGCAAAGACAATTCCTATAAAGGTTGGTACTGCCACCTGACCCACTGTTCCGTATGTGCTGTGAAGGATACCAAACAAGAGGGCTGAAATGGATATTCCGAGATACCGGTTGTTATAAATTTTTTCAATTCTCGGCTGGATGTATCCTCTCATCAGAAGCTCTTCAACCATTCCCGCTGTTAAGCAGGTAAAAATAATCAGTAAATAATTATTTTTAAATAACGAACTCAGCTGAATTATCTTGTCACTGTATTTTTCGTGCGTAAGCATTTGAATAAAAGCATTTAAAAAAGCGCCTCCGAATAAACATATAAAGTAAAGAGAGACGAGGGCTCCGATATAAAACCCTAATGAATACTTTTTCTCTTGCCAAAGCAGAAAAGTTTTTTTTTCGATATACAGACTGTAGAGAAAAATAATCAGCAACACGGCCCAAAGAGCGATTCGTGAATAGAAAAATTTTTCAGACGTCATATAGACCGTTCCGGTAATGAAATTAATCAATGGAAAAATAAACAGCATTGCCGAAGCAAGTAAGACAAAGGTAAAAATGATACCTAAGGAATATTTTCCGTTCAGGTTCCGATCGTGCATAAAAATGTATTAACTGCTTTAGAATTGGGCTACCTTAGATAATTCCTTTTCCCTGTCTGATAATTTCGGGCTCTCCGGAAGTAAGGTCCACTATCGTGGATGCCGTATTATCACCATAGCCAGAATCGATAACGATATCTACCAGGTGGTCGTATTTTTCAGCAATAAGTTCAGGGTCCGTAGAATATTCCAGTACTTCATCATCATCCTTAATGGAAGTGGAGGCAATGGGGTGGCCCAGTTTTTCTACGATCAGCTGCGGAATAGGATGATCGGGAACGCGGATACCGATTGTTTTATGACCTTTGTAGGCAAGCGGCAGGCTTTTATTGGCATCAAGAATAAAAGTATATGGCCCGGGAATATGGCTTTTTAAAAACCTGAAGACAGAGGTATCGATAGGTCTTGTAAAGTCAGAAAGATGACTGAGGTCGTTACAGATGATCGAAAATTTGGACTTTTCAAGCTTTATTTTTTTTAGCTGAGCCAGTTTTTCCATGGCTTTGATGTCAAAAATATTGCAACCTAACGCGTAAACGGTATCGGACGGATATATAATCAGTCCGCCGTTGTTTAAGGTTTTAATGACCTCATTAATAAGATTTTCCTGTGGATTGTCAGGATAGATTTTCAGTATTTTTGCCATGGATCAAAGATACAAATAATAAAATAGTTTTTATAAAAGTCCTTTATTTAAAAGGAAAATTAGGATTTTAAAAAAATAGCCGTATATTTGCAATCCAATATCGCGGGATGGAGCAGTAGGTAGCTCGTCGGGCTCATAACCCGAAGGTCATCGGTTCGAGTCCGGTTCCCGCTACTAAGATAAGTGCTTTCGGTAAGCACTCTAAAGATACACCGCGGGATGGAGCAGTAGGTAGCTCGTCGGGCTCATAACCCGAAGGTCATCGGTTCGAGTCCGGTTCCCGCTACTAAAATAGTGCTTTCGGTAAGCACTCTAAAGATACACCGCGGGATGGAGCAGTAGGTAGCTCGTCGGGCTCATAACCCGAAGGTCATCGGTTCGAGTCCGGTTCCCGCTACTAAGATAGTGCTTTCGGTAAGCACACTAAAAATACACCGCTGGATGGAGCAGTAGGTAGCTCGTCGGGCTCATAACCCGAAGGTCATCGGTTCGAGTCCGGTTCCCGCTACTAAAATATGAAAAGCCGTCTCTAACCCAGAGACGGCTTTTTTACTTTATTGATTTTAATTATTTTACCTCTTCAATATCGCCCATTTTCCAGGCTTTATCAAAAAATCCTTTTTCCGGTCCATAGAAACGGGCTAATAATTCAAATTCCCTGTTCGCTTTTGTAGGTACCCAGTTAGATTCTTTTCCTGCCGGAGCCGTGGCTCCAAAGTAAAGATCTACAGAACCATCACTGTTTTTTTGAAGTCCGGGGGTTGTTGAAGCTCTGCTAAAATATGGAGTATCCGAAATCAGAGCATGAGTTTCTCTGTCGTATGCGGTAACTGACCAGTATAATTTAACAGGAACATTGGCAGGCAGGTGAAGTTTGTACAACTTTGATCCGTCCAGCGGCCTGTTTTGTTTATCTTTTGTACTCATCAGGTAAAACTGGCCTGAACCCAGACTCTTGGCACTGAAGTAAGCCATTGAATAACTGGTGGCCCTGTCATCAACCGGATATATGTCCGGTATTTCATAATTACCGGATATTGCTTTTACTACGTCCGGTGAGGCAGGCAGAGCCCAATGTGTATCTTTGTAAAAAGGAGGTGTGAAAATAGCTTCATACTGATTATCAACCAGCTGATGTGCATCCTGAATGGCTGCGTTAAGGATTTCCTTTGTTCTGGAATCAGGCGCAAAGGCTTTTCCCTTTTCGATACCGATAGATTTTAATTGGTCAATCATTACCATATCTCTGGTCAGCCAGGGTTCTCTTTGGACAAATTCATTCAATAATTCGTAGAACCTTAGATTATAAGGGATTACGTTGCTAAATGGTTGATTGAGTAAATCCAGAAATTTGGTGGCTGGAGGGTTAGCTGCTTGTGAAAATGGATATATTTTAATTTTTTTGCCGTATTCTACAGCTCTTTTAATATCCTGCGGACCTCCGTCCGTAAGATTGGACCTTAATATAGCAAAACCTGTAAATGTAGATGAAGGCATAGGAATATAGCCTTGCGGTACTTTTTGATTATAACCTGGAGGCAGAATCAGGTATTTACCCCCTTTTCCTTTATCCACTCCGACAGGCCCAATATCCTGGATTGCCGTCTGCCAGGCATCATCCAGACTTCCGGTTAGGGACGAAGTTCCTTCTGCTGCAGGAATTTCTAATACTACGGGTCCTTTTTTCACATCATATAACGGATTGATGTAAATAACATCCGGATTGGGCGTTAAGGTTTGATTTTTAGAATTAATAAGAGCTGACCAATAGATAATTTGGTTGAAACTTCCGTTTGCTCTGACCATGCTTTCTTTCATTAATTCAAAATTAACGGCTGGGATTCCCCAAATTACGGCCTGAACGGCACGGCTGTAAACTAATTGTTCCTTTAAGTCTGCCGGTTTAAAAATTGCCGTCTGTGTAGTGTTGGCAACAGCAGTAGTTTTATTTTGTGCAATAGTGGTGTTAGAGAATGCCAGAAGGCAGACTGCTGCAATGGTTATGTATGATTTCATATCTTATTTGTTTTATAGTGGTGAAAAATGATTGAGGGAATACTAAGATTATTTTGTAGTATTTAAGAAGTGTATAGATACTTCAAAAATGGGTTTATTTTTCCTGCATCACAACATAACTGTTCTTGCCGTCTTTGGAAATAGGCTGGTAGTAGACATTATCATAAGTCATATATTTTTGTCCGTTTATTGTTTTTTCTTCGGCCCCATCAGGAAGATGCGGGATTACAGCCCCGACCGGTGCTTTTACAACTTTATATTTCCCTGATGACTTTGCATAATAGGTGCCGCCATAGTAGTAATAGTTGACTCCGGATACAGGAATGGTGATGTATCCTTGCGGGAGTTCTGCAATGCTTGCTCCGATAGGCGCAGGCACTACTCTGTACCCGTTAGATTCTTTTGTGTAATAAACGCCTTTATCATAGTGGTATTGATTGTTTTCCACGGTAATGATAATTGCAGTGGTCGTTAAGGTAGCCAAAAAGAAGCCTATGGGGTGCCAGGTCGGTCCCCAGTAGTAGGGTACAAAAGGATGGTAAAAATAGGGATATGGTACAGGACGAAATCCTACAGGAACCACCCGAACGGGAGTGATAACGTTTACAGGCCGTACTATGCGAGCCGGTGGAACAACATGAGGCGGAACAGGATGCGCGGGGGGAACAACGTGAGGAGGCATAACAGGATGTGGAGGTGGAACTACACGTGCCGGTCTGACAACCCTGGCAGGGCGCACCTTGCGCTGTGCTGAAGCCGTACCCGGAATGAGAATTATTAATATTAATAATTTAATAATACCGGCTGACAATCCATTTTTTTGTTGATTTATTTTCATATCACAGAGGTGTAAAATATCGTTATATGATGGCTGACTAATCCTTTAGAAAAAGAATAAGCTCTAATTGTAAATCAAAAATAAATGAAAATACATCGAAAAAAGTATTCTTAAGATAGTTTAACGGTAGATATTGAATCATTCTGAGGCCTCGCAAACAATAGTTTCTGAAATCCGAAACTGAAAGATAAAATAGATGTTTGCTGATAAAACCTCAAATTTAAATTAATCGGTTCCTAATCATGTAACCATATAAAAAAACCTGCTTATAAAGCAGGTTTCAGATCATTTAATATAAATAAAAATTATTGTGCCAATTGGCTAAACGGCTTAAGGGCATTGTCATCCGCCGTAGCCTGGCCTAAAAATTCCTTTTTCTGTCCCAGCTTCATTCTTCCTGCAGCATCACTCCCGTTGAAGTATGCTTCATTTAATTTGGTAGCCAATTCAGTCGGTTTGAAGTCGAATTTAGTATCACCCTCTACTCCAAGATATCCGTTCTTTCTGGTAAGGTTAGTGATATAATTATTATAGTTGATCATTGTATCTCTGAACATATTATTATGATACTCCATGCATTTTTTTGCTTTTTTGGAGGAGTTGTTTAAGATACAGTTATTCATATTACCTCTGTATAAACGCCATTCCAGCTCTACTTTTCCGTATTCGTTGGCTAATGCCGTTTTTCCGTTAGATAAAATATTGGGATCACCTTCCTTGTTGCTGATTTCCTGCAGAGCTTTAATAACTAATGGAACGGTATTTTCAATTTTGCTTTTTGCTTCTCCTATCGTACTGAAATCTGCAGCAGGTGAACCTTTTTTCTGTGCTGTAGTTACATTAAAAATAAGGAGTAATAGTACAATCAATAAATTATATCTTTTCATGAGAAATTTTTAAAGCACTAAAATAAATATATTTTCTCACTTTAAACAAATAGATTTTAATTTTATTTAATAAATTTTAACAATTCTATAATATAAATTGTTCATTATTATAAAAATGATGTTTTCCAAGGCCAAATTATAATGGTAATTCTCTTCACACAATATTCAGACTAATTTTATTCTTTTACCACATCTGTTAATTCTACATGTTTTTATGGAAATATATAATTTTATTTATATTAAATCACTTTACTTAGAAATTTATTATATTTGATTACCAAATAATTTAAAAATATCATTATGAAAAATCTAAGAAAGCTAAACAAAGACGATCTGAAAGCTATTCAAGGCGGCAGACCTCCGCTTGGATGTAACGATTGGAACCAACTGGCAACCTGCTGCAGAGCGTGGGCGCCTGATTACTGTGGTAATACAACCTGTCCGGATTCACCTCCGCCGTTTTGCTAATGACAATTTGTTAATGATTTATTGAGTCTTACAGCTAAAGAATCAATGAATTAAACCAGTGCACAGCCGATGTGACACTGGTTTTTTATGAAGCCGGCTTAAAAGTGAAGCTTTATTTTTTAAGTGATATCCGATTGTGGTATGGTGATTCCAAGCTCAATTGAAGCATACGACTGAAGGTCAGAATTCGATTCCTTAATCGACTAAAATAATAAAATACAGCAAAACCATTCAGAATGGCATACCTTTTAATCTACCGACAGATATCAATAAACTTTCTATTATTAAAAAAGATCGATATGAGAAAAAACAGCAGTATTTTAATAATGATATTCCTTGGAATAGTATTGCCTCTGAAAGGCTTCGGTCAGCAGACTTCCCCTAAAAATTATTCGTTGTTCAATCCTGTTCCGCGTGCAGAAATGAGAGAAATGGAAACAGACCGTCCTGACGTCACAGAATCACCCTATACAGTTGATGCCGGGCATTTTCAGTTAGAGACAGACCTGGTCAGAAATACCAGAGAAAGAAGCGATTCACAGAAGACCAACACTTTGCTTATTAATCAAATGAATATTAAAATAGGACTCACCGGTTCTACAGCTCTACAAATAGGCTTTCAGACCTATGGCAGACAAAAAGAAACAGAATTGGACTCGGGTACAAAAACCTTGGCTGAAGGGCCCGGAGATCTTACTTTGAGGATTAAGCAAAATATACTAGGCAATAACGACGGTAATTTTGCTCTTGCATTGCTGCCTTATGTAAAGTTTCCTACTTCCCGGTTCGAAGACAGCCGTTTCGAAGGAGGATTGATTGTGCCGATGCAGTATAAGCTTCCCGGAGAATGGAATCTTGGATTTCAGGTCGAACTGGACCGGCTGAAAGATCAGGATCAGAACGCTATGCACACTGAATTTCTGCAAACCCTGACGATCAGTCACTCCATTACTAAAGGCATTGACGGCATCGCAGAAACATATTACACTTATGATTTCAAATCGCATCATTTTGCAAATTATATCAATGCAGCCGTACAGATGGAAGTCGCAAGAGACTTTAAGCTTGATGCAGGATTAAATTTGGGAATTCAGCATACCGCGGCAAAGCATTATTTTATCGGTGCTTCCTACCGTCTGTAAAATATTGCCTGCTAGCTCTTGATTGAACAGGTACAGATGTTAAGCCTGATTTAAATAGGTAAACGCTAAGACTAACTAACCATATTAATAAAATCAAATTATTTACTGAAATAATTCATCTATAATGGCGCAATTTGTGTATAGAGTTAATCACACCAAAAAATTCGAACGATATGTATAAGAAAATTCTTGCAGGTTTAGGTGGAGCAATTGCCCTTAACCTTTTACACGAAGTAATAAGAAAAAATTTTGATAATGTGCCCCAGGTTAATAAAGTGGGAGAGGAGGCTTTAGATAAAGCTTTGACAAAGGTGGATTTAAAAATAACGGATCAGGACCAGCTGTATGCTGCTACGCTTGCGGGGGATGTCATCAGTAACGGATTATACTATGCTACGACGGCTACAAGCGGATATAACATAGCTTCCGGTGTTGTTGCCGGACTAGGAGCGGTTATGCTGCCTCAAAAAATGGGATTGGATGATAAGCCTGTTGCTGAGACCAACCAGAAAAAAATTATGACGGTTGCGTATTATCTTTTTGGTGCAGTCGTTACAAAACTGATTTACGACAAAATAAAGTAACACTTTACTCATATATCCCCGGTTCTGGCCGGGGTTTTTATTTTATGGTAATTACTGCAAATGGCGGATAAAATTTACGATTTTTCTTTCCCATTTGTTGCAGATATGGTTCAGACTCTGAAACCCAGTATTCGGGTAAGAAGAAACTAACATTCGGATTGATTAAAAGGCAATCCTTAATGTGGTTCAGAACTCAATAGTGATCTTTAATGCTCAAGAAAAACGGCTTAACTCTTCTGCCAGTATCTGTACCTGATGAGGTCGCATCTTTTCATCGACACTCAGCCTGTTGTAGAATCCTGTTTTAACGATGACCATGTTTTTTTTAGGTATCATAATAATAAACTGCCCGAGAAAACCATAAAAGAAACGGTATTTCAGATCTTGGTCATCATTGGCCCAGAGCGTAAAGCAAAAAGCATCATTGACTTTTGTTGGAGTAAGCAGTTTTCTACAGTATTTTTTACTGATTAACTGTTTACCGTTCCAGTTCCCTTCCTGCATGATGAGCTGCCCTAACTTTGCAAAGTCCCTCGGAGTTGCATGAATGCAGCAGAACGCCTTCTCCATCCCTTTTTCATCAATACTCCATTTGGCAGAACGTTCCATGGCTAATGGTTTCCATATTTTTTCTGAAAGGTAGCCGGCCAGCTCTCGACCGATCGCTTTTTTCAGTGCGATACCCAAAAGCTGTGCTGCAGCACTTTGATATTCATATTCCTGACCCGGCACTTTTGTAATTTCAATATTCAATGCCTGCTCCTGGAGATCGTCTATAAAATACTGCTTGGAGTTTTCTGCAAAAGGATGATGGTATTCTTCTTTCCAGTCCATTCCCGCCTGCATCGTCATCAGATGGCGAAAAGTCAGGAGTTTCCCATATTTGCTGTTCAGATAGCAGGGCAGTACCGAACTGATGAATTGATCTTCGGATTCTAAGTATCCGTCATCAATCGCGCATCCTACCAGGATAGACAGGATCCCTTTAGCCATTGAAAAAGAATTCATTCTTGAAAGAGGAGAATGTTCTTTCCAGTACTGTTCATACAGAAGCTTCCCGTCCCGGATGACAACGAGTGATGATGCTCTGGTTTTTTCAAGTTCCTTACTCAGCGTTTCAGATAGGGAGGCTTTATTATAGTTAATATGCCTTTCCCATGCTATTGGATGCAGCGTAGGTACAGTAAGTGAAGGGAATTTTTCTTCATCGTCAGTAGAAGGGGTCAGCGGCCCTTTCTTCAGATTAATAGCCATCGCCTTAAAAATATATCCGTATCCTGAAAGATAAATTACAGCCGCTGTCGCTGAGATTCCGGCTACCAAAGCAGATAATATTTTCTTCATATTTTGTTTGAGCGTTGGATTTGTTTCCATGCATACCAGAGAAATAAAAAGACAAACATGGTTTGCCTTTTTATATTCAAAGGTTGTGCCGCGTACCTGGTAACGAGCACAAATTTTTACTCTTTTATCATAGCTTAAAATATAGATCTTATTAGTCTGTCTTTATATAACCCCGGATTTTGCTCACCATATGATCCATATCAAATGGCTTGGCGATAAAATCATTAGCTCCGGCGTCTAAAGCGGACTGTTCAAGGCCTCTGCTGGCAGACATAATAATGACAGGAATTTCGCTGAGGCTCTCATCTGCCCGTATATGCCTGCAAATATCCCTCCCATCTTCGCCGGAAAGCCACATATCCATTAAGATAACATCGGGTCTGGCCCCGGTATACAAAACATCAAGCATATCGGATCCTTTATAGAATTTGGAAACAGTCAGGCCCTCAAACTCCATCATCATTTCGATCGAATCTACGATTGCAGGGCTGTCGTCCAGCACCATAATCTGTGTGGTATTAATCATTTTAAATTTTTATTTTAGGTATTTCGAAAGAAAATTCAGAGCCCTTTCCCTCTACAGAGTGGACATAAATTTTGCCTCCGGTTCTTTTTATAATTTCGGATGAGATATACAGACCAAGTCCCAGGCCCGGGAAGGTATATTCTTTTGAACCGCTAACCCGGTAGTACTGTTCAAAAACTTTCTCCTGCTTATCCTGCGGAATTCCTATTCCAAGGTCTTTAACACTAAATCTGACCCTATTGTTTTGTAATGCTGCAGATACAAATACTTCATCCGCATCAGGGGAATATTTAATCGCGTTGCTGATCAGATTGCTCATCACCTGAGAAATTCTGTGCCGATCTGCCGTTACCATTCCGATACGGTGCTCATGGAAAATGATCTTATGCCTTGCCGTCATTTGTTGCTCGGTAATGACCTCTTCGACCAGCCGGTCAAAATCGAATTCAGATTCACTGAGCTGAATTTTTCCGTTTTGTATTTTTGTAACGTCCAACAAATCGTTAATTAATTCTGTAAGTTTATCAATCTGATCGTTCATCCGTCTGGCTACTTCGGCATTTTTAGGATCCTGCTGCTTTTGCAGTTTCATTTCTATAAACTGTGCATAAAGCTTCAGGCTGGTAAGTGGTGTTTTAAGTTCGTGGCTAGCAATACCGAGAAAATCGTCTTTCTGTTTTTGAAGTTGTTTAAAGTCATCGATATCAGTAAAGGTACCGATCCACTGCACGATTTCTCCATTATCATCAAAACTGGCGACCGCTCTTCCTAAAAACCACCGGTAGGTATCCGGCTTTTTTGGATCCTGAAATTCGTATTCCACCTCGAAAGGTTTTCCTGTTTTTGCGCTTTTTTCCCAGATTTCAAGAATATGCGGATATACTTCAGGTTTTATGATTTTTCTGATGGCTTCATTGGGGTTTTCCTGTTTGCTGAATCCCGTATAGCTGTACCAGCTGTCATTCATATAGGTAATACGTCCGTATTTGTCACAGGTCCACACAAACTGAGGCATAGAATCTGCCAGATCGCGGTATTTCTTTTCACTTTCCTGGATAGATTTTCTTGCTACAACCTCATCGGTAACATTCACCGCCATGTTGTGGATAGCATACACTTTACCTTCGGAATTCTTCAGCGGTTTATAGGAGAAATTGTAATAGAAAGACTGAAGTTTTCCATCTACAACAAGTTCCACCATATCTTCAGTTGCAGTATAGGTATCGCCCGTTCTGAAAATATCTTTCAGAATTCCGATAAAAGGCTGCCCTTCCAGTTCAGGAAGAGCATCTTCAAGTCTTTTTCCGATTACCGAAGCATCTTTTCCCCAGGTTTTAAGCATGGGGTCGTTAGCAAACTCAATATAAAGTTCTTCAGACCGGTAAATAGCAATTGAGTATTCGGACTGCCTGATCAGATCCTCAAAGCGATATTCGCTTTCTTTAAGTTTTTTCTCGTAAATAATCTGGTCTGTAACTTCTGTAGCGACGATACTGACACCTATTATGGCTTGATCATCATTATACACAGGCGCGTAAATGAAGTTAAAGAAATGTTCTTCGTACTGGCCGTACTTGTGTAAAAATACAGGCCATTTGTTTCCGTTGAATATTTCTCCCTTTTTATATACCTTTTCGAGTATCTCTTCAAAGCCCTGCGATTTTATCTCCGGCAGGACCTCAAATAAAGGTTTTCCTATGACCGAATGGTCTCTTCCCCAAAGCTCCAGAATCTGCGGATTGGCATTACTGATCACAAAATTGTCACCCAAAAGCAGAGACATGGCAACGGGTGCCTTACTAAATAAGGTAAGCAATGAATCATGAGAAATATTGTTCGTACTGAAATTTTCCATGCAGAGAGATTATTCTTGCAAAAGTAATTTATATTTCACTTTTTATAAAGACTTTTAGTACCACTTTTGAAAATCTTTTGCAGCCTGGTAATTGAGAGGTTTATTCGCAGGATTCAGAAGTTGCAAAATTTAACAATGGAAAAAGGATTTATTTAAATAACACTACCCAATCTTCTATTGGTTTAGAAATTAACCTTACCTGTTTTCTGATAAAAATTCCGTGTAAAGAGCCATCAGTCAGCTGTATTTGAATAGTGATTACCGTTAAAATCAGATACCGGGATATTAATTTAAACTTGCCTTCTTTTCCAGAGCACGCTGTATCAGTTTAAAAGTCTTTTCAGGAATGTCATCAGAATCTACAGTAATGGTCATATTCTTCAAATCAATAGTAATAGGGATGTCCATGTTTCGGAGTTCCGGACCAAGCGGCTCTAAATCTTTTCTGATAGAATCCTTAAGACCGATAACGGCTGTTTTATAGGCCGTTTCCAGCGGGTGGCTCAATGAGGCAGGTTTTAAGGTAGTAAAGATAAGGTTCATAAAATAACTTTAATCTTTAAAGCTAAAAAGATAGAGGCTTATAATCTTATGACCCCAGACATATTTATGCAATTTTTATCTGGTAGGTAGTGGCAGCATCGTATTACCGATGCTATCGCTTGTTAAGAATCTATTTCCGGATGCACATTCTGTCATCAGACCCTGGAAAGAACCGTAGATCTTAAAGAAATGAAACAGATTTTTACTCAGATGCTTCCGCTTTGGCCTTTAATCAGTAGTTGCTGTAAGCAATTTCTTGCCAGTGATTTGTTTTCATTTTTTGAAAAAATAGTACTTTTATAAAAAAAATGATATTAGTATGATTATCCATGAGGATATTTTATTGGAAAGGGGTGCGGTAATAAGAAAATTTAAGGAAGACGAATTCATATTTAGTGAAGGTAATTCTCCGATGTATTATTTTCAGATACAAAGCGGAGTAGTAAAAATTAATAATTTTTTTGAAAATGCTAAAGAATTTGTCCATGGCTTTCCCTTTATAGGACACTGTTTCGGGGAATCGTACCTGCTCACCGAAAAGAAATATGCCATTAATGCAATTGCTTTTACGGACTGTACGGTGCTGAGACTGGAGAAAAAATCATTTATTAACCTGATTTATGAAGATCCGGAAATATTTTTTAAGGTTAGCCGGTATACTGCAGAACGTCTTCATTTCCGGTATCTTATTTCATCTTTCCTGGCAATACCGGAACCTTTCATTAAGATTCAGAAGCTGCTGGATCATCTTAAGACCTATTTCGGATACCACGAGAAATACAGTTTTCTTGTCCCTTTTACAAGGCTACAGTTGTCATTATTGACTGGGCTGAGAATTGAAACAGTGATCCGTACTTTAAAAAAAATGGAAAAAAATGGGTCGCTTAAAATAATACATTCAAAAATTTATTGCTGATTATAGCTCCTAAGGAGGAAAGATTTAGACAAGCTCATTCCCAGTTACCGCACGGATCCTTACTCCGCTACCGCACGAATTCTTACTCCGCTACCGCACGAATCCTTTCGTGTGGTTGCCTGTATTACACATAGACTCTAAAAACAACAATATCATCCTAAAGTCTTTTTATAAGACTAATTTTTACACTGTTGCATCTAAATCTTTGCGTGCAAATCCAAACCCGGTTTTTATAGGGTTTTAATGTATGTAATAAGTTCTGCAGATGTGATTGAGGTAATAAGTCCCACACGAAAGGATTCGTGCGGTAGAGGTGATGTAAATATGTCCCACACGAAGAATTCGTGCGGTAGCGGTGAAAAAAAATACCGGTATCACACCGGTATTTATATTTTTAATGTTTGCTATCCTTCGAAATTTCGCATCAATATCTATTAGAAGGCGGAAAAGATAAGGTTGTATATTTATTTGCTTTTATAATCTTCAATTTTTTTAAACTGATTGTAAGAGATGTTAAGCTGGTGAAGCTGCTCTGCCACGATCTTTGTGCTTTTTTCACAGAGATCACCACTATCAAGGGCATTCTGATAGGCATCAATGGCTGCCTGTTCCCCAAAAACAACATTTCCTAAAGTGGATTCTTCACGATTTCCCATAGTAAACGAATTTTTGATATCGATCCATGTTCTGTGCAAAGCTCCGGCAACAGAAGGAGAATCCTGCGGCGTACCTCCTTTTTCATTAATCAGATCAATCAGTTCATTCTTCATGATCTTTGACTGGGAGATCATGCGGTCGTATTCATCTTTGATATCCGGATACATTTCCCAGATCTTTCCCTCGACCTTACCAAACCCTTCGATCCTGTCATTCGTGATCTGCAGCAGATCATTTAAGACGGCAACTGTTTCTGTAGTTTTCATAATATATTTTTTGTGATTAACTGTTTTTGTACAAGAACTGTGCCCCGCCAGTTTTAGATACCTCCCTACGCATTCGGTGATGAGCTGCAGGGTGGAAAGATTGGATCTAACATGATACAGGAGTAAGACTTTTCAGGCCCTATTTCAATGGTCTTTCAAATACTGAAAGAATGCTGTTCGCGTGTTCCTGATTTAATAATAATGACTTCTATCTGCACATCCAGACGACCTGATGAGCAGGCACCGGTGCGTCAGTCTTTTTGATAATGACAGAGAAACGGTCCCGGACAAACTTTTTAAATAGTTCACCATGATGATCTCTGTACTCACTGACCATAAAACCTTCTTTGATAAGATCAGTTTGAAAATGATTGATCTCTGCTTCATTATGAGTTACGAGTGATAGGGCAGGGCAGTTTTTTGCGTTAATAAAAACAGTCAGGACCTTAAAGTTTTCATTTGGATGGTCATTGGAATATACCCTGTTATCCTCATCTTCCATTGCCGGATTTCTTTTTAAGCTGAAGTGGTCGGCAAGCTTGCGGTCAAGATGATGCAGAGGGCTTTGGGTTAAGTTTTCTAGATTATTAACCGTTAATAACTGAGCTGCTAAAAGTTTAGACAAAATAATTAAACAGAATGTTAAAACTTTCATATGTATCATTTACAGCAAAACAAGCAAAATAACCAGATATATTTAATGATCGAAGTCATAGAAATTAAACGATTTCATCACAATTTCGATTTCCTAGGCTATTTTAATGATGTTCTTGCATAAAAAAGGAGATCCTGAAATAAGATCTCCTTTTATTGTTATATGAAGCAGCAGTAGTTACAATGCTTTACTGTTGAGATTAGTATCTGCCACTTTGGTAAGAAGCTGATCACATTTTTTCTCCTCATTCAGTGTAGCCAATATATTTTTAAGACATCTGTCTTCTTTTAATACCTTAGCAAACGCAGCCAGTGTGCCGTAAGTAGCAATTTCATAATGCTCCACCTTTTGGGCTGCGGCGATGATTCCTGCGTCCCTTACATTGCCGGCTTCTGTTTCCTCAATGATACTTTTTCCTTCTTCAAGGAGCCCCTGCATCGCATCGCATTTCTTTGCCTGTGCCTTTTTTCCTAAAGCTTTAAAGCAGTCTTCCAGCCTTTCTACCTGACCTTTTGTCTCTGTAATATGTTTGTCGATCGCTTTCTTAAGTTTTTCGCTGGTGGCGTTTTTCATCATAGTAGGTAAAGCCTTTAATAAAGCTTTCTCTGCCCAGTAGATGTCCTTTAACGAATCTTCAAACAAATCCTTCAGTTCTTTGGCGGCATCTTTCTTAGCAGGCGTTTTTTTGGATTTAGCTACTGTTTTTGCAGACGATTTACTTGCTGCAGCCTTTTTTACGGGAGCTTTCTTTTTTGTTTTAGTTTCCATAATACTATTTTAATGATTTCAGATACGTATCTTCTGCAACTATAAGACCATTTCTCAAAAAATGCTGATTAGTTAAGTGAAAAACAACCAAAATATTTCAATTTCATATGGGTTGGCATTTATTCTGAAGGTTTTATAATAGCTTTATTCCAAATCTGTATTTCTCTTAGGATAAAGAATCAGCCGTATCGACGGGTTATTGGTAATAAACAGCCTGAACCAGTCCAGACCAAGCCTGATTTTGCTTCTGAAAGTCACAAGAGGTAAGATGTGAATAAAAAGCCAGGTAAGCCATGCTACAAAACCTTTAAAAGAAAATTTAGGAAGATCTACCACCGCATTGAATTTCGAAATAATAGCCATACTTCCTTTATCATTATAGCTGAATGCCTCCGGCGTTTTACCTTCTTCAATCCTTACAAAATTTTTGCCAAGATTTTTTGATTGTTGAATAGCCACCTGTGCCAATTGAGGATGGCCCTTAGGAAATTTTTCATCTGAAAATTGGAGACACAAGTCTCCTAATGCATAAATATTATCGGTTCCTTCCACTTTATTATGCTGATCTACCAGAATCCGTCTGCCTTTCCCGATACTTGTGGCCGGAATTCCAGGTGCTTCCCGCCCAATGACGCCCGAGGTCCAGATAAGTGTTTCGGTTTCGATGGTGTTTCCGTCCGATAAAATGACCTTTCCCTCTACATAATCTTTTACAGAAACATCAAGGATAATTTTTACTCCAAGTTTTTCCAGGGTCTCATACGCTGTTTTCTGGGCTACCTTACTCATAGGGCCGAGAAGAGAGGGAAGGGCATCGATCAGGTACAGGTTGGAAAGATTTAGTTTAATCTCAGGATATTCTTTTTTTGCGATATAATTTCCCATTTCTGCAAGCATCCCCGCTAATTCCACTCCTGTAGGACCTCCTCCTGCGATGACGATATTCTGTAGTTTCTTAGCCTGTCTGATGTCTTTATTTCTGGCTGACTCCTCCAGAGTGAGCAGCATATGATTTCTTAAGTAGAGCGCTTCTTCTATACTTTTCATCGGAAGTGAACATCGCTTGACATTTTCCATTCCGAAAAAATTAGATTCGGTGCCCATGGCAAGAACCAGATAATCGTAGGACAGATCGCCCGTGTCTGTTTTAATGCTCCTTCCGGCAGTATCTACCTCAACAAGGCTGCCCATATGGAAGCTTACATTTTTATAATTTGAAAACAGTCTTCTGAAGGGATAACTGATGTTCGAAGCCTGAATAAATGAAGTTGCAACCTGGTAAATAAGTGGTGGAAAAAAATGATAGTTATTTTTATCAACCAGAGTGATATGAAATCTCTTATCGTTTTTTAAAGATTTGATAAGGTTAATCCCGGCAAATCCTCCTCCGACAATTATAATATGTTTTTTCATAATGATTTATTAATGAATTGGCCTTAAACCAACTTCAAGAATAAGACCAAATTACTGCTGTTGAAGGGCCGGTTATTACTTTCATTCGCTGTTTCAGAAATAATTTAACGTACAGCCCGCTTTCAGCCCAATCCCTTTTTCTTAACAATAACCATTCTGCAGGCTCAGTCAGTCAGATTCCTATTGTCAAAAAATGAAACAGGTAAATGGGAAGCTAACTGTTCGACGACAAATCTCTGAATTTTATTAACGTAAAAAAAAATCGTATAAATTTTAAATTTGTTTAAAATAGGCATGCTTATTGTAAATTATGATGTACACTAATTAAATATTTTAATATGAACAACGAAAACACAGTATCAGTATTAAACGATTTACTGAATATTACAAATGACAGAATTGAAGGATTTTCAAAAGTAGAGGATAAGGTATGGGAAACTCATTCCGCTTTAAAAAGTGATTATGATCAGATGGTTTCACAATCTCAGGTAATGAAAAATGATCTTATTAAGCTGATCACTGGGAAAGGAGGTGAACCTGATAATACGACAAGTACTGCAGGAGCACTTCACAGAACGTGGATTGATGTAAAAAATACATTCACTTCAGATAAAGACGAATCTACCCTTGAAAATGTGGTTTTTGGAGAAAAAGCTGCAATTGACGCTTACCAGGATGCACTGGACAGCGGAGATCTATGCCCGGAAAGCACAAGAGTAGTATCCGATCATTTACATCATCTGAAAGCTTCTTATAACACCTTCAAAAGTTTAGAAGACATCAAATAAGATAAAAGTAATTTTATTGTAAAGAGAGAGTTTTTAACTCTCTCTTTTGCATTTTGTGAAATTAGAGAAACATATGAAAAAAAATGACAGTATTGCTCTGATAGGTGGTGGCCCGGCAGCATTATTTGTGTTCAAACATGTATTATCCGAAAATAAATATCCTCAAAACATTTTCATATTTGAAAAAAACAGCAGGCTGGGAGCGGGAATGCCTTACAGTACATGCGGATCCAATAAGGAACATATAGCCAATGTTTCCGCTAACGAGCTTCCTGACCTCTATGAAAGTTTTTCGGATTATCTTCAACGAAAGCATATCCATGATTACCCGGGATTTATGATTTCCCGTAAATTCAATGAATATCAGGTTATTCCAAGACTGTTGCTGGGCGACTATCTGGAGGAGCAATTCAGGAATTATATAAACAAAGCCATACGGGCAGGCATTAAGGTCAGAGTCTGTACTGAAACAAAAGTTCTGAATATTATTAAAAAAGCAGATCAAGAGGAGTTTTCAATTATTACCGACAGAGAAAATACAGTGGTGGGTAAAGTGATTATCTGTACAGGACACCATTGGCCCAAGAGGCACGAAGAAATAGTGAAGGGATGGTATGATTCTCCGTATCCGCCGTCAAAATTCACCGGACAGACAGATTTTCCCGTAGCCATACGCGGAACCTCACTCACTGCCGTCGATGCGGTGAAAACACTGGCCCGTCTGAATGGGGAATTTGTATCGAAAAACGATGAACTTGAATTCAAAATTGATGAAAAGAGTAAAAATTTTTCGCTTACTCTTTTTTCCAGGAACAGTTATCTGCCTGCATTGCGGTTTCATTCCGAGGGAAGCTCCTATTCAGAAGGCTGGATCATGTCGCCGGATGAGATATACGAATATAAAGAGCGCCACCAGGGATTTGTAGATTTGGAATATGTATATGATCGCCATTTTAAACAACCCCTCAGACAAAGAAACGAAAATTTCTACCATAAGATCAAAGATCTTACGATTGAACAGTTTGTGGAAAAAATGCTCAGTATCAGGGAGGAACTCGATAGTTTTGAGCTTTTTAAAGCTGAATATAATGAAGCCCGAAAATCCATCAGCAGACATGAAAGTATAGCCTGGAAAGAAGTTTTATCAGCATTCAGCTACGCCATTAATTATCCTGCCAAGCACTTCTCGGCAGAAGATATGCTGAGGCTGAAAAAAATACTGCATCCTCTTATTTCCGTTATTATTGCGTCTCTTCCACAGGATTCATATAAAGAGATTATTGCACTGTATAATGCAGGAATAATACAGCTCGTAAGCGTAGGTGATGAGAGCCATATAGAACCGCATGATGATGAAGGAGGAGTTTTTCACTACAAAGATAAAGAAGGAAATGAGAAGTCCGAACATTATAAACTATATATAGATGCGATCGGGCAGCAGCCTGTTCAGTTTAATGATTTCCCTTTTCAGGGGCTTCGCGACGGCGGTTATATAAGCTCCGGGTACCTCAGATTCAACGATAACAGGACCGGCTACTCGGAATATCGGAAAAACAGTACAGACATCCTGAACCTCAGTCCGGAAAACTACTATCTGAGAGTGGACGGCCTTAATATCAATGATAATTTTCAGGCATTGGATCATTACGGGAAAGCTACCGAAAACCTGTTTATCATGTCCGTCCCATTGATCGCAGGACTGAATCCTGATTATTCAGGTCTCGATTTTTGCGATACGGCAGGCAGGAGAGTCGCAAAAGCGATATAAAATCTTCGGATCAGAAATTATTCAGCTATTTAATAGTGTAAAGAACACCGATTGGCAGAGGATTTGTTTATTACAATAAAAATCACCATTATGAACAACAAAGTTAAAATAGCATTAGCAGTACTTGCGGGGTCTGCCATTGTACTTGCCTTCAGAAAGGCTAAAAAAAATAAGGAAGAATTATTTACGGCACCAGATGGGATAAGCTACCGCAAAGATCAGATTTACCGCACGTTTGAAGGGGATCTGTATAAAAACGGTAAGAAGTTCCATTTTAATGTCCCGGAAGCACAGCCGGAAAATAACCTTAAAACTCTAAGTGAGGACTCAGGAAATGTCATCAATAACTATGATTCGCAGATCAAAGAGGTTAATTATCACCAGAAGGGCGCCCGACATCAGTAAATCTTACGAAACTGCTGCAGAAGGCTGCTACAAACAGATTTTTTTTAAATTTACTGTTCTTTAAAAGGTTTATGGCATAACTTCTGATATAGAGTAGATACACTATAAATCATATATTATGTCGTTGAAAATTAAAGTAGCATTCTGTACACAATGCAAAGGATATCGTTCATCAACTCCTGAAGGTAAAATATCGGTTAACCATCCGGAATTTATTGATCACTTCTTTTACCATGGTGAGCCATGGGTTACATTGGACAGTGATACTTTCGAGAAATGCAGCAGTGATGAAAATGTAGATGTACGGACGGTTACTCTTGAAAAGCATGCGGAAAATGATAAAATGTACTGTCATTGTCAGAAAGAGAATAGTGTACTGAAATTGATCTATCCCGGGTACGAAGCGAAGGAAATAATCGAGCGGTTTGAAGTGGAAACAGATCCTTACTTTAAAGACCTTTATTATACAGCCCGTAATTTTCATGGACTACATTCTCTTCACGGAAAGAATAACGGTTTAGGAATTACCGGATGAGTAAATCATTACTTTTATATCCGGTATAATACAATTTATGTAAATCTTTGTTATTGCTAAATAAAATAGAACCCAACTTAGGGTTCTATTTTTATTGATAATCAATAGGATTAACAGAGATTTTCAAGCTATTTCGTTTCGTCATCTTTTTTGAAACTTACCACTTCATAATCATCATCAGCAGTATATTTCTGACAGCTTTCATCGTTAAAGGCCTCCGGATCTTTTAAAAAGTCTTCTATGTATTTTGTACTGTCATCCGTATTGGATGGCGTAATAATGATGTGGTAATTTTGCAGTACAATTTCATCTGCATTCTGAACAGATTCTTTCTTATGCTTTACAGCTTCGTCGTATTTCATAGTATATATTATTGATTTAAATTTCCTTTACCGTAACAATTATTCTAGATATGGAACATGAAGAAACTATGCCAATATATACTTAGTTTTAAAAGATATATTAAATATCTACGACTCTCTACAGATATGCCTCAAATGAAGCTTACGATTAAAACCGAAGTAGTAACTTGATTAATCTTATACTAATGCAGCAGATTTCCGTAATCCATTTATACAATAGGAGTTAGCAGTCTCCTAATATGAATTAACAGTAGTTTTTCGATTGCTTTAATCTTCTGAAAATATTTCATACTGCATAATATTAAAATTTAACAAATTTTAATAAATACTAATCAGCTGGATAACAGAGGTTTATAAAATTACAATTTTTATCACTAAAAAAATAGTTGTTTTAGTGATTTTTATTTCTACATTTGTATAACTAATTAATTAGTGATATCAATTTTACGTCGATTGTTGTCATCAATAAAGATAAAATAAACGGGATATGAAAATTCAGACCTTAACGAAAGCAGAGGAGCAGGTAATGCAGTATTTATGGAAACTCAAAAAAGGATTTCTGAAAGATGTCCTGGATCTTTATCCTGAACCTAAGCCGCATACCAATACAATATCCACAATATTAAAAGTATTGAAGGATAAAGAATTTGTAGATTATAGTGTATATGGAAGACAGCACGAATATTTCCCCCTTATTTCTAAGGAACAGTACTCGGGAAAAACGATGAAGAGCCTTGTAAAAAACTATTTTAAGGGTTCTTATAAAAGTGCAGTTTCATTTCTGGTAGAAAAAAATGAAATGACTGTAGAGGATCTTGAAATGCTTTTAGACGAACTCAAAAAGAAAGACTAGCCATGGAAGCAATTCTGTATTTCGGAAAAGTAATACTATGTTCCGGTGTAATGTTTCTGTACTATCAGTTGTCTTTAAAAGACAGGACATTTCATCATTATAACAGATTTTATTTGCTATCTGCTCTATTGATATCGCTGCTGCTTCCTTTGATAAAGGTAGAAGACTTCACCATCGAGGTAAGTGGTGACTGGTATAAACTGATAGACCATGTACAGAATTTTAACATCCATAAAAAAGATAACAATGATTACATTTATTTTCAGAGTATTTTTTCAGCTTTGGGACTGGTTTCTCTCTATTTTGTAGGAAAATTCATTTTTGGGGTCTTTAAGATTCATAAGCTTAAGAGACAGTTTCAAAAAGAAAGTTTTAACGGTATTAACTTTTACCGTACCAACTTATCGGAAGCGCCATTCTCTTACTTTAAAAACCTTTTCTGGAAGAATTCCATTATGCTGGATTCGGAAGTAGGAGCACAGATTTTAAAGCATGAAATGGTACACATTGAGCAGCGACATTCACTGGATAAGATCATGATCGAGATCATTACCTCTGTTTTCTGGTTCAATCCCTTTTTTCATATCATTAAAAAAGAAATTAATTTAATTCACGAATATCTGGCTGATAAAAAAGCCGTAAAACAATCGGACACAAAAGCATTTGCGCAGATGCTTTTAGCAAGCCACTTTTCCGGAACACAGTTGCCTGCGACCAGTCCGTTTCTAAGTTCAAACCTTAAAAAAAGACTTAAAATGTTACAAAAGCCTAAAACCAAATTCGGATATGCGCGTAGAATTTTTGCGTTACCGGTATTATTTTCAGTAGCTTTTGCCTATCTGGTAAATGCTAAGAATATGGAAATTAAAGAAACGAATACGGAGATCGAGAAAGCTGTTTTTCAGATTCACGGGAAAAACAAAATAAAACAGGATACCATCACTCCGGAGCCGTCAAAACAGGATGCTGTGGTAACTCCGAAATATAAAAGAGCGGATGATGACAAAAAGATTGCTGATCTCAGCAGAAAAATCGAAGAGCAGAGTAAAGCTCTCAAAAATTTTAGTCCTGAAAGTAAGGAGTACAGTAAAAGTCTTGAAGAAATAGGGAAGTTATCCGGTGAAATAGGAAAAATTGCCAGTTCTCAGGATTTTCTTAAATCTGCAATGGTCATTCGGATGGATGGCAAAAATGTGAATATCAATGATTATTTCAAATCTAAAGAATGGAAAGATAAAGTAAAAGGATTGGAAGAAATGAACATCCATATGCCGGATATTCCTGAAATAAATATTGATTTCCCGGATGCACCACCGCCGCCGCCAGGCTATCAGGATGCTCCCAAGGCACCCGACGCATCGAGGGTGAAAGTCTATAAATTTAAGGACATGAAGGATATGAAGTGGACTCCTGAAGCCGATATGGTTTACAGGTCTGCCGAACAGGCAAAAGAATCTGCTGCCAGCATAAAGAAAAGAGCCGAACTCGACCGGAAGAGAGCAAAATTAGATCAGAAAAGAGCAAAACTGGACGGGCAGAGGGCGAAGCTGGAAGCTGAAAGAAGAGCTCTGGAAGGGGATCGCCGCAGGGTGTATATGTATGGGAATAATACATTCAAAAATTTTCCTAGTGATCAGTTTAAAAAAATCAACACTAATTATAATTACACGATGAACAGTGATAAAAAATCCATTATCCTTTCAAGTATAAACAATATGAACGGTGATGATATGAAGATTTTTATTGACGGTAAAGAATCTACCAAACAGGAAATGGATGCTTTGAAACCGGACCAGATATCTTCTGTTACCGTAAATAAAAATTCGACAAACGGAGGTGCAGTAACAGGTAAAATTCAGATTAAGACCAAAAAATAAGTTCCAACCGGCTTTGTCTGTATAAAAGATTACACGGACAAAGCCATTTTAAATTAAAACCATGAAAAATATTATATTTCTTTTAATTTTTTTGAGCATGTTTGCTGATGCACAGGTCAACCGGTTTTATTACGACTATAGATTTATTCCCGACTCCAATCATAAAGAAGATGTAAAAAAAGAAATGATGTATCTGGATATCGACGAAAAAGGATCCATTTACTACAGCAGAGACCGGTTTATAGCAGACTCCACATCCATGGCAGATATCCGCAAGCAAATTAAAAGCGGTTCAGGAAGCCTTAATGTTACCAGAAACGAAAGGGCAGGGCAGGTATCTTATAAAGTGACTAAAGAATATCCCGAGTTTAAAACCTTCCTTTTTACAAGGGTTTCTATGGACCTGTATAAAGTAAAAGAGGATCAGAAACCGGAATGGAAAATCCTTGCGGAAAAGCAGAAAATCGGGGAATACGATACTCAGAAGGCAACTACTGCTTACGGGGGAAGAGAATGGATCGCCTGGTTCAGTACAGCGATTCCCTTTCAGGACGGTCCCTATAAATTTTACGGACTTCCGGGGCTCATCGTAAAGCTTGAAGATACAACGGGAAGTCACATCATGACCCTGGTCGGAAACAGGAAAATAGATAGTCCGGTAGTGGAGACGGAATCCGAAATAACGGGAAATTTAAAAATTGTGGGAATTGGCGGAAAAGAACTGGAAATAAGCAAAGATCAGTACCGAAAAGTCTGGAAAGCCTATGTGAATGATCCGTCAAAAAATATGAGAGAAATGATGATGAGAAACAGCGGGGGCGATAACACAAAAATGTCCTTTAAGGTAAAAACTTCAGACGGAAAGGAAATTTCAGATCCTAATCAGATGTTCAGAGAGATGGAGAAAAAAACGAAAGAATCTTTAGCTAAAAATAATAATCCAATAGAACCGGATCTGGTAAAATAATCATAAATTTTAATATAATGCAGGATGAACGTTATGGTCATCCTGTTTTCTTTTTTATATATTTAAGAATAAATTATCTACTTATGACAGAAAAAGAAAAATGTGCCGCCGGGCTCTTGTACGATGCAAATTACGATCAGGAACTTATTAATGAAAGAATTGCATGCAAAGATCTATGTCTGGAATATAATGGTTTGAAAAATTCTGACACTCAGAAAAGAGAAGAACTTATTAAGAGGATCGTTGGTAAAACAAAAGATAATATTTGTATAGAGCCTTCCTTCTGGTGTGATTACGGCTATAATATAGAAGTCGGAGAAAACTTTTATGCCAATCATAATCTGGTGATTCTGGACTGTGCGCCGGTGAAATTCGGGAATAATGTTTTTATCGGTCCCAATTGCAGTTTTTATACAGCCGGACATCCTTTAGACGCACAACGAAGAAATAAAGGACTTGAATATGCACATCCCATTACTGTGGGTGATAATGTATGGCTGGGCGGAAATGTCGTGATCCTTCCGGGAATTTCAATAGGGAATAACTCCGTCATAGGTGCAGGAAGTGTCGTAACAAAAAATATTCCTGACAATGTAGTGGCTGTGGGTAATCCATGCAGGGTTGTAAAAAATATAACAGAAGAGAACTGATACAGGTAAGCGGATCTGCTGAATAAAAATTCCCTCGAAACAAAGTTTCGGGGGAATTTATACTTTATCATTAAAATTTAGGCAAGTTTCTGAGAATCTGCAACGAACTGCGCCAAACCGCTGTCGGTCAGAGGATGTTTTAACAGACTCAAGATTGGAGGAAGCGGAGAGGTGATCACATCAGCGCCGATTTTTGCACAGTCGATAATATGCATTGAATGACGGATCGAAGCTGCTAAAATTTCAGTTTCATACATATAATTATCAAAAATCAATCTGATTTCCTGGATCAGGTTTAATCCGTCAGTTGAAATATCATCAAGTCTTCCCAGGAAAGGAGAAACATAGGTTGCCCCCGCTTTAGCTGCCAGGAGTGCCTGTCCCGGCGAGAAAATTAAAGTACAGTTTGTTTTTATTCCCTTGTCGGAAAAATATTTTAAAGCTTTGATTCCGTCTTTGATCATGGGAATCTTTACTACAATATTCGGGTGAATGGCTGCCAGTTCATCCCCTTCTTTGATCATTTCTTCGTAAGTTGTTGAAAGTACTTCAGCAGAAATATCACCGTCTACGATTTCGCAAATGGCCTTATAGTGGTTTCTGATTGCCTCAGCGCCCTGGATTCCTTCTTTTGCCATTAATGAAGGATTCGTTGTAACCCCATCCAGAATTCCCAGATCTTTCGCCTCCTTGATTTGCTCTAAATTAGCCGTGTCAATAAAAAATTTCATTTGTTTACAGATTTATTTTTACAAAGATAATCATTCCTTTTTGAGTGGGAAATTTTTTAATTTTAGTATGAGTTATGAGTTAGAAAGTATTAAAATTGAAGTGCTACTTTCGGTATATAGCTAAAAAAGATCCGGAAATTTCCGGATCTCTGTTCTATGAATTTAAAGTTTTATTAAGTTTTACAGCGTCCTGATTGGTAGGATCATATTCTACTGATTTGGCGATATGCTGTTTAGCTTTAGCCGGATCAGTAGTCTGTTCTGAGAAAGCTAAATAGAAATAGGCATACGCCAGGTTTTTCTTATTTTGTTCGATCTCTTCAGGCTTCACAGTGGCAATATACTTTTCGTACGCTACTTTTGCATTGACATCATCTTTAGCCGACTGATAGGCGTACGCCTGGCTGTAATATGACGGAGCCCAGTCTGGTAGAAGTACCGATATCTTTTTCCATGTTTCTACGGCATTGGTCCAGTCTGCAGATTCCTGATAGGCACCTGCCAATTTAGCTAATGATTCTGTATCTTTGGGATTAGCTTCGATTTGTTTCTTAAGACCTTTGATCGTAGAGTTACCGGTTGTCTGAACAGTTGCTGCCGTTGTAGCTGTATTGGTTGTCGTTTCCGTTTTGGTGGTTTGTGCATTGGCAAAACCCGCGGTTCCTACTAGTATCAAACCTAAAAAAAGGTTTCTCGTATGCATTTTAGTCATTTTCATATTCTTATATTTTTCAATTCGGTAGTTTAAAATTCAATAATAATTCCATAATGACTCAGATTTTAGAACCTTTAAGGTTTTTTAGAAAATATTAACGGATACAGAATTTATTTTATCTTAATTTTTGATTCGTGCAGGTTTCACTTATCTTTGTTACTCAACTATTCTAATCAATATATTTTATATGAATATTATATTAGCCTCAACATCCACTCTTTTCGGGGGAGAATATCTGGAATACCTGAGAGAAGAATTGATCAGATTGTACAAAGGCATAGATGAAATACTTTTCGTTCCGTTTGCAAGACCCGGTGGAATATCTCATGATGAATATACCGCAAAGGCCCGGACGTTCTTTGAAACCATCAACATCAAAGTGACAGGTCTTCATGAATTTGAAGATAAAGCAGAAGCTCTGAATAATGCCCAAGGCTTCTTTACAGGGGGCGGGAATACCTTTTTATTGGTAAAAACTTTACACGAGGAAGGGCTGATGTCTGTTCTGAAAAAGAACGTTGAAAGCGGAAAACCTTACCTCGGATGCAGTGCGGGAAGCAATATAGGCGGGCAGAATATGAAAACGACAAATGATATGCCGATTGTTTACCCTCCGAGTTTCGACTGTATGGGACTGGTGTCGTTTAACTTAAATCCACATTATCTGGATCCCAATCCTGATCTGAAACATAATGGGGAAACCCGTGAAACCCGGATCAGAGAATTTTTGACCCAGAACGATCTGAAAGTGGTAGGACTTCGCGAAGGAAACTGGATCAGAAGAAAAGGTGATCAAATAACCGTTGAAGGCAAAGAACTGACCCGGATTTTTGAGAAAAATAAGGCACCTTACGAGATCGAAGCAGGCAGTGCTATTGAGTAGATATGAAAAGTTCTGTACGGATCTATTAGCTGACTTTTTATATTTTAATTAATTTTAATCGGTGCTTCGACAGGCTCAGTATGACAAAGCTGAAAAGTGCGTCCTGTCTCTGAATGCTCCTGCATAAGCATCATCAACTATTACGCAAACAAATTCAATGAAAAAAACAGTTGCTGTCCTTACCCTGGCCACCCAAATATTTTTTGCTCAGAATATTACCCAAAAGCTTGATGAAGCGACAAAAAATCTGATCAATTCTTCCGGAGCATTGTCTTCCAGTCTGTCTTTTTATGTAGCTGATGAAAATGGAAACCCGATCTACGATTATCAGGGAAATAAAGGGCTCTCTACGGCTTCTACCCAAAAGATATTCACTGCTGCCGCAGCTTTGGAAACGCTGGGTAAAGATTACACCTATCACACAACTTCAGGATATTCCGGAACGATCTCGGGAGGTCAGCTGAACGGAAATCTTATGATCAGTTCAAATGGTGATCCTACTTTAGGAAGCTGGAGATATGATTCGTACAAACCGGAAGATTTTAAGAAAAAATTACTGGAAGCTGTAAAAAAATCCGGAATCAAAACAATCTCCGGAGATCTGGTCGTTGATGATTCATATTTTGACCATCAGACTATTCCGGGTGGCTGGCCTTGGGATGATCTAGGGAACTATTATGGTGCCGGGGTCTGGGGAATCAACTGGCGGGAAAACCAGTTTGATATCCATATTAACGGAACAGATTTTAAAAGCTTTTCTTATCCACTGGAAGGAGTACAATGGCTGAATGACCTGAAAACAGGCGGCAGCTCTGACCAGAGCCTGATTTTTACAGCTCCTCATTCGCAGGTGGCATTAATCAACGGGACTTTACCTGCCGGTAAAACGGTTACCGTATCGGGAGCTGCTCCAAATCCGCCTTTGCAATTGGGAATGGAAGTAAAACAGTGGCTTAAAGAATCGGGAATTGAACTTTCAGGAAGGGTAGTCACCAGCTCTCAGCTGGAGATCGAAGGAAAACGACCGGTGATACTTTCGGGAAATCATACGATTCTTACCTATCAGTCGCCCACACTGGATAAAATTGTATACTGGTTTTTAAGAAAAAGCATCAATTTATATGGTGAGACACTCATTAAAACCTTAGGAAAAGAAAAGAAAGGCAATCCCGGATTTAAAAGCGGAGTTGCTTTTCTAAAAGAATTCTGGAAAGGAAAGGGAATTAATGCAAATATGATCAATTTTGCTGATGGCAGCGGGCTTTCGCCACAGAATTATGTTGCCGCAAAAGCAGAAGTCCAGGCATTACTTTATGCTCAGAAGCAATCATGGTTCGAAGCCTATTATGACGGTTTCCCTACGCAGGATAACGGGATGAAAATGAAAAGCGGAACCATGAGAGACACCAAATCATTTGCAGGATATCATACGGCTAAAAACGGACAGAAATACGTATTTTCGATCATTATCAATAACTATCAGGGAAGCGGAAGTACCGAATTGCAGAAAATCCTGAATGTTTTAAAATAAATTATTTTGAGGAAATCCATCTTTGCCAGGCTTAATAACTGGATTATTTTTACTTTAATGACGATTGTGGTGTTAACGATTGTTATTGCCTCTACCATTCTGATCAATTTTTTACGTAAGGAAGAGATCAAAAGGGTGGATATTCTGGTCAGTGCCCTGAAATTTCAACAGGAAGTACAAAGTCCCAATCTGGAAGTGCAGGCCCTGCTTCTGCAGATCTACAGTTCCAATACGACCATTCCGCTGATCATTTTAGATCAGAACAACCAGATTATCGAGCATAAAAATATTCCCCAGGATATCGGAGATCATCCGGAAGCAATAAGAGCCCTGGCCAACAAAATGGCTAAGAGTTACGCTCCAATTGAAATTGAACTGGTAAAAGGAAATAAACAGATTGTTTTTTATGACAATTCTCCCTTGCTGAATAACCTTCAGTATTCCCCTTTTATATTGGGCTTTTTTATCCTCTGCTATTTTCTTTTTTCCTTCTGGTTCTTACGGACGATCAAAAAGACAGATGAGGGCTACCTTTGGGCAGGTCTGGCAAAAGAAACAGCACACCAGATCGGCACTCCGCTGTCTTCGATGATCGGATGGATGGAAATCATGAAGCTGGATACGCCTGATTCTGAAGGTGTACATGAAATGGAAAAAGATATAGAGAGACTGCGTACCATATCGGAGAGGTTCTCTAAGATCGGTTCTGTACCGGAGCTCAATGATACCGACTTTAATAATACCATCCGGGAAAATTATGATTACTTAAAGACCAGAATATCCAGGAAAATAAATTTCGGACTCCATCTACCCAATGATAAAATTCTGGTTCCGCACAATAAAATACTAATGAGCTGGGTGATAGAAAATCTGGTTAAAAATGCGGTGGATGCTATGAAGGGAGAAGGGGCGATCTCGATGTCTGTTCTGGAAAGAAATAAAAATATTGTAATCGAAGTGCAGGATACCGGAAGCGGAATGACAAAACAACAGGCAGTAAACGCCTTTAAACCGGGTTATTCGACTAAAAAGAGAGGCTGGGGACTTGGATTGTCACTCGCCAAGAGAGTCATCAAGGAATATCATAACGGTGATATTAAAATTGCGCAGACCGAAGTAGGAAAGGGGACGACTTTCCGGATAACGATCAGGAAAGCATAAAAAAAAATTTCATTTGAGATTATTTATTCTCCAAATAAAAAGCGGGGAAATTTCCCCGCAGATTATCTTCTTGTTATGATGTTATTTTTTGCCAGTCAGCCACTGAGTCTGTAATTTCAGTTCTGCCGGAGTAGGACTGGATTTGTACTGCAGCATTTCTACCGTCAGTTTATCTAACACCGCTTTTCCCTTGAGATCGATTTTCTCAGTTTTGGCGCCGTTTTTTCTTAAGACGGTAACGGTCACATTCTGACCATCCTTGATGGTTTTGGCATATTCTATAAAAGCCTGTACGTTTTTGATATCAATGGTCTTACCATCCAGTGCTGCCACCTCATCTGTAATCTTGAACCCGATACTTTTAGAAAATGGAGACAGTGCTGAGCTTTCGTCAAAGACAAAGGTATTGTTCTTTTCATTGTATCCGGTCTGGTTAGGATCTTTGACAAACCAGAAAATAGGAGGTGTTTCCTGCTTTTTGATTTCTACTCCCACCTGATTAAGATAGTCTGCATACGGAGTCGGCTGATTCCCTGCAATATATTTAGTGTAAAAATCCTTGATTTGCGGATATCCCGTAACCGTTACCAGTTCATCAATCAGCTTATCATCTTTAAAAGGTTTATTTTCCCCGAATCTCTGGGACAGTTTTCTGATCATATCACGATACCCCATTTCACCATTGGACAGCTTTCTAAGCTCAATATCAAGACACATGGTTAAGAGGGTTCCCTTTTCATAGACATTACGGTACTGGTCTTTGTAAGGTTCTTTCAGGATGTTTTTGCTCATGACCGTGAATGGCATGGTGTCATCGTAGTTCTTTGAATTGGTTATTTTTTCGTTGATTCTTTGTAAAAACTCATCCTTGTCGATTAATCCCTCCTGAATCTGGAACAGATTGGCAAAATATTCTGTTCCTCCTTCATACATCCACAAGTGCTGAGACATTTTCGGATCTGCATAATCGAAATAGTGAATTTCTTCGGAATGGGTTTTCAGAGGATTTACCGTATGAAAAAATTCGTGGGAAACAACGTCTGTCAAAGTTTTGTCAATGGCCTCTTTCGGCATCATTTCAGGAAGCACAACGCTGGTGGATTCATGATGCTCCAATGCTCCGAAACCTTTGATCTGAGGTCCGTCCGTACCTGCAAGATAAAGCATGATCGCGTATTTCTTATTGGTGTTCATATCCCCTAAGAACTTCTTCTGGGCCATCACCATTTTTTCTAAATTCTCTTTGAAATCGGCAGCTTTATATTTTCCGGATAGGGAATATACGCCCAGTACCAGATCCATTCCTCCTGCATTGAAGGTGATGTAGTCAGGTTTGGTGTACATTAACGGAGAATCGGTCACTCTTGCATAATTAGCCAGGGTATACGTGTCAGTAGCATCGGATTTATCCTGATCGACCAGTGCTGTCGTTCCGTAGAAGTTCGCGGGTTTCCGGATCACCAACTGATAAGGCACATCCTGCATCTGATCGATATATCCGACAAATCCATGCGTGTTGACCAGATAGACTTTTCCCTGTTCGATATCTGTTCCCGACGGAGAAAATACAGCTTTATGTTTGGAAGTGTCCATTTCTTCATCAAAACTGTCATTAACCAGGTAGGTCACTTTCGTTAAGTTCTGTGCATTTTTTAAAGCGTACGTATTGTCGTTAACTTTGGTATAGGTTAACTCTTTTCCTTTATTATCATAAAACTTAATCCCTTCGACGAACCTTCCGTAATCATCTTCTGAATAGGTTCCGGGAACCGTTTTTGGAAAATGGAATTTTACATCACCGGATTTCATCTTCGGAAATTCCATGGTAACGGCTACTTTATCATCTTTTACGTTCACCAGGTCAATCGTCGTCCTGATCGATTGGGCGTTTGACGCAAAAGCAGCCAGAATTCCTATGCTAAGTGCTATTTTTTTCATTGATTTTTAAATTATACTTAAATAGTTGTTGTAAAGATGATTTTGTTACGAACCATCGTATTAAATTTTTCTTAAAATTGTGAAAGATTAATGCAGTGAATTAAAAAAGGCAGCTTCATTGAGCCACAAATCTGCCTTTTTTCTTCAATTACTGTACTTTTTTATAATTGATATAATAGTTCCTGTTGAATGTAACCGGAGTTCCCTTTTTAAGCTTTACCGTCTGCCACTGCTCAGTCGGATTAATGATCTGTTCACCATCAATCCGGATAGGGAGCTTCAGATCTTTAACTATATGTGTATATCTGAATTTCAGCGTTTCCCCTTTTTGAGAATATTCCAGCGTCGGAATTTTTACCGTCCTTAAATACTGATTAAAGACACCTGAAAAATCAATCCCGGATTTTTTGTTAATATAATTTTCTATCTGTTCGGTCGTAACCGTCTGATGATAAAAGTCTTTGCTCAGACCTCTCAGGATCTGCCGGAATTTTTCATCATTATTAATCACCTGCCGGATCGTATGGAGCATACTGGCTCCTTTAGGATACATATCGCCACTGCCTTCGTTTCTGACTCCGTACTTCCCGATGACAGGCACATCATTTTCAATTTTATTTCTAAGCCCGATGGCATAAGTTTCTGCGGACTTTTTATCCATATACTTTTCGGTGAATAGCACTTCGGAATACATGGTAAAACTCTCATGAATCCACATATCTGCCTGATCTTTCGCCGTAATATTGTTGGCAAACCACTCATGGCCGCTTTCATGAATAATAATATAATCCCAGTTCAGACCAATCCCGGTTCCGGAAAAATCGGTTCCCAGGTATCCGTTCTGGTATCCGTTTCCATAAGCTACGTTGCTCTGATGTTCCATTCCCAGATATGGTGAATCTACAAGTTTATAAGAATCTTCATAAAAAGGATACGGACCAAACCAGTATTCAAATGCCGAAAGCATCGGTTTTACCTGTTGGAACTGTTTTTTTGCTTTCTCCAAATTATAATCCAGCACCCAGTAATCCAAATCCAATCGGCCTTTCTCTCCCTGGAAAGTATCTTTGAAATTCACGTATTTCCCGATATTCGGGATGATAGAGTAGGCATTGATAGGGTTTTTAACTTCCCAGGTATAAATTGTTTTGTTTTCCTCCGTTTTTTTTCCGGTTAATCTTCCGTTTCCGACTCCCACCAGATCTTTTGAAGTAATAATTTTCATAACCATACCATCATCAGGCTCATCGCTCCAGATATCTTTTGTCGGAAGCCATATAGAAGCTCCGATTCCTTCGTCAGCAACACTCATCCACGGATTTCCGTTCTCATCTTTGGTGAAAATCCAGCCGCCATCCCAGGGAGCATTTTTTGCAATGACAGGATTTCCGGAATAGGTGACATCAAGGGTGTATTTTTCTCCTTTTTTAAAACTTTTTTTAGTTTTTATCCAGATAAAATCACCTTCCTGTTTATATTCGGTAACAGGAAAATTTCCCACCACTTTATCCGCTTTCATCGGCTGTTGAAGATCAATCTGAAAAGTCGGATCAGTAACGTCTTTTACGATTTCGAAACTGATTTTGTTATTTCCTTTAATGCTCTTCTGATCAAAATCAGGCTCTACAGACAAATCATATTTTTTTACATCCCAAAAATTACGGAATGCGGTGTTGGAACCTTTTAAAGTGTCCTGCTGGGTGAATGATTTACCTTTTTCGAAGAATTGTCCGAAAACCAGTCCCGATGCAAATAAAAGGGTATATGACAGCTTTTTCATTTGAAATTAATTATTCTTTTCAAAAATAGAAAATTTATGATTGTAATCAGGCAAAACAGTAAAATATAATAAATACCGGATTAAACAGAAGCGGCATCCGTAGCCATATTACAAGACTTAAAAAGTTATTATTCGAATTGATCCATGTTTTCGCAGTACGTGCTTAAAGCAGCTTTGAATAACAGAGGCTCTTGGGTCTTTTTTAAATTAATACAAAAAAATCCCGCAAAATAATCTGCGGGAATATAGAGTATTCTTTAATTTTTAAATTTACTGCTTGACGGCGGGAAGATTTCCTGCGGCTTTCTGCACCCTTTTATACGTGTATGCACACATCAAGATGCTGAATTCATATAATAATAAAAGCGGAAAGGCAGCCATCATCATGCTCAGTACATCGGCTGGAGTAATGATTGCGGCCACGACCATAATAAGAACGATCGCATGTCTGCGGTAAGTTCTCATAAACATCGGCGTTAAAATTCCAATGCCTGTCAGGAAATAAATAAGAACAGGGAAAAGAAAAATGGCCCCCATCCCTAAAACAACCTGTAAAAACAGAGTTGTATAATCACTTAAGTCATAAAGAGGAACAATAATATCTGATATCTTAAAAATAACTCCGAAATTAACAGCAAAAGGCAGAATTAAGTAATATCCGCACAAAACTCCGGTCATGAATAATATCCAGACCGCATTAATAATAAATATTGAGTTTTTTCTTTCTTTCGGATGCAGTGCAGGGCTGATAAACCGCCAGAGCTCCCAGACAATATAAGGAAAAGCAGCCACCATACCTCCGAAAATAGAAACCGCCATCATGACATTAAACTGCTGATAAAGCTTGCTGGCACGTACCGGAAAATCTTTGGGAAGATGAATGCTGTTTTCTCCTAAAAGCATTCTGGAAAAGTGATTGACAAGCTCAAAAGTAGGAAAATCATTTCTCGTGGGACCAAAGAAAATATGATCCATAATCCAGTTGATATTAAATCCGACAATAAATGCCGCCACAACAATAGCAAGAATCGAGCGGATGAGGTGACCTCTTAATTCTCCAATATGTCCAAGAAAGGACATGTCTTTACCTTCACTCACAGAATAATATTTTTAAGGCTTCAAATTTATGAAATATTTAAAGAAGTTAGAGGATAGAATCCAGAAGTTAATTTTATTGTATGCATAGCTCCTGATGATCCTGCTTTGCTGGCTCTTTATCTCTGAATTCTAATTAATTCCTTCATCCAGTAACTTATGCAGATCGATAATCCCGAAATATTTTCCGTTTTCGGTAACGATGAGCTGACCGATATTATTATCTTTTAAAATCTTCATGGCTTCCTTCGCCAACGTATTTCTTTCCACTGTTTTAGGATGGGAAGACATAATGTCTTTTGCCAGGACCTTGGTTACATCATCCCCTTTCATCAGCATTCTTCTTAGATCTCCGTCTGTGATCACCCCAATGATCTCATCACCGTTGGTTACGACTGTGATCCCGTGTCTCGAGGCACTGATCGAAATGATAACATCCCTCACGGGAGCATCTTCCGTGACCTGAGGTTTTTGCGAAGACAGAAAATCGTCAACTTTCGAGATCAGGTTCTTTCCTAAACTTCCCCCGGGATGAAATTTTGCAAAATCATTGGCTTGGAAATCATTCATTTCCATTAAAGAAACGGCTAAAGCGTCTCCCAAAGCCATCTGTAAGGTCGTTGAACTGGTAGGAGCCAGCTTATTCGGACAGGCTTCCATATCTACATGAGTATCTAAAATAACTTCAGAAAATTCTGCTAGTTTGCTGTTTTTATTTCCGGTCATTCCAATAAGCGCAGAAGAATATTCTTTCAGATAAGACACGAGGTTTACAATCTCAGGAGAGTTTCCGGAATTGGAGATACATAAAACCACATCCTGTTTCTGGATGACACCCAGATCTCCGTGGATGGCTTCCGACGCATGTAAAAACTGGGACGGAGTACCCGTAGAGTTCAGGGTGGCCACAATTTTATTGGCTACATGGGCAGATTTTCCGATGCCTACAATGATTAATTTTCCTTGTGCATGGTGTATGATTTCAACGGCTTTTACAAAATCTTCGTCAATTCTGTTTTTTAATTTTTCAAGTTCTGAAATTTCTATTTCTAAAGTGCTTTTTGCTATTGAAATGATCTTGGCTTTTTCCATTTTAATTTTATAGGGTATACAAAAAATCTCTTAAAAAATGTTATATTTTAAAAACAATATTTAATATAAATTTTATTTTTAATAAATTCGTTCGCTTTTATTTTAAGCAAAAAAGTTATAACTTTGGGTGAGATGCAAATTTAGCAATAGAAAATTAGATGAGCGCAAAAAAAGCCAATTTATCAGGCGAATTGAAAAAATATTTCGGGTTTTCTACTTTTAAAGGACAGCAAGAAGAAATTATAGAAAACCTGTTAGAGGGAAAGGATATATTTGTCTTAATGCCTACCGGAGGTGGTAAATCCTTATGCTATCAGCTTCCGGCACTTATTTCCGAAGGTACGGCCATCGTCGTTTCACCACTGATAGCGTTAATGAAGAATCAGGTAGATGCAGTAAACGGTCTTTCATCTGATGACGGAGTAGCACACGTTTTAAATTCATCATTAAACAAAACGCAGACCAAGCAGGTCTTCGACGATATTAAAGGGGGCAAGACAAAACTGCTGTATGTAGCGCCTGAATCTTTGATAAAGGAAGATTATCTGGAATTTTTAAAAGAGGTAAAGATATCTTTTGTTGCCATTGACGAGGCCCACTGTATTTCAGAATGGGGCCATGATTTCAGACCGGAATACCGGAATCTGAAATCGATTATCGATAAAATTGCAGATGTTCCTGTGATTGCATTAACGGCTACGGCAACGCCTAAAGTTCAGGATGATATTCAGAAAACACTGGGGATGACCGATGCCCTGGTTTTTAAAGAAAGTTTCAACAGACCTAATCTTTATTATGAGGTACGTCCGAAAGTAAATATCGACAAGGAAATTGTACGGTTTATTAATCAGTATAAAGGGAAATCGGGAATTATCTACTGTTTAAGCAGGAGAAAGGTTGAGGAATTTGCTCAGCTCCTCCAGGTTAACGGTATTAATGCACTGCCTTATCATGCCGGTCTAGATCAGAAGGTCAGAGTCGCTAACCAGGATAAATTTCTGATGGAAGAAGTGGATGTGATCGTAGCAACCATTGCTTTCGGAATGGGAATTGATAAACCGGACGTACGTTTCGTCATCCATTATGACTTTCCGAAATCTCTGGAAAGCTATTATCAGGAAACAGGACGGGCAGGCCGTGATGGTGGGGAAGGATACTGTCTGGCATTCTATGATCCAAAAGATATCGAAAAGTTAGAAAAATTTCTGGCTCAAAAGCCCGTTTCCGAGAGAGAAATCGGATTGCAGCTTTTAAATGAGGTAGTAGGTTATGCTGAAACTTCAATGAGCAGAAGACAGTATATTCTGTATTATTTCGGGGAGAATTTCGATCCTGAAAACGGAGATGGAGCGAAGATGTGTGACAATGCATCCCATCCGCCAAAACTCAAAGATGCGACGGACGATCTGAAAAAAGTTCTGCAGCTGATAGACGATAATGCAGAGAAATTTAAATCTAAAGACCTGATCTCTGTTATTGCAGGAAAGGAAACAGCGGTCACCAAATCGTACAAATTAGAACAGAGTTCTTATTTCGGGTTTGGAAAAGAGCAGGCAGATAACTATTGGAAAACGATCATCAGACAGGCCACGGTACAGAACTTTCTACAGAAAGATATAGAAACCTATGGTGTTCTGAAAATTGCAGAAAGGGGAAGGCTGGTTTTAAACGGAAAACTGGAACATTCTTTTCTGATTGCAGAAGACCGCGAGTTTGATCTCTCCCAGACAAAAGCTGAGAGTGACCAGATCCAGATGCAGTCAGCAGGTGGGCTTGATCAGAATTTATTTAGCTTATTAAAAGAATTAAGAAAAAAGGTAGCCAAGAAATACGGAATTCCTCCTTACACGGTATTTATGGATCCGAGTCTTGAAGACATGACGGTACAGTATCCCATAACGGTAGAAGAAATAGCCAAAATTTATGGGGTAGGAGAAGGAAAGGCTAAAAAATATGGTAAAGAATTCGCTGATTTCATCAATACGTATGTAGAGGATAACAATATTGAACGGACTCAGGATATGGTACTGAAACAGGTGGCCAATAAGTCCAGCCACAAAGTTTTTATCATCCAGAGCACCGATAAAAAAATTGATCTTGAAGACATTGCAAGAGCTAAAAACCTTTCTATGGACGACCTTCTGAAAGAAATGGAGCGTATCGTGTATCAGGGTACCAAGCTGAATATCGATTATTATATCGAAGATAATTTTGATGAAGACATTGTAGACGGCTTCATGGAATTCATGAATGAATCTGAAAGTGACAGCATGAAAGTTCTGCTTGACGAATTCGGGGATGAACTTTCTGATGAGGAAGTAAGAATGCTGAGAATAAAATTTATCAGTGACGTAGCTAATTAATATGATTTTAAACAGCAATGAAATAATATTAAAAGAAATTCTTCCCCGGAAGAGTTTCTTTTTTAGTTTAACGGAGAAGCTCAGGATACTGATTTCTTTTGGTTATTTAATTTTTGTGGTGTTTTTTGCAGTAGTTACTTTTGAAACGATTTTATTTTTAATTACCGTTCCATTGCTGGTAGCGGCTCTCTATAATTCATTTTTACGATGGATTCCCGTTTTTTATCACTTAAAAAACAATTATTATCTGATCACCAACCAAAGAATCATTATAGCATCAAGATCAAAGAAAGAAATCATCAGATACAGGAAACTGGAAGAGATCAATCAGGTACATGCTGATATGAATGACCGCTTTTTCGGCAATATTATTTTCGGAAAACCTGAAGGCGTCGTAGATAATTCTTCCGGTTATTTGGAAGGCAACCGTGGAATCCTCACTTTTAAAAACGACAGATATGCCTTTCTGAGCATTGAAAATATAGATGAAATTATTGTTTTAATTAATGAATTGGGATTGAAGGTTAACAAAACTTTTTACTAACTTTACACTGATGAAAAAGATCTCCGTTATATTTATTCTGCCGGATCTGGAGACCGGAGGCGCAGAAAGAATCGTTACCACCATTGCCAATCATCTCTCCCGGGATCGGTTTGAACCTAAGATTTTGCTTTTACGTAAGCAGGGAGGCTATCTTAATCTGCTTAAAAAAGACATAGAGGTTATTGATATCAATACCGAAAGAATCAGGCATTCCCTGAAACCTATCCTGAGGGAAATATACCGAAGAAAACCCGATATTGTATTCTCCGGCTTTGGCGAAGTGAATGCATACCTTTCGCTTTTTATAAAACTATTTCCAAAAACAAAATTTATTGCCCGGGAAACCAACGTTGTTACTCAGCATGTGACGCGAAAGGAGATTAAATTTTTCTATAATTTTTACAATAATTACCATAAAATCATCGCACAGAGTGATGATATGATGAAAGATCTTACCAGGAATTTCGGGATAAAACCCGGCAAAGTGGTGAAAATCAACAATCCCGTAGATTTTGATTTTATTGATGAAAGAATGAGGACATCCGTAAGGCCTGAGAGTTTTAGATACAATTGTAAAAATGTAGTGGCTATAGGAAATCTATCGGCAAGAAAAGGGTTTGACAACCTGCTGAAAGTATTTTCAAGGCTTAAAAACGAAAATGTACTGCTGCATATACTCGGTGACGGACAGGATAGGGAAATTCTGCATCAGATGAAAGATTTCCTGGGACTGAAAAATGTGATTTTTCATGGCAGACAGGAAAATCCGTACCAGTTTCTAAAATATGCGGACCTCTTTATTCTTTCGTCAAGATACGAAGGTTTCCCCAATGTCTTACTGGAAGCGGGGGCCTGCGGCACCTATTCTTTGGCCAATAATTGTCCTGGCGGAATTAATGAGATCATTCAGCATCATATCAACGGAGAGATTGCAGACATTAATAATCATGAAGATTTCTCACAGGCTGTTATGAATATTCTCCATAAAACCTATGATAAAGATGCTATTAAGGACGCTATAAAATCCAGATTTTCAAAAAATATTATTTTAGACCGCTACGAAAAGGTTTTAATGGATTTGATGACCAAATTTTAGTATTGTAGTGTGGGTGCTTATTTTCTTACCTTTGGACTTTAAGAAATCCCAATCGATCGATGAATAAAATCCCTAAAATTTGATGTCTTTGCGAAAAACCGACTTCAGACTATACCGAATACAGAAGTTCTGCATTAGGAACAGACAGCACCCACGGAAGAAATGCGCAAGTAGCGATTCAGCAGTGCAAACTTTGTCAGAGAATATGGATTCATTATTGTGTCGAATTTGAAGGTTCTTCCGATTCCGGACGATGGTATAAAGGAGTGGTCTCAAAAAAAGACCGCCCGCATATCACCCCGGAAAATGCCGTAGAATATTTGGAAAGCCTCGAATGGTATGTCTATGGAGGGCCGTTTTTTGAAAGTGCAGGTATGTTCGGCCACGGAAAATTGCAGGTCGATGCTTAAGATTTTATTACCACCATTAATTGCCGTTCAACAGAAGCTGGCAATTATTTAAAAGCAGTCTTTTTTACATCCAAATAGCTTTACACAGTTTCAATTAATAATATTCAGACTTCTTGTTTTGTATTTGTTTACCGTAAATTTATTAAGGGAGAATAAACAACAAAGCTGTTATAATTATTTACCTGAATGAAGATTAATAACACTTTTCATCTGCTTAGAAAATAAATCTGCCATCCGAGCAATTGTAGTTACATTAAATATAATTAAATTGCTGAAATTTTTTAACCATGAATACCGAACTGAAAGAAGAAATTTACCAAAGATACACCCATTATCTGGCAGGTAATTATAATGAAAAATATATCTATCGTCTGATCATCCAGGAAGGCTATCACCAAAACGATGTAGATGAGGTCATGAAGGATATCCATACGGATATACAGAGGATGTTGAGGAAAAAAAATAAATACAGATCTGTCATTAGCATTATTTTATACGTATTGGGTACGGTCGTCCTTCTTGCAGGAATACTGCTGACGATTGTGGGAGGCTTCAGATTTGGAATTGCTTTATGCGTCCTTGCAGTCATTATATGGATCAATGCCAACCGGTAATCCCTGTTTTTTTTAAAATAGCGGCTTCATCCTTAAACTTGACAAAACTCACTTGGGGGTGTGGCAATTTATCAGTAAATTTGTAATAACTAAAGAGATAATAATAAATAAATTCATATAATAACATGAGTCAATTCGATGTTACCGTAATCGGTTCCGGGCCTGGTGGTTATGTTGCTGCAATCCGTGCTGCACAATTAGGTTTTACTACAGCAATTATTGAAAAATATCCAACTTTGGGAGGAACCTGTCTTAACGTGGGATGCATTCCGTCAAAGGCACTTTTAGACAGCTCTGAACATTTTGAAAATGCCAAGCACAATTTTGCCAGTCATGGAATCATCATCAACGAACCTCAGGCTGATATCGCAAGAATGATCGAGCGTAAAAATGAGGTCATCAAGCAAAATACTGACGGAATCAGCTATCTGATGAACAAAAACAAAATCACTGTTTTTGAAGGAGTCGGAAGCTTCGAATCTGCCACTCAGATTAAAGTGACGAAAAACGACGGTTCTACAGAAACGATCGAATCCAAATATACCATCATTGCAACAGGTTCTAAACCTACTTCTTTACCTTTTATTACATTAGATAAAGAAAGAGTGATTACTTCTACCGAAGCTTTGAATCTTAAGGAAATTCCTAAGCATCTGGTTGTGATCGGTGGAGGAGTGATCGGTCTTGAACTGGGTTCTGTTTATCTGAGATTGGGTGCTCAGGTAACCGTGGTTGAGTTTATGGATAAAATTATTCCGGGAATGGATGGAGCCTTAAGTAAAGAATTAACCAAAGTTCTTAAAAAACAAGGGATGAAATTCATGCTTTCTACAGCGGTTTCTGCGGTTGAAAGAAACGGAGATACCGTAAAAATCACGGCTAAAGATAAAAAAGGAGAAGAAGTAACCGTAGAAGGAGATTACTGTCTGGTTTCGGTAGGGAGAAGACCTTACACAGACGGTCTTGGACTGGAGAAAGCAGGCGTGGAGCTTGACGAAAGAGGAAGAGTAAAAACCAATGATCACTTACAGACCAATGTTGCCAATATCTATGCAATCGGAGACGTGATCAAGGGAGCCATGTTAGCCCATAAAGCTGAAGAGGAAGGTGTATTTGTTGCTGAGACTTTGGCCGGACAAAAACCTCACGTTAACTATAACCTGATTCCGGGTGTGGTGTACACATGGCCTGAAGTGGCCGGTGTAGGTAAAACCGAAGAGCAACTGAAGGAAGAAGGCGTTGCTTACAAAGTAGGATCTTTCCCGATGAGAGCATTAGGAAGAAGCCGTGCCAGCGGTGACGTAGATGGTTTGGTTAAAATCATTGCCGATGAAAAAACAGACGAAGTTTTAGGAATGCACATCGTAGGCGCAAGAGCGGCTGACCTTATTGCAGAAGGAGTAATTGCGATGGAATTCCGTGCAAGTGCTGAAGATATTGCGAGAAGCTCTCACGCTCACCCGACGTATGCAGAGGCTATTAAAGAAGCAGCACTGGATGCTACAGGAAAGAGACCGATTCATATGTAATATCTGATTTTACATCATTGATATCAATTAAGAGAGACAAATGTCTCTCTTTTTTGTTTGAATTTTAGAAATGATTAGTGCCTAGCATGATTAACATTTGCTCGCAGTCATTACTAATGTGCTTAGCCATAATTTGAGTCATCTATCAGCTCTTAGCAAACCCGCAAAATTTTTTTTATGAAATAAATCAAGTTTTAAAAGTAAAATATTATTTTTATTTAGAAAAATTATAAATAATTTTGCCGAAATTTTTAAAATTGAAGAAAAAAGTTTTACTCGTTGCTTTTCAGTTTGTAATTATATCTGTGAGTGGGCAGGCTCTGACAGGAATTGTGGTAGAAGCAGAAAGCAGGAAGCCTATTTCAGGAGTTAAAGTCGGGATAGAAAATACCGGCATCTGGACCGTTACCGATCAATCCGGAGCTTTTCAGATTAATTACAATGCCAGTCAGACTTTGGTCTTCTCCAGGGCGGGTTTTATTGAAGATAAAAAGACCTATAAGGTTGTTCCATCTTCCCTGCAAACGTATGTAATGCAGGTGGCTTCTATCAGGATCAAGGAGATTTCATTGGCCGCCAAAAAGAAAAACTATTCTGAAATTGAGATCAAAGAAGAAGCCCTGAAGAACATCCAGGCATTTTCTCTCAATGAAGTTCTGGAGCAGATTCCTGGGCAAAAGTTGCAGAATCTTAACTTGAATGAGTTTAAGCCAATCGTCTTCCGTTCGATTCAGCCCACGAGTGTATCTGATCAGGGATTTGGGAATAAGTCATTTGGAACGGCCATCGTTGTTGACGGTATTCCGATTTCCAATAACGAAAATATGCAGAGCTATACCGGGAATTATTCGCCCATCGGAAGATCATGGCAAAATGAAGGTTCTGTTTTTATGCCTAATCTTATCGGCTTCGGAGCGGAAGGCGGATATTTTTCGAATACCAACTACGGTGCAGATCTACGGGAAATTCCGGTTGAAAATATCGAAAGTGTAGAAGTTGTCCAGGGAATTCCTTCTGCAAAATACGGAGATCTGACCTCAGGTCTGGTGACCATTCAGCAGAAAAGCGGAAGAGCGCCTTACAGAGCATATCTGTCGATGCGGGACGGTACCCAGGAATATAATCTGAATAAGGGATTTCAGCTGAATGAAAAACTGGGATTTTTAAATGTTAATCTTAATTATCTGAGCTCCAATTCTGAACCGAGAACAAAATTCAACAGATATCAGAGGGTTGCGACCAATCTGATGTGGACGGTTTACAGTAAGAATAAAAATATTAAAAATTCGTTATCCGTAGACTACGGGAACAATTTTGACAATGCCAATTTTGAGGAAGAAGATGTTACGAATTTAATTGTAAAAAATAAGAAGAGGGATATCCGTATTTCCAACCGCTTTAACTGGAGATTTAAAGACTGGTTTTTCGACAACCTGGATGTCAATGCCAATTATTCTCAGGGCTATCAGAACACCTACCGATCAAGCATTCTCAATAACGGGGGAGATCTTGTGGGAACCAGTATCAATGAAGGGGTATATACCGCTACTTATTCCCCGCCAAGCTATACCCAGGTTCAGGAAATTGAAGGAAAACCGGTCTCGATGTTTCTTTCTGCTGATTTAAAAAAGAATGTAAGAACAAAGTCCGGCTGGAACCACAATTTCCTAATCGGAACTTCGATGAGAAGCAGCGACAATAAGGGAGCAGGCAGGCTGGGAAGCCCGGAAACTATTCTCAGTCAGTTTGCAGGTGGCGGACAGGCTTTCAGACCTTATAATTACGGAGAAAATGTGAAAGCGGAATATCAGTTTTCGGTATATGCCGAAGATAATATTTTCAGGAAATTCGGAAACTATATTTTCAATCTGAATGCCGGATTGAGATATGATAACCAATTTGGAGCTTCTGTGCTTCAGCCCAGGGTGAATTCTTACCTGATTTATAAGAATTTCAAGTTCAGAGGCGGATTTGGAATCGCTTCAAAGGCACCTTCTATTAATATGATCTATACAGGACCCAGGTATTATGATATGATTCTGGCAGATTTACGTTTGCCCGGATATTATAACCTGGGCGTGATGCAGACCTTTATTGATTATGCAGACAATAAAAATCTGAAACCTTCTAAAAGTATGCGCTCGGAGGTGGGGATTGATTATAAATTTGCATACGGAAATGTTGGTCTAACTGCGTATTACAATAACCTTTATGATGGGTTTACCAATGAAAGTTATGGTGCGAAAAGACAATTGGCGAATCTTCAGATCAATGATAACGGAACGAATCTGCCGACCTATACTATTGCGGGGTATACCAATTATTACTACCTGCAAAGCAGAATGGTGAACGCTTTACAATCCAAGGATAAGGGTCTGGAACTGATGTTGGGACTGGATAAGCTTCCGGTTAGAAATATCAGCATCGATCTGAACGGAGCTTATGTCGAAACCACCAACAGATCTGAAATAGACCGGTATTTTAATAAGAGTGTAAGTCTCGACGGAAGTGTGAAAGGAGATGTGATCTGGGGACTATACAGACCGTTTGATTCAAAATACAGACAGTTTAATGTCAGTGCTGCCTTAAATTATCATCTGCCGAAAGCTGGATTGGTCATTACCTTAAGAAGTCAGCACTATTTTATTGATGATCAGTCGATTTTTAATCCTAAAGACCTGTACGCGTATATCAACAGCAATTTAGACAAAGTATTGCTTACCCGGGAACAGATTGACGATCCCAACCAGTTTGCCAATATCAAAGACACCGGATATCTGGAGGATAATAAAAGTCTGGATAAGGTTTTTCATAATATCAACCTGAAGATCTCCAAAGATTTCCGTAACGGGTTCAGGTTTTCTTTCTATGCCAACAATTTTCTCGACTTAAAACAGACACAGACTACGTTCTCTGAAGTGACCGGAAAGTCGACAACGAACCTGAGAGCGGATTTGTTAACCCTTTCTTTCGGTGCCAAAATCGAATATCAATTTTAAAATATAATATCCATCCATATGAAACAGTTATTAACCTATTTTGCAGTACTGATGTTGCTTTTCTCCTGTCATGATGACGATTTTGGAAATAACAGCAATACCCTGCAGCCAACAAACTTTAAAGTTGAAGTAAAATATGACGCTTCTTACAACGATACAAGCGGCAATGCGAGACGTGTAAAGAATGCTACCGTGGTGATGGTCAACAACAGTTCCGGAGACACCTACACTATCTCTACGGATGCTGACGGTTTTGCCAATTTTTCCAATGTCATCCCTGGAACCTACAAAATTACAGTTTCCAAAAAAATGCTCTCCGATGAATTTTATGCTACATTTAATTATGTTTCTCCTGCAGCAGAGCTCAGTTTCAACGGAACGCAGGAAGGAGCCACCATTAATGTAAATGTTCAGAGCACAGTAATAGAAGTGAGATCGGCGCGAATCGGTGATTTACTTATCAAGCAGATTTATTACGGCGGTTCCCACATCACACAGGGAGCAGGAATAAGAGATCAGTTTATAGAGCTTTATAACAACTCCAACGAAGTGATCTATGCAGACGGTTTATACCTGGGGCAGCTTTATGGAAAAACAAATACCACCGTTAACAGCTATACCCAGTCAAGCGGACAGTTCGACTGGAGCAAATCTATGGGAATGACCATGGGAAATACTGCCAATACAGATTTTGTCTACGCAGATTATGTGATGAGAATTCCGGGAACGGGAACGCAGTATCCGATTCTACCGGGACAGAGCCTGGTTATTGCCCAAAACTCCTTAAATCACAAATCACCCTTAGTAGACAATACAGGATCACCGATAAATATTTTAAATCCTTCATTAACCATCGATTTAAGCGGATCAGATTTTGAAGTGTATCTGGGAACATTTAATAATTCGATCGGTGAGGCCATTTATAAATTTGATATCCAGAATCCTGCCGTAAAAGACCTGGAAATTGCCTATTGGGGAAGACCCGGAAACTGGAGCGGAAATAATGATTTTATCATGGACAGCCCGGGAAGGGACAGTTTTATTATTTTTAAAATGGATCCAGCAGACTTTACCTTACTGTCCGACTATTCAGATCCTTCGGTTACCAATGCCACTGTATCAACAAGATATTTTAAACAGATCCCGATCAATGTTATTATAGACGGTGTAGACCTTCAGCATTATAATCCGAACTCGCAAAGACCAAAAATGCTGAATGCTTCCGTAGATGCCTCATTTATCGCAGGTGATCAGGCCTACATTTCCCAGGCAGTGATCCGGAAGACCAAAACGACCATTCCGGCGCAGGGAAATACCCAGGCAAGGAAAGTATTGGAAGATACCAACAATTCAGCAAACGATTTTATAAGACAAACGGCAAATCCAAGAGGTTTCCAACAATAAGAAGTAATGAATTTTAAGATTTTACATGTAGTCTCATTTCTGGCATGCGGTTGTGTCTCGGCACAGCTTAACGACAGCATTTTTATTCCGGAAAACCAGATGTATTATAAACAGCTCAATCAGATCTGGGAAAATCCGGTTCAGTTTTCAAAACAGAAATTTTCAGACTTTACCGAAACGGAGCTGAGCGCTGTAGTGAAAGATCTGAATATGAAAAGAACCCAAACTGCCGAAAGCTCAAATGAATTCGGCTTTAAAACGCAGGGGATTTTCAATATTTCTGAAAAACTGAGGCTCCTGGGAAGCTTTGATTATCAGTTTGTGACGGAGAAAAATGTAGGCTATAACCTGACGAATGGAAGAACCGAAGACCAGTTTGTACTGAATCCCAATTATCTTTTTGTTCCCAAAAAGGCCAATTGGGAAAACCAGAATTATCATATAAAAGGAGGGATTTCCTATCATCTCTGGAAAGGACTGGAACTGGGAGCAACGGTAGATTACAGAAACCAGAATTCGTTCAGAAAATCAGATCCGCGACCGGAAATCAATACAGCCGATTATTCAGGGAAAATTTTTGCCGGATACCGTTACGGAAACCATCAGTTATCCGTATTCGGAGGATTAGGGAGAAAATCTGAAACATACGATATTATGGCCGTTAATGAATTCATCAATGCACCCGCTAATCCCGAATACTATGTCAGGTTTTCCAATGGTTACGGCAGAATCGTTTATTTTCCTTCTTACACAAATTTCAGTTACAGAACAGTCGACAGGAATTTTGGAGCCGGATATGCATTCGAAAATCCGAAGAATTTTTTCAACATCAATTTTTCGTACAGCAAAGCGATGCAGAATCTCTACGGAAACACCGGAGAATTATATAACCTTCCTACCGGTTCAACATATTTTGCGGAAAGTCTGGAAAAAATGAAATACCGTCTTGTTAATTATAAAACCGATGCTAACTATTGGTATAAAAGCGAGATAGCAGATTTTATGTCAAACGTAAATTTCCAGAGCATCACCGGGGATAATTATAACAATGCTGAATTCGGGCAGAATTACAGGATGACACTGGACCGGTTATCCACAGCAAATAATTTCCTGCTGAAAGATGGAAAAAAAATAAAATTCGGAGCAGTTTTAGAAGGGGTCTATAACGATTTTTCTGCCATTGATCTATTGGGAATTACCTATAAATATGTAACAAGCCTGAATCTAAATCTGAAGTTCAATAAAGATATTTTCTACAGAGAAACGCAAAAAGTAAACCTTGAAATGGGAGCAATGTCTTATTTTCCGTTAAAGGAAAGCCTGCAGTACACTCCGGCATCATCCAATACTTTGCTGTATGATCATGTAATTAAAAACGATCATGAGTTTGACCGCATGTCGAAATTGGGTCCGCAGTTCGGATTACAGTTTTATCAGAGGGTAAGTGCTAATACAGACCTGAAAATATTTACTAATTTTGCAGCGCTGTTTCCTTTAAGCAGAGATTTAGAGCAAAGCACAGAGTATAACGGAAATCCTAATCTTTATTTCAACGCAGGGATATCATTATTTTATTAGAAGATTATGAAGTATTTTTTATCACTTTCGGCGGTGTTATTTTTAGTGTACTCCTTTTCGGGATTGAATGATCGCCCTCAGAAGGGATACACCCGGCAGGAATTGAGAGATTTATATGGAAACGGAGATCAGAATCTCTGGCCAAAACCCCATCTTTTTGATGAAGCCAAAGAAGGATTCAGGGATATCGGACCCCTTTCAAAACCTGAGTTTCCAAAAGATAATCCTTACTCTGAAGCTAAGGAAGAACTGGGAAAAATGTTATTTTTTGATCCTAGGCTCTCAAAGTCAGGTCAGATTTCATGTGCCAACTGCCATGACCCGGAACTGGCCTGGGCAGACGGAAGAAGGGTAGCGTATGGCCACGACAGACAGCTTGGAACCCGGAATGCACCTACCGTTCTGAATATTGTCTACGCTAAAAAATATTTTTGGGACGGAAGAGCAGCCACCCTGGAAGATCAGGCTAAGGCGCCGATTGAAAATCCGCTGGAAATGAATTTCCACTCGCGACTGGCCGTAAAGACCATCGCTAAACTGAAAGGCTACAAAGAATATTTTCAGAAAGCTTTTGGAGATGATAAAATAACAGAAGAGCATATAACCAAAGCGATAGCCACTTTTGAAAGAACTCTGGTAAGTCCAAAATCAAAGTTTGACCGGTTTGTATCAGGAGAAAAAAAAGCAATGAATGATTCTGAGATCAACGGACTACATTTATTCAGAACAAAAGCGAATTGTATTAATTGTCATAATACGCCTTATTTTTCGGATCAGAAATTTCACAATATAGGATTGACGTATTTCGGAAGGGAATATGAAGATCTGGGATTGTATGCTGTCTCGAAAAAGAATGAAGATGTAGGAAAATTTAAAACACCTACCTTAAGAGAGGTCAGCCAGACGGCTCCTTATATGCACAACGGATTGTTTCCCAATATCAGGGGCGTTCTGAATATGTATAATGCCGGAATGCCCAACGAAAAGAGAAACAGGGATAGTCCTCTGGCTCCTCACAAATCCAAAATGCTTGAAAAGCTGAACCTCACGGATGATGAACTTACCGATCTGGAGAATTTCCTGAAAACATTACACAGTTACCAGTATAAGATGCGGGCACCGCAATTACCGAAATAATAAATAAGAAGATCGATCCGGTCTTCTTTTTTTCATTAAAGCTGTTTAACCTTTTCTATTATCACAAAGGAGATCCGAAAGATTTCTAAACACTTAAGTTAATTAAAGTAATATACTTTGCACAAAAGAAGTACACGTAAGTTTTTTGAAAATCTTTGATTTTCACCTGATGTGAACTTAATTCTGCGGTATTTTTTAAACTTTCTAAGGTGTACTTAAGTGTGAGACAGTAAGTGTCACACACCGCTACCGCACTACCGCACTACCGCACGAATCCTTTCACCGCTACCGCACGAATCCTTTCGTGTGGTTGTCTGTGAAATCCAAAGCTTTTTAAACACTTAATTCTGTGGTATTTTCTTCCCGAAATAGTTCTTTTAACGTAAGTTCCCGCCATTGGCATGCAATTCAAAAATTGCTGAATTTTCGACCTCTTTTTCCTAGATAAGTTTAACCGACTTCATTGAATACATTTAGTTTTTTGGAGCTTTTTCCCGCTTTCCACTGTATCTTTTGGGTTGCGGCGGAGCGAAGCGGAGCCGCAACCCAAAAGGATGTCGTTTCAATCGGGGCTAGGGTAGAGGCCTTTTTAAAGAACATCGGAAGAATCGTTGATTCCGGAAGTTCTGAATAAAAATGTCATTTCTATAGACGGTCTGTTCTTAAAACCGTAAACTATTCAAACCAGGATTCGTATGACTGGCAGTGCTGTGTTTTTTAGTTCTTGCAGATCAGCAAGTGTGGATTATTGCAATTTCACTTTATATTTCCGTACCTTTGCCAACTAATTTATCATACATGCTACTCGGACAGACTCAAACTTTAAAGATTTCAGAAAAAAACAATTCAGGATGGATTTTAACTGATGAATCAGGGGAAAAGGCCTTTTTACCCAAGATTTTCGTTCAGGATGACAAAGAAATCGGAGATGAAATTGAAGTTTTCGTGTATCAGGATGATCATAAACTGAAAGCCACCACCGAAGTTCCTTTGGCCGAGGTAGGGGAATTTGCAGTAATGAGCTGTGTACAGAGTCTTCCAAGCGGGGCTTTTATGGATTGGGGCATCATTAAAGATCTCTTTATTCCTTACAAACAGCAGAAATCAAAGATCGTTGAAGGAAAAAGATATCTTGTCTACCTCTATATCGATGAAGACCTTGAGTTAATTACCGGAACTACAAAATTCAAAAGAAACCCACAATACCAGGATTTACCTTTCAAAAAAGGAGATAAGGTTGATTTAATCATGATGAACGAGAGTGAGCTGGGATGGAATGTGGTGATCAATAAAAAATACATCGGACTGATTTATACTTCCGATGTGTTCAAAAAATTATATCCTCTGTCAGAAGAAGTAGGGTATATCAAAGCCATTCGGGAGGATGGTAAAATAGATGTGTCTCTTCAGCCTGAAGGTTTTGAAAACATTGATGAATTCAGACAGAAAGTTCTGGATAAGCTGGAAGAGAACTACGGGTTGCTTCATCTTTCGGATAAATCTACACCGGAAGAAATCAAAGATGAACTTCAGATGAGTAAAAAGAACTTTAAAAAAGCCATCGGTGGCCTTTACAAAGATAAAGTGATCGATATCCTGGAAGATAAAATTAAATTATTATAGAAAGACCGGCCGGAAATTTTAAATTTCCGGCCGGGTTCTTTTTGCAGATGAATTGAATTCCTGCTATGATCTCTGATTCAACTATTCCTTATGAAGAATTCTTTAATTTTTAAAAAGCAGATCAGCGAGAGCTTTTATTCCCGTTTCCAGCTGCGCTTCAGAAAGCGAACCATAGCTCAGACGGATTCCGTTAACCGGCTTACCATAGCTGTAACTGTCCGGAGTAATGATCTTAACGCCTTTGCGCTGAAGTTTTTCGGAAATATCCGTCCAGTTTACTTCCTTTCCGGGAACCACCCAAAAGGCTAAACCACCGTCCGGGATATCATAATCTGCCCTGTCGGTAAAATATTTTTTTAATAAAGAGTCGGTAAAATCACGTTTGTTCCTGTAATAATGAGTAGCCTTCTTCAGATGCCTTTTGATCGTACCGTCACTGATCAGCTGGAGAACCGCCTGTTCCATAATAGCGTCACCCTGAACGTCCATAATCTTCCTTAAAGAACCTACCTTGCTTATTAAGGCAATATCGCTGCTGATCAGATAGCCGATCCTCAGGGCCGGAGCTACGACTTTACTCATGGTGCCGATATACACATAATTTTCAAGTTCCGGAAAGCTTGCCAACGGAAGTACCGGGCGGTATCCAAAATGAAATTCATTGTCGTAATCGTCTTCGATGATGGTAAATCCGTATTGATTGGATAAACGGATAAGCTCAAGCCTGCGCTGTAGGCTCAAGGTTACCGTTGTCGGGTACTGCCGGTGCGGGGTGATATAAAGTGCTTTTATTTTTTTACCGGATTTCAGATGAGCGGTCATATCTTCAATGATGAGTCCCTCTTTATCTACCCCTACAGGAAGTAACTTTGCACCCGCACGTTCAAAGGCATTCCATGCAGGCTGATATCCGGGATTTTCAATCATTATATAATCGCCTTTTTCCAATAAACATTGTGCCGTGAGATACATGGCCATCTGGCTGCCCCGGGTGATACAGATTTCCTGTTCATTTACCTGCATCCCTCTCTGATGATTAAGCATATGCACGATGGCTCTCCTGAATTCAATATCTCCCAGTTCACTGCTGTATCCCATCATCTGCCATTTGCCTTTTCGGTTAAAAATCTGGCGGTAGGCCCTTGCCAGTTCTGTAATAGGAGCAATTTTACTGTCGGGGTGGCCATCATCAAAATTGACTTCAAAGATGCTTTTGGGTGACTCATTGCTCACCATCGTAAAACCGGACTTTCTTGTCAGGGAAAAGACAGGTAGGGTGTCGGCAACGAATGTGCCTTTCCGTTCTTTCGAAACCAGCCATTCCTCATTGAGCAGGACGTTTAAAGCTTCTACGATCGTATTCCGGTTAAGATTCAACTCAGCCGCCAAGGTCCTGCTGCCGGGTAAAGCAGTACCGCTTTTTAGTCGTCCAGACTGAATTTGGGCAATGATGGCATCCGCGATCTGCAGATAAATGGCCTTTTCAGAATGATGATCTAAGTGTATTTCTAATTTCCAAGGTCTTAACATCTGGACTAGCTATTTTTAAATAATCTGTACCATTATGGTAGTCCAAATATAAGGTACTTTTGTGATGCAATAAAGCAAAAATAAAAAAATCTATCGTATGTCAAAAACAGAAGTAAAAACAGAAATGGAAAAAACAGTTCAGACAGAGCAAAAACAGTTTAGCTCTAAAGATTTTCATCAGACGTTTGCAAGACCGCAGTATGTAAAACCATCGCACGTTATTCACAGGAATGTAGAGAAGGCAGGCGTGCACGATCAGTTTTCTACTGAACGTAAACATCCGGTATTCTTTGTAGACCTGCCAAGCAAAAACGTGAGCATGACCATTGGCGGTTTATTACCGGGCCAAACTACGAATCGTCACCGTCATACCTACGAAACAGTACTCTATGTAGTAGAAGGAAAAGGCTGGACGGAAGTAGAAGGAGAACGTGTAGAGTGGCAGGCCGGCGATGCCGTATACATCCCGTCTTGGGCATGGCACAGACACAGAAACCTGAGTGATACAGAATCAGCAAAATATATTGCCTGTGAAAATGCACCGCAGCTGCAGAATCTTGGTGTGGCCCTTCGTGAGGAAGAAGGCAGAGATCTCTAAACAAAAATCAAAGTCCTCATTTCAGAGGACTTTTTACTTTAAGAAAAATAATTAAATGAAAAATACACCCTTTAAAGGCGTTATTGCTTATCCTATAACACCACTGGACGCTAACGAAAAAGTCAATATTCCTTTATTCAAAAAATTACTTGAACGCCTCGTAGTTTCAGGTTCACACGGAATTGCTCCGCTGGGAAGTACCGGCGTACTGCCATACCTTACCGATGAGGAAAAGGAAGCCATCACTGAAGCAACCGTTCAGCAGGTAGCAGGCCGTGTTCCTACTTTGGTAGGCGTATCCAATCTGACCACCGAAAAAACCATCTACCATGCTCAGTTTGCAGAAAAAGCCGGAGCCACGGCAGTGATGATTATCCCGATGAGCTACTGGAAACTGACGGATGACGAAATTTTACAGCATTATGATGCGGTAGCTTCTAAAATTTCTATTCCGATTATGGCTTATAACAATCCTGCAACGGGAGGCGTGGATATGTCTGCTGCTTTACTGAAACGTTTGCTGGAAATTCCGAATGTAACCATGATTAAAGAGAGTACCGGCGATATTCAACGCATGCACTATCTCAGAAAAGAGCTGGGCGAAGAGGTGGCTTTCTACAACGGATCCAATCCATTGGCTTTGGCTGCCTTTTCAGCAGGAGCAGCAGGTTGGTGTACGGCTGCTCCCAACCTGATTCCTGAATTGAATATCGGCTTATACAATGCGGTAAAAAATAACGATCTGGAAACGGCACGAAATATATTCTACCAGCAGGTTGATTTACTGAATTTTATTGTCGCTAAAGGTTTGCCAAGGGCGATTAAAGCCGGTCTGAACATCCTTGGCGAAGACGGCGGACAATTACGAAGCCCGTTGAAACCTTTATGTGAAAATGAGACGGTGGAACTGAAAGATATTCTTACAAAAACACGAAGATGATCCTGATTTATTATTAAAAACAAAAAGAGATACATTAATGGAAGAAAAGAAAAAACTGTCATCTGTTTCAGGCAGGCTGATACCCGAAAATCAAAATGTTAAGACCGCAGGAAGGCGTGGACCGATGCTCCTGGAAGATCATTGGTTCCTTGAAAAATTATCCCATTTTGCCAGAGAGGTCATTCCGGAGAGAAGGATGCATGCCAAGGGGTCGGGAGCATTTGGGAAATTTACGGTGACTCATGATATTACAAAATATACCCGTGCAAAATTATTTTCTGAAATAGGAAAAGAAACGGAAGTATTTGTCCGTTTTTCTACAGTAGCAGGAGAAAGGGGAGCTGCAGATGCAGAAAGAGACATCCGCGGGTTTGCAGTAAGGTTTTATACAGAAGAAGGAAATTGGGACCTGGTGGGAAACAATACGCCTGTTTTCTTTATCAGAGACCCTTACCGTTTTACCGACCTGAACAAAGCCGTGAAGCGCGATCCGCAAACCAACCTCAGAAGTGCCAATCATAACTGGGATTTCTGGACTCTGCTCCCCGAAGCCCTGCATCAGGTGACAATCACCATGAGTGACAGAGGAATACCGAAATCCTATCGCCATATGGATGGTTTCGGGAGCCACACGTTCAGTCTTATCGATCACCAGAACAAAAGATTGTGGGTAAAGTTTCATTTAAAAACCGAACAGGGTATTCAAAACCTGACTAATGAAGAGGCGGGAGCCATTATAGCAAAAGACAGAGAAAGTCATCAGCGTGACCTCTTTGATGCGATCCAGAGAGGGGAGTTCCCAAAATGGAAAATGAAAATTCAGATCATGACTGAAGAACAGGCAAATGCCTGCCCTTTTAATCCGTTTGACCTTACAAAAGTATGGCCTCATGGAGATTATCCGCTGATCGATGTGGGAGTTTTGGAACTCAACAGAAATTCTCAGAATTACTTTGCCGATGTAGAACAGGCTGCGTTTAACCCTGCCAGTGTGGTGCCGGGAATCAGCTATTCTCCCGACAGAATGCTCCAGGGAAGATTATTTTCATATGGTGATGCCCACCGTTATCGGGTGGGTGTCAATCATCACCAGATCCCTGTCAACAGTCCGAAGTGTCCTTTCCATAATTTTCACAGGGATGGTGCCATGCGGGTAGACGGTAATGAAGGTTCTACGATTCATTATTTCCCTAACAGCTATGGCCAGTGGGAAGAAAGCAAAGAGTTTACCGAACCTCCTTTGGAACTGAACGGAGATGCCTATCACTATGATTTCCGGGAAGATGACAACGACTATTATACTCAGCCGGGCAACCTCTTCAGACTGATGACACCGGAACAGAAAGAAGTGCTGTTCAGCAACACAGCCAATGAGGTGGGCGGTGCAGAGCGCTTCATTCAGGAAAGACATATTCAGAACTGCTACAGAGCGGATGCAGATTATGGAAGAGGAGTGGCAAAAGCTCTGGGAATTGATATATCCGGTTTAAACTTATAAAGCATAACACTCAAACAATACAAAGTAAAATTCTTACAGCGGTATTCACAGCACAGCGGATAGAATTGTTACCTGTTCACACCTGGAGGTTTACCAGAACGAACGACGCAACCGTAAAAACACATTCATTATAGATAAAACGGGCAGAAATTTAAAAAAATTCTGCCCGTTTTTTAGTCTCTGTTCTTTATTAAAAGCCATCCCGTATAGATCCTGCCGTCTGAAACTTTAATGGTGTACCAATAGCTTCCTGTAAGAACAGGACTTCCATTAAGTTTTCCGTTCCATTCAAAAGGTTTTTTGATGGTTTTTTCTTTAAACACCAAAAGACCCCTGCGGTCATAAATGTGGATTTCTGTTCCCGGATAGTTTTCAATTCCTGCGATTTTCCACAGATCATTTTTTCCGTCGCCGTTCGGAGTAATGGCATTGGGAATATTAAAAATAGAAAATCTTTTTTCTCCGATAATACATCCTGATTTCGTTCTTACATAAACGATGTATTCTCCCATAGGCAGATTGCTGAATACGTTAGAATCCTGCCATACCAGATGATCCAGAGAATATTCATAATTCCCGGATACAGACATGCTGATTACTGCTGAGCTGTTACTGATGTTAACAGCCGTAATTTCACCCAGTACAGAATAATTTACCTGAATATGATCCGTAGCATCACAACCGAAATTGTTGGTTACTTTTACAGAATAGGTCCCCGGTGCTGAAACGATGATGGTTTGAGTAGTGGCTCCGGTACTCCATAAGTAGGATGTGAAACCGCTGCCGGCATCTAAAATTACTGTTTTACCGTTACAGAATTCAATAGTTTCGGGCAGATTAATAACCGGTTTAGGATTTAACGTTATATTTAACCGTATCGTTTTAAAGCATCCGTCCGGAGTCGCTACTTTTACAAAAACGAGTGTGGTGCCGATAGGCAGCGTATAGGCAGATGGATTGGATATCGTATTTCCCGCATTATCAGTAAAAGTAAAAATATAATTGTTCGGGTTGGCGATGATATTACCTTCATAATGATGAAGATTAACAGTCATTGAATTCGATGTTGTTACATTACAGAAAGCCTCTGCATAATCGTTGGCAGGAACATTATTGGTAGACAGGGTAACAGAAATCGCTGTTTTTTCAGATTCGCAGTTATTTAAAGTTTGGCTTACAAAATACGCCTGCCCATGAACAAGCAGAGTTGTTAACGGTAAAGTATTTCCGGCTCCGTTATAAAACTGCAGTGCAGTTCCCGTAACTGCCAGATTCGCCAGGGCAGGATTGGCAGATGCGCAGAAATCCTGTATGGAATTCGCTGCAGGCTTGGGGGTGATATTTACAGTTACCTGAACAGCTGTTTTATTACTTTCACAGCCATTGATGGTCTGGCTGGCATAATAGGTCTGTCCGTTTATCAGAGAAGTCGTTACCGGCAGAACAGTATTGGCAGCATCATACCACAGTATATTCTGACCCGTTATCTGAATATCTGATATTCTGGGCTGATTTGTTGCGCAGAAAATCTGTGTCTGATTCACAGTGACCGGCAGAGCAGGAGAGGTAACCACTACATTTTGGTTTTGTATGGCTGTATTTCCGTTTCCGTCCTGATAAGTCCAGTGGATGATATACGTTCCCGGGATTGCATAAGAAAGAGGATCGGTTGTAGTTGCAGTTACAGTTCCCGAGCAATTATCGGTTGCCGTCGGAAAGCTGGAAACTACGGTGTGACAGTCACCGGTAATATCTGCGAGGCTGGCCACATTCGGAACCGGAGCAATATTGTCACCGACGAATACATTCACAGTGAAACTTCCATCGCAGTCTCCCAATCCTGAGATCTGACAGGTATAGGTTCCCGAATGGGCTGCTGAAGCATTGGGAATTGTCGGGTTTTGCTGAGTTGAGGTAAAGCCGTTGGGCCCGGTCCAGTTGTAAACAGCTCCTCCGTTTGCATTGAGCTGTAGTGTTGAATTAATACAGACAGGAGAATTAGATGTAACTGTAGAATTGGCTGTACAATCCCTGAATTTAGCAATAAACAGGTCGTTAGACGGATGCGAACCTTGTTGCTGGAATGTTCCGGGGGTTGCTATACCCGTTGTATTATTGCTGGACATCCCTGTGAAATAGATATAATCTTCATTATCCTTCGTAATTTCACCTAATTGTGTTCCTCCGTTTCCACCATAAAAAGTTCCCCATTCTTTTACGTTATTAGCATCGTATTTGATCATAAATGTTTTGATGTAGGGACCTGTGGAGGTCATGTACGCATTAGGCGTGGCAATATCCGTTTGCCCCACATTCGATAAACCGCTGTAAAAAATATTTCCGTGCGTATCAATATGAGCATCCAGTCCCATTGTGTAACTAAAGGGAAAATAGGTCTTATCTATTACATTTGTACTTAAATTTACTTTCCAGACGCCTGCATTTTTAGCAGGAATATTCAGGTCAAAAAATTCCCCGGCCAGTATCAGTGTATTGTTTATTATTCTGGCCTCTCTGATAAGATCCTGTCCGCTTCTGCCGTAGTAGCTCGATCGCAAAAGAGTGCCTGTTTTGGAGAATTTTAAATACAATCCGTCCGTCACTCCCGAATTGGTTGCCTGAAATGGATTGATCATTTGTATGTTCTGAGATTGAGTGGCTCCGATAACTTCCAAATGGTCAACAGAAGAAAATATTTTAAAAATTGATGTTGAATGATCTGAAGCACCAAAGAAAGTAGACCATTCGGTATTTCCTGAAGGATCCACTGAAGCCAGAAATGCATCCATATATCCTAAGGGGCTTGCCTTGGAAGGTTGTGTAGGATTAAGGACAGGAAAATTAGCACTCATCGTTTCTCCTCCGATATAGACGTGATTCTGATGGTAGGAAATACCTCCGATATTATCATGATGACTTCCGATAAAATCTTTTTGGAAGAGCAGGTTTCCATTAGTATCAAATTTTACCAGGACTACATCTCTGTTTGACTGATAACGTTCTCTAAAACCTGCGGCATAAATATTATTATTTTCATCAAAAGCAACGTCCATAAAAGCGTCATTACGGTCAAAGCCATAATACGTTCCCCAAAGTCTTTGTCCATCTTTAGTTAATTTCATTAAAAAACAATCACTATAAGCGCTTAAACTTTGCTGATACGCTCCGGAAGTCGCGATGTGCGTGAAGCTGGTTGTGCCTCCCAAAAGATATCCTTTATTATCTATATCCGTACGGATTCTTCCTCCTTCTTCTCCGTAACCACCGGCGTAGCTGCCCCAGATTCTTGTCGGAACCGGATCTATTACGATTGTTTTGTCTGAATGGTCGACCGGAGCATCAAATCCAAAGGTCTGGTTACCCAGATCTTTAAAGGCAACATCAATGTTTTCTATTTGGTTTCCTGAGATCCAGCTGCTGGGAATATTTTCATGCATTTCTCCAAAGCGGATACTCATAGCGATTTTACCATTTTTTAGAGCAGTGGCGGCACCACTGAATTTCATCTTAATATCGGAGATTTTTCCACCCGGATTAATAATGAAATTATACTCAACAGGTTTTAAGGAATCGACAGGTTTAAAAAATAATAGGTCGATGTTCTGATAGATATTCCTGTACACGATCTTTTGAAAACGGTGAACGTGCGTTATACCTTTAGGTTTACCAGGAATATTGAAGTAGTTCTCATAATCAGCTGATTTTCCCTGTGCGGTTATTTCAGTATTTTTATTTGAACCGATAAGCTCAATATCGATTCTGTGAACTAATTTCTGGTAAGTAAATTCGTCCCAGAAATAGCTTTTTCCATCAGAAATTTTATTCTTATCGTTTTTTGAGAAGTTGGGATTTGATGTTTTTTTAATTTCATACACATCATAAGAAAATCCGTTGGATCGCAACTGCACGTTTAGTCCCGCAGAATGATATAAATATTTTACATCCGTGTTTTCTTTTCCGTCCTGGTCAATGATCTGTCCTCTGTTTTCGTAGAAAAAATAATCATTGTTTTGTAAGGGCCTGGTTTGAGAAAAAAATAAAGCACAATACATCAGTGTGGAAAAAAATAAAATTCTTCGCATCGGTTATTAATTTTCGGCAAAGATATAAAAACACTTTATTTATGAAGGATTAACGCTTCTTAATATTAAATGGCAAACCCAAAATATGATGCAAATCATACAAATTTGTTTAATTATTTTGTTTAACAATTTTGTCAAAAATGAAAAATGATTTAAATTTGCACAAATTTGTTTAACAAAAATGTCAAAACAAGCAAAAAAAGACCAAACACAGGAACTCATCAAAGAGACCGCGAAGAATTTATTCTTTGTGAAGGGGAAGTTTGATGCAACCACACAGGAAATTGCTGATGAAGCAGGAGTGAACAGAACACTGATAAATTATTACTTCCGTTCAAGAGATAATCTGATCCAGATCATTTTTGATGAGGCTCAGAAAGTGGAACAGGAAAAATCCAAAGTGATTCAGAACTCAGATCTTCCTTTTAAGGAAAAAATGAGCCAGTTTATAGAGCACAGCTTATCGACAAGCCTTCAGTACCCTTACCTGGAAACGTATATCGTCTCCCAGATCAATAAGGGAAACTGCCATAAAAGAGACATTGAAGAGGAGGAGCTTAAAAAACTGTATAAAGACATCAAAAAAGAAATGGAACTGGGAAATATTGAAAGGATGGAACCCATTCAGTTTGTCCTGAATATGGTTTCGTTACTGGTATTTCCAAGTGCAATAAGACCGTTACTGATGGAAAATCTGATGATCAGTGAAAAGAAATTCGATCAGATTATAGCTGCAAGGAAAAACATCATTCTGAATATACTTTTCAAAAACTAATAAAATGTTAAAGTATTTTAAGAAATGATCCGTCCTTTAGAAATAAAAATCATCGAAGATAAAAATTTACAAAAAAATAAACGAAGTATAAAATTATGAAAGGAAAACGTATAACTGCAAAAAAGCTAAAATTGGGTATAGCTGCTGCATTTATGATTTTCGGTTTTTCATCAGTGTCTGCGCAACAGCAGGTTTCTCTACAGGAAGCTATCAAACAGGCGCTTCAGAACAAGGCAGAGGCAAAGAAAGCTGCTTTACAGATTAAAAAAGCCGAATATAAAATTGATGAAGCAAGAGCCGGAGCTTTACCACAGATCAGTGCAACGGCAGGATTAACCTATAATCCTCTCATCCAGGAATCTTTGCTGGAATTCGGAGGAGAAAGAATCAGAGCTCAGCTGGGGCAGCCATGGATTTCAACGGCTTCCGTACAGGTGCAGCAGGCTATTTTTGATCAGAGAGTTTTCACAGGCCTTAAAGCCGCAAAGTCAACAAGAGAATTCTATGTGCTGAATGCGCAGCTGACCAATGAACAAATCATTGAAAATGTAGCGACCGCTTATTATCAGGTTTTTGTTCAGGAAGAAAACCTCAAAACGGTAGAGGCAAGTTATGCCAATACGGAAAGAACAAGAAATGTAATCAAGAGTTTGGTGGATAACGGATTGGCAAAAGCCATTGATTTGGACAGAACAAATGTGCAGCTTACCAATATCGGATCAAACAGACAGACGTTGATCAATGCTGTAGAGCTCTCAAAAAATTCCCTGAAATTCTATATGGGAATTCCGATTTCTACCGATATCGAACTGGAAGAAAAAACCATAGAGCCGAGACCTGAGCTTATTGCAAGTACCATCAATCTTAATGACCGTACGGAAATTAAGGTTTTAAATAAAAACAGAGAACTTCTGGTATTCAATAAAAAAGCGACGGAAGCTTATCTGTATCCTACCGTAGGTCTGGTTGCTAACTATTCCTGGGGAGGACAAGGCCGAAATTTCCCTTTGATAAGCGGGACAAGCAAGGGCGTGCTGTGGAGCGATTACTCTGCATTGGGACTGAATATCAATATCCCGATTTTCACCGGCGGTGCTACCAGAGCAAAAATCAATCAGGCTGAAGTGGATATTCAGGATCTGGATGTGGATATCGAAAACACCCAGCTGAGCTTAAGTTTAGATTATAAAAATGCGGTTACCAATATCGAAAACGCATTAATCAATATCGAAAGCATGAAAGATAATGTGGGACTGGCTGAAAGAGTTCAGAAAAATACCCAGGCCAATTATCAGTACGGCTTAGCAACCCTTACCGAAGTTCTGGATGCCGAAAATGCTTTAACAGACGCAAAACAGAATTATGCCAATGCATTGTTGGATTACAAACAGGCTGAGATCAAGTTAATAAAAGCAAAAGGAGAGTTAAACACATTACAAAACCCATAATAAACTATAATGAAAAAAACTTTAATATATATCATCGTGGCAGCGGTACTTGTCGGTCTGGCAGCATATAAAATCGCTGATAACAAAAAGAAGCAGGACACCGAGGTAAGAGAAGTGGCCAAGCAGGTAGATAAGATCAACGTAAATGTTGTAACGGTAGCAAGAGAAAATATAGACACCGATTATACGGCAAACGGAACTTTTATCCCGAAGCAGGAGATGAACCAGTCGGCTGAAATCTCAGGACGTATCGTCAATGTTTTGGTGAAAGAAGGATCCAGAGTCGGTGCCGGCCAGGTATTGGCAACCATTAAGAAAGATGCCATCGAGGTAGATATTTCCCAGGCTCAGAATAACTTACAGAACGCCATTATCGATAACCAGCGTTATGAAAATGCCTTTAAGACTGGAGGGGTTACAAAACAGCAGGTCGACAACTCAAGACTACAGCTTAAAAATGCTCAGGCTGCCGTAAGAGCGCAGGGCGTAAAAGTAAATGATACAAGCATCCGTGCCGGAATCAGCGGTACGATTAATAAAAAAATGGTAGAGCCGGGAATGGTAGTAGCTCCGGGAACAGCACTTTTCGAAATCGTGAATATCAATTCTCTGAAACTTTCTGTTTTGGTGGATGAAAGCCAGATCGGAAGAATCGCGTTGGGTCAGGACGTGGCCATTAAGGTTAATGTTTTGCCGGATGATGCGTTCAGCGGAAGAATTACCTTCATTGCTCCTAAAAGTGATGCTTCTTTAAATTTCCCTGTTGAAATTGAAGTTCAGAACAGAGGAAACCTGAAAGCGGGAATGTATGCAACAGCGACTTTCAAAACCAATAACGGTGCCGAAACCCAGAATATGCTTACCGTGCCTGCAGAAGCTTTCGTTAATGGAGTGAGCTCAGGACAGCTATTCATCGTCACCAACGGAACGGCCAAATTAATAAAAGTGCAGACCGGAAAAGTGTATGGCGATAAAGTTCAGATCTTAAGCGGGCTCAATGGCGGGGAACAGGTCATTACCAGCGGACAGATCAACCTTGATAACGGTTCAAAAATCAATATCGTAAAGTAAGAGCAGATGAAGTTAGCAGAAATATCCATTAAAAGACCGTCCCTCGTTATCGTACTGTTTACGATACTTACGCTGGGAGGTTTATTAAGTTACTCCATGATGGGGTACGAATTGATTCCGAAGTTTGAGACGAATATGGTGACCATTTCAACGGTATATCCGGGAGCTTCCCCTGCTGAGGTGGAAACTTCGGTTACCCGTAAGATTGAAGACGCCGTTGGTTCCCTGGAAAATGTAAAAAAAGTAGAATCTTCATCATACGAAAGTTTATCGGTCATCATGGTTCAGCTGAACACCGGTGCCGATGTAAACTATGCACTGAATGATGCTCAGAGAAAGGTAAATGCAATCCTGGCAGACCTTCCGGACGATGCAGATCCGCCATCACTGCAAAAATTCTCACTGGATGATCTACCGATCATGACGCTGAGTATCTCGAGTGATAAACTGAATAATAAAGATCTTTATGACCTTTTAGATAAAAAGATAGAACCTATTTTCTCCCGTGTAAACGGGGTAGCCCAGGTTGATCTTGTCGGTGGACAGGAGAGAGAAATCCAGGTAAGTTTAGACGAAAAGAAAATGCAGGGATATGGTCTTGCCATTGCTGATGTACAACAGGCCATTCTTTCTTCCAACTTAGATTTCCCGACGGGAGCTCTGAAGACCAGAACCTCAAGATCTACGATCAGACTATCAGGGAAGTACCGTGATATTGCTGAAATGAACAATCTTGTTGTTTCCAATAAAAGCGGGGCACAGGTACGTTTATCCGATATTGCCACCGTTTTCGATACTCAGAAAGATGTAGAGAAGGTTGCGAGATACAACCAGAATTCAACGATTTTACTTCAGGTTAAAAAACAGTCTGATGCCAATGCCGTTTCGGTTTCGGAATTAGTTCAGAAAACCATTGCTGATGTTCAGAACAATTATAAAAATCAGGGTATTAAGATCAATATTGTAGATGATACTACAGATTTCACCCTGGAAGCTGCGGATCACGTGATCTTCGATTTATTCTTAGCCATTATTCTGGTAGCCGTTGTAATGTTATTATTCCTTCACAATATCAGAAACGCATTTATTGTAATGGTTTCTATTCCGATGTCGTTAATTGCTACGGTAATCGGGATGTATCTGATGGGGTATACGTTAAACCTGATGAGTTTATTAGGACTGTCATTGGTGGTAGGTATCCTTGTGGATGATGCGATCGTAGTACTGGAGAACGTATACCGTCACATGGAGATGGGGAAAAGCAGAATCCGTGCAGCTTATGATGGAGCTTCGGAGATCGGGTTTACCGTTACGGCGATTACATTGGTAATTGTGGTGGTATTCTTGCCGATCGCGATGAGCTCAGGATTGGTATCAGATATCCTGGCACAGTTCTGTGTCACCGTAGTGATTGCAACACTGTTCTCATTATTAGCCTCATTTACCATCATTCCGTGGTTATCGTCAAGATATGGTAAACTGGTACATCTTTCGGGTAAAAATCCTTTTGAGAGATTTATCCTTTGGTTTGAGAAGCAGTTGGAAAAATTTACCCACTGGATTACAGGAATTTTAGAATGGGCACTGAAAACAACACTGAGAAGAGTGATGACCGTAGTCGTAACCTTCATTATATTGGTGTCTTCATTCATGTTGGTAGCATTCGGATTTATCGGAGGTGAATTCTTCCCTAAGATGGACCGTGGACAGTTCCTTGTTCAGATGGAGTTACCAAAAGACGCTTCTGTAGAAAAAACCAATCAGCTGACCCTGGAGGTAGAGAAATATCTTAGAAATGATAAAGACGTAGTGGATATGATCACGACCGTAGGTCAGCAGTCATCAGGTTTCGGGGGAGCGCAGGCTACCTTGTACCAGTCTGAGATTCAGGTGATTTTAGTAGATAAATCCGAGCGTAACGAAAGTACAGATATCAAGTCTGCCAAAATAAAGAGAGCGCTGGAAGAGAAATTCACCGGTGTAGAATTTAAAACCGCCCCGATCGGATTAATGGGAGCAGATAATGCCCCTATTGAAATGGTAGTAACGGCTCAGGATAATGAAACGGCAAACAAGGAAGCCAACAGGATTCTTGCATTGCTTAAAAAAGTCCCTGGATCTGTAGATGCAGAATTATCTACCGACTCTGGTAATCCGGAAGTGCAGGTAAATATCGACAGAGATAAAATGGCTTCTTTAGGTTTAAATCTTTCCGGGGTAGGACAAACGATGCAGACTGCATTCAGTGGAAATACCGACGGGAAATTCAGAGCCGGAGAATACGAATATGATATCAATATCCGTTTTGGTGATGCCAACAGACAGTCTATCGACGATGTAAGAAACCTGATGTTTACAAATCCTCAGGGACAGCAGATCAGATTAAGCCAGTTTGCAGACGTAAAAATGGGTTCAGGGCCAAGTTTATTGGAGCGTAGAGACAAGTCGCCTTCTGTAAAGGTGAAATCCAAAGTAGTAGGTCGTCCTGTAGGGGATGTTGCCAACGAATGGGCAGCACAGTTTATGGATAACGAGAAAACAAAACCTGCCGGTGTAAGCTACATCTGGAGCGGTGATATGGAAAACCAGACCGAAGGTTTCGGAACCCTGGGTATTGCATTACTTGCCGCAATTGTACTGGTTTATCTGGTAATGGTTTCGTTGTATGATTCATTTGTCTATCCGTTTGTGGTATTATTCTCCATCCCTCTGGCACTGATCGGAGTTATGGTGATCCTCGCCATCACCGGAAATTCACTGAATATCTTTACAATGTTGGGGATGATCATGTTGATTGGTTTGGTTGCGAAAAATGCGATTATGATTGTCGATTTCGCCAATATGAGAAAAGCAGCAGGGGCCAATACCCACGATGCTTTAATTCAGGCGAACCATGCCCGTCTGCGTCCGATCCTGATGACCACCATTGCGATGATCTTCGGTATGATTCCGATCGCAATTGCAAAAGGAGCAGGAGCAGAGATGAACAACGGATTGGCTTGGGTAATTATCGGGGGTCTAACCTCATCATTATTCCTGACGCTGATCATTGTACCGGTAGTGTACTCACTATTCGATTCTATTTTAAGAAGAATGGGTAAACACGAAAAACCGGATTATGAAGCTGAAATGAAAGCTGACTACGAGCACAAAGAACTAAGTGAAGACGGGTATACCCCAAAACACATAGACTAATATCATAACCTTTAATTAACTGTAGAGCGTATCAGAAATGATGCGCTTTTTTTATTGCCCCTTTGTTATATTTACTATTGCGTTGATCCATCCATCGGCTACGATAAACCACGACCGTCACTTCGAGTAGGTTTTTGAAAAAAACCGTATCGAGAAGTGCTACATCAGACAAGTAGTCTTTTTACATACAAGACTTCTTGATACACTCCGCTTCGCTGCGTTACTTGAAGTGACGGGAACGGTAAACCTTCTGATTGAAAGTAATGGCATGTTATACCGAGGCTAATGGTAAAATAAAAAAAGCTTCCGGAATCCTCCGAAAGCTTTAGTATATCTTGTATATGAAAATTAATCAGCCATTACTTCGCCGGACTTTCTATAGACAAAACTTCCATAGATATGTCTTCTGGCAAAACGGCTTGGAGAATCAGAATTTACCATTTTAATATAGGTATTTCTTGGTACTCCGATATATTCGTACATATTTCCGTTCAGATGCTGAACCGTCAACACCGATTTTTCTAAATAAAAATCCTGAATATTAGATTTGGTTACCGTCTCTGTATATTCTTCCTTATATTTTTCCTGCGTTTCCGGATTGATACTTACCAGAAAATGGTAGGCTTCAATCACAGTCTTACTTTTTTCCTCTGCTTCCAGCTTTCCCGCTTCATCATTGATGAATTTATCAGGATGCGTATCTTTCATCGTATTCCTGTAAATGGTTTTCAGTTCTTTCAGTGTCACATTTTTATCAACCTCAAGAAGCTTTCTGTATTCGCCTAATTTTTTCATATGTTCTATCCCTATTTCGGGGTGCAAAATTAAGTAAATTAATTGATAAAGTGTATGTTATTCATTATTAATTTATACAGATTTATGATTCGCTTCATATTTGAAAATGATATTTACAATTTATTTAACTTATAATTGTTAATTTGCCAGGTGATGCTTAATCAAGCCTCTTTCTTTATGAAACGTAATTAAGTATAAGAATGCAGCCTGCTTCTGCAGGCCTTGTTGATCCAAAAAACAGCCAAAAAACTCAATTTTGCTGTTCTAATTTTTTATATTTGTAAAAAATCAAATATGCAAAAAGAAAAATTACGATCGGTACGAAAGAGAAAAGGCTACACACAGCAGCAGATTGCGGATGTGCTGGCAACGGATGTTTCCAACTACTGCAGAAAAGAAAGCGGAGATGTGAAAATCATCCATGAAGAATGGGCAAAAATCGCCGATTTTCTGGATGTTCCTTTAGAAGAAATTTACCAGGAAGAGGAGGCGACTACCATTATCAACAATAATAATTCTACGATTACTAGTGCTGCTTTTGGTGGAGCAGCAAATATTAATACCTTCAATAATGAAATGAGTATTGAAATGATTAAGAATTTGCAGGAATATATTACTCTGCTAAAAGAAAAAATCAGCCATCTTGAGGAGAAAGGAAATAATCCAGAGAAATAATAAATCTAAATTCATAAAATAAAAAACATGTCAGACCCGATGTGTTTTTTGTTTTATTGACAGGTAATATCAATAGGAGCGGGCTTTAGCCCGCTTTCCCGGAAACAAAGGTAATTGGCTTTAGCCAAAACATAAAATATAAGCAGTTAGATCGTGATTTAAAATCTGTGATGAGTGCTTAAAAAAGCATCCACAAGAATTTTTTTTTAAAGATCATAACTATAGTGCAAAAGATATTAATCAAAATAATTGTTATATCGTCTTGCATTTTCATTAATTCGCGCCATATTTTGTGGTGAAAGAGCCATTCCGGTTTGATTGGAAACTGCACCGGCAGGATCGTCTAAAAAGTTTTTTCGAGCCATTTTATAAGTCTTATAATCCGTGGAAAAGGCATCTTTCATAATAAGTATGGGCTTTTCAACTTTTTTTAAGCTTACTAACGTAAATCTTAAAAAGTCATTTGTATCATAAACTTCCAATATTAAACCGGGTAAATTTTTAAAGATATAGGGACCATCCGGAATAGGTACAGCACTTGAAAACCATGCAACATACGTTCTGTTTTTGTACTTTGTTGTTGCTTTTTTGCAAATATAATTTTCTATTGTTTTTGTCTCATCTTCTATTTTCCAACCCAGCTGATCCTCCAACGGGTAAGAGAATTTTGTTTTAAGTAATTCTTTGAAAATGGTTTGTTTTCCTTTATCAAGATAAACTTCATCTTTGAAATTAACCTTGGGTACATCACGAAGGTCCACAACGATTTTCCCATCAATAGGATTTTCCCACTGTTTCTTGCCTATTGCTAAGGCTATTGAATCGCTTTTTGCTTTCTGAGTACTTTTAAACAAAGATGTATTGTCTTTTATAAGTAATGAAGAATATTCCTGTAATACATTTGTCTTGTTCAGAGTATCAGGATGGATTTTCACTTTATAAATGACTTCATATTCTGATTGCAAGGTTGGTGACTGCGCTGAAAAGAACTGTAGTGAGATTAAGAAAAACAGAAGATAACATTTCATCAGGTAATAGATTTAAAACACAAATAAGAGCGAAAACTATTAAGGACACAAAAATTCATTTAGCAATTGAGCATTGTGAATGTGATCTGCATGAGCCTGGGCATATATATCAGTCCCGGAACCCTCGCCCCAACAAACAGTGTCGGTAAGGATTTCATTAGTACAGGTAACTAGAATGCCGATAGTCTGACATTGCATTTTAGAAACTTCTGTTTTTTCACCAGTCTGCGGCTTGATTTCTACTGTGTTTTTAGCACTTACTAATCCAGCAACTCCAAAGGATACTAATAAAATGAGTTTTTTCATAAATTTTTAGTTTTTTGGTATGATAAGTTATTGAATAATTGGTGTAAATTATTATACAAATATGAATTGAATTTAAATAATTTTCATTTTATATCCTACTATATAATGAAGTCGGTAAAGTGTTAAGGATTTTTTGATAATATTTAATATAAAAGACATCAGGCCTTGAGATGTTCTTGTATTAACGACAAGCAATATCAATAAGAGCGGACTTTATCCAACCAAAAAACAGCCAAAAAACACAATTTTGCTGTTCTAATTTTTTATATTTGTAAAAAATCAAATATGCAAAAAGAAAAATTACGATCAGTTCGAAAGAGAAAAGGCTATACACAGCAGCAAATTGCGGATGTGCTGGCAACGGATGTTTCCAACTACTGCAGAAAAGAAAGCGGAGATGTGAAAATCATCCATGAAGAATGGTCGAAAATAGCCGATTTTCTGGATGTTCCTTTAGAAGAAATTTACCAGGAAGAGGAGGCGACTACCATTATCAACAATACTAATTCTACATTTAACGATAGTCCTGGCGCCGCCAGCGCTCAAAATACAAATATTTTCAATAATGAAATGAGTATTGAAATGATTAAGAACTTGCAGGAATATATCGCTCTATTAAAAGAAAAGATTAGCCAACTTGAGGAGAAAGAAAACAATCCGGAGAAATAAATAATGACCTACCAGATACAAAGCACATCAGATCCTGATGTGTTTTTTTGTTTTATTGACAGGTAATATCAATAGGAGTGAGATTTTGAAGTAACAAACCTTTAAGGTTTTTAATACCTTAAAGGTTTAACAGTAACAGAGAAATTACTTGTCATTTAAAAATCTAAAGATCATGAATGATTTCCCCATTTACCAGGAACTGATTTTAATATGGCTGACATGAACGAATTTAAGGATTGGGTATTGCTGTTTCGGCTAAATTCTTAATTAAACTTTCTCTGAAGGACAAAAGTCAGCTTGGCATTTTTTATAAAATCCTCCATCGGAGTATCTTTATTGGCTTCTTTATTCGTGAGTTCTATTAAATACTGAATAGGACCCGGCAGTTTTGTGTCTTTGCAGATAAGATTAAATGCTCTTACTTTCGGATCTGTTTCCAGAAAATCCAGATAATTCATGTCATTGATTCTCATATTATTAACATCAAAAGATGCGCGTGGATCTTTCTGAAGTTTCAAAAATCTTTTCTGTGTCCTGTCGGTGGTTTCAGCAATGAACTTATCCATCTGATAGTCCGTGAGAAGTTGCGGATAGATCAGTCCCTCCTGCAAAATCAGTTTTACCGCTGGGTTTGCCTTATCATAAAAAATAGTTTTATCGTCAAACTCTGCCAGACCATCTTTAACGGATATTTTGCCTTCGAATTTCTTATAATTTTTCTTTTTATAGGCATTTTTATATTGTTCGGTAATGGCTTTGTTTTTAGCAGCAGCCGTTTCCTTTTTTTGGGCAAAAGTTCCGGCAGACAATAGCAGGGACAGGCTTAGGGACAATAGCAGTTTCATAAGGTATGGATTTTAATAAGGGGTTTCTATAAAATATTTTTAATTCGAAGGTATTGGATAAGCATAATGGTTTTGGCATCTCTGATCTCGCCGTTATCGATCATTTTTAAAGCTTCCTCAAAAGAAAATTCGAGTACTTCTATATTTTCACCTTCATCGGCGAGTCCGCCGCCCTCTGTCATTTTCATTTCTTCATTATATTGGGCTATAAAAAAATGAAGAATCTCTGTCACGGAGCCCGGCGACATATAGGCTTCGAAGATCTTTTCTGCTTTCGAAATTTTGTAGCCGGTTTCCTCTTCGGTTTCCCTTTTAATGCATTCCTCGGGATTGTCATTATCCAGCAGCCCGGCGCAGGCTTCGATCAGCATTCCGTCCGGATTTCCGTTGATGAAAGTAGGCAGTCTGAATTGTCTGGTCAGGATAATTTTACCTGAAGCTGTGTTGTATAATAGAATAACGGCTCCGTTTCCCCGGTCATAGGCCTCTCTGCTTTGGGTTTCCACGGTTCCGTCTTTTTTTGAGATATTGAACGTTACTTTTTTTAAAGTATACCAGTTATCAGATAAAATTTCAGTTTTTTCAATGTTTACTTTTATATCCTGCATTATATTGTATGTATTAATCAGTTTTTTAATTATTGGTTGAGCAGATCTTCCAGCGCCTTTTTCAGATCGGGAAATTCAAAACGGAAGCCTTTCTGCTGTATTTTTTCCGAAGATGCCCTGGAGCCTTCCAATACAGCATCTGCCAGTTCCCCAAAGATAAGTTTTAATACAAAACCAGGAACATTGGGCATCAACAAAGGCTTTTTTAAAACTTCGGCTATTTTTTTGGTTAGATTTTCGTTGGTCGTATGCTGCGGCGAAGTGGCATTATAGCTTCCCTGTACTTCTTTGTTTCTCAGTGCAAACTCGTACATCGAGCAGATATCTTTTATATGAATCCATGGCATATACTGTTTGCCTGTTCCCAAAGGAGAGCCTATGTAATTTTTGATCGTGGGAACCATTTTTTTTAAAGCGCCGTCTTTTTCCGAAAGAACAACGGCTGTTCTCATTTTTACCACCCGCTCTGCGAGATTCTGTTCTTTAAAATCATCAGCAGCCTTTTCCCAAAGGATAACGACTTCGCTTAAAAAATCATTTCCGGGAGGATCCTGCTCCGTGAAAATTTTCTCGGACGTCATGGTGCCGTAATAATTGATTCCGGAAGCGGAAATGAAGGATTTTAATCTGATGTTTTTCTTCCGCAGGATATTCAGAAGTAGTTTTGCAGATTCTACGCGGCTTGAAATCAACTGCTTTTTTCTTTCGTCTGTCCAGCGCTTTTCGGAAATATTGGCGCCTGCCAGGTGAATGATGTGGGAAACATTTTCAAAAGCCGATTCATCGATCGTCTGCCGGTCGATATCCCACTCAAATTCGTTGTGATGTTTCTTTTTTCGGGTCAGAAGCCGGACTTCATATTCTTTACTCAGTTTTTTGGACAGTTCCTTGGCAATCATGCCGCCCGCACCCGTGATCAAAACAACTTCCTTCATACTTTTACAATTAAATTGGTATATCTATGCCTGATTTCTTACGATCAGCACAAAGTCTTCATCCAGAAGTTTATAACCGTAATCGTAAATAAATTTATATTCCGAACCGTTTTTATAAACCTTAATATTGGTGAAATAGTCAAAATCAAAACCTAAGCCATCAAGCTTGGATTTTGAAATTTTTGTTTTTCCGTCGATATTGGTCTCCTTTAATATTCTGTAATTCCTGCGAAGCTTATTGTTGACATTCCGCATCAGATTATTAGAGTCCTTATTCTGCTGATTGTTGTACGTGTTGCGGCAGGCATCGTTGCAGAACTTCTTGTCGGATCTTCCGATGATTTTTTCGCCGCATTCTAAGCAATTCATAATTTATTTTTCATTTTGGGTTTGTGTTTTTTCTGAAGCAGACGCTTAAGCCTGCTGTGGGTAGGATAGCTTCTGTTGGAGGTAAGGTTGTTAAAAAATAAGGCAACCAGTAATAAGATGATGCATCCGGATAATACCGGGGATATTACGTACCAGTATCCCAGTTCAGGAATTTTTCCTGTGGAGCTTACCGCGATCAGGGCGGTGGCCCCACCCGGTGGATGAAGCGTTTTTGTATACTGCATCAGTATGATAGAGAACGCTACTGCCAACGGAGCAGAAAGCCAGATGATATCCGGGACGATTTTGTACACCGTAACCCCTACAATTGCTGAGATAACATGTCCGCCCACCAGATTTCGCGGTTGGGCCAGCGGACTCTGAATCGCGCCGTAGATCAGAACACTCGAAGCTCCGAAAGAACCGATTAAAAAGATATTTTCTGTAGCTGCCAAAGTATGGGACTGTATAAAGGCAATAATTCCAATACCGAAAAATGCTCCCAGAAATGACCAGAAATGTTCTTTATAATCTACCAGTGTTTCCCTGTAAATGACGTATTTTGAAACCCTGAATGTTCTTTTGATGGTCTTCTTCATTTTTATTCTTCTTTATTTATTATCTGAATTAAAAGGTCGGTAAAAACCTTTATATAATCGCCATTTTCGTCATAGTCAGGATCGGGAATTGTAATTTCGATCCCAAAAAACTTTTCATGATGAATAAAACGGCTTAACATTTCATGAAGATCAGGATAATCTATTCCATTTTGCGTTCTGTTGTCGATACAGAATCTGTTTTCTTCCGAAAAGTAATTTTTTGGATCATTAGTATTAGTCAGTTTTTCGGGGCCCAATCCTGCCATAAACCTGAAAGTATGTCGGGGATGTATTCTTTGATGAAAACCGAATTTCCGGAGCCGGTCCGGAAGTTTTCTGACGCCGGGCTCAGCTTCATGTTCTCTTTTTATCAGGTCCAGATTGGAAGGGAACTCAAAAATATTAACATTTTTTTTCATAATGAATACTTTATCAAAGATACATAATTATCCGTTTTCAAACGGCTGAACCAAAAAATTATATTCGGTAGAAATCATCCGGAATTTTGTATAAAGTAAATCTCTTATCCGTTTTCAAACGACTACAAACGATTTTAAACAATTTATCACCGACTCCGTTTTTCGTAATCCCCAATCTTTGCAACAGAGATTTGAGAAAACAGTGAGCCTCTCAGATCTGAATATTAATCTTAAATTAAAATATTATGTCACTAAGAAACACCGTAACATTAATAGGTTACACAGGAAAAGAAGTAGAAACCGTAAACTTTGATAACGGAAGTTTAAAAGCAAGTGTATCACTCGCTACCAGCGATCATTACACCAATGCAAAAGGGGAGAAAATAGAGGAAACGCAATGGCACACGCTGGTGGCATTCGGAAAAGTCGCCGAAATTTGTCAGAAGTATGTTTCTAAAGGGAAAGAAATTGCAGTAGAGGGCAAATTAACCTACCGGTCATATGACGATAAAGATGGCGTAAAAAGATATATCACAGAAATCAGGGTGGATGAAATTCTGCTTTTAGGAAGTAAATAACAGCAAAAATACATATGATGAAAGTAGAAGTTTTTAAAATCAGACTCGCCCGGGATTTTCTGCACAGAGATCAGCAGGCGCTCAACGCTTTCCTGGAGGGAAAAGAAATTCTAAAAGCAGAAACCGCTTTTGTGAATGATGATAATTACTGGTCTGTCGTTCTGTATTTTGATGAGCCAAAACCCATACAGCAAAATACGGTAAAAGATCCTAAGACCATCAAGTACTCTGCTGAAAGCGACGCGCTGAATTCGGACGAAGAAAAAATTCTGGATGCCCTGAAAGAATGGCGGTCCGAAAAAGCCAGAAAGCAAAGCCTGCCCACTTATTTTATCGCGACCAATAAAGAACTGATCTCCGTGGCTAAATATAAACCCGCCAAAAAGGAAGAATTGCTGGATATCAAAGGCTTCGGGAAACACAAAATCGAAAACTATGGCGAAGAAATTTTAGAAATTCTGGAAAGTACCTGACTTAGTATGAGCAGAAACACAAATGATTGAAGTGATGAAATCCGGGGAAGATTATTTCCCGGGTTTTTATGATGTTGATAATGAGATTGTTCACGTAATACGTCCGGCTTGTCTATCCGTAGCTGACGTGTTGAGATAGCAATTTTTGATGTCAATTTTATGATAGCAAGATTTATTTGAACGGAAAAAAAGAATTTACAAGGCAATGAGTTACACTTATTTCAAATATCGTTAAGCAACTTTGGTGAATATTAGCTCCTTGAATGGGCAGAATGAGATAAAGCCCAACATAAAAATAAAATACACCCCGATAAGTAAAGACAAAAAACTTTTAGAAAACTAGTGAAGTAGGGAAGGATTGAATATAAAAAAGTCTTTGCAAATCACTATTTTTGCATTCTTATCAAATAGTAATCATCATTTATCAATTATAAAAATGAAACCAGGTTTAGCAAAAGGAACGAGAGATTTTACAGCAGTAGAAGTGTCAAGAAGGAGATTTATTATCAATACGCTGCAGAAGAACTTCGAGCTGTTTGGATTCCAGCCTTTGGAAACTCCGAGCTTTGAAAATCTTTCTACATTAACAGGTAAATACGGAGAGGAGGGAGATCGCCTGATTTTTAAGATATTAAATTCAGGAGATTATACTTCAAAAGTGAATCAGGAAGAATGGGAAAACAAAAACCATCAGAAACTGATTTCTCAGATTTCCGACAAGGCCCTCCGTTATGACCTTACGGTACCTTTTGCAAGATTCGTGGCGATGAATCACAATCAACTGACTTTCCCCTTCAAAAGATATCAGATTCAGCCGGTCTGGAGAGCAGACCGTCCCCAAAAAGGCAGATTCAGAGAGTTCTATCAGTGTGATGCCGACGTAGTAGGAAGTGAAAGCCTGATTCAGGAAGTAGAGCTGATTCAGCTGTACCTGAAATCTTTTGCGGATTTAAAAGTTCCCGTTACCATTCACCTCAACAACAGAAAAGTCCTTTCAGGTCTGGCTGAATATGCCGAAATTACCGATCAACTGATTGATTTTACCGTGGCTCTCGATAAATTGGACAAAATTGGGAAAGAAGGGGTTGTAAAAGAGCTTCTGGAAAGAGGGATAGCCCAGGAATCTGTTGATAAGCTGGATTTCCTTTTTACTCAATCTGATGATGCCCTGGAAAACCTACGGCAGCTGAAAGAAAAATTCACAGGAAACGAAGTTGGATTAAAGGGAGTGGAAGAACTGGAGTTTGTTTTAACACAGTCAGTTAATCTGGGGGTTGATATTCGGAATCTGGTTTTTAATATTACTCTGGCGAGAGGTTTAGATTATTATACCGGAGCGATTTTCGAAGTGAAGGCGGATGAAGTGCAGATGGGATCTATCGGAGGCGGTGGACGATACGACAACCTTACGGAGGTTTTCGGTGTGAAAAATATCCCGGGAATCGGAATATCATTCGGATTGGACAGAATCTATCTCGTGATGGAAGAATTAGGACTTTTCCCTGAAGAAGCAGCTTCGAAAGTAGACTATTTATTTGCCAACTTCGGAGGTGAAGAAACTTTAGAGGCATTAAAATTAATCAAACAGTTAAGAGAAAAAGGGGTTTCTGCCGAAATCTATCCTGAGGCTGCAAAAATAGGGAAGCAATTTACCTATGCAGAAAAAAAAGGAATTAGAAATCTTGTTTTCTTAGGAGAAGAAGAGATCAGAAATGGAAATGTAACGTATAAAGACCTCCAGGCCGGAGAACAGAAAACCGTTTCTGTAGAAGAATTTCTGAAATAATGAAAAATAGTTTTATTGCGATTCTTATTTTGGCGGGAAGCATCGCAAATGCTCAGTACGTATCTGAAACGATGCCGCCACCTCCTCCTGCATTAGACCTTTCTAAACCAAAAGACAATGTCATTTTACACGGAGATGTTAAAGAATTTCCCAGGGAGATTCTGAAATGGGATATTAAAATATTGAGCATTTCGGCTGATAAAGGATTTACAAAACTTCCTGAAGAAATTAAAAACTATAAAAATCTCACTCATTTCAGCATGAGCGGAGGAACAGAGGTTTCAGTCTTTCCGAATGGTTTCAGCAAACTTGAGAATTTAAGAAATATATCCATATACTCTAATTACATTAAGGTTTTTCCACAGCAGTTTCTTAAACTGAATTTAGAAGAACTCTATATGTTTTGTCCGTATTTGGAAAAGCTTCCGGATAATCTCGGAGATCTGGAAAATGTGAAAAAACTTTCAATTATCGGCAGAGAATATAAGAGCGTCTTTGTAAATGACAAAGAGGTTTTTCTTCAACCCTTAAGTCTTCCGAAAAGTATAAAAAAGTTAAAAAAGGTTGAAAGCTTTATGCTTAGTAAAAATATGCTGAAAAGCATTCCTGAAGAGATCGGGGAAATGGACAATCTGGTAAGACTTTATCTGGCAGATAATGATTTGGAAACTCTCCCGGGTAGTATTGCCAGGCTTAAAAAATTAAAAAGCATAGACCTTAGTAAAAATAAATTTAAAGTTTTCCCAGCTTCACTATATGACACTGAAAATGTAGAAGCCATATATTACAGTGAAAACAGTATTGAATCTTTTCCTGTCGGCATCGATAAAATGAAAAATTTGAGGCACCTTTTTGCAGATAAATGTAAGATATCTTCTCAGGCGCTGGCAGAATTGTGGAATGCGTCGAGTCTGGAAACCCTGGATTTGTCGAATTGTCAGATTCAGAATTTACCTCCCGGAGTGGAAAAACTTACCCACCTGAAAAGCTTAAGCTTTTGGGGAAATAAACTATCCCCAGCTGATCTGGAAAAGCTGAAAAGAAATTTACCTAATACAAAAGTAACACTCATTAATCCATACAAGCCTTTTTAAAACTGAAGGAAGCTCAAAAATTTCCGCCAATATTAAAATACAATTTGTAATTTAGGGTACATCAAGTTATAAAAAACTATTAAACATAAAACCTTATGAATAACATTTGTGGATTGTGCGGAGCGCTTTTAACACCTATGGATACGATTTCAGGTGAAAATAAACTGGCAGATAGCCATATTCTGTGCAATAAATGCCTGAATGAAGCTACCCAAATTAATAAAGATATCATTAATAATCTCAGCCAGTTTTTTCTCCCGGAGATCAGAGGGATTATTCTCCAGGGAAAAATTGAGGGAACCGCTCAGACAGTGACATCACAGTCTGTAGGTTTACAGGGCAATAGTACTCCGGGTTTTGGATTCGGAGGAACGCCGACAAGGCTAGATCATATTCAGGATCAGATCGTCGCGCTCAACGCCAGGCTAAGTATTTTCGTTAATGATGAGGTAAAGGAACTGGTGAATATATTGAAGAACGATGAAAGACTGACCGCCATTGCAGAAGGTCTTGCCATGCCCGGAAAAATAGAAGGTCTTATTTTTTCTACACAGAAAAGAGTGGTTTTTATTGATAAAAAATTCTTTGGCAATGTGCAGAAGGACGAATATTTGTATCAAAATATCTCTTCTGTAGACCACATCGAAAACCTTTTGTATTCTACCCTAAAAGTATTTACCAAAAGTGGTTCGACGGCAGAATTCAAACTTCATAATAAAAATGATGGGAAAACTTTCTGCAATGCGGTCAACTCATATCTTAATGGCTCTGCAAAACCATATATTCCACCTGTGCAACAACAACAACAACAACAACAACAACAACAACAGATTCAGGCTTCTTCTTTTAATCTGTATACTCTACAGACTTCAGAATCACCATTTCAGCAGGAAGTTTCAAAACCCGCCGGACAGCATGCGGCAGATAAGGAAAAGGAATCCTCGGAAGTTATTTTCGAGCAGCTGGAAAAACTCGGGAAGCTGAGGGAACTTGGAGTTTTAACTGAAGATGAGTTTGCCGAACAGAAGAAAAAATTATTAAGCAGAATTTAAAATAAATATTAATTTTCAGTCAAATTAAAATCCTACGAAACACTGTGCCCATAGATAGTGTGAGAAGTTATTATGATTGAGATATTTCCGGACGGAAATAAAGGATCAGGTAAGAATGGATTTTGCACTGCGGAGTAAATATTTTCTGGCAACCTTAAGGTTGGGATTGCTGAAAAACGCTGAATTTTAACTGTACGGGAAAGATCAAACATAGAAGACTTGCCGGAAAAGCTTTAAAGTTTTAATTAAAATAAAAAAAATGAATGATCATTGCGGATTATGCGGACATCAACTGACTTCGATCGATAAAATGCTTGGTGAAAACAAACTTTCAGACGGTACAGTTCTTTGTAATACCTGCCTGGAAAAAGCAAGTAATATCAATGCAGAACTGCTTTACAATCTTTCTCATTTCAATCTTGATGATATTAATCGTTTATTTCAAAATGGCAAACCGGCTCAGGAAAGAACGGACGAAATCCCAGTTGAATATCTGCCTGCATCCATCAGTTCCCAGCATGGTTTTCTATCCAAAGACCTTTACAGAAAGAGGCTGAAGGAAATAAAACAGCAGCTAGATCAGTTAAAAGCCAATCTTTCTGTTTTTGCCAGAGGTGAGATCAAAGAACTACCCAATATTCTTGCTCCGGACGAGAAAATTTTAGCCGTTACCGATGCACAGTTTTCAAAAACCGTAGATGCAGGCATTTTAGTGGTCACGCAGAAAAGGATTATTTCTCTTTCGAAGGCGATGTTTTCTCCTTCTAAAATTAATGAATACCCTAATGAAAATATTATAAAGGTAAGTTTCGTAAGAAGTTTTTTATCACCCATCATTAAAATTCATACGGACGATACGGTTGTGGAATTTGAATCTTTTCTGAATAAAGACTATGCAGAAGATTTCTATCATTTTATTGAAAAAATCTACAATAAAGAAGAATCTCAAAAAAAGTCGCACGAAGTAGAAACGGTCTCAGCAGAAGCTGTGTTTGAGCAGCTTGAAAAATTAGGACGGTTAAGAGAAAACGGGGTTCTGACAGATCAGGAATTTACATTACAGAAGAAAAAGCTTTTAGATAAACTGTGATACAGATCTTTCGATCATCAAGATGCTTAGTGCCGGGGAACAGTTGTGTATTGAGCGGCTGTAATGGATGCTTTTCTATCCAATCTCAAAAAAGGGCAGCAACAAAAAGTTTTTGAAAATTATATTCAAGGGGGGTGGAGCGAGATGATAAATTATAAATTAACTTTAAAATCAACCGATGGAAAATTATTTAGAAGTAAACAAAAATTCGTGGAATGCCAAAGTAGAAACCCATTTGAAGTCAGATTTTTATTTCGTTGAAGAATTTCTCAAAGGAAGAAATTCATTAAATTCAATTGAGTTGGAGCTTCTTAGGGATATTAAAGGAAAAAGCATTCTCCACCTGCAATGTCATTTCGGACAGGATTCTATTTCACTTTCTAGACTGGGAGCAGAGGTTACAGGAATCGATCTGTCGGACAAAGCGATTGAAACGGCAAAGGAATTGACTAAAAAATGTAATACGTTTACCGAATTTATCTGTACGGATTTATATAGCCTTCCTGAGGTGTTAGATCGGAAATTTGACATTGTTTTTACGAGTTACGGTACCATAGGCTGGCTGCCGGATCTTAGTAGATGGGCAAATATTATTAATACTTTTTTAAATCCTGGCGGAAGATTCATCCTGGCGGAATTTCATCCTGCGGTATGGATGTTTGATGAAGATTTTACAAAAATTTCATATAATTACTTCAATGAAAGCCCGATAATAGAAACTTATGAAGGGACGTATGCCGATCAGTCTGCTAATATTGTTCAGGAGTATGTCATGTGGAATCACTCACTGGCTGAAGTCCTTCAGAATCTTATTCGGAATCACCTGGAAATCAAAGTATTTCAGGAATTTGACTGGTCTCCTTATCCTTGCTTCAGGCATGTCGAAGAATTTGAGAAGGGAAAATGGAGAATTCAGCAGTTCGAAAATAAACTTCCTTTAGTATACGCATTAGAAGCACAAAAAAAATCATCGCAATAAAAATTGCGATGACCTTTCCCTATATATGAATGTTAAAAAAAAACGATTTTTGTTTATACAGTTTCCTGCGCCTGATTTTTTACATCTTCTGCTTTATTCTGAACCTGAGAAGCAACATCATTTGCTTTGTTCTGAACTTGAGAAGCAACATCATTTGCTTTGCTTTTCAAATCGCTTCCCCACTTGTTAAAGTTGTCCTTTGCTGTATTTAACTTATCTTTTACAGCTTGCTGCTCTTCCGGAGTAGATTTTTTGTACTTGTAGTAAGCTAATGCTCCTATACCTAATAAAGCTAACAGTCCTTTAGTCTTATTTCCCATGATTTCTATTTTTTTAAGTGATTAATATTAAAATTTGTTATTAGTAAGTATGTAAAATACGTGCCAAAAAAATAGATTCACTTATAAAATAATGTTAAAATTAATTAAACACTGTAAAATCTGTGCCGTCAAAGCTTGCAAAAACCATGGTAGGATGCGAATCCTGATGGTAGAGCGTTCCATTTTTATCGATTGCAATAGCACCAGTAAAGCCGTCAATTTTTTTTAATTCTTCAAAAGTTTTATCGAAAGCATTCTTTAATGACATTCCATCTACAACCCTTGTAACAATTTTTGCTGCCGTTGCATTGCTTACAATATCCTCACCTACACCCGTACAGCTTACTGCACAGAACTCATTGGCATAATTTCCGGCCACCGTTGCCGAATCAGAAATTCTTCCGGGTATTTCAAATCCTTTTCCTCCCGTGGAAGTAGCAGCTGCTAGTTTTCCATTGCTGTCCATGGCCACACAGCCTACCGTTCCTTTTCCGCCGTTCTGTAGTTTTTCTTCATATTCTTTTCTCCTTTGTGGAATTTCAGTTGAAAAATTTTCAAAACCGTGTGCAGTTGCATAATTCTTTGCTCCGCTGCCTCCCAAAACCCGGTCATCCTCATTCAGCAGGTGTTTAGCCACTAAAACCGGATTTTTAACATCCTGTATGTTTATAACACCGCTTAACTTCTGGGTTTCGCCGTCCATAACAGCAGCACTCATTCTGATGATGCCGTCACTCTGGATCTGCGAGCCTGTTCCGGCATTGTATAACTCATCATCTTCCAATAAGGAAACGGCATACGCCGCCGTATCAAATGCTGAATTGGTTTTCAGATATTCAAAAGCCTTTTGGGCAATATTTTTCAGAGAATTTTGTTTGGCTGTTTTTACCTCCTGGCTTTGATCGCTTTCGGAAAAAAAACCGCCGTGGATGATTATTTTCATGTCTTTAAGGTTATGGCTGGTAAGTTATGGATTATAAGTTTCGATTACGCGAATTCGGGATTAATTTTAATTTTTAATCCTAAGCTATTATTCAAAACCCCACTTTATTTGTCCTGAGGAATGGGATTAAACTGCGAATTTTCGATCGTCAGTGTTTTAGTGGTTAGGTCATAGTGATCGTTCATCGACAGGACATGAACAGTTAAGTTGTCAATAGAAATAGGCTCTCCCAAATTAATATTGGTAAGGTTGGTATCCTTTATGAACCTTCCGTCTACCAGAATGACAAGTCCGGATCCTACAGCAGTCATCACATCATTATGAATGAAAAGTCCCGTATCTTCACCTAAACCGATTCCCAGAGTTCTGGGATTGTTGACAACAGCCTGGAAAAGACGCCCGATTCTTCCTCTCTGTACAAAATGGGTATCAATAATAACATTATCAATTAATCCGAGCCCCTGCGTAGTTTTAATTTCACCCTTCAGCAAGGCTTCGGAGCTGCTACCCTGATAGATCATGTTTTCAGATGCCGCTGCGGCTCCTGCAGAAGTTCCGGAGTAAATAAAATCCTGCTCCTGGTATTTTAATAAAATGGTATCATGAAATCTTGTTCCGCCGAGAATTGAGGTCAGCCTCAGCTGATCTCCACCGGTGAACATCACTACATCCGCGGCATTCGCTCTGGCCACCATCGCATCAGAATTGGCCTCCTCACGGTTGTGAATATCGAGAATATTAACATTCTTAGCACCCAGGAATTCAAAAGCTTTTTTATACTCCGAGCCCACAATCTGTGGAATCTGAGAGGCAGTAGTCACCACTTCGATCACAGAATTTTCTTTGTGCTTAGATTCATTTATAATTTTTCTCAGGATACCTCTTTCAAAGAAATTAAGGTTTTTTTCTATATTCTGATCAAAATCGGTTTCTGCAAAACTTCCTTTATTTACAGCACCTCCGATCACAATCAATTTTCCAACTGGTTTCATCATAGTATGCAAATTTAAAAAATAATTAACATGTGACGAAATCTACGGCAAGATAACTTGATTTTGAGTATTTTATAAATATTCATCATATTCTCACTTTTTTAGTAAATCTTTAAGTGTGGTATAGTTTCGTTTAGGGTTTTGCATTATCTTTGATTTTACAAGGAGTTATTGTTAACTATTAAAAATGCAATTTGATTATGAAAATTGAAAAGATACAGGCATTGCGTGGCCCGAATATCTGGAGTATCAGAAGAAAGAAGCTGATACAGATGAGGTTGGATCTCGAAGAGATGGAAAATTTCCCGACAAATAAGATCGACGGTTTCAGAGATAGAATAGAAAAATTACTCCCGTCCCTGTTTACCCACCGCTGCTCAGAAGGAGTGGAAGGCGGCTTTTTCCATAGGATAGAAACGGGAACATGGATGGGACATGTTATCGAACATATTGCTTTGGAGATTCAGACCCTGGCAGGTATGGAGACAGGCTTTGGGAGGACCCGTGAAACAAAAACTCCGGGTATTTATAATGTGGTCTTTGATTATATTGAAGAAAATGCAGGAATTTATGCTGCAGAAGAAGCTGTGAAAATCGCAGAAGCTTTAATAGAAGGAAAAGAATATGATATTAATGCCTGTATTCAGAAATTAAAAGAGATCCGCGAAAGAGTACGCTTAGGCCCGTCTACGGGAAGTATCGTGGAAGAAGCGGTTTCAAGAAAAATTCCCTGGATCCGTTTAGGCAACAATTCCCTGGTACAACTTGGATACGGGGTAAATCAGCAGCGTTTTCAAGCTACCATCACAGGAAATACAAGTTCTATTGCGGTAGATATTGCCTGTAATAAGGATTTGACCAAGCGGATGCTTCATGATGCAGCTATTCCGGTTCCTATGGGTGACCTGATCATCGACGAGGAAGGACTGGACAGTGTTGTAAGAAAGATTGGTTATCCTGTTGTCATCAAACCTCTGGACGGAAATCACGGGAAGGGTTCATCCATTAATGTCAATGATTGGGCAGCGGCCAAAATAGGGTTGGAACATGCTCAGAAATATTCAAAAAAAGTAATTGTTGAAAAATATATTACAGGATACGATTTCCGTGTTCTGGTTATCAATAATAAAATGATTGCAGCAGCAAGAAGGGTTCCGGCTCATGTTGTAGGTGACGGCGAATTAAATTTGCAGCAACTGATTGATAAAGAAAATAAAGATCCGCGGAGAGGCTACGGTCATGAAAATGTCCTAACCGAAATTGCAGTTGATAAAGATACCATAGAACTTCTGGAAAAGCTGGAGTATACTCTGGACACTGTGCCCCATAAGGGGGAAGTTGTTTTTTTGAAATCAACTGCAAACCTGTCTACCGGAGGAACTTCCATAGATGTTACAGACATGGTACATCCTGAAAATATTACTATGGCTGAAAGGATTTCAAAAATTATCGGCTTAGACGTCTGCGGAATTGATATCATGGCGGAAAATCTTACCCAGCCGTTAAAAGAAAGTGGCGGTGCTATTATTGAAGTCAATGCTGCCCCGGGATTCAGAATGCACCTGGCGCCGAGTGAAGGACTGCCGAGAAACGTTGCTGCGCCTGTGGTTGATATGCTGTACCCGCAGGGTAAACCTTTCACTATTCCTATCATTGCGGTGACGGGAACGAATGGTAAAACAACAACGACAAGATTAATTTCACATATTGTAAAGAATAATGGGTACAGAGTAGGATTTACCACCTCTGACGGTATTTACATTCAGAATACCATGCTGACCAAAGGAGATACTACAGGGCCTCTTTCTGCAGAATTTATTCTGAAAGACCCAACAGTAGAGTTTGCCGTCCTGGAAACAGCAAGAGGCGGAATTCTGCGTTCCGGATTAGGTTTTTCACAATGTGATATCGGTGTGCTTACAAATATTAAGGAAGACCATCTTGGCTTAAATGATATTCATAACCTGAAGGATCTTACCAAAGTAAAAAGAGTGTTATTAGACAGCGTTAAGAAAAATGGCTGGAGTGTCATGAATGCTGATGATGAATATTCCATGCGCATTCTGAATGATCTGCATTGCAATGTAGCGATTTTCAGTATGGATGAGAATAATAAATATATCCAGAAATTTGCCAAAGAAGGAAAAATTACCTGTGTGTATGAAGAGGGATTTGTAACGATAAAAAAAGGCGACTGGAAGATCAGGATCGGAAAAGCAAAAGATTTCCCGATCACCATGGAAGGCAAGGCTAAATTTATGATAGAAAATGTTCTGGCTGCCTCTCTGGCAAGTTATCTGCAAGGCTTCGGTATTGAAGATATTTCCAATTCACTGAGAACATTTATGCCAAGTGCCCAACTTACTCCGGGAAGACTGAATGTATTTAACTTTAAAAGTTTTAAGGTTTTAATAGATTTTGCTCATAATCCTGCGAGTTATGAAGCCATTGAAGACTATCTTAAAAATATAGAATCTACCAAAAAAATAGGAATTATTTCCGGCGTGGGAGACCGCAGAGACGAGGATATCAAATTATGCGGAAAAATCGCCGGCAGAATGTTTGACTATATCATTATCAGAAATGAAAAGCATCTTCGTGGTAGAAAAGAAGAAGAGATTAACGGGTTAATTATCGACGGAATCAATGAAGCTGGAAGAGACGTGAGTTACGAAATTATACCTAAAGAAATAGAAGCTCTGAAACATGCCATGGGAATGGCTGAGGAAGGAACTTTCATTACAGCATTAAGTGATGTCATCTCTAATGCAATAGATCTGGTACAGGAATACCAGGCCAGGGAATTTCTGGAAGACACTAAAAATTCTTAAAAAAATACAGGCTGACGATTCGTCAGCCTGTATTTCTTATAATTACCCGCTTGTTCATACTGAAGTCGTTTAAACTTATATAGGAAAAAAAGGTCGCGAAAATTTAGCAGTTTTGAATTGCCATTAAGGACTACCAATCGGGAGCTCATCAGCAAAGATAAAATAGAGAAATGAATTTTACTCATTAAGCAGAAGGAAAAGAGGATTTTCTGCGAAGTTTGACTTGGTAAAATAATTCAGTCCACTATAAACGGCCGAAAACCGGTTGCCAGTGGCGGAACTTTCGTTAAAGGACTATTTCAGACAACCACACGAAAGGATTCGTGCGGTAGCGGTCTGGATTCGTGCGGTAGCGGTGTGGATTCGTGCGGTAGCAGTGCGGTAGCGGTGTGTGGTACTTACTGTCTCACACTTAAGTACACTTTAGAAAGTTTAAAAAAATACCGCAGAATTAAGTTTACATCAGTTGAAAATCAAAGATTTTCAAAAAACTTACGTGTACTTCTTTTGCGTAAAGTATATTACTTTAATTATCTTAAGTGTTTAGAAATCTTTCGGATCTCCTTTGTGATAATAGAAAAGTTTAAACAGCTTTACTGTTTAAGGAGTGAAAAAGTTATTCTTCTGCAAAAAAAGCATTAGAACTTCCGATCCAGATCGCATCCTTTTTGTTAAAATCTACATTTACCATATCAGCTTTTGTCATTCTTCCCAAATTTTCCAATAGGATAGGGTGCTCATCATTTTCGCGCCAGATATATAATAACCGGATCTCGGCTTTGGAAAACTCACCGTTGATATCCTTGAAAATAGGTTCATACGTTACTTTTCTCTGTAAGATATAGTTTTCTTTATCCTGTATAGCGTCTGTGATTTCTTTTGTCGGATACAGGTCTACGCCACTGCCTGCGAATGAAAATAGCGGTTTTAAAACAAAATCTGCGAGATTTTCAGTTTCCGGAAATTCGTGTAAAAAATAACTCTTCGGCACATATTGATGCTCAAGAAGAGGCAGCAGAAATTTTGAAATTTTAAAAAACCAGTTGGGATGAGTAACCCAGGTTACATCAACCTCTTCATGGAAATCGAATTCAGTCTTAAGGTCCGGGATCCGGTCCAGCTCGTCAAAAATAACACGATTATAGATTCTTTTGATTTCAGTCAGTTGTCCCTCATTTTCATAGAATAATGTTCTTCCTTTTTTCTTCACTTTAGTGAGGCAGACGGTTTTTATTCCCAATAATTTTTCTGTTAAAAGAAAATCAATGGCTGTTTTCTGTTTTTCGGGATAAATTTCCAGCAGAATTACATTTTCCGGTTTTTCGTCACCTACAATGAGATCTTTCATATAAGTTTTAAAGTCATCAGCAGGCAGAGTATTCCTGATGTCTGAAAGAAAAGGATACAGCTCGCAAAAAGTGTCTTCGTAGACTCTCTGGAAGGCATAAAGAGAAGGGAAGGCCTGTAGTTCTATCAATTGAGGTTCAGGTTCTCCGTTTCCATTTTTACAGATTCCGAAGTCGATGGTAAAAAAGTGGGGTTTATCCGTATCACCGGGAACCCTGCAATGATCAGGAATGGCTTTTTGTAATACTGCGGACGGCAGATTTTTGATCTGACCAATAATGCTCTCACTGGCACTCAATAGTTTAGACTCAAAATTCTTCGTTAAAAATAGAGGACTCTCAGAAATTCGGAATCCGGGTTCAATACCGCTTTTTAATTTTAAAATATCTTTGAACTGCTGATATTTTTCCTGCGAAAATTCATGATTAAACTGTGTTCTGTATTTTGAAATCATATTTTTTCTGTTGTGATTTTAAAAAAATCGGACCATTGTTGTCCGATTTCATAGTGATGTTTTTATATCAATCCCGGCTACATGAGTTGCCTGAACGTCTTTATTTAAACTGTTGCTTCTGTCTGTTGTACAATTCTTCTTCTTGCCAGATCTAAAAATCGGGGTAAAATCTGAGCTTGTGTCAGAATAATTTTATCTTCATCATCCATTCTGTCCATCGTTTCCAGATATTTTTCCATTCCGAAATTTTCAATCATGGCTTCTTTATTTCTGATGTCTTTCAGGTTTTCGATCATGCCTTCAGGATTGGCTTCGGGATGAAACTGGGTTCCGAAAATCTCTTCAGAAAAACGGATGGCCATAACGGCTCTTTCTAAATTGATATGTGGACGGGCTTTTTCGATGGCAACGATTTTCATTCCCAATTCTTCGAAACGCCGGTAATCAGGCTGAATAAACTGAAAAGCCCTGGAATCTACCGCGTAAAAAGGATCCGGAAGGTTTTTAAATAAAAATTCACGACTGCCTTCTTCCGTTTTGTGAACCGGCATGACGCCGAAAGAATACGATTTTCGTTTGCAGATATTTCCCAATTTCCAATGGATGCTCGCCAGCTGAAAAGAGTGACAGATTAAAAAGAGGTACTTTTTGCAGTCATTATATTGATTGTGTTCAAGAACAGCATTTAAAAAATCTGCAAATTTTTCTTCCCATTCAAGCCCTTCCCTGTGCGGGTCTCCGGGACCTCCGGAAGAAATAAAGATGTCGAAATCTTTAATATCCGGCACTTCGTTCCTGTATCGTACATCAAAGGTCCGGATGCTTACATTTTCTTCAGCATTTTTCCGGAAGGCTTCGGCGATTTCCCCTATATTTTTAAAGCCCTGATTAACCTGATTATTGTTCATGTCCATCAAAGCAATTCGAATATTTTTCATACCTTATATTTTGTACAAAGTTACCAAATTATTACAGAGAAGGTAAACCATGGGTAATACCATATTCTGTCTCTGAGATCATATAGTCGACAACTTTGGTCAGATCACCGGTCTCCTTAAAGATTTGCAATTGCCGGTCTGCTCCGGTTCCGTTCTCCAAAATTTTCCAGGCATACTCCACCTCATTCCGGCATCCTAAATCGTCTACCACATCATCAATGAATTCCAACAGTTCTTTCAGTAAAAGGGGATAAGGCACCGATTCTTCTTTGCCGAAGTCAATGAGATGAGCTTCGATACCGCTTTTGGAAGCCCGCCACTTATTTTCATTTAACAGTAATCTTCGATAACTTCTGAAACTCAGGTTCTGCTGATGAAGTTTATAGATTTTTGCCACCAGACTTTGCATAATGGCAGCCATACAAACAGTTTCCTCGATTCTCAGCGGCATATCGCAGATCCTGAATTCAATCGTAGGGTAGAAGGGGTGAACCCGCAGGTCCCACCATATTTTTTTGGCGTTATCAATGGTTCCGGTTTTCACCAGAAGATCCACATAGCTGTCAAATTCTGCTAATGAATTAAAATAGCTCGGAATACCCGTTCTCGGAAATTTTACGAAAATTTCCTGCCGGTATGATTTGAATCCTGTATTTCTGCCGATCCAGAAGGGTGAATTGGTTGAGAGGGCATAGACATGAGGAAGAAAATACCGCATCACATTCTGGATTCTCACTCCTTCTTCACGATTCGGTATTCCTATGTGTACATGGAGTCCGAAGATCAGATTTCCGCGCGCAACGTCTCCCATATCATCTACAATTTTGTTGTACCGCTCTCCGTTGGTGATGGTGTTGTGCTCCCAGTTTGAAAAGGGATGCGTCCCTCCTCCGGAAACCCGGAGACCCTGTTCATGGGCAATTTTTATCAGATGTCTTCTGAGATTTGTTAACTCAGCTCTGGCCTCCTGAATATTCTGGCAGATGCCGGTCTCCATTTCGATCATGGATTCGTGCATTTCATGCTTTAAATTTTCACTTAAAACCGCTTTTCCGCCTTCAATGATTTTTGAAACGTGAGAAACCAGATCTCTGCTCTCAACATCTATGATCTGATATTCTTCTTCGATGCCTATGGTAAACTGATGCATTTTTTTTCGTGTTTTTATTGAGGTTTTATTTTTTTAAGGAATCTCTTACGAAGGTTCCCCAGGCGATATTGGGTTTTCCCGGAACATATACTTTAGCTTTTTCGATGGCCAGTTTTGCTGAATGTTCTACGATCCAGGCAAAATTTTCTTCTCCTACAGAGTTTCTGTCGGCATCAGGAGCCGGATTACAGAAGTCGATGGCATAAGGAATTCCATCTCTTACAGCAAATTCTACCGTATTAAAATCGTAACCCAGAGCCTGATTCATTTTAATCGTATAGTCATGAATCGTTTTTAGCAGTTTTTCCAGTTTCTTACCCTGTGTCTGGTGAGTCGTGGCATATCTTAAATGATGGTCATTTCTGGGTTCGTAAGGCATAATGTGGACGTACTTCTGTCCCAGACAATAGACTCTGTAATAATCATCAAACACGATTTCTTCCTGCACCATCATCACCAGCTGCTCTGTTTCACTTAATTTATTCCACAAATCTTCAGGGTTTTCCACGCGGTAGACACTTTTCCAGCCTCCGCCATCATGGGGTTTCATATAAGCAGGGAATCCTACATATTCAAAGATATATTCCCAGTCGTGAGGAAATTTTAAATTTCTGAATGATGTTTCGGAAGTGTCTGTGGGTCTTTCATATGAGGGAAGTAAAACTGTTTTGGGGAGAGGTATTCCCAGTTTCGACATTAATGCGTTATTGAAAAACTTTTCGTCAGCACTCCACCAGAAAGGATTGTTGATGACATACGTTCCGTTCAGCGCTGCATTCTTTAAATAGGCTCTGTAGAAAGGAACATCCTGTGAAATCCTGTCGATAATCACTGCATAGCCATAATCTGCTCCCTGTTCAAGTTTATCGATAGTAACTGCCTCTGCAGTAATTTCCCCATTTCCCAATTCGTTCACTTTATCAATAAAAGCCCAGGGAAATGTATCCTCCATACCGAATAGAATTCCTACTTTCTTTGCCATAATTGTATTTTTTATTGTTTTAATATTAATGATTTGAAATTAAATTCTAGGAAAAGAAAGCCCCGATAAATGTTGGAAAAGCCATTCTCCAAAGGGGCCAGTCGTGGCTGATCCATTTTTTTTCATCATACCAGCAATCAATTCCTTTGGCTCTTAAAATATCAGCCATTTCTACATTTTTATCTTTACAGATATCCTGGTCGGAAGTGCTTAAAACAATATGCATATGCTTGTATTTCCAGGCTTCGTCATTTTTTACAAACTCCCTGGGACAATTGAAATAAACCAATTCGTCAGAATATCCGTCCATAAAATTTCTGATGCTGAAAGCACCTGACAGGCTGAATAAGTGTGACACAACATCCGGAAACCGAAAAGCAAAATTGGCAGCATGATATCCTCCGAAGCTTGCTCCTGCTACAGCGACCCGGTGTGTTTTATGAATTTTCTGAATATAGGGAACAAATTCCTGAATCAGAAACTGAACATACTTTTCGTAATTTCGGATCCTCTGCTGTGGAAGAATCTGCTCATTATAAAAACTTTCGCTGTCAATGGTCTGGATATTATATAATTTAATTTTTCCCTGTTCTACAAACCAGTTGACACTTCCGTTTAAATGGAAGTCGTGGTTTTGAGTATACTGTCCCTGTGAAGTCGGAAACATAATAACAGGATATCCGAAATGTCCGGTTATTTCGACTTTAATGCTTATTCCTAATAGGTTTGAATAATAATCTGTGTGTTCTATATGAGGCATATGATGAGATTAAATTGAAAATAACGGTTAGCTGGTAGGTTTGCTTTGTGGAGGAATGATATTGAGAAAATGAGCATGAATTTTTTCTGCTGCCAGATCTAAACGTTCCTGTATTTTCGCAGAATCATCTGATCGGTAAACAATACCGATATGATAATCGATCGGGATGAATTTTACGGCTTCCTCGCATTCAAATGTATGGTAATCCGGTTTTTTTTCTTTTATCAAAGCGACGATCAATCCTGAATAATATTCGGCAGGTCTTGCCACGTTATAGTGTTTACCCCTCAACAGGGCATCCTCTATTTTTGCCCATTCTCTCCAGATGTTAATATTGCTGGAAGCTTCCACGAGGTCAGGAATGTGAGCACCGCCCACTCTTGAAGAGGTTTCCAGAAAATACCATTTTCCATCTTCTTTTCCCCGGATAAACTCTGTATGAGTAGCGCCGTTAAGTAATCCGAAATTCTGGAGTACTTTGGCATTTGCTTCTTCAAGGGCGTGAAATTCATCGGAATGTTTTCCTAAAGTTTTTGTTCTGAAAACACCGCCTTCATGGGAAACCTGCATAGGAGGAGCCAGATATTTTGAAGCGGAAGTAAATACAATTTCCTTGTTGAACGTCAAACTGTCAACATGGAAAACGTCGCCCGGTTTAAAACTTTCCAATAAAAACAGATGACGCTCTTCTCCCAGTTGGTTTAATGCTTCCCAAAGCTGATCTTTGGTGGTAACTTTTTTTATTCCTGATGCCGAAGCCTCGGAACGGGGTTTCAAAACCCATGGTCCCGGAATCCGGTCAATAAAATGATTCACCTCATCATTGTTGAAAACTGCTGTAAATTCGGGTACCCTGATTCCTGAATCTTTGGCTTTCTGCCTCATCGCCAGTTTATCTCTGAAATAACGATGGGTAGTCTGTCCCATGCCTGGAATTCTGAAGGTTTCCCGGATCAAAGCTGCTTTTTCTACATCGTAATCATCAAGAGCAATAACGGCATCCACCTTTCTGGTCTGCATAAGGTGAGAAAAACCCTGTATTAGATGATCCAGATTCCAGACGGACGGTTTCTGTTCGGGCATATAAAAAACCTCATCAATAGCGTGCCATGGCCAATTTCTGTCTCTGAGATTTTCTGATGTTACCAGGATAATTGTATTACCCAGCTCTTTCATCTCGTCCATGAAATCATATCCTTTGTAATAGCACGAAATACATACTACAGTTTTCTTCTCCATACAATGTTTTTTAATAATATGTAAATTTTCAAAAACGATATCATGTATTTTTTGGTTATATTATACCTGATATTGCCTGAGGGGAAGTTTTTTGATAATTTACATATCAATGATACAGAGAATTTTTGTAATAAACTAATTTTTAATGATAATTTTCGATTACATCGGTCAGCAGCTGCACGCCAAAGCCGGTGGCAGCCTTTTCTTTTGCATATCCTACATTCCCGAAAGCCACCCCGGCGATATCTAGATGGGCCCATTTCGGATGGTTTTCAATAAACTGCTCAAGGAATTTCGCTGCAATGATACAGTCCCCAAACGGTTTCATGGAAATATTCTTCAGATCGGCTACATCCGACCGGATATCTTCCTGCCAGATATCCCATAAGGGAAGGTTCCAGAGTCTCTGATTGGTTTTGTCACCGGATTTTATAAGCAGGTTTTTCAGTTCCTCATTATTGGAAAAAAGAGCTCCGCAGGTATCCCCGAACATTCTGACGGAACTTCCCGTCAGGGTGGCAAGGTCAATCAGAAAATCCGTTCTATAATTTTTAGCAAGGTAGGAAAGTCCGTCTGCCAGGATCATTCTTCCTTCGGCGTCTGTATTCAGAACCTCTATTGTTTTACCATTATAAGCGGTAATGACATCACTGGGAAGAAAAGCATCTTCAGAAATTGCATTATCTGTGATCGGTAAAATCGCAATGATATTAACGGGAAGCTGCATTTCTGCAGCATAGATCAACGTTCCCAGGACTGCCGTAGCCCCTCCCATATCCGACTTCATATAGTGCATATTGTCCGGGTTTTTCAGCGAAATACCTCCGGTGTCAAACAGCACGCATTTTCCTACAAGCCCGAAAGTTTTAGCATTTTTGGCCGTCGTCTTATATTCCAGAATGGTGAACGCGGCATCAAAGGCACTTCCCTGATTAACCGAAAGATAGGCTCCCAATCCCAGTTCTTTACATTTTTTCCTGTCAAATGAAGTGTATTTTAAGGCATGTGTTTTAGCAAGATTTTTAAGATAAGAACTGAATATATCAGGCTTCTTAAGGTTAGCGGGTTTATTCAGCCAATCCTGACAGGCGATCTGGCCGTGGCTTAAAGCCAAAGCTCTCTTTTTGACGGTATCTAATTTTTTCTGACTTATGTTTTCAAAATGAATTTCAAATTCTGAATCCCAGAAAGGATGACTGGTATCAGAAGGATATTGATAGGTCCCTATTAATAAACCTTTAATAAATTCTTCAAATTCTTTCTCGCTTAAAAAATCTGCGACTACCAAAGTAGGAACCGCACGGATGCTTTTCTTTTGAGCCTGTGTAAATCTGGTGGCTATCTGCTGGATTTCAAAACTTTTAAAACCGGATTTACCTACTCCGATAAAATAGGCAATCCCTTCTTCCTGTGCATTAATAAAAACTTCGTTCTTCTTTCCTGTGAAGAAAACAGAGATATTTTTATTGAAGTTTTTTCCGGATTTTGCCCATTCCTCTTCAGTGAACAGGTGAAATATCTGAGTATAGTGTTTGTTCTTTTTGTTGATTAATTTCATAAGTACTTGTAATATTTCAATTTTTTGCAGCCTCGATCCTTAGTATGACCCGTATGGAGCCTATTAATTTTTAAAACTTTTTTGTTGCGGTTTTACCTCTACCGGATTTTCTGTATTGTTATAAAAAAGCCATTCGATCGCCCTTGGAAATTCCTGTGACCAGTAAAATTCCTGATGAGTACCTTCAGGGTTAATGCTTGTTTTAAATTCAAAATCAAACAGATTTTTTTTCTCCCATTTTTTTAGATATTCCTCAAAAATCCGTATTCTCTTCACCATCTTTGATCCTTCCTGAGCGCCTCCGTACAAGTAGATCTTGGTAGTAAACGGTACTCTGAAGTTCATCATCGGAAAATTATTATTGGGCTCAACCCACAGGGACGGAGAAAAAATAAGCAGCTTTGAATAAACTTCGGGATACAGAAAGCCACTGTAGATGCTGATTAAAGCGCCTAACGAACTTCCGCCGATCCCGGTGTTGTCCCTGTCCTTTTTTGTGCGGTAATGTTCATCAACGAAAGGTTTTAAAGTGTCGGTGATGAAGCGGATGTATTTCTTTCCCTCTGATCCGTTCGCTACATGGTCATTATCAAAAATATATTCTTTGATTCTTTCTTCGCTTCCATGTTCCACGGCAATGATGATAACATCTCCACGGCCGTATTCTGCCAGAACGGAAAGTTTTTTATCAATTTCCCAGTTTCCGTATCCGCTTCCTTCATTGAACAGATTCTGTGCATCCTGAAGGTATAAAACCGGATATCTTTTATCGGAAATATAATAATCATAGGGAAGAAGGGCCCAGATTTTCCTGTAGCGTTCAAGCTGCGGAATGTAAAATTCTTCTGAAATAATCTCCGCGATCGGAAAATATTCTTCTTTAAAGGGACCCCAGTTAAGCCTCCATTTTTCAACTGTATTCAGAGATTTTCCTTCCCATTTTGAGATCTTTCTGTTCGGAGTGATATTCCCATATTTGTCAAGCTCCACATTCTCCCAACCTCCTTTGGTGAATTTATATTCAATGATATCAGGAAGCACCTGCTCGTCTATATCTATCAGAAAAGTGTTTTCATTTACTTGTCTTAGAAGGTATTCGTCATCTTTGGGATTCCAGCCGTTGAAATTTCCTGTAATATAGACTGCTCTGTCATCAGGTTCATCACTATAAAGTTCAAATCGCATCACGTGTGTTTAATCATTTAACCTTTAAAGTTATAAAAAAATATTTTAGATTAATATTTTAAAACGCTGAAACCTTGAATAAAAAAATGATATATTTGATCAATACACTATGAATAGGGAGTTTGTATTAATAATTATTTCAATGTAAATTAACTGTTTTTATTAATATTTTTCGTAGTTTCAAACAATGTATAAATTAAAATTAAAACCGTGATGAATTCGGTTAAAACTTTTTCTCTTTTTACGGACCTTGACGTCTATCTTTTTAAAGAAGGAAGACATTATAAGCTCTATGAAAAATTTGGTGCACATTCTGTAAAAAAAGATGAGGTACAAGGGGTTTATTTTTCAGTATGGGCTCCAAATGCAAAAGAGGTTTCCGTAATCGGAGACTTTAATAACTGGAATGCTAAAGACCATATTCTGTTTCCAAGATGGGATGGATCAGGAATTTGGGAAGGCTTTATTTCAGGACTGAAATGGGGAACACTCTACAAATATGCAATTAAGACTTCTCAGGGAGAAATTTTAGAGAAAAGTGATCCTTATGCCTTAAGCTGGGAACAGAATCTTCAGGCTGCTTCTTTGGTTTCTACTACCTGGTATGAATGGAGTGATAAAGGATGGATGGAAAACCGATGGAAAAAAAACAGCCTGAAAGCTCCATTATCAGTGTACGAAATGCATCTGGGTTCCTGGATGAGAGATGATAAAGACCCGGACCGTTTCCTGAACTATCGTGAAATCGCGCAGAAACTCATTCCTTATATCACCGAAATGGGCTTTACGCATGTAGAATTTATGCCTCTGATGGAATATCCCTATGATCCAAGCTGGGGATACCAGATTACCGGCTTTTATGCTGCCAATTCACGTTTTGGCTCACCACAGGATCTAATGTTTTTAATCAATGAACTTCACACTCATAATATTGGTGTAATTCTAGATTGGGTTCCATCGCATTTTCCCGGTGACGCCAATGGCCTGCACCGATTTGACGGATCTTATGTATATGAGTACGAAGATCCGCGAAAAGGCTTTCATCCGGACTGGAAGTCTTATATTTTCAATTACGGAAGAAATGAGGTTAAATCATTTCTGATTTCCAACGCCATGTTCTGGTTGGAGCGATATCATGCAGACGGATTGCGTGTAGACGCAGTAACATCTATGCTTCATCTGGATTATTCCAGAAATGAAGGCGAATGGGAGCCTAATATTTATGGAGGAAATGTAAATCTTGAAGCAAAATCTTTTTTACAGGAGTTTAATACAGCTGTTTATAAAGAATTTGGTGATCATATCATCACCATTGCAGAAGAAAGCTCCGATTTTCCGATGCTTACAAAACCTGTTCATGACGGTGGAGTAGGCTTTGGAATGAAATGGATGATGGGCTGGATGCATGATACCCTGGATTACTTTAAACAAGATCCTCGTAACCGGAAGTTTTTTCATCATAAGCTGACCTTTGCTTCGATGTATATGTATAACGAAAATTATATGATGCCTTTATCCCATGATGAAGTGGTGCATGGAAAAGCAAGCCTGATCTATAAAATGAAAGGGGACGAATGGCAGAAGTTTGCCAATCTTCGCGCTTTGTATGTGTATATGTTTACCCATCCCGGAGCGAAATTACTCTTTATGGGCGATGAATTCGGCCAGACCGGAGAATGGAATTTTAAACAGAGCCTGGACTGGCATTTGTTGAAGTATCCGGTACATAGAGGTTTAAAGAACTTGGTAAAAGATCTGAATCATTTGTACAGAGAACAGACCGCTTTTTATGAGAATCAGTTTAACAGCAATGGTTTCGAATGGGTACAGGCAGACGATGTTGAAAATTCGGTCTATATCTATCTCAGAAAAGGAAAGAAAGAAAATGATGTCCTGATGGTGATTTTAAATTTGACACCCAATGCGTTGGATTATAAAATTGGCGTGAGTGAAAATTCATCATGGGAAGTTATTTTTAATTCTGATGACGAAAAGTATGGAGGAAGCGGCGTGGTATCAAATATATTTAATGAGCGGGATGCAGAATACGGAGGTTATCCAAAATCAATCGGCATCAATTTGTCACCGCTTGCCGGTATAATTCTTAGGCAGGAAAAAGATACAAAATATAAACGAAATACATTAAAGATAAGTAATAATGATCATTTATCATCTTAGTACGGAATGTTATCCGATAGCGAAAGTAGGAGGTTTGGCGGATGTGGTAGGTGCTTTGCCTAAATATCAGAACAAAATTAAAGGGATTGATGCTAAAGTCGTTATGCCATGGTACAACAAACCTTTTGTACATCAGCATGAGTTTGACATAGTTTTTGATGGGTTCATTCACCAGGGACCCAATATGCTTCAGGTGCAGGTCCTGAAAGAGAAAAGTGATGCATTGGGATTTGAGTTGTATATGGTGAGAATTCCAGGACTGCTGGATCGTGATAACCCATACGGATATCAGGATGAGAACTTCCAGTTTCTGGCTTTCCAGCACGGGGTTCTGCACTGGCTGAGCGCGATGGAGATTCGTCCGGATGTATTGCACTGTCATGATTATCATACGGGACTCGTTCCCTTCATGATTGAACACTGCGGTGAATTTAAGTTTTTGAAAGGGGTAAAAACCATTGGAACCATCCATAACGGTGAATACCAGGGAATGATGAGCTGGGACATGGCGAATTATATGCCGCATTTTGATTCCTATAAATGGGGACTGATGGACTGGGACGGGCTATTAAATCCTCTGGCCAGTATGATCAGATGCGCTACCGCTTTTACCACTGTTTCTCAGGGCTATCTCGAAGAACTGTTTGTGAGTTTCAGAGGGCTGGAAGGCCTTGTCCGGCAAGAATTCGGAAAAGCCCATGGAATCATCAACGGGATAGATGCCGAAGTATGGAACCCTGAAACGGACCCTATGCTTGATTTTAATTTCAATATTAAAAATGCGGTTGTCCAGAAGAAGAAAAACAAAGAGAAACTTTGTAAAGAATATGGTTTAAGACCGGAGCTTCCCCTGTTTGCATTCATCGGAAGGTTTGCTACAGAGAAAGGAGCCGATTTTCTTCCTGATGTGGTCTGGAGAAGTATTAAGCAGACATACGGTGCCCTAAATATTATGATTTTGGGATCCGGCAATACCTATATTGAGAATAAGCTGAAGGAATTTGATTATACCTATAGCAATTTTGCACTGGAGCTGGGATATAAAGAACATCTTTCGCATCAGATCTATGCATCGGCAGATTTTTTACTGATGCCTTCAAGGGTGGAGCCTTGTGGATTAAACCAGATGTATTCTATGAAATACGGCACAGTTCCTATTGTCAGATATACAGGTGGTTTAAGAGATACCGTAAAAGATATTTCTACAGGAGGAGCAGGGATTAATTTTACATATCCCGGAGTAGACGATATTATCCATGCCATCAACAGAGCGTTGAGTATATATAGCGAAAAAGACCTTATGGAAAATCTTATTCATGCTAACATGAATTTTGACTTTACATGGGAAAAATCAGCGGAAAAATACATAGCTTTATATCATAAGTAAATGTTCAGTAAATTCTCTTTAATATGTATTGTAACCATGATCATTTCCTGTGGAAATGCTGGAAACCGGTACGGTGACTATTATTGGATTTACAGCTATGGCTATCCCAGATCAGATTTTTATGATGCTGCAGAAGGGATCTCAGAAAAATGGAAGATCCGGTATCATTCAGTTTCAGGATGTGTAATTGATCAGAGACTTATGGACCGTGTGAATGCCGTGAATAAAAAAACATATGCCGCCATCGAAGAAAAATACGGAAAAGACTGGCGTATCCAGTATGATAGAGAAATAGAGGAATTCATGATGAAGAAGGTGGATGTTATGGATGTGCTTATTTCAAATACATTATTCAGAAATGAGCTAAGAAAATATGGTATACCGATTGATGATGTAAATAAAGAAGTGAAAGAACAGGAGGATGATATTTATAAAGTTGTGGTTTATAATGAAAAGCTAACTGCTGAAAATAAAGTATGCTTCACCGTGCGTGTAAACACTAAGGACAGAACAGTAAATTTAATAAGATAAAAACTCAAGATAAGTTATGAATCACAATGTTATATCCATTGTTTTGGGAGGAGGAAGAGGAACCAGACTTTTTCCATTAACGTATACAAGATCCAAACCGGCTGTTCCTATCGCCGGAAAATACAGATTGGTAGATATTCCTATTTCAAATTGTTTAAACTCAGGTTTAAATAAAATTCTGGTGCTGACGCAGTTTAACTCGGCATCTTTAAATTCACACATTAAGAATTCTTATCACTTTGATATTTTCAGCAAAGGATTTGTGGATATTCTGGCTGCCGAACAGAATGTGGAAAATGAAAACTGGTACCAGGGAACAGCAGATGCCGTTCGCCAGTCGATGAAGCATCTTGAAAAATACGATTACGATTATATCCTGATTCTTTCCGGCGATCAGCTCTATCAGATGGATTTTAAGGAAATGCTGGACTTTCACATAGAGAAAGGCGGAGATGTAACGATTGCAACCATTCCGGTAAATGCTAAAGATGCTACAGGTTTTGGAATTTTAAGTTCCGACGACGAAGGAAATATCACTTCCTTTGTTGAAAAACCTGGATATGATCTTCTGGATGGCTTAAAATCTGAAGTATCAGAAGATAACAAGCATAAAGGAAAAGAATATCTGGCTTCCATGGGAATTTATATTTTTACGAAATCGATTCTGAAAGAGATGTTCGATGAAGGCGCAGGAGATGATTTCGGAAAAGACATCATTCCGAATTCCATCGGAAAATATACAACACTGAGCTACCAGTATGAAGGATATTGGACAGATATAGGAACCATTGAATCATTCTTTGAAGCGAATATTGATCTTTGCCAGGATCTGCCTCAGTTTAATTTATTTTCTTCTTCACCGATTTATACCAGAGCGAGAATGCTGCCACCGTCAAAAATTAACGGTTCATACGTGAGTAAAGCAGTTTTTGGTGACGGATGCATCATCATGGCAGATAAGATTGAAAATTCTGTAATCGGAAACAGAACAAGGGTAGATAAAGGAAGTACGATTGTCAATTCATATGTCATGGGAGCGGACTTTTATCAGAACACTGCTGAAATTGTAGTTAATGATAACGAAGGTCGCCCCAATATGGGAATTGGTAAGTACTGTTATATCGAAAAGGCCATCTTAGATAAAAACTGCCATATCGGAGATAATGTAAGAATTATCGGGGGAAAACATCTTGGAGACGGAGATTATGGAACCTATTCGGTACAGGACGGTATCGTAGTAGTGAAAAAAGGGGCGGTGCTTCCGGCGGGTACGCATATCGGATGAAATTCCGAAGCCGAAAGATTAAAGCTGCTTAATCCCTTAAAGGGTGTGAAGCTTTATCCGAACTGAAACGAACCAGGAATGAAAAGGGAAAAACCGGAATGAGATTCATCTTTTCCATCCCCTTTCTTTAAGAATAAATTTAAAACAAGAGTGACCTACATATTGGTCACTTTTTTTCGCTTAGTTGCTAAGCCTACTGTGACTAATCTTTGGCTTCATTGTATTTTTTACTTTACTTTTATTTATGATTTTTAGTATCATTTTTCTATTAAATAGCCGAAATTGAAATTGTTTTGTTAATAAATAATTATTTTTTTATAATTATAAATAATTTTATATATTAGCGATACTAAAAACAACCAAAAATGATGAAGAGAAAAATTATTCTCAAGCTACTGCTATTGCTGGCCTTCAGTGTAACGCTGTATTCCTGCGTACATGATGAGATCAACTCATCTGCCAACCCTTCCAATTCAGAATATACCTCCAAAAGTCTCTGGAAAGAGGATGAAGTCTACATCAGGAATGTGATGAAAATCTATCTTGAACACGAGACGGAAATCAAAAAAGTAAGCGGAATACCTTATTGGGACTATGCCACCACGCTTGAGAGCTATGACGAAAGCTTCCTTATGGTGCCGATTGTAGAAGATAATAAAGTGACCTCTGTACTTCAGGTTCCTAGGCATGGGACAAAAGTGTACTTTTATTATACGAATTACAAAAATCATCTTGACTTTTTTCAAAATTTAATTTTTTCTGAGTATAAAAAAGTTTTACCAACAGAAAAGTCATCTGCCGCAACGGGAAAAGGAATGAAATGTACAAGAACATTCTATTCTGTATGGATGCCCAATAATGAAGGAAATTATAATACCGGAGGAGGTGATGGACATTGGAATACCTATTCTATCGTGAAATGCAGACAAATGATAGATGAATGCATGGGTGCTGTGAATGAATACGGAGAGTGCCAGGGAGGAGGAGGTAGTAACTCTGGTGGTGGATACGGTTATCCGGGCGGCGGTGGAAATAACCCCGAGCCACCGAAAGTGGATCCTTGCCAGAAAGCGAAGATTCCTATGACACAGGCAAATGCTACTCTGAAGAATTCAGCTTCTCAGCAAAAGATGGATGCCGTTCTAAAAAGTAAGATTCAGAATGCAAATGAGTTTGGAGTAGCGCTGGGAACTGCTGCTAATGGACAGATAGAGATAACTCCGCCAAAAGAAGGGACTTCATCCAGTGTATCCCCTCCCATTGATCAGCTGTCTAATCCTAATTCGGTTTTTGCAACTGCGCATTCACATGCAGGAGCTTTTGGTGCCCCATCGGGAGGCGACATGTTTTCCCTGTTGGAAAGAATGATAATGTATCCAAACATGCGATATAGCTATGTATATGGAATTGCGAATGGAGTTTCCGAGATCTACGCATTAGTTATCAATGATCGAGCTCTTGCTGCTGATTTTTTAAACCAATATCCCAGAAGCCAGAATTATGATACGGTGACTCATGATTTTAAGGAAGGAAGTAATTTGTATGAAGATTTTACGGCAATGAGATATATGTATGGATTTGATTCTTCAGGAAATACTTCGGGAGAATCTTATGATAAAAATGCAATTGCAATGGCACATATATTAGAGAAATTAAATTCTGGCGTTAGTATCGCAAAAGCTGATGTGACTGGTAATTTAAAAACAATTAATGCATCAATACAAACAATAACAAAACCTAATGGTACGATTGAAGAAAAACCAACAGTTTCTAAATGCCCATAAATAAATTTAATACCCTATGAAATCAATATTTAAAAAAACTCTTTTTGCAAGTATATTAATTATATGCAGCAGTAAAGCCCAAACTACAACAGACTATATTAATTTTTATAATACTGTAGTTCCTAAGTTGAAGTCTATAACACCGAGTAAAACACAATTTTATGGACAGCCGTTTTCAATATTTTATAATGAGTTACGAAATAGAAATATAAATTTAGTAGGTTTAGTGTATGACACCAAAATAAAGCCTAGTACAAAATATCATGTTGTTTCATTATTCTTTTGTGATGCAACTATGATTAGTATTGCATCAAAAAACTCATTTCGATATCCTATCATAAATATTACATTTGAAGATGAAATACCTTCACAAATTATTAGTGCAATAGAGCAAAATGATTCTCGCTGGAATACATCTCTTATTCAACTTTTTTCAAACTTAAAGATTGAAAATATTAAATTTATTGGAATAAATGGATACGAAAGTTCAGATAGAACAATAAAGTAGAAATATAAGACCGTCATTACTTGGCGGTTTTATTTTGTAAAATAAAGATATATGAAATCAATATTTTTTAAAGTCATGTTAGTTACAAATTTATTTTTTATTTGTAATTGTAAAGCACAAATAGTAAATAATTATATTAATTTTTATAATAATACTATCTCAAATCTAAACCCAATAATTTCCACTAAAAACCAATATTATAATCTACCCTTTTCAAACTTTTATAATGAATTACAAAATGGGAATATAAACATTCAAGGGTGGTTTTATGATACAAAAATATCACCAAGTACAAAATATTATGTTTTAAAATTATTTTTATCAGATATGAATATGCTTAGTATAGCTTCCGAAAACTCCTATCATGATCCTCGCATTTCTATTACTTTTAAGGATGAGATACCAAATCAGGTACAAACTTTGATGGAGCAAAATCACTCCCAATGGAATCCAGTCGTTGCGCAATTTTTTTCTAATATAAAAGTTGAAAGCATTAGATTTATTGGTGTTCGAGGATATGATAGTACAGATTATTCTGCTAAATAGATGAAATCAACAATATTAAAAACAGTACTTCTATTAAATATATTATTTATATTTAACTGTAAAGCTCAAACAACAACTGATTATATTAATTTTTATAATACTTTAGTTCCCAAATTAAATTCCATAATACCCAATAAAACTCAATTTTATGGACAGCCGTTTTCAAATTTTTATAATGAGCTTCAAAGTAAGAATATAAATATAGTAGGATTTATTCACGATACAAAAATTAAGCCTAGTACAAAATATTATGTTATTGGATTGTTTTTCTGTGATAAAGGAATGCTCAATATCGCATCAGAAAATTCATATCAATATCCATGGGCAAAAATAACATTTGTAAATGAAATACCTAATCAAATAGAAGATATGGTAAGACAATACAATGCTCAATGGAATCCAACTTTTACTCAATTTTTCGCAAATATGAAAATAGAGAAAATAGAATTTACAGGAGTAAAAGGATATAATGTTGAGGATTATTCCGAGTGATATTGAATTTAATATTGAAGTTGTTTAAACTTATTCAGGAAAAAAGAGTTCCGAGAAAATTAGCAATTCTTAGATTGCAATGTAAAAGTCTAACAATCTGGAATTCATTAGCAAAAATAAAATAGAGAAATGGATTTCACCATTTAAGCAGAGGGAAAAAGAGGTTTTTTACGAAGTTTGACTTAGTAAAAATAATTCAGATCATTATAAAACAGCTTAAAACCGGTTGCCACTGGCGGAAACTTTCGTTAAAGGAGTATTATGGGGAAGAAAATACCGCAGAATTAAGTTCACATCATTGAAAATCAAAGATTTTCAAAAAACTTACGTATACTTCTTTTGCGTAAAGTATCTTACTATAATTAACTTAATTGTTTAGAAATCTTTCGGATCTACTTTGGGATAATAGCAAAAGTTTAAACAGCTTTATTATAATTTAAAACAAGAGTGACCTACATATTGGTCACTTTTTTTATTTGTATTACATTTGTGCAATGCGTTTTTTTAAGGTTATAATCATAATTGTTGTCTTGCTGGTAGGAGCTTATGCTGCTTCCATGTATTATTTTGTAGATGACAGTAAGAGTTTTAAGATTGAAAAAGAGATAGATTATCCTGTGGACAAGGTATTTGTGCAGTTTAATAATCTGCAGCATTTTACCCGGTGGAATAATTTTTTCACGAGCTCCCAAAGTATGGATATTGATTATTATACTCCGTATGAGGGGCAGGGGAGTTCTATCAGCTATGTAGATCCTAAAAACGATACCCAGGGAGAAATGTTTATCCGTTATGAAAACCAGAATAAAACCCTGAGATATCAGCTGTTTGAAAACAAAAATGAAAATCCGACGCTGGTGGATGTTAAATTCAAACCCGTTTCTGCAGAGAAAACAAAAATTATATGGTCCGTTCACACTCCGAAATTATCCGTCCTCAGGAGGGTTGAAAATTTCTGGACAGAAGACCGTTTTGCTGAAAATATTACAAAAAGCATGAACAGTCTCAAAAATGTTTTGGGAAATAAAGTGGAAAAAGACAACCAGATGGCTGCTATAAAGTACGACAGCCTGATGATAGAAAATAAAGAATCTTCACTGCTGTTGGGTATTAATGTAAGTACATCGAACAAAAAAGATGCACTGTATAAAAATATTGTGATCAATTATAATAAAATTTATAATTATACGACGATGGATCTGGGTAAAAAAGACGATGAATTCGGTTTTCCGGTCTTGCTTACCGATGCAGATAATTATAAAGATAAAGAGGTATCTTATTTTCTTGGAATTCCCCTTTCCAAAAAGTTCGGCGTTACCGATAATAATTTCAGTTTCAGGACCATAAATGCATCCCGGGATTATGTGATTTATTATAAAGGAACTTACGAAGGAAGAGTAAAGGCAATACAACAATTAATCCAGAAAGCAAAGAAGGATAACATGCGTTTTAATGACATCCGTCAGACTTTCTTAGAACGTCCGATGGAAGGGCAGGAAGTCAATATGAAGCTCTCTTTATCCGTTTATCAGTAAATTGTTTACATTTATTTCTTTTATAGTTTTTTTAATAGTCTGAAACGGTTCCAACTCGGTTTTTTTTATTAAATTTGAAGTTTAATTCTACAAACAAATTTTAATAATAGATACACTGTAATAATGGACAGATTTTCATTCCTAAACGCAGCTCATTCTCAGTTAATTGAGGATTTATACCAACAGTACTTAAAATATCCGGATTCTTTGGAACCATCATGGAAATCCTTCTTTCAGGGATTCGATTTTGCTTTGGAGAACTATGGTGATGACGAAAATATTCAATATATCCAGGCATCATCCAGTTCAGCTCCTGCAGTTCAGCAGGCAGCCCAGGCGGCAGCTAACGGCGAGGTTCCTGAGCACATCAAAAAGGAATTTAAGGTGGTAAACCTTATTGAGGCGTACAGAACGAGAGGGCATTTGTTTACCAAAACAAATCCGGTTAGAGAAAGAAGACATTATACTCCGACATTAGATATCGAAAATTTCGGTCTGGACAGATCAGATTTAAATACAAAATTTAACTGTGCCGTTGAGACAGGGATGAAAGGTCCTGCTACTTTGCAGGAACTGATCCAGCACCTGGAAAATATCTACTGTGATTCTATCGGTGTTGAGTACATTTACATCAATAACGTTGAAGAAAAAGATTTCATCAAGCAATGGCTGCAGGTCAATGAAAACCATCCGGTCCTTTCTGCCAACGAAAAAACAGAGATCTTACTTAAATTAAATCAGGCGGTAGCTTTTGAAAATTATCTACACACAAAATTTGTCGGGCAGAAAAGATTCTCCCTGGAAGGAGGGGAAACTCTGATCCCTGCTTTAGATCAGCTGATCTCAAGATCGTCGCAGTTGGGGGTTGATGAAGTGGTTTTAGGAATGGCCCACAGAGGAAGACTGAATGTTTTGACGAATATTTTCGGAAAGTCCTATAAGCAGATTTTCTCGGAATTTGAAGGTAAAGAATTTGAAGAAGATGTATTTTCCGGCGATGTGAAATATCACTTGGGATCATCCAAAAAAATAAAAACAGCTTCGGGAGAAGAAGTTTCAATCAACCTGACACCGAACCCATCTCACCTGGAAACAGTGGCAGCCCTTGTAGAAGGAATCTGCCGTGCAAAAGTAGATGATAAGTATAAAGGAGACTATTCTAAGATCTTACCGATCGTTATTCACGGTGATGGTGCATTGGCCGGACAGGGTATTGCTTACGAAGTGGCCCAGATGATGACGCTGGAGGGATACAGAACAGGAGGTACCGTGCATATTGTTGTTAATAACCAGGTGTCGTTTACCACCAACTATATGGATGCAAGGTCTTCTACGTACTGTACCGATATAGCTAAGGTTACGGAATCACCGGTAATGCACGTGAATGCTGATGATGCAGAAGCGGTAGTACATGCCATCCACTTTGCAGCCGATTTCAGAGCCAAATTCGGGAAAGATGTATACATCGACCTGTTAGGATACAGAAAATATGGTCATAACGAAGGTGATGAACCAAGATTCACGCAGCCTAACCTGTATAAATTAATTTCCAAGCATCCGAACCCAAGAGAAATTTATAAAGATAAACTGTTAAAGGACAGCATCACTTCCAACGATGTGATTGCTAAAATGGAAGCGGATTTTAAAGGTCTTTTAGATAAAGATTTTGATGCATCCAAAGAAATAGAGAAAAACGTCATGGATGTTTTCATGGCAGATGACTGGACAAACTATCCGATTGGAAAAAGAGGAGCGGTTCAGTTACCGGTAGATACAAAATATGACCTGGCAAAACTGAAGGAACTGGCTGTTAAAATGTCAACCCTTCCGGCAGATAAAAAATTCATCAATAAAATCACAAGACTTTTTGAAAACCGTCTGAAAGCCATTGAAGGAAATTCTCTGGATTGGGCTTTAGGAGAATGGCTGGCTTATGCCACTCTGCTTACTGAAGGGCACAACGTCAGAATTTCCGGAGAAGATGTAGAAAGAGGAACCTTCTCTCACAGGCATGCTGTGGTAAAAACAGAAGATACCGAAGAAGAATATATTCCTCTGAGACATATTTCTGAAACAAGATTCGATGTCTACAATTCTCACCTTTCGGAATATGGGGTTTTAGGTTTTGATTACGGATATGCTATGGCTTCTCCTAATACGCTGACGATCTGGGAAGCGCAGTTCGGAGATTTCGTTAACGGAGCGCAGATTATTGTTGACCAATATTTAGCGGCTGCAGAAGAAAAGTGGAAAATCCAGGATGGCCTCGTAATGTTATTGCCACACGGGTCAGAAGGACAGGGCGCTGAACACTCATCTGCAAGACTGGAAAGATTCCTTACCCTTTGTGCCAATGAAAATATGGTGGTTGCTAATATCACTTCACCGGCCAACTATTTCCACCTGTTGAGAAGACAGTTGAAATGGTCGTTCAGAAAACCATTGATCGTTATGAGTCCGAAATCATTGTTAAGACATCCGAAAGTGGTTTCTCCATTGGAAGATTTCGCAACGGGAACGTTCCAGCCGATTTTAGATGATCCAACCGCAGATGCCGGAAAAGTGGAAAAAGTAGTGCTTTGTTCGGGTAAATTATACTTTGAATTGTTAGCTAAAAAAGAAGAGTTAAATGCTGAAAATATTGCTTTAGTCAGATTCGAACAGCTGTATCCGCTTCAGAATGATGCCATAGAGGCAATCTTTAATAAATATGAAAACAGAAAGCAGCTTATATGGGCTCAGGAAGAACCTGAAAACATGGGAGCATGGTCTTATATTTTAAGAAACTTCAGAGATACGGGAATTCAGGTGGTTGCTCCGGTACCAAGCGGTGCTCCGGCTCCGGGAAGTCACAAAATGTTTGAAAAAAATCAGAATGCGGTCATTAACAGAGTATTCGATACCAACGATTCTCCTGTAAAAAGACCTGTAACGGCTTAATTTAAAATAATAATTAATAAAAAAATAAAAAATACGATATGTCAGTTTTAGAAATGAAAGTTCCTTCGCCGGGCGAATCAATTACAGAAGTTGAAATTGCTACCTGGCTTGTAAAGGATGGTGATTACGTAGAAAAAGACCAACCGATTGCTGAAGTGGATTCAGACAAAGCTACCCTGGAATTGCCTGCTGAAGAAAGTGGAATTATTACGCTTAAAGCGGAAGAAGGTGATGTAGTACAGGTAGGTCAGGTAGTTTGTTTAATTGATAGAGATGCTGCAAAACCTGCAGGTGGCGCTGCTCCTGCTGCTGAAACTCCAAAACAGGAAGAAGCTCCAAAAGCGGCAGAACCGGTAAAGCAGGAAGCTCCAAAGCCTGCTGCTCCAACTCAGACTTATGCGACAGGTGCTCCATCTCCAGCGGCTAAAAAAATCCTTGACGAAAAAGGGGTTGATGCTTCTCAGGTTTCAGGATCAGGAAGAGACGGTAGAATTTCTAAATCTGATGCCGAGCTGGCAGCGGTACCTGCAATGGGAGGAAATTCACTAACGGCTACAGGCTCAAGATCTACAACCACCACTAAACTTTCAGTTCTTAGAAGAAAAATTGCTCAGAGATTGGTTTCTGTGAAAAATGAAACTGCCATGTTGACCACATTTAACGAAGTTGACATGTCTGAAATCTTCAGACTAAGAAAACAATATAAAGAGGAATTTGCTCAGAAGCACGGTGTAGGACTTGGTTTCATGTCTTTCTTCACCAAAGCAGTTACCAGAGCATTACAGATGTATCCGGATGTTAATGCGTCCATTGACGGAGATTTCAAGGTGAACTATGATTTCTGCGATATTTCAATTGCTGTTTCAGGTCCTAAAGGATTAATGGTTCCTGTACTGAGAAATGCTGAAAATATGTCTTTCAGCAGTGTGGAAGCCAACATTAAAGATCTGGCAGTTAAAGTAAGAGACGGTAAAATAACTGTTGACGAAATGACAGGCGGTACCTTCACTATTACCAACGGCGGTACTTTCGGATCTATGTTGTCTACTCCGATTATCAACCCTCCTCAGTCTGCGATCCTGGGAATGCACAACATTATCCAGAGACCGGTAGCCGTAGACGGACAGGTAGTCATTCGTCCGATGATGTATGTAGCCATGTCTTATGACCACAGAATTATCGATGGTAAAGAGTCCGTAGGGTTCCTGGTTGCGGTAAAAGAGGCTATCGACAATCCCGTTGAAATCCTACTGGGAGGAGACGAAAGAAAGGGTCTTGGCTTATAAATTTTAAGTAAATTATAATATAAATTTCTAATCTCGCCTTAAAAAGGCGAGATTTTTGTATTTATTTTAAAAATATTAAGATGATATTTTCAAAAATGACCTCAGATATCAAAGTTTCAGTAGTTCCTGAATATGATAGTAAAAACAGTTATCCGTCTGAAAACCGTTACGTTTTCAAATACAATATTACCATTGAAAATGATGGAAGTTTTCCTATAAAAATCCTCAAAAGAAAATGGTTGATCTTCGACGTCGGTTTTGGATATACGGAAATAATCGGTGATGGAGTGATCGGGCTGACTCCCGAAATCCAGGTAAATGAAAATTTCGGTTATTTTTCAAATGTTATGTTACGTTCAGGAGTAGGGAATATGAGTGGAAAATACCTTGTCAAAAACATGGAAACCGAGGAAAGTTTCGAAATAGACATACCGAAGTTTAACCTTCTGTCCGAGGTTCTGAGTAATTAATTACTCCTCTCTGCAATTGATTTTTATTTTACGATATTTAAGATAAAGTATGACGGGAACTCAATAAAGATCAGAGTTTTTTTATCTTAAGCTTCATAAATTCAGAAACTTCCTCATTACTCGTCAGAAATAATTTTTCAAAAGCCAGAAGAGAAATCTTGGCGCAGGCTTCGGCATCGTCTCCTGCTCTGTGGTGATTAAACTGGATCTGGTGGTACTCGGCAAGATGTTTTAAGCCATATTTAGGAAGATAGTTCCATGATTTTTTTGCCAGCTGAATACTGCAGAGATAGTTTAAACTTGGTTTAAACATACCGTAGTAGTCCAGACAGCCTTTTAAAACACCTGCATCAAAACTCGCGTTATGCGCAATCATAAGAGTTCCGTACATCATTTCCTGTACTTCATACCAGATCTCATCGAAAGATGGAGCATCTTTTACATCTTCCGGCTGGATACCGTGTACCGCCACATTAAATTTATTAAAATACGGAAAACTCGGAGGCTTTATCAGCCAGGTTTTAGTTTCTACAATTTGCGAATTCTGCACAATACATATGCCCAGCTCACATGCAGAGCTCCGGTCATGAGTGGCTGTTTCGAAATCTAATGCGCAAAAATCCATTTTAATTAATTTGTCGGGTTAAATGATCAACTTGTTTCAGAAGGGTAGGAATTCTATAGCTTCCGTGCATCATTCTGATCAGATCAGAGGCCATATCCATTTCAATTCCTGCACTTGAAATATAAAGAGGATTTCCACTCATTCCTCTGATCAGAGGTAATTTATAGTGTTCTACCGTGGCAAAATTTGTTTTGGCAACTCCTATTACGGGAATTTCACCATTCAGGTAGTCATAGAGATGTTTTCCCAGTCCCGGACTCTTTTCATCATCTACGTAGACAAAACCATCAATGATAATGCATGATATTTTTTGGATCCGGGTTTTTATTTTCTCTAAAAGACTGACAATACAGGGAAGCTCTCTTTTATAAAACTGTCCGGGAATATATTCTTCGACCCCGTTCTTAATTTCAGAAAACTCGAAATCCGGACGAGCCGATTTCCAGTCTTCAAAAGCCAGGCAGATGGTATTGGCTCTGTTTCCGTCAAAATAATAAGTATCAAAAACCAGATTCATCCGTATTATAAAAAATGTTTAAAAACCAGCCATTTGGCTTGGTAAAAATGACTCTTTTGATGCTTTTGCCGAAGTTTCCATGTTCCCGGCGCCTGGGCATAAAAACCGAAATGTGCTCTCAGTACTGCTAAAAAATGAGGAAAGCCCAGTTTTAAGCCGAAATAAATCCCGGCAATACTGTCAAGACATAATCTGAACAGTATCAGTACGATCAGTTTTGGAAAAGGTAGATTTTTCAGCATCATTGAAAAATTATTCCGGATATTCAGATAGGTTTTCTGAGCACTCTGTTTATTCAGTGTTCCGCCGCCCACATGATATACAGTGGATTTCCCGGTATAAAATATCTTTTTCCCGGTATTGATTAATCGCCAGCACAGATCAATTTCTTCCTGGTGGGCGAAAAATCTCGCATCAAAACCATTCTGTTCCCAAAAATCGTCAGAACGTATAAACAGACTGCATCCCGAAGCCCAGAAAATCTCAGTTTCATCATCGTACTGTCCCTTATCTTCCTCAACGTCATCGAAAATACGCCCTCTGCAGTACGGATAGCCGAGGTTATCCATTAGCCCGCCGGCAGCACCTGCAAATTCGAAATAATTTTTGCGGTTAAAAGACAGAATTTTAGGCTGAATCGCTGCAATAGCGGGATTTTCTTCAAATAGATCCAAAACCGGCGTAATCCAGTTTTCCGTAACTTCCACATCTGAGTTCAGCAGACAGTAGAACTCATTATTTATTTTTTTTAATCCTTCATTATAACCGCCCGCAAAACCGTAATTTTTATCATTCCTGATGATTTTGACCTCAGGAAAACGACTCTGTAAAAACGCTGCGGAACCGTCGGTAGAAAAATTATCAATAACATAAATATCAGCTTCCGGAGAATATCGGATGACACTGGGTAAAAATTTCTCAAGCCAGTTTTTACCATTCCAGTTTAATATGGCAACGGCTATTTTTTTCGACATATTGATCTATTTTTTTTCAGCATCATAATTTTTTATCGAGTCCTGATATTTCCACTTTCTATGTGACCATAGATAGTTGTCAGGTCTCTTATGTAAAGTATTTTCCAGCAGTTTATGAAATTTTTTTACCACTTCATTTTCTGTGAATTTTTCCCCGTCAGGATAGATTCTGTGGTAATTCACCTGGTAAAAACCTCTTTTCACCTTCTTCATCTCACAATAAATAAAAATCAGATCCATTCTGGTGGCCAGTTTATCGTAACCGATAAAGGCGGGCGTACGCTGGTTTAAGAACTGCAGACCATAATTTACATGGGCAACATGGGGCGTCTGATCTGCAACAAACATGTAAATAGATTCTCCGTCATTTTTATTTCTGAAAATATTTAAAATAACTTCATTAGCTTCCAAAGCTTCGTTTCCGAACTTATTACGGACTTTCTTCATCTGATCTTCCCAGAAACTGCTGTTGACTTTTCTATATACCGGATGCGAGTTTTTCTGGGGCGTCAAAGTAGCCAGTGCATTCATCCATTCCCAGTTAAAAACGTGTCCTGCCATCAGAATGATATTCTTCCCTTCGGCTTTAGCCTCATGAAATAAGTCCTGATTAATGTGCTGCATTCTTACCCTGGCTTCCGTTTCACTGATGCTGAAGGATTTTATCGTTTCTACAAGATAATCTGAAAAGTTGCGATAAAACTTTTTCCGTATTTCGCCGATCTCTTTTTCAGATTTTTCCGGAAAAGAATTCTGTAAATTCTGTGTGATCACATTTTTTCTGTAACCTACGATATAATAGTTGAGAAAAAAGATGATATCTGAAAAAATATATAATATTTTCAGAGGCAGCTTGGAGATTAAATATAATATTTTGATCAGAAAATTCATAAAACACGCAAATTTACGCATAATAACATTATGGTTCTGTTTTTGCTTTGAATTAGTATTATTTTTTTATTTTTATATTATGAAAAAAATATCGTTAATCGCATTTTTGGGTTTAAGCTTTCTGGCTTTTTCCCAGAAAGTATCCAATACATCAGCAGATAAGACCAAAAGTTCAAAAGCTTTAATTACCAAAGCCGAGTCCGATGCAGAGGCCAAGAAGAGATCTGTGGAGGAGAAGGCAAAGTTACCGAAACCTTATGATCCTAAAGCCGATGCAGAAGCCGATCTTACTAAATTAATCGCTCAGGCAAAAGAGGAAGGCAAAAATATTATAATCCAGGCAGGGGGAAACTGGTGTATCTGGTGCCTCAGATTCAACCAGTATGTGCAGACCACTCCTGAACTGAAAGGAATTGTAGACGCCAAATATCTGTACTATCATCTGAATTACTCTCCTGATAACAAAAATGAAAAGGTTTTCGCTCAGTATGGAAATCCGGGTGAAAAATTCGGATATCCTGTTTTTATTGTATTAGATAAAGACGGAAATATGATTCATATACAGAGAAGTGATGTTTTGGAAGAAGGGAAAGGATACAGCTTCGAAAAAGTGAAAAATTTCTTCAACGAATGGACTCCAAAGTCATAAAAATAAACCGGGAATATCCCGGTTTTATTATTTTAAAGCAGCTTTCTTTATTTTATTAATTTCCTGCTTCTGTAGGGTAGCCCAAACTTTCTTGATTCCCATAGTTTAGACTACAGCAAGTTTTTTTAAAATTACATAATATTTCTCACCGCAATTTTTACCGGATGATATAACAGAATAACGAAAGCCGTTATTAATGCCAGCCAGAATAATCCCGTAAAAATTTCCATATTGGACAGGAGTATCGCCTGTGCATTAATTTTCGACTTGAAAGCTGCGGCGGTCATGGACAGAGATTCATTGACAGGAAGTCTGGTCATGTTTGTTCCGAACAGCTCATTCCATTTTGAGTAAAATAAAGGATTGGTATCCAGCAATGTTGAGCTTAATACATCCGAATGTTTTAACGTTAAAAATAACATCAGGTTTTGCATCAAGGCATATCCGATCGCTGTCGTCCAGAATCTGGTGGCCGTTCCTACTGCCGTAGCATTGGACACATATTGTTCAGGCGTTCCTGCAATTAAAAAGAAAACCAAAGGGGTAAAAAGCAGTCCTTGCCCGACGCCCTGAAGAAATAAAGGCGGACAAATCGTGCTCAGGGTTGTGTCAGGATAAAAAGTATAAGTAAACCATGCACAGTCAATCGCCAAAATGAGAAATCCCGTGAAGAATACCAACCTTGAAGACGCTCCTTTTGTGATACATATTGCAGAAAGGAAAACACCCAGAATGCTTCCCGCAACATTCCAGTACTGGATTTCAACAATGTAGTCCCACGGCCATTTCCAGACGGTTGTCATGACACTGTATACATTATTGATCGATGATCTCAGAATATAAAAAATGAAAAATAAAATAATCCCTGCAATCAGGTTTTTAGAGCTGAATACTTCAAAATGAAAAAACGGACGCTGTTGATTTCTCTGTTTTAGCATAAATAATCCTCCAAAAATCAGGAATATCAGAAAACATACCACAATGATGTCAGATTCGAACCACATCAGTCTCTTTCCGTAAATCAACGCATATCCGCCGGCCTGAAGGCAGATCCAAAGCAGAAACCAGCTTGTAATATCCAGCTGATACAGAGGTTTTTTAGGGAAAAATCTGTTTTTATTAAAAATGGCAAAGGCAATCATCAAAACAAAGACGTGGAAATAGACCATCATTAAAATCATATGTTTAAAATCGTAGTCTTCAATGCTGGATTTCATCAGGGAAGTCGTTAATGTGCCCCCGGTGAGAATGATGGTGTACATGAAGGTGTAAGCAATTTCTTTGGCGTGTTTTGTCCTGAGCTCCGCAATGATGAGCGGTAGAAAAATAGCTCCTTCCATCACTCCGAAAATACCTTCCAGAAAGCGGATAACCAGAATAATATGATAATCATTGGTTACCGAAAGTCCGTAAAGAATGAGAATGGAAACGGAAGACATTAACAGTGTATAATATTTTACGCTGAAATAGGCCATAAACCGCTGGATTACTAAGAGGGTAACTACAAATGTCCCGTACATCAAAATCATTAAATACTGGATATCATCTGAGTCTACATCCATAAAAGAAGAGGTGAAGGCGCTGTTCGAATGTAAGATCGACAAGAGCATCAGGTGGGGAAACAGCGCTACGATCAGAAGCGGAAGTTTCAGCCATTGAGGCACCCATTTGTGATAAATAGTATTATGTTGCATAAGGAGTATACATGAATATAAATAAAAAAACGTACTGATCGCATTGAGTCCGTTCCAGGGAAATATTTGCCAGGCGATTTTTAGTAATGAAAAATGCGAAAAGACAAAAGGCAATGGGTAAAAAAGTAAAAGATAAAATGGCAAACTTGCTGTTCTGCCTTTTCGCTAAAAATATAATTTAATTGGTTGATTAAATTTGAGAATGAGGGATTGAAAGTTTAAATCGATGACCATGTATCTAACTACTACAGAAAACTCTCAAACCCTCTCACGCTCAAACTTTATATTTTCTTTGCACTCACCAGAACATTCATTCCGGAAAGCAGTTTATCGTTGTTCTGATTGTGATCAAGAATAATCTTTACAGGAAATCTCTGTTCGATTTTTACAAAATTTCCCGTTGCATTGTCTGGTTTTATTAATGAGAACTGCGATCCGGAGGCTGGAGAAACCGATACGATTCTCCCTTTGAACTCTATATCGGGATAAGCGTCGGCTGTTATTATGACCTCCTTATTCCGGTCAATCTGTCCCAGCTGGGTTTCTTTGTAATTAGCGATAATCCATTTTTCTTGGCTGACCATCTGAACAAGGGCCTGACCTTCTTTAATCAGCTGACCTTCCTGAATCGTCTTTTTACCTACCCAACCGTCATAAGGGGCGGTGACTACGGTATACGAAAGAAAAAGTTTAGCATTATTTAAACTTGCCGAGCTTTGCTGAATCTGGCTTTTTACAGGAGCTACTTTTGTTTCCTGCTCATCTACGCTGGCACGGACCGCATTTTTCTGCTGTTCTAAAGCTAAAAGGTTTGCTTTTGCCTGTTCGTACGATGCCTTTACATTTTCAAACTGCTGTTCGGTTGCGGCATCTTCTGAAACCAGGTTTTTATATCGCTTAAAATCCTGTTCGGTTTTCCAGATATCAATTTTGGCAGAAGCAATTTTTGCATCAATGATTTTAGTATCGCTTGCCTTTGTACTGACGCCGCTTTCGATCGTGGTAATGTTGTCTGCATTAGCGTGAAGACCGGCTTCAGCCATTTTCACCTGGTTAACGAATTCACGGTTATCAATCACAATCAGGGTATCACCTTTATGAACAAACTGGTTTTCGTTAAACTTAATTATTTTAATGAAGCCTGAAACTTTACTGGAAACAGGGGTAATGTACTGCTCGATTTGTGCATCATTTGTCGTTACATTTTTTCTCGAAAAAAGATAAAAGCTAACCATCCCTGTAATTCCGCTGATAATGAGGATCCAGGCGAATACAGTAATGGTTTTGTTGATCCTTTTTTCCTTTCGTGTCAGTTGCTTTCGTGCCATAGTTTTTAAAGGTTTCCAATCGTGTATTGGAGTTGATAATATTTAAGTTGTCGGTTAATTTTTACGGAAATGAGATTAGACTGAGCTTCCAGATATGCATTATCAGCATCAATTAATTCTGTAATTAAGCTTAATTTATTCGCATATTTTGTTTTGACGATACGGTAATTTTCCTTCGCCTGGATAATCGCTTCTTCTGCTATTTTCACTTTCTGATCGGTCTCTTCAAACTTTTTGTACGCTTCATAGACCTTATGCCTGATGTTTTCTTCATTTTCACCGATCTGCAGTTTAGCGAGGTCAATGTTTTCCTTAGCCTCCTGCATTTTATATTTACTTTTATAGAGTTTTCCGATAGGATAGGTAAGATTTACCCCGATCATTCCCAAACGGTAAGCGTAAGGCTCCGGAGGGAAAAACATCATATTCGGATATTTTAAAAAATATTCTCCTCCCGCTGTAATTTCCGGAAGGTAGTCCGCTTTTGTTATCTTTTGATCCAGTTTCTTAAGAGACAGGTTTTTCGTTGCCATTTCAACAGATTCATTTTTATGAAGAGCAGTTTCCGTTAATTCATTAATATAAGGGATGTCTGCATTTTCTGAAATCAGATCTGCTGTATCCACATGCATTTCCTGACTTTCGGGAAGCGAAAGGAGCGTCTTTAACTGATGTTCGGCAATCTGTATATCATTATCAAGTTCGGTCCAGCTCATTTTATGATTCGAAAGCTGTAAAGAGGTTCTCAGGACTTCATTTACGGTAACAACACCATTGGCTTTCAGGGATTTCACTTGTTTGATATTAACGGAATCCTCTCTCATCTTATCGTTAATCAGGCTTTGCTGTTCTTTTAAATGATGGATCTGAAGAAAGGCGGTGATGATTTCCATTGTCAGTTGCCTTTCATCCCAATGGGTTTTCAATGAAGAAATTTCTGTATCAATGGCCGCTTTCTTTTCATTATTTTTAATCCTTCCGCCCATATACAGAGGAACCGATGCTGAAAGGGTAAAATCATACATGCCGTTGATCACATCATATTTTGTTGCTTTACCGAATACGCCGTTTTCATGCTGAAAAAGATTGGAAACCTGGTGATAGCTTGTATGGAATTCTATGTCCGGAAGTTTTTCCATCTGAAGATCCTTTTCTTTGGTTTCGGACATTTTATGGTTCAGATGGCTGATCTGAATTTTTTTATTGTTTTTTAATCCCACTTCTACGGCCTGCTGTAAGCTGAGCTGGTGAAAATCTATCATCTGTGAGTGTAGAAAGTTACTTATCAGTAATAAGCACAACGCAATCCGGTGATATCGGGATACGTCAAATATCATTTTCATAAATTTATTGAAGGTTTTTTGCTGAATTGATTTCGATGGGGCAAAGTTACGATGCCCATACAGGGACACGATTTGTGAAAACAGAAAAAGATTTGCTCATTTACGCCAGATCGAAATTTTCTCTTTATCTTTATTCTATGAATGACAGTCATTTTGGAGCCGTTGAAGAAACTGACGCTGAGTTTTATATTTACCACGTTCTGACGGGAAGTGTTAAAACAGAGATTCATCATCACAGTTCTGCACAGTTAGTGTACGCAGAAGGAGGTATTGTGCATATTTTTACGGATTCAAAGCACTGGTATCTGCCGGCCAGATGTTTTATGTGGATTCCTGCAGGCACTCCGCATTATATTTTTTCGACGAGTCCGAAAGTAGATCTTTATAATTTTTATTTTAAAAAAGAAGAAGGCGAAAATGGCTTTTATGATGAAATCAATATCTATTCGGTCAGCCATTTACTGAGGGAGATGATTTTATATACAAAAGAATGGGATGGTAAAATAACAAAGAATGATGCGTCTCAATATTATTTTCTTAAAGCACTGAAAGGTATTTTACCCGAAAAGCGGGATAAACAGCTTGCATTCCCGGTTCAGCATCCTTTTCCCAGTGATGAAACGCTTTTAAAGATTGCACAGTATATCCATGCTAACCTGGAAAAGCCTTTAAGCATCGAATCTACGGCAAAAGAGTTTGGGATGAGTACAAGAACCCTTTCGAGAAAATTTAAGGAAATTCTGGGGATGAATTATGTTCGTTTTTTGCGGGCATTAAGAATTACAAGATCATTGGAACTGATGATTGAAGGAAAGTATAATATGTATGAGATTGCGATGATGGTAGGGTACAACAGCCTTTCATCATTCAGCAATATATTCAAAAAAGTCATTGGAATACCGCCTACGGAATATCAGCAGAAACTAAAAGGAAACGCTTAAGGCTGAGCGCTGAAGAATTCCACTGTTTGATGCTATTGCCAGAAGCGGATGACAAAACAGTCTCAAGCTTTGGGTGAAAATTGAGATTTTCTTTTAAGCGGGTGACTGAGTTGCTTTTATACAATACCAATAAAAAAACCACTTCAAACGAAGTGGTTTATATATTTAAGAAATTTCTTAAAATCTTAAGCTTCTTCAGAAGGAGTTTCGTCTACTTTAGCTACTGGTTTAGGAGCAGCTGGTTTAGGAGCTTCTACCGGTGCGTCAGATACGATGTCGAATTCAAAGTTGTATTCAACATTTCTGTGTAATCTGATGTTAGCCGTAACTTTACCTGTTCTTTTGATCGTGTTTCCAGGAATTTTGATATATTTCTTCTCTACAGAAACTCCGGCTTTCGCTAGAGCAGCAGAAAGATCTGCATTGTTGATAGATCCGAATAGTTTATCTCCTGAACCTACTTTTGCAGGAATAGTGATAGAAGTCTTCTTCAACTGATCTACTACCGCGTTAGCAGCAGCGATTAATTTTGCTTCTTCTTCTTTTCTTGATTCCAGGGTAGCTTCTAAAGCGGCTACGTTTTTAGGAGTTGCTAAAAGTGCATATCCCTGAGGAATTAAGAAGTTTCTTGCGTAACCAGGTTTTACGTTTACCGTGTCAAATTCAAGACCTAAGTTTTCTACGTCTTTTTTTAGAATAATGTTCATTGTTGTTGTCCGTTTTTTAGTTTTAGAGAAAAGAACAAAGAAAAAAGAAGAAAGACGGATGTCTTAAAAATTATTTCTTTTCTTCAATCTAAAAATCGTTAGAATTAATTATTTATTCAGCAACTTAAAAAAAGAGAAAAAGACCGGAGTCTTTTCTCTTTTCTCTTGTTTCTTTATTTTGTCTTATTTTAACAAGTCAGCTACGTACGGCATCAAAGCAAGGTGTCTTGCTCTTTTGATCGCTGCAGAAACTTTTCTTTGGTATTTCAAAGAAGTTCCTGTGTATCTTCTTGGTAAAATTTTACCTTGTTCGTTTACAAACTGTAATAAGAAATCAGCATCTTTGTAATCAACGTGCTTAATTCCGAATTTTTTGAATCTACAATATTTCTTTTCAGATTTTGTATTGATATCAAGCGGAGTAAGAAACTTTACTTCTGATTCTCCTCCAGCTGAGGCTTGTTTAGCCATATCATCTATTGCCATGTCTTTGTCTTTTTTAAAATTGGGTTAATATTAAGCCTTAGCTGTCTTTACTTTAGTTCTTCTGGTGATCGCATAATCAATAGCATGCTTGTCCAGTTTTGTAGTCAGGTAACGGATTACTCTCTCGTCACGTTTGAATGCCAATTCCAGATCAGCAACTACAGTTCCTTCACCTTTAAACTCGATTAAAGTGTAGAATCCGTTCTTCTTTAATTGAATCGGATAAGCCAGCTTTTTCAGTCCCCAGTTTTCTCTAGCAACGATTTCGCAGTTCTTTTCTTTGATAAGATCTACATACTTGTTCACTGCTTCCTCCACCTGAGATTCAGATAGAACGGGAGTTAAAATGAAAACAGTTTCGTAATTGTTCATAATGTTAAATGAATTTGTTAATTATTTCGAGGTGCAAAAGTAGAGAATATATTTGTAATATACAATATAGCGGCTAATATTTATAAAAATTATTGGCGGTTTGCGAAGGTCAGAATCGGTTTCTATCCATGAATCTTGCGAACCGCTAAGCGTTACGGCTCCTTTCTTATTTCCGAAAGAAAATGTACCTTAATAACATCATACAGAGAATGCCTGCTGACCAGAATAGAAACAATGGAAGAAACCATTCCAGCCAACATTAAGTGGAAGATCAGCGAGTGCCTGTCGGTCATTTCCAGAACAATAATAGCAGAGGTAAACGGAGCTCTGGTTATTCCTGTAAGAAAAGCCACCATTCCGGCAAGGATCACGACATTGGTTTCATTCGGGGTGAGGCTGATGGCTCCTGAAATTACAGATCTGATACTTGCGCCGGCCGTAAGTGCGGGGGCAAAAATACCTCCTGCGCCACCGGAAGTGAATGATAAGGCAGGACCCAGCATCCTGAGAAGGGGAACATACCAGTCTTCATGTTTGTCCTTCGTAAAGAGCACCCGTTCCATAATTTCCTTCCCCGAACCCAAAATTTCCTGATTAATAAAAAAGGCAACAGATGCTATAATAAGAGCACAAACTACCAGAAATGCCACATTTGCCCTGTCTGTTTTCAGCTTTCTCTTTTTCCAGTCATTCATTCTGAGCATCATAACGGATAGCTGACTCGCTAAAATACCGGCAATACCGCTCACCAGGATAATGGGGAACATCACCATTAATGATACCTCATTCGTTTTTGGATAACCCAGGTATAAATACGAACCTGCTAAAGTCTGGGCAGTTAATCCTGCAATGATCACCGCTGTGAATAAAGCGGTTTTGAAATAGTTGATATGGGTTTTCGAAAGTTCCTCTACAGCAAATACGATTCCACCGAGAGGTGTATTGAAAGCTGCGGCAAGACCGGCTGCTGCCCCGGTCATAATCATATTTTTCTTGGATATTTTAGGCCACCAGTGGGGAAGGTATTCGTTAACTTTTCTGAAAACAGAGCCTGCAATCTGAATAGTAGGACCTTCACGGCCTACGGCTCCTCCGCCAATGACCAGAATTACGGAAGAAAGCATTTTAAAAACAATGATCTTTAAACTTAATAGACTTCTTATTTTTCTATGTTCTTTGGGATTAGCAAGCTCAACAGCAGCCATGACCTGAGGGATGCCGCTCCCTTTAGCATTGGGTGCAAATTCTTTCACCAGCCACCACGATAAGACAAAACCAATCGGAGCGATAATGAAAATCATCCATGAATGCCAGTTCATTATTAAATGCAGAAGACCTTCACCCCACGCAAATATTTTAGCATACAAAACAGCCAAAAAACCAGTAATTACAGATCCGATCCAAAAGGCAATCGCCTGAAGAAGATTGTTCTTCAGCTGTTCGTTCCGGATGTTGTCGAAGGATTTTTTGAGACTTTTTCGTAGGAGAATGAAAATTTTCAGCATGTGATAATTCTGGGGTGTAAATTGTGTAAAATTGCGAAATTTATATTTTTTCTAAAAAAACCAGAAACGATTAAAGCACTGTTGACAAGAAAATTTCTCGCGCAAACCAAAACTTAATATATTGTTTTTGAGTTCCAGCTTAAAATATTTATCAGAAATAGATCTTATCGGTTCTTTTCTTTTTGCATTTAAAAAAGTCATGGTTTTAATTTATCACTTTCTAAAATATAAAAATCTTCAAAATCATGACCTTTAGAAAAATCAGGAAGCCTGGTAGCGTCTAGTTTTCTAAAATCGAGTTCCATTGTTGTGAATAGATTGTCTTAAATGTAAGATTAATTCATTAAACTTAAACAATATTAAATTTAAATATTAATGAATAGATTTGTGAAATACTCATAATGAGTTGTTGAAATAAATGATGAACATTTATAAAAATAGAGATAAAATCTTAAGAAATTCAACTACGACCCTATTTTTGGTTTGCGCGTTTTTTGTGCTTTCACATATTCTTTTTGTGCTGCATTACGGATTTTTGACCAATAGCTGTTTAGAAAATTATCATTATTTACTGATAGTGAATATGTTTATTGCTTTGGTGAGTACTTTGGTATCAACAGATAAGTCGATCAAAACGGTGTGTGTTATGATTTTGGTCTGCACTTTTATTTTCCTGATTATTTACAGTGTTTTTTTAATTTGGTTAACAGGTTTAGCAAAAGCTTTCTCTCATGGCTAGTAAAATTTGGAATATTATTTTATTAATTCTTATCGGAGGGTTAATTATCGGAATTTTTTTGAACGAAATTTCTTATAATCGTTTCAGCAGATCAGATTATTATATTTATTTCCAGAATAAAGAAGGAGTGAATAGCAAACTTCTGGAAAATAGGTTTATTACCAAAGATGATACTATTGATGTTCCCGACAGGGAAAATCACTGGTCGGTAGATGAGAAACTTTTACCTGAAAAGCTTCATTTGCTGTGGTACAGTTTTGAGGATGATACATTTTATGAATTTAATGGTGAAATTGATTACAATCTGATCAGAAAAAGAATGAAAAAAGATGGAAGTATAGGTGTTGAATTAGGAAAGCATGGAACTTTTACCTTAAAAGTAAATGATAAAGTTGCACAAAATCTTAAGGGAACTGAAGTTTTAAAACCCTGGTTTGATAAGGACGTAAATAGAGACGCTGTAGTGTTTTTTGCTCGTAATAAAGTAGAAATTACACCTTATCTTAATTTGGAAAGCGGTTCGGAGTTTTCAGACGTAACATTTAGTCCTGTAACATTTTATTACCTGTCAAACCCATCGGATTATGCAGATACACTTGTTAACGGAAAACTTCTGCGTGAAAACCAACCTGCTAAAACGCGTCCTTTTGATAAAATCAATCTTAAAATAACAAAAAATGCAAGAATGAAACCTAGGTCGGAAGAATATTTTTTCGCTCCTGTTTTAAAAGTGAAAATCGATCTGGACGCCAATCAGCTTTATAGAATCCTAAGAAATAATCCGATAAATCAATTTGATTTAAAAATAAATCTTGACAAAAATGACAGTCTGAAAAGCGTTTATCTGTCAAATCAAAAAGAAAATTTTAAACTCAAGACCACTGCAAAATACGAACTGTAATCAAATCAAACAGAGAATTAATTGTAACTGATGTAAACAAAAACTGCCAAAAAATCAGAGGTTTTGTATTTTTAGTTATATTACTATTGATTTAAAGATAAATATTAATCCTTTTTCAATAAATCCTGTATTTTGGTAATCATATTTCCTGCATTGGTGTTTTCAGGGTTTAATTCTAAAGATTTTTTATAATTTTCTAAAGCTAAAGTATAGTTTTTAGTTGAAAAATATGCTTCAGCCAAGCTATCAAAAGCGTTTGCCGATCGGGGATTTTCTTTAGCATTTAAAGCAAAAACTTTTACAGCCTCTTTAATTCTCGAATTCCTCATTAAAATATAACCGATATTATTTAATGAGTCTTCAAAATTCCATTTTGGATCATTTGCTTTAATGGTGTAATAATTTTTTTCAGCATCCGGATTGTTAGGCCTGGAAAACCCGGCGATAATTGATTCTTCTGCTAACAGATAATTATCAGTTAAATTTTTATCTACAATGGCTGCAATATGATTAATAATATGATACTGTTCGGGGAAAAAGTTATATCCGTTAGACATCATAATAATTGCCATATTATTTTGTGGAAAAAACCTGAAAGCACTCACATTTCCGCCGGAAAAGCCATAAGACGGAATATTATTGGCTTTATTGATTTCCCAGCCGTATGCAAAGACATCTTTTTTATTTCCATATTCAAACGGTTGCCACATCATATCTTTTGTTTTTTGATTTAAGAAATCTGTTTTACCTAAATGGCTGCTCCATTTTAAAAATGCGGGTAGAGTAATGGCTATTCCATTTCCCGGATATGCTTTTTTTCCTTCAACATCGGAAGACTTTATATATTTTTTAGTTTCCGAATTGTAATTATACTTTATAATACGATTTGGGATTTTTTCAAGAGCATTTGATGAATAGACAACTTGGTTTCTGGCATCATAAAACTGATTATTTAAAATGAAATCCTCAAAAGACTGTCCCGTAATTTTTTCAATAATCATCGAAAGAAGCATGTAGTTCGTTTGATTATATCTGAATTCATTTCCAGTTTTGAAATCCATTTTCTCTTTACTTAGACGCTCAATAGTTTCAGGACCGGAGTATTCGGGCAAAATATCACTGAAAGCAACGAAATCCGGTATTCCGGATGAATGAGTCAAAAGATTTTTTACTTTTACATTTTGCCAGTCTTCCGGAAGGTTGTCAATATATTTCGAAATATGGTCTTCTAAAGACAGTTTTCCCTGTTCAATCAGTTGAAAAACGCCTACATCAGTCATTAATTTTGAAGTAGAATATATCCTGAACATTGAACTTGGGCTTACTTTTTTAGCATCTTCTAAATTTTCTGTACCGTAATATTGCTCAAAAATCACCTTACCGTCTTTTATAACGCCAATCGCTAAACCGGGAATTTGATTTGTTTTAATAGCTTCTTTTGCGTAATTATCAATTAATTTAAATTGATTCGTTTGTTGCGAAAAAGCAAGGGCAGAAATATTTACAGCTAAAGCGGTCAGGAGAATTTTTTTCATATATTTTAAGAATGTTGATTCATATTTTATTTAAGACAGTTTAAAAAAGCATTCTATTACATTGTTTGTTTGTATTTTCTGTAAAATGTTACAGATTTCTGTCAATAAAAAAACCTCCGAAAAAAGTCGAAGGTTTATATCCTGAAATGTTCCGACAAGTTCAATGTGATTATTTAGATCATTGATAACTTATCATTTTTCATTTATAATTAAATTTCCGTATTCAGATCCCAGTTTTCAAGGTAGTCATGGACATGTTTCAGCATCATTCCGCCCAGAGAGCCGTCTACCACTCTGTGATCGTAAGAGTGAGACATGAACATCAGCTGACGGATGGCAATTACATCACCATCTTTAGTTTCAAGAACTGCAGGTTTTTTTACAATGGCTCCGATGGCCATGATGGCTACCTGAGGTTGAGGAATAATCGGCGTTCCCATAAGGTTTCCGAAGCTTCCCACGTTAGAAATCGTATAGGTTGCACCCTGAGTATCTTCTGGTCTTAATTTTTTATTTCTTGCTCTGTAAGCCAAATCATTAATGGCTTTCGCTAAACCTGAAAGCGATAGCTGATCTGCATTTTTGATTACCGGAACGATAAGGTTTCCGTCTGGTAAAGCAGTGGCCATACCGATGTTGATGTTCTTCTTTTTAATGATATGATCACCGTTGATAGAAACGTTGATCATCGGAAAATCCTGAATCGCTTTCACGATCGCTTTTACAAAAATCGGCATGAAAGTGAGTTTCTCACCTTCACGTTTTTCGAACATATCTTTGTTTTTAGCTCTCCATTTTACAACATTGGTCACATCTGTTTCGATGAAAGAAGTCACATGAGGAGCAATCTGTTTTGCTTTCACCATATTTTCAGCGATGATTTTTCTCATTCTGTCCATAGGAATAATTTCATCACCTGCAGCAGCTGTTATGGTAGCAGCAGGAGCGGAAGCAGCAACGGCCTTCGGAGGTGATGATACCTCTTGTGTCGGAGCAGCCTGTGGCGCCGGCTGGTTTCCTCTGTTCTTAACGTAAGCTAATATATCTTCTTTTGTAATTCTTCCTTCTAAACCGCTTCCTTTAATCGTCTTAAGTTCAGTTTCAGAAATATTTTCCTGTTGGGCAATTGATTTTACCAGTGGAGAAAGGTAAAGATCTCCTGAAAACTCTGTTGATGCAGGGGCCTGAAGTGGCTGCTCAATAGTTTTAATGGTTTCAGGATCCGGAACTGCAGGCGTCTCAGGTGTTGTCTGTTCTTCAGCTGTGTTTCCGCCATCTCCTTCAATTTCTAAAATAGCAATGGCTTCACCCACTTTTGCAACCTCGTCCTTCTGTTTCAGAATCTTGACGATTTTTCCCGAAACCGGTGTGGGAACGTCTGAATCCACCTTATCTGTTGCAATTTCAACTACGGAATCATCTTCTTTTACATTATCGCCTTCGTTGAACAACCAAGTGATAATCGTCGCTTCCATAACACCTTCTCCCATGGAAGGAAGCAATAATTTGTATTCTGCCATTTTTAATTTTTAGATTTTGACAAATATATAAAAAAAATCGGTTTTTTTATGAAATAGATAATTTTAGAAAAATTCAATGTAAATATTTTCTCCGACATTCAGCCCAAACAGAGATTTTGCACCGTTTTTTTTGCTTCCTTTATAGATCGTGAGTTCCAATAGCTGACTGTCATTGAAGATTGCGGCAGACTGTCCGTGATATTCGGTCTCTCTTTCCCAATCCGAAACGACTTCCGTATGGCTCGAAAATACTTTTGAAAGACTTAGGTTTCTGAATTTTATCGTAAAATTGTCATAGCCTTTGCCCAGCGTTTCAAAGAAATCTTTATTGATATTCGAGATTATATTTCCGAAATTATCAATATACGTGACCTCTCCAATGATCATTTTTTCAGATTCATTATAGACCGGCTTCGGGAACATAAGCTGCTTTATAGAATCGATCTTTCTGCCGATTACTTCCGGGAGGCCACCGTTTGCGAGGTGAACAGCCGCAGGAACAAAAACATCCGTTGAAGTAAAGTTAACAATATCATCAAACCTGTTGTTTAAGGTAATCTCATAGATGGCTTCAGGTTTAATATCAAAAAAAACCAAGCTCAAAATCCCGTTGTCCGCCGCGATAAAATAGGAGCCGTCTGCCTTAAATACGATATTTTTTCTCGATTTATGGTGAAAACTGTCAACGGAGATAATATGGATAGAGCCTTTCGGAAAGTGTTTGTAAGCATTTCTTACAATATATGATGTCTGTATAAGGTTAAATGCCTGAATATCGTGAGTAATATCAACAATATTAACCTTCTCATTCAGAGAAAGAATGCTGCCTTTTACAGCGGCAACTCTGTAATCCAAATTTCCGAAATCTGAAGTTAGGGTAATAATTGACATTAGTGGTTTGTAGAATAATAGTATTGCAAATTTATCTAAAATAAAGGAATTAATAGGAATTTAAATCCTTAAAAATATACTAAAATAAAGGGTATACGGGTGAATTGCTTTAAATTAAACAACAGATCTTCAAAACCACAAAAATAAAAAATGATGATATTTACCTTTGAATTATGTTTTACATGACTGAATTCTGTTTACTCTTAACATATATTCTGACGATTTCTATGGACCAGGCCCATACGATATGACCGAAAAGTTCGGAAAAATGTTCTTCCCAGGGCTGATGCAGCGGAGAGGGGACAATTCCCATTAACGGCATGATGATGACGTGAAAAAGAATATAAATACTTAAGCCATATAATGCTCCCCCTCCCCAGGTTATCATTTTAAAGCGTTCTGCCAGCCGGTAATACATCCATGCAAAGAAAAAGCTGAATCCAAAATGAACGATGAAGCTGAAGACAGGTCTGGCATTTTCATTGTATAGATAAGAATAGTGAGACATTTTTTCAGATACTCCCAATTGTTCCAGTAGGGCCTGAGGTGGATTGGTAAGGTCTCTCTGCGGCGTTCGGGGAGGGAATGGGACTTCCCATCCGAATTTCACGATAGCTGAAAGAAAGCCTCCCAATACTGTGGCTTTATAAAGCCGGAATTTCTGATTTGTATTTTTCATGTCAATGTGATTTTACAGGGATCAATTTACAAATAATTGTTTTATATTCCATTGATACCTCATCGTGATAATACTTCCATAATGTTCTGTTTAGAAGAGGCACTTTAATGAATAATGACTAAAATAGCAATTATGGCTAAAAACTTTAAGTTGTATTTGAAAAAAAACTTTAAATTTAAAATCTAAAATAAAAATACTGCATGTTTGAATTAACATATGATCTGGAAGATATCGATGCGAAAATCTTCTATGGGGTGAGCAACCAATATTTCAATTTAATCAAATCAAGCTTTCCTACGCTTAAAATTACGGGGAGAGATCACTATATCTTTGCTGTGGGAAATCAGGAGGCACTAGATATATTTAAACAGAAACTGGATGACATTGTAAAATTTATTTCCAAAAATAATTCGATCGATCTTAAAGATGTTGAAAATATACTGAATATCAAAGACGAAAACGAAAAACAGCTGGTTTTTGACCAGGATATTATCGTAAAGGGAGTTAATGGTAAAATTATTAAAGCCAAAACGACAAATCTTAAAAAGTTAGTAAAGGAAACGGAGAAGAAAGATATGGTTTTTGCCATCGGGCCTGCTGGAACCGGAAAGACCTATACGAGTGTGGCATTAGCTGCCAGAGCATTACGGGACAAACAGGTGAAAAGGATCGTTCTGACAAGGCCGGCTGTAGAAGCCGGAGAAAGCCTGGGTTTCCTTCCAGGAGATCTTAAAGAGAAACTGGATCCGTATTTACAGCCTTTGTATGACGCACTTCGCGACATGATCCCGCATGAGAAACTTGAAGGTTTTATCGAAAAGAAAGTTATTGAAGTGGCTCCGCTAGCTTTTATGCGAGGAAGAACACTCGATGACGCTTTTGTGATCCTGGATGAGGCGCAGAACACGACCCATTCTCAGATGAAAATGTTTCTTACCAGAATGGGAATGAATGCAAAATTTATCATCACCGGAGATCCAAGCCAGGTCGATCTGCCTCCGAAACAGCAGTCCGGACTGAAAGAAGCAATGAGGATTCTGAAAGATGTTAAAGAGATTGGATTTGTGCATCTTACGGAGGAGGATGTTGTAAGACACCCGGTGGTCAGAAAAATTATCCTGGCCTATAATGAAGAAGATAAACGGGTAAGAGATTAGGTTTCCGCTATTCATTCATAAAAAGCTACATTCGGAATCAGACCTTTCTGTAATGTTCAGTTGAGAACGTATTGAAGGATCTGGTTCCGTTTTCTATCTGGAGAGAAAGGTGCTGAGTACATGTGCCTAATGTTGCAGGTTCAAGGCTTTTCTCCCGGAAAATGAATATCTGAAAAATTAAAGATCTTATTTAGAACAGCGAAATCTTTTATTAATATTGGAGAATCCTTTAAATAAAATAGATTTAATTTTATTAAAATTTGTTAATTACAAAAATAGTATTAGTTTTGCGACAATTAATTTTAAAAACTAATACAATGAAGAAAATTCTACTTCTAGCAGCTGTTGCTGTAATGGGAATTTCGTTAAACGCACAGGAATTTAAATTCGGACCTAAAGCAGGTTACTCTTTATCAATGCTTAAAGCAGAAGGCGAGGGAGAGTCTTATAAATTCGATTCAAAATCAACTTTTTACGCAGGAATTTTAGCTGAATATAAAATCAGTGATAAATTTGCAGTACAGGGTGAAGTTCTTTATTCTCCACTTGGAGGAAAGCAGGAAGAGTCTGTTTCTTATACTGAAATGGGGGTTACCGTAACGGGAACTCAAAAATCAGACTGGAAATTCGGAACGGTACAGATTCCTGTGAGTGCTAAATATTATGCGACAGAAAATTTGGCTTTTGGTTTAGGTCTTAACGTGGGGATTGTTACTTCTGCAAAAGTGGAGGTTTCTGCTACGGTGTCAGGATCAGCACTGGGACAGTCTTTCTCTGAAACCACCGGCTCTACTGAAGATGTGAAGGATAATATCAATACGTTGAACCTTGCGCCATTTATCGGTGCAGAGTATACATTGGAAAACGGATTGTTTTTTGATGCAAGATATAACTTAGGTGTTTCAAATCTTATTAAGAACCCGGAAGGCAACGAAACCTTAAAAAACAGCTTTTTCCAGATCGGAGTAGGCTTTAAGTTCGGAGGCAACTAACATTATTTTTTTTAAATAAAAGCAAAGCGGTACAAAATTTGTACCGCTTTTTTCTTGTATTAAATAATATGGTACTATGATCTTTTGTATTTGCAGAAGATTTTTAATTTCAATATTTAAAACTTATTAAAAAATGAAAAAACTATTATTGTTGGGTGCTTTTGCACTGTTGGGTGGTGCAATGCAGGCACAGGAAGGTTTCAGATTGGGTGGTCATGTAGGAGCCCCGCTGGGAGACGCAAGTGATGCGGCAAGTGTTACGCTAGGTATTGATGCTGCTTATATGTGGAACATTACCAAAGGACTGGATATCGGAGTCACTACAGGATATTCTCACTTTTTCGGAAAGGATAATGTGGATGATTTTGGTTTTATTCCTGTCGCAGCTTCTGCAAAATATAAATTTAATAAAATTCCTCTATTCGTGGGATTGGATCTTGGAGCAGCTATTTCTACCAAAGATTATATCAATAGTGGTCTGTATGTAGCGCCCAGAGTAGGATATCAGATGAAAAAGGCTGAACTGTATTTAGGATTCCAGAATATCGGTAGTAAATATAAAGATCATGGATATCACTGGCATGGTGATGACAGATTTAATTTCGGAGCTGTTAACTTCGGAGCTAATTTCTTCTTAAACTAAGAATATTAAAAAATAATAATTTTCACACTCCGATTGAAAAATCGGAGTGTTTTTGATGAAAAATTTATAGAAAAGTCAAAAGCCTTTATTTAATAGGCTTTACAGCCGAAAATCGCTAATATTTAGCAATGATATTAATCACATTAACAAATTTTAATATTACACTTACCCAGTGTAATTTTGCTCCCAGAAAGTATTAAAATTTTTTAAAATGAAAAAAGTATTATTAGCGGGTGCTGTTGCACTTTTCGGTTTATCAAATGCTCAGATTGCTCAGGGAACTGTATATTTATCCGGATCTGTTGGATATTCTCAACAAGAGACAAACAACGGGAACAATAAAACGGAAAACTTCAATGTATTACCGACTGTTGGATATTTCGTAGCTCCAAACGTAGCAATCGGTTTAGGAATCGGATACCAGACGCAAAAAGATACGAATATTACAACGACACAATTAGGTGGTACTACTATCGTTACTACTAACGAGGTGAAAGAGCCTGCTTTCGTTGTTGCTCCTTTCGTAAGAAAATACTGGACTTTAAGCGATAAATTATTTATTTTCGGACAATTGGCAGTGCCAATGCAGTTTGGAAAAACTGAAATTGAAAACAGTACAGTAGCTACTACAGGTTCTGTAACGTCTACCAATTCAACTTCTACAGAAGCTAAATATACTCAGGTAGGGGTAACGGTAAAACCAGGTTTGGATTATTTCCTAAACAAAAACTGGTCTATTGAAGCGACTATCGGTGAGTTTGGTTATAACAACTACAAGCCAAAAGACGGGGATGCTACAAATAACTACAGCTTCGGCTTGAACTTATCTTCAGTAACTTTCGGAGTTAAGTATGTTTTCGCTAAATAATTTCAGCTAAAAAGCATTAAAAATAAAGTCCTGGGTTTCTCAGGGCTTTTTCTCATATTAAAACTATACCATGAAAAAATTTAAGTTAGCCTGTGCCATCGTACTTTTCGGGCTTTCCAATGCCCAGATCCAAAAAGGAACAGGATACCTATCCGGGACCATAAATTATACTCAGCAGGAAGATAAAAACATAGATCTCACTGAAAAAAACTTTAAAGTAATCCCGACAGCCGGTCTGTTTGTAGCACCAAATCTTGCAGTAGGAGCAGGGCTAGGGTATATCAACAGGAGGACTGAACATAACTATGATAGCTCTTACGGTTCTTTCATCAATTTTTTTGATTATACCGGAAAAACAAATGCCCTTGCGGTAGCTCCGTTTATCAGGAAATACTGGAATTTATCAGATAAATTGTATTTTTTCGGACAACTTGAAATCCCGATGGAATTCGGAAAAATAAACCAGGATGCCATCGTCACTACTATGGACGGAACTTCCGGAGTTATATCAGTACAGACCTTATCCGTTGAAAGAAAATATACTTCAGTGGGAGTGAATGTAAAACCGGGTCTGGATTATTTTTTGAGCAAAAACTGGTCTGTCGAAGCAACAGTGGGTGAATTCGGATACAGGAATTTTAAGTATAAGAATGAAGACGATACAGACCGTAAAAACTATAAGGCCGGTCTGAACTTATCGGCGGTCTCCTTTGGGGTAAAATATGTATTTGCGAAATAATCAAATTAATATCAACAATAATTTTTTAAATTAAATAACATGAAAAAACTATTATTAGCGGGTGCGGTTGCACTTTTCGGATTATCAAATGCCCAGATGACAAAAGGGGACTGGGTTATAAGCGGAAACACAGGGTTGGGTTTTAATAACACAACCACGACTGTAAAAGTAGGAAGCCAGTCTGCAGACGGACCGAAAACAAATATCTTTTCAGTTTCTCCTTCAGCAGGGTATTTCGTTATTGACGGATTGGCAGTAGGGATCGATTTGGGTTATATGAGTACGACAACCAAATATGAAGGAAATAAAACGACCAATTCTACTTTTTCTGTCATGCCTACGGCCACCTATTATTTTACGAATTCCAGTAAGCTGGTACCTTTTTTAGGAGCAGGAATAGGGTATGCTTCCAATAAAACAAAAGTGGACATAACTAACGGAGAAACTATTTTTGATCCTTTACTGATGCAGGATGAAGTGACGACAGATGGTCTTGCCTGGAAAGTGAAAGGAGGAGTAACGTACATGGCTACACCGTTTCTGGGAATTAACCTTGGAGTATCTTATGACCAGTTTTCAAATAAGGAAACCATTATGAATACGGATGTAAAAACCAATGTAAAAACTTTTGGGGTGAATGTAGGTTTTTCCTATTTTATCAAAGCTAAAGCTCAGAAAGGAGATAAATAATCTGTTTACGGTACAATTAAAAAAATCCGGCTCAACACTGAGCCGGATTTTGTATTGTAAATAGTCTGATTGAAATTATTTTCCAAACATTCCTCCCATTCCGGGCATATTCGGCATTTTGCTCATCATCTGCATCATTTGTTTTCCCTGAGGTCCCTGCATCATTTTCATCATTTTACCCATCTGATCAAACTGTTTCATCAGTTGGTTTACATCTTCCACTTTTCTTCCGGCACCTTTTGCAATTCTGCTTTTTCTCTGGGTATTGATAATAGAAGGTCTTCTTCTTTCATCCGGTGTCATAGAATAGATGATCGCCTCAATGTGTTTGAAAGCATCATCACTGATTTCCACGTCTTTGATTGCTTTGCCCACTCCGGGGATCATTCCCATCAGATCCTTCATGTTACCCATTTTCTTGATCTGATTAATTTGTTTTAAGAAATCATCGAAACCGAATTCGTTTTTAGCAATTTTCTTATGAAGTTTTTTAGCTTCCTCTTCGTCAAACTGTTCCTGAGCTCTTTCTACCAGGGAAACAACATCTCCCATTCCCAGGATCCTGTCTGCCATCCTTTCCGGATAAAAAAGATCCAAAGCTTCCATTTTCTCACCTGTAGAAATAAACTTGATCGGCTTTTCAACTACAGAACGGATCGTCAGCGCCGCACCACCACGGGTATCACCGTCTAATTTGGTTAAAACAACACCGTCAAAATTCAAAGCTTCGTTAAATGCTTTTGCTGTATTCACCGCATCCTGACCCGTCATGGAATCCACAACGAAAAGCGTCTCGTTTGGCTTGATAAAATAATGAACCGATTTGATTTCGTTCATCATCTGCTCATCTATGGCCAAACGTCCCGCAGTATCCACAATCACGACATCGTGACCGTTTGATTTTGCAAAACTGATCGCATTCTCCGCAATAGTGGAAGGATTGGTAGAACCTTCTTCGGTGAAAACGGGAACCCCGATCTGACCTCCCAGTACTTTCAGCTGGTCGATCGCAGCCGGACGGTATACATCACAGGCTACCAAAAGAGGTTTTTTATTTCTTTTTGTTTTTAGATAATTCGCCAGCTTTCCGGAGAAAGTAGTCTTCCCGGAACCCTGAAGTCCCGCAATAAGAATTACAGAAGGCTTTCCTGAAAGATTGATGCCCTCCTGGGAACCTCCCATAAGACCTACCAACTCGTCATGAACAATTTTTGTCATTAATTGTCCCGGCGTAAGCGAAGTAAGAACATTTTCTCCCAATGCTTTATCCTGAACTCTCTTGGTAAGATCTTTAGCAACTTTATAATTCACATCGGCATCCACCAATGCTCTACGAATCTCTTTTACGGTTTCCGCAACGTTGATTTCCGTGATTTTTCCTCTTCCTGAAATATTATGAAGCGCTTTGTCTAATTTATCCTGTAAACTATTAAACATATGTATTGTAATTATAGGTCTGCAAAAATAAGGAATTTTTAATAATATATATTATATAACCTGTTGAGATTTGCTTTCTTTACGGATTATAATTTTATTTTTGCAGAATGAATTTATGGGATCATTTGATTGTTGTACTTTTAATAGCAGTTTTTAATGTTGCAGTGTACATCATTTTTAGAAAATATTTGTATCAGAAACCTGATGCCGGGATGAAATTTATTGCCGTAAATATTGTAAAAGATATTATCTGGCTCATCGTATCGCTGGCAGTTATTGATAAGACAAGAGATAATTTTCTCTTTATTGTTATCTGCTTTATTATCGCATCATTCCTTATATATATGCCTATAATAAAACTCATTAACAAATCTCACTAAAATTGATGATAAAAATCAATTTTTAATATTGGTAGAGTTTAATAAAATCGATATATTTGCACACGATTAAAAAAGAGATATGAACAGAAAAATTTCTTCATTATTTTTCGCATTTTTATTTATGTTTATGAGCAGTTTAGCGAGTGCACAGCATGAATCGGAGGGTGAGAAATCAGCTGAAAAAGTAGAGCACAAAGAAGCAGGAGAGAGCTTTAATGCAACCAAGATGATCATGGAACACATCGGGGATTCCAATGAATGGCATTTATGGACTACAAAAGATGACAGTGGTGAAGAGCATCACGTTTCTGTTCCGTTGCCTGTTATTATTAAAGATAATGTGGGTTGGCATACTTTTCTTTCCAGCAGTATTGCTCACGGTCATGAACATGACGGGTATACGTTAGAAGAAGGTCAGGTGGTTTCTACCAAAGGAACTGAAAAAGCAACGTTATTTTCAATCATCAGCGGAAAGCAAAAAGCAGATCAGGTATTTTTTGATCTATCCATTACCAAGAATGCAGCTTCCATGTTGTTGTCAGTGATTTTTATGGCGGTTATCTTTATCGGAATGGCCAGAAACTATAAAAAATCTCAACTGCCCAAAGGTGCCGGGAAATTATTGGAGCCTGTTATCGTATTTATCAGAGACGAAGTGGCTATCCCAAACATTGGTTCGGTTAAATATAAAAGATATATGCCTTATTTATTAACGGCTTTCTTCTTTATCTGGTTCAACAATTTATTCGGACTGATTCCTTTCTTTCCTTTTGGAGCAAACCTTACGGGGAATATCGCCATCACTGCGGTACTGGCAATCATTACCTTATTAATTACATTATTCAGTGCCAATAAAGATTACTGGAAACATATCTTTATGCCGCCGGTTCCTCTTTTGTTGTACCCTATTATGGTTCCAATCGAGATTATCGGAATCTTCACAAAGCCTTTCGCTTTGATGATGCGACTTTTCGCTAACGTTACAGCAGGACATATTATGATTTTGGCGATCATTTCACTGATCTTCATTTTCAAATCTCCGCTTTTAGGATTTGCTTCGGTACCACTGGCATTATTTGTTTCAGTACTGGAACTACTGGTAGCGGCATTACAGGCGTATATCTTCACGGTATTATCAGCATTATTTATTGGTATCGCTGTTGCGGAACACGAGCATGAGCACGGACACGAAGAGCACGCTCACTAATTAAACAAAATTTAAAATAATTTTAACTAATATAATTTATTTATTATGGATTTATCAACTGGAGCAGGATTAATTTACGTAGGTATCGGTTTAGCAGTACTAGGTGTAGGTCTAGGTATCGGTAAAATCGGAGGTCACGCAATGGATGCTATCGCGAGACAGCCAGAGCAGGCTGGTAAGATTCAGGGAGCAATGCTTATTGCTGCTGGTCTTATCGAAGGTGCTGGTCTTATTGCGATTATCTTTGGTGCTTTCATCAAGTAATCTATCCTCAAAAAAACATTCTTAGCAGTGAAGCGGTTGGCTGCTGCTAAGAATTTTAAAAACAATCCATAAAATAACACTTAAAAAGAATTTACAGATATGGGAATTATTGAACCTGGAATTGGACTTTTGTTTTGGATGACTCTTACGTTTGTTATCCTATTGTTTCTTCTTGCAAAGTTCGCTTGGAAACCAATTGTTAATGCCGTAAACGACAGAGAAACTTCTATTGTTGATGCATTAAACCAAGCTAAACTGGCTAAAAAAGAAATGGAAGAACTTAAAGCGGATAACGAAAGAATCATTCGTGAAGCTAAAGTCGAAAGAGATGCTATCCTTAAAGAAGCTAGAGAAATTAAAGATAGAATCGTAGGGGAAGCTAAAGATGCTGCAAAATCTGAAGGAGATAAAATGATCGAAGCTGCGAAGCAAACCATCGATGCTGAGAAAAATGCTGCGATGGCAGATATTAAAACTCAGATCGGTGCTTTATCAGTAAACATTGCAGAATCTATTTTGAAGCAGAAACTGGATAACAGTGAAGCTCAAAACGAATTAGTTCAAAATTATTTAAACAAATCTAACCTTAACTAATAATGCTTACATCTAAAGTAGCTAAAAGATACGCACAAGGTTTACTTGATTTCACTAATGAGTCAGGGCAAACGGCTACTGTATTTTCTGAAATGAAAGATGTAGTAAAGATCATGGCTGAATCTCAGGATTTAAACAAATTCTTTAATACGCCTTACATCGACTCTAAAAAGAAAGCAGAAGTAGCCAAGGAGATTTTCAAAAGTTTATCTCCTTCTTCACAGAATTTGATTACCTTGGTGATCAGACAGGGAAGAGAAAATCAATTGAAAAATATCGCTCAGGAGTTTATCAATAAAGTGGAAGATATCAACGGAGTACAGAGAATCACTCTTACGACAGCGACTCAGCTTTCAAAAGAAAACCTTGACCAGATTTTAAAATCTACCAACCTGGTGAATGCTGATTCCAACTACGACTTGAAATTACACGTAAAACCAAATATTCTTGGAGGTTATATTTTGAGAGTGGGTGACCAGTTAGTAGATGCTTCAGTGAAATCTAAACTTAATCAGGTTAAAAAGGATTTCCAGTTAAACTAAAAATACATTCTTGTATTATGAAGAAAATTTTATTTAGTTCAATGCTTATCGTCTCTTGTTTCGCTTTTGGACAGGATATAAAAATGAAAAAGGGCATTATTACCATAGACGGTAAAGAATGGGCTAAGTATGACGGCTGCGGAATGTTTGATTCTGAATGTAACATTCAGTATAAAGACAGTGAAGTCGCGGTGATTCTTCATAAAACCAATGATATTGCGAAGAGGGATAAATATAATAAAGAAGGTGAAGTATCATGGTGTGAGGTAAAGTTTTTGGGAACAAACTTATCATATGAAGTAATTGAAACCAATAAATCTACCGTTAAAGCCCTTTATAAAACCGGAGTATTCAATGAAGACGGAAGTTTTAATATGGAGAAAGTGAACAGGCTTGTTGAAAAATACGGGCAGCAGTTTTCTAAGCGGTATTACCAGAACAATTCTACCCAGACCGTAATTATTCAGGACACAAGACCCGCAAGCGGTGTTAATATTAGTATAGGAAAATAATATTATTTTAAAAAAGAAAAAACAACCATACAATGGCAGAAATAAATCCGGCAGAAGTATCTGCGATCTTAAAACAGCAATTGGCCAACTTCGATACTCAATCAAACGTTGAGGAAGTAGGTACAGTTTTAACCATCGGTGATGGTATTGCTCGTGTATACGGGTTAGAAAACGTACAATACGGAGAGTTGGTGAAATTTTCTAGTGATGTAGAAGGTATTGTACTGAACCTTGAAGAAGACAACGTAGGGGTTGCTTTGTTAGGGGAAAGTAAATTAGTAAAAGAAGGAGATACAGTAAGAAGAACAAACAGAATCTCTTCTATCAAAGTAGGAGAAGGAATGTTAGGAAGAGTAGTGGATACTCTTGGTAACCCTATCGATGGTAAAGGTCCTATTACTGGGGATTTATACGAAATGCCACTGGAAAGAAAAGCGCCTGGAGTTATCTTCAGACAGCCGGTAACTGAGCCTTTACAGACAGGTATCGTTGCAATCGACTCTATGATCCCTGTAGGAAGAGGTCAGAGAGAGCTGATCATCGGTGACAGACAGACCGGTAAAACGACTGTTGCGATCGATACGATTATCAACCAAAGAGAATTTTTCGATGCAGGAAAACCTGTATACTGTATATATGTAGCTATCGGACAGAAAGCGTCTACGGTAGCACAAATCGTTAAAACACTTTCTGACAAGGGCGCTTTAGCCTATACGGTGATCGTTGCTGCTAACGCATCAGACCCGGTTCCGATGCAGGTATACTCTGCAATGGCAGGAGCTTCTATCGGTGAGTTCTTCAGAGACACCGGAAGACCGGCTTTGATCGTTTATGATGATTTATCCAAACAGGCGGTTGCCTACCGTGAGCTTTCCCTGCTATTGAGAAGACCACCGGGCCGTGAAGCTTATCCTGGAGACGTTTTCTATCTTCACTCAAGATTATTGGAGAGAGCGGCAAAAGTTATCGCTGATGATAAAATTGCAAGCCAGATGAATGATTTACCTGAGTCTTTAAGACCAATTGTGAAAGGAGGCGGTTCATTAACAGCACTTCCGATCATTGAAACTCAGGCTGGCGACGTTTCAGCTTATATTCCTACAAACGTGATCTCTATTACAGACGGACAGATCTTCTTGGAGTCTGATCTATTCAACTCAGGGGTACGTCCTGCGATCAACGTAGGGATCTCTGTATCAAGGGTAGGAGGTAACGCTCAGATCAAATCAATGAAAAAAGTGTCCGGTACTCTTAAATTAGACCAGGCGCAGTATAAAGAACTGGAAGCATTTGCTAAATTCGGTTCTGACCTTGATGCTTCTACTTTGGCAGTAATCTCCAAAGGAGAAAGAAACGTTGAGATCCTTAAGCAGCCGGTAAACTCTCCGCTTCCTGTAGATAGCCAGGTAGCCATGATCTACGCCGGAACTGAAAACTTACTGAGAAACGTTCCTATAAGAAAAGTAAAAGAATTCCAAATCGAATATATCGAGTTCTTAAGATCTAAGCATCCTGATACCATGGCTGCTATTAAAGCCGGGAAAATCGATGATTCTATCACAGGTGTTCTTAAGCAGGCTGCTAATGATTTAGCTTCTAAATATAACTAAAAAATTCAATGTTTAAGGTTTAGAATTCAATGTTTTAAACCTTAAACCTTAAACCTTGAACCAAAATTAATGGCAAACTTAAAAGAAATACGAGGCAGAATTACTTCAATTTCATCTACGATGCAAATTACACGTGCTATGAAGATGGTTTCGGCAGCGAAACTTAAAAAGGCACAGGATGCAATCGTGATGTTAAGACCTTATTCTGAAAAACTACAGGAGATCATCCAGAATGTAAATTCCAGCTCAGATCCTGACCAGGTTTCTATTTATGCTCAGAAAAGAGAGGTTAAAAGAATACTTTTTATTGCCGTTACTTCAAACAGAGGTTTGGCAGGTGCCTTTAACTCTTCTATTGTTAAAGAGCTGAATGCACAGTTTCAGAATAAATCACAGTATGAGGTTGAAGTACTTTCTATCGGTAAAAAAGCTTACGATGCAGTAAGAAAGACCCGTACAGTATATTCAAACGAAAGTGCTGTTTTTGATAATCTGAACTTTGATAGGGTGGCTAATGTTGCGGACGCAGTAATGACCAGCTTTAAAGAAGGTAAATTTGATGAAGTATATGTTATTTACAATAAATTTGTGAATGCAGCTACGCAGGAAGTGACGACAGAGAAAGTTCTTCCGATTACAATGGCTGACGTCGACGATGCAGAATCTCATGTAGAAACTGATTATATTTTTGAACCGAATAGAGCCGAAATCTTAGATAATCTGATTCCGAAATCTATAAAAACTCAGATTTTTAAAGCGGTTTTAGATTCAGTAGCATCAGAACACGGGGCTAGAATGACTGCCATGCATAAAGCAACGGATAATGCTCAGGCTCTTAAAAATGATCTTGTCATTTTCTATAACAAAGCAAGACAGGCAGCTATTACAAACGAAATCCTGGAAATCGTTTCAGGAGCGGAAGCCTTAAAAAATTCATAAAGAATTATTTTAAAAATACTGAAGCATCGATTTAATCGGTGCTTTTTTTGTTGATTGTAGCCGCAGACTTAAATTTTCGTATTAATTTATTGATCACATCAGTAAAATGGTCTATCATGTCAGAATATTTTTTCTGTACGGTTTAATCAAAATTCAGCCGAAGTGACAAAATCTGATGATGAAAGCCTTTTTCATGAAATCAGGAATTAAAATTTAATTAAAAATTAAATTTCATTGGAAATATAGGTTAAACAGCTGTAGCGGGCATTATCATACCTCTAATATTGAGGAATTATCTTTGCATAGCCGCAGGTTATTTTTATTTTATATATCTTTGTACCAATAAATTTATATAATTTCTAAATGGACTCGGACATAGTCAGGCTTTTGGTAGCCTTATTACTTGTATTATTAAATGGCTTTTTCGTAGCCGCAGAATTTTCAATTGTTAAAGTTCGTTACTCTCAAATTCAGCTAAAAGCAGCCGAAGGAAACTCAATGGCTAAGCAGGCTGAGCATATCATCAAGCATCTTGATGAATATCTTTCTGCCACTCAGCTCGGAATTACATTAGCCTCTCTTGCCTTAGGTTGGGTAGGGGAAAGCGCTCTTCATCATGTTGTGGAAAGTCTTTTTCATTCCCTTAATGTAGAGATGGCCCAGGCTACGATCACCACGATCTCAGTTGTTACCAGTTTTGTACTGATTACGGTTATGCATATTGTATTTGGAGAATTGATTCCTAAATCAATAGCCATCAGGAAATCGGAAGCAACAACCATGGCAACCGCTGTTCCGTTGCGTGTTTTTTATACGGTTTTCAAACCATTTATCTGGTTGATGAACCTGATGTCGAATACCTTTTTGAGATTGGTTAAAATTCACCCTGCCTCAGAACAGGAGATTCACTCTACAGAAGAACTACAGCTTTTGGTAAAACAAAGTGCTGACAGTGGAGAGATTGAAGAAGAGAATTATGAGATCATCAAAAATGCATTTGATTTTACCGATCACTCTGCAAAGCAGATCATGGTTCCCCGCCAGAATATCACTTCGATCGATTTTGAAGAAGATATTAATGAAATCATCAATAAAATTATGGAAAGCGGCTATTCCCGTATTCCGGTATATGTGAATTCCATTGATAATGTAACAGGAATCCTGTATACGAAAGAAATCATCCGGGAATTCGTTAAACGGAAAGGTGAGCTTAGTCACGATGATCTTAAGGAATTAATGCGGGATGCATTTTTTGTAGTGGGAAGCAAAAAGATCTCAGACTTACTGAAGATTTTCCAGCAGAAAAAGCAGCATCTTGCGATTGTTATTGATGAGTTCGGAGGTACGGAAGGTATCATTACCCTTGAAGACATTCTTGAGGAGCTGGTGGGAGAAATTCAGGATGAAGAGGATGATGAAGAAAAAATAGTTGACAAAATAGGTGAGGATACTTATTGGGTTCAGGCGACGCAGCCTCTTGACGAAATTAATGAATTTCTACCGAAAAAACTGCCCCTTTCGGAAGAAAGTGAGTATAACTCATTAGCAGGCTTCATTCTTCATGAGCTTGAAGATATTCCGGAGGAAAACCAGGAGTTTGACCTTGAAAATTATCATTTCAAGATTCTGAAAATGAATAATAAGAGTGTTGAGATTGTAGAATTGGTTTATAAACAGCCAAACAATTTAAATGATCTGATTGATATCGTGGAAGTTTAAAACTAACTAAAAATGGTTTATAACAATATAAAAGATTACGAAAACCCAAAACGTCAGTATGAAGAGGAAGTACTGGTTTTGGATGAAACGGATGATGTCTATAAATTGATTTTACATAATGACGAAATTCATACTTTTGATTATGTGATTGATTGTCTGATAGAAATCTGCAAACATACAGCAGAACAGGCCGAACAATGCACCATGTTGGTTCATTATAAAGGCAAATGCACCGTAAAAACAGGCTCTATGGATATCCTGAAGCCTATGCATGAAAGATTAATTTCAAGAGAATTAACAAGCGAAATCGTATAGAAAGTCCGGCAGAAATGCCGGATTTTTTTGTGATCCGCTCACAGGCCTTTCCTCTGACTGAAAGTTACTGTCCCGGTTATCATACGCAAAGCAGGAACAAAGCATCTTTTAAATTAAAATATTCTATGATCCTGAGCAGGCAAAATCCTTAATATCAGTTTCTTCCTGATAGCATTAAAACACCGCTACCGCACGAATCCTTTCGTGTGGTAAAAGTTTATTAAACAGAGGTTCGGATTTCCAAGCAGTGATTTTAGATGCCGCAGTGCAAAAACTAGTCTGATAAAAGATACTTTAGAAGACAGTCTTGTTTTAGAATCTATGGGTAATACAGGCTACCACACGAAAGGATTCGTGCGGTAGCGAGGAAAGGATTCGTGCGGTAGCGAGAAATGCTTGGGTAAATAGTTTTACTGTCCTGTTAGTAGGTCTATAATCTGGAAAAATCTACAAATTAGAGAAAGCCTTATCAGAAAAAGATCACCGCTGCCGTACGAATCCTTTCGCGCGGTACTTATTACCTAAGCCCATCACATTCGAATCTGCAAAGCAGTATCATAGTCAAATATAAAAGTCCTGCTTACAAAATTGATTAATACAATAATTTTATCCGCCTTACCATTAAAATTATTGCCACTTCTTCGCCTGATTATATTTTTCAGAATAAACCTTCCATCTTGGTGCTTCCTTTTTCCCGCTTTTAAATAAAATAGTATATTTGTACCAACTATAAAGAAACTCAATAAGAATGCTTGTAATAGGAATTGCGGGAGGTACAGGATCCGGCAAAACTACAGTTGTTGACAAAATACTTCAACAGCTGGATATCGAAGGAATGAATATCCTTTCTCAGGATAATTATTATCACGATAATCATAATCTGACCCTTACAGAAAGGGAAGCCTTAAATTATGACCATCCAAAATCGATCGATTTTGAACTCATGTTAAAACATGTAAAAGCACTGAAAAATAATGAAGCGATCGAGCAGCCGATTTACAGCTTTGTTACCCATTCCAGAACAGGCGATCATGTCACGGTAGAACCGAAAAATGTACTGGTGGTAGAAGGAATTCTGGTGCTTACCAACAAAGAATTATTAAAAGAGTTTGATCTGAAAGTATTCGTTCATGCAGATTCTGATGAAAGACTGATCCGAAGAATCAGAAGAGATACCCAGGAAAGAGGAAGAGATCTGAATGAGGTATTACACCGCTACCAGACGACACTCAAACCTATGCACCAGGAATTTATCGAACCTTCAAAAAATGAAGCAGACCTGATCATTCCGAACATGAAACAAAATTCAGTAGCGATCGATTTTCTGACTACTGTAATTAAAAACTCGTTGAGAAAGCACTAAAAAATACGGTAATGGCTGAAAAAAAATTAATAAAAGACATACAACCTACATCAGATACAGTGAGGTTTATTAAGCATTATGTACTTAATAAATATGTGCTGACGATCTGTCTGTTTCTGGTGTGGATGATTTTTTTTGATAAAACTTCTTTTCTTGTGATTAATGAACTCAACGGTGAGATTAACAAGTACGAAGAACAGCTGGAGTATTATAAAACAGAATACGAAAAAAATGATGCTTTCTACAAGAAGCTCATGAACAATAAATCTGAAAAAGAAAAATACGCACGGGAAAATTATTTTATGAAAAAACCGAATGAGGAAATTTTCATTCTGGTGGTCGACAGTACAAAAGTCGCAAAAAAATAAGCACTCATCACGTATAACCCTGAACGCATAACTCTACCCTAAATGGCAAATACAGATACCTTCTCAGGCTGGGAAAATTTAGTAAAAAAGCAACTTAAAACTGAAGATATTTACTCCATTCTCAAAAAAGATAATTTGGAAGGAATTGAGGTGAAGCCTTTTTATGATTCCGTAGGAAAGCCTTTAGTAAACCTTCCGAAAATAGAGGAAAATACACATCTGGTTGCCAGATATCACGAAAGTCTGGAAGAGGATGTATTTGCATTTATTCTGGATCATAATGTGGAGGGGCTTCAGCAGAAGACTATTTTCGTTAACAACAAAGATCTGGCTGGCCATATCAGTCCCACAGAGGAAGATCAGTATTTTTCTCTCATCAATGTCTTTGATGAAAAAAAAGCACTGATTGATGATCAGCTCGTCAAAGAACTCTTAGCAAAGCAGTTCAAAAGGAATATCTGTATCGATATCGCGCTTCACCAGAATGCAGGAGCAGCTATTGACCAGCAGTTAGGATTCGCTCTTGCCCAAACCAAAGAACTGGTTGAATTATACGGACCTGAGATCATCAGTAAACTCGTTTTCAGACTGGCAGTGGGAGGGAATTACTTCTTTGAAATGGCGAAATTGAGAGCCTTTAAGATTGTTTTCAACCAATTCTCAAAAGAATACGGGCTAGATGAAATTCCTTATATTTTTGCAGAGACCTCATTGAGGAATAAAGCGGTTTCGGATCTTGAAAATAATCTGATCCGTTCCACACTGGAGCTTGCTTCAGCGATGATCGGCGGTGCGGATGCCGTTTTCAGCAATAATTATCTGGTAGACAGAAGTACGGATAATTCTGAGGAAATATCTTTTAAACAGCAGATTGTTCTGGCGTATGAAAGTATCATCAATGTTTTTGAAGACGCGGCGAATGGAAGTTATTATGTAGAAAATATTACGCAGCAGATTGCAGGGAAAGCATGGGCTATATTTGTAGATACTGAGGAAAAGGGCGGTTATCTTGAGCTGCTAAAGCAGGGAGTTATCCAAAAAAAGATCTATGATCATGCAATAGAAGAGCAAAAGTGGGTAGAAGAAGGAAAAATAAAGCTGATCGGCGTTAATTTGTATCCTAAGCTGGAGGTTAAAAAATCTGTTGAAGATCTGTATGACGAAAAAGAGATAAAAGCAGTACGTTGGGCAGAAATGTACGAATAATGAGAGAAAAATTAATTGACTTATTTGAATATACTTTTCATTTTAACAATGAAATGATCAGAATTATCTCTGACAATTTTTCGTAAAGCTGATGAAAAGACCGTACGCTTAATCAACCATATCCTTAATGCGCAGCAGATCTGGAATGCAAGGATTCTCGGTGAAAAAACATTTGAAGTCTGGCAGATTAATCCTTTTGAGAGTTTAGAAAAAATTAATCAGCAGAACTTTAAGAACAGCATTAAGATTATTGAAAATTATGATTCTGATCAAAGGATAGAATATCATAATTCAAAAGGAACAGCATTCGAAAACAGTATCTTTGAAATGCTTTTTCAGGCGGTCAATCACTCGACCTACCACAGAGGGCAGATCAATTCTCTGCTCAGGCAAAACGGCATTGAGCCTGTAGTAACGGATTATATTTTTTATAAAAGATAATGTCACTCCCACGGATTTCGCAGATTTCCACAGATTTTTTACATTTGTCGGAAACAAACACGAATGACAGAAAATGAATTAGGTTTTTATATCAGAAAATGTATTTTTTCTGTTTATAACGAGTTGGGGGCAGGATTATTAGAAAAAGTGTATGAGAAAATACTAATCTACGCATTGAAAAACTTAGGATTACATGTTAATAGTCAGGTTCCTATTTCTGTCAATTACAAAGATATGTTGATCGAATCGAGCTTTATTGCTGATATTATAGTGAATGACAAAGTTATTATTGAAATAAAATCAATTTCAGAAATAATAGTGTTCATCACAAACAGTTGTTGACTTATTCAAAGCTGACAGGACTAAAGTTAGGAATATTAGTTAATTTTAATACCGTTCATATAGATAAAAATATTTTCCGGAAAGTAAATGGAATATTCTAAAATAAGCATAATGATCTGTAAAAATCTGCGAAATCTGTGGGGAATACAATATTAAACAAAGAAATTCAGGAATATATCCATGCAAATCTGTCTGCCGATCTGCATTCTTTATTATTAAAAAAATCTCCGTTTCCGGAAGTCTCTATGTCGGAAATCGTTCAGCAGATCAAAGGGAAACAGGTAGCAGAAAAAAAATTTCCTTTTCTGTTGGAAAAAGACATTATTTTCCCTCCACAGCTAAGTCTGGAGCAATCTTCATCAGAAAAAACGGCCGTTTACAAATCCGGAATTTTAAAAGGTGAAAAATTAATTGACCTTACCAGCGGTTTTGGAATAGATGCCTATTATATGTCCCGGAATTTTGAAGAAACCATTCTGATAGAGCAGAATAAGGATCTGTTGGAAACCGTAGCGCACAACTGGAATGTCCTGGGCAAAAAAGCAAGATTTATCAACCAGAAGCTGGAAGATTTTTTACCTGCAAATCAGGAATATTTTGATACGGTGTATCTGGATCCGGCCAGAAGGGATGCTCAGAAAAATAAAGTCTTCTTATTAGAACATCTATCTCCCAATATCATCGAAATACAGGAAAAACTGCTTTCTATTTCGAAGCAGGTGGTCGTAAAATTATCACCGCTGATTGACCTTAAATATTTGATCTCGGTTTTACCGGACATCTTCAGAATCGACATCATCGCTGTAAAAAATGATGTGAAGGAAGTCGTTATTTTTTTATCCCGGGAAAATTCCGGAAATATCAGCTGTACCTGTGTAAATCTTGAAAGTGGCGAATCTGACTTTGAGTATCAGTTTGAGGATGAAGAAAATGCAGCTTCTGAGTATGCTGAACCCGGAAAATACATCTATATTCCCAACAATTCCATTTTAAAGGCAGGTATTTTTAATCTGATTTCACAAAGTTTCGGATTGAAAAAGCTTCACCCGAATACTCATCTGTACACTTGCAACGAAAAGAAATCTGATTTTCCGGGGAGAATTCTTGAAATGGAAATAATTGAAGCCAGGCAGATTAAAAAGAAAGAACAGTTTAATATTATCTCCAAAAACTATCCATTAAAACCTGAAGAAATTAAGAAAAAATATAGTTTAAAGGATGGGGGTAAAGAGTATCTTATTTTTACCCAATCCAAAAAAGACAAAATAATTTTAAAATCAGTATAAAAATGTTGCCGAAAAAAGGAGGATTTCTTAATTTTGGGCAGTTAAAAAATTAAACGTGAAATCGCCTGCTGTAAAAACAATGGTAACCGGCTAAAATGATGCGATTCCATATGACCTTTTAAAAATAAATTTTACATATGAAAAAATTAGTTATATGTTTAGCCCTTGCTACAGTTGCGGTAAGCTGTAAAAAAATTCAGGCTGGCGGAAATAAGAGTGTTATTAAGCTTGAAGAAGGTGTTGACAGATATTCTGACGATGAGCAGACCAGCGGTGAGCAGGACAATCTTTCTGAATACAGAGGAGATGCACATGATGGGCACGAAAGGTCTGATAGCACAGATACTACCCGTGCTGCAGCTCAGCCGCAGGACGGAAGACATTCTGACGCGACTCCAATTCCGGAAGGATCTCAGAACCCTAAGGCTGAACATTAATTATTCAGTAACAATATAAAGATGTCCTGCAGAAATGCAGGATATTTTTTTGGAGCTTTATCCCGCTTTCCATTACAATTCCTCATGACGCAGCTCCGCTTTGCTCCGCTTTGCTCCGCCGCTTCATTGCGGGATTTTCATTACAATCGGGGCCTAGGGCGTCAGTAACCCGTTTCCTGTTCAGGAAATGAAAACAAAGTCTGTACAAAATCAACCTGAGGAAAATTATATGTTTTTGTTTGCTCCTGCTCGGCATTTTTTTTACTTTTAACAAAACAAAATTTTACAATGCAAGAGACATTAAATTACATTAACGAAAACAAACAGCGTTTCGTGGATGAATTATTTGAGTTATTGAGGATTCCTTCTATTTCTGCAGATCCGGCCTATAAAGATGATGTATTGAAGTGTGCGGATGTGGTGGCAGAATACCTGAAGAATGCAGGTGCAGAACAGGTCGAAGTTTGCCAGACCAAGGGATATCCCATTGTTTTCGGAGAAAAAATTTTAGATAAAAGTTTACCAACTGTGCTGGTATACGGACATTATGATGTTCAGCCTGCCGATCCTCTGGAATTATGGACAAAACCACCTTTCGAGCCTTATATTGAAAAAACGGATCTCCATCCGGACGGAGCAATCTTTGCAAGAGGTTCCGCAGATGATAAAGGACAGTTTTTCATGCACTTAAAAGCTTTTGAAGCAATGATGAAGACCAATGCGCTCCCTTGTAATGTTAAATTTATCCTGGAAGGTGAAGAAGAAGTAGGTTCGGTGAGCCTAGGAGATTTCGTGAATGAAAATAAAGAGAAGCTGTCTTGCGACTGTATTTTAATTTCGGATACCCATATTTACAGCAATGAGCAACCGACCGTTACAACAGGTTTAAGAGGTTTAAGCTATGTAGAAGTCGAAATTGAAGGACCCAACAGGGATTTGCACTCCGGACTATATGGCGGGGCAGTTCCGAATCCTATTCATGTGCTTTCCAGAATGATCGCAGAATTAATCGATGAAGACGGGCAGATCACGATTGACGGTTTTTATGACAACGTGGAAGATGTTTCGGATGCAGACAGAGCAGATATGAATAAACTGAAGGATAATCCGGAAGAATTCAAAAAATCAATCGGTTTAGAAGACGTTGAAGGTGAGAAAGGATATACTACCCTGGAAAGAACTTCTATCCGTCCTACCCTGGACTGCAACGGGATCTGGGGCGGTTATACAGGAGAAGGGGCTAAGACGGTGATTCCTTCAAAAGCATCTGCAAAAATTTCCATGCGTTTAGTTCCTTACCAGACTCCGGAAGAAATTACTGAGAAATTCACAAAATATTTTAATAAAATAGCTCCGGATAATGTAAGGGTTAAAGTGACTCCGCATCACGGCGGGATGCCTTATGTGTTACCGACTGATACCAAAGAGTTTTTAGCCGCGAAAAAAGCCATGGAATCTACATTCGGTAAAGAAGTTCTTCCGTATAGAGGAGGGGGAAGCATTCCCATAACTTCAATGTTTGAGAAGGTTTTAGGCGCCAAATCTGTATTGATGGGCTTTGGTCTGGATTCCGATGCCATCCATTCTCCAAATGAACATTATGGGCTGTTCAATTTTTACAAAGGAATTGAAAGCATTCCGCTGTTCTTCGAGAACTATTCGAAATAACAGATTCCTGATATCATAAACGCTCCATAAAACGGAGCGTTTATTTTTGTAGGGATACTTCATATAGCGATTAACCAGAGCATAGGTCCAAATCATAGGTATCGGTATGTTATAATAAGTGTTTTCATAGCATAGATCTGTATTTATATAGATTTGAGCTAATCACCACATCTTAAGAATTTGGGAATCGAAATCGATAATTAAATATTCTTAAATGAATTCAACGCAAAAAAATTATATTAATAATTATCTAAATAGCTTAATACACTTATAGATAAAAGGTTAAATTTCCCTTGCATCAGATAATTTTCAAATACTAAATTTGCATAAAAAAAACAGATGTATGAAAAAATTGTTATTATTATTCCTCCTAATCGTTGGATTTTATAGTTTTTCACAACTTGTACAGGTGCCCATATATGCCGGCAAATCACTACAACCCGCACAGTCAGGGAATGAAATTGCAAAAACATATGATGGTGATAATGCCACTATCTACCATTCTAAATGGTCTCAGAACGGTGTCCCTGATGAGTTGCAGTTTTATTTTACGTCCAATATTACCAGCATAAAAAAAATGGTTTATACTCCAAGGCAATCTGGCGGGACAAATGGGATGTGGACCAAGATTAATATTTCTTACAGTACACAAGCGGCACCCAATACATTCATTCCGGTAACCACCGATTTGATCTGGGCAGCCACTATTCAGGATAAAGAAGTTGTGTTCCCAACAGCTATTCAGAATCCTTACAGTATTAAAATCTATGTAAATGCCGGAGTGGGAAATTTCTCAAGCTGTGCAGAGATGAAATTCTTTTCCGAAACACAGCCCGTAACTTCTGATGGGGCAGACTGCACAATCAATACATCAGAATTGAGTGTAAATGGCACTAATGATACGAAAGTCGATATTATACCGTCAGGAACGACGGCGTCATCTTACCAGTCCGGCCAGAATATAGATAAATCTTTTGATAACGACGTAAATACCCTGTATCATTCTTCTTACAGCAATACCACTTTTCCGGTGGTATTAAATTACAGATTAGACGGCGTAAGCCCTGTTGATTATCTGAAATACACCCCGAGAGCCAGCGGAACTAATGGTAGATTCGGGAGCGTGACCATCAGTTATAATACCATGGCAGACAGTACTTTTGTCAATCTTATGTCATTTGATTTTCAGAATTCGTCCGTTCCTGTAAATGTTTATTTTCCCAATCAGATTACGCCTTTTAATATAAGAATTACAGTAAACAGTGGACAGGGAAATTTTGCAAGCTGTGCTGAAATGGGCTTTTATACAATAGGATCTTCGGGAACTGCAAACCCTTATACCAATATTTTCGAAGATAATCTTTATTCGACATTACGGCCATCCGTTACGCAGGCAGATATAGATGCAATGACATCCCCGTTCTACAGAGGTTTGGCACAGTGTCTGTTGAACGGAACCTATGTCCGTAAATACAGAGTTCAGGACTACAAGGTGTATCCTCCTATTGCTGTTACTACAGGTAATTTAAAAGTGGGAACCGGCTACAACAGCTTTGAAAATCCTACAGGAATTGTATTTGCAGAAGGAGATAAGATAGCCCTTTTTGTACGGAATATTCCTGTCGGGTCTACTATTTCCCTGCAGGTAAAGGACTTTTCTACTACCCTTAAAGGTATTACATCCTATTATGATCTGCATAATGGTTTAAATGTACTCCAGCTCACCAACAGCGGATTAGGATACATCAGTTATTATAATACTGATACGACATTGCCGGATATTAAAGTCAATATTGTTTCGGGTAGGGTAAACGGGCTGTATCGGTATCAGAACTCTACACTTAGTGACTGGCAGGCAAATTTAACGAATTCAGCATATCATATGATCGATGTCGTAGGAAATCATTCACACCTGGTTTATAAAAAGAATATGTTGAAAACTTATGCCGCTTTTAATCCTGACGAACTGATTTCAAAATATGATCTTATTGTAAAAAATGAATGGCTTGTGATGGGACTGTACAAATATAATTTAGTCCCAAAAAACCGAATGTTCAGCTATAGTAATAATGGCGGTGGCTGGTACGCAGGCGGATTAGGCATAAACCTGGATTCTACTTGGGGTGAAGATGGTGTGGCAGATGCCAGTAAGTTATCTCTTTGGGGAATTGCTCATGAATTTGGCCACGTAAATCAGATAAGACCGGACCTTAAATGGATCGGCACTACGGAAGTTACCAATAATATGCATAGTGCCTGGGTAGATCATCAGATGAACCCCCAACACGATGGCATGTCGCGTCTGGAAAGAGAATCTGTGCCACCACAGGCAGGAATGACCAGCATAGCCGGTGGCAGAATAAATGGAGCCATTTTAAATACCGTCGTTAATAAGGAAGCCCTGCAGGGAAATGCCAATACGGATGTCTTTAAAGTACTGGTACCGTTCTGGCAGCTTGAATTATACTATCAATTGGCCGGAGCTTCGCGTAGTGCACCCATCCTCTCTTTTAATTACCCTTCTAATTATACGGGAGTAGATTATGCACATTGGTTTGGTATTGTGGCTAATATGGCCAGAAATTATAATGCTTCAGGCGTTTCAAACGGGGAACTGCTTCTGAATTTTGTGAAAAATACATGCTCTGCCGTACAAGAGGATCTCACTGAATTCTTTACGAAAACCGGGTTTTTAAAACCCATAGACAGAAGTATTGATGATTATGGTATCGGACAGCTCACCATTACCCAGGCTCAGATCGATGCAACTATAGCTCATATAAAGGCTCAGAACTACAAGAACCCTGTGTCGCCGGTCATACATTATATCTCTGCGCGAAATGTTGCGGCTTTCCGGGATCATCTTTCTCTGAGCGGACAGACAGGGCAGGGAGTTGCTTTAAATAACAGCTATCTTACCGTACAGCACAGTGTCTGGAAAAATGCAGTTGCTTATGAAACACTGGATGCTAATAACGAACTGATCTATGTCTCCGTTACAGGTACAGGAGATACCACGGATCAGACGACTAAAGTCTATTATCCTTCTAATGCGGCGGCTGTATATGCAGTAGGGTATAATGGAGAGAAAATCCGGGTCTATCCCTCCACCTGCACAAAACTTCCTGCAGGAGGTACGCCTGATACCTATACTACAATAGGAATATCTATTCAGGAAAAACAGCCGGGCTGGCAGGATAAAATTCCGAACGGGCACCTTGCAATGCAGTCCAAAGCAAAAGGATTCGTTGTTACAAGGATAAATCATGTGAGTACCATACCGGCTGCTTCGGACTCTATTTCAGATCCGAAAGCAGGAATGCTCTTATACGACATACAGGATAAATGTACAAAATTATTTAACGGAATCACGTGGAACTGTATTAAAAAAAGCTGCAATGATTAAAAATATAATATATATAGCCACAGTACTGAATGTCTTTGGTTTTGCTGATGGCCAGATTGCCATATCAAAAGATAAAATTAACGGAAACAGTACCATACTGGATTTTGAAGATTCCCCTTCTAACAGGAAAGGACTTATTCTTCCTTCTGTAGAGAATGTGTCAGGTGCCCTGGCAACAGTTACTTCTCATAACAACGGCACATTTTTGTTTGATACAAGTGATGATAAGGTAAAAATGTATGAAAATGAAATTTGGGTCGATCTGAGTGACAGCGGAGACGATTCTCAGATAACTCCTAATCCGTCACCTGATTATTCGACTACGCAGGGAATCATTATTAACTCTCACACCAGCAATGCAAAAGGAGTCATTGTTCTGGAATCAGACAATAAAGCGATGATTCTTCCTAAGATACAGAGTCCGCACTTAAACGTCAAAAGTCCTTATCCCGGGATGATGTGCTATGATACGGCAAGTAACTCCCTGGCTATTTTTAACGGCAGGGAATGGAGTTACTGGAAATAAACTATTGAATCTTTCCTACAAAGCGATTGTTTCTTTCATGGATAAAAAGAAAATCCTGCAAATCTTTCTTTGCCTGCTTTTCAAATGGAAACATAGATTCAGATGATCCGATGAGTTATTTCTGGAAAAGGCAAGTAACTTTCGAAAAATTCGCTGAAAATAAATTACTGATAAATCTTAGGTTAATAAAACGCTCTATTTGGGGCGTTTTTATTATTTTTAAGAACTTAAATCCATAAATTATGATCGAAAATAAAGTTGCCTATATAACAGGAGGAACCAAAGGGATCGGTTTCGGAATTGCCAGGATAATACTTGAAAATGGAGTTTCAGTGGCATTTTCCGGAAGGAAAAGAGATGACGTTGAAAAAGCTGAGCATGAACTTCAGCAGTATTCCGATAACGTTCTGGGAATTGTTTCGGATGTCAGAAGTCTGGAAAGTGAAGAAGAAGCCATAAGGTATATTAAAGAGAAATTCGGAAGACTGGATTTTGTTATTGCCAATGCCGGCTTAGGTATTTTCAAGCCTGTAGACCAACTTTCCGCTGAAGAATGGAATGATATGGTCGACACAAATCTGACAGGCGTTTTCTATACCTTAAAAGCTTCAGTGGAAGAACTGAAAAAGACACAGGGGTATTATATTACCGTATCAAGCCTGGCCGGAGCCAATTTCTTTGAGAACGGAACAGGTTATAACGCTTCAAAATTCGGAGTCGTAGGATTTACCCAGGCCGCAATGATCGATTTAAGAAAATACAATATCAAATCAACCGTCATTATGCCCGGATCCGTAGCCACCAACTTCAATGGAAATGTTCCTTCAGAAAAAGACGAATGGAAGATTCAGCCCGAAGATATGGGAAATCTCGTTCTGGATATTTTAAAAATGAATCCCCGCGTTTTGCCGAGTAAGATTGAATTTAGGGCAACGAAACCTGCAAAGTAGGGATTTTAATGCATTGAATAGTAAAATAATAAGTGCTATGCATGCATAATATTTTTTTTATTTATATTAGCAACAATTAATTAAAACAAAATCTCTGTATAGAATCCCTGATTTTATACTCGAAGAGAAACAAAAAATAGAAAACATGAAACCGTTAGGTCTCATGTGGCAGGTAAAAAAATTAAAACAACATATGAAAATATTAGTTTGTATAAGTAGTGTTCCGGATACTACTTCCAAGATTAACTTCACAGCAGATAAATCTGCTTTCGACAAAAATGGAATTCAATGGGTAATTAATCCTCTGGATGAATTTGCATTAACAAAAGCAATAAAGCTGCAGGAATCTCAAGGCGCTACCGTAACTGTGATGAATGTAGGAGATGCAGCTACTGAGCCTGTGATCAGAAAAGCACTTGCTATCGGGGCTAATGATGCGGTAAGAGTAAACCTTGATCCTAAAGACAGCTATTCTACGGCAAAAGAAATCGCTGCCGTTGCTCAGAACGGTGCCTACGATTTGATCCTTTGCGGTAAAGAATCTCTTGATTATAATGGAGGCTCTGTTCCGGGAATGGTTGCTCAGTTATTAAATCAGCCTTTTGTCAATGCATCAGTAGGTCTGGAAGTAAACGGAACTGAAGCTACTGCTGTAAGAGAGATTGAAGGAGGAAAAGAAACTATTTCTGTAAAACTTCCGGCCGTAATTGCCGGTCAGAAAGGATTAGTGGACGAAAAAGATCTGATTATTCCGAACATGAGAGGAATTATGTCTGCAAGAACCAAACCTTTACAGGTGGTAGAAGCTACTTCTTCAGAAGTGAAAGTTCAGGGCGTATCTTACGACAGTGTTCCTCCAAGAGCAGCTGTAAAAATGGTTTCCCCTGATAATTTGGATGAGCTGGTGAGGTTACTTCATGAAGAAGCTAAAGTAATCTAATCTTAACCCCGAACATTAAACTTTAAACATAACAATCATGGCAGTATTCGTATACGCAGAAAATATAAACGGAGTTTACAAAAAAGCAGCTTTCGAAGCAGTTTCTTATGCTAAAGCTGTTGCCGATAAGGCAGGAGATACCGTTACGGCAATCTCGGTAAACCCCACAGATTCTTCAGATTTACTATATAAATATGGAGCATCTAATGTCATCAATATCAAAGACGAAGGTCTTAAAAGTTTCTCAGCCAAAGCTTATGCCCAGGCTGTAAGTGAAGTGGCAAACGGTAATATCATCGTTTTCCCTCATACTACGGATGCTTCTTCCATAGCACCGATGCTGGCAGTAATGAACGGCCACTCTTTAATTACCAATGTTTTGGAAGCTCCGGAAAGTCTTGCTCCTGTTCAGGTAAAAAGAAGAGCATTCTCAGGAAAAGGGTTCATGCATGCAAAATCTGAAGCGGCAGGGGTAATTCTTACTGTTTCTCAGAATGCATTCGGAGTTAAAGAAAATGCCGTGTCAGGTTCTGAAGAAGTGAAAAACCTTTCAGTTGCCAATGAAGATACCAAGGTGATTTCTCACGAGCAAAGCTCAGGAAAGCTGGATCTCAAGGAAGCTGAAATCGTAGTTTCTGCAGGAAGAGGACTGAAAGGTCCTGAGAACTGGGGAATGGTAGAAGATTTAGCTAACGTTTTGGGTGCTGCCACAGCCTGTTCTAAGCCAGTTTCAGATATCGGATGGAGACCTCACACAGAACATGTGGGACAAACAGGGAAGGCAATTGCTCCGAATCTGTATATTGCCATCGGTATTTCCGGTGCCATTCAGCATCTGGCCGGAGTAAACTCTTCTAAAACAATTGTTGTAATCAACAGTGATGCGGAATCTCCTTTCTTCAAATCAGCTGATTACGGTGTTGTAGGTGATGCTTTTCAGATAGTTCCTGCATTAACTGAAAAAATTAAAGCTCTTAAAGGATAAATAAGAGAATGACAATAGCCGCTCAGTCTGCTTATCAGTTTTATTTACTGGCGGGCAAACCGATAACGGAGCTCATTCACAATTCACATATAAAAGCCCTTTCCGGGCTTTTATTTTTGTCTAAAAGTAAATCCTACAATAAAAAAAATGATTTATATTTGTAGCTATGGATTATAAACAGCTAATTATTCGCGGAATATCGTACAGCCAGACCCAATCCGGGGCGTACGCATTATTATTGGAACATGAAGAGACACATATAAAATTACCTGTTGTTATAGGAAATTTCGAGGCTCAATCCATTTCTCTCGGTCTTGAGAAAGACATTCATCCGCCTCGTCCTCTTACCCATGACTTATTTACAAAGTTTATTGTTTCTGCCAATTACGAATTGGTCTCCGTGATCATTTATCAGATCGTAGACGGCGTTTTCTTCTCAAATATCAATTTCAGAAACAAAGAAAATGATGAAGAATTAATTCTTGATGCCAGAACTTCAGATGCGGTGGCTATGGCCGTAAGATTTGATGCCCCTATTTTTACAACGCAGCAGGTCTTGAACGAAGCCGGAATACTTCTGGAACTGGAAGACGTTTCCAAAGAAGAAGAAGCATTTTCTGAGACCGTTCCCGCTGAAGATAATTTGAGATCTATCTCTATGGAAGAGCTCCAGAAATTACTGGATGAGGCTGTTAAAGAAGAAGATTACGACACGGCCCTTGAAATTCAGGAGGAGATCAAAAGGAGAAAGAAAAGAATTGACTAAAAGATATTTTTTATACTAACTATGAATTTAAAACTACGACTTACCATCCTGAGCTTTCTCCAGTTCGCGGTTTGGGGAGCTTATTTAACCTCTATGGGGAATTATTTAGGCTCAGTGGGATTGGGATCTAAAATAGGACTGTTTTATGCGATGCAGGGAATCGTTTCTATTTTTATGCCTGCCCTGATGGGAATTATTGCTGACAGATGGATACAGGCTCAGAGATTACTGGGAATATGCCATCTTTTGGCAGCCGGTTTTCTGGTAGCAGCCGGATATTACGGGATGGCAGCGGGTGCTGATGTGGAATTCCCTAAACTGTTTCTTCTGTATAGTTTAAGTGTGATGTTCTATATGCCTACGATAGCGCTTTCCAACTCGGTAGCCTATACCGTGCTCGTTAACAATAATTTTGATACCATTAAAGCCTTTCCGCCAATCCGTACTTTTGGAACCATCGGTTTCATCTGTGCTATGTTATTTGTGGATTTTACAGGATATCAGAATAACTATTCGCAGTTTTTTGTGTCGGGGATTTTAGGAGTTGTCCTATTCCTTTATTCCTTTACATTACCGAAATGTCCTACCAATAAAAGCGAAGAAAAGCAGAGCCTTTATGATGCCCTGGGATTAAAAGCCTTCAGTCTGTTTAAAGACAAAAAAATGGCTGTCTTCTTTATTTTTTCAATGTTATTGGGTGTTTCACTTCAGATTACCAACGGATATGCTAATCCGTTTATAACAAGTTTTAAAGATATTCCTTCTTTCAGCGACTCCTGGGGAGCCAATCATGCTAATGCGTTGATTTCTCTCTCTCAGGTATCCGAAACGGCCTGTATTCTTTTAATTCCTTTTTTCCTCAAGAGATTCGGGATCAAAAAAGTAATGCTAATGGCGATGTTCGCATGGGTACTGAGATTCGGACTATTCGGACTTGGAAATCCGGGTGGAGGAGTGTGGATGTTTATTTTATCAATGATCGTATACGGAATTGCATTTGATTTCTTCAATGTTTCAGGATCATTATTTGTTGACAAAGAAACAGATAAGAGCATCCGTTCAAGTGCACAGGGCGTTTTCATGATGATGACGAATGGGTTCGGAGCTACAATCGGTATGCTGGGAGCCCAGGAGGTAGTTAATCATTATGTATTTTCACAGACAGATCCTACCTTACAGCTTCAGGGCTGGCAAACCTCATGGTATATTTTTGCAGGATATGCCCTGGTCGTGACCATCTTATTTGCGATTATTTTTAAGCATAAACATAATCCGGAAGAATTATCTGCCATAAAACATTAATTTATTTATTTAATTTTCAAAATATTGAGATGCGCTTTTCCAGAAAAGCGCATTTTTTTATGGGTAAAACCTTTAAGTTTCTATCGTATAGTTACTGAAACTGATCCTGAAGAATAAATGCAGATGTCATTATTCTCATAAGTATTATACAGAGTTTTCCAACAGTATTATTGCATATAAGCAGAACGAACTCTCTTATTTTCAATTCAGTCTGAAAAGATTTAATGTATTGATGTAAAAATATATTACGGCTATATTAATAATAATGTCCGGTCGAAGAGCAAATATGGATTGCAGCCCGGATCGGGAAGTGTAGATTCCGATTTTTAATTAATTAATATTTTGATACTTTTATTAAAGAATAATCAAATTCCGCCTACTTTTTTTATTATCTGTAGATCATTGAAGCCAATCAGTTAATTTTAAAGCCCACTCATTTAAAGTGTGTTTTTTTTTGTATTTTGGTACTTTAAGAATTATGAAAAACATTCAGTTATTAGCATTAATAGTCGTCGTAGTTGGCAGTTTTCTTCCATTGGTTCATGTTCCGATCATCGGAAACTGGGATTACTGGAAGTTAGACCATTCGTTAGCGATTATTTGTTGGATTCTTTCAGCAATTGCCTTATTGGGGATTGTGAATAATAATTCTAAAATAGTAAGAGCATCAGGAATTGCTCTGGTTCTGTTCTTTATTTTCACCCTGGCAGCTGTAAAAATGCAGTCACTGCAATATTTCAGTTTTCTTCCATTTAAATCATGGCAGGAAACTTTCGCAGGAGTGGTAAAATTAAGATGGGGCTGGATCGTAGAATTTCTAGGTGCTTTTATGCTGATTTTCGTTAAAAATAATAATAAAAAAACACAGATATGAATGATGTAAAAACAATTTCCGTTGCCCTGTTGTTGCTAGGAATTTCCTCTGTTAATGCTCAGAAAAAAAACGATCCTAAAAAACAGGAAACCGTACAGAAAAAGCCGGTGGATAACCCTGCCAAATGCAGTAATATAAAAGAAGGAACATTTTTGCGGACTAATTATCCGAAAAATCTCTGGTATATGACTGTGAAAAACAACGTGCAGACAGAGTTTTATAATGATGGTAAAGACTACATTAAATCTACAGTCGTTTTTGTAGATGACTGTAATTATAAAGTAATTGTTCTCGAGAAGACCGAACAGAATAATCCGATAAAGGTGGGTGATGTTTACAATAATAAGGTCATTGCCACTCAGGATAACTATATCAAGATCAATTCTCAGCTCAATGGAGAGCAGTTTGATCTGGTATTGATGAAAGTGAAAGAAAACAAAAAATAGAAATATAAAAATGAGATCGAAAGACCTCATTGATCAAAAAAAAGTATACACATGAAAGAAGTATTCATCGTTTCCGCAGTAAGAACTCCAATGGGGAGTTTTCTGGGAAGCTTATCCACTGTTCCTGCGACAAAATTAGGAGCTGTTGCTGTGAAAGGAGCATTAGATAAAATCGGTCTTGATCCGAAAAATGTTCAGGAGATCTATATGGGAAATGTACTGCAGGCTGGCGAAGGACAGGCTCCTGCCCGTCAGGTAGCTATTGGTGCCGGACTTTCTATTGAAACGCCTTCTACGACGGTAAATAAAGTTTGTGCTTCAGGAATGAAAGCTGTGACCATGGCTGCACAGGCGATAAAAGCCGGCGATGCTGATGTAATCGTTGCCGGCGGCATGGAAAACATGTCTTCTGTTCCGCATTATTATAATGCTAGAAATGCCACAAAACTAGGAGATGTAAAGATGTTGGACGGAATGGTTTTAGACGGTCTTACAGATGTTTACAATAAAGTTCATATGGGTGTATGTGCAGAAAAATGTGCTACAGACTATAGTTTTACAAGAGAAGATCAGGATAATTTTGCTGTTGAATCTTACAGGAGATCGGCAAAAGCATGGAGCGAAGGCAGGTTTGCTGATGAGGTTGTTCCCGTTACCATTCCTCAAAGAAAGGGCGATCCTGTTATTTTTGCGGAAGATGAAGAATACAAATCCGTAAACTTCGACAGATTACCGACTCTTCCTACCGTATTTAAAAAAGAAGAAGGAACGGTAACAGCTGCCAACGCTTCTACACTGAATGACGGTGCTTCTGCCCTGATTCTTGTTTCTAAAGAAAAAATGGAAGAATTAGGTCTAAAGCCTTTAGCTAAGATCATCTCTTATGCAGATGCTGCTCAGGCACCGGAAGATTTTACAACAGCCCCTTCGAAAGCACTTCCGATTGCTCTTAAAAAGGCAGGGTTAGCACTTACAGATATCGACTTTTTCGAATTTAATGAAGCTTTCTCCGTGGTAGGTCTGGCCAACAATAAAATCTTAGGATTAGATGCCTCAAAAGTGAATGTAAACGGTGGTGCGGTATCGCTTGGCCACCCGCTTGGAAGTTCCGGCTCAAGGATTATTGTTACCCTGATTAATGTATTAAAGCAAAACAATGCTAAATACGGAGCTGCAGCGATCTGTAACGGCGGCGGCGGGGCTTCTGCCATTGTTATTGAGAACCTGTAATTTTAACAAAATAATAAAAGAAAATAAAAACCGCCGAATATTCAGCGGTTTTTATATTTTTGTGCTACTAATATTTAATGAATGTCTGAAATTGAAAATCAACAGCCTAAACATATAAAGAACAACCCAAAGATTATGAAGGCCTGGGCCGTATATGACTGGGCCAACTCTGTATATTCACTGGTTATTACCTCTACTATTTTTCCGATTTACTATTCTATTCTTACCACGGCTTATGAAAAGAAAGAATATGTAGAAGAGACAAAATCCTGGATCGACGTACCGGTGAGGCATATGATTAAAGTTTTCGGAAGAGAATATCAGCCCGATGCGGTGTACGGATATTCACTTACCATCTCTTTCTTTATTGTTGTTTTATTGTCTCCATTTTTATCTTCGCTGGCAGATACGATCGGAAACAAAAAATCTTTCCTGCAGTTTTTCTGTTATCTGGGTGCTACATCCTGTATGGGATTGGCCATGTTCACGGGAATGCACAATGTATTTTTAGGTTTGCTGTTCAGTATCACGGCGAGTGTAGGATTCTGGGGAAGTCTGGTGTTTTATAACTCTTTTCTGCCTGATATTGCAACAAGGGATAAGCAGGACGCGCTTTCTGCAAAGGGATATGTCTACGGATATATCGGTTCTGTAGTACTGGTGGTGATCTGTTTATTATTGATTCAGGTATTTGCAAAAGGGGCAGCTCAGCAGCTTTTATTTACGAGAATCAGTTTCTTACTGACCGGGGCCTGGTGGTTTGGTTTCTCTCAGTATACCTTTAAACATCTTCCTCAGTTCGGTGATGTAAAAGAAAAGCTTCCGAAAGATCTGGTATTGTTAAACTATAAAAATATTTTTAAAACACACCAGGACCAGGGAGGCTTCTTTGAGGTTCTGAAAGATAACCTGAGCTTTTATAAAGATATTGCCAAAGAAAGTTTTCATGAGCTTTTTAAAGTCGGAAACGAATTATTTAAAGATAAAAACCTGAAATTTTTCCTTTCAAGTTTCTTTTTTTACAGTGTAGGGATGCAGACTATTTTCTTAATGGCCACCTTATTCGGAAAAAGCGAAATTAACCTTGCGCAGGATAAATTGATCGCGACGCTTCTGGTAATTCAGATTGAAGCTATTATCGGGGCGGTGATTTTCTCAAGACTGTCAAGAAAAATCGGGAATAAGAATGTCATCTCTATTGCGATTGTCCTATGGATCGTAGCTTGTCTATGGGCATATTTTCTTAATAAGGAAAATCCGACAGTAGAGTATCAGTTCTATGGAGTAGCGGCAGTGGTAGGTCTTGTAATGGGAGGTCTTCAGGCCATGTCGAGATCTACGTATTCCAAACTTCTTCCTGAAGATTCCATGGAGAATACCACATTTTTCAGTTTCTATGATGTTCTGGAGAAAATGGCCATCATCTTGGGAACTTTCATTTTTGCTACACTGATTGAGCATTTTAATAATATGAGATATGCAGCTCTGTCAATGACTATATTTTTTGCAGTCGGACTAGTTCTGATACGCTTTCTTAAGGTCAAGATGCTAAAAGACAGAGACACATTATAAAATTTAAAGACGTTCATTGAAACGTCTTTTTTTTATCCCGTACCCGTCTAAGATTAGGGATTATTGGGTAATCATACGCTTAAGTGTTGTTTTTACTTCATAAAAATATTTAAATAAATCATATTTATTTTTCACCACGTCTGGATTTTTTTGTTTATTTGTAAAAAACATTACAAATGATAAAAAAAATTCTATTCTTCTGCATTCTGCAGTGTTCTTTATGCGTTTTTTATCAAAATTTAAGACCGGTTGCGCAAAAAATTTCGGAATATCACAATCAGAAGAAACATTTTCAAAACTATGATCTGTTTGAAGTGAATTCTGATCCCGGTAAACTCTCTGAGTACAAAAAATCGGCAACGGACATTACAGTCATCAGGGTAAAACCCAAAGAACTTAAGAAGCTTCTGTATGATAAGCCGGAGACGCTGGAAATTTCTTTCCCTTTTGACGGAAAACTCGTGACAGTTGAGCTTTATAAAAGCGAGATTTTCACCAGGGATTTTAAAGTAACGACAGACAAAGGTGAAATTGTGAATTATACTCCCGGAGTCTATTATCAGGGAATTCTGAAAGGGGATGACAGGTCTGTCGCAGCATTCAGTTTCTTCGGTAATGACATTGTGGGCGTGGCCTCTATTCCTGAAGTGGGAAATATAGTAGTTGGAAAAGTCAAAAACAGCGAAGATTTTGTCACGTATTCGGATTCAAAACTCACGGGTCTTAATCCTTTTATCTGTGGAGCAGACGAATTGCAGGAAAATCAGAAAAAAAAAGAATCATCTGGTTCCGATAAAAAGACAGCTACGCAAAACTGTGTTCGGATCTACTACGAAGTTGGCTACACTCCTTATGTAAATAATGGATCAAGTACGACAACGACGACAGACTGGTTAACGGCTGTTCATAATAATATTGCCACACTTTACAGCAATGATGAGGTAAGAATTGCATTAAATGAAATCAATATCTGGACGACTCAGGATCCTTATACAGGTTCGCCAAATGCAAATCTGGGGAATTTCAGAACAAACAGGCCGACATTTAACGGTGATCTTGCCCATTTCGTCAATTCGCCCTCCACAACAAGTGTAGCCTACCTCAATTCCCTGTGTACGACGTTTAATCATGCGTATTCCGGAATTTCCCAGACTTATAATAATGTACCTGTTTATTCATGGACGATCGGAGCAATGACGCATGAAATGGGACACAGTTTCGGATCACCTCATACCCATGCCTGCGCCTGGAATGGAAATAATACTGCAATAGACGGATGTGGAGCCCAGGCCGGATACAGTGAAGGCTGTACAGGACCTATCCCTTCAGCAACTGAAAAAGGATCTATGATGAGCTATTGCCATCTGGTTTCCGGGGTTGGAATCAATTTCAGTAACGGGTTTGGACCGCAGCCGGCAGCTTTAATACGGAATACCATAGATTCAAAATCCTGTATCGGTACAAATTGTACCACAGCATGTGCGATGACCATAACAGCAATGGATGTTTCAAATATTACCCAAAATTCTGCTACTGCTACTTTTACAGATGCTACCTCTCCATCCTGGAAATATACCTTAACAACAATGGATGGGACCATAGTTTCTTCAGGAAATACCACTACGCAGACATTAAATTTGATTAACCTTCAGCCTGCAACTTACTATAAGCTCTCTCTCGGAACAGACTGTTCTGCAGGATACCAGAAAACACAGGTATTTATGACAGATGCGGATTGGTGCAGCGGTACTTTATTTACTGATTCCGGGGGCCAGACGGGAAATTACGGAGATAATGAGACTGTTATCAAAACGTTCTATCCGACAACAGGAAATTCTCTCACCATGACTTTCACGGAGTTTTCATTAGAACAGGGGTATGATTTTATGTATGTGTACAATGGTCCATCCACATCTTCTCCTTTATTTTCAAATGGTGACGCTTTAACAGGAAACACGCTACCGGGAACCTTTACTTCTACCCATTCTTCAGGAGCTATCACTGTAAGGTTTGTTTCTGACCCGGCAGAAAATCACAGTGGCTGGAAAGCAAATTTTTCGTGTGCTGTTTTAGCAGTACAAGACACTGATGCCTCAGACAATACAGTACATATTTATCCGAACCCTGCCAAAAATATAATGACAATCACTTCGAAGATTGCTTTAAAGGCATTCAGTATATATGATGAAGCAGGAAGATTGGTTAAGTCACAATCATCACTGAAAGGATTCAAACAGGAGGTTGATCTTTCTTCAATGCAGACCGGAAATTATGTAATACGTATAGAAACACAAAAAGAGAAGGTCATTAAAAAGCTGATAAAGCAGTAATCACCTTTTCGAAAATATAAAAATAAAGTCCTCATCAGAGGACTTTTATTATGCTTTATGGTGGAGATAATAATCTTCAATAATAATAAGACCATTTTCAAGAAAGTCGTCTATTATAATGGCGACGGGAGTCTTTTCGATAATGGTATCCCTTGACCTGTTCTGAACGAAAACAAGACCTGATAACAATAAAAAAACAAAATCTTTTTCATTAAAACAGATGTTAGATTAATTTCGGCGAAAGTAATGATTAATTTACCATATTGATCTTTATTGCATCTGCGTGAGAATACGGGAATGAGAAATCTGTTAAAAAAATGTAAAATTTCGGCGTGAATTTTGCTAACATTGAGGAGAATAATTTTTAACTTTGTAAAAAGATTTATTGTCAGATGACGAATCCTCTATTTTATGCAAAAATAATTTTGTTTGGAGAATACGGAATGATCGAAGATTCCCAGGGTCTTGTGGTGCCTTACAGCTTCTACAAAGGGACCTTAAAGTTTTCTGATTCAGAAACCGCTTCCGAATTTGAAGAAAAATCAAATAAACATTTACAAGAATATTCCGGTTATCTTACAGAATTAGATCTTCCTGCAGGGTTTAAATTAGACGTTGAAAGGTTCAAAAATGATATTTCAAACGGTCTTTTTTTTGACTCTAATATTCCGCAAGGGTATGGTGTAGGAAGTTCAGGAGCTCTGGTAGCTGCAATATTTGAAAAATATGCTGTTCAGAAGCATGATCCGGAAAGCATTTCCAAAGATAATCTGAAGGCTTTAAAAGCTGTTTTCGGACAGATGGAAAGTTATTTCCACGGCAAAAGTTCCGGAATGGATCCGTTGATCTGCTACATGAATCTGCCAATTCTTATTGAAAATAAAGAAAACCTCGGCAGGGTTTCTATCCCTAAAGGAGAAGAGGGAAAAGGGGCCATCTTTCTGATCGACTCAGGAATTACCGGTGAAACGGGACCTATGATCCAGATTTTCTTTGAGAAAATGAAAACTGAAGGCTTCCGTAAAACGATGAAAGAAGAATTCATCCGCTATAACAATGCATGTATTGATTCTTTTCTGAAAAAAGATATGAATCCGTTCTTCAGAAATCTGAAAAAGCTTTCCTATTGGGCATATGAACATTTCCGTCCGATGATTCCTGAAAGTATTTTTAATATCTGGAAAAAAGGATTGGATTCTAATGCGTATTATCTGAAATTATGCGGAAGCGGCGGAGGCGGCTACATCTTAGGCTTTACCAAAGACTATGAAAAAGCAGAAAAAATGCTTGACGGCTTCCAGAAAGAGGTGATTTACAGATTCTAAAATGTTGTGAATGAATTCTGAAAAAGAAACTTTCCAACAGAAAAATTATATCCAAAAATCTCTATTTTACAGATTTTCACAATTTGTGGGCTTTCTTTTGGGAGCTCGCTTTTTTGTTGCCTTATTACTTACTTTTGCCCTTTATGTTTCAACGTTTTTTCTATTTAATCAGGATGAAAGTTTCAGAAAATTTGTCTTTGACTTTAAAGTGCACGGGATTATTTTCTGCACCGTCTTAACCATTTTGGCAGGAGGAACGATTAATCAGTTTTATGATTTTGAAAAAGATCATATCGTGAAACCTTTCAGAACCAGAATTCAGAGTTTCATTAAACAAAAATACTTTTTGTATGCCTATCTGGCCCTGACCATTATATCGCTGAGTGTTGCCTGGCTGATCTCTCATAAAGTATTTGTGTTTTTTTTGATCTATCAGTTTTTTATGTGGTTTTACAGTCACAAATTAAGCAGGATTCTATTGGTCAATAACCTTACTTTCGTCAGTCTTACCTTATACCCGTTCTTCGGAATGATGGTTTATTACGAAACTTTTTCAAAGAAAGTGCTGCTTATGGCTATTTTCTTATTCCTGATACTTTTATGTATTGATATCGTAAAAGATGCACTGACCAAGAGTGTCGATAAAGCTTTTGGGTATACTACGATTCCCAATTATTTTAACAGCAGGACCTACAAAGGAATTATAATTTCTTTATTAACGGTAACGATTGCCGTATCCATGAAACTCATTATGAGAACAGGCATCACCGGATTTATGGCATATTATTTTACAGGAGGATTATTTGTAATGATTGCCTGTGTTTACCTGCTTTTAAATTCCTCCAGAAAAAGTAATTTCCTGACGCTCAATATTCTGCGGCTTTGGGTTTTCGTAGGTATTATTGCGATGCTACTGAACGGGATCGAAGGTAAATTGTAGAAGATTTTCTTTAAAAAGACTGAGGTTATTCTTACATTTGCAGAACCTTAAATTTATATAAAAGTAATGCCCATTTTTAACGATACTAAAGTTGCATTTGCAGATAAATCTGATGCACAGTTAAAGAAAGCGTACTGGATGTTCAAAATGATTGAGCAGCCTACTCTTACCACTCTAGGAACTTCTGTTCTAAATTTTTCAATTCATAACAACCTTCCTTTCGTTACCGGAATTGTTAAAAACACTTTGTTTGAGCAATTTTGCGGTGGAGAAACACGTGAAGAAAGTATGAAAGTAGTAAAGCAGCTTTTTAAAAGAGGCGTTGGAAGTATTTTCGATTATTCAATTGAGGGAAAAGAGGATGAGGCAACTTTTGATGCCGTATGTAAAGAAATTAAAGATATTGTAAGGTTTTCTGTCGGAAATCCGGCCATTCCCTTTATTGTTTTTAAGCCTACCGCTTTTGGACGGATTGATCTTTATGAAGCCGTAGGGAAAAATACCGAACTTACTTCCAGTCAAAAAGAAGACTGGAGCAGAGTTGTAAAAAGGTTCGATGAGGTATGCAGGTTGTGCCATGAAAATGATAAAAAAGTAATGGTGGATGCGGAGGAAACCTGGATGCAGGATGCAGCAGACCGGCTTTGTGAGGAGATGATGGAAAAGTATAACCAGGAAAAACCCATTGTCTGGAATACCATCCAGATGTACAGAACCGGCAGGCTGGAATATATGGAACAACACCTGAAAAGAGCCCGCGAGAAAAATTATTTTATCGGATATAAGATCGTCCGCGGAGCATATATGGAGAAAGAGCGGGCAAGAGCGGCAGAAAAAGGATATGCAGATCCTATTCAGCCTACGAAGGATGCTTCTGATAAAAACTATAATGCTGGAATTGATTTTGTGATGAATCATCTGGACAAAGTTTCCGCTTTCTTCGGAACGCATAACGAGATCTCTTCAGAATTGGTGATGGATAAAATGAAAGCAGCATCATTGGAAAACGGTAATCCGCATGTATATTTCGGACAACTTTACGGAATGAGCGATAATATTACATTCTACCTTTCTGATAAGGGGTATAACGTAGCTAAATATCTTCCTTACGGACCTGTAAAAGATGTCGTACCATATCTGACCAGAAGAGCTCGCGAAAACACCTCCGTAGCAGGTCAGACCGGAAGAGAACTGGGGCTTATTAAGAAAGAACTGGAAAGAAGAAAGAAATAGTCATCCTTCCTTATGATATAAAACTTCACATAACTCTGTGAAGTTTTTTTGTTTTTTATAGGTCTAAAATATAGGATATTTCCTAAAGCTCAAATATTTTAAAATTAACAAATCATATGAAATATTGTAATATTGATCGTTATTATTTATTAAATATAAGTTTTAATTGTTGATATCATTATATTTTATTATATTTGATTACCACTATAAAAATTAATATTCCATGAAAAAAACTTTACTTGCCGCTATAGGGCTTATAGCACATTTAACCTTAGCACAAACTTATAATAACGGAGGTTTAAGTACCGGTGCTACGACTAAAAGCGGAGTTGCCGCACCCGCAGGATATACCTGGTCTGAAGTTCAGAATAATACAGGAAATACAACAGAATCCAATACAAGTGCCGGTTATGGAGGGACGTACAGTTCTGCTACAGCCAGTTTTTTCCTGGCGGACGATTTTACCATTCCGGCAAATACACAATGGCAGATCACCAGCATAGATTTCTTTGCATACCAAACCGGATATACAGGACTTGCAGCTCCGTTTACGACTGCCAGAGTGAATATCTACAGCTCGGATCCGTCAGTAACGGGTGCCGTTAGTGTTTTCGGTGACGATACGACCAACCGGTTTGCTTCGGGAGCAGATTCGAATATGTACAGAATCTTTAATACCCAGGTTCCGGTGGGTTCAACGCCTGGTACCACCAGAAAGATCTGGAGAATAACCGCTAATACTCTTGTAACGCTTACTTCAGGAACTTATTGGGTGAAATATCAATTACAGAATACAGTACCTGCAAGCTCAGGATTCTTACCTGCCGTTACGATTCCGGGAACCCGTGGTTTAGCTGGTTTTAATGCTAAGCAGTATGATGCGGTGGCCGGAACATGGGCTCCTGTCATTGATGACGGAAATCCATCAACAGCAGTGGATTATCCTATGGATATGCCGTTTGTAGTGACTTTTACTACTGCCGGCTCCTTGGGAACAAATGAAGTAATGCAATATGATAACAGGATCCAGGTATATCCCAACCCTGTAATGGACAGTTTTAAAATTAACAATCCTGAAAAAATTAAAATTACCGGTGTTGAAATTATGGATGTATCCGGTAAACTTATAAGAACATTAAAAGGGGCTGATGAATATAATGTTTCTGATCTGCCAAAAGGAAATTATATTTTAAAAATAAAGAGCAGCGAGCTGACAAAAATTACAAAACTATTAAAGCAATAGCTTTAGTTTTCTTCTTCAAATATTTTTACCTGGTCATTTCAATGATCAGGTTTTTTATGGTTCAAAACTTTCAAATTTTCCATTTTCGTAGAATATTACAATACGCTTTATCTTATTATTTTGATTACCAATTGCTTGATTAATGATCTGATCATTTGAATTCTCTAATCGCTGAGAATTGGATATTTTATCTGACGACGTATCATGATCACGAATAAACGATTCTGTGGGATTCTGTTTTATGGGTTCCGGCTGAGCTTCTTCACTTCCAAAGTCGTCATCATTATTCATCATCATGAAAAGGTCGGGTAGAGAAGTAGGGACGGTCTTTTCAAATTTAGGCTCTTCTTCCAAATCTTCTGTTACTTCGGGTAATTCGGACTTGAGCATATCGCCTTCTCCTGTTACCAGCCAATCCCAAAGAATTTCCGGAAAGCGGGACTTTATTTTTATGATGAATTCTAACGAGGGTTTATTTCTCCCTGAAGTAATATGTGAAATTGACGAACGCTGAACATCGATCTCATCGGCAAATTCCGATGGCGTAAATCCTGAATACTCGATAACTTTTGAAATTCTTTCATTTAGACTCATATAACGATCATTTAATCACTTTACAAATGTAAAAAATATAATTTACAATTGCAAATTATATCTATATACAAATGTAAATAATAGTGGGATACAAATGTAAACATTATATAATATTGATTAACAGTATTTTATAATATTGTAAACAAGTCCTTCTAATAATAAACCCTTTTATACTCGATGTCTTTTTCTGATAAAAGCTTATAAGTTATGGATAAGTTTCCAGCGATAATTTTAGATCTGCAACCATAAAAGATATCTTTGTACAACAATTTTTATGAATGGTAAATAAGAGGACATGGGGAACCAATAGCCCTGTCCATAGGCCCAAGAGCACTATTTACGGGTGTAATTTATATTTAATTTTCATTACGAGATACTTTTTAAAGACGATATCTAAAGTTTGGAGATATAGTTGTATTATGTTCTTTAGTGTGAATTTACATCATTAAATTAGCGAAGTTATCAGAGGATAAAATTACAAATGTTCTAAAATAATACTTAATTTACATTTGTATACTGTAACTTTTTAGGAATTTATCCACAAATATTTGTTTAATATTTAATTCCCCAAAACTCATTAATACCATTTTTTAGATCTTCAAGTTAAGTTTAAACTTTAATTTATTTAAAGTCTATAAATAACTGATTTTAAATAAATTATATACTATATATTATATAATTGGCAATCCACAATTTTATCCACAGACAAAATGTCACATAGTTCTGTTTTATTAATTTACACATGTTAATTTTAGTTTTTCCTTAAAAATGATTAAATTTGACTCTTGTAAACTCTTAAGCAATGAATTTTGAACAGATTTATCAGCCGCATCCTGATTTCCCCAATCGTTATATTTCTCCCGAAAAATTATTTTCTTATCTACAGACGAATCTCAAGGATTATATTCAGGAGATTGGAAAATCCTATTTGAATAAGCCCATTTACAAATTAACAATGGGGACAGGAACGATTAATGTTCTTGCCTGGTCCCAGATGCACGGAAATGAATCTAATGCGACCCATGCCATGCTCGACTTACTGAACAGTCTGGACAAAGCTCCTGAGTTGAAAGAAGAATTATTCAGTAAAATAAAACTGGACTTTATTTTTATGCTTAATCCGGACGGCTCCGAAAAATGGACCCGACTGAATGCAGCCGATATAGATCTGAACCGGGACTTTCATAATGAATCCAGCAAGGAGATTAAATTCCTTAAAAATACCGTTGCTTCAAAAAAATATGATTATGCTCTGAATCTTCACGAGCAGAGAACTATTTTTACAACCGACGGAATTCATCCTGCAACCTTGTCTTTTTTAGCGCCCTCGGAAAATGTGGAGCGCACCGTAACGGATAACCGGAAAAAATGCATGGCCGTTATAGCGGAAGTATATCAGCAGCTGAAGGAATTAATTCCCAATCAGATCGGAAGATATTCTGATGAGTTTTATCCAACCTCTACAGGAGATAATTTCATCAAGGCAGGAATGCCTACTATTTTGTTCGAAGGGGGACATTTTGCAGAAGACTATACCAGAAAAGAAACCCGGAAATATTATACCATTGCCTTATACTATGCATTGAAAGCGATAGGTAATTTAAACTCTGATATTACAGGTTGGGAAACCTATCTGGATATTCCTGAAAATCAGGAAACGCATTACGACATCGTGTACAGGAATGTAAAACTGAATACGGACCATGAATGTATTCTGGATGTTGCTGTACAGTACCGCGAAATTATAGAGCCGGGAAAAGAGGAGATTTCATTTGTTCCGTTTGTTATGGAAGTAGGAGATATTAAGAAAAGAAAAGGCTGGCTCGAGATCGACTGTACCGGAAAGAAATTTGTCTCCGCGACTAAATATCCGAAACTGGATACCGAAGTAAGCTTTACAATCGAAGAATAAAAAAAGGCTGTCCGGATTTGGACAGCCTCTTTTGTATATAAGTTTTTAATGCAGTAATTAAATATAATAAGCGGACATTAAAAATTTATCAAATCTTAGTTCACGACCTTAATTCCGTTAGCTACAAATCTGATCTCTTCTTTGGGAGTTGTGATCGCATCGATTTCAGATTGCGGTTTTTTAGCATCTTCAGCATAGTGCTTCTGCTCATCTACAGAAGTTACTTTTCTTTCAGCAGTTCCGTCAAGAACAACCGTCTTGCCTTTCAGAGCAGTAGGAACAAAGAATGCATAATCTTTCATTTTTACAAAAAACTGGGAATTATCCTCAGTCTGGATTGTTAACCAGCATCCCTTTTTTTCGCAGACATCGGTCACCTTTCCTTTTACCGCTACATTTTCAACTTTTTTATTGTCTTTTTTCAGCTTTTTGCTTAATTTATCTACAGAAATCGCCTTTGATTCAGCACCGGAAGCGACTCCGCCTCCATAGACATCACCTGCCAATGCATTTCCTGCGGGAGGTCCTGATTTTTTTGTCTCCTGGGCAAAAGCCAGAGTAGATATACTTACTGCTATGACAAATGCTATCGATTTGAATTTCATTTTTAATATTTTTTCAAAAATACTAATAAATATCGAATCATAAATCTTTAAAATCTGAGAAATGAAAAAATTCATTTTTCATGCACACTGATATCATTAAAATAAAATTTTCTAAGGGACTGGGTGGATCGTAAACTTTCCACTAAATAAAATAACTCGTTTTACGGCAAGAATTTATTTGCAGTAAAACTGCTGAATCTTAAAACCAGAATCTGTTTATGCCGTAAAAACCGGATTAATAATAAAAAGCTCCGGCATTTTGTTATACGAGCAAAAAAATATAGTTTTCTCAATTATTCAAACAAAATAAAAAAACAATCTTAGATTTATTTATATTTGGCCTCTATACTCAGCTATGCAAAAAAAACTAAAACTTTGGGACGCCATTATGTTGGTAATGGGTTCAATGATAGGCAGCGGAATTTTCATCGTAAGTGCCGATATGATGCGAAACCTGGGCTCGGGCTACTGGATGATCGTAGTCTGGGTGATCACAGGAATTATGACAGTAGCTGCAGCGATAAGCTATGGTGAACTTTCTGCCCTGTTCCCGAAAGCCGGCGGTCAGTATACCTATCTGAAAGAAATCTTCGGAAAAAAGATAGGCTTTTTGTATGGATGGGGACTATTTACGGTAATTCAGACCGGTACCATTGCTGCAGTGGCGATGGCATTCGGTAAATTCACAGCTTATCTTGTTCCCGCACTTAATGACGCGGCACCTATTTTCCAAAGTGGAACATTTAAAATTACATGGATTCAGATTCTGGCGATAGCAACGATTATATTATTGACACAGCTCAACACAAGAGGGGTTGAAAGCGGAAAGATGCTTCAGAATATTTTTACAGGCTCAAAAATAATTGCCCTGTTGGGATTAATTGCGGCCGGATTTATTCTGGTTGATTTTTCTCACCTGGCTGAAAATTTCAGCTTAGGCTACGACTCTTTTAGTAATCTTAAAAAAGATGATCTCGGAAATTTTCTGAAAGAAGGCTGGACACCGATCGGCGGAATGACTTTATTGGGAGGAATTGCAGCTGCAATGGTCGGTTCCGTATTCAGTTCGGTGGCCTGGGAAAGTGTAACTTTTGTTTCAGGAGAGATCGAAAACCCGAAGAAAAACGTTGTGAAATCTATGATTTACGGAACTTCAGCCGTGATGATCTTGTATATTGCCGTAAATTATGTATATCTGAACGCCCTGGATAGAGATGCTATTGCATTTGCTGAAAATGACAGGGTAGCAGTCGCTGCGTCCCACTTTATTTTCGGAAGTGCGGGAACCGTAATTATTGCCGTTCTGGTAATGGTATCTACATTCGGCTGTAACAACGGACTGATCCTGGCCGGAGCCAGAGTTTTTCAGACGATGGCAAAAGACGGAATGTTTTTCAGGCAGGCTGAAAAAAACAATAAGAATGAAGTTCCCGCCAATGCCTTGTGGATGCAGGGGATCTGGGCATCTTTATTATGTCTCAGCGGACAGTATGGGAATCTTCTGGATATGATCTCTTTCGTAATTGTTTTATTTTATATGATTACTGTGTTTGGAGTCATTTATTTACGATGGAAGCAGCCGGATTTAAAAAGACCTTATAAAGCCTGGTTATATCCGTTGACGCCGTTTATTTATCTTCTGATCGGGACCGGATTCTGTATTTTACTGCTAATTTACAAACAGCAATATACCTGGCCAGGGTTTGTAATGGTGTTACTGGGGCTCCCGGTATACTATTTTATTAACCGGAATAAAAAAGCTGTAGAATAAATGGTAGCGGCATAATCTAACTGGCAGTTTTCTATTTTTAGTATTCTTCATCCATGGTTGGAAGCTCCGTTGGATTACCCGATCTGAAACAATTAGTTCTTAATCTTCCGGCCTCTGCTATGCTACGGCTTCAATCAAGGAGGCGACCGATGAAGTCCCGGGTCATACCTGAAAATTTCTACCATCATTTTAAAATTTTATCTTATCCGATTTTGCTAAAAATTGTTTAATTTGGTATTGAATTTTAAACAAGACTGTGAAGTAAAATTAAGAAGTTGAAATCATGGACACACCAAATTACAGAATGCCTTTTGTGCCGTCAGCATTAATGACAGATGGGGGGAGTATCGACACCTGCGATATGGGTGAAAGTATTGCCCACAATATTATGCTGCTGATCACTACCAAAAAAGGTGAAAACAGATATGACGAAAATTATGGAAACGATGTTTGGAATCTGGAATTCGATAACGGTATTACCAGTGCTGTCTGGGAAAACGTTTTTATTAAAAGCTTAAGAAGGCAGATACAGGAGTATGAACCCCGGATTGTTCAGCCGCAGATCGATGCCCATATCCAGATTGTGGAACATAGTTATGACACAAAAGAACACACCGAAATCAAAAAAAAAGTAAAAATTGCGATCAATGCAAAAATGGAAGAATCCGGAGAACGCTTCAGCTTCATGACAGAATTGTTTTTGAGCCCAATGTCGATCGATTAATCCCTTCCTTTAACTGTAACCCAACTTATGAATTTAGATCAGAATATATATTCGAAAGAATCGGTAAAAGCCAGAATGCTTCAGAATGCAACCAAAGTATGGGGGCTGAAAAGTCCGCAGTCTCTGGATCCTTTTGTTAAACTGCTGATTGATGCATTCAGTACAGAAGTTTTCAAAGCCAATAATGAAATACAAACCGTGAATGCCAGAATTCTGGAGAAACTGGCCAAATTGCTGACGCCGTCTATTTATACCCATCCGATTCCGGCACATTCCGTAGCATTTACCCAGCCTTACGACTCTTCGGAAGTTTTATTGGAGCATACCGAGTTTTTCTTCAGGAAACAGATGACTTCCACCGTAAAATCAGAATCCGATAAACAGATCAATATTCCTTTTACGCCTATTGGAAATATAAGAATCAATAAGGCACAGACTTCAATTATGTTTGTCGGAAATACCTGTTATAGTATTGATGACAGACTGAATAAAATTCCGATCGCACGATTTCAGGGAAAACCTGAAGATTACCGAAAGGTAACCATCGGAATAGATGTTACCCAATATTCTTTTGAAACATTTCCGAAATATTTAAGCATTTATTGCCTGAACCCTGCATTTGAGCACCTGGATTTTGTATATAAGCTACTGCCGTATATTTCCGTAAAAAGTAATGATAATCCTTTATTTATCAGGGAAGGGCTTACCTATCTTCCAAATCCTCAGGCAGAGGGATATGAGCAGATGTTCCGGGAACAGTCTATTCAGAATAAAGTAATCGAAGATGTTAAAAGTATTTATCACCATAAATTTATTGAAGTCACAGGACTTTCAGAGTATTTATTTTCGGATGCCGGAAAGCTACCGGGCAATCTTGAATTTGTAGATTACAAAGAAGAAATATTAAAATATATTGATGGGAAGCGTTATTTATGGCTGACGTTTGAATTTCCTCCCCAGTTTTCAGCAGAAATCCTTGATAATTTTTCTTTTGTGCTTAATGCTTTCCCAATTTATAACCGGGGCTGGAAAAAAACAGAATACAGTTTGGATATTATGGGAAATAATATACCATTGGTCACCGATGAAGGCGAACATTTTTTATATGTTGATGAGGTTCAGGACGGAGAAGGCAGAAAATATACGGAAATCCCTTTTACCCCGAATGATGATCTTAAAAAAGGATTGTATACGGTACGAAAGGGAGGTATGGAGCGCTTTACCAATAGAAATGCCGTAGATATGATTGCCAATGTCCTTGAATTAACCCGCGATGAAATTGCTGCGTTTTCGTTGCTGAACAGAGATAATGTAAAAGGGGTCTTAAGCGAGATGTCCGATAAGATGAAGTCGATGGTTCAGAAAGTAAACAACGCCAAAAGAAGTGTTAAGCAAGAACTGAACTATGTTATCATGGAGCCTGTAGACAAAACCGATCATACCTATGCTTCGTTTTGGATCACGCACTGTACTCTGGCCAATCATATGCGTCCCGGAACGGAACTTTCCAATCAGCTGAAATCGCAGACGCTGGTACTTTTAACAGAAACCATCGGCGGTGCTGAAGAACAAAAAGGAACAGACAGCATCCAGGCTTATAAATATGCATTAACGACCAGGGACAAAATAATCTCTCTGGAGGACGTGAAGAACTACTGCAGAATGATTTTAAAGGATGAACTGAAGGATGTAAAAGTGATCCGTGGGACCATGATCAGCAATAAACCCAAAGAAGGTTTTGTAAGGACAGTGGAAGTGGAAGTAATTCCCCAGAATTATTCGTTCTACGGCAGAAGCTATTGGGAAAATATGGCCAATATCCTCAGGAACCAGATCGTTTCAAAAGCCATTGACGGTATCGAATATGTGGTGAAGGTAACGAATGAAGATTCGGAATTCTAAGATCACTATGGTCTTTTCCCATGGCTATAAATAATTAATAAGTTTCGGGCAAACCGAAGGTTTGCCCGAAACTTATTAAAAGCAACCTATCACAATTAACGATTCATAAGAATCATCGCTCTGTTTTCCAACAGAGGAACCACCTGTTACAGAACACTCGTTTTAAAATGTCCGGAACTACGGTGTATTTCCCACAGTTATAGATTCAAAGAATAGTTATAGCATTTATTTATGAGTATTCGAATATAATCTGCTCAGCGTTTCCCTGCTTACCCCAAGATATTCCGCAACATATTTTTTCGGAATTTCAGAGATAAGGTCCGGATATAATCTTACAAAATCTTCATACCGTTGCTGGGGTGTACTGGAAAGAAGAACAATGATTCTCTGTTGTAATGCAATATAGCCATTGGTCAGTTTTACTCTGAAGAAATGCTCCATTTTATGAAGCTCTGAAGATAATTTTTCCCGCCCTTCCAGTGTAAGACAGGCCACGGCTCCGTCCTGTAAACATTCTACAAACATGGTGGCGTTGTTTTGCTTAAAAAATCCGATGTAATCCGTCATCCACCAGTCTCTTTTCGCAAACTGAAGAATATGTTCTTTCCCGTTAGGATCGATGTAGAAAACCTTATAAACTCCTTCTAAGGTCAGAAATTCATATTTTACCTCATCACCTTCGTGAACCAGGAACTGATTTTTCCGGACGTTTTTAAGTATAAAAAAACCTTTGATATAATCAAACTCCTCATCCGTAAGTGGAGTTATGGCTTCAATATGTGCACGGAGTCTGTTCATGACAGTAAATGTAATTAAATTTTGATTAAGTCCCTACATAATTTAAATCGCAGGATCTTTCCGGTAGCTTAGGAGAAGTGTTCAGGAAATGAATGCTTCTGTATTGAATATTGAAATGAATTTTAAATAAAAACCCTGTCTGTTCCAATAATAAACTAACATTTTTTAACACAAAGAATTCCTAAAAATTCCGTAATTTTGCCCTTCGTGATTTTCAGGTAAAATCACACCAAATTATGAGTAAATCAACAGAATATATAGAAGTCTACGGCGCACGCGAGCATAACCTTAAAAATATCAATGTTAAAATTCCACGAAATGAACTGGTCGTCATTACCGGACTTTCAGGAAGCGGAAAATCATCATTGGCATTTGACACTATTTTTGCAGAAGGTCAGCGTCGGTATATTGAAACTTTTTCTGCCTATGCAAGGCAGTTTTTAGGAGGCCTGGAACGTCCTGATGTCGATAAGATCGAAGGGCTGTCTCCGGTAATTGCCATTGAGCAGAAAACAACCAACAAAAATCCGCGTTCTACCGTAGGAACAGTGACGGAATTATATGATTACCTGCGTCTGCTGTACGCAAGGGTTTCCGATGCCTACTCACAAACGACAGGTCAAAAGCTGGTAAGCTATACCGAAGATCAGATCCTGGAAACCATTAAGGAAAATTACAAAGGCGAAAAAATTATGCTGATGGCACCCGTCGTTCGTTCCAGAAAAGGTCATTATCATGAACTTTTTGTGCAGATGGCGAAGAAAGGATACGGACAGGCAAGAATAGATGGTGAACTGCAGGATATTGAATATGATTTGAAGCTGGACCGTTACAAAACCCATGATATTGATATCGTGATCGACCGTTGGATCATCGGAGAGAGTGCTTCCGAAGCCAGAATGGAAAAATCGTTGCGAACAGCCATGGAAATGGGGGAAGGCCTGATCGGAATCCAAAAACTGGGAGACACCGCTATTGAATATTTCTCTAAAAACCTGATGGATGCGCAGACCGGCCATTCACTGGCTTTACCGGAACCGAATACTTTTTCCTTTAACTCTCCGAAAGGAAGCTGCCCGGGATGTAAAGGCCTGGGGACGATAAAGAAGATCAATACCGATTATTTTGTAGAAAACACTAAATTATCAATCAATCAGGGAGGTTTACTTCCTTTAGAAGATATTAAGTCCAATAAATGGATCCTTGCCCAGATCAAAAATATTCTTGAAATTTTCGGCTTGGGACTGGCCACGCCTTTTAAGGACATTCCGGAAGAAGCATTGGATTACATCTACAACGGTTGTAATAAAGAATTTAATAAAGACTTAAAATACGCAGGAATTACCAAAAAAATCAAGATCAGTTTTGACGGTCTTATTCCTTTTATGGAAGAACTGATCGAAGAAAGGGAATCTTACGAAGCTATTTTACTGGAAAGACACTTTACAACTGAGGAAACATGTCCGGAATGTAAAGGAACGCGACTTCAGTCTTCCAGTCTGAGTTTTAAAATCGATGGGAAAAATATCGCTGAAGTAAACGGGCTGAGCCTGTCTGATCTGAAAGAGTGGCTGGCAGATGTTAAAGATACGTTTTCCGAAAAAAATAAAATCATTGCTTACGAGATCTTAAAGGAAATAGAAACCAGACTGCAGTTTTTACTGGATGTGGGTCTGGATTACTTAAGTCTCAGCAGAAGCTCTAAAACCCTATCGGGCGGCGAGTCTCAGAGAATCCGTCTGGCAACACAAATTGGTTCTCAACTGGTAAATGTTCTGTATATTCTCGACGAACCCAGTATCGGGCTTCACCAGAGAGATAATGAAAGACTGATTGCTTCATTAAAGAATCTTCGGGATATTGGCAATTCTGTCCTGGTCGTTGAACATGACAAAGATATGATCCTGGAAGCCGATGAGGTACTGGATATCGGTCCGAGAGCCGGAAAATTCGGCGGAGAAATTCTGTGGCAGGGAAAACCGAAGGATCTGTTGAAAGCAGATACCATCACGGCCCAGTATATTAACGGAAAAAGAAAGATTGCCATTCCCGAAAAGAGAAGAGAAGGAAATGGTAAAAATATCCTGTTAAAAGGAGCGACAGGGAACAACCTTAAAAATGTTACCCTTAATATCCCGCTTGGAAAACTGGTGGTGGTTTCCGGAATTTCAGGGAGCGGAAAATCTTCACTGATCAACGGAACGCTGTATCCGATCCTGAACAAACATTTTTACAGGGCGGTTCAGGAGCCATTACCCTATAAAAAGATTGAAGGCCTCGAAAACATTGATAAAATAGTAGATGTCGATCAGACTCCGATTGGAAGAACACCCCGTTCGAATCCCGCAACGTATACCGGAATGTTTACAGATATCAGAAATCTGTTTGCCGAATTACCGGAAAGTAAGATCCGAGGGTATAAACCCGGAAGATTTTCTTTCAATGTGAAAGGTGGAAGATGTGAGACATGTCAGGGTGGCGGTCTGAAAGTTATCGAAATGAATTTTCTACCCGATGTGTATGTTCACTGTGAGACCTGCAACGGAAAACGTTTCAACAGGGAAACACTCGAAGTCCGTTACAAAGGGAAGTCTATTTCAGATGTTCTGGACATGACGATCGATGAAGCGGTAGAATTTTTCCAGCCTATTCCTAAGATTTTTGCAAGAGTAAAAACCCTTCAGGATGTCGGTTTGGGATATATCACACTGGGACAGCAGTCGACAACGCTTTCAGGTGGAGAAGCCCAGCGTATCAAGCTGGCAACGGAACTGGCAAAAAGGCAGACTGGAAATACCCTCTATATCCTTGACGAGCCTACGACAGGACTTCATTTTGAAGACGTGAAAATTCTGATGGATGCTATTAATCAATTGGTGGAATTAGGAAACTCATTCATCATTATTGAACATAATATGGATGTGATAAAACTGGCAGATCACATCATCGACGTTGGTCCTGAGGGAGGAAAACATGGCGGACAGATTGTTGCACAGGGAACTCCTGAGGAAATTGTAAAATCCAGAAAGAGTTTAACAGGGAAGTTCCTGAAAAGAGAATTGGAATAAGATACAATTTGACCTGCATTATAAGCATCCGCTTATAAATTCATTTAAAAAACAAAAAGCCACTTTTAAAAGTGGCTTTTTTGCGGTAAGTATAACGGCCAATATTAAATTTTTTCATATTTGATAAAATAACACATTGTAAATCAGTATTTTAATACTAATGTTAACCCAATGTTAATTAATTGTGAATTTAATGTAAATTATTTTATTAACTTTGGTTATAGATACAAAATAATTATAGTATAATATTTAAAACCAAATCATTATGAAAAATAAAATTCAGGCATTAGTTTTTTCTCTTCTTGTTTATGGAGGAATTGCTGTAATCAATACCGCTAAAGCACAAACAACCAATAACAATACGATTCAGGAAATTAAGCTTAATAAAAGTGATGCTTTGGATGAGGTCCGGAATGAACTGATTGGTAATTTTGATTTTACCAATGAGGAATATAAGCAGGGTACGGTGAATTCAGAGGTGAAGTTTGCTATTTCAGAAGATGGGAAGATAACCAATGTTCATTCTACAGGAGACTGCAAAAATGTGAGTAAGGAAATAGAAAATGTTCTGACTAATCTAAAGGTTAACCGTAAAAAATTAAAAGAAAATATGACGGCTTATACTTATGTGATGCCGGTAACCATTGAAATCTATAACAGGTAAAAAAATATAAAATTTGCATAATAAGCCACGCAGAATAAATCCTGTGTGTTTTTTTTAGTGTAAATAATGAAATTTTTGACTAAAAATCTGTAATAAAAGGTAAATGTTTTCGTTTTAACTTTAACCAGCAAAATTAAAACAATATGAAAAATTTAAAGAAACTTAACAAAGCAGAATTGAAATCCGTGTATGGCGGACAGCCGAAAAAGTATTGTGTTTATTGTGAATGGATGAACCAGGTGGTTTGCAGTGAAGTTCCAATTTCACAATGTCCTTAAAGTGTGGTATCTCACTTACCGCTAATTCCACAGGTGAGAATTCTAAACCATTTTGGTATAGCAAGTAAATGAAATAATCAGAGAGGCCATTTCACAACTGTGAAATGGCCTCTTTTAATTAATAAAATATATTACTTTTATGTCCTTTCATGAGGTTCTTTATTTGCTTCCAGAATGAAAGATTCCAATTGCTGTTTAAGGGTAGGTTTCTCATTGAAAATAATATTATCAACCTTCCATCCTCCATCATTAATGAGCTGAATTGTATTTTCCCACCTGACAGCCGGATATAATTTGTCCTCTGATTTATATTCATCAATCTTAAGTTCTACAATAGCCTCCGCATTATTTCCTGTTACGGTAATCTTTTCTAATTTTTGTGTTGTAGTATCAGGCACCCCTGTAAAGATAAAACTTTCAATTGCTGCGGGCTTATCACTTGGATTTTTACTCTTTTTTATATTTTCAACATCTGCATCAGCCACTTGATTAGCGGCCTTAAGCAGATCTTTTAAGCCAGGAGAAATCAATTCTTTTAAAACAAGAGAATCCTTAGAGGATGCATATTTATAGAATTGATCAATAGCAGAGGTAATTTCAGTTTCATTGGATTTTCTGTTTGTACAACTGCCTAACAGCAAGAGAATGCTTAGGCAAAAAATAAGTTTTTCCATAATTTGTATGTTGTGTTTTTAAATAATCGGAACAAATTCAAAATGAATGCCAATTTCTGAAGATCATGATTTGTTAATCTCGTATTTCTTTTTCAGATTCAGGAAAAACCGTTCATAAGTCACAAAAGAAATCCAGGAGACAGATATAGTCAGCAAAAACACGCAGGAGTATAGCGCAGCATTATAAATATATTCATTATCTATTCTGGGAATATATTCTATAAGCAGGATAATAATAATCCAATGAAAAAGATAGATTCCATAAGAGATCTTTCCTAAGAACCTGGTGATTGGAAGGTCTATATTGATTTTAGAGTGATGTACGATCTGATATATTGAGAAGGCAAATAAAACAGCGTACAGTTCATCATTTAAATGACCTGTATGAAATTTAAAGAACCACAGTACGAAGGGCAATGCGGTTAAAAAATAAATAACCAACCTGTTTTTTAGAACAGCCGGGAATTTAATTTCATTTCTTTTAAAATAAATAAAACCTAATAACACACCTATTCCCATACAATTGAACTTTGTCCCGTAAAAGAAACGGCTGATGAAAATTCCGAAATCAGTATTTTTTACAAAAAACAGATTAATAAATTTTAACCCAAACGGTAACAAGGTAAACAAAAGGGTCAATAAAATAATATAGCTGAAAATTCTTTTACTTTTAGAAATAAGAATAAATATCAGAGGCCAAACCATATAAAACTGCTCTTCAACGCCGATAGACCATATCTGCGGGCTTACATCCCAGGCCTCGCATATAGCATAACTGATATTCGGGGCTATAAACAGAGGCAATAAAATTCTTATCAATGAATAATCAGGGTTAAAAATTACATAAGAGAGGAATAAAATGAGATAGTAAAGCGGCCAGATTCTTAAAATTCTTCTCAGATAAAAACTTTTAAGGTTGATTGTTCCGGTTTTATTTTCTTCAATGAGCAGGAGATAAGTAATAAGAAAGCCGCTGATCACAAAAAATAAAATGACCGAAAGATGTCCGTCCGGATAAATCAGGCTCGGATGGTCAATAAGGTTGCTGATGTGGTGATTCTGTTTTATAATTTCGATATGGTCTACAACCACAATGGTTGCTGCTAACGCTCTCAAAGTATCTAATCCTTTTAAATATTTCATTATTACTACCTGATTGAAGGCAAATTTAATGTTTATATTTAAAAACAAAGAAATTCATTCATACCAGAAATTATTCTGAAACGAAACGGTAAAAATTAATACATTTGATTGATAAATAATATTTCATGGACCCGATTCTTAGTGTCGTTGTGCGCTCACTTTGCGTTTACCTTTTCATGGTAATTGCCATCCGTCTGTTTGGTAAGAACCAGCTCTCTCAGCTTAATGCAGGAGATGTGGTATTGCTGTTGCTGATCTCGAACGCGGTCCAGAATGCTATGGTGGGTCCGGATACCTCTTTGCAGGGAGGTCTTATTGCTGCTTTGGTTTTATTTGTGGCTAATTTTATTTTAAAAAGACTGATGTTTTCGAGTCCGTCTTTTGAAAGCTTTATGGAAGAATACCCCGTGATTCTTATAAAAGACGGGTACTGGACAAGCAGGCTTTAAACAAAGTTAAAATTACCAAAGATGAACTAGAGGAGGCCATTAGAGAACATGGAGCCGATAAAATAGAAAATGTGAAATTATCCATTTTAGAAGTGGACGGAAATATCAGTGTGATCTCAGAAGATGAGAAGAATAAACAGACCCGCTATTCAAGAATTAAAAGAAAATATTACTGAAGATAATGAATTACGAATTGAGAGAGATGCTTCCTTCCGATGAAGCCAGAGTATTGGAAATTTTTCAGCAGGGCATAGATGGAAAATCAGCTACTTTTGAAACAACCGTACCTACTGCCGAAGCGTGGAGTATGGATTATTTCAAAGATTGCCGCTGGGTTCTGGAAAATGAGAACAATGAAGTGGTGGGCTGGTGCGCTTTGAAACTGATCAGCAGGAGAGAGGCTTATAAAGGAGTAGCGGAAGTAAGCATCTATTTCGATAATAATTACCAGGGCAAAGGATTGGGTTCGGTTTTACTCAAAAAGATCATTTTGGACAGCGAAAGACATGGTTTCTGGACTTTGCAGGCGAGCATCTTTTCGGATAACGTAGCATCATTACAATTTCATCTTAAAAATGGATTTCGTACGGTAGGGATTAGGGAAAAATTAGGCAAGTTAGATGGAATATGGAAAGATGTTACTCTAATGGAAAAGAGAAGTGAAATAATTTCTTAAATCAGAAAAAATAATAAAATTTCTTAAAATTTCCAAATGATTTAATAATAATACTTTATTGGCATCTGTATTGCTGATTTTTTCCATGAAATTTGAAAATATTTTATTATGAATTTTTTAACTAAAGCATTGGGATTTTTCCTGATCATTTTCTGCTTTACTGTTTATGAAGCTTCACCCGTGCAGAGAGGACATGGCCGGGGTCACGGTCCTAAATATTCGAAACACCGTTATCACGGTCCGCATAGGCCTCATTACAGACCGGTAGCCTATCACAGACCGCCGGGACACTATTATAAAAAACGGTATTATAAACCTGTAAGACACAGACATTACTCTCACCGTCCTCAAAGGGTCTATCATAGCAGACCTGTCGTGATTGTCAACCTATAAATAACACAATGACTGCTATCCGGCAGTCATTTTTTTAGGAGTGATAACTGAAATCCCGGAAAGTAGTATTATTAATATCTAAAAGTTCCATCTTAATTTTTTAAAGCTTAATCCTGCTTTTGCTACTCGCTTTTGGCTTTTCGGGTTTCGGGGGGGGGGGGGGCGCCGCCCGC